>JAESFV010000019.1_pt1 | contig 472251 bp, 350 predicted proteins | sample 9269471 | NCBI WGS metagenome assembly JAESFV01 (sample SAMN14502647, study PRJNA617108) | algae metagenome | isolation source: Symplocastrum torsivum CPER-KK1 and co-occurring heterotrophs from... | place: USA: Central Plains Experimental Range, Colorado | collected 2001-01-01
TGGGTCGGGGTGGCCAGGAGGAAGTCGATGAACTCGGTGGCGGTCACCTTGGGCGGGCTCATGCGTGCGACTATAGCCACCCTGGGGGATCTCGATAACCCGGCCTACACCACTGCGTAACTCCTATACATTTTGCCTTTTACATTTTTAACTCCGCTTCCGGCTCAAGTTCTCTTGCCCTCCGGCCGACGACCGGGTATCGCCCGCCCCGTCTGTGGACCGACACGGAGGGGAGATATGGGCACCGGTCGCGGAACTCGGTGGCGGTGGGGCGCGTGGCTCCCGGCGCTGGCACTGGCGGCGTCCGCGGCCGGCCAGCAGCCGGCCCCCGCCCCGGCCGCCGACGTCGGCAAGCGGGTGGCGGCGTTCATCCACGGGAACGTGCAGGTCACCCGCGAGGAGCTGGGCGAGTACCTGATCGCCCGCGGCGGGATGGACCGGATCGACTTGCTCGTGAACCGCCGCGTCATCGAGACCGAGGCCGCCCGCCGGGGCGTCACCGTCACCCCCCTGGAGATCGCCGCCGGGGTGAACGAGGATCTCCAGTCGTCCGGCCTGACCCGGGACGACTTCGTCCGCGTCGTGCTCCCCCGGTACGGGAAGACCCTGTACGAGTGGGAGAACGACGTGGTCCGCCAGCGCCTCCTCCTCGGGAAGATGTGCCGCGAGAAGGTGCAGGTGACCGACGACGAACTCCGGCGGGACTTCGAGAACAAGCACGGGGAGCGGCGCGAGACGTTCGTCATCAAGTGGCCGAAGGGGCCGGGCGCGCTCCCGGAGGACGTGAAGAAGCTGGCGGTGGACAAGCAGGAGGAGTTCGAGAAGCTGGCGGCCAAGCAGCCGAACGAGCTAGCCAAGAGCGGTGGCAAGATCACCCCGGTCGGCCGGCACCTCGACGGCGAAGACCCGCGGGTGGTGAAGGCGATGTTCGAGCTGAAGCAGCCCGGCGAGGCCCGGTGGGTCGAGACCGAGGACATGAGCACGTGCGTCCGGCTGATCCGCGTGATCCCGCCGGACGCCGGGGTGGCGTTCGAACAGGTTCGGTCGGTGCTGGAGAAGGCGGCGCTCGACCGGAAGATGAGCGCGATGATGCCCCACATGTTCGCCGAACTCCGTGCCGCCGCGAACCCGGTGCTGACCGTCCACGTCCCGCCCCGCCCGCCGGCCGACCCGAACGCCCCGCAGGCTCCCCGGGCGCAGCACCCGGACCCGAAGGTGCTGGCCGTCCTCTACGGCAACGTGCCCGTCACGCGGGGGAACCTGGGCGAGTTCCTGATCGCCCGCGGCGGGTACGAGAAGCTGGAGTCGCTCATCAACCTGAAGATCGTCCAGATGGAGGCGGCCAAGCGGAACGTGACCGCCAGCCCGGAGGAGATCGAGGCCGCCCTGGTGGAAAGGCTGAAGGGTCTCGACGTGACGAAGGACGACTTCGTGAAGAAGCTCCTGCCGAAGGCGGGGCGGACGCTGACCGAGTACACCGAGGACGAGATCCGGCCGACCGTGCTGCTCGGGAAGATGTGCCGCGAGAAGGTGAAGGTGACGGAGGACGACCTGGGCAAGGCGTTCGAGCGGTACTACGGCGAGAAGCGCGAGGCGAAGATCATCCTGTGGGACGCGGGCGCGTTCCGCCTGGCGACGAAGGAGTGGGACGTGGCCCGCCAGGGCGAGGCCCAGTTCGACCAGGTGGCCCGCACCCAGAAGGATCCGAACCTGGCGGCCGCGGCCGGCCGGGTGCGGCCGGTCGGCCGCCACGGCGACGCCCCGAACCCGCTCATCGAGAAGGTGGTGTTCACCCTCAAGGAAGGGGAGGTCAGCCAGCTGTTCCAGACGCCGGCCGGCATCCTGTGCATCAAGTGTACCGGGGTCATCCCGCCGGCGCCGGGCGTGAAGCTCGCGGACGTGCGCCCGGCCTTGGAGAAGGACGTGTTCGCCCAGAAGCTGGCGCAGGAGGTGCCGGCCCTGTTCGCCGCGCTGCGGTCGGCGGCCAACCCGAACCTGATCCTCCGCGGCCCGCCGACCGAGCGGGAGAACCAGGAGGGGGTGCTCCAGATCATCAACCAGGCCGGGGTGCCGCCCAAGTAGTGACCCGGCCCGGGTGACGACCCTGCCGAAGCCCACCCGCCTGCCGGGTGGGCTTCGTGCGTTGCGCCCATTGACGCGGCCCGGCCCCTCGGGAGAATACGGCTTGCCCGCCGGCCCGCGCCGGCGGCCCGCCCCGCTTCCCCTCCCGAGGTCCGCTCATGCTCCGCCCCCTCCTCGCCGGCCTGCTCGGGCTCGGCGTCCTCGCCGCGTCGGCCGCGGCCCCCGCCCAGGACAAGAAGGCGCCGCCCAAGAAGCGGGAGCGGGTCGCCGTCGCCGACCCGAAGAAGGCGGCCGAGGATCCGGACTTCGCCGCCCAGGGCGAGTACGTCGGGGAGCTCCCCGGCGGCGGGAAGGTCGGCACGCAGGTGGTGGCCCGGGGCGAGGGGAAGTTCGTGGTGAAGGCGTACCACGGCGGCCTGCCGGGCGACGGGTGGGACGGCAAGGAGGTGCTGACCGGCGCCGCCGAGACGAAGGACGGGAAGGTGACCGCGACCATGAAGCGCGGGGCGGAAACGTCCACGGCCACGATCGCCGGCGGGGTGATCGCGGTGTCGGTCGGGGGGGAGTCGTTCTCGCTCAAGAAGGTCGAGCGCAAGTCGCCGACGCTCGGGGCGAAGGCTCCGGCCGGGGCGGCGGTGCTGTTCGGCGGCGCGGGCGACGAGAAGAACTGGAACGGCGGCAACCTGGTGAAGCTGTCCGACGGCGAGTACCTGGGCGTGGGGGTGACGAGCAAGCAGGCGTTCGGGGCGTTCAAGGCGCACATCGAGTTCCGCCTGCCGTGGATGCCCAACAGCACCGGCCAGGGGCGGGGCAACAGCGGGGTGTACCTCCAGAACCGGTACGAGCTCCAGGTGCTCGACAGCTTCGGGCTGAACGGCGAGAACAACGAGTGCGGGGGGATCTACACCCAGCACAAGCCGCGGGTGAACATGTGCCTGCCGCCGCTGGCGTGGCAGACCTACGACCTGGAGTTCACCCCGGCGGCGTTCGACGCGGCGGGCAAGAAGACGGCCGACGCCCGGGCGACGATCCGGCACAACGGGGTGGTGGTCCACGACAACGTGGCGTTCCCGAAGGAGTGCCCGGGCGGCCAGCCGGAGCGGCCGACGCCGGGGGTGTTCCAGTTCCAGAACCACGGCGACCCGGTGGTGTACCGCAACGTGTGGGTAGCCGAGGGCCGGTAAGCCGGCCCCGTCGGCGGGGCGGGGCCGGTAAGCCGGCCCCGCCCCGCCGACGGGGCCGCTTACCGCCGGGCCGGTCGCCGCGCGGGAGAGGATGAACGCCCTGTTCACCGTCTACGATCTGACCGCAAAGCAGACCGACACGCCGCCTTGGCCGCGAACGAGGCAGTCCCTTTCTTCCGCACCCGGTATCGCCAAGGAAGCTGTCGCGGCTCCGAGGACGACCTGTGAGCGACGTGGAATGGCTGGCGGCGACAGACCCGACGCCGATGCTGGAACTCCTGCAAGGGAAGGCGAGCGACCGGAAGCTGCGGCTGCTCACCTGTGCTTGCGTGTCCGGTCTGCTGCCACTGGCCAAGCTTGTGCCGGACCAAGTACAGGCGGCGTTGTCGGAAGTTGAGCAGTACGCCGACGGAGCCACAACGAAGGCGGCGATGAAGCGGGTTCGGGAGCGCATGACGAAGGCGCGGGCGATGACCCCACCCGTCCGCACAACCGCCGACGACTTCGTATGCTACGCCGTCGAATACGCATCCTGGGATAAGGGGTATCAAAAAGCGGTAGCCTACTCGGCCCGAGTCTGGGGGTGGGGGTGCGAGGTGTATTACCCACGTCCGCACGCGGACCTGATTCGAGACGTCTTTGCCAACCCCTTCCGCCCCGTTGCCGTCGACCCGTCGTGGCTCACCTCATCCGCCCTCGCCCTCGCCGAAGGCATCTACGCCGACCGTGCCTTCGACCGGATGCCCGTGTTGGCCGACGCCCTTCAAGACGCCGGGTGCGACAACGAGGACGTCCTGGCCCACTGCCGCAGCGGTGAGCCACACGTCCGAGGGTGCTGGGTGGTCGATCTGGTTCTGGGGAAGACGTAGGCCGTAGCGATTCACTCCCACAACACGAGGGTGCCATGCCCGTCCTCCGGTGGCTGGCGGTTGGTGGCGTACTGCTTTCCGCGCCGGCGGCCGCGGCCGTCGCGCAGGAGAAGATGAACGTCCTGTTCATCGCCTCCGACGACCTCACCAACAACGCCCTCGGCTGCTACGCCGGCCGGGCCAAGACGCCCAACATCGACAAGCTCGCCGCCCGCGCGGTGCGGTTCGACCGGGCCTACTGCCAGTTCCCGCTCTGCAACCCCAGCCGGGCCAGCTTCCTCACCGGCCTCCGCCCGGACACCCTGCGGGTGTACGAGAACACCACCCAGTTCCGTCGCACCGTCCCGGACGTGGTCACCCTGCCGCAGACGTTCCGCCGGGCCGGGTATTTCGTCGCCCGGGTCGGCAAGCTGTACCACTACGGCGTCCCGGGCCAGATCGGCACCGACGGTCTCGACGACCCGCCGAGCTGGGAGCGCGTCATCAACCCCCGCGGCCGGGACAAGGACGACGAGGACGCCAACCTCATCTTCACCCTCGCGCCCAAGGCGAAGGGCTCGGCCCGGTTCGGCGGCGTCCTCAGCTGGCTGGCCTCCGGCGGCGGCGACGAGACGCACACCGACGGCATGACCGCGACCGAGATCACGAAGCTCCTTGAGGCGAACAAGGACCGGCCGTTCTTCCTGGCCTGCGGCTTCTTCCGCCCGCACACCCCCTACGTCGCCCCGCGGGCCTACTTCGACCTGTACCCGCCCGCCGGCATCACCCTGCCGGCCGTGCCCGAGGGCCACCGCGCGGCCGGCCCGGCGCCGGCGTTCGGCAGCGCCAAGGCCGAGCAGGAGTCGATGACCGACGACCAGCGGCGCGAGGCGATCCGGGCGTACCTGGCGTCCGTCACGTTCATGGACGCGCAGGTGGGGCGGGTGCTGGCGGCGCTGGAGCGGTTGGGGCTGGCAGGGCGGACGGTCGTGGTGTTCATGAGCGACCACGGCTACCACCTCGGCGAGCACGGCCTCTGGCAGAAGATGAGCCTGTTCGAGAACAGCGCCCGGGTGCCGCTGGTGGTGTTCGACCCGCGGGCGAAGGGGAACGCCCAAGCGTGCGTCCGGCCGGTGGAACTGGTGGACCTGCACGCCACGCTGGCGGACGTCTGCGGCCTGCCCGCCCCGCGGACCGACGGCGCGAGCCTTCGCCCGTTGCTGGAGAACCCGGCCCTGGCACTGGACCGCGCGGCGGTGACGCAGGTGAGCCGCGGCACCCCGACGGCGACCGGCGAGCCGGCCGGCAAGAACCCGTTCTTCATGGGCTACAGCGTGCGGACGGACCGCTTCCGCTACACCGAGTGGGACGGCGGCAAGCGCGGCGCCCAGCTGTTCGACTACGATGCCGACCCCGCCGAGCTGCGCAACCTCGCCGCCGACCCGGCGCACGCGGCGACCGTGGCCCGGCTGAAGGCGCGGCTCCCGGCGGCGAAGAAGTGACGGGCCTTCGAGCCGACGGCCCGAGGCGGCCGGTGGCGTTTCTCCCCACGGGCGATATCCGTTATCACCCCCGCCCCGTCCGCTCCAAGCGATAACCGTTATCACCCCGCCGCGTCCGCCCCGGACGCGGCTCGCTTCCCCACCGCGAACCGGGCGTCCAGCAGCTTGATCGACTCCCGGTAGTCCTGCCGGTAGTTGACCCCCTTGACCTCCTTCAGCCCAGCCTTCACGACCGCCACGTCCCCCGCCTGCCCCACGACGACGAGCAGCGACGCGGCGTTGCAGCGGACCTCGACTACGCGGTCCCCGAGCCGGTCGAGGGCGGCCCGGCGGACGCGCTCCTGGTGCCCGGGCGGCCACCCCGCGGCCGGGCGGCCGACCTCCGCGGCGACGACCGCCCGGACGGTCTTGTCGGGGTCGGTGAGCAGGGGGAGCAGCACGTCGGCCAGCGCCGGGTCGTCGAAGTTCGTCAGCAGCATGGCCGCGCGGACCCGGGTGTTCGGCCGGGCACTCCGCAGTAGGGCCACGGCCGGGGCGACGAACCGGTCGTCCTTGCGGTAGCGTGCCACGATCATGTTCGCCGCGCCGGCCAGCTGTTCCACGACCAGTGGGTCCGGGTCGGCCAGGAGCGGCAGCAACCGGTCCGTGGTCGCTACGTCCTTCAGCCAAACCTCGGTGAACCGGTTGACCTCCCCGTGGGCGTGCTTGGCCACCCACTTGGCCCCGACGAGGCGGACGGCGGGGTCCGGGTCGCTCAGCTGGGCGAAGGCTTCGGTGGGGTCGTACTTGGCCGCGTACCTGGCGAGGTCCATCGTACACTAGCTCCGGTGGAGAGGGGCCGAAGGCGGTCCTGGGGACGACCCCCGGGCGGCCTCACCAGTATCGGAATCCCGCCCGACGCGACTTCGGAGTTCTCGTGGCGATCCAGATCCACACCGTCACCTCCCAGCCGTTTGACGAGAACTCCTACGTCATCTGGCGCGACGGCGGCACGGAGGCGTTCGTCATCGACCCCGGGTTCGAGCCCGACCTCATCCTCGACGCCCTCGCGGAGCGCGGGCTGACGCTCGCGGCGATCGTCTGCACTCACGGGCACGTCGACCACATCGCCGGGAACGCGGCCCTCAAGCGGGCCTTCCCGAACGCCCCCATCCTGATCGGCCCCGGCGACGCGCCCATGCTCACCGACGCGGACCTCAACCTGAGCGGCCCGTTCGGCATGCCCGTCACGAGCCCCCCGGCCGATCAGCTGGTGAACGAGGGCGAGCGCGTGGCGGTGGCGGGGGTCGAGCTGGAGGTGTTCGACGCGCCCGGCCACTCGCCGGGGCACGTGGTCTACGTGATCCGCGAGACGAAACCGGTCACGGTGCTGGGCGGGGACGTGCTGTTCCGCGGCAGTATCGGCCGGGTGGACTTCCCCGGCGGGAGCTTCCAGACGCTCAAGCACCACATTGAGCGGGTGCTGTGGCCGCTCCCGCCGGACACGGTGGTGTACCCGGGCCACGGCCCGGTTACCACCGTGGGGCACGAGAAGCAGACCAACCCATACGTTGGGGCCGGCGCCTGAAACGGCGCAGCCCACCCATCCGGGTGGGCTGCTTGCCGAGAACGAGTGAAGCCCACCCATCCGGGTGGGCTGCTTGCCGAGAACGAGTGAAGCCCACCCATCCGGGTGGGCTGCTTGCCGAGAACGAGTGAAGCCCACCCATCCGGGTGGGCTGCTTGCCGAGAACGAGTGAAGCCCACCCATCCGGGTGGGCTTCATGTCAGCAGCAGAACGACGAACCGCACGGCCGACCGACTGCCTCTCCCCTCAGTCGGCCGACCGTGCGGTGTCAGGCTCTCGCCGTTCTGGAGTAAAGCATGAGCGGTGCCATTCGGCACGCGGCTCGGCCAGCCCGCCCGCTGAATAAGCTTAACCGTCTCGAAAATCACAACTTCGGACGGTCAGAAAAAATCACTCTGCGACTCGGGAATCCGGACCAGCTGCGTTTTCTGCTCGCGTCTTAGGCGTTTCCACGAAGTCCGTGCCTGGTAATGCGGCAAGTGCCCACTTCGTAGGCATCTGAACTATGAGGGCGTCCGGGGCAATCGGCGTTGACCGGCCTTCCGGGATTCGGACAATCACCCGTGTTCCCCCGGTCAGCCCCGGAGCCCGCGCATGCCGGCCACGATCGACGACACCTACGCCGAGGCGTTCCGCAGCATCTACGCCAGCGTCCTGGTGACGGCCCGCGACCGCACCTGGCTCGACCACGCCGTCCGCGCCGCCACCGGCAACGCCAGCTCCGCCATCCTCTGCGACTGCGAGGCCGGGCTGGACGTGTACGTGGACCCCGCCGACACCCCCGACGGCCGGCCGGGCGCGGTGGTGCAGTTCCACGTGCCGCGCTTCTGGAAGGACCGCGAGGCGAAGCTCGAACGGACCGTGCTGGTGCGGGTGTGCCAGAACGTGCTCACCTGCCCGACCGCGGCCGCGTTCAACGTGTTGCCGGCCGAGGAGAAGTGGTTCCCGCTGGGGCGGAAGGTGTCGTACTTCGGCGACGGCCACCAGTACGCGGCCGAGCGGCACGGCCGGCGCTGCTGGGTGGTGCCGATCCTCAGCGGCGAGTTCGTGGTCGAGCGGCGCTGCGGCTGGGCCGACGGGCTGATGGGCGGCAACCTGTGGTTCTTCGGCGCCACGGCCGACGGCGCCCTCGAAGCCGCCACCCGGGCCGCGTCCGCGGCGGCGCGGACGCCGGGGGTGATCCTGCCGTTCCCGGGCGGCGTGGCGGGGAGCGGGTCGAAGGCCGGGAGCAAGTACCCGTTCGCCATCGCCAGCACCTACGCCGAGTACTGCCCCACCCTCCGCGACAAGCTCGGCGCCCAGAGCAAGCTCCCCGCCGGGGTGGCGAGCGTGCAGGAGATCATCATCAACGGCCGCGACCTGCCGACCATCGCCGCCGCCACCCAGGCCGCGATCGCCGCCGCCCGGGACACCCCCGAACTGCTGACGATTTCTGCCGGCAACTACGGCGGCCGGCTCGGCAAGAGCTTCGTCTACCTCCACCCCGAGAAGCAGCCGGCGTGAGCGGGGCGTTCACGGCCGCCGGGGTTCGACGGCCCGGTCCCGCGCGGCTTGCGCCTCGCGGGTGACGAGCGCATCGGCCGCTCCCGCCGCCAGTTCCCCCAACAGCTGACGGGCCTCGGCCGTCCCTGCCAGTTCCAGCGCCGCCACCGCCCGCACCGCCCTCAGCTGATCCCCGTCCTGCGGCCGGGAGGCGGCGCCGGCCGCCACCCCCAGCAGCCGATCGACTCGCCCGCGCTGCTCGGCCGACAGGTCGCCGGCCCGCGCCGACCGGAGCCGGCCGGCGGCCCGCTCCCCGGCCTGCCGTAGCGCCCGCTCGGCCGCCTCCCGGGTGGCGTAGTCCGCCGACCCCAGGTCCGCCAGCAGCCGGTCGAACTCCGCCGCCGGAGCGACCTCGACCGGACGCAACTTCGGGCGGAGGAAGTCGGCCGTGCCGGGGTCGTCGGCCAGTGCCCAGACCGCCGCCCACCCCTTCACGCCGTCCGACGAGGCGAGGTCGTTCCAGGCCGCCGCCCGCCCCGGCCCGTCGAGCGAGCGGGTCGTCTTCGGCCGGGCGGGGACGTCCCAGATCAGCGCGGTCGTGTCGGTGTGCCCGGTAACCAGCTTCTTCCCATCGGGGAAGTACCGGACGACCTGGGCGAACGACCGGGTCGGCCTATCCGCGCCCGGCTCGACCTTCCGCTCCGCGAACACTCGGCCGGTCGCCAAGTCGTGGAACGTCAGCCCCTTCGGCCCGGCGACTGCGACCGAACGGCCGTCCGGGTGCAGCGCGATCTGCCCCGACGACCCGAGCGGTGCGTCAGCCACCCTGGCCCCGGTCGTGACCTCGAACACCCCGACCCGCCACGCGATCTCCTTACGGGGGTTCGTGTACAGAACCCGGCCGATCAGCCGGCTGTCCGCCGAGAACGCGCCCGACCCGAACAGGCTGTACGCCTCCCGCGGCAACCGGCTCCCGGCCGGGCCGACTTCGACCGGGTACAGGGCGGTGTCCGTCTCAAACCAACGGCCGTCCGGGGAGAACGCGATGGTCGAGCGAACCGTCCTCCGCCCCACCGGCTCCTGGGCGAGGAGCTTCCCCGAGGCCGCGTCCCAGCGGGCGCGGAGGACCGGTTTGTCTGTGGAGGTCGGGTTCGCCAGGGCGTCGAGCGTGCGCCCGTCCGGCGCGAGCCGGTACGCGACCAGATCCGCGCGGCCGGCGGGGTCGTCCGTGTACCCGAACCGCACGACGGCCCGGCCGGCGGCCACCTCCCACTTCGTCACGCCGCCACCGGTCGGGCTCGGGGCGTACACGAACCGCCCGTCCGTGCTGAGTTCGACGTTGTGGGTGGCCAGCATCCAGTCCGCCGGGACCGTGGCGACCGGCCGGCCCGTCCCGGCGTCCCACACCCGCACCCGGGTGTCGTACCCGCCGGTCGCCACCCACCGGCCGTCCGCCGAGACCCCGACAGCAGTCAGGTCGGCGTGGTGCCCGCCGTCGTGCGACTCCGGCAACAGGGGTTGCCCCGTCGCCGCGTCCCAGCGGAGGAGCATCCGGGCGCTAGTGCCGACGACCGTCTTGCCGTCCGGCGAGAACCGGGCGGGGAGGTTCTGTCCGCCGCCCCAGTTGTGGGCCATGCCCTCGAACCGCTGGAGCGTCTTTCCGGCTGCAGGATCCCACCAGAGGACGTCGCCCGGCCGCCCGCCCAGCAGGATCGTCCGGCCGTCAGGGGCGAAGTTGGCCCACAGGCAGTGGAAGTCCCCCGGCCCGCTCGGCCCGTCGAGGCGCCGGCCGGTCGTGGGGTCCACGAACACGACCGTCTTCGGCTCCCACGTCGGGCTGACCGCCATCACCCCGCCGGTGCGGTCGAGCGCGATCCCACTGTAGCGCAGCGTTCCGGTCTTGTAGCGGGCCAGCTGCGTCCCATCCGTCGTGTCCCACAGCGCCGCCTCGTAGCCCGAGGTGGCGGCCAGCCTTTTCCCGTCCCCGGAGAACGCGCCCGCCTCGGTCCCCCCCATCAGCCCTTCAAAGCCATGTACCTCCTTCGTGCCCAGGTCGCACAGGTGGAGGCCCGGCCCGACGGCGGCCAGCTTCGACCCGTCCGGGGAGAATCGCAGGAACGAGGAATACGGGACGGCGAATGACGCGACCTCCTTGAGCCCGGCGTCCCTCCGCTCCCAGACCGCCACCGTCCCCCCGGGCGTGTTGGCCGCGACGTACCGCCCGTCCGGCGAGACGGCCGCACGCGGGACGAACCGCCCGGATGCGGCGACCGGGATGCCGGCTGCCGCGACCGGTCGTTCGCCCCTGGCGGGCCAGACACTGATATCGCCGTTCGGGGTGACGCTCACCACGGCCCCGTCGGGGCTGATCCCGAACCCGGCGATGGTCGCCCGGGCGCGTGTGGTCCCCAGGCGCATCACCACCCCGTCCGGGAGCGGGTCGCCGAAACGGTCGACGCGCGGGGCGGGCGGGTCGGCGGCCGCGTGGGCGGGAGACGGCGGGGGGTCGGTTGCGGACGGCTGCCCGGCCCCGGCCAGCACCGCCCCGACGGCGAGTAGGGTCACCGCGACCGGAGCCAACCGGCCCCACGCCCGCGTCCGCGGGCGGGCCAGTGATGCCACCGCTCCCATCAGCGGACCGCCGGCCGCCGCGGTCCGAACGGTGTAAAGGGTTGCCTCGACCAGGGCGGCGGGGGCCGGCGTCGGCCCGCCCGCCACCAGGGCCGGGACGGTCGCCGGCAGCCCGTACCGTGCGAGTCGGCGGCGGAGTTGTTCTCGCCCGCGCTCCAGCCGACCCCGTAGCGCCCCCACCGAGCACCCGGCGCGGGCGGCGGCTTCCTCGTAGCTCAGCTCCTGGAGGTAGCACAGCACCAGCGGCACCCGGTACACCTCGGGGAGGACCGCCAGTTCGGCGTCGATCGCCGCACGCACCTCCCGCCACGTCAGGTCGTCGGCCGGCGCGGTCCGGGGCGCGGTGCGGGCGACCTCCCGGCGGCGGGCGCGGAGGTCGGCCCGGCGGGCGTCCCGGGCGACCCGGACCGCGGTCGCATGGAGCCAACCCGCCAGCGTCTCCGAGCACGTCAGCCCGGGCGCCTTTCGGACCAGGATCAGGAAGGTGGCCTGGAAGGCGTCCTCGGCCGCAGACTCGCCGAGGACCGATCGGCAGGCGCGGAGGACGACCGGGCCGTTGCGGCGGACGAGTTCGGCGAAGGCGGCCTCGTCCCGGTGGCGGGCGTAGCGGGCCAGGAGGTCGCCGTCGGTGGCCACGGGGCTGGCGGCGCGGAGGAGGCGGGCGGGGCTGGTCATTCTCGTGCCCTCCGGGCGGGATGCCCCCAGGAATGGCCGCCGGGGCGGAGGTCGGCGCGCGGATTTCGGGATGCCGGCCGGTGGCCAGCCGAGATCCGCCGGACGCGAGCGGTTGCGTCTCGGGCACCGGCTAAGGCTGTGCCAGTTGATCCCCGGTCCGGTTGGTCCGGTTCCCTCCCCCTTTGGTAGTGGCCCTACTGTCGGGATGCGTTGTCCAAGCGGATGAAGTACCAGAGAGCTCCGAGGTGGTTCCGCGGGCATGCGGAGAAGGGGAGGGGCTTACGGGCGAACCGGGCACACCCTGCCGGAGGGTGCACCAGAACCGCTCGATTTGGTTCGTCAACCCGACCTCCTTGTGGTCAGGACGGCCCCCGCCCGCGGAGCCACCGCCAGAGCCGGCGCCACCGCGCCGGCCGGGGGTTCTCGACGCTCGCCTCGGACGATAGCTCTTCGGCAGGCGGGGGCTCCACACTCGTCTCGGACAACGACTCGGCGGCCAACGGCGGGAGCGAATCCCACACCACCGGTTCGAGCCCGGGGTCGGGGTCGGCGACGAGGTCGGCCGCAATCGCCCGGAGCCGGACGGCGACTTCGGCGGCCGACGACGGGCGGTCGGCGGGGTTCTTTCGCATCAGCTGCCAGATCAGCTCGGCCAGCGCGGGCGGCAGGAACGGCGCGGCATCGCGAACTGGTGTCGGTTCCTCGGAAACCACCGCGTAGAGTGAAGCCAGCCCGTTCTCGCGGGCGAACGCGAGCCGGCCGGTTGCCATCTGGTAGAGGGTGAGGCCCAGACTCCACAGGTCGGTACGGGCGTCGACCGACCTGTACCCCTGCACCTGCTCCGGCGACATGTAACCTGGCGTGCCAGCGATTGCCCCTGCCGCCGTGAGATTGTCGCCGACATCGTTCGCCATGCGGGCGAGTCCGAAATCGAGGATGAGCGCCCGCCCGTCGTGCTGATCGAGCCAGATGTTCGCCGGTTTGATGTCCCGGTGGATCAGCCCGCGGTCGTGGGCCGCGGCCAGCCCGCGGGCGACATCAATGGCGACCCGGAGTAGGTCGGGAGTCGAAAGGGTTTTCACCCGCCGGAGGTGGTCTTGGAGCGTCTGGCCGGAAAGCAGCGGCATGACCAGGAACAGCTGGCCGGCGTCCTCGTCCACCTGGTAGATGGGCACGACGTTCGGGTGGTTGAGGGCGGCTGCCGCCCGGGCCTCGCGGGCGAACCGGGCTCGCCCCACCGGGGAGCGGCCGAACTCCGGGTGCATCGTCTTGATCGCCACCCGGCGACTCAGACGCGGGTCGAACGCCTCGTACACCACCCCCATGCCACCGCGGCCGAGCACTCGAACGATCTCGTACCCGCCGATCAACGTTGGGGCTACGTCTCCCGGCGGGTCGGGTTCCGGCCGGCCCGCCGACCCGGTGCGCGGGCCGGTCGAATCGTCGTCCGGTAAGCGCAAGTCGGGCGGCAGCGTTTGGGGCGGCAACGGCCGGTCGCCGCCGACGGTCATCCGCGTTTGGGCCGGGCGGTAGTCGGCCAGCGACTTGTCTCGCACCAGCGGCACCAGCGGGAACCCGACCGCGGTCCGCTCCGGCGGGGCGAGGGACTCGAACAGGCCGGGGACGGACGCGGCGACCACCCAGTCCGGCGTCCCCACCCTCCACACGAGGTCCGACGGCGACAGCCGGCCGGCTGTCGCCGCCCGCAACTCGGCGAACGACACCGGGCCGACCGACGTGCTGCCGGCGTGGTAGTACCACGCCGCGTCCGCCGAGGCCTGCGGCCGGGGGGCGGGGCCGGCGAGCGCGGCCCGGACGGCTTCCAACTCCGCCAGCGCCTCGGCCGCGGTCGGCCGGGCGGCCGGGTCGAGGGCGAGCAGCCGGCGGAGGAACGCCTGGACCTCCCCGGGCAGGTCCGGGCGGTGCGTTCGGACCGGCGGCACCGCCCCGCCGGTGTGGCCGATGTACTGGTCGTGGAACCGGTCCGACGGGAACGGCGGCGCCCCGCAGAACAGCTCGTAGGCGACGCACCCGAGGGCGTACAGGTCGGTCCGGGGTTCGGCCGGGTCGCCCCGGAACACCTCCGGCGGGGTGTACCGGAGGTTGTACGCCCCGCGGGCGTCGGCCCCGGCCGGCCCGACCGGCAGGACCGGGGCCAGGTCGCCGAGCACCACCCAGTCGCCGGGGCAGAGGAACACGTTCGACGGCCGGACCGCCCCGTGGCCCCCGCCGGCCGCGTGCACCGCGGCCAGCCCGGTCAGCAGCTGGCGGACGATCTCGGCCGACTGGGCGGGCGAGAACTGTCGGCCGGGCACGTCCGGCGGGCGGCCGGCGAGCACCTGCTGGAGGGTCGGGCTGTCCAGGTACTCGCGGACGGTGTAGTACGTCCCGTCGGTCCGGAACGCCCGCACCAGGTGGGTCTTGACCACGTACTCGCTCCGGAGCTGGAGCGACCGCTGGCACACCCCGAAGAACTGCCGCCGGACCCCCGCGTCGTCCGCCCGGGCGTAGGAGCCGAGAAGCACCCGGACCACCACCCGCATCCCCCCGTCCGGGTCGTCGGCCAGGTACGCGGCCGTCAGCTGCCCCTTCCCGAGCGGGCGGATCAGCTCGTACGGCACCTGGTTGGCAGCGAACAGCCGTCGCACGTCCTCCATCCCGAGCCGGAGCCGCTTCACCGCCACCAGGTTCGCGGCCTGGACGAGCTCCGCCCCGGCCGCGTGGTCGACCACCCGGTCGAGCAGGGCGACCAGGTCGGCCCGGGCCGCGAGCACCGCCAGCCCCCCGAGCACGGCCCCGAGGTCCGGGCTCCTCCGGCGGGCCAACTCCTCGACCGCGGCGAACGTGGGCTCGATCCCGATCGCCTGCATCACCTCCTTCGCCGTGCGGGCGACCGCGGGGTCGTCGTTGGCCAGGTGCGGGATCACCACCGGGACGGCCAGCGGGCTGCCGACCTTACCCGCCTCCCGGAGCAGGCTCTCCAGCGTCGGCCCGGCGGCCCCGGCCGCCCGCCGGCGGATGTCGGCCAGGAGCTCCCCCGGCTCGGCCGCCGCCCCGGCGGCGGGCGGCCCGCCCTCCCGCCGCCGGGAGATGTACTCGCGCCCCGTCGTGGCCGACTCCTTCCACGGCCGCTGCTCGAACCCCAGCCGCCGGGCCGCTTCGGCCACGGCGCCGGAGACGTAGGTGAACAGCTCGTCCAATCCGACCTTGCCGTCGCCGTCCAGGTCGCCGTCCCTTTCGATGCCCCGGAGCAGGAACCCGGTGAACAGCCCGTGGCCGAGCGCCGCGACCTCGGCCGACCGCTGCCCCTCGTCGCACGCGGCCATCAGGAACCGGCCCTTGCCGGCCATCCGCCGGACGTCCTCCGGGCGGATCCCGATGTCCCGGTCGGCGTCCCGGAAGGTCATCGCCAGCCCGGCGTGGCAGCAGTCGAGGCATACCACCACGGTCTCGGCCTTGACGCCCGCGACCCACTTCGTCAGGTCGGCCATCGCGACCCCGCGGACGGCCGGGTTCCGCGGGTCGGCGTCGTGCGGGAGCAGGTACCCCTCCCGCCGCCCCCCGACCGCCGGGGCGACCCCGTGGCCGGCGAAGTAGATGACTGCGATCTCGGCCCCCCCGCTCCGGGCGGGGAGCCACCCGGACAGGTGCTCGACGACCGCGTCCCGGCCGGCGTCGGCGTCGGTCAGCCGCTTCACCTGGTCGGCCGGGAACCCGCACACGTCGGGGTCGGCGAGCAGGTCGGCGAGCGCGTCCGCGTCGGCGACCGCGTGGTCCAGCCGGGGGACGTCGGGGTGGGCGTACCGGCCTACGCCGATGACCAGGGCGATGCCGCGGCGCGGTTCGGCGGCCATGGGCGGTTGCGAGTCCGGGGGCGGGGGGAACGTCCGACCGGATTATAGCCGTTCCGCCGGCGGCCCGAGCCGGCGATTTTCCGGGCGCGGTTCAACGGCCGCGGTCGCCCGCCGGGGCGCCGGTGTTCGGGCGGACGCCGGGCCGACCCTGGGCGCCGGACCGACTGGCGGTGGCACGCCCGAATGACCTCAATTTTCTTGCCCGCCGTCGGTCGGTCGGGTAGCTTGTCGCGTACCGCCCGGCCCCGCCGAGCCCTCCCGTGACCCCGCCCCAGCCGTCCCTGACCCAGGCTCTCCGCGCCGCCCAGCGGGAGTGCGGATACCTCCCCGCACCGGTCCTCCGCGCCCTCGCCGACCGGCTCGGCGTCCCGCTCCACCGGCTCCAGGAGGTGACCAGCTTCTTCGCCCACTACCGGACCGACCGGCCGGCGCCGGTCGAGTACCACGTCTGCCGGGACATGTCCTGCCGGCTGGCCGGGGCCGCGGCCGCGGTCTCCGACCTCGTCGACAGGCACGGCGCGGCGGCCGTCCGCGAGGTCCACTGCCTCGGCCGGTGCGACCGGGCGCCGGCGGTGTGCGTGGCCGAGCACCCGCCGGCCGACCCCGGGCTGAGCCCGGAGGCCGTCGCCGACCGGGCCGCCCGCGCCCGGCCGGGGGACGGCCACGAACCCGCCCGGTACGTCCGGTACCCGGACGTGGACGCCGACGCGGACGGCCAGCGGGCGCACACCGACGCCGGGTGGGCGATCGACCTGGGCGCGGCGGGGGAGCCGCGGTTCGCGGCGGTCCGGGACTTCGCCGCCCGGCTCGCCGCCGGGCGGGTCGGGTGGACGCCCCGCCCGGCCCCGCGCCCGGCCGACCGGGTCCGCGGGTACGACCAGGTCCGCCCCTACGCCGAGGCCGCCCACCCGCCGGCGGTCGGCGACCTGTTGCGGGAGCTCGACGCGTCCCGGCTCCGGGGGATGGGCGGGGCCGGGCAGCCGGCGTTCGAGAAGTGGGTGGACGTGCTCCTCGCCGACGGGCCGGTCAAGTACGTGGTGGCGAACGGGGACGAGAGCGAGCCCGGGGCGTTCAAGGACCGGGAGGTGATGGGCCGGCTCGCCCACCAGGTGGTCGAGGGCGTGGCGCTGGCCGGGCTGGCGCTCGGCGCCGAGCGGGGGTACGTGTTCGTCCGGCACGAGTACCCGGCCCAGATCCGGGCGCTCCGGCGGGCGGCCGCCGAGCTCGCCGCGACCGGGGTCGCCGGGCCGTTCCGGGTGGACGTGTTCGAGAGCCCGGGCGGGTACGTGTGCGGGGAGCAGTCGGCCCTGCTGGAGGCGATGGAGGACCGCCGGGCGCAGCCCCGGCCGAAGCCGCCGGACGTGGCCACCAACGGGCTGTGGGACCGGCCGACACTGGTCGGCAACGTCGAGACGTTCGCGTGGGTGCCGGTCGTCGCCCGCCGCGGCGGCGGGGCGGCCTACGCCGGCCTCGGCCACCCGGCCCCCGGCCGGAAGGAGCCGTACCAGGGGGCGCGGCTGCTGTCGGTCAGCGGGGACGTGGAGCGGCCCGGGGTGTACGAGGTGCGGGTCGGCGAGCCGTTCGGCTCCCTGCTCGACCGGGCCGGGGGCGTCCGCGGCGGCCGCGGCCTCCGGGCCGTCGCCACCGGCGGGGCGTCCGGCTCGTTCGTCCCGGCCGCCCTGCCCGACGGCCGGGGCGTCCGCGACGTCCCGCTCGACGTCAACGAGTTCCGCCGGCTGGAGGCGGCGTGCCCGGGGGCGATGCTGGCGACCGGGCTGGTCGTGTTCGACGACACCCGGCCGATGGCCGACGCGGCGGTCAACTGCCTCCAGTTCTTCCGCGACGAGTCGTGCGGGAAGTGCGTCCCGTGCCGGGTCGGGACCGAGAAGCTGCTCCGGCTCGGCACCGCCCTCCTCGCCGACGGTACCCGCCCCGACTCGGGGCCGCTCGCCGACCTGGTGGACGCGATGGAGGCGACCTCGATCTGCAGCCTCGGGGCGTCCGCCCACCGGCCGCTGACCAGCGTCCTGCGCCACTTCCCGCCGGCCGGAGCCGCCGATGGACGAGACTGACCGCGCGCTGGCGGCCGAGGAGAGCCCGTTCGCCCGGGCGGCGGACGGATTCCTGGTCCGCGACACGCCGGCGACCCGGCGGGATCTCACCGCCCCGGTCGTCGGCCTCCGGATCGACGGCGAGTTGGTGACCGACTGGCCGGACGGGGGCGGGCCGATCACCCGGGCGGTCCCGCTGACCGACGAACTCGGCCAGCCGGTCCACGGGCCGGACGGCCTGGTCGTCCCCCGGGCGACCACGATCTACGACGTGATCGCCCGGGGCCGCGGGGCCGCGGACAACCCGGTCCCGGTGCTCTGCCACCAGCCCCACCTCCGGCCGGTCGCCGCCTGCCGGGTGTGCTCGGTCCTGGTCATGAAGGCGACCGACCGGCGGCCCCCGGCGAAGCTGTTCCCGGCGTGCCAGCACCGGGTCGAGAGCGGGATGGTCGTCCACACCGCCGCGTCGGCCGTGGAGGTCGAGTGGCGGAACGCCCGGCGGCCCGCCGGCGAGGTGGTCGGCGGCCTGGTCCGGACGCTGGCCGAACTGCTCGTCACCGACCACCTCCCGGACTACCACCCGGGCGCCGCCCGGCCGCACCACGAGCTCTGGGCCGTGGCCGCCCGGCTCGGCGTCCCGCCCCCGGGCCGGTTCCCGCTCCCGCTCGCCCCGAAGGGCCGCCCGGGGGCCGGCCCGGCCGACGCCTCGTCCCCGTTCATCGCCGTCGACCACGCCGCCTGCATCCTCTGCGACCGGTGCTCCCGGGGGTGCGGCGACGTCCGCCGGAACCACGTCATCGGCCGGACCGGGAAGGGGTACGACACCCGGGTCGGGTTCGACCTCGACGACCCGATGGGGGAGAGCAGCTGCGTCCGGTGCGGGGAGTGCGCCGTCTGGTGCCCGACCGACGCGCTGACCATCACCCGCCCGCTCGACGCCGCCGCAGTCGGGGCGGTGCCGGCCGCCGAACTGGCCGCCCACCCGCTGTTCGGCCGGCTCCCGTACAAGCTCCTCGACTGGCTCCGCGGGGCGGTCGTCCGGCGGCGGGTGGGCCGCGGGGGGGTGCTGTTCCGGGAGGGCGAGTACGGGTCGTCGGCGTTCCTGTTGGAGTCCGGGTCGGTGGCGGTCGAGATCCGCGCCCCGGCCGGGCGGGTGCGGGCCGTCCGCGGCCGGTCGTGGTGGGACCGGGTCCGCGGCCGGTCGTTCCTGGAACGGCTGGAGCCCGGCCCGGCCGCCCGCCCGGTCCGGACCGACGCCGGGGTGTCCCTCTCGGGCGGCCAGCGGTCGGTGACCGTCACCGCCACCGGCGGGGTCCGATTCCTCGGGGAGACCGCCTGCCTGAACAACTACCCGTACGGCTCGACGGCCACGGCGGTCGAGCCCGTGGTCGTGCTGGAGGTCCGGCGGAACGTGCTGCTGGCCCTGCTCCGCCACCCGGACACCCGCCGGGTCATCAACGAGAACTTCCGGAACACGGCCCTGGCGGAATTCGTCCGCGGGCTGCCGCTCGCGGCCCCGCTGACCGGCGAGCAGGTGGCGGCGGCGCGGGCGGCGGCCGAGTTCGTCCGGGTCGCCCCCGGCCAGACGATCTACACCCCCGGGGAGCCGGCGGCCGACGTGTTCCTCGTCCGGGTCGGGTTCGTCCGGCTGACCACCGCCCACCCGGACGGGTGCGCCCACGACTACGTCGGCCCCGGCGGGCTGCTCGGGATCGAGCCCGGGCCGACCCGCCCGGCCGCCGCCGCCCTCGACCACGTCGAACTGATCCGGTTCCCGGCGACCGTCATCGCCCCCGCCCTCCGGGCCGCCCCGCCGCCCCCACCCCCGCCGGCCCCGGACGCGACCCTCGACTCGTTCCTCGAACGCGGCTTGTTCCACGCCCGCAGTTTGCTCGTCCTCGACCTCAACAAGTGCACCCGGTGCGACGAGTGCACCAAGGCGTGCGCCGACACCCACGGCGGGGTCACCCGGCTGATCCGGGAGGGGCTGCGGTTCGAGAACTTCCTGGTCGCCACGTCGTGCCGGTCGTGCCTCGACCCGACCTGCATGGTCGGCTGCCCGGTGGACGCGATCCACCGGCAGGGCGACCGGGAGATCCGGGTCGCCGACCACTGCATCGGGTGCGGGCTGTGCGAGCGGAGTTGCCCGTACGGGAACATCCGCATGTCCCCGGTGCCGGGCTCGGCCGGGGACCGGAAGGCGGTGAACTGCGACCTGTGCGCGGGCCTCGTCGGCGAGGCCGGGGAGCCGAACTGCGTGTACGCCTGCCCGCACGACGCCGCCCACCGGTACAACGGCACGGAACTCTTCCGGCTCGCGGCCGCCGCCCGGGGGGCCGACCGGTGACCCCGCCCACGACCCTCCCCCCGGACGGCGCCGCCCTGCCGGTCCGGTTCGGCCGGTACACCCTCACCGGGCTCCTCGGAGCGGGCGGGATGGGGGCGGTGTACCAGGCCGACGACCCCGCACTCGGGCGGACGGTGGCCCTGAAGATCCCGCACAAGGGGCCGAACTGCCCGACCCTCCTCCGACACCTGTTCCTGACCGAGGCCCGGGCCGCCGCCCGGCTCGGCGGCCTCCTCCCCCGGTGGGCGCTCCCGAACGTCTGCCTCGTCCACGAGGCGGCGGAATGGAAGTGCTGCCCGTACTTCACCATGGAGTACGTCGCCGGCGCGCCGCCGGCCCCGCGCGGGGCGGCGTGGGACGCCGCCGTGCTGGTCCAGCGGGTGGCCGTGGTCCTCGCCCGGGTCCACGAGGCGGGGCTCATCCACCGCGACCTGAAGCCGGGGAACCTGCTCGTCGTGCCGCCCGGCCCGGGCAACCCCGACCCCCTCCCGGTCGTCCTCGACTTCGGCCTCGCCGCCCCGATCGAGCCCGGCGAGCCCGTCCCGCCGGCCGCGGTCGGGACGCTCGGGTACATGCCCCCCGAGCAACTCGTCCCCGGCTGGCGCGGCACGGCCGTCACCACCCGGTCGGACGTGTACAGCCTCGGGGTGGTGCTGTACCAGCTGCTCACCGGCGAACTCCCGTTCGTCGGGGCCGCGTTCGCCGACCTCACGGCCGCGGTGCTGGCCGGCGACTTCCGCCCGCCGTCAGAAGTCCGCCCCGGGCTACCGGGCGTGTTCGACCCGATCTGCCGGACGGCGCTCGCGGCCCACCCCGACGGCCGGTTCCCGTCGATGGAGTCGTTCGCGGCCGCGCTCGGGCACGCGTACATCGAGCACCAGTTCACCCCCCCGCCCGCCCGAGGCGCCCCCGTGCCCGCCCCCCCCCGCCCGCCGGTCCCGGACGCGGCCGTGCGGTTCGCGTTCGTCCCGTACGGGCAGGCCGCCCCGCCCGACCTGGCCGGGCGGAACCGGCTCTGGCTCGACGTCGGGAACCGGCTCGGCCCGGGGGTGATCGACCACCACCAGCAGGCCGGCGGCGGGCCGACCGCCCGGCTGGTCCGCGACCACCCCGAACTGACCGACGCGGCCGCCGCCCCGAACCGGGCGGCCGACGACCCGTTCACCCTGGTGCTCCACCACCACCCGGACCTGGACGCGGTCGCGTCCGCCGCGCTGGCCCGGCACTACCTCGCCCGGGGCGAATTCCCCACGGGGGCGGACAGGCTGATCGAGTACGTCGCCCGGGCCGACGCCGGGGAGAGCTGCGTGTCCCCGAACCAGCCGTTCACCCTGTACGCCGCGTTCCTCCGGGTCGCCGCCCGGTCGCTGGTCGCCCCGGCGACCGCCGCGGCCGAGCGGTGGCTGGCGACCGCCCGGGACGGGTGCCGGCTGATCGGCTTCGCGCTGGAGGAGGCCGCCGGCGGGGCCGACCTGAACCGCCTCGACGCGTTCGCCGCCCCGGGCCTGTTCGACGAGGCCGACCGGGCCGCCGTCCGGGCCGACGTGGACCGCTACCGGGCGAAGCTGGCCGACCCGGCGACTGCCGCCCGGCGGGTCCGGCTCACACTCCCCGGCCCTGGCGGCACGACGGGCAGGGTCGAGGGGCTGGTCGTGCGGAACGTCCAGAACCCGGGCGACCCCGGCCGCGTGGCGTACTTCAAGGACTGGGCGCGGGGGGACGGGCACGCCGCCCTGTCGGTATTCGTGGCCGAGGAGCCCGGCCACCCGCGGCGGTGCGTCCTGTCGGTCACCCCCGAATGCGGGCTGACCCTGGCCGGGCTCGGGCAGCTGCTGGACGCGGCGGAAGCGGCGGAGCGGACGAAGGCGCTCGGCGCGGACGACCGGAAGACGAACCCGGCGACCGGCGAGGCGCTCCCGCCCCGCCCGGGGTACGACAACGCCGACCCGTGGTACGACGGCCGCGGCCACGGGTACACGATCGTCGACGCCCCGCGGTCCGGGACCGTGCTCACCGCCGACGCGATCGAAGCGATCTTTCTGAACTACGGCGGGGCGGGGTGAGCCCGCCGCCGCTCGTCACCGGGGCGGGCGCCCGTTGAGGAAGTCGGTGAGGGTCAGCGGGCGGGCCGGTTCCCGCCCCGGCGCGGCCCGCCCGCGGTGCGGCGGGCGGTCGTGGTAGGTGTGGCACGCGGTGCAGGCAAACCCGGCCCCGCCCCGCCGCTCCCCGCCGCCGACCGCGGCCGGGGCGTGGCAGCGGCGGCAGTCGTCGACCGTCCCGATCATCGGCGGTTCCAGCTCGCCCCGCCACTCCCCCGCCCCGGCATGACAGGTCGAACAGGCGACCGCCCGGTGCGGCTGGTGGCGGAACGCGGCCCGCTCCAGCCACACCTGTTGCGGCCGGACCGGGCGGACCGCCGGCGGCTCGCCCTCGACCCGGTGGCAGAGCGCGCACGCCGCCCCGAGCAGCTTCCGCTCGGCCGCCGCCACCCGCCGGTCGAGCACGTCGCCGGCGGTCGGGTCGGGGGGCGGCGGCCGGTCGAACCGGGCGGCCGCCGCCTTCAGCAACCCGCCCCGCCCGGCCAGGAACTCGTCGGCGAACGCCCCGCGGAGGAACCGCCGGGCGGCGTCGGCGGTGCCGCCGTGCGCCACCGCGAGGGTCGGCAGCTGGGCGTCGAACCCGGTCAGCGGGTGGCACGCCCGGCAGTGGGCCTCGTACCGGACCGGGGCGAACAGCGCCCCGTCCGACCGGGCCGGGGCCGGGCCGCCGTCCGCGCGGTCGCCGGACTGGAACTGGTGGCAGGCCGCGCAGTCGAGCCGCACGAGGTCGGTCGCATCCTCGGCCTTCTGCGCCGCGGCGTAGGCGGCGCGAGCGGCCGGGTCCGGGACGTCCTCCAACTTGTACGGCCGGCGGCCGCCCGGGGCGGCGACCAGCCCCGGGGCGGTGTGGACGGCGTGGCTAAACTTCAACTCGCGGGTGAACCGGGTGGGCGAGGTGAACGCCGGGTGGTCGGTGGCGAACCCGGTGACCGGCGGGTGGGTCGCGGTCGGGCGGGCGTGGCAGCTCGTGCAGGCGGCGTCCGGCGGGCGGGTGAGGGCGGCGTCCGGCCCCCGGTGCTCCTGGTGACAGCCCGCGCAGCCGTTCGACTCCCGGGATTGGCCGGGGAAGTGCGCCAGCCCGCCGTGGCAGGTGTCGCACCGGTCGTCCGGGTGGGCCAGGACGGGCCGGGCGAGAAGCCCCGCCCCCGGCGCCCCGCCGCCGATCGGCCGCCACGGGACGTGGCAGGCCTCGCAGTCGTTCGCCCACGCCGCGTGGGCGCGGCTGAGGGGGCCGGGCGAGGCCACCCGGGCGGCCCCGGTCGGCCAGAGCACCGCCCCCAGGCAGACGACCGCCCCGGCCGCGCCGGCGGCCAGACTCAGCCGGCGGGTCCGGGCGGCGACCGGGCCGGGGGTCTTGAAGTACTCGTCGTCCCGGACCCGCCGGGCGCGGTCGCGGCTGGTCGGCGGGTCCGGCGACATCGGCTCACCAGTAGCGGAGGGCGGTCCAGGCGTGGGCGGCGGTCAGAGCCAGGAGCAGCACCGACAGTGGGACGTGGACCCACCGCCACCGCTGGAGCCGGTCGTCCAGGTCGGCCTGGTGGTCGAGCTGCCGCCGCCGGTCACACGCCCGCTCGACCGCCTCGACGGCCGGGTGGGCGGCCGCCGGGACCGCCGCCCGGACTCGCCGGAACTCGCCCGCGGCGGCGGCCGCGTCGGCCAGCAGCGACCTCGCCCCGCGGCCGTCCAACAGGTACGCCCGGGCGTGGTCGAGGAAGAGCCGGCGGACGGGTTCCGCCCCCGGCACCTCGGCGGCCGGCGGGCGGAACCCGTCCGTCTTCCCCCGGACCCGTCCCTCGGTTCGGGCGGCGGCCGTCCGGTACCCGACGGCCGCCGCCGCCAGCTCGCCGCCCCGGTCCGGGAGGCCGCACACGTCGTCGAGCAGCCGGGCCAGTTCCTCGGCGTGGGACCGCATCACCGGGCCGATCTGGCGGGCGATCGTCTCCTCCGGCACCTCGGCCGTGGTCCGCCGGGGGAGTCGGTGCTGCACCCAGACCGCCCACAGCCCGCTGGCGACGACCGCGGCGAACGTGGCCGTCAGGGCCAGCGGCAGCCCGCCGCCGACCCGCAGCCCGGTGTGGAACACGACCAGCGGGACGGCGAGCAGCCCGAGCCAGAGGTGCGCCCGCATCCACGCCCGGACCGGCGGGCCGACCCGCCACCGGACCCACTTCCGGGGCACGAGCAGGCACTCGAACACGAAGACCCCGGCCGCCAACCCGCCGAAGCACAGCCCGAGCAGGCTGCCCCCGCCCGGCGGCCGGGCGGCGCCCCAGCCGGCCCAGACGAACGCCGCCGCCGCGGCCGCGGTGCCGGCCGCGAACGCCGCCGCCCACCGGCGGTGGGCGCGGAAGTGCGGGCCGAAAATGAGCATGGGCGTGAGTTGGTTCGGGCACGCGAGCGACTCGAATGTACCGCCGCTTGGGCGGCCGGTCAATGATTCGCGGACGGATTGTTGACCGCCCGCGGCCCGACCCGGTATTGTGTGCCGGTTCACCCCGCACGGCGGCCCGGCATGAACACCTTCCGCCGTCGCCCCCGCACCTGGGGGGTGCTCGCCGCCGCGGCGGTCGCCACACTGGTCGTCGCCCGGCCCGACCCGGCCCCGGCGCCCGCTGCCGACCCGCCCTCGCCCCTGTCACTCCCGGCGGTCGTCGGGTCCGCAGGCTGTACGACCGCCGGGTGCCACGGCGGGCCGGTCCCCGCCGCCGGGGTACACAGCCCGTCCGCCGCGACCCACTGGTTCGACCACGACCCGCACGCCCGAGCCTACGATGCGCTGCTCGGGACGGCCGGCCGGAAGATCGCCGCCGCCCTCGGGTCCGGCCCGGCCGAGTTCGACCCGCGGTGCCTGGCCTGTCACGCCCACCCGGCGGCCGTGGCGGACGACCCCCGCCGGCCCGGGGCGGTGGCGTTCCGGCGGGAAGGTGTCGGCTGCGAGTCGTGCCACGGGGCCGCCGGCGTCTGGCTCGGGCCGCACACGGCCGCCGGCCCGGACCGGTACGCCGCCCCCGGAATGACGCGGCTGAACAACCCGTCGGTCCGGGCCGGGGTGTGCGCCGGGTGCCACGTCGGGGCGCCGGCCGGGGGCGGGTCGCCGCTCCGGGACGTGACCCACGAGATGATCGCCGCCGGCCACCCACGGCTGGCGTTCGAGTTGGCGTCGGCGTGCGACGCCCTCCCCCGCCACTGGGCCGAGCCGACGGACCGGGCGGCCCGGCTGTGGGTGGCCGGGCAGGCGTGGGCGGCCGCCCACGCCCTCCGGCTGGCCGCCGCCCACCCCACCGAGTTCGCGCGGCTCGATTGCGCTGCGTGTCATCACGCCCTGGGGGACGCCGGTTACCCCCGCCGCGGCCCGGGCGGGCGGCCGGCGGTCGACCGGTGGAACGTGTCGGACCTGCTCCGCGCGGCGGTCGCGGACGACCCGCCCGCCCGGGCCGCGCTCGCCCCCGGCGCCGACCGGTCGGAAGCGGCCGAGGCGCTCGCCGGGTGGGCGGAAGGGGTGGAGCGCGGCGGGCGGGCGGAAGCGGTCTTGAAGGCGGCGCTGGCGGGGGCCGCACCGGCCGGGAACGCCCCGGCGTGGGACGCCGCCGCCCAGTACTTCCTCGCGCTCCGCGCCTACCGGCAGGCGCGGGGGGACCGGCCGGACCCGGAGGCCGACGCGGGGTTCGCCGCCGTCCGCGGGCGGTTGCAGATCCGGCCGGGGTTCCAGAGCCCGTCCGGTTCCCCGCCCGACGTCGCCCTCGGGGGCCGGCTCGCGGCCCTGTTCCGACGGCTGGAGCGGTGACCGCCGGGCCGGCGGATTCGACCGAAATTCGGTAGCACGCGCCACCGAGTCTGGTATTCTCGACCCTCTACGCCGGAACGAGCGACCGGCGGACCACGACCCACGTTCACCCGGACGACCGCGGCCCGGACCCACGGGAGGCGGGGATGAGCAGTTACACGGCCGACGACTACGCGGCCGAAGTCCGCGGCGCCGAACTGGCCCGCGCCGAGCGGGAGCGGTTCTTCGCCGCCCGCCCGCCCGCCCGGCGGTGGCGGGACGTCCAGGTCGTTTCCGCCCGGCCGGCCGGGCCGCGGCCGGGCGGCCGGGCGCTCGTCTCCCGCCGCCCGGCCGAGGTCCAGCGGGATTACGAGACGGTCGTGTGGCAGGAGACCCACCTGCCGGTCGGGCTGAGCCGGTACGATGCCCTGGTCAGCGGGGCGTGCCAGCTGCTAGAGCACGAGGCGGCCGAGTTGCTCGCCGCCCCGCTCCGCCCTCACGCCGTCGCCCTCGCCGCCGCCACCCGGGCACGGGGTACGCGGCAAGAGGGCGCCGCGGTCGCTCTGGAGAAGTGGGGCGCCCGGGAGTGGCTCACCACCCTCGGGATCACCTCAATGGCCCTGGCCGGGCTCCGCCGCGGGCTGGGCCAGGGGGACGATAGACTGGCCGCCGCCGCGGCCGCCGCGTTCCACCCCGGCCTGCTCGAGCTGATCCGGTCGAACGACCTGGCGCGGGCGCTCGACGGCCTCGCCGCGGACTACCGCAACCCGGTCTGCCACCGCCGCCGCGACCCGAAGGTCGATGCCCCGTGGCGGCCGTTCGACGCGGCCGAGTACGCCGCCTTCGCCCGGCGGCTGGTCGGGGCCGCCCGGACGGCCGACTGGGACCGGGATGGCCCGGACCCGGACCCGCCGGCCGCCGCGGCCGGGCTCCTCCACCACCTGCTGACCGGCTCCCGGCTGCTCCCGCCGGCCGGCGCGGCGGTCGACCGGCTCACCGCCCTGGCCCGCCCCCGGCCCGGGGCGTTCGGGCTGGAGGTCGTTCCGTACCCGCCCGAGTCCGGCCGCCGGTACCGCGATGTGACGGTCGAGGACGCCCGCGGCGGCCCCGGCTTCCGGCTCGGCGGCGAGGTCGCGTTCCGGGTCGCGGCCGGCCGCGACTGCCACCTGACGCTGGTCGACGTGGGCACGTCCGGGGCGGTCACGGTCCTGGTCCCGAACGTCCTGTGCCCGGCCCCGGTGCTGTCCGCCGGCCGGGCCGAGTTCTTCCCCGGGCCGGTGTTCGGCGAGTTTGCCCTGCGGCTGACCGGCCGGGCCGGGCGGGAGCGGGTGGTCGCCGTCGGCACCGCCGACCCCCTGCCGCATCCGCCAGTCCCGCCCGGGGGCGTGTTCGCGGCCCTAGACCCGGCCGAGGTCGCCGGGCTGGCGGCCGCGGTCGAGCAACTCCCGCCGGCCGTGTGGTCGGCGGCGGCGTGCGAGTTCGTGATCGAGGAGGGGCTATGACCCGCGACAGCGAGTTCCCCCCGCCCCGGCTCGGCCGACCGGCTGAGCGGCTCTTCCCCGCCGTTTCCGACCGGCTGTACGCGTCGGCCGACCCGCCGCCCGCGCGTCGGCAGGGGCGTCCGACGGCGGCCGCCCGGGCCGTCGCATTGGCCGCGGCCGCGCCCCCGCCCGGCTTGCCGGCAGACCCGCGGGAGCCACAGGTGCGGGCCGTCCTCACCCTGCTCGCCGCGGCCCCCGACCGCCGGGCACGGGACGAGGCCTACGAGCGGCTGACCGCCGCGGCCGGGGCGAAGGACGAGCCAGCGGTGGTCGTCGCCGCCTTCCTGGCCCGCCTCCCGGCCGAGGCGACCGACCCCCGGGCGGAGCAGGTGCGGGTGGCGTTCGCCCCGGCCGGGCCGGTCTGGGCCGGGATGACCGATTGGGAGAAGGACGACCAGCTGCGGGACTGGGTGCCGTACGCGGTGGTCCGCGGGCTCGGGCTGTCGGCCGACCAGATGGCCCGGGCGCGGTTCGATGTGCCCCCGGTCCGGCACGGCTACCTGCGGCCGGTGGCCGGGTACGAGTACGGGGTCACCCGGTCGTGCCTGCTGGACGGCGGGGCGGTGCTGGCGGTCGCCCCGAAGGCGGACGACAAACAGCGGCGGGACCACCTCGCTCACGTCGCGGATGACGCCCGGAAGACGCTCGGCCGCCTCCCGATGGCGGTCCGGGTGGTCGAGTACGAGTTCGACCGGGCGGCGCTGCGGGGGGGCTTCACCCGCCTGCCGGACGTGCCCGGCGGCGCCCCGTTCACGGCCGAGTGCGGCTACCACGCGGCGACGACCCGGCGGCTCGACGACCTGACCGGGCTGATGGCCCGGGTCGAGGACATGGCGGCCGCGTCGCTCGACCGCGGGGTGCTGACGGTCGGCGGGCGAAAGCACCTGGCGCGGGCGTACCGGACGATCACGGTCGCCGAGGTGGCCGCGCTGTGGAAGGCCGACCGGGCCAGCGCCGACCGGCTGCGGCAGCTGGCCGAGGAGGTCGGCCGCGAGTTCGACGCCAGGTGGGGGAGGTTGCTCGACGGGCAGCTTGCGCCCCGGATGAAAGCCGACGTCCAGGCCGCGTTCGCCAAAGCCGTACGGGAACGCGGCCTGGTTTCCCACCTCGGGTTCTCGCTCGACACCAAGTTCTTTCCCGACCGCCTGTCCGACGTCTTCACCAAGACGACCGAGCCGCGACTCGCGGTGCTCCTCCGAGACGAAGCGAACCCGTCGTTCACCCGGGCCGAACTCGACGCGGCCAAGGCGGCGCTGGGCCGCCGGGACGACGAACCCCTTCTGCGCCTGACCCATCGGCTCAGCCGTGAGGACAACCGGAACCCCCGCGAGCGTGACGCGGCGATGGACCTTGGGGACGACCTGCTCGCCCCCCCGCCCGGACTGCGGTTCCAGACCGCCCGGTACGACGGCGACCTGCACGGCACCGAGGTCGGGATGGTCCTGTTCTACACCGACCTGTTGAACAAGCTCTGGGCGATGAACCTCGGGCTCAGCACGCCGCGGACCATCGCCGATTTCCGTCCGGAAACCGACACCCCGATCAACCCCGTCTTCGAGTTGCAGGCCGCCCGCCATTCGTCCACCCGGATCGGGTTCGGCCCGAACGACGGCGGGTTCAACCTGTCCCTCGGCAGGCGGCCGCTCGTCTTCGCCCGCAACGCCACCCGGTTGTTTAGCGCCGCCAGTGAAGCGTTGAGTCCCAGGGAAGAGGTCGCTCCGAACCCGAGTTCGGAGCTGTTCGACGGCGGGTGGAACGACCACTACGCGGAGGTCGCCGGGCACGAGCCGGAGTGCGAGCGGCTGAATCAGGTCATCAAGTGGAGCCTAGTGGTGAGCTGGCTTGGCGATCTGGCCGCGGACGACCGGAACCTCGACCGGGCACCGGGCCGGGGCTCCGAACGCGGCCGGCGCGGGGCCGTCCCGTTCCGTACTGACCACTGGTTCCCGGACCGGGTAACCGCCAAGCCGCTCAAGCTCCAGGCGTGGGACGAGATCCGGTTCGACGCCAAGGCCGACCGGGTGTCGTCCCAGAAAATGTGGAACGGCCCGGTTCCGGTCGAGTCGCTACCGGTGCCGGAGTCCAAGCCCACGCCGACTTCATCGCGGGGGATCACCGGCGGTGTGCAACTAGGCGGGCGGTCCCTCCTGCGCGATCGCACCCCGCTCCCGACGAACCCGCTCCTTTCCGGCGGTCGAGTCCGCACGGTGACCCCGGCCGGGAACCTTGCCCTGCGGTTCGGCCGGACCCGGACGGGGTCCGCCAGTGGGGTGCCGGGCACGCCTGGCCGGACGCGACCGCGGACGCCCGGGCCGTGTTCCTCACCCGGTACTACTTCGCCGCCGGCCGGTGGCTGGTCCTCCGCGGGTGCTACGGCCACGCCCGGGCGCTGCTCGCCCGCGGGGCCGAGGTCGCCGAGTCGGCCGCCGTCCCGGCCGCCCGCCTGACCGTCACCCCGTTCCGGCTGGAGCTGGCCGGGGCGGCGGAGTGCGGCGAGTTCGACGCGGCGGCTGCGTGCCGGCCCGGCCTTGGTCGTCGGCGTCGGCCGGGGGTACGACCGGACGTTCCTCCTCCCGGGCACCCCGTTTGTGGTGAAGGGCGTGCCACCGCTGCCGGACGTGCGGCCGGGGACGGCGCCGCCGTCGCTCTTCTGGGCCGGGTACCAGTTGTACGGCGACCCAGGCCCGGTTCGGTTCTGAGCGCCCGGTCACGACCCGCCGCACGGACCCACGCCCAACGCCCCCATGACGCCCACCCCCCCGATCGCGACGCACCAAGACTCGGTGAGGGCGCTGGCCCCACAACTCCCCACGGTCCTGGCCACCGTGTTGACCGGGTACGCCGAGGAGACGCACCCGTTCGCGCGGCTCCACCGGCTGACGACGGCGGCCGAGACGCTGACCCGGTGGTGCGCCACGCTGGCCCTCGCCGACCTGGTGGCCTGCGGCCGCGAGCTGCCCCGGTCGCGGCTCGCGCAGTCCCTGGAGCGGCCCACGTTCGCGCAGTGGCGGGACATCCTCGGGGACGCGATCGGGCTACTCGGCCCGGGGTCGCCGCTCGCGCCGCTCGGGCCGTTCGTCACCGGGGAGCTCTTCCCGCTGCTCGCCGCCCGTGCCGGCCCGTCGTCCCCCGAGCGGCACGTGATCGCGCTGCGGAACGTCCTCGCGCACTGCGGCTGCTTGGGGGCCGACGACCAAGCGAGCTACGACGCCCACCACCACGCGGCGTTCGCCCGCCTGCTCGCGGCCGCCACCGAACTCCGCCGGGCCAGGCTCGTGGGGTGCCCCGAGGACGACGTCTACGTGTCGATGTCCGGGTGCCCCGGGCCGGGCGGCGGGTTCCCCCCCTGGACCGGCGCCCGCCCGCCCCGCGCCGCCCCTGGGGACGTGTTCCTCGCCGCGGGCGGGGGGTTCATCAACCTGTCCCCGCTGGTGCGGTACGGCGACGTGTTTCGCTACCGCGGGAAGGGCGGCGGGGCGAACCCGCTGGCCGCCGCGGACGACCCGTTCGTCCGGAACGCCCAGGCGTCGCCGGCGCCCCTCCTGTACTTCCGCTCGGCCGACCAGCGGTTCCTGGAGTTCACCGCCTTCTCGTCGGCCTCGCACAGCCAGAACCCGGACCGCGCGCGGTTCGACGACCTGTACCGGCTGGCCGAGTGGAAGCCGACACCCCGGGGCGGCCCCGGCCGGGCCGACCCGCGGGCCGAGTTCGACTTCTCCGACCTGGTCCGCGAGCTCACCGCCCTGTTCGTCGGCCGCGACCGGGAGGTCGGGCAAGTCGTCGAGTGGGTGCGGGGGGGGGCCGGCCGGGTCGGCTGGCTCGACGGCCCGCCGGGCAGCGGGAAGTCGGCGGTCGCCGCGGCGGTCGCGGTCCGCGTCGCGGCCGAGACCCCCGGCCTGCTGGTCACCCACTTCTTTCGGGCGACCGACCCGCGGTGCAACCGGATGAAGTTCCTGGAGAACGCGATCCTCGCGCTCGACGCCAAGCCGGCACTGTCCCAGAACCCCGACCTCCGCCAGGAAGAGTTCGAGCGGCTCCTGGCGCGGGCGGCCGCCGCCCGGCGGGTCGTCTTCCTGCTCGACGGCGTCGACGAGATCACCCAGCACGACCGCGACTTCCCGGCGCTGATCTTCCGGAACTGCCCGCCGGGGGTGGCGTGGGTGTGTTCCGGCCGCGGCGAGGACCACCTCCGCGCGACGTTCCGGACCAACCCGGCCGCGCACGTCTTCTTCCCGGACGGGCTCGGCGGGCTGGGCGTGGACGCCGCCCGGGCGATCCTGGACGCCGAGTGCGACCGGAGCATCTACGACCTGATCGCCCGCGACGCCCCCGACACCCCGGCCGGCGAGAACAAGAACGCGTTCCTGACCGCCCTCGCCGAGCGGTCCGGGGGGCTGCCGATCTACCTCCGGCTGGTGGTCCGCGACATCTGGAACTCGTGGCTCACGTTCCGGGCCGGGGGCGAGGAGCGGCTCCCGCCCGGCCTCGACAAGTACTACGACGACGTGCTCGACCGGCTCGGCATCTCGGACGAGTCGTCCCTCCTGACGCGGGTGCTCTGCCACCTCGCGGTCGCCCGCGCGCCGCTGACGCGGGAAACGCTCCTGGCCGTCATGAGCGCCGACCCGCTCGTCGCCCAGGGCGGGAGCAAGGACTTGCTCGCCCGGACGCTGGAGTTCGGGCACGTCCTGATGAGGGCCGTCCCGCTCGCCGCCGCCGGGGCGGCGGCGGTCGGGTACGCCCTGTACCACGAGTCGTTCCGCGACCACATGCTGGCGGACCGGTCGCCGGTCCGGCTCGGCATCGCGGCGGCGGTGGCGGCGTTCGCCCGCCGGGCCCGCCGGTGGGAGGGGTGCCGGGACGACCCGTTCGCACTGGACTACGTCCTGCGGCACGGCCCGGCCCACCTGGCGGACGCCGACGGCCGGTTCGGGCGGGCCGCCGGGTGGACGCCTGCCGCCCTGGCTGCGACGCTCTGCAATCCCGCCTTCCTCCAGGCCAAAGTGGCGGCGGGGATGGCCTACGAGGCGGTGGCGGACTTCGGCCTCGCCGGCGTGGCCGGGTGCGGCGGCGCCGCCGAGGCCTACGAGCGGGCCTTCGGCCAGGAGTTCCCCGCGTTCCAGCCGTTCCCGGACACCACCGCCCAGCAGGTGGTCAACAACCTGCTCGCCCGGTACGGCAGGTCGGACGCGGTCGGCCGGGCGGCCGTCAGGCGGGGGGGCGGCCCGGGCGCCCGGTTCCGCCGCCGCAACCGCCGGCCGGCCGCCCACGCCGCGCCGGCCCTGGTCCGCATCCTCGGCGAGCACGGGGATCCGGTCCTCGCGGTCGCGGTCTCGCCCGACGGCGGTCGGATCGCGTCCGCCGACGCGGCCGGCCGGGTCCGGGTGTGGCAGACGGCCGACGGGGCGGCCGAGGCGGCGCTGAAGGTGTCCACCCACGGCCTGACCGCCGTCCTCTGGCTCGACGGGGAGCGGGTCGCGGCCGCGGGGCTCGACGGGTTCGTCCACGTCTGGGGCTGGCGGGCGAAGGCCGGGGAGCCGTGCCCGCCCGGGTCGTCCGTCCCCGTCCGGGCGGTCGCGGCCTTCGGGGGCGGGTTCGTCACCGGCGGCGACGACCGGGCAGTGCGGCGGTGGGACGCGGCCGGGCGGGCGGCCGGGCCGCTCGGCGAGCACCGCGGCCGCGTGTTCTGCGCCGCCGGCAGCCCGGACGGCACCCGGCTGGTGACCGGCGGGGAGGACGGTGCCGTCCGGGTCTGGGACGCCGCGGGCGGGGAGGTGCGGACGCTCCGCGGCGGGGCGCGGGCGGTCCGGGCCGTCGCCTTCGCCCCCTCGGGGTGCGCCGTCTCTGGCTCGGACCAGGGGGCGATCGAATACTGGGATCTCGCCCGGGGCGGCCTGGTCCAGGCCGTCCGGGCGCACCGCGGGCCGGTGAACGCCCTCGCCGTGGTCGCGGCCGGGACTGACCCGCCGCTCGTCGTCTCCGGCGGGGGCGACGGGACGATCAAGGTGTTCGACGCGCCCCCGGTCGCCCCGCGGCAGGTGCTCACCGGGCACGCGTACAGCGTGAATGCCGTGGCGGCCGTGCCCGGCGCCGCCCTGGTCGTGTCCGGCGGCGAGGACGGCACGGTCCGGGTGTGGAACCTGGCCGCCGGGGGCGCGGCCGAAACCCTCGCCGGCCACGACGGCCGGGTGACCTGCCTCGCCGTCGCCCCGGGCGGCGACCGGAGCGTGTCCGGGGGTGAGGACGGGAGCGTGCGGGTCTGGTCCCGGGACGGCGACCCGCTTCTGACCCTCCGCGGGCACACCCGGCCGGTCACGGCCGTGCGGCTCGTCGGCCGCCGGATCATCTCGGCTTCCGAGGACGGCACCCTCCGCGCGTGGGACGCGGAGACCGGCGAGGCGGTCCGGGCGGTCGGCGGGGTCTCAATCCACTCCGGCCCCGGCGGGCCGGTCACGGACGCGGCCGGCGGGCGGTCGGGGCCGGTCGTCGCCGTCGTGAACGTCACCCCCGAGGGAGTCGTGTCGCTGGGGCGGAACGGCCTACTCCGCGCCTGGGACGGCGAACTCACCCCCCGCGCCGCGGCCGGGCTCCCGGAGGACGTGTGGGAACTCGCCGCCGCGGCCGCCGACGGCCGGGTGTTCGCGGCCGGGCGGTCGGGGGCGGTCGTGCGGTGGGAGATCGAGGCCGGCCTGCTCCACGACCTGCGGGGGCCGACCGCGCCGGTGTCGTGCCTGGCGGCGGCGCCGGGCGGTGAGCTGGCCGCCGGCGACCGCGACGGGACCGTCTGGCTCTGGGCGGCGGGCGGGGCCGCCCCGCGGGCGACGGTCGGCCCCGCGGGCGACTGGCCGTGCGTGCTGTGCTGGCCCCCCGGGGCGGGCGTGGTGGTGGCGGGGACCGACGCCGGACGGTTGACCGCACACGACCCCGGCACGGCCGCCCCGCGGTGGTCCGTGCCGCGGCACGGCGGGCCGGTGACCGCGCTCGCATCCGCCGGCGACCTGGTGTTCTCGGCCGGGGCGGACGGCCGGGTGTTCGCAACCCGCGCCGGCGACGGCGGGGTCGTGGCGAACGTTCACACCGGCCAGCCCGTAACCTGTGTATCTCCGGCCGGGGCGGGCCGCGTCGCGGTGGGCACGCTCGCCGGAGAGGTGATCGTGTACGAACTCGTCGGCGGGTAGCGGTACGCTGCGGCGGGTGCGGCGGGGCCGGTTTGAAGCCCCGACCGCCGTGCGGCCCGACGGCATTCACCCCGAACCAGGGCCGCCATGCTACCGCCCACGATCACCCTCCCCGCGGACTGCGGCCGGGTCACCGCCCGGGGGCTGGCGCCCGGGCGGGCGGTCGCGGCCGTCGCGGTCTGCAGCGAGGTGTACGACAACGAGTCGGCCGAGCGGTCCGTCCAGGCGGCGTGCGCCCACCTGGTCGAGAAGCTCGGCGTCCGGTTGATCGCCGTCGAGACGGCCGACGTGGGCTTCGACCTGACCCTCCCGCGGGACGCCGCGGGGGAGGCGTTCCCGCCCACACTGTCGGCCGGGGTCTACTGGTTCATCCGGACGAACCGCCGCCCGTGCCGGGTGGTCGGGGTCGACGACGCCGCCGCCCGCCAGCCCGCGTGGGACGCGAGGAACGCCCTCGATTCCCACGACGGGCTGCGCGAACCGGTCTTCGCCGGACTCGGGCGGCTCACGCGGCGGGCGGAAGAGCGGCTCTACCCCGACGCGATCCAGGCGGCGTGTTCGAGCGCCGGCGGGGGCGTGTCGCTCGCCGACCGGGTTCACGCCGCGTGGCGCGGGTCGGACCCGGAGCCGCCGGCCGGGGCGAAGAGGTCACTCGGCGACCGGATTCACGCCGCGCTGGCGGCCGTGCGGGCGCGGGGGCTCGACCCGGGGGACTTCCCGCAGCTCTCCGCCTTCGAGGCGGCGGCCGCCGTCGAGGGCCGGCTGACCCGCCCGCTGGTGGACCGGATCGAGGGAGAGCGGGAGACGCTGGTGCGCCGCCTGGTCGCCGCAACGACCGGCTGGACTGGGGCGGCCGGGGACGCGGGCGGGCCCGACGTCCCCGCCGCCCGGCGGGGTCTGCGGTTCTGGGCCACCACCCACCGGACCGGCCGGCGCGAGCTCGAGCACCACATGCGGAAGCAGGGCGTCGGGGTGGTGCTCCGGAATTGCAACCAGTGGGTCTACGACTGGCTGGTCGGGGCGGCGGTGGGGGCGAGGGCCGGTGAGCTCGACCAGGCCGACCTGTATCACGACCTCGTCCGCCTCGCGCTGTGCGCGGAGGTGGACGTCGCCGACCTGCGGGCGTTCCGCGAGTACGCCGCGTACGTCCGGTTGAGCCGGGGGATCGACGCGACCGCGCTGGAGCTGGAACTGACCGACGCCCGCCGCGCCCTCGCCCGGTCGTGCGGGCCGGCGGCGGCGGCGCTGTTCGACCTGGGCGAGCGGCTCCAGGGGCTACGCCGCGCCCTGGCGTGCGCGCTCACCCCGTGGGACACCGAAACCGCCCTGGCCGAACCCGGCGCGCTCGCCGGGGCGGCCGGGGAATTGGCGGCCCTCGCCGGCACGGAGCTCCCGAACGACTTCCGGGCGTCCGTGGCCTCACTCGACGGGCTCCTTGCGTACTCGCGGGTGTACACCGAGAGGAATCTGGCCCGCGGGGCGGCAATGGCCCGCCGTGCGACGGACCTCCTGCGGGCGAGCCGGGACGACCGCATGGTGATCGTCGCCGGCGGGTTCCACGCCCGGGCCATCACCCGCTCCCTGGAGCGGGGCCGCACCGTCTCGTGGTACGCGATCGCCCCGGTCGTGAAGAACCTCGACCAGCACGGCGGGGCGTACATCGAGAAGCGGACCGACACCCCCCCCTGACCCAACCCGACCGGAGCCGACATGTCGCTGGCGAAGTGTGACGTCTGCGGGCTGGCGGGCGAGTTCCACCCCGCGCCCGTCCCGGCGGCCCGGGCCGCCGAGCTGGGCCGGGCGATCGTTCACTGCCGCCGGTGCCGCCAGTTCCTGTGCGTGCGGCACGCGGAGCGGCTCCCGGAAGTACCCCACCTGACGTGCCCGTTCGACCCCGGGGTCCGGCTCGGGGACGCGGCTGCGGAGGACACCCGCCATGATTAGCCCGCGCCGCGCCCGGTTCGACACGTGGGTCGCCCTCGCCGGCGGGGCGGTCGCGCTCGGGTGCCTGGTCGCGGTCGCCTGGCACCTGACCCAGAAACCCGCCGACTACCCGGTGACCGGGGCGCTCGCCGCCCTCCTCGCCCTGGCCGGGGGCGGCGCGGCGGTGGCCTACCTGGCGGCGCGAGGATCCCGGCGCGACGCCGTGCGGGAGCTGCTCGGCGGGGTGACCGGGGCGGCCGACGCGATCGGCCGGGCGGTCGTCCGGGCCCAGCGGGAGGAGGCCGACGACGACGGCGAGTTGAACCCCTTGACGGCCCCCATCCCGGACACCCGGTTCTCGGACATCGCCGGGTACGACGCGGTCAAGGCCGAACTCGCGGAACTGGTCCAGTACCTCCGGTGCCCGGCGCTGGCCCGCTCGACCGGCATCGACCCGCCCCGGCACGTCCTGCTGGTCGGCCCGCCGGGCACCGGGAAGACGCTGTTCGCCCGGGCCGTCGCCCGGGCGGCGGGGGCCGAGGTGCACTACGCGTCCGGGGCCGAGTTCGTTCAGCTGTACGTCGGGGTCGGGGCGGCCCGGGTCCGACAACTGTTCGACCGGGCCGGGGACGGGCCGGCCCTGATTTTCATCGACGAGCTCGACGCGCTCGCCCGGCGGCGGAGCGGGGACATCACCGGGCGGACCCAGGAGCACGACAACACGCTCAACGAGCTGCTCACCCGGCTCGACGGGTTCGTGACCCGGAAGGACAAGCCGCTGGTGTTCGTCGGGGCGACGAACCGGGAGGACGTGATCGACCCCGCCCTGCTCCAGCGGATGCACCGGCGGGTCGTCGTGCCCCTCCCGGGTACGGCCGACCGGGCCGCGATCCTCCGCCTGTACGCCGACCGCCGGAAGCTCGCCTGGACCCCGCAGGAACTCCAGGAGACGGCCGCCCAGACGGCCGGGTTCGCCGGCCGCCAGCTGGCGAACCTGATCGACGAGGCGGGCCGCCAGGCGGTCGCCCGGTTCGCCCACGAGGCCTACGAGTTGTGTCGCCGGTATCCGGAAGGCGACGCCGACTTGGAGTTCTCGCTCCCGCGGCACGGCCCGGGGCGCGCCGGGTTGATCCCGTGCGGCGGCCGGTGCGCGCCGAACGCCACGGTCGAGGTGACGCTCCTGGCCGCCGGGCGGGCGGCAGAACGGTTCACCTTCCGCGACGACCACGGGACGGGTGTCTGGTGCGGGGTGATCCACCTCCCGCCCGGGAAGTACGCCGTCCAGTGGGCCGTGAACAAGGCGGCGCGGCCCGAGTTCACGTTCGAGGTGACCGAAGGCGACCCGCCCGTGTCCTACGCCGACGTCGGCCTGGCGCTCCGCCGGGTCGGAACCTACCTCCCGCGGGCGGCTGACGCGGCCACGTGGGGCGACGGGATCGGCCGGTACGCGGAAGCCGCTGACCCCGCCAAGCAGGCGTGCGCCCGCGCGGCCGCCCTCCACTACGCCGGGGTCCGGGTCGCGCTCGAACGGCCGGGGGCCGACTGCCCCCGCCAGCTGCTGGTGGTGAGCGGCCCGGCCGGGTCGGGGAAGACGACCCTCGCCCGCGGGCTCGCGGCCTCGCTCGGAGTGCCGTTCGCGGCGTGTGACGCGGCCACGGTCGTCGCCGCCCGGGACGGGGCGTTCGGGCTGGTCCGCCGACTGGTGCGGGCGGCGGGCGACGACGCGAACCGGGCCCAGTACGGGGTGCTGTGCGTCGAGTCCGCCGACCGCCCCGCCCGCCCGACCGCGGACGGCGGGTGGGAGTGGCTCGCCCAGCCCGGGATGTCCGAACTGTTCGAGGGCCGGCCGCTCGAACTGCCGTCGGCGACGCCCCTCGGGGAGCCGACGGTCGTCGAAACGAAGGGGATCCTGCTCGTGATCGAGGCGTCCCGCCCGCCTGGAACCGCCGGCGGCCGGTCGGTCGCGGGGTGGCCCCCAGTGCTCCTGAACCGGGTCGCGGCGGCGACCGCTACCGAGTACCTCACCGCCGCGGCCTGGAAGGAGGTGCTCAGCACCCCCGAGCCCAAGAACCCGCTGCTCCGGGTCGAACCGATGTGGGAGGCGCTGGGGCTGTCCCCCCGGCCCACGCCGGACGGCTTGCGCGCCCTGGCGGAGATGCTCGCCGAGGTGCAGGGGATGCCGAACGGGGTCGACGGCGTGCTCGGGCGGCTCACGGCCTGGCTGCTGACCAACGCCCCACCTGGTCGGGAGTTCCCGGTCACCACCGCGGTCGTGGGCACCGCGTTCGACCGGCAGACCGCGGCGCCTCCTCCCCCCCCCGCCGCGCCGAGCCGCACCCGGAACCAGGACCAGGTGATCGCCGACCTGCTCGACGACTCCGAGTGACTGAGAGACCGCTGGCTGCCTTGGTCCGGAACCCCGTCGGGGGTTGCGGTCGTCCCCGCCCCTTCCGCGGTCGAGCATCGGCACCAGGAGCGGGGCGTCGTTCGCCCGCCCCGGGACCGCGCCCACCGCGATGGGCGTATCCTCGCCGCCGACGGTCACAATCACCTTGGTGCTCAGCCCACCGCGGCTCCGGCCGAGCGGCTGGGTCTTCGCCGACCAGTCGGCCTAGTGCAGTTCCGGGAAAGGTGTAGGGCGACGGCTTGGGTTCGGGTACGACGGGGAACCACTTTCGGAGCCTCCGATGCGCGCGTACTCGATGGACTTGCGTGAGCGGGTGTGGGCCGATTGCCAAGCCGGGCTGAAGGCGCCCGCCGTGGCGTAGAAGTCCTCGGTGAGTGCGTCCTGGGTGCGTCGGCTCAAGCCGCGACAGAAGGCCACCGGGTCTTTGGCTCCGCACGACGTGCGGATGCGGGAGTTGGTCCGCGCCGCCCCGGACGCCACTCTGGCCGAGTTGCGCCAGCGGTTGGGCCTGAAGGTCGGCATCTCGGCCCTGTCCGAGTACCGGCGGCGGATCGCATGATCATTCTGATGATAGTAATATACTTGACCGAGCAGGACCGGCCCGACGTGAAGGAGAAGCGCGCCGCCCATGCGGCTCGGATGCCGGGGTGGGCCCGGCCAAACTTGTGTTCCTCGACGAGACGGGCGCGAACACCAAGATGTCCCGGCGGTACGGGCGCGGCCCGCGTGGGGAGCGGGTGGTCGATGCGGTCCCGTTCGGGCACGGGAAGACGACCACGTTCGTCGCGGCGTTGCGGGCCGAGGGTCTGTTCACCCCGGTGGTGATCGACGGGGCGAGGAACGGCGAGCTGTTCCGGGCGTACGTCCGCCAGGAGCAGGTGCCGCACCTTCGTCCGGGGACATCGCGGTGACGGACAACCCGGCGACCCACAAGGTGGTGGAGTCGGCGGAACGCCGGAACGGTCCAGTCTCGGACCCCATGGGCTCGCCCGATCGCCTTCGTCCGGGCCGATCAGCCAGGCTGTCGGCGGGGTCTGGACCTCAAACCGGGTCAGCCCGCCGGCCCGTCGGGTCGGTCAACGTGAACGACGGCGGGGCTACCCCTCGGAGGTCGATGAACCCCGCGGCCTGGATCGCCCGCTCGTCCGGGGACGCGGCGTAGGGCACCTGACCGAGGATCAGCCGGTTCTCGGCGGCCCACGCACGGACCAGCTGGAGGCACCCGTTGAACGTGCTCCCCGGGGCCGCCCGCACCGCCTCCCCGTCGATAGCGACGTGCCGCAGGCTGGTCGCCTCGCACGCCGTTCCCATCCACCCGGCGACGCACCGGCCGAACGCCACCGGGTCGAGCCGGGAGAAGACCCGGTAGAACGTGTCGTGGCTCGGGTGCCGTTCGGCAGGGCCAGGAATCCCTTCAACCCGCCCGTCTTCGCCGCCCCGAACGCCGGCGCCTCCTCCCACGAGTCGGCCCAGGCGACGCCCCCGCACAGGGATGACCAGGATGTCGGTGAGGGAGTGCTTCTTGGTCCGGTCTTTGCCTGGGGTCGGGCAGGCCGGCGAGGTACTGGGCGACGGGCACATCCGGCGGCACGGCGGGGTTCCCGCCGCCCCCGCCGGTGTAGCCCCAACCCACCCCCGGTCACTGGTTCAAGACGCGTTCGCCCCGGGGCGAGGGGGTACATGCGGAAGGGGCATGACCCCCGACAACAGTTCCGTTACGGCAGATTTACGGTCTGAGTCAGCGTGTTGTTGGTATCGTCGTTGAGGGTCAGCGGCACCGCAGGCGCGCTCCGCGGGAGGAGTGTCACGCGGAGGCGGATGGCCGCCGGCCGTGGTGCGGTGACGAGGCCGCCCCCCGCGACTCGGCTGTACACCGTGTTGGTGTACTCGACGACCGCCTGGCCGCTCGAATCGGTCGTGACTTCGCCCGAGATCGGATTTCCGCTGCCGTCTTCGAGCCAGACTTTCGCCCCGGCCACCGGGGTTTGGCCGGTCTGGTTCAGGACGGTCACCGCGATCCGCCAAATGATCTCGACGTTGGTGACGGTTTGCGCCGTCGTGGGGTTGGGGTTCATCACCGGAGCCCGTCGGCTGCTCCCGACTGCGACTTCGCCGGGGTTATTGCTGCCATCGAACTGTTGCGCGATGAGCTTGATGTTCCGCACGGGGTTGGAGCTCGCACTGCCCAGCAGGAAGACGGCCTGGAAGCGGGCGTTCGGGTCGGTGACGCCGGCCGCCGTCCGGTCGGAGATGCCGGTCCCCGTCAGCCGCCGGTAGATGTTCCCGTCGAACACCGCACCGGCAACGACCGGGTCACCGGCTTTGTCATTATCGCCCAGGTTGAGCAACCGGTGGTTGCCGACCAACCGGTTGTTCAGGAACCGGATCCCCGTCCCGTCGCTGAGGGCGGCGATGGTCAGGGCGTACGCCCGGAATCTCGTGTCGTCGGTCTTTACCACCGCGGTGATGGTGTTGTTCTCGAACAGGTTGTTGGCGTTGGCGTTGGAGCTACTGCCCGAATTCACGTTCTGGGTGACCCGCAGGCCGATCGCCGCCCACACGCCGGTGGCGTCCGTCTCCGCGAACAGGGTGTTGTTGCGGAGCACCAGGTTCTTCTGGATCGAATTGTAGTTCCGCAGCCGAACCGCGGTCGCCTCCAGGGTGGTGCCGCCGTCCGGGGACAGATCCCAGTACTCCAGGTTGGGTCGCTCCCGGGCCTCGAACAGGTTGCCCGAGATCAGCCCGTCGGTGATGTCGCGGGTACGGTCCGTACTACTCTGGGTGCCGGAGCCGTCGAGGATGAGGCCGCGGCCCAGCACGGGCTGGACGGTGTTGCCGGTGAGGTCGAAGAGCGTCAACCCGCCGAGCAGGATGCCGTACCCGTCGGACACGATCGCCTCCTGCCGGATAACGTTGTTACTGATAACGGCACGATTCTGGTTGCCACCCGTGCGCGCGTGGGTTCCGATAATGATGCCCGCCATCGGCGAGTTGAGCAGGGTGTTCCCCTCCACCCGCTTGATGTTCTTGGCGCCCTGGAGCTGAATCGAGGCGACCTGACGGCTCATGCGGTTGTGAACCGTTTCCACTTGCGAGTCGAACGTGCAGCCGGAGATGTCCGCGGCGCCGACCCCGATGGCGTACAGGTTGCTGGTGTCCGGTCCCTTGACGAGCGTGTTCACGCCGTTCAGCGTGAGACCCGCCGTGCCCGCCGCGTTGATCGCGAAGCTCGCGTACGAGGTGCCGCCCTGCACGATGCTCCCGCCGTTTCCGGTGACGGTGAGGTTGGCGGCCTGCTTCGCGTAACCGTCCCTCAGGCTGTTCGGGACGGATGCGAAGTTGTCGAGGTTGAGCGCGATGATCCCCGAATCCCGGGACCGCAGGAGCCGGGCGTTGTCGATGTAGACGGTCGCCTGGTTATTGGAAACCATGCTGTCTTCATCGACAAGCTCGTCGTAATCCAGGGTGACTCGGATTCGGACTTTCGGGTTCAGGCCCAGGCCCGCCCCCGGGCTCGGATTCGCTTTCGGGGTGAATCCGGCCACCACCCCGAACCCGCGGCCGACCCCGTCGGCGCCGTCGCCGGCCAGGAAGAACGGGCTTCCGACCGGGTTGGTGCTGGTGTAGTTGGCGTTCCACGTGCTGGGCATCGGCTGCCAATCGCCCGGCCCCGGGTTGTTCGCGTACGTGTACAGAACTGTAATGTTGATCTTGACCGCGTCGTTGTAGCCGAGCGAACGGGCCGTCACCATGGCGGCGTACTCGCGGTTCACGTCGAGCGCGAGGGGGTTGCCGGCCGCGTCGGTAATGATGCCCGAGGTGATCGTCTGCGTGTTGCGGACCAGGCCGGCCGTGCGCTTCCCCGTGGCGGTGGTGTAGGGGCCGACCTTGTACACGTAGTCGCCCCAGAACCCGTTCAGCGCGCCGGGCCGGTTGGCGAATTCGGTCGCCTTGGCGACCCGGGAGAGGGGGGCGACGGTGGAGGTCGAGCCGGAGATGGTCCAGTTCGTGTCCGGGGTGCTCGTGCTGACCGGCGACTCGAAGCCGCCGTTCGGGACGACCGGGTTCGGGCCGGTGTCGTAGGTGATGGTGTAGCCGTTCAGGTCGAGGGTGACGTTCGGGGCGGTGACGAGGAACGCCGTGCCGGTGGCCACCACGTTCTTCGTCAGCCGGTAGCTGGTGTTCGCGGTGCCGAGAACCCGCGGGCTGGTCAGGTTGCTGAGGTCCGAGCCCGGCAGGTCCACGACGTCGACCACGTTCGTGGTCGACGTGCTCGACACCGAGAAGGCGTCGACGTCCACGGCCGGGGCGTAGCTCTTCGTCTTGACCACCCCGGCGTAGCTGTTCGCCCCGGTGAACGTGCCGTCGGTGGCGGTCACCGCCCAGATGTTGCCCGAGCCGGCGGTGTCGGTCACCCAGGCGCCGGAGGAGTTCAGGTACTGGTTCGTGTCGAGCCGCTGCACCCGCCCCTGAAGGTTGTTGGAGCCCGTGCCGGTGGCCTTCAGGGTGAGCTTCACCCACATCCCGCTCACAGGCGCGAACGGGACCGACTGGAGAACCGTGGTTACGGTGGTGCCAGTCTGGTTGCGGCCGAGGACGACCTGACCGAGGCGGTCGACGGTCAGGGAGTAGAACCCGAAGGTGGACGCCCCGAGGTTGGTCCCACGGGCCAGCACCCCGACGCTGGTGAGCTGGGTCATCAGCACGGACGCGGACACCGTCTGGTCCGCCTGCTGCGGCACGTCGTACCACGCCCACTCGGTGCTGTTGGACCCGGTCGGGGTGACCCGCAGCACCTGGCTGCCGCCGCTCGCCAGCAGCGGAGACGCCGGCGCGCCTTGCACCGAGAAGGCGGCGGTGGGGCCCGCCACGAGGGGGTTGCCCGACATCCCGTACGCCTTCCAATCGGTGTCCGCCCAGTCCGGGTTCGGGCTCGTGTTCGACGGGTTGCTCCCCAGCGGAAAGGTGGGAGCCTCGAAGCTCTGGGCGTAGGTTCCGGGCGCGTCGGGGGTGGTGGCCAGGAAGTCGTCGACATACCCCGTGTCGGGCGAATTCAAGGGGACGCTCACCCGGCTCACCCCGGTCAGCGTGCCGGTGGTGATCGGGGTCGTCGCGTCGGCCACCGTCACCGCCCACGTCACCGTGCTCACCCACCCGCCGGTCGAGTTCAAGTACTGCCCGGTGTCCGGCCGCTGCACCTTGGCCCGGATGACGGGGCTGGTGGTGCCGGACACGTCGAGGGTGACGGTCGCCCACTTCTGGCTGTAATAGTTCGCCGGGACCGTGCTGGCGGTGGACGCGATCAGGGTCGTTTCGACGCCGTTGACCACCTTGACGATGCTGGCGACGGCGTACCCGCGGGTGATCGTGGCGGCGTAGAAGGTGGGGGCGGCGGTGTCCAGGGCGGACGCGCGGGCCAGCAGCCGCGTCTGGGCCACGCTGTTCAGGAACACGCTCGCCGACACGGTGGCTTCGGTGCCCACGCTGGTGCCGCTCCAGGCGCGGGCGTTCTGCCCGTTGGCCGGGGTGAACGTGAGGGCGTTGCTGCCGGACGGGACTGGCGGGGACAAGGCGGGGGCGGTGACGGCGAATCGGGTCACGCTGTCGCTCGACTGCTGGAGCCAGCCGGTCGGCAGGGTGTTGATCACCGTAGTGTCGAACTTCTGGTCGATCACGACCGACGGCACATCCCGCGATTCCAACGATTCGAGTCCCAGCTGCACGCGGCGGCGTGACGGCTTCATGGTTGTCTCTGTGAAGAAATCGAGATCATGTCGGACAGTTAAGTCTGTAGAAAAGTACAGGGGCGGAGCGGGCCGTCAACCGGCGAAAGACGGATTTCTCGCTGGCCAGTGCTCTGCTTCGTCCAAAGTGAAATGGCGAGTTCCACTTGAGGTGAAGCGTGAACCGCACGCTTCTTCACGCTCTGGGAGTCGTATAATTCATGATTATATGTAGATTATACGATTTATATATCACTAATGTATTCTAGTAATGCAAGCGATATTTTCGTGTTTAAATTGTATATTATTTATATATTATTGTTTATTTATTAAGTAATATAATACTAAGTGATGGGTCCGGCTTCGTGTGTACGGTGTGGGCTGCCCTCTTCGGCCAGTAAATGTGGTACTCCGCAGGGGTTCGGTCTGTCCATGTGAGGACATCCCAGCCCACAAGGCCCGTAGAAACCACGAGCGAGAAAATCGCCATTCCCCACCCCACGCTCCAGCTCGGCAGTGTCCGGCTAGTGTTGTAGACGTGGGTTTGGGGGTGTAGGGTGCACTCCCCTCACCCCTGGGCCGGTCATGGACGACTTGACGCCATTCTGCGGCCCGAACCCCGACGGCCTGGACCACGGTCAGCGGGGCCACGGGAACCGGACCGTCACCAGGCGGTACGGGCCGGGGAAGGCCCGCCGGTTGCTCCGGTGTTCGACCTGTGCGGCCCGGTTCTCCGAGCGGAAGGGCATCCCGCTGTTCGACGCCCGCCTCCCGCCCGACACGGCGGCCGCGGTCCTCGGCCATGTGGCCGAGGGGGTGGGCACCCGGAAGACCGCCCGACTGGTCGGGGTCCGCCCGGACACCGTCACCCGGTACCTCCGGCTCGCCGGCGGCCACGCCGGGCCGTTGCACGAGGAACTCGTGGCTTTCTCCCCGGCCACGGCCGAGGTTCCGTTCGATGAGAAGTGGGCGCTCGTCGGCCGGAAGGAGAAGAACCGCAACCCGGGTGCCCCGGCCGGGGGGACTGCTGGGACTACGTGGCCCTCGACCCCGAGTCCCGGTTGGTCGGGAGGCGGACGGCGGACGCCACCGCCGCCCTGGTCCGGGACGCCCGCCGGTCCGCCGGCGGGCGCCTGGTGCGGCTGATGACCTCGGACGAGTACCCGGCGTACCCGGACGCCATCCGGGCGGCCGACGGGACGACCGTGACCCCGCCCCGGACCGGGTGGCCGGGCCGCCCGCGGAAGCCATACCCCACACTCCCACCCGACCTCACCGACGCGACCGTCCACAAGACCCGGGAGGCCGGGCGGGTGGTGGACGTGAGCACCCGGGGGGTGCTCGGGATGGCGGTGGCGGTCGCCCTGGTGCTAGCCGTGTCGGTGGTCAACACCGGCTTCGTCGAGCGGCGCAACGGGACCGACCAGAACCGGCCGAGCTGGAAGGTGCGGGAGGGGCGGATGCTCTCGAAGAACTGGGACGCCGCACCGGGCGGCGACCCAGTTCGGGTACTTCGGCGACAACTTCTGCGGGCCGGTGCGGGCGCTCCGGGTGAAGGAGGACGGGCGGTGGCGCGCATGGACCTCGGCGATGGCAGCGGGGCTGACGGATCACGTGGGGCCGCGGTTCGAGTGGCTCGCCTACCCCGCCGTACAAACGGGAGTAGGTCACCACCCGGCGTTCGACATTCCCGGGAATGTGATCCACCTCGTTCCCGAGTCACTCCCCGGGTTACTTCAGCGGCGAGTAGTCGGTCGGGACGAGGTACTCCGACACCACCCCGCCCTTCGCCTCGGTCAGCGACCCGCCGGCCTTGTCCTCACTCGCCTTCCGGGCGGCCAGCCAGTCCGGGTCCGCCCGGAAGGCGTCGAACGCCTTCAACCCCGCCGCCTTCGACGGGTGGGCGAGCAGGTACGTCAGGTTCCGGTCGGCGTCCGGCTGGCCGGGGGCGCGGTGCCAGTACACCACGTTCGTCATCCCGTGCTTGGCGAACAGCTTCATGGTGTGGTCGCGGAACCGGGCGTCGAGGCCCGGCAGGTTCCCCTTCGTGGTGGTGTACGTCCGCAGCTCGAACACCCGCCCGCCCTTCTTCTCGACCGCCGGCACCGGCGAGTAGTCCGTCGCCGCGAGGAAGACCGACTCGATCCTGCTGACGATCTTGCCGTCCTTCTCGGAAGCGGCCGCGGCGGCCTTCCACTCGGGGTCGGCGCCGAACGCCTTGAACGAGGCGTCGCGGGCGGCCTTGTCCGGGTACGACATGAAGTAGACGAGCTTGTTCTCCTTGTTCTCCCCCTCCGGCACGAAGTAGCCGACGTTGGTCATCCCGTGCTTGGCGAACAGCCGGACGGTGTGGTCGCGGAAGCGGGCGTGGAGGGCGTCGAGCTTGCCGGGCGGGGCGTAGTACACCCGCATCTCGTAGAGCCGGGCGGGAGCCTTGTCCTGGGCGGCGGCGTCGGGGGTGGGCATGGCGAGGGTGGCGGCGAGGCCGGCGGCAAAGCCGGCGGCGGGGAGGAGGAGGCGCATCGCGGGTTCCGGGGTGGAAGGGGCCGACGGTCAGCATACGCCGGCCGGGCCGGTCGGCATACACTACCGCTCCGATGCGCCGTACCACCCTCGCCGCCGCTACGCTGCTCGTCGCCGGCGGCGGCTACTTCCTCGTTCGCCACCTGCGACCGACCCCGCCGCTCCCGCCGGACGGCCCCCCGGCCGTTCGGTTCACCGACGTGACGGCTGCCGCCGGGCTCCGCTTCACGCACGTGAGCGGGAGGACGCCGCGGAAGTTCCTCCCCGAGACGATGGGCGGCGGGGTGGTCGTACTCGACTACGACGGGGACGGCTGGCCGGACCTGTTCTTCCCGAACGGCCGGCCGTGGCCCGGCGAGCCGGACCCGCCGGCCGGGCGGCCGACCCAGACTCTGTACCACAACAACCGGGACGGCACCTTCGCCGACGTCACCACCGCCGCCGGGCTCGACGTGACGCTCTACGCCACCGGAGCCGCCGCCGCGGACGTGGACGGCGACGGCTGGCCGGACCTGTTCGTGGCGGCGGTCGGCGCCAGCAGGCTGTTCCGGAATGTCTCCGCCCCGGACGGCGGGCGGCGGTTCGCGGACGTGACCGCGGCCGCGGGCGTCGCCGGCGGGGCGGAACTCCCCGCCGCGTTCGCCCGCCACGCCGACCCGATCCCGTTCCCGGCGTCGGCGGCGTTCCTCGATTACGATGGGGACGCCCGGCCGGACCTGTTCGTTTGCCGCTACCTGATCTGGTTCCCGGCCGGCGACCTCGGGGTGCGGGCCGAACTCCCCGGCGGCGAGCGGGCCTACGTCCCGCCCACGCAGTTCCCGGCGGCCGACAACGTGCTGTACCGCAACCGCGGCGACGGCACGTTCGAGGACGTGTCAGCGGCCGCGGGGATTCAGGTCCGCGAGTCCGGCCCGCCGGACGGTACGCCCCGGTCGGTCGGTAAGGCTCTCGGCGTGGCCGTGTTCGACCCGGACGGGGACAGCTGGCCGGACCTCGTGGTGGCCTGCGACACCACCCGGAACCTATTCTTCCGGAACGTCGCCGGGTCGAACGGGCGGCGGTTCGAGGAGGCGGCCATGCCGGCCGGGCTGGCCTACGCCGACGGCCGGCCCCGCGGCGGCATGGGGGTTGATGCCGTGTTCCTGGGACCGGACCGGCTCGCGGTCGTGGTCGCCAACTTCACCAACGAGCCGGACACCCTGTTCCTTCGCACCGGCCCCGGCCGGTTCGCCGACGCCGCCCTGCCGGCTGGACTGGCTGGGCCGAGCCGCGCGCCGATGAAGTTCGGGGCGCTGTTCTTCGACTACGACCTGGACGGCCGGCCCGACCTGCTCACCTGCAACGGCCACCTGGAGCCCGACATCACCGCCGCCCGCCCGAGCGAGTCGTACCCGCAACCGGCCCAGCTGTACTGGAACGCCGGCGGCGCGGAGCCAGCGTTCCGCGAGGTCGGGGCGGACCGGGCCGGCCCCGACCTGTTCCGCCCGCTGGTCGGTCGCGGCTGTGCCGTGCTGGACTACGACCGCGACGGCGACCTGGACGTAGTGCTGGTCGGGAACGGTGGCCCGGCCCGGCTGCTGCGGAACGACGGGACCGGGGCGAACCAGTCGCTCCGGCTCGACGTGCCGACCGGGTCCGACGTGACGGTCGAGGTCGGGGGCGAGGTGCGGCGGTACTACGCTACCCCGGCCCGGGGCTACTTGAGCCAGTCGGAGGGGGTCGTTACAGCCGGGTTGGGAACGGCCGCGCAGGCCGACCGGGTGACGGTGCGCTGGCCGTTCCCGGGCGGCGGACGGGCCGAGTTCACAGGTCTGGATGCCGGTGCGGTGTACCGGTTCCGGCCGGGCCGGCCGGACGCTGAACGGGTCACCCTCGGGCGCTGAGCAGCTCACCCGGGGCGTTGCCCCGGGCTCTGGAATCCCAGCCCTTCGGGCTGAAGAAGGGCCGTTGGTTTTCAGGCCAACGGCCTGGGATGGGATAGCCCGGGGCAACGCCCCGGGTGAGCTGCGGAGACGTCCGATCGGGTGTTTCCTCACCGGTTCGCTCTGCCGGCCCGAATCTCCGAATCTCCAGTCGTCTCGTTCGGTTCTTGCCCCGCCGCGGCCGCCGTGGTACAAGCGAAGGTGACCCACCCCACGCCGGGGGTTCTGCCCCGGCCCGCCTCCGCTGCCCGCCCGGAACCCGCCCGTGACCCCGCGGCTCGCCTACGCCCTCGTTCTGCTCGCACTCCCGGCCGCCGCCCGCGCCGACGGCCCGGCGTTCCACTTCGAGAACGATGTCCTCCCCGTCCTCGGCCGCTACGGGTGTAGCGCCTCCGGGTGCCACGGCAAGTCGGACGGGCAGGGCGGGTTCAAGCTGTCCGTGCTGGGCTCCGACCCGGACGCCGACTTCGCCTCGCTCACGAAGGAGGGCCGCGGCCGTCGGCTGATGCCGGGCAGTCCGGACGAGAGCCTGCTGCTGCGGAAGGGGTCCGGCCGGACCGCCCACGGCGGCGGGACCAAGTTGCCGTTCGACTCGGACGACTACCGCACCCTCCGGAACTGGATCGCCGCCGGGACGCCGTTCGGCCCGGCCGACGCCCCGCGGGTAGCGGCGCTGCGGGTCGAGCCGGCCGAGCGGGTGATGGCCGCGAAGGACGCGGCCCAGCTGAGGGTGGTCGCTCGGTACACGGACGGCTCCGAGAAGGACGTGACCCGCCACGCCCGGTATCAGTCGAACCTGGAAGCGGTGGCGGTGGTGTCGGCCGACGGGCGTGTGACCACGCGCGACGTGCCCGGCGAGGCCGCGGTGATGGCCGGCTACCTCGGCGAGGTGGCCGTGTTCCGGGCACTCGTGCCGCGGCCCGGGCCGGCGGTTGTCGCCGACCGGCCGCGTTTCAACGTCATCGACGAACTCGTGGACCGCCGGCTGGCGAAGCTGAACGTCACTGCTTCGCCGGTGTGCGACGACGCGGAGTTCCTCCGCCGCGTCACCCTCGACCTGACCGGCACGCTCCCCGCCCCCGCCACCGTCCGCCGCTTCCTCGCCGACCCGGCCCCGGACAAGCGGGCCAGGTTGGTCGAAACGCTCCTCGCCACGCCCGAGTTCGCCGACCTGTGGGCGCTCCGCTGGGCCGACCTGCTCCGCGTGGACCGGCAGGCGCTCGGCCCGGAGCGCGCCCTCACCTACTTCAGCTGGGTGCGCCGGTCGGTCGCCGGGAACGTGCCGTTCGACCGGTTCGCCCGCGAACTCCTGACGGCCGAGGGGCCGACGAGCGAGGTCGGCCCGGCGAACTTCTACCAGGTGGTGACAAAGCCCGGGGAGATGGCCTCGTCGCTCGCGCAGGTGCTGCTCGGGGTGCGGATCGGCTGCGCCGAGTGCCACCACCACCCGTTCGACCGCTGGACCCAGGCCGACTACGCCGGCATGGTCGCGTTCTTCACGCCGGTCGGCTCGCGGGGCGGCGCCGTCACCGCGGGCACGGCCCCCGCGCTGCGCCACCCGCGGACCGGGCAGCCGGTGTTCGCCCACGCACTCGGGGCCGCCGCGCCCGCCGCCGACCTGGCCGGCGACCGCCGGGAGGGGCTGGCCGACTGGATGACCCGACCGGACAACCCGTACTTCGCCCGCAACCTCGCCAACCGCGTGTGGGCCTGGCTCCTGGGCGTCGGCATCGTCGAGCCCGTGGACGACGTGCGGGCCACGAACCCGCCGAGCAACCCGGAACTTCTCGACGCCCTGGCGCGGTTCGTGGCCGAGAACGGGTACGACGTGCGAAAGCTGATCGCCTTCGTCACGGCGTCGCGGGTGTACCAGTCGAGCAGCCGGCCGAACCCGACCAACGAGCGCGACGAGCGGAACTTCTCGCGGGCGCTGCTGAAGAGGCCCGAGGCCGAGGTGCTGCTCGACATGGTGAGCCAGGCGACGGGCGTGGCCGAGAAGTTCGTCGGCTCGCCGTCGGCCTCGCGGGCCGTTCAGCTGTGGGACAGCAAGGTCCGGCACGACTTCCTGAAGCGGTTCGGCCGGCCGGCCCGGGTGACCGCCTGCGAGTGCGAGCGGACCCGCGAGCCGAGCGTGGCCCAGGTGCTGACGCTCCTCAACTCGCCCGACATCCAGGCCAAACTGAGCCACGAGGCCGGCACCGTCGCGCGGCTCGCGCGCGCCCAGCCCGACGATGCGAAACTGACCGAGGAACTATACCTGACGTTCTTCGCCCGCTTCCCGGCGGCCGACGAGACGGCCGTGGCGGTCGGCCACCTGCGCAAATACCCCGCCGACCGCCGCCGCCGCGCCGCCGAGGACGTGGCCTGGGCGCTCCTGAACAGCACGGAGTTCCTGTTCAACCACTGAGCCAAGAAGCCACAGAGAGGATGGCCGCAAAAAGGCACAAAAGTCACAAAATGAAGAGAGAAGGGATCGCCTCGGTCTCTGGATTGAGTGCTTCAATTTTGTGACTTTTGTGCCTTTTTGCGGCCAACGCTCTGTCGCCCCCGCCGGAGCCCACCCCATGCCCTCGTTCTGCGACGGCCTCTCCCGCCGGGACGCCCTCCGCGTCGGCTCCGCCGCGCTGTTCGGGTCGGCCGTCGGCCTGCCGCAGTTGCTCCGCGCTGCGGACGCCCCCGGCGGCAGCCGGGACACGTCGCTCATCTTCGTGTTCCTGCACGGCGGGCTGTCCACCATCGACACGCTCGACCTGAAGCCGGATGCCCCGGCCGAGTTCCGCGGCGAGTTCAACCCGGTCCGCACCCGTGTGCCGGGGATGGATCTGTGCGACCTCCTCCCGAAAATGGGTCAGCAGGCCGACAAGTTCTCGCTGGTCCGCTCCTTCCGTCACCACAACTCGGACCACGGCCCGGCCGACCACTACATCCTCACCGGCTACTTCCCGCAGGCCGGCTTCAACCCGAACCTCAGCCCGAACAACCAGCGGCCGTGCGTCGGCTCGATGGTGTCGCGCACGCTCGGGCCGCGCGGGTCGGTGCCGGCCTACGTGGCACTGCCCAAGTTTCACCCCAGCGGCGGCCCGGCCTACCTCGGGGCCAACCACGCCCCGTTCGTGATCGACGCCGACCCGAACGCCCCGAACTTCTCCGTCCCGGACCTGATGCCGCCCGCCGTGGTCGCCGCCGACCGGCTCGACGACCGCCGCCGGCTGCTCGACACCGTGGACCGCTTCCACCGCGCCGCCGAGGCCCGCGCCAACCCCCACGCCGGCGCGGTGGCCGCGTTCCGCACCCGCGCCTTCGACCTGATGACCTCCCCGGCCGCCAAGCGGGCCTTCGACATCCACGCCGAGCCGGACCGGCTCCGCGACGAGTACGGCCGCACCAGCCTCGGCCAGAGTTGTCTGATGGCCCGCCGGCTGGTGGAGGCGGGCGTCCGCTGCGTGACCATCGACCACAGCAACTGGGACACCCACGACGGCAACTTCGCCACCCTCCGCGGCTCGCTCCTGCCGGGGTTCGACTCCGCCATTAGTACGCTGTTCCGCGACCTGGCCGACCGCGGCCGGCTGGACAGCACGCTGGTAGTGGTGACCGGCGAGTTCGGGCGGACGCCGCGGATCAACAAGAACGCCGGCCGCGACCACTGGGGGCCGGCGTTCACGGTGCTGCTCGGCGGCGGGGGGCTGCGCGGCGGGGTGGTGGTCGGCCGGTCGGACGCCCGCGCCGAGCGCCCGGCGACCGAGCCCTACGGGCCGGAGGATCTGTTCGCCACGGTGTTCCACCAACTCGGCATCGACCCGCGGGCCGAGTTCCACACCCCCGACGGCCGACCCGTCGCGGCCGTGAACAACGGCCGGCTGATCGAAGGACTGGCGTGAGGGGCGTCCGTCCGGTGACACCGCGCAGCCTGCCCAGGGCTCCCGCCCTGGGCTACGCAATGTCGCCGCTCCGCGGCTCGAAATCACCGGCTCGGGGCTTCAGCCCCGGAGGGGCGCTCGTTCACAGCCCAGGGCGGGAGCCCTGGGCGGCCTACGCGGAACCCGTTTCATGCGCACCCTTCTCGCCGCCGCCTGTACACTGGCCGCCGCCCCGGCCCTCGCCTCCCCACCGGTGGCGAGCTACGTGTTCCCGGCCGGCGGCCAGCGCGGCACCACCGTCCCCGTCCGCGTCGGCGGGCTGTTCCTGCACGACCGCTGCGGGTTCGCCCTCGCCGGCCCCGGCGTGTCCGCGCCGGCCACGCTCACGCGCGTGCCGCGCATCTGGTTCGAGGGGCCGCTCCTGCCGATCCCGGAGTCGCAGCAGGCCGAGGACTACCCGGCCGACATGGCCGGCACCGTCCGCGTCGCATCCGACGCGGCACCCGGGCCGCGAAAGGGTTACCTGTTCACGTCGCAGGGGGCGGCCGGGGGGCTGGTGTTCGTGGTCGGCGACCTTCCCGAGGTGGTCGAGCGCGAGGCCGACGGCGACCCGATCCCCGAGCGGGTGGTGCTCCCGGTCACGGCCAACGGCCGCATCTTCCCGCGCGACGACCTCGACCTGTGGGAGTTCACCGCCGCCGCCGGCCAGACCGTCACGGCGACCGCGGTCGGGAAGACGATCCACTCCCCGGCCGTCCTGCGCCTCGACATCCTGGACGCGACCGGCCGGGTGGTGGCCGAGCCGGTCGCGGTCCCCCAACTGGGGGCGGACGCAGCCGTTCGCTTCACCGCACCCACGGCCGGCGTGTACCGGGTGCGGGTGGCGGACGTCCGCGGGCAGGGCGGGCCGGCCTACGTCTACCGGCTAACGCTTTCATCCAGCGAGTCGGCCCCGACCGTCCCGTCGGACGGGCTGAAGGAGGCGGTCGATGTGGGCGCGACGCACGCGGCCCCGGTGGCCCTGACCGGTCGCATCGGCTCCCCCGGCGCGGCGGCCAGCTGGAAGCTGACACTCACGAAGGGCACGCGCACCACGTTCGACCTCCAGGCCCGCCGGCTCGGGTCCCAGCTGTGCGGGGTACTGAGCGTGTTGGACCCGGCCGGGAAGGAGCTGGCCCGGGCGGAAGCGGCGGACGTGACGGCCGACCCATCCCTGACGGTCACGCCCCCGGCCGACGGGACGTACACGGTCCGCGTGGCGGAGCGATTCCGCGGCCGCGGCGGCGAAGCGTTCACGTACCGGCTGCGGGCCGTGTCGGCTGCGGACGCACCGGGGCTCAAGCTCACCCTCCCGGTGGACGCCCTGAGCGTCCCGCGGGGCGGCTCGGCCAAACTCAAGGTTTCGGTCGAGCGGACCGGCGGCTTCGCGGGGCCGGTGGAACTCACCGCCGAAGACTTGCCCGCCGGCCTGACCGCGCAGGCGATCACGGTCGCGGCCAACCAGACGGCCGGCGACCTGACCATTCAGTCGACCGCCACGGCGCCCGTTCGACCGACCCGGGTGGTCGTCCGCGGGAAGGCCGGTGGCTTCACTGCGGAGCCGGCCGAAGCCTATGTGACCGCGGCGGTGCCGACGCCGTTCAAGCTGGTGGACGAGTACGTGATGACCGCCGCGCCCCGCGGCGAGGTGTACCGCCGCACCTACCGCGTCCAGCGCGACGCCGGCTTCACCGGCCCGGTGCGCGTGTCGCTGGCCGACCGCCAGGCCCGGCACCTCCAGGGCGTCACCGGGCCGACCGTCGTGGTTGCGGCCGACCAGTCCGTGGTCGAGTACCCGGCGTTCCTGCCGCCGTGGATGGAACTCGGGCGGACGTGTCGGGTGTGCGTCCAGGCCACCGGCACCGTCACGGACGCGGACGGGACCGAACACAGCGTCGTGTTCAGCTCGACGGGGCAGAACCAGCAGATGATCGTGGTGGTCGGTCCCGGCCGGCTCGGGCTGGAGCTGGGCCGCGGCAGCGTCCGCGCCGGGGGCGAGGTGCGGGTGCCGGTGACCGTGTCCCGCGGCCGCGACCTGGACGGCGCGGTGAAGGTGGAAGCCGTCGTGCCGCCGCACTGGAGCGGCGTGTCGGCGGACCCGCTGACGATCCTGGCCGGCCGCGGCGCGGGCGAGTTGGTGCTGCGATTCGCCCCGGGGGCGGGGCCGTTCAACCAGCCGTTGACGCTGCGGGCCACGCTCGCCGCGGAGCGGACGCCGGTGGTCGCCGAGGCGGCGCTGGACGTGGTAGGCGGGGAGCGGTAGAGGGGGCCGCCCTACCCACACAGTCCGACCGACCTCGCACGGTCACACCGCCGCGTGGGCCGTGACCGGGGCGGGCGGCAGCGCGGCCGCGACGGCGGCCGGCCAGGGGGCTTCCCCAACCCGCCGGCGGGCGTGGAGCACCGCCGCGAGTTCGCGGAGCAGCGCCCGCACCGCCCGCTTCTTCTGGGCCGGGGTCATGTCGGGGGTGATCCGGCGGCGGGTCGTCGTGGTCGCCATCGCGGCCTCCTGCTCGTGGGGTGTCTGGGACTGGCCTACCCCCAAAGCACGGCCGGTGCCGGGCACCCGAAAAACCACCGAGAGGCGGCGCAACTGCCTGGCGGAACTGAGGGTTATTGAAAGCAACTTTGTTGGCGCGGGTGGTGAACCGGGGAAGGTTTTCCCGACCAGTGGTCATCCTTACAAGTCGGGCGTAAATCGGGGGGCGAAAGCCCAGGCTCACGTCCCGGGTCGGGGTGGAGAGGCAGCCGGGCGGGACACCGACGCACCCATCCCGGCCGCGGGGCGAATCACGTTGCCGAGACGATTGCACCTCTTTGAATCGGTCGCCGGAGAGGCGGATGGTCAGCACCTGAACATTCGGAATGGGCGGAAAGAGGTCGTGTGCCGGCGGCGCCGGGCGTACCGGCGTGTGCTAGTGTTACGGTTGACCCGCCACGGGCTATCCCCAGGCCCGGTTCGCCCAACGGATTACGCGAGGGGCTGTGGTGACCTTCTTCCCCAGAGTCCGGTCCTCCACCCCGGGAGCCTTCCCGCTCGGGGCGGGGGCCGAGCCGGCGCCGGGATACCGGCTTACGCGGGTGCGCGGCCGCGGCGGGTTCGCCGAGGTGTGGGAGGCCGACTCCCCGGCCGGCCCGGTCGCGCTCAAGTTCATGCTCAGCTCGAACGCCGGGACGACCGCCCGCGAGCTCCGCTCGGTGCAGTCGTTCCAGTCGATGGACCACCCGTACCTGGTGCGGACGCACGGCGTCTGGACCGTCCCGGGGTACGTCGTCACCGCGATGGAGCTGGCCGAGGCGACGCTCCTCGACCTGATGTTCCTGTACCACGACGAGCTCCGCCAGCCGATCCCCCCGGCCCAGCTCGGGCTGTACCTGTGGCAGGTCGGGCAGGCGCTCGACTTCCTCAACGCCCGGCGGCACGTCCGCGACGGGCGGAAGGTGGGGTTCCAGCACGGGGACATCAAGCCGAACAACGTCCTGCTGTTCGGCGACGTGGCGAAGCTGACCGACTACGGCGTGGCGACGGCGACGAACGGCCCGACCACCCCCTGCCCGCGGCACGGCACCCGTGACTACGCCGCCCCCGAGGTGCTCCAGGGCTACCAGACGGACACGTCCGACCAGTTCAGCCTGGCGGTGACGTACCACGTGCTGCGGACCGGCTGCTTCCCGTTCCCGCCGGCCCCGGGCGGCGACCTGCCGAAGTCGTTCTGCCGGACCCCGGCCGACCTGACGGCCCTGCCGCCGGCCGAGCAGCCGATCCTCCTCCGGGCGCTGTCCCCGGTGCCACAGGCCCGCTACCCGAACTGCGAGACGCTGACCCTGGCCCTGTTGAAGACGCTCGGGTTCAAGGTGGTGACGAGCGGCCGGGCGGCCGTGGTCCCCGACGACGAGACCCTGCCGGACGCGACCCGGCCGGGCGGCCGCCCGCGGTCCGGGTCCGGGTCCGGGTCGGTAGCCGTCCGGCCGAGTACGGGCCGACCCGTGTAGACTGAAGCACGAAACTCGAAATTCTAACGCGAGCTCTGGTTAGAATTTCGAGTTTCGTGCTTCGAATTTTCGAGGCTACGGGGTGACCTTTAGCGGCGTCCGCCGGCCGCCGCGGAGGACGACGACCTCGAACTCCTGCCCCGGCCGCCGGGTGCTCATGGCCGACATGTAGCCCTGGACGCTCCGCACCGGCACCCCGGCGATCTCGACGATCACGTCCCCCTCGCGCATCCCGGCCTTCTGGGCCGCGCCGCCGGCGGTCGCCCCCTCGATCCGCATGCCGTCCCCGCCCATGTAGGCGTAGTCCGGCCGCACCCCGAGCCGCACGCCCCCCATCTTCGGGGCCGGGCCCGCGTGCGGGTTCGGGTTGAGCGGGTCGTCGAAGTCGCCGCCCTGCTCGCGGTAGCGCGGCCGGGCCAGGGCGGTGCTCAGGTCCAGCGTCAGATCCTCGCAGAGCGACACCACCGTGCCCATCGCCGGCACGTCGATCGTCTCGGGGGTGTCGGTGGGGCGGTGGTACTGGTCGTGGAGGCCGGTGAACAGGAACAGCACCGGCACCTTCTTCCGGTAGAAGGACTCGTGGTCGCTCCGGCCGATCCCGCCCGGCACCTTGATGATCTTCAGCCCGTAGCGGCCCTCGGCGGCCTCGACCGTCCGCTCGAAGGTGTCGCCGGTGCCGGTGCCGTACACCACCATCCGCGGCTTGACCGTCAGCCCGAGCCAGTCGCCGGGGCCGGGGCGGAGCCGGCCGATCATGTCCAGGTTCACCATCGCCGCGGTCTGGTCGAGCGGGACGGCCGGGTGCTCGCAGTAGTACTTCGACCCGAACAGCCCCCGCTCCTCGCCGGTGAAGGCGACGAACACCAGCCGGCGGCCGCGGCGCTCCTTCATCGCCCCGAACCGGCGGGCCAGTTCGAGCAGCCCGGTGGTGCCGGAGGCGTTGTCGTCGGCCCCGAGGTGGAGCTTCCCCTGGGCCTGGCTGCCGCCGGCGCTGAGCGGCCCGCTGCCGTAGCCGAGGTGGTCGTAGTGGGCGCCGACCACCACCGTCTCGTCGGCCAGCGGGCCGGAGCCCTCCAGCACGCCCACCACGTTCCGCACCGGGATTTCCTTGCGGCTCACGCCCACGGCGGCCTCGCACCGCCCCTTGGGCAGCTCGACCGAGACGGGCGTCAGGTCGCGGTCGTTCTCGGCCTCGAGCTGGGCGAGGGTCTTCCCGAGCGCCAGCTGGAGTAGCCGGGACGCGGCGGCCCGCTTCATGTGCAGGACGGGGAGCCGGGCCGGGACGTCGGTGTACTTGTGGTCGTCGAACGCCATCAGCCGGTCGTCGGCGCCGGCGGTCTCGGGGTCGCTCACGAAGATGACGCCGGCCGCCTTGTGCTCGACGGCGGTGTCGAGCTTCAGCCGGAGGGCGGCGTAGGGGCTGTCCTCGCCGGCGGGGGTGGCCTTGTCGAACCGCTTGTCGCCCTTCTCGCCCGGCCGGGGGGTGCGGCGGACGGCGAGCACCCACTTCCCCTTCACGTCGACGCCGGCGTAGTCATCGTACTTGAGGTTCGGGGCGGTGATCCCGTGGCCGACGAACACCACCGGCGCGTTCAGCTTGCCGCCGCTGCTGTAGCCGGTGGCCACGAAGTCGGTCTTGTCCTGGAAGGCGAGTTCCTGGTCGCCGGCCCCGAAGTCGAGCCGGCTCGGGCCTTCGAGGTCCGGGAAGCCGTTCATGGTGAACGGCTGGAACGAGGTCTTCAATCCAGCGGCCTTAAAAGCCGCGGCGACGTGGTCGGCCGCCCGGTCGAGCCCGGCGGTGCCGACGCCGCGGCCCTCGCACTCGGGCCCGGCGAGGAAGAACAGATCCTTCCGCATCCGCTCGACGGCCGCCGCCTCGCCCGGCAGCGGTTGGGCGGCGGCCGGTGCGGCGGCGACCAGGACGAGGGCGAGCGCCAATAACCGGGGTGGAACGCGCATGAGGTGCGACCCTGACGGCGGGGGGCAGCGGGGACGGGGGTATTATGAACGATCGCCGCGGGTCGGGACAGTGGCGGCCGGTACCGCACCGCGTCGCACCCCGGCCGCGACCCCGGCCGGCCGGGATCACACCCCGAACCCTCGCGTGAACCCCCACGACCACCGGCGGCGGCCGCACCCCGGGCACCGCCGCCGCACGAACGCCAGGTACTCCGCCAGTTCCAGCACACCCTTCACGGCCGCCGCGCCGGCCAGGACCAGTGCCAGCCCGGCCGCCACCGCGGCCGCACCCACCCACGCCGGCATCCCGACCGCCTCGGCCGGGGGTGGCCGGTCGCCGACCCACGCCCGGAGGCCCGCGACGACGCCCGCGCTCCCGGCGGTGGACAGCCCGACCAGGAACGCGAGGTACGGGCCGCCCGCCGCCGCCGGCAGCCAGCCGCGCGTCTCCTCGCGCCCGCAGGTGCGGCAGCGGTACATCACCTCGTGGTGTCCCTGGGGTGGTTCCGGGACGGGTTGGGGTGGGGGCGGTATCGGGAGCGGACATCGATCGAGCGGATGTCCGGGAACGCCGGGTTGTTCGGGGGCGGGCTCGGGCCGCTCCCGAACGACCCGGCGGCAAGGTCGGGTCGAGCGGTGGGTGTGGTGCGAACTCGTCAGCAACGCCGCACGCATCACCTTCCGCCGCCAGCAGAAGGAACGTTTGCAATCGGGTGCTCACCCCGGGCGACACACCCACCGCCCTCCGACCCCCCGAGTCGGAAAGCCCACGCCCGGCTCTCCTTCGGCATTCGTCATTTCCCGACCGTTCCCCGAGTCACTTCCGTGAAGTGATTCCAAGTCGGTCGGCAAGCCACATTCCGCGGGCGGCGACGTACACGACCAGCCCGACCCCCGGGCCGCCCGCCAGGGCGTGACCGAACAGCCCGGCCAGGGCCGCCGCCTGCTCCGGCCAGGTCGCCCGCGGGAAGCGGGCGAACAGCAGCCCGACCAGCACTACGACTACGCCCCACCCGGCCGCCGCCGCCGACCCCGGGGGCGGAGCCGCGACCGCTGGCGGCTGGGGCGGTGGCGCCGGGGCCGCGTTGGGTGCCGGCCGCGGGGCGGGCGGGGCCGGCGGCTCGGCCGGCGGCGACTCCAGTACCACGCCCGTCTCGCCCACCGTCCACAGTCGGCCGCCGGTTCGCCGGAGGCGCTCGACCTCGCCCGGCCAGGTCGCGCCGGCCTCCGCTTGCTCGACCGGTGAGGCGGCGGTGACACCAGTTAGCTGAACGGCCGGCCGTCCGACGAGGCCGGCGAACCGCACCACGCCTCCCGGGTCGGGCACGTCCCCGCCCGGCCCGACCCACGCCCGCGGGAGAGGGCCGACCCAGCCGGCGGGCAGTCGGACCACCGCCACCACCCGGACCGGCCCCGCGGCGGTGGGCACGTCCACGTCCCACACCTTCTCGTCGTCGTCGCCGTCCCGGGCGGACGCCTGTCCCCCCGCCGGCGGCTCCAGCGACGCGACCGCCCCCGGGGGGAGGTCGGTCACCCGCACGACGGCGTGGGCCGGCCGCCCGTGCCCGACCGGGAGGTCGAGCGACAGGCGGTACGCGGGGTCCGGTGCCCTCGGGTCGAGGAGCCCGAGCCCGGCCGCCCGCCCGGCGCGGGTGGCGGCCAGCAGCACCCGCACCGGCGGGGCCGCCCCCGGGGCGCGGAACGCCCACTCGCGGCCCGCCCCGTCCGGGGCGGCGGCCCAGCCCGCGGCCCGCTCCACTCGCAGCCCGACGCCGTCGGCCGGCCGGACCCGCACCACCGCCGGCCCGGCCGCCGCCCCGACCGTCCGCGGCAGCGGCGGCTCGAACCCGACGGCGTCGCCCGCCGTCCCGTCCGGGTGGTGGGTCAGGTCCGCGGCCCACTCGACGGTCGCGTCCTTCACCGCCCGGCGGAACCACACCTGGACCCGCTCTCCGACCCGGCCCCACCCGGCCACGTCCGCCCCGCGGACCTCCCGGACGTGGGCCGCCAGTGAGAACTCCAGCAGCGCGGCCGGAGCCTCGGCCGACCACCGGACCGCGCCCGCCCCGCTCGCCCCGCGGGGGCCGGCGGCCCACGTCGCCTCGACGGCCGCGGTCCCGGCGTCCGGCCCGGGGCGGAGGACGGGGCGGAGCTCGGGCGACTCCCCGGGCTGGAGGCTGAACGCCTGCACCGCCCCGGCCGGGACGAGCCGCAGCTCGGTGACGGCCCCGAACTCCCGGGTCATGGCGTCGGCCGCGAAGTCGATCACCCCGGACCGGCCGACCGCCTCGACCGCCACCCCCGCCGCCCGGAGCCCGTACACGCCGCCGAGGCGGTCCATCCCGACCGGGCGTGGGAACCGCAGTACCGGCCGCCGGGTCGGGGCGGTGTGGCACTCGACCGTCACCAGGACGCGGCCGTCGGCCGGGGCGGCTAGGTCCACCCGCAGCGTGCGGGCGCCGCCCTTCTCGGCCCCGACCGCCCACCCCTGCACCGACACCGGGCCGGCCGCCGCGTCCAGCCCCCGGGCCGCGACCCGGACCGGCTCCAGCCCCGGCGGCAGGTCGAAGCGAAACCCGGCGGCGGTCCCGGACTCGGCCCGGACGTCGTAGCACGCGGTCAGGACCGCCCCGGCCTCGGACACGTCCCACACGCACCCCTCGCGGACCGCCAGCCGGCCCGCCCCGGCCGGACCCTCCCGCCACCGCACCGTCACCGCCCTCGCCGCGCCCAGCTCCGCCTCGACCCGCCCCGCACCGGGCGCGGCCTTCTGCTCCCCGAACCGGCCGACGGCCTGGGGCTGCCGGCCGGCCGGCGGGGTGGCGAACGCCAGCCGGGCGTCCGGCACCTCGGGCACGCCGAACTTCACCTCCCGCTCGGCCCCGGTCACCCCGACCGGCACCGCGAACCGGGCCTCGACGGCGTGCCGCCCCGGGCCGGGGAGGGTCACGGCGTACCTCCCGGGCCCGGCCGCGGTCGGGCTCGCCGGCCGGCCGGCCACCGTCACCCGTTCGAGCCGCACGTCCGCGAGCGGGAGGACGACGGCCTGCTCCCCGGGGCCGAAGGCTTGCACGGCGAACTGCGCGGTGACCCGGGCCAGCCCGTCCTCGGCCCGGCCGTCGTAGGCCGCGGCGACGACCACCGGGGCCGGCGCGGCCGGGCGGGCGTCCAGCCGGGCGAGGAGGGCCGGCGGGGCGTACACCACCTCCCCGTCCGGACCGACCACGACGAACACCACCTCCGGGGCGCCGGTCTGGGCGGGCGCGGCGACCGCGGCCAGCAGGACCAGGCCGGCCGCGGCCGGGAGCGGGCGGCGGAGCCGGCCGCGGGCCACGACCACGGCCAGGGCGGCCGGGAGGCCGACGGCGACCACCGGCGTGCCGACCCGGACCCACGCCGGCGGCCCGGCGGCCGTCGCCACCCCGGCCCCGGCCAGGACCGCGAGGAGGGCGAGCCCGGCCGACCGGCTGGCGGCCCGCGCCCCGGCCCAGCCCAGCCCGGCGGCCAGGGCCGCGAGCCCGACACCGGCCGCGGCAGCCAGCCGGTCCGGGACGACCGTTACGGCGGCAGCCGGGTCGTCGCTCCAGGCGGCGCCGTCGGACTCGGACGCCGGCGCGGCGCGGACGGCGGACGGCCACGCGGCCGACACCCCCGCCGCGAACAGCCAGCCCCGCCGGACCCCGCCGGCCGCCCCCGGCACGTCCGGGACGGGGCTCGTGACCGCCCACCCGACCCCGCGCCGCTCCCGCCCCAGCTGGTAGCGGACCTCGAACGGAACGGGGGTGTCCCCGGCCGGGACCGGTAGCCGGAGGTCGGCGGCGGCCAACCCCGCCGGCGCGACCGCGACCCCGCCGACGCTCGCCGACCGGGCCACCGCCCCCGCCGGCAGTCGGACCGGAAGCTCTCGCCCGGCCCGGACCACGACGACGCCGCCGAACGCGACCGTCTGGTCGGACTCCGAACAGGCCGTCACGACGGACCGGTCGCTGACGACCCAGTCGGCCGGCGCGGCGTCGGCCGGGCGGGCGGCGGGCTGCCCGGAGAAGGGCGCCCCGACGGTCCGGGTGACCCGCGCCGCGGCCCCGCGGACGACCAGCCCGTACCGGCCGGCGGTCCAGTCGGCGGAGCGGCTGGCGGCCTCGGCCGGGTCGGCCGCCAGCCCGGCCGTCGTTTCCAACGTCAGGCCGTCCTCGACCGGCCGGGAGAACCGCACCAGCCAGAGCGTGCCGGGCTCCTCCCGCATGGCCGCGGCCGCCGCCGCGACCGGGCCGAGTCCGCCCCCGGTCCGGCCGAGGAGGCCCAGCGCCGCGGGCAACTCGCCGAGCCGCGCCGGGGTGGCGGACGCGACCGTGTTCGACCCGTCCGCGACCTTCCAGGTCCGGGCGGGGTCGGCCGGGCCGGGCTCGAACACCGCCACCCCGCCGATCATCCCGGCGGTCACGTCCAGCTGGACGGCCGAGGTGACGGTCCACCGCCCGCCGGCGGAGTCGAAGTGCGTCTCGACGGACGAGTTGAACGCCGGCCGGACCGCGGACAGGACGAGTTCCCCGGCGGGTTCCGGGCCGCGGTAGCGGACCACGGTGGCGCCGGCGGGGTCGTCCGGCGGGTCGGCGGGTCGGGCGGGGTCGGGGAGGACGTGCGGGAACGCCTCCCAGCCCGGCCCGGGGGTGAGGCTCACCCGCCCGTCCCGCTCCGCCGCCCCGCTCACCCCGACGGCCGGGAAGGGCAGTCGGGCGACCGGCCCGGCCGGGACCGGCGGGCCGCGGAACTCGAAGGCGACCTCCGCCTCCTGCCCGTCGAGCAGGGGGCGGGCGAACTCGACCGCCACCGCCCGGCCCGCCCCCGGCCCGGTGAAGGCGATCAGGTCGGCCGGGGTCGCCGCCGCCCGGTCCAGGTTGAAGGCGGCGGGCGGGCGGACGGTGAGGCCGAACAGCGGGCCGCGGCGGACCTTCACCCCGACCCGGGCCGTCAGGTGGGTCCGCCCCGCCTCGACGCGCCAGGTGACGGACTCGCTGGTGGCGAACACCGGCCCGCCGGCCCCCGCCCGGACCGCCGGGGGGTGGCGGACCGGGGGCGTCCGGTCGGCCGGGAGCAGGGTGCCGACGAGGGTCAGGACGCGCCCGCCGTCCGGCGCCGGGGCGGCGTCCGCGAGGCGGTAGTCGCCGGGCTCCCAGGCGGCCAGGTCGAGCCCGGGGGCGAGCCGGACCTCGGCCCGCTCGTCGGCCGGGAGGCCGTTCACCGGGCGCACGGCCGGGAGCGGGGCCGGCGCCCCCGGCCCGGCCGGGAGGGCGGCCACGGCCGACACCCGCACCTTCGCCGCGGCCACCGGCTGCCGGAGCGCCACCCGGAGCTCGCCGGACGCCGGGTCGACCCGCCAGCCGGTCCGGTTGTTGACCGTCACGTCGGTCACCCGCAGCCCCGGGGACAGGGCGAAGGCCCACTCGGCGGCGGCCCCGCGGGCGGCCCGCAGGTCGAAGTCGAACTCGCACGCGGCCTCGGCCGGGGTCAGGTCGTAGCGGGCGGCGGCGGCGTACACCACCGGCCCGCCCCCGCCGGCCTCGGCCGGGCCGCGGACGGCGACCTCGGCCCGGGCCTTCTCCCCGAGCCGCAGCCGCCACCGCCGGCGCCCCGGGGGGGCGCCGGGGAGCGGCCCGGTCACGAGCACGTCCGCCGACCCGGCGGTGGGGGTGCGGTCGTCGGCGAGGTCGAGGTCGAGGACCGAGGCGGGGCACGGCGGGAGCTTGAGGTCGAACGTCCGCTCCGCGGCGGGGCCGGTCCCGGCCGCGGTCCACTTCGCCCGCAGGACGTGCCGGCCCGGCCCCGGCACCCACACGCCGACGCCCCCGGCCGGCAACTCGGCGAACGCCCCGACGGCGGCCGGGGAGCCGTCGGCCCAGGCGGCGTCGCGGAGGGCCAGCCGGAGCGGGTCGAGCGGGAGGACGGCCGGGCCTGGCCCGGCGTGGGTGACGGTCCACTCGGCGGTCCCGGCGAGCGCGGCCCCGGACGGGGCGGCCGCGTACCGGGCCTCGACGAGGTGGGGGGCGGCCCGCGCGGCGCGAGCCGCCTCGCCGGCGGCGCGGACCTTCGACTCGAACACGGGGCGGGGGAGGCGGACGAGCGGGCCGGGGGCGAACGCCTTGGCGGCGTCGGCGAGCCGGGCTTCGGTCACGCGGATGCGGGCGATCGGGAACGGGTCGGGCACGTCGGCCGGGACCATCCCGACGACGACGGGGGCGCCGGCGACTGCCATCCCCGCGGGGCCGCGGGCGGCCGGTGGCGCGGCGGCGGCGCCCGCGGCGGCGACCGCGGCGAGGCCGACCAGAAACCACCGGGAGCGGGGCATGTGTGCGTGGAACCCTGGTGGTGAGCGTGGGCCGTGGTCACCGAACACCCGGCTTCCTTCGCCAGCTGACCCGCAGGGTGTCGGGGCGGTCGTCGTACCGGATCACGTCGACCCGTCCCGCCCGGGTTGGGGGGCGGCCCCCCGGGGGACGATAACCGTTATCACCCCGGCCGCGTTACCCGGGCGCCGCGGCGTCGAGGGCGCCGGTCGAGCCGGCGGGCACCGGGCGCGGGCGGGCGGACGGCGTCGGCGGCGGGGTCGGCGTATCTTCCGGCAGCCGGCCGCGGGCGAAGCCGGGGAGGTGGGTGATGCGGCGGCGAGCCGCTCGCTTTGTCAGCGCACGCGCGGCCAACGCCAGCCCCAGGACCGCCACCCCCGGGATGGCCGCCGCCGCCGCCAGTCCGGCCGGCTGCGGTACCAGAACTGCAGCCACCGCCACCACCCCGGCCAGAACCGTGACCAGCGGCCCCGCCGCGCCCCCGGGGAGCCGGACCGTGGACAGCCCCAGCAGCACCACCACCAGCGAGCTCCCGGCCGCCAGCGCCGCCAGCGGGACGGCCGCGACCCGGACGGGGCCGTCCAGGCGGGCCGCGGCGGAGTCCGGCCCCGCCCCCCCGGCCGCGGGCTCGGTCCCGGTCTTGAGCCAGCCGTCGAGCGCGTCCGCCGCCGGGGCCAGCGGGGCGAACACGGCCCCCCGAAGCGTCCAGCGCTGGTCCGGCCGCCCGCCCGCCAGCAGCGGGACCGATCCGGGAGGGGCCGTCACCTGGAGCCGGACCGGACCGACCGCGGCCCCGGTCAACTCGGGCGCGGCGACCGCCCACCCCGGCTCGAAGGCGAACCGGTAGCGCAGGTCGATGGTCGCCGGCTGGCCGGGCTTCGGCTCCGGCAGGGGCACGCGCAGCCCGTGCGGGCCGGCGGGCGCGTCCGCCTTCCGGTCGTTCACCCACACCTCCGCGGTGGTCCCCGGGAGCGGCTGCGGGAGGGCGACTTCCAGCGAATCGGTCAGCCACCTCGACAGCACGAACCGGGAGCGGGCCGTCGCAGTCCCGTCGTCCCCGAGCCACACCTGCACGAGCCCGCGGTCGGCCCAGGCGGTCGTCCCGGCGGCGTCGGCGGGGGTGCTCAGGGTGAGCGTCAGCGGCAGGTCAGTCCCGGACCCGGCCAGGGTGCGGGACGGCAGCACGTCCCGCCCGGGGGCCGGCTCGGCGGGGAGGTCGCGCCACGGCCCCGGGTCCACCCCGACGGCCCGGTCGGCGGCCCCGTTCCACACCCGCACCACGCTCTCCACCCGGCCGGCGGTCGCCGGCCACAGCAGCCCGACCGGCACCGCCCCGGCGCGGGCCGGCAGCGCGTAGGTCGCCGTGACCGTCGCCTCCTTCGCGTCGGCGGGGAGGGGCACGGCCCACTCGCCGGGGCCGACGTGGTCGAGCGGGGGGGCGGTCTTCAGCCCCTTCGGCCCGGCCGGGCCGCGGAGCCGCACGCCCTTGCCGAACCCCTCCGGAGCCTTCAGCCGGACCGTCTCGGTGACCACGACCTGGGTGGCCTGGACCGTGACCTCGGCCCGCACCTCGGCCGCGAGTTCGGTCCGGTGCGGGGACCAGTTCAGGTCCACCCGGGCCAGCCCGGCGTCGAACCGGCCGGCCACCGCGGGCGGGGTCTTGGCTCCCTTCGGGTCGGGCACGGCGGCGAGCGCCTGCCCCCACCCGGCCGGCTGGTCGCCGTCCCACTCCCGGGCCGCCCCGCGGACCTCGAACCCCTCCGGGACCGCGGCCGTGACGGCGGCGTCGCGCTCGGCCGCCCCGGGGAAGCGCGGCAGCGGCACGGACGCGGCCGCCGCCCCGGCCGGCACCGGGACCGTGGCCGTGACGACGAGGTCGAACGGCTGCTTCTGGGCGGCCGCGAGGCGGACGGTGTGCGGCCGGCGCGGGCCGTCCCCCTTCCCGGGCTCGACGACCCCGTCCACCACGTCCTGGGGCGACGACACGACCGGCGCCCGCCACTCGGCGGGCAGGTCGATCACCAGCGCGTCCACCTCGCGCCGCACCGGGGCGACCTTCAGCTCGGCCCGGACCCGCCACCCGGCCTCGGTGAGGGTCAGCCGGTACGTCGGCCGGACCTCCAGGAGTCCCGTCGTCGGCCGGGCCTCGACCTCCGCGAGGGGGGCCGGGGGCGGGGCCGCCCCGGTCGGGCCGGTTGCGAAGCGGTAGAAGGCGACGGCCTCGTCCCCGGGGGGGGCGGGGGGGACGTCCTGCCGCACGTCGGGGCCGTGGCGGACGGTCAGCCGGGTGTGGGCGGCGGCGGACACGCGGAGGGTGCCGGACTGCCGGGCGGCGTCGAGCAGGGCGAACGGGCCGACCGGGAACGGCCCCGGGTGCCGGGCGTCCCCGGCCTTGGCCCGCGCCGACCGGACCACGACCGTCGCCGCCCAGTCGGCCGGGCTCGCGCCGGCGGGGAACTCGACCTTCCACACGGCCCGGCCCGGGTCACCGGGCTTGGTGACCGCCGGCGGGTCGGCCGGGCCGGCGTCGGCGGCCGTGAGGGCGGTCCGGTCTACGGTGAAGACGGCGTCGGCGGGGGCGGCGACCTTCCACACCCGGGCCGGGCCGCGGGGGCGGAGCTTGGCCGTCGTCTCCACGAAGCCCTCGCCGATGACCGTGGCGACGTCCCAGTCGGCGGTGAGGGCGGTGTCGGCGGGCGCGGCGGCCGCCGGGGGCTCCCAGGACACGTCGAGCAGGTCCACCGGCCCGAGGGGGTAGCCCTCCCGGCCGGGCTGCGGTGCCAGCTGTTTTGCGTCCACCCCGCGCCGGCTGTCGGGCGTCTTGGCGTCGGGGAGGCGGGTGCCGAGGGTGACCCGGGTCACGCCGGGGGGCGGGTCGAGGGCGAGGGTGGTGATGGCGGCCCGGGGGAGGCCCAGGTCGAAGCCGACCTCGGACTTGCCGGCCCGGGCGGCGACGGGGCACTCCAGGTCGAGCGTGAGCGTGTGGTCGCCCGCCGACTCGACCAGCGCGACGAGCCCGTCCTCGGCCGTCTCCAGGACCGGCGCCCGGTCGCCCTTGAGGGCGGCGGCGACGAGGAACCCGCGCCGGCCGCCGAGGGCGACGGCCGTGTTCGGGGCGGCGGTGCGGAAGGCGTAGGTGAGCTTCAGCGCGGCGACGAGCGCCTCGCCGCGCTTCTCGACGCGGCCGCGCACAGCGCACTCGCTGGGCGGGCCGGGCTTGCGGGCGGCGAGCTGCTTCTTGAGCTGGTCGATCTGGGCGAGGAACCGGGTGTACTCCTCGGCGGTGAGGAGGACGCGCTCGCCGGGGGCGGGGGGGAGGGCGAAGGTGCTGTCCGGGAGGCGGGGGCCGAGCTTGGGCGGCTCCGGGGGCTGGCCGGCTGCCAGCGCGGCCGCGACCAGCAACAGCCCGGCCGCGCAGACCGCGGGCCGGGTGGCGGGCGTGGCGGCGGCCGGCATGGCGGGCCTCGACCGGGGGGATGTGAGGGCGGTTTGCCAGTTCCTCTCAGTATACCCAAACCCCGCAGCCGGACCGACCCGCGGGGCCGGAATCGCCCGCCCTCGCCCCCGCACGACCGGCACCGCCGGCGGGACCAGCCCGCTCAGCCGGCGGTGACCTCCCTCAGCGCCCCGATCAGCTGATCGATCTCGGCCTCGGTGGTGAACGGCCCGGGGCTGACGCGAACCAGGCCGTCCGGGGCGGTGCCGAGCGCCTTGTGGATGTACGGGGAGCAGTGGAGCCCCGGCCGGACGGCGATGTCGAACGACGAGTCGAGGATGCCGCCGAGGTCCGGCGCCGGGAGTGCCTCGCAGCGGAACGACAGCGTCCCCACCCGGCGGGCCGGGTCGGCGTGGCCGAACACCTCGAAGCCCGGCAGGTCGAGCAGCGCGGCCCGTAGCCGGTCGCACAGCTCCACCTCGTGCTTGCGAATCACCTCCAGCCCGCGCTCCTCCACGAAGTCGAGCCCGGCGACGAGGCCGGCGACGCCGAGGACGTTCGGCGTGCCCCCTTCGAGCAGGTGGGGGAACTCGGCGGGCTGCGTGGGGGTGAGGGAGTCGCCGCCAGTGCCGCCCTCGCGCCACGGCCTCACGGGGGCGCGGGGGCCGGCGTACAGCCCGCCGGTGCCGGTCGGCCCGAGGAGCGACTTGTGCCCGGGGAAGGCGAGCAGGTCGATGCACATGGCCTGCACGTCGACCGGCACCACGCCGGCGGTCTGGGCGGCGTCTACGAGGAACAGGGCGTCGCGCTCGCGCACCAGCCGGCCGATCTCGGCGATGGGCTGGACCGTGCCGAGGACGTTGCTCGCGTGCGTCAGCGCGACGAGGCGCGTGGCCGGCGTGAGGGCGGCCTTGACCGCGTCCGGGTCGAGGGTGCCGCCGGCGTCGGCGGGGATGCGGGTGAGGGTGATCCGCCCCGCCTCGGCCAGCGCCACGAGCGGCCGGGAGACGCTGTTGTGTTCGAGGTCCGACGTGACGACGTGGTCACCGTCGCGGAGGACGCCCTTGACGGCCATGTTGAGGGCGTCGGTGGCGTTGAGGGTGAAGGCGAACCGCTCCGGGGAGCGGCCGTTGAAGAACCGGTTGAGCCGGTGGCGGGCGTCGGCGAGGGCGTGCTCGGCGGCCTGCGCCATGCGGTGCCCGGACCGCCCGGGGTTGGCGAGCGAGTGCCGGGCGAACCGGTCGAGCGCCGCGTACACCGTCTCGGGCTTGGGGAAGCTGGTGGCGGCGTTGTCGAGGTACGTCATCGGGTGGGGAGGGTCAGGCGGTGAGGTCGGTGGGGGCGCGGCTCACGGGAGCAGGTCGGCCGCCGGGATGCTTCCCAGCACCGTACCTGCGGCGACGACCGGGACGTTGTCTCCCGGGGCGTAGTCGGTGCGGGTGCGGTAGCCGGGGTTCTTCCCGCCGCGCGGGTCGGTGTACACCTCCACCCGGCGGTCGTTCACGTCGATGATCCAGTACTGGGTGACCTTGTTCGCGGCGTACAGCGCGAGCTTGGCTCCGCGGTCGAACCCGGCAGACGTGTCCGACACCTCGATGACGAGAGCCAGGTCTTTCGGCCCGGGGTGGCGGGTGGCATACTTCGACTCGGGGCCGACGGCCGCGAAGAAGTCCGGCTCCGGCTCGCTGTCGGACAGAGTGACCGGTTGCTGAAACCCGACCACCCAGTCGGGGTCGGGAAAGTGCGGTCCCAGCCGGGTCAGCAGGCGGCGGGACGCCCTGGCGTGCGGCGGGTTGGTCACCGGCTTCTCCAGGATGCACCCGCGGACCAGCTCGCACTTCGTCGCCCCGGCGAACACCCCCGCGTCGATCATCCGGTGGTACTGCTCGACCGTGAACCGCTGTACAGACCGCCCGTGCCAGGTCGGGAGCGTGTCGGCCGGCGGGCGGGTGACGCGGGCGGCGGAACTCATCGGCGCCTCGGGGTCAGGGGAGGAGTTCGGCCGCCGGGGCCGTGCCGAGTGCGGCTCCGTCAACGGACACCGGGACGTCGTCGCCCGGGGCGTAGTCGGTGCGGGTGCGGTAGCCGGGGTTCTTCCCGCCGCGCGGGTCGGTGTACACCTCCACCCGGCGGTCTTTCAGGTTCACCACCCAGTACACCGGGAGCCGGGCCGCGGCGTACAGGGCGAGCTTCGTCGTCCGGTCGTCGGGGAGGGTTGAATCAGACACCTCGACCACCAGCCGCACGTCCTTCGGGCCGGGGTGGCGGGCCTCGTAGTCGGCGTCCGTTCCGGCGGCCAGCAGCGCGTCCGGGTACGGCTCACTCCCGGCCAGCGTGACCGGCAGCTGGATGCGGGCGACGAGTTCGTCCCCGGCCAGGGTGTAGAGGCGGCGGGATAGTCGGGTGAGGGCCGTCGCGTGGGGTGGGTTCACGGGCGGCCTCTGGACGACGACCCCGTGGATCAGCTCGCACCGGTCGGACGCGGTGAGGATGCCAGCCTCGTGCATCCGGTGGTACTGCTCGACGGTGAACCGCCGCACCGCCTGTCCGAACGCGGTCGGCGCGGGCGGTCCCGGGGGGCGGGTGACGCGGGCGGCGGAACTCATGCTCGCCTCCGTTCCGTGAAGCAGGCCGGCGGTGATCGGCTCACCCGTCCCGGCCGTTTCGACCTCGGCGTGGCGTCCCTCCTCTCGATACGGGCCGCCGCCGCGGGCGGGGGAGGGGCGCCACCGGCCGGCGGTCAGAACCACTTCTTCTCGCCGACCTGATACGTCCGGACGAACTCCTTGTCGCTCTTGGTCAGGTAGATGATGCCCTCGGCCAGTCCGATGACGCCCCCGGCCCCGCAGGTGATGAGGCTGACGATCAGCTGAATGACCCCGGTCGACGTGTACCCGAGGTAGAACTTGTGGGCGCCGAACGTGCCGAGCAGGATTCCCAGCACCCCGGCGACCACCCTCTTGCTCTCCTGGGCGGTCGCGGGCGCATCGTCGTAGTCGTCGTAGTCGTCGTCGCCGCGGGGCATGGGGCGGTCCTCCGAAGTCGTGGGGTGGTAGGGGCGATCGAGAGACGTGGCCGAGCCATCATCCCCGCTGGAACCCGGACTGCAAGCGAAAAGTGGCGGGCGCCGCCCGCCGCCCGTCAGTGCCCGACGTACTTCGCGTACAGGGTGCGGGCGCGGTCCGTCTCGCTCGTCCCCTTGATGATGGCCCGGCCGTCCGGGAAGACGGTGAACTCGAACGGGTCGCCCTTCTCCTCCACGCTGAACTTCAGCAGGAACTTGTTGAACGTCACCGCCCCGCTCGCCCGCAGCGTCGCCGCCAGCTGATCGAAGTCGAGCTTCCCCGCGGCCCGGTGGCTCACCTGCACCGCGTTCCGCCCGCACAGCGTCGTCGTCTGCGTGCCGTGGGCGCCGTCGAGCCACTCGAACTGCCGCTTCGCGCAGCACGGGCACTCGCCCTTGCGGCCCTTCAGCGGGGCCACTTTCACCCGGCGGTTGGTGTTCTCCCACACGTCCAGCACCAGCAACTCCCGGTTCACCGCCGCCCGGTTGCCGCTGAGGATCTTCAGCGCCTCGGTGGCCTGGTAGCTGGCCACGATGTTCACCGTCGGGGCCAGCACCCCGGCCGTCTCGCAGGTGCCCACGTCGCCCGGGTTCGGGGCGGCCTCGAACACGCAGCGCAGGCACGGCGTCTCGCCGGGGAGGATGGTCATGCTCATCCCCTGGCTGCCGACCGCCCCGCCGTACACCCACGGCTTGCCGTGCTTCACCGCCACGTCGTTGATGAGGTAGCGGACCTCGAAGTTGTCCGAGCCGTCGAGGACCAGGTCGGCGTCGCGGGTCAGATCCTCGATGTTGGTGCGGTCGATGTCGGCGACCACCGGCTCGACGGTGACCGTCGAGTTGATCTGCCGCATCTTCACCGCCGCGGCCTCGGCCTTCGGCAGGTTGTTCGCCACGTCCGACTCGTCGAACAGCACCTGCCGCTGGAGGTTGGACGGCTCCACGAAGTCGCGGTCCACGACGCGGATGAAGCCGACCCCGGCCCGGACCAGCACGTTGGCCAGCACGGTGCCGAGAGCCCCGCACCCGCAGAGCGTGACCCGGCTGGCGAGGAGCCTCTGCTGGCCGGCCTTGCCCACCCCCGGGAAGCGCATCTGGCGGGAGTAGCGGTCGAGCGGGCCGGCGTCGGGCGGGGGGGTACTCATGGGGAGCGGCCGATCTCGTTGGCGTTCAGGAAGTCTTGCAGGAAGCGGACGGCGTGCTTGGGCCAGCCCTCGTCCTTGCCGAAGGCGGCGAGGGTGTGGAGGTCTTCCTTCACCCGCCGCAGGTCCGGGCCGGAAAGCCGCTGGAGGTACGTGATCAGGTACTCCATCGTCTCGTCGGCCGCCGCCGGGTGGACGACGTTCGCCTCCGACCCGTCGAGGAACACGTAGGCGTGCAGCACCGCCAGCAGCAGCGGGTGGACGCCCAACTCCTCCGGGATCAGCGGGAAGCCGGCGGCGCCGTCGGGCACCTCTTGGGATTGTTCGTCGCTCGGGCCGGGGGGAGGCATGGGGAACCTCGAATGATGAATGATGAATGATGAACCCGGCCGAGCCGTGGGCCGGAATTCATCGCTCGTCGTTCGCCGCTCATCAGTCCCGGGTCAGCCGCCGGCCACGGCCGGGATCAGCGCCACGACCACGCCGTCGGCGACGGCCGTGTCCAGCTCGTCGAGGTAGCGGATGTCCTCGTCGTTCACGAACACGTTCACGTAGGGGCGGAGCTTGCCGCCGTCGAACAGCTTCGGCTGGAGCGCCGGGTACTGGCGGATCAGGTCGTCGAGCGCGGCCTTCACCGTCGCCCCGGCCACCGCCACCTCGGCGTTCCCGCCGGCCGCCTCGCGCATCGGGGTCGGCACCTGCACCTTGATCGCCATCGCTCCTCCTCCGCGGGCCGCGCTCAGGTCAGGATCAGGGCGGCGAACATGACCGCCACCATCACCCCGAGCGACAGCACGAACCACACCTTCCAGAACCGCGACATCGCCCGGTAGAACTTCCCGAGGTCGTCCTGGTCGTTCAGGGCGAACATCTCGTCGGTCCACGGGACCAGGATCATCCCGGCCCCCATCATCAGCCCGACCACCCCGAAGGAGAGGAGGGCGACGAACAGCTTCTTCGACATCACCCCGAGCACCGGGATGAGGGCGAACAGGGCCACCCCGCCGACGACGATCAGGCAGCCGATCGCCCGCGACTTCACGCCGGCCGGGGCCGCGGGCGGGTCGGTCGGTGCGTCGGGGCTCATGGTGGAACCGGGGCTGGGGCGGGGAGGGCGCGGCCCATCGTACCCGCCCCCGGCGTGAAGATCCCGCGAGGCCGCCCTCACCCACGGCCCGGTTGGCGGCGTCCGGTTTGTTTCCGGACGACCGGCGGGACGCCGGTCCCACCAGATCCGGCACCCCCAGCCGGGACGCGGTCAGGCCAGCACCGGCTCGCCGGCGGCGGTGCCGGTCAGCGCCTCGAACTCGGCCAGCGTCGGCTTGATGACCGCCGGCTGCTCGACCGCCTCGAACACCGCGTCCTGGGTCTTCAGGCCGTTGCCGGTCACGCAGATGACGATCTCCTCGTCGCGCGGGATGCGGCCCTGCTCCAGCAGCTTCCGCAGCACGGCCACGGTCGTGCCGCCGGCCGTCTCGGCGAACACGCCCTCGGTCCGGGACAGCAGCAGCATCCCCTCGACGATCTCCTCGTCGGACACATCCTCGGCCCAGCCGCCGGTGTCGCGCATCAGCTTGGCGGCGAAGTACCCGTCGGCCGGATCGCCGATGGCCAGGCTCTTGCAGATGGTGTTCGGCTTCCGCACCGGCTTGTGCCGCTCCCGGCCGCTCTTGACGCAGTCGGCGATCGGGTTGCACCCCGTCGCCTGGGCGCCCCACATCTTCGTCGTCACCGGCTGGTCCACGAGGCCGACCCGGGTCAGTTCGGTGAACGCCTTGTGGATCTTGCCGATGAGCGCGCCCCCGGCCATCGGGCAGACGACGTGCTGCGGGAAACGCCAGCCGAGATCCTCGGCGATCTCGTAGCCCATCGTCTTCGACCCCTCGGCGTAGAACGGCCGGAGGTTGACGTTCACGAAGCCCCAGCCGTACTTGAGCGCGATCTGGGTGCAGAGCCGGTTCACCTCGTCGTAGGTGCCGGTGCAGCCGATCACCTTGGCGCCGTAGACCGCGGTGCCGAAGATCTTGGCACGCTCCAGGTCGGCCGGGACGAGGATGAAGGTTTCGAGCCCGGCCTGCGCGGCCTGGGCGGCGACGCTGTTGGCGAGGTTGCCGGTGCTGGCGCACCCCACGGTGCGCATGCCGAACTCGCGGGCCTTCGACAGCGCCACCGACACCACCCGGTCCTTGAACGACAACGTCGGGAAGTTGACCGCGTCGTTCTTGATCCACAGCCGGTCGACCCCGAGGGCGTCGGCGAGGCGGTCGGCGCGGATCAGCGGCGTGCCGCCGACCTGCGGGCCGACGCTCGGCTCGCCCGTGACCGGGAGCAGCTCGCGGTAGCGCCACATGGTCCGCGGCCGCCCGGCGATCTTCTCGCGGGAGAGGGCGGCGCGGACGGCGTCGTAGTCGTAGTCCACTTCCAGGGGGCCGAAGTCGTCGGTGCAGAAGTTGTTGGGGCCTTTGGGGTAGAGCTTCCCGCAGACCCGACAGCGGAGGCCGGTGGCGAAGTCGGTCGGCACGAACACACCCCTTTCACGGAGCCGCCCGGTGCGGGCGGGTGTGAGTGCGCGGCCCCGGGAGGAAAAGCGGGGGGCGCACGGTCTGGGGTGAGGTCTTTTCCAGGGAGCGTCCCGCGGGTGCGGGGTTGCGGTGAGATAAGAGGTCGGCGGGGGTTCCCCCCCTAGGATCTTATCTTCCCCGGCCAGCTCCCCGCGTGGGACGGCTACCGGGCAGGAGTTAGCACCTGCACCTCGGGGGCGGACCTGGGTGGTCCGCCGCGCCGGGCCGGTTGCTGTGGCTTCGTCGGGCCTGGCCCCTCAGCCACTCTGGATAAGATGCTCACCAGATTGTCGGCCCGCCCGACGTGGGGTCGGACGGGTTTGAGAGAAGATACGGCCGTTTCCGGCGGAAGACAAGGGGGCGGGGGAAAAAGCCGACCGGGCGGGTGGCGGGGCGGTTGGGGGACGTTGGGTGCCGTCCTCACGCTCGGGGCGTCGGCTCGTCACCTCGGGGGAGCCCCGGCCCCGGACGCGATGGCGCCTCGGGTCGGCCGAGCTGGGTGCGTTGTAACCTCCTGGTGGGATAAGGCTGTGCGGCGGGGGCGGGCCGCGCCCACCTGCCCCCGCCGCACCAGCTGGCGTTGCCACCCAAACCCGCCCTCTCCTATCCTTTTCTTTACCGCGGGCGCGGCAGCCGCGCCCGCGGTACGATTTTCGCCCGCCCTCTCCCCCTCTCCGCCCACTTGCCAGCCTCTTGTTCGCTCCACTCCCGAGGTGTTGAATGCGTTTGCTCCCCCGTCGGCGTGGGTTCACGCTGATCGAGCTGTTGGTGGTGATTGCGATCATCGCCATCCTGATCGGGCTCCTCCTCCCCGCCGTCCAGAAGGTCCGCGAGGCCGCCGCCCGCTCCACCTGCCAGAACAACCTCAAGCAGTGGGGGTTGGCCCTCCACGCCTACCACGACGTTAACAACGCCCTCCCCTACGCCTCCAACCGGTGCTACCCCGAGGGGACCGAGCAGGCCGGCGGCGGCTGCCGCAGCGGCGGCGTGGCCGCCCGCAAGACGTTCTACGTCGCCGCCTGGCCCTACCTGGAGCAGACGGCCCTGTTCAACCAGTACCAGCAGAACCTCGGCTTCTACCAGCCGCCGAACGGCCCCAGCCCCACCGGCACCGCCACCGGCCTCGTCGTCAACACCCCCAAAGTCTACTACTGCCCGAGCGACCGGGCGGGGGCCGTGTGGAAGGGCGACGTGTACTGGCGGGCGCGGGGGAACTACGTGGCCAACTACGGGCCGAACGTCCTGTTCACCCCGCCCGGCAGCGACGCGGCCAGCCAGCGGACCGGGACGTTCGGGTGGCTCTCCAGCGGCGGCTTCGGCGGGTTCGTCCCGTACCGGAAGGCGCTCACCGCCATCACCGACGGCACGTCGGGCACGCTCATGCTGTCGGAGATCCGCCTCCCCCGCGGGGACGAGTACGCGGACGCGCGCGGCGACGTGTTCAACGACCAGGGGGCACACTGGTTCATGGCCGTCAACACCCCGAACGGGACCGGCATCGACCACTCGTCGAACGCCTGCCCCGCGTCGGCGACCGACGCCCAGTACGACGCGACCATGCCGTGCCTGAAGCTCGGCGACAACTACTCGTCGGCCCGCAGCCGGCACACCGGCGGGGTGAACGTGGTGCTGTGCGACGGGTCGGTGCGGTTCATCCGCGACTCGATCGACCTCGCCACCTGGCAGGCGCTGGCGTCCGTCAGCAGCGGGGAGATTCCGTCCAGTGACTACTAACCCCCGCCGCATTCTGTCTGCCGCGGCCGCCGGGCTGGCCGCCGTCGCCCTCGTCGCCGGCTGCGGCGGGCCGCCCCGGGCCAAGGTGAGGGGGGCCGTGTCCCTCGACGGCAAGGCTCTGGCCAAGGGCACCATCGAGTTCTTCCCCACCGGCCCCGGGGGCCAGAGCGCCGCCGCGGTCATCGCGGACGGAACCTACGAGGCGGAGGCCTCGCCCGGCGAGATGCGGGTGACGGTCTACTCGACCGAGGTGACCGGGCGGCAGAAGGCCTACAACACCCCGGACAGCCCGGTGGTGGAGACGGTGCGGAACGTCATCCCGGAGCGGTACAACACCAAGTCGGAGCTCAAGGCGAGTCTGGTCGCCGGCCCCAACGAGGTGAGCTTCGACCTGACGTCCGACCGGAAGAAGTAACCCGGGCCCGCGGCGGCCCACGGGGCGGCCCGGGGCGACGAGCCCCGGGCCGCCCGCGTTTCCCGGCCGCCGCCGTTCGCCCCCGTGTTACCCCGCCCGGCGCCCCGCGGTTCGTAGCATACCGGGGCGGGAACTCCTCCCGAGGGGGGCCGGACATGGCGGGCGGCACAGCACACCGGGTGGTGATCGTCGGGGGCGGGTTCGGCGGGCTGTACGCCGCCCGCGGGCTGGCCAAGGCGCCGTGCCAGGTTACCCTCATCGACCGGCGGAACTTTCACCTGTTCCAGCCACTCCTCTACCAGGTCGCCACCGGCGGGCTGTCCCCGGCCAACATCGCCACCCCGCTCCGGGGCATCCTCCGCCGGCAGAAGAACACCCGCGTCCTGCTCGGCGAGGCCGTCGGGTTCGACCTCGCCGCCAAGACCGTGGCCCTCCGCGACGGCGAGGCGGTGCCGTTCGACACGCTGGTGGTCGCCACCGGGGCCACGCACACGTACTTCGGGCACGACGAGTGGGCCGAGCTGGCCCCCGGCCTGAAGACCATCGAGGACGCCACCGAGATCCGCCGGCGGGTGCTCTCGGCGTTCGAGCGGGCCGAGCGCGAGCCGGACCCGAAGGCCCGCGAGCGGCTCATGACCTTCGTGGTCGTCGGCGGCGGGCCGACCGGGGTGGAGATGGCCGGCGCGATCAGCGAGCTCGCCCGCCAGACCATGCGGTTCGACTTCCGGGCCATCAACCCGCGCGACGCCCGCATCATCCTGGTCGAGGGCCAGCCCCGGCTGCTCGGGACGTTCCACGAGAAGCACTCGGCCTACACCCTGGCCGCCCTCCACCGGCTCGGGGTCGAGGTCCGGCTGGACAGCCACGTCGTCGGGGTGTTCGACCACCGGGTCGAGGTGAAGGCCGACCGCCCCGGGGCGGCCCCCGACGCGATCCCGACCGAGACGGTCATCTGGGCGGCCGGGGTGAAGGCCAGCGGCCTCGGGCGGCTGCTCGCGGACGCGGCCGGCGGGGTCACGACCGACCGCCCGGGGCGGGTGCCGGTGAACGCCGACTGCACCCTGGGCGGCCGGCCGGACGTGTTCGTGGTCGGCGACCTGGCCAGCCAGCAGGGGGCGGACGGGAAGCCCCTCCCCGGGCTGGCGCCGGTGGCCATGCAGCAGGGCGAGTACGTGGCCCGGGTGGTCGCCGCCCGGCTCAGGGGGGACGCCGCGGCGCCGGCGCCGTTCCGCTACTGGGACAAGGGGACGATGGCGACCATCGGCCGGGGCACGGCGGTGGCCCAGACGCACGGCCTCCGGCTGACCGGCCTGATCGCCTGGATGGCCTGGCTGTTCATCCACATCCTGTACCTGGCCCGGTTCGAGAACCGGGTGCTGGTGGTGTGGCAGTGGGTCTTCAACTACGTCACCCGGAACCGGGCGGCCCGGCTGATCACCGGCGAGAGCGCCACCCTCCCGGCCGACCCGCACCGGACCGTCCCGTCCGGCGAGCCCGTGGTGAAGGCGTAGGGGGCAGGCGTGAAGACCCGAGCCACCTAACCCCCCGGCCCCCCTTCCCTGGAAGGGAAGGGGGAGATGGGCCGCGGGAGTGACACGCGCCAGGGTCGCGCTCGGCAGCGGCCGGGCGACTCCCGGTCTCCTCCACAGGTGGTTCGCCCCCTCACCCCGCGTGCTGCGCCGCGACCCTCTCCCCCGAGGGGAGAGGGCGATAGGCACCCGGCCCACTGCGGTCGCCTCTACCAAGGGAGCGCGGTCACCGACCGGGGCCGGCCGACTTCCACCCTCTCCCCTCGGGGGAGAGGGTCGCGGCGCAGCACGCGGGGTGAGGGGGTTAACCACGCACGGAGAAAACCGGACGCGACACGCACTCGGCTCGCGTCTCACCGCGACCCGGCAAGTTCTGCGGCGCGGGCTCCCCCTTCCCTCCCAGGGAAGGGGGCTGGGGGGTTAGGTCGCTCGGGGCTTCCCGCCCCCTACGGGGCCGCCGGGCGGCCCGGGAACGGCCCCTCGGTCCACGCCCACACCGGCCACCGGGTGTGCGCCAGCCGCATCGTCCGCGGCCCGTTCGTGAGCCCGGCGACCACGACCAGTACGCCCAGCGCCGCGGCCGTGGCGGCCGCCAGCTGACCCGCCCGCGGCGGAGGCACAGTCGCGGCCGCCACGGCCGGCCGCGTGCCCGGCCGGGCGAGGAGGAGGTACGCCGGCAGCGCGAGGAACAGAGCCCAGAACAGGTGGTGGGTGTTCAAGTACCCCGGGCGCGCCGGCTGCCAGAACGCGAACGATGTGAGCTGCTGGAAGGCCAGCATCACCGCCGACAGCCACACCGCCGGCGCCCAGCCCGGCCACCGCCACCCCCGGGCCAGCGCGACCGCCCACGCCGCCGCCCCCACCGCCCCGAGGGCGCAGGCCGCGTCCACCCCGGTCAGGACGGCGGCCGCCAACTGATCCGGCTCTGGTTGGCCGAGGCCGGCCAGGGTCTTCGGCCACCCGGGCAGCTTCTCCGGCACCCGCCACAGCCGGTGCCAGACCGGGATCACCCCGAGCGTGAGGACCGCCCCGAGGAGCGCCGGCCGCCGGAACTCGCCGGCCTCCCCCGCCGGCTCGACCCGGCCGAGCCCGAGCATCCCCCAGGCGAACACCCCGCCCCCGACGAACCCGCAGGCGACCTCCATCACGTTCCAGTGGTTGACGGTGTACCCCCAGCCCTCCAGGTGGACGGCGGCGTTGGCCAGTACCCGCCCGCCGGCCATCCCCAGCCCGAACCCCGCGAACCCGTAGGCGGCGCCCCGGAGGCCGGCCGGTCGCCCGGCCCCGGCGAGCCACAGGAACTGGCCGACGGCCGCGCCGAGGAACGCGACGGTGATGTCATTCCGGGGCGGGTTGACCCGGAACCCGAGGCCGTCCACGATCATCGCCGTCGCCGCCCACCCGCCGACGGCGACGCTCCCGATCAGCCCGAGCCAGTCGCCCGTCCGGACCGGCCGCCGCTCGCACAGGAGCCCGGCGAGGCACCCCCCGAAGGTGCCCCAGCAGCCGCCCTGGAGGAACAGGCACGCCAGCCCGTAGGCGTAGTTCGGCAGGGTGTCGGCCTGGGCGTACCCGTGCAGGATGCCGTAGCTCATGGTGCCGCCGGCGCCGACTGCGGCGGCGGTCAGCCCGGCGATCACCGGCATCCGCGGGAGGAGCGCCGGCGCGCCGGCCACGGCGACCCAGGCGAGCCCGAGCACCGCCCCGGGGTACATCGCCCCCACGACGTGCCCGTAGTCCCCGCGGACGCCCCACGCCAGCCCGACGGCGGCGGCCACGAACAGGCTCCGCCCCAACCGGTCCCGGACCCCCATGACCCCTCCCGCGTGGACACCCGAGCCCTCACGCCGCGCCCCCACCACCCTTCTTGTCACCCCGCGCCCGAACGGCCAGCTCCCCTGTCACAAAACGCCGCCCCCGTTCGTCCTTGGTGCCGACGGGCCGCGGGTGGCCCGCGACAGGAGGACGAGCATGGTCCGCAGGGCACTGGCGCTGGTGGTGGGGGTCGGCCTGGGGGCGGGCGGCATGACCGCCGCCCGGCACGACGAGGGGCGGCACGGCGGGGGGCGGGAGGGGGTCCGGCCGTTAACCTCCCAGAACATCGCCGAGAAGCTGGACGGCCAGGCGGCGAAGGCCACGGCCGTGGAGGTGACGCTCGCCCCCGGGCAGGCGGGGGCCGCGCACCGCCACCCGGGGCCGGCGTTCGGGTACGTGCTGGAGGGCGAGTACGAGTGGGCCATCGACGACCAGCCGGCCCGGGTGCTGAAGGCGGGGGATACGTTCTACGAGCCGGGCGGGTGCCTCCACCGCGTCTCGAAGAACCCGGCGGCGAAGGGGAAGACCCGGGTGCTGGCCTGGGTTCTCCACCCGCGGGACGCCAAGGAGCTCGTCATCCCGGAAGGGAAGAAGTAGCCCGGCCGCACCCCAAGGGTTTCCCACGCCGGTCACCGACGGAGGCCGTGTGACTACGACCGAATCGTCCGAGCGGCCCCCGCGCGACCGCCGCGTGGCGGCCGCCTGCTGGGCCGCCCGGCTGGCGCTGGCCGCGTCCTTCCTGTCGGCGGTGGCGGACCGGCTCGGCCTCTGGGGGCCGCCGGGGGCGGCCGGCGTCGCCTGGGGGAGCGTGGAGCGGTACGAGGAGTACGTGGCGAAGCTCAACTGGTTCCTGCCCCCGCCGCTGGTGTCCCCGGTCGGCTGGGCGGCGACGGCCGCCGAGGTGCTGCTCGCGGCCGGCCTGGTCGCCGGGTGGCGACTCCGGTGGGTCGCCCTGGCCACAGGGTTGCTTCTGGCCGCGTTCGCGGCCACGATGGCCTTCGCCCTCGGCCCGAAGCCGCCGCTCGACTACTCGGTCCCGTCGGCGGCGGGGGCGGCGCTGCTCCTGGCGGCCGTTTCACCCGCGGGGCGCGCGGCCGGCAGGCCGTAGCCCCGCCCCACACACCAAGGGGTTCGTTGTGAAGATCGTCGTCCTGGGCGGCAGCGGGCTCATCGGCAAGAAGCTCGTCGCCCTCCTCCGCGGGGGCGGCCACGAGGCGGTGGCCGCGTCCCCCTCGTCGGGCGTCAACGCGCTCACCGGCGAGGGGCTCGCCGGGGCGCTCGCGGGGGCGGCGGCCGTCGTGGACGTGTCGAACTCGCCGTCCTGGTCGGACGCGGCGGTGCTGGAGTTCTTCGAGACGTCCACCCGCAACCTGCTGGCCGCGGAAGCCGCCGCCGGGGTGGGGCACCACGTCGCGCTGTCGGTGGTCGGCGCCGACCGCCTGCCGGACAGCGGGTACATGCGGGCGAAGGTCGCCCAGGAGAAGCTGATCGAGGCCGGGGGCGTGCCCTACACGATCGTCCGGGCCACGCAGTTCTTCGAGTTTCTCGGGGGCATCGCCGGGTCGGGGGGCGACGGCGACACCCTCCGCCTCCCGACGCAGCCCATGCAGCCTCTGGCGGCCGACGACGTGGCGGCCGCCCTGGCCGACGTTGCGGCGGGGGCGCCGTCCAACGCGACGGTCGAGCTGGCTGGCCCCGAGACGCTGTCGATCGCCGAGTTCGTGGGCCGGTTCCTCGCCGCGAGCGGGGACAAGCGGAAGGTCGTGGCCGACCCGGACGCGCGGTACTACGGCGCCGCCCTGGACGCGCGGGGTTTGAACCCCGGGGCGAACCCGCGCCTCGGCCCGACCCGGTTCGAGGCGTGGTTCGACCGCACCCGGCCGCGGGCCTGAGGCCCGGCCCGGCTGGTGCCCTCTCCCCTCGGGGGGCTGGCGGCCCGACAGTTGTTCCACGCGTCACCGGTGAGACACTCATGGGCTCCGGGATTCTGCCGTAACGTGACGTTGCCACACGCCGTCACGGGAGGAGCCCATGCGTGCGTCGCCCGCCGGGTCGCCCCCCGGCTCCGGCCCCGGGTGGCTCCGCGGAACCTGGGCCGGGAGCGGCTGACGCACTGGGCCGGGCGGACGGCCCTGCGGATCCTCGACGAGACCCCGCGGGCCAACAACCTCCGGGCCAGGTGCGTTCGGGTGGCCTACGCCCGACGGGCGTTGCCCCTGGCCGGGGGGTACTGCCCCCACGCCCCGCCCCGGCGGCGGCCCCACCTTGTCCGCGGGCTGCTCCGCCAGAGCCGGGGGTGCCTCCCGCACCCGTGCCGGGTGGTCCTGCCGGCCGACCGCGGGCCGGCCTGGCCGACCCGGGGCGACGTCGGCGCCGAGAGCGGGTGGCATTACGTCCTCCGGCTCCTCGGCCAGACCCGGGTCCGGGAACAGGACGGACCGGTCGGCCCGGGAGTTGGCCCCCCAGGTCGGGCGGCGGTGGGTCGGGGAGGCGGCGTTCCGGAAGGCGAAGGCCGGGTGGCGGGGTGCCGGGGTGATGGCGATGTGGGTGGCCGGGGCGAATGAGCCGTGGGTGCTGCTGACGGACAGGCGGGGGAGCCTCCGGCACGCCCGGATGTACGCCCGGCGGATGTGGGTGGAGGAGTCGTTCCGGGACGACAAGAGCGGGGCATTTGGGTGGGGGCCAGTCGGGTTGCGGTAGCTCCGATACGTAGTCGCCCACGCCCTGTACGACCGACTTCGGATCCGACGACTCTACCTCTACCCTACGTAGAGCCCGAATACGTATCGGGTCGCCAGCCCTCAAAGGGGGAGGGAACCAGAACGAACCCGACACGGCTCCCTACCGGCTGAGGCGGGCGGCGGCGGCCATCGCCAGAACGGCAAGGACCGCCCACGCCAGCTGAAGCGACCGCGGACGCCCCGGCGGGCGGTAGTAGCCCATCGCCACCCCCAGGTCAGGCCGCTCACCGCGCCGGGGCGGGGACGTCGCACACCAGCGTCGCCGTGTGCCGGACCGCCGTGTACCGCTTCCCGCCGAACTCGCCGGTCTTCTCCTCTAGCCGGCGGGCCGCCACGCAGTACCGGCCCCGGTCGGCGAACCCGACCGTCAGCCCGGCCGCGTCCGTCTTCACCACCTCCGCCTTCTCCTCGCCCTTCCCCGGCAGGCCGACCGTGACCTCCGCGTCCGGCAGCGCCTTCCCGGCCGCCAGCACCCGGAACCGGACCTTCTCCCCGTCCCGCACCGGGACGATGTCCAGCACCTTCCCGGCCGGCACGCCCGGGGCGAACGGGTCGCCGACGATCACCTTGGGGTAGTACCACGACAGCATCGGCGGGTTGTCGCCGCGCTGCGTCACCCCGGCCTCCGTCGTCCCGTACACCACCGCCGGCCCGGCCGGGAGCTTGGCCCGGTAGAAGTTGCCGTCCCCCTTCTCGATCACGAGCGGGGTTTCCTTCCCGGCCGCGTCGCGGGCGGTGAGGGTGGTCTTCTCGGCGCGGGCGGGGAAGCCGGACGGGTCCGGGGCGGCGGCGTGGCCGAACACCACCCGGGCCTCCGGGCCTTCCACGTACACGAACACGAAGTGGGCGTCGGCCGCCGCCGCCACGACCGCCGCGCACGCGAGTGCGCCCAGGAACCGCATGGGTCGTCTCCCGAGGGGTAGGGGGTTAGAAGTCGCCCGCCGGCTCGCCGCCGGCCCGCGTCCCGGCCGACTGCCAGACGGCGGCGTCGACCGAGTCGCGGACGAACCGGACCGAGCCGTCGCCCAGGAGGGCGTTGACCCCGCCGGTGTGCCGGCTCCGGGCCGCCGTCCAGGCCGGGTTCGAGTGCTGGACGCAGTTCATCTGCGGGCTGTTCGGCGGCCGGACGTTGTTGAACAGCGTGGAGTTGTACGCCCCGTCGGCCCACAGCGCCCCGCGGTCGGTGACGAGCGTGGTGCTGGCGTCGCAGTTCGCCTGGGACAGGGCCGTCACCTGCTTGTAGTAGAGCCGCACGTCGGTCGCCCCGGCCGGGGCCGTCCCGCCGGCCCCGAGCGTGATCTCGGCGAAGGCTACGGTGTTGCTCAGCCCGTCGGTCACGGCCGTCACCCGGACGCCGGCGTTCTTCACGGTGTCCAGGTTCACGCCGTAGAAGATGCCGTCGCCGACCAGGGCGTCCCCGCTGGCGTTGCCCCCGCTGCACGCGGCGTAGTTGCTCGGCCCCTGGTCGGGCTTGACGATGCGGAACTGGTCCGACGGGCAGAGGAAGCTCGGCACGACGGCGGCGACCGCGGGGCGGTTCTTGGGGAAGGGGATGACCTCCGGCTGGAGCGACCCGCCGCCGTAGAGGGGGAACGACAGGTCGAGGGCGTTGTAGACGGCGGTCTGTTCGAGGTACGGCGTCAGCTGGGCCAGGGCCGACCAGCGGAAGTGGCCTTTGGGGTTGGTGGGGTCGGTCGGCCACGTCTTCCGCCAGTAGCCGGTCGGGAAGCACTCGTTGGCCCCCTCGAAGTTGTGCAGCGACAGGCCGATCTGCTTGAGGTTGTTCTGGCACTTGGTCCGGGCGGCGGCCTCGCGGACCTTCTGGACCGCGGGGAGCAACAGCCCGATCAGGATGGCGATGATGGCGATCACCACCAACAGTTCGATCAAGGTGAAGGCGGAGCGGCGTGGCACGGAGGTGCTCCACAGGGGTGGGAGGGAGCTGGTGATACGAATCGATCGATCGTAACACACAGCCTATGGAGCTGCCGTCCGTAACACCAGTGAAAAACTCTTCACACCGCACGCTGCTCTGGAGGTGACAGAAACCGGTGAGCCCGGGGTTGATGATCCCGGGGCCGATGCCCCGGGTTGGGGGGCCAGAAGAGGGGCTACCTGGGGGCGAGCTTCGCCCGGAGAGCGGCCAGGGGGACGGCCCGCTCCTCGCGCGTCATGTAGAACCGGTAGCCCGCCTCGGCCGGTCGGACCCCGAGCATCTGCTCCAACCCCCGGGCCGCGAACTGCCGGTTCAACAGGAAGGGGTCGTCGAGGGCGTCGAGCAGCGCCGGGGTGGCCCGCGGGTCGCGGGTCCGCGCCAGCGCGTCCGCCGCCACGAGGCGGACCGACTCGTTCCCGCTCCTCAGCCAGCCGAGCGCGGCCGGCAGGGCGCGGTGCTTGTAACTCGCGCCCAGCTTCGCCTCGTCGTAGGACTTGCCGTACCAGCCCCGGAGGGCGGTGAGGGTCCAGTCGATCGGCCGGTCGGTGTGGCACAGGTTGCAGGCGTTCGGGTGGTTGGCCTCGATCATGTCCGGCCGGGTCGGGGAGTAGACCGTGTGCGTGCGGACCACGTCCTGAAGCCCCTCGTTGATCCGCGGCATGTGGCAGTTCAGGCAGCGGTCCCCGGTACTCCCGGCCGGGTGGTGGGTGTGTGCGGCCCGCCGGTCCGGGGCGCGGTACTGGTCGTGGCACTTCAGACACACCGCGTCGTCGTGCTCCGGTGGGCGGGTCCACGCCGGCCCGAGGGCTTCGTGGGGGCTATGGCAGTCGGTACAGCGCATCCGCGTGTAACAGCTGCCGCGGGCCGCGTCGGAGTACTCGACCGAGTTCCAGGTGGACATCCCGCCGGCGTAAGCCGGCCGGCCGCCGGTGTGGCACCGGCCGCAAGCCCAGTTGAGGTTCTCGACCGTCCGGCCCGGGTCGGGGGCGGCCCCCTCCACGGACAGGTGGGGGCTTGTCGGGAAGAACCGCGGCCGAACCGCCCCGCCCGACTCGACGTGCTCCCGCCCGCCCAGGTGGCACGCCTCGCAGCTCACCCCGAACGTTGCGGCGTAGTGCTCCGCGTCCCAGCCGGCCGTCGGGTTCTCCCCGGTGGTGCGTGCCCGGGTCATCGCCCCGAGCTCGCCCGGCCGGGCCTCCTTCAGGTAGCCGCGGACCGACCAGTGCATCCCGGTCGGCGCGTGCTCGCCCATCTGCTGCGGGCGGCGGGCGAACAGGTCGCCGAGGGCGAACGTCGTGTGGCAGTAGTTACAGCTGACGGCGTACTCGGCGTAGTGGCGGCCCTGGTCGGGCGGGGCGAACGGGTCGGGCCGCAGGGCGTCCGGCAACTCCGGGCCGACGTGGACGGTCGGCACCCACTCCTTCGCACCGAGCCAGTACCCGAACGGGAGGACGTGGTCCTTGTGGTAGAAGTGGTGGTCGCGGGGCTCCGGGCCTTCGGTCTGCCGGCCCACGTAGTACTGGTAGAACCGCGACCCGATCGTCTGGGTTACCCGGTACGCCCGGCGGACCCCGTCGCGCGCCAGGGTCATCCGGTACCCGCCGCCCGCCCGCTCGAAGGTCGCCCGGCCACCGCGGTAGGTGATCGCCGCCGTGCCCGAGAAGTCGCCCTTCACGCTCTCCGGGGTGGCGAGGGCGTTCATCCACCGGTGCGGGTGGTGCGACCACGCCTCGTAGTTCCCCGGGTGGCACTTCTGACAGGCCGCCGGGCCGACGTAGTCGGCGGGGTGGGCGTTGCTCCCGGTCCCGGTGCGGGTCAGATGGACGGGGAAGTCCCACCAGAGGGTGAGGTGGCGGCTCGTGACGAGGCGTTGGGGGTTGCGGGCCAGCTCACCCCCGCCCGGATCATCGGCGGGCGGGCCAGCGGGCGGGAACAGCACGGGTCGGATCAACACCGCCGCCACGCCCCCCCCGACGAGGACCACGGTGGGGAGCAACCACCGCGGAGTCGGGCGCGGGCGTGGCGGCGTCATGGTCGGGCGCTCGCTGTCCTGGGTCGCAACCTGCAACCGTATGCCGGGCGTTGGTGCGGGCCGAGTCTGCCGGAGCGTGAGTAGCCGGTCGGCGTCCGCGCACCCCCTGCCGGGGGTGCGTCGTTCGGACGGCCTTGGTCAGTTCACTGGGGAGGGGTTCCCCTCCCGAAAACCATCGGCCGAGTGGTGGATCAGCTGATTGGAGCGAGTCGGGTCGAGTAGCCGGGAACCTCGGTCCGGGCGGCGCGCGTCACGGCCACCGCTGACGCGGGCTGGCGGTGCGGGCGGCCCGGCCGGGCTAGCCGCGGATGCGGAAGGTGATCCGGCCCTTGGTCAGGTCGTAGGGGGAGATCTCCACCTTCACGCGGTCGCCGGGGATGATGCGGATGTAGTGCTTCCGCATCTTCCCGCCGATGTGGGCGGTGATCTCGCCGCCGATGTCCAGCTCGACCCGGAACGTCGTATTCGGCAGAGCCTGCTTAACCCGCCCCTCGACCTCGATCGCCTCCTCCTTGACTTTCTGCATACCGGCCTCCAGGGGGAACGAAGACAGCCCGTACCGGCGGGACAACCCCACCGTCGGGCATGATAGTATGGTAGCAAGCCGGACAAGAGAGTGCGACGCCAATCCGCCGGGCACACGGCTTGCAAGTCCGGCCCCAGCCGCCGCCCGGTGGCACTTCCAGAGGGCGAGCCATGAGCGAGTACAGCCGGATTGACGACCACGGCGACGACCGCGGCCTGTGCCGGGCGTGCCGGCATTGGGAGGCCGAACACGAGGGACCGGCCGTCGAGGACGCCACCATCGGCCTCTGCCTCCACCCCGAGTTGACCCACTTCTCCCTCCAGGTCACCGGCCACAGTGGGTGCAACCGCTACGCCCCCCTGGGGGTGCCGTCCGAGGCGGCCGCGGGCTGACGCGCTGCGCGGGAATGCCGAATGCCGAATGACCCACCAATGACCAAGGAAACCCGAAGGACGAAGCACGAACCCGCGGTTCGTGTGGCCGCGCCCGCGTGAGACGACTGAACCCCAGCGGTTCTCCGTCGTCATTCGGGTTGTGTGCTTCGGGCTTCCTTGGTCATTGGTGGGTCATTCGGTACTCCCGGAGTAGACCAGCCGGTATGGATGCCGCGTTCGCCGCCGCCCGCCGGGACTCGCTGGTCCGCTACCTCCGCCGGCACGTCGCCGGGGAGGTCCGGTTCGACGACACCTCCCGCCGGCTCTACAGCACCGACGCCAGCCACTACCAGATCCAGCCGCTCGGCGTGGTCGTCCCCAAAACCGTGGACGACCTGGCGGTGACGGTCCAGATCGCGGCCGAACTGAACGTGCCGATCACCGCCCGGGGGGCGGGGACGAGCCTGTCCGGGCAGGCGATCGGGCCGGGGGTGGTGCTGGACTGCTCGAAGTACCTCAACCACGTCGGCGAGGTGGACGTCACCGGCCGGCGGGTGGCCGTGCAGCCGGGCGTGGTGCTGGACCAGCTGAACCGCGAGCTCGCGCCGCTCGGGCTGATGTTCGGCCCGGACGTGGCGACCGCCAGCCGGGCCACCCTCGGCGGGATGATCGGGAACAACTCGGCCGGCTCCCGCTCCGTGGTGTACGGGCAGACGGTCGACCACGTCCGCGGCCTGACCGCCGTGCTGTCCGACGGGACGGTCGGCGCGTTCGGGCCGCTATCCGCCGCCGCCCACGAACGGAAGCTGGAGCTCCGCACCCGCGAGGGCGATGCCTACCGCGCGGCCGACGCCGTCGTCCGCGACCACGCCGCCGAGATCGTCGCCCGCACGCCCCGGATCCAGCGGAAGGTGAGCGGGTACAACCTCGCCGCCCTGGTACAGGAGGGGAGTGGGGGAGTGGGGGGGGGGGGGGGGGGGGCCCCCCCCGAACCGAGGTGCGCGGGCCCACCTGGGGACCCCCCCCCCCCACCCCCCCACTCCCCCACTCCCCCACAGTTTGGTCCCGCTCCTCGTCGGCTCGGAGGGGACGCTCGCGGTCACGGCGGGGGCGGAGCTGAACCTCCTCCCCCGGCCGCGGCACCGGGGGCTGCTCGTCCCGCAGTTCGCCACGCTCGCCGCCGCCCTCGACGCCCTGGCCGCGTGTATGGAACTCGGCCCGTCGGCGGTCGAGCTGATGGACCGGATGCTGATCGAACTCGCCGCCGGGCAGCGCGGGCTCCGGGACACGATGGCCGCCGTCCGCGGCCGGCCGGAAGCGCTGTTCATGGTCGAGTTCAGCGGCGACGACGCGGCCGACGTGTCGTACCGCGTCCACGAGCTCGAACGCCGGCTCCGCGGCGTCCCGGGCCTGACGGCGGTGGTGCCCGCGCTCGACCCGGCCGCCCGCGACCCGCTGTGGAACCTCCGCAGCGCCGCCCTGCCGCTGCTGTTCGGCACCGTCGGCGACCGGAAGCCGGTGACGTTCGTGGAGGACTGCGCCGTCGCCCCGGAGCGGCTGCCGGAGTTCACGGCGCGGTTCCGCGACGTCCTCCGCCGCCACGGCACCGACGGCTGCTTCTACGGGCACGCCTCGGTCGGCTGCCTCCACATCCGCCCGGTGCTGAACCTCCACGACCCGGCCGACGTGCGGACGATGCGGTCGATCATGACCGACGTCACCGACCTCGTTTTGGCCTTCGGCGGCAGCCTGAGCGGCGAGCACGGCGACGGCATGGTGCGGAGCGAGTGGAACCGGAAAATGTTCGGCCCGGTGGTGTACGAGGCGTTCCGCCGGGTGAAGCGCGGGTTCGACCCGGGGAACGTGCTGAACCCCGGCAAGGTGGTGGACGGCCCGGCGATGGACGAGGGCTTCCGCCGCCCCCCGGGCCGCCCGCTCCCGACGGTCCCGACCGTCCTCGACTACGAGGCCCAGGGCGGGTTCTTCCGGAGCGTGGAGCTGTGCAACGGGGTGGGGGTGTGCCGGAAGACCCAGGGCGGGGCCATGTGCCCGAGCTACCGCGTCACGCGGGACGAGCGCGACACCACCCGCGGCCGGGCGAACGCCCTGCGACATGCTCTTGAAGCGAGTGGTGGAGCCGGGAATGACTCCCCCACTCCCCCACTCCCCCACTCCCCCACTCCCCCACTGTCTCAGCGGTGGCTCGCCCCCGTGATGGACCTGTGCCTGTCGTGCAAGGCGTGCAAGAGCGAGTGCCCGAGCAACGTGGACGTGGCCAAGCTCAAGGCCGAGTTCCTCCACGCCTACTACGCCCGCCGGCCGCGGCCGCTCGGTCACATGCTCGTGAAGAATGTCCACACGCTCAGCCCGCTCGGGGCGCGGTTCGCCGACGCGGGGAACTGGCTGGCCCGCCGGCCCTGGGTGCGGCGGGGGCTCGAAACTCTGGCCGGGATCGACCGCCGCCGCAGCCTGCCGGAGTTCCACGCCGACCACTTCCGGCGGTGGTTCGGCCGCCGGCGTCCGACCCCGCCCCGCCCCGCGGCTTCCTCCCTCCCGTCCCGGGTCGTCCTGCTGGACGACTGCTTCACCACGTTCCAGGAGCCGCAGATCGGCCGGGCCGCGGTCGAGCTGCTGGAGCGGGCCGGGGTCACGGTGGAACTGGCCGGCATCTGCTGCGGCCGGGCGATGATCTCGAAGGGCTTCCTCGCCGACGCCCGCCGCCTCGCCCACGATGGCATCGCCAAGCTCGACCGCTACGCGGCGGCGGGCGTTCCCGTCCTCGGGCTCGAACCGAGCTGCCTGCTGACGCTCGCCGACGAGTGGCCGGAACTGGTGCCGGGGCCGGCCGCCCGGCGGGTGGCGGGTGCGGCCCACCTCGCCGAGGCGTGGCTCGCCGCCCGGGCGCGTGACACCGGGGTGTCGCCGGGCCTCGCGGCCGAGCCCGGGCGGGTGCTGTTCCACGGCCACTGCCACCAGAAGGCGCTGGCCGGGGTGAAGGGGACGGCCGAGGCGCTGAAGCTCGTCCGCGGGCTGGACGTGACGGTGCTCGACGCCGGCTGCTGCGGCATGGCCGGGGCGTTCGGGTACGAGCGGGACCATTACGACGTGAGCGTGGCGGTGGCGAACCTGGCCTTACTGCCGGCGCTGGCCGCGGCCCCGGGGGCGACGGTGGTGGCGACGGGCACGTCGTGCCGCCACCAGATCCGCGACCTGACCGGCCGCCGGGCCTGGCACCCGCTGGAGGTGCTGGCCGCGGCGGCGTCATCGCCGGAGGCACCGGCCCCCGCGTGACGCGGCCTGCCGACTCGAACGGGTTCGGCGGCGGGCCGCGTCACGCCGGTCCACTCACGCCGCCCGGCGGAGCGGGGTCGGGCCGGGGTCCAGGTTCTTCCGCTCCCGCACGGTGTACGGCCGCTTCCCCTGGCTCTCGAAGTAGACCCGCGTCAGCACCTCGCCCATCAGCCCCAGCGACAACAGCTGGACCCCCGTCAGGGCCGCCACCGCGGCGAACAGGAACAGCGGGTTGGCCGTCATCCCCGGGCCGGTCGTGTACTTCATCACCACCGACGTCAGCCCGGACAGCAGCCCCAGTCCCACGCAGCCCAGCCCCAGGCTGCCGAACACGTGCATCGGCCGGGCCTGGTAGCTCCCCAGGAACTTCACCGTCAGCAGGTCGAGCAGCACCCGCACCGTGCGCGTCAGGTTGTACTTCGACTTCCCCGCCGTCCGCGGGTGGTGGGCCACGGGCACCTGCGTCACCCGCGCCCCCTGCTGGAGGATCAGCGCGGTGATGAACCGGTGCATCTCGCCGTAGAGTTCGAGCCCGTCGGCCACGTCGCGCCGCATCACCCGGAGGGCACAGCCGAAGTCCTTGAACGGGATGCCCAGCACCGCCCGGATCAGCCGATTCGCCACCAGGCTCGGGAGCTTCCGCAGCAGGAGCTTGTCCTGCCGATTCGCGCGCAGGCCGAGGACCGCGTCGTAGCCCTCGGTCAGCTTGGCCGCCATGCGGGGGATGTCGGCCGGGTCGTTCTGGAGGTCGCCGTCGAGGGTGGCGATCACGTCCCCGCTGGCGGCGTCGAGCCCGGCCTGGGTGGCGGCGCTCTGGCCGAAGTTCCGCCGCAGCCGGACCACCTTCACCCGCGGGTCCGCCGCGGCCGCCGCATCCAGCTCGGCGAACGTCCCGTCCGTACTCCCGTCGTCCACGAACACGAGTTCCCACGGGCCGGCGTCGCGCAGCGCCTCCCGCACCCGGTCGGCCACCGGGCGGACGTTGTCCCGCTCGTCCTTCATCGGGATCACAACGGAGAGCATCGTTGACGCCTCGAAGTTCGAAACTCGAAGCACGAAATTCGAAACCGCTCGTCCGTGTTCGAAATTCACGCTTCGAGTTTCGGTCTTACTTCACCAGCACGTCCGTCACTAACGGCTCGGACCCGTACTGGACGAAGTCCGCATCGTGCAGGTCGATCACCTGCGTGTCCACCAGATCGGCGTGGAACACGTACCGGCCGGGCTCCCGCACCGGCGGCAGCCCGGCGGCCAGGGTGATCCCCTCGCCGGGAGCCACGGTCGCGGTCAACCGACCGGCGTAACCGACGGACACCCGCGTCCCGGTCGGCGTGTACAGCTGGTAGCGGAGCTGGATGCCGCCGGCCGGGCCGGTGCGGAACGTCCACGGCTCGACCGCCGTGTTGTCGGCCCGCACGGTCACCACGAACCCCCGCCCGGCCGGCGCCTCGGGCGGTGGGCCGACGAGGGTGAGGCGAGCGCGGTACGGGCCGGGGCAGTACTCGGCGGTCGCCCAACGGCGGAAGAGATCCCGGGTGTGGGCCTCACCCCGGGCCGCGAGCCAGGACTCGTAGAGGTCGAAGAAGCGGTCCATCGCGGCCGTCCGGCCGGCGTTGACGTGGCCGTAGCGGGGGAGGAGCTGGCGGCGGGCGCGGGTCGGGGTAGCGTCCGTGTGGAGCAGGAGGACCGCCGTCGCGGCGAGGCCGGTGCGGTCGGCGCCCTGCTGGCAGTGGAAGATGATCGGGTACTCGGTGTGGTCCAGCACCTCGACCAGCCGGCGGACCTCGCCCGGCGCCGGTAGCCGCTTCGCCGACAGCGACACGTCCTCCAGGTTCACGTCGGCCGCGATCGTGGCCCGGGCCTCGGCCATGTACCAGGGCGTGTCCGGGCAGGTGCCGCGGAGGTTGACCACGGTGCGGACGCCGTGCTCCGCGATCACCCGGGTGAGGGTGTCGGCGGACAGCTGGGCCGACCGGTAGACCCGGCCGGGGATGACGGTGTGGCGGTTGGTGAGGAGGAAGACCCGCGCGGCCTCGGCGGTGAGGCCGAGACCGACGGCGGCCCCGGCGAGGCGGAGCAGGCGGCGGCGGGAGAACCGGGGCGCGTCCATGCGGCGGGAGTCTGACACATCCGCCCGCCCGGCGGAAGGCCAACCGCGCGACCGGCAAAAACACGGCGGGGGCGGTCGGGGCACGTGCCCCGACCGCCCCCGCCGCACCGGGCGACCGCCGCCCTACTGGTTCAGCTGTTCCGCGATCCGGTTCAGCATGTCCTGTAGCACCCGCTGCCGGTCGCCGAGCAGCCTCAGCTGTTCCTGGATGAACGGGTCGGCAGCCTGCTCACCCGTCACCCGCCGGCCGAACGCGATCGTCCGGTCGTTCACCTGCCGCTGGAGGTCGCGCAGCAGTTTGAGCTGCTCGATCAGCTGGACGAGGTTTTTCTTCTGGTCGCCCGGCGGGGGGGGCATCCCCGGCGGGGGCGGCGGGGGCGGGTTCTTCAGGTCGTCCTGGGCCTTCTTCAGCGCGTCGAGCATCCGCTGGAGTTGCTCGATCACCTGCTCCTCCACCAGCTGAGTTTCGGCCCCGGTGTTCGCGCCGTTCAGCTGTTTCTGGATGGCCGTCATGTCCTTCTGGACCTCGCCGAGGACGCCCGCGAAGACCACGGCCGTCCCCTCGCCCTCCAGCAGTCGGAGCGCCTTGCCGGCCTCCGCGGCGATGTCGCCCTCCTTCTCGGCCAGCATCCCGGCCTTCTGGATGTCGGCGGTGGTCTTCTGCCCCTTGTTCTTCAGGACGCCGGCGTCGATCCCCTTGGTCGCCTCGTACACCTCGACCTGCATCCGCAGCATCCGGGCGACGCGGCGTTCGAGGTCTTCGAGCTTCCGGAGCATCTCCTTCTCGCGGAGCTGCTTGAGCCGCTTCTCCAGCTCGGCGAGCGCCCGTTCGAGCGCCCGGATGGCCTCGTCCTCGTGCTTGGTCGCCTTGTCGCGGTCGTTGCGGCGCAGATCCTTTTCGGCCTGGTCCTGCGGGGGCACTGCCTCCTCGACGCTGCGGCGGGCCTCGTCGTTGGGGTTGTTCGGGTTCGGCGGGCGCGGGGCGTTCGGGGGCGGGCTCCCGCCGGACGGCGGCTTGGCCCCGCCCGGGCTCGGGGGCGACATCCCCATCGGCGGCATCCCGCCCATCGGCATCCCGCCGGACGGGCTCATCGCCTTCGGCTCGCCGCCGGTCGGGGGCGACGCCTTGCTCTCGCCCTTCCCCTGGCCCTGGGCCCGGCTCTCGCCCGGCTCCTTAGGCGTCCCGGCCATCGGCATTCCGCCCATCGGCGGGCCGCCCTTTGGGTCACCGGCCTTGGGATCACCGGCCTTGGGGTCACCCGCCTTTGGGTCACCCGCCTTGGGATCGCCACCCTTCGGCTCGGGGCGTTCGCCCCCCGCCTTGGGGTCGCCGCCGGCCTTCGGGTCGCCCATCCCCTTCGACTCGCTCCCGGCCTTCGGGTCACCGCCGGCTTTTGGGTCGCCGGGGGTCTTGGTGTCGCTCTTGGAGCCGGGGGTGTCCGGCTTCGGCTCGGCGGCGTTGTCGCCCTCCTTGCCGGCGGGCTTGGCGTCGCTGGTCCCGTCCTTCGGCTCGCCGCCGCCGGCCTTCGGGTCGCCCGCCTTGGGGTCGCCGCCCTTGTCGTTCTTGCCGAGCTTGTTGGCGAGCCCCTGGGTCTCCTTGGCCAGGTTCTGTTGGTCCTTGGCCAGCTTGTTCGGGTCGGTCTTGTTGAGCCCGGTGCGGGCGAGCAGGTTCTCCTGCTCCCGCTTGATCCGCTGGGTCTCCTTGATGAACTCCTTCAGCTCCAGGATCTCACGCCGGACGCGGTCGGCCTCGTCCTCGGTTTCGAGGGTTTCGAGGATCTCTTCGAGCGCCCGCAGGAGGGCGGTGTCGCGGGCGAACAGGGCGTCGAACTCGGGGCCGGACTTGACCCCCTGGACGGTGGCCAGCACCCCGCGAAACATGTTCTCGACGCCCCGCGTCTCGCCGATCTTCAGCGCCGCCCGGAGGCTCTTGGCCCGGTTCTTCTCGTCCGGGTTGTCGCTCTTTTCCCACTTCTGGGCGAGGGTGAGGAGGTCGTCGGCGAACTTCTTGTAGAGCTTGAAGTTCTCCTCGTTGGTCCGCTTGATCCCCTCGCCCGGGAGGGCGGGGCGGGGCGGCTGGCCGGACGAGGCGGTGACGAAGGCGAGGAGGCCGACGGTCGCCGAGAGGAGCAGCGACCGGACCGGCAACCGGGCGGGCATGGGGGATACCTCCTGCGGGGCGCGGGGGCCGCGCCATCTCGTAACCACTAGACGAGCAACCGCAGCCCGTCCAACGTAACAGGCACGTTTTCCGCCCGGGAGAGTGGGGCGTTCAGACTTCCGTCACCGGCCGCGGGCGAACCGGTCACCGGTTCGCCCGCGTGGGCCGGGCGAGTCACTTCGGGAGGTTGCGGTTGGTGGTCAGCACGTCGTTGACCTCCTTGGCCCGCTGCTCCCACTCGGCCTTCGTCTCGGGGCGGTCGAACGCCTTCACCGGCACCTCGACCTTCTTCCCGGCGAGGACGTCGCGGGTCAGCTCCCGCAGCTTCTCGGCCGACCCGTGGTAGGTCCGGCCCAACCCGGGCTCGGGGCGGATGAACACCCAGTGTTTCCCGGCCGTGTTGTAGTCCACCGAGTAGCACTGCCGGTCGAGGAACACGTACCCGCAGCCGCCGACCTGGTTGTTGAACTGCCCCTCGATCCAGAACATCACGGCCCGGGCGCCGGGCTTCAGGGCGTCGCGGAGTGGCTTCGTCGCCGCCGGGTCGCCGCGGAGGACGTGCTTGCCGAACTCGCAGAGAGCCTTACCGCCCTTGAGCGACTCTTCGAGTTCGAACAGCACCGCCTCCCCGTCCGGGCTGACGCGCTCGACCTTGATCGCCCGGACCTGCCGGGAGATGCCGCACATCTTTTCGAGCGTCGGCGGGGGGAAGTGGATGTACCCCCCAGCCGTCGAGACGACCCCACAGGCCACAGCGGCGACCAGCCCGGCCCGGACGGAGCGGCGGAACGATGCGGGTGTCGTCACGTCATGCCCTCGACCACAACACGTTGATGGTAATCGAAGCCGCGGGCGTGGGGTACTCCGCGCCGCGAAATCGCTCCCGCGACCCCGGCCCGGGTCACGGCGTCTCGGGGATCGAGCCGACGCCCGTCTCGTAGAAGTCGAAGTACATCCGCGGGCCGCTGCCGATCCGCTCGCACCCCTCCCGCGCGGCCCGCGACCCGCTCACGTCAGCCCCGCCGAGCTGCGGGAGCCGCTTCTTCGTGAGAACCCGGAAACCGTCGTCGGTGACGGTGGTCCCGGTCAGGTAGAGGTTCTTCAGCCTCGGGTGGTTACGGGGTGTTTCAGCCCGGCAGCGTCCACGACGGTGAACCACCGCCCGAGCTTCCACAACACCGGGAGTTCCTTGAGCGGGGCGAGGTGCCGGGACTCGACCGGGCGGTGGCGGAGGTCGAACTGCTCCAGCTTCTTGAGCCCGCGCAGGTGGGCGAGCCCCGCCCCGGTTACCCCTTCTGTCCGACGACGTACAGCGTCCGCAATTCGAGGAGAACCGCGAGTAAGACGAACCGGGCGTCCGAAACCTCACACCTCTTTCCGGGGCAGAGCCCCCCACCGGCCGGGGAGGCTTTCGCTCCGCGTCACCTTGGCCCCGAGCTTCTCCAGGGCCGCGGCCGCCTCGGCCTCGGCCCGCGGCGGGTCGGCGGAGAACAGAGTCGCGGTCAAGGCGGTCGGTGCGGCCGACCGTCGCGCGCCCTGTTGCCAGCAACCAGCTGATGGCAGTCGACGCCGTGAGCAGGGAATACCACGCGTGACAGAACACAACGCCACACCCATCACCGGCGATTCTCGCCGCGCGACAGTGACCGGGCTCCGCCTACTCCGCGGACGACGAGAGGGAAATGTAATCGCCCCGTGTGGGTTTCGTGAAACCCGGCTGAAAAGTGGAATGCGCCATACCGGACCGAGTGGAGGGGTGCAATTCTAGGTGATTAATGAATCCGGACCCGTTCCGGGTTTCATTCGCCCGCGGGCACCAGCTGGCATCGCGTTCAGGGTCACGCAGGCCAACCCTTCACACGCACGGACCCCGCTCCGGTACGACTCGCCGACGGGACCGGGAGCCGGGATCATGGCCGGTGAAGAGTGCATCTTCCGCACTTCACCGGGCACACATGTTGAGCGGATTTTTTAGCACTTGAAGAGGGAGACGTGGCTGTCGGGTGAGGGGGTATGGAAGATCCCGCGAATCATGAGAGGATCTATACCCCCGCGAGTCGGCGGCCGTACTTCTGCCTTCGCTCGCCCACCGGCCGGGCTTCACCCGGGCGGCTTTTTCCTTTGTGGAGGGTGCTCCCATGACGCGCGCGTCGCGCCGAGGGTTCACACTGATCGAGCTGTTGGTGGTGATCGCGATTATTGCCATCCTGATCGGCCTACTACTCCCCGCCGTCCAGAAGGTCCGCGAGGCCGCCGCCCGCGCCCAGTGCCAGAACAACCTCAAACAGATCGGCCTCGCGTTCATGAACTACGAGGGGGCGTACCAGTACATCCCCCAGGGAGCCTACGACAGCGACCCGCGGCTCCAGTCGACGCTGTCGGTGTACGATGAGGTGCCGCCGGCCTACGGCGGCACCCCGTGCTGCAACGCCTCGCACCCGGACGGGTGGAACCACTTCTTCCGCATCCTGCCGTACATCGAGCAGAATAACGTCTACAACCTGGCCGACTTCTCCACGGCCCCGCCGAACACGATCAACTCCACGCAGGTCGCCCAGAGCCTGATCAAGACGTACTACTGCCCGTCGCGCCGTCCCCCGACCGGGTACGGCGGGTCCAACACCGGCCGGCTGGACTACGCCGGCTGCGCCGGCTTCTTCCAGGGCTCGCGGATCGAGTACAACCCGCCCCAGGGGGTCAGCGATCTGTGGCTGGGCGTGCCGCCGAACCCGGCCGGGATCGCCGCCCCGGGGATCGGGATGACGCCGGAGGCCGACGAGCGGTCCACACCGAACCTGGGCAACACGGGCGGCCGGCGCGGGGCCATCGTGAACGCCGCCCGCGGCGCCAAGCGCCGGCTGGCCGACTTCTCGGACGGGCTGTCGAACAGCATCTTCGTGGCCGAGAAGCCGATCGCCGTCGGCCGGGAGGGGGCCGAGGGGGGCGACAACGAGAACTGGCACAACAGCGGCTGGGACGAGGACAACATCCGCTGGCACTTCGCCCCGTCGGCCGACGCCGACAAGGCCAAGACCCCGCCGTTCTACCCGCCGAGCGACCCGAACGCCACCGCCAGCCTGTGGCGGCGCAACTTCGGCTCCCGGCACACCGGCGGGTTCAGCGCCGTGTTCGGCGACGGGTCGGTGAAGTTCATCAAGTTCGGCGTGGACCCCGAGGCGTTCATGCGGGCGTGCGTGATCGACGACGGCGGGACGTTCAACCACGACGCCCTCTAACCGCCGCCCCGGAGGCCACCATGCGGACCCTGTTGACCGCCCTGCTGGCCGTAGCCGCTGCCGGCTGCGGCGGGGGCGCGACGAAGACCGCCGACAAGCCGACCGAGGCCATGATCAAGGCCGACCTGGAAGAACAGCGGAAGGTCGAGGCGGAGGAGCGCGGCCCCGTCAAGGCGAAGAAGAAGTAGTCATGTAGTCGCCGGACGGATCCCAACGCGGGCCCGTCCGGCACGTTCGTTTTCTACCCCCACCCAGTCGCGTCGACCCGCGGCCGCGCCAAGGCGGATACCCCGGCCGCCGGGGAGCCGGCCGCCGGCCTGCACCCGGTCCTCTTTTCAGCCCGACAGGCTGGGACTCTCCGGGCGGGCCGCGGGTCACCCGGAGACTTACCCGATGCGTCGACTCACGCTTCTCCTTCTGGCCACGGCCGGCTGCGGCGCCCCGGCCGCCCCCGCTCCGCCCCCCGTCCCCGCCCCGGCCCCGGCCGCCGACCGGCCACTCGATGCGAGCCAGCGGGTCGAGAACCCGGCCTACACTCGCTGGGCGAAGGCCTCCCCGGGCACCGCCGCCGTGTACGACGAGGTGACGGACGTGGCCGGGAGTGCGACCCCCGGCGGCTGCGTGTACCGGCTGGTCACGCGGACCGACGCCGCGGCGGAGGTGGAGACCGAGGGCTGGACCAAGACTGCGGCCGGCGGCAAGACAGCCGTACAAGCGCAAACGCTCAAGCAGTACCGCTGGATGACGAAGCCGGGCGGCGCGGCGGCCGAGGACCCGGGTCGCCCGGCGGGCACCTACGCCGACGGCACCGAAACGATCACCGTCCACGGTAAGGAGTACGCGACCCGGTGGTACAAGGCCAAGGGCCGGGTCGAGGCCGGCGAGACCGACACCCAGACGTGGTACTCCGCCGACGTGCCGGGCGGGCTGGTGCGGTCGGTCCACCGCATCCCGGCCATCAAGAAGACGGTGACGATGGAACTGGTCGAGGTCCGTCAGCCGTAGCCCCTGCTGGGATGGGATCAGGGGGGCGACGACCGCTACGTCGCCCCACCCCCGCCGACCACACCGGGCGTCGCTTGTCACTGCCTGGAATCCGCCCGCCCCGGAGGCGACGATGGTGCGCCGGTTCGCATTGCTCCTCTTCCTGCCCGCCGCCGGGTGTGGCGTCCCGGCTGCTGCACCCGCCCCGGCCCCGCTCGACCCGAGTCAGCGGGTCGAGAACCCGGTCTACGTCCGCTGGGCGAAGGCGGCCCCGGGCGACACCGCCGTGTACGAGGAGGTCACGGACGTGAACGGGGTCGCCCACCAGAATGGCGGCAGTTACAAGCTAGTGTCGCGCACCGACGACGGGTTGGAGCTCCGGGCCGAAACCTGGTGGACCAAGAGGGGACCCCTCCCCGACAGTAGCCATACGACCCATCGCTCGGAAACGCTCAAGGAACCCCGCTGGGTGGTGAAGACAGACGACGCAACGCCCGACGACCCGAGCCGGCCGGTGGACGCGTATGCCGACGGCACCGAAGCAATCGCCGTGCGCGGCAAGGAGTACGCGACCCGGTGGTACAAGACGAAGGGCCGGTCCGAGGTCGGCGAGACCGACACTCAGTCCTGGTACAGCGCCGACGTGCCGGGCGGACTGGTGCGGTCAGTCTACCGCGTGCCGGCGATCAAGAAGACGGTGACGACAGAACTGGTCGAGGTGCGCCGGCCGTAGCACGCCTACCCGACCAGTTCGAGCCAGCGGGCCTCCAGCAGCTCGGCGTACTCCATCGACTCCAGGCCGTAGGGGTTGAGCGAGTAGCCCTCGTTCACCTCCACCAGCACCGTCCGGCCGTCGGTCAGCACCCCGAAGTCGATCCCGTAGCCAGCTGGCGCCGACCTGGCGTGCGCGGCCACCGCCGCCCTCACCACCGCCGGGTCCGGGTAGGCGAACACGTCGCCCTGGTAGCGGCACAGGTCGATCACCCGGCCCCGCCGCACGAAGCCGCGCCACTCGGACACGAACGTCACGTACTCCGAGACCAGCACCTCCAACTCGCCCGGGAGGTTGCCGGAGGCGCCGACGTCGGCCGCATCGTAAACGGCGATCGACGGGAACCCCTTGTTCCGCCGCCGGGCCTTCACCCACAGCGGCGCCGGCGGCCCGGACTTGCCGTAGCGCGCGCGGAGGTCGGCCCAGGTCGAGGCCCACACCTTCCGGCCGCGGTAGGCGGCCAGCACGTCCGGGAGGTTGTCGGCCGGCGGGACGGGGACGCCGAGGGCGGTCAGCGCCGCCTCGACGACCGGCACCCCGCCGACCACGAGGGTGTCGCGGGCGAGCGGGAGGGAGCCGTCGGCGAGTTGCTTCGGGTCGAAGGGGACGCAGTCGATCCCCCGGCGGCGGAACCCGTCCCACGCCCGGTAGAACGAGTCCGTCGCGGGGACGCCGCCCTCGGCCTGCACGTAGACGAGCCGGACGGGCATGGGGTGTTCCTTGACAGGCACGGCGGCCGCGGCCCGTCGGCCGCCCGGGGCGTGAGCCCGGAGGGCGGGGCGCGTCGCCCGGGGTGCTCCGCGGACCAGCAGGGCTCGGCGTCACTTCCGCGGGATCAGCTCCAGGCACAGCAGCCGGTCCTTGCCGCGGACGTACAGCCGGCCGTCGCTGATGACCGGCGGCGCCCAGCACGGGTAGCTCAGCTCCGGCACCCGGTAGCGGGCGACCTCCTCGTACCGCGCCGGCGACGCCTTGAACAGGAACAGCTCCCCGAACTCCCCCAGCGCCACGAAGTGGCCGTCCGCCAGCGTCAGCGTGCAGCGCGACGCCCGCCGCAGCGTCCACTTCACATCCCCGGTGGCCAGCTCGACGCAGCGCAGGTCGGCGTCGCTGTCGTTCCGCCCGCTCGACCCGTACACGAACCCGCCGGCGTGGATCGGGGTACACCAGTGGGCCATCAGCGACTTCTCGAACCGGTCCTTGTCGTCGTCCGTCCACACCGGCCGGACGGCGTTGCCCTTCACCTCCACGAGCGCCGCGCCGGGGCCGTAGCACTCGGTCAGCAGCACGCGGTCGCCGACGACCAGCGGGTTGGCGGCGTTCACGCTCTCCTCGCTCTTGGCCCGCCACCGGAACGAGAACCGCTTCGCCCCGGTCTGCGGGTCGAAGGCGTGGAGCCCGCCGCGGGCGAAGTACAGTCCCGTCCGCTGGCCGCCCAGCGTCCGGACCACGGGGCTGCTGTAGCTCGCCAGCTCGTCGCCCGCCCGGTAGCGCTCGGCCCCGGTCCGCTTGTCGAGGCCGACGACCGCGGAGCCGTCCGGCCTGGCCTCGCGCAGGTCGACCGGCCGCGGCCCCTTCGGGCTGCCGCCGACCGCGACGATCAGGGTGTCGCCGTCCACCACCGGCACGCTGCCGACGCCGAAGAAGTTCTGGTGGACGTGGTACTTCGCCCGGGTGTCGAGCCGCCACCGCTCCTTGCCGGCGGCGGCCGCGACGCACGCCAGCACCCCGTCCGGGCCGACGACGTAGACGCGGTCGCCGTCCACCACCGGGCAGGCGCGGGGGCCGGGGTCGTAGCCGTAGAAGTCCTCGTAGCGGGTGGGGCACTCGTACTGCCAGATGCGGGCGCCGGTGGCGGCGTCGCGGCAGGTGAGCCGGCAGTTGTCGTCGAAGCGGTCGAAGTGGAACAGCTTGCCGCCCGCGACCACCGGCGGCGGGTAGCCGACCCCGAGGGGGCAGTCCCAGAGCTTCGGCAGCCCCTCCTTCGGCCAGGTGGTGCGGATGCCGGTCTCGGTGCAGACGCCGTCCTGGGTGGGGCCGAGGAAGGTGGGCCAGTCGGCGGCGGCGAGGAGCGGGACGAGCAGAAGGGCGAGCGGGCGGTGGGTCATGGCGGCCTCCGGGGATCGGGCGCCATGATACCGGAACGACCCGCCCGTGCCACGCCCGGCCGCCGGCGGGGCTACCGGCGGGCCGCCCGCTGCCGGGCGAGGTGGTCACGCTTCATCCGCTGGTAGTCCGGGTCGGCAACGACCCGCTGCCACGCTGCCCGGAACATGGCCGCCGCTTCGGTCTTATCCGGGTCCGCGGGGCCGGTGGGGAGGAGGCTCCCGGCCGCATCGTACTTCCGCCCGCCGGGCCGGCGGGCGTAGCGGGTGGCCCGGGTATAGCCCATCTGGAGGTACTTCCGGGCCAAATCCATGCCCACGAACTCCCCGGCCGCCTTGTATGCGGCGTACCGCGCCGCGATCGCGTCGGCCGAGGCCCGGGCCTCGGCGGGGGTGCGGAACCGCCACAGCGGCAGGAGTTCGTCCTTGTACGGGTGGACGCGAAAGACGCCTTGCTCGCCCCGGCCGACGTGGTACAGGTCGGGCCGGGCGCGGTAGTCGGGGTCGTGGGGCGGCGGGGGCACGCGGGCGTCCGGGGGTAGTGGTTGGGCCGGCTGGGCGGGGCGAATCGGGTGCCGGAACACCCCGGCGGCGGTTCCGGTTGCGGCGGCGACGTTCTAGAATCGCTTCTACCACGCCGGGGAAGCTCCATGCTGTTCTTCCTGCTCGCCGGCCACGCGCTGATGGACTACTCGCTCCAGAACGACGCGATGGCCGCGTGCAAGTGCCGGCGGACCACCAACCCGCTCCAGCAGGCCGTGCCCTGGTACTACTGGCTCACGGCCCACGCCCTGCTCCACGGGGCGATGGTCGGCGTGGTCGTCCGCTGGGGCTACCCGACCGACGACAAGTGGCACCTGGCGGTCGGGTTCGGGCTGGCCGAGACCGTCCTGCACTGGCTCATCGACCTCGGGAAGTGTGAGAAGCTGTACAGCATCCACGTGGACCAGGGGCTGCACGTCCTCTGCAAGGTGGCGTGGTGGGCGCTGCTGGCCGGGCAGGTGGTGTCGTAGCGGGCGGCGCGGTTTGTGCGGGCGGGTGGGGCGGCGGGCCGCCGGCCGGGACGATCCGAAGCGGACCGGGCCGGCGGGGCGACCGATAGTGACACCGCCCGCGGGGCCACCCCGAACGCCCGCCCCGCCGGGTGCGCTCGCTCACAGGATTTCGCTCCCATGCCCGTTTCCCGCCCCCCGACCCGCCCGGCCCGGGCGTGGGTCACGCTGCTCGCGGTCCTCGCCGCGTTCGCGGCCGGTGGTGCGGCGGCCTACTTCCTCCTCAAACCCGGCCCCCTCGCCGACCGCCGACCCGACCGGCCGGACGGCCCGGCTCCGACCCGCGTCGCCGCCCTCGGCCGACTCCAGCCGGCCGGCGGCGTGATCCCGGTGTACGGCCCCCCCGGCGACCGCATCGCCGAGATGAAGCCGCTGGCCCCGGGAACCCCGCTGAAGGCGGGTCAGGCGATCGCCGTCCTCGCCGGTCGGGACATTCGAGCCGCCGAGCTGCGCGTGGCCGAAGTTCAGCTGGAAGAGGCCCGGGCGGCCGTGACCGCGGCCCGCGAGGCGGGGCGGAAGAAGATCGACGCCGCCAAGGCCGAGGTGGCGCAGGTGCTGGCCGGCGAGAAGGCCGACCTTGCCGCCCTGGACGCCAAGGTCGGGCTCGTGACCAAGCAGCGCGAGGCCGCCGCCCGGCAGGCGGCCCGGCTCGACGCCCTCCGGGCCGAGGGGGTGAGGGTCGCCGACGAGGACTTCGACAAGGCCCGCCTCCTGATCGACCAGGCGGACGCCGAACTCACCGCCACCGCCGCCGCCCGCGAGAAGGCCGTCGCCACCTACGCCGGGGGCAAGACCGCCGCCGAGGCCCGGGTGAAGGCCGCCGAGGCCGAACTCGCCGAGGCCGAGGCCCGCGCCCCGGTGAAGTCCGGGGCCGAACGGCTGGCCGTCGCCCGGCGGGCGCTCGACCTCGCCACCCTGACGGCCCCCGTGGACGGCATCGTCCTCCGCGTCGCCGGCCGCACCGGCCAGCCCACCGGCACCACGGAACCCGTCCTCCAGATGGCCGCGCTCGGCGAGATGGTGGTGGTGGCCGAGGTGTACGAGTCGGACGTGGACCGGCTGACCGGGTGGGTGCGGGCCGGCCCGGTCCCGGTCGAGGTCACCCACCCGGCCCTGCCGCAGGTGCTAAAGGGGAGCGTCCGCACCGAAGCGGACGTGACCCGGATGATCGCCCGCAACCAGGTCTTCCCGCTCGGCCCGCGCGAGGACGCCGACCGCCGGGTGGTGGAAGTGACCGCCCACCTCGACGCCGCATCGTCCGAGGTGGCCGCCCGGTTCGTCGGCCTCCAGGTCACGGCGACGTTCCAACCCGCACGTTGAGCCCATCCGTACTTCTGGCGGTCGTACCCGCGACCGGGTACGCTCAACGGAAATCCTCTCTCGTGCAGGATTGCAGCCTTGCCCGACGCCCCCCAGCCCGCCCCGCCCCCGACCGGCGGTCCCCCTCACGGCAGTGACGTGCCCGCCACGGTCGTGAGCGAGGCGGTTCTGGCGACACGCGCCTACGTCCCGCCTGCGGGTAGTCCGGAAGCCGTGCCCGAGGTTCCGGGGTACGACATCGTCCGCGAGGTGAACCGTGGCGGGATGGGCGTGGTGTACGAGACCCGCCAGCGGTCGCTCAACCGCACCGTCGCCCTGAAACTGGTGCTGGGCGAGGCGCGGGCCGAGCCCATCGTCCTGAGCCGGTTCCTGGTCGAGTCCCACGCGGCGGCGGCGGTAGTCCACCCGAACGTCGTTCAAGTTCACGACTTCGGCGAAGTCGCCGGCCGACCGTTCCTGGTCATGGAGTTCTGCCCCGGGGGCACGCTGGCCGACCAGCTGAAGGCCGGGCGAATGGCGCCGGCCGCCGCGGCCGTGCTGGTGCGGAAGATCGCCGCGGGGGTGGCCGCCGCGCACGCCCAGAAGATCGTCCACCGCGACCTGAAGCCGCAGAACGTGCTGTTCGACGGGGCCGGGGAGCCCAAGGTGGCCGACTTCGGGCTGGCCAAGTTCGCCTCCGGCGCCACCCTCACCCGCCCCGGCGACCTGATGGGCACCCCGGCGTACATGGCTCCCGAGCAGGCCAGCGGCCGGGCAGAGGGGATCGACGCCGCGGCCGACGTGTGGGGGCTGGGCGTGCTGCTCTACGAGTGCCTGACCGGCACCCGGCCGTTCCGCGCCTACTCGACGGCGGCGCTGCTCGGGGCCGTGCAGGTGTCCGACCCGCTCCCGCCCCGCACGACCGTTCCCGAGGTGTCGCGCGACCTGGAATTCATCTGCCTCAAGTGCCTGCGCAAAGCTGCCACCGACCGCTACCCGACCGCCGCCGAGCTCGTCGCCGACCTCGATCGCGTCCTGGCCGGTCAACCCCTCGCCACCCGCGACCACGGCTACTGCCTGCGCCAGCTGGCGGCCCGGTGGTGGAAGCCGGTCGCCGCCGTCGCCGGAGTCGTGGCCCTGGTCGCGGCCTTCCTGATGACCCGGCCCAGGCCGGAACCGGTCACCGCCCCCGAAGACCCGGCCGTCGCGCTGCGGCGCGAGGAGGTGCTGCGGCGCGTCGAGTCCGTCACCCACGCCCGACCCAACCCGGACCGCGTGTCGCCGCACCCGGTCCGCCCGATTGACACCCTGGCCGAGGTGGACTCCCGCGCCTTCCGGGTGATCTACGATGAGCGGGTCGTGGACCTGCGGGTCTGGCGGAAGCTCTCCCCGGCCGACCCGGCCGCGGAGTCGCTCATCGTCTTCCACAACCGCCGGGTGCTGAACAAGATCGGCCCGGCGGACGAGTACCGCATCGAGTACCGGACGACCGGGCAGGACGTGGTCCCGCGGGCGGTCAGCCCGAGCCCGGAGCGGGCGGTGGTGTACGCCGCGGCCCAGCGCCGGCTGGTCGGCAAACAGGAGATGAAGATTTGGCAGTTGGCACTCGACACCCGCTCACTGCCGGTGGACGGGGAGTTCACCGCGCAGGTGTCGGCCACCTACCGGAACTCGCTCCAGACGCTGGACGAGCAGTGGCTCGGGGTCATCGGGTCGAAGGGGGCGCTGAAGTCGTCGATCCTGGTCGTCTTCCCGGACGACCGGCCGTACACGGGCTACACCCTCCGGGTGGCCCCGCCGGGCGGGGGCGCGGCGCGGCCCTACGAGGGGCCGGTGATCGCGTTCCAGGCCGACGACCGCCGCTGGCTGTACTGGGAGGTGCCGCGGCCGTTGGAAGGGCACGTCTACCGCGTAGACTGGACGTGGTGACCGCCCCCCTCCGGGCCTGCCCATGACCGACCCCGCCCACCGCCCCCGACTGGCCCTCTACACCGGCTACTTCGACCCGCCCACTCTGTTCCACCGGGCGGTCGCCGACGGCCTCCGGGCCGGCGGGTTCGACCGCGTCGTCATCCGCCCGGACCACCCCCGCCCGGACCGCCCCGAGGCCGAGCACGCGGACGCCATCCACCGGGCCGTCATGACGGACCTGGCGTTCCGCGACGCCCCCGGGGTGACGGTGGACCTGTCCGACCTGGACGACCGACAGTTCACCAGCCACGCCGACCTGGAGGAGCGGTACGCGGGGCCGAGCGAGGTGTGGCACGTCGTGTCGGACGAGTTCGTGGCCGGCGGGGCGGACGGGGAGTCGATCATCCAGACGCGGTGGGTGAACGGGCCGGCGGTGTGGGCGGAGGGGCGGTTCGTGGTGTTCCACCCGCCGGGGTCGCCGCCCGACCCGGCCGACCTGCCGCCGGCCCACCAGCTCCTCCCGGCCGCGGGCCACATGCCGACGGCCGACATCCGGGCGATGGTGTTCAACGGCGGCGCGGACGCGGCCGAGGGGCTCGTCTGCCGGGACGTCGGCCTGTACATCCGCCGGCACGGGCTGTTCACCAGCGCCGTCACGCCGCGCGAGGCGCGCGTCACCCTCCGCGAGGCGCCCCGGCTGAAGATCGTGTGCGGCCCGCAGCCCGACGCCGAGGCCCGCGCCGCCCCGTACCGCCACCTCGAACACCCCGACCCGAACGTCATCCTGGTCCTGGGCGGCGACGGGACCATGCTCCACGCCATCCGCCAGTACTGGCGGCTCCGGCTGCCGTTCGTCGGGCTCAACGCCGGCCACCTCGGCCACCTGATGAACGAGGAGCTCCCGGCCTCGCTGACCGGCGCGGAGTTCGTGCTGTACCGGATGCCGATGCTCCGGGTGGACACCGTGGCCGAGGACGGCACGGTCGGCCGGGGGCTGGCGTTCAACGACGCCTGGGTGGAGCGCGACAGCGGGCAGGGGGCGTGGCTCCGGCTGGAGGTGGACGGGGAGGAGCGGATCGCCAAGGTGGTGGCGGACGGGCTGCTCGTGGCGACGCCGTCGGGGTCGAGCGCCTACGCCCGGGCGATGGGGGCGACGCCGGTGCCGCTGAACTCGCCGGTGATCACGCTGGCCGGGTCGAACGTGTTCCGCCCGAGCTTCTGGAAGCCGGTGGCGCTGCCGGCCGAGGCGGTGGTGAAGCTGACGAGCCTCGGCGACCCGGAGAAGCGCCCGGTCCGCGGCTTCCTGGACGGCCTGCCGCTGGGCCGGGTGCAGGCGATGGAGGTGCGCGTCAGCCGGGTGGCGGCCATCGAGATCGCCTTCACCCCGGCCTACGACCTGTCGGCCAAGCTCCTCCGCTCACTTTTTCCGCCGGAAGATGTGAACTGACCATGATTTGCGAATCGCCATGCCTTCGAAAGCCGGGCGCCCGATCGGGGCTTCCGCAGGGTTGATCGAAGGGCGACCGATAGCCGTTATCACCCTGGTGGCGGAGTTGGTCGGGGCGTTGCCTCGGTCTATGGAACCCCAGGCCGCCGGTCTGAAAACCAATCGGCGTGCCCGGCGATCAACCTGGGGTCCGGACACCGGGTCTGGATCACCCGCGTGAGCCCGTACCCACTGATCTTCCTGCCTCGCACTCGCACCCACACCTGCGACTGCACTCACACCCACACAACTTCGAGAGACGCCGGTGGGAGTTGAACCCACGCCGGCCGGGTTGCAGCCGGCCGTCCGACCCGTCGGTCGGCGTCACGCCCGGTCAGTCCTTCGCCCGGGTGGCCGCGTCGCCGGTGGCCCGGCGGTGCGCCTTCACGAGGACGTGGAAGTCGGGCACCTCCTCCGGGCGGAGGCGGTTGGCCCCCGCGCTCACCACGACCCAGCCGTCGTCCCAGGCGCCGTCGTCGTCGCGGAGCTTCACCACCCGGCCGGCCGAGGCGTAGGGCTCCGGCAGCCACGACACCTGGGCGAGCTCCCCGTCCGGGACGCGCTTGACCAGTCGGCACTGTCGGTAGAACACGTCGCGGGCCATCGTCGCCTCCCGGAGTCGAGTATCCCCGCCAGGAGTCGAACCTGGACTGCGACCTTCGCAGGGTCGCGTGCCTCCGCCACACCCCGGGGACGTTCGACAGGTAGACCCGCGCGGCGGCCGGCAGGTTCGCAGGGAAACCGGTCGGCCGCCGGACACCTCAACCGGTATGCCCCGATTGCCTGTGGGAAATGTCATCTGAGCGGCCGCCCCGTTCCGGTCGCGGCTCGCGGGCGGCGGTTACGCCCTCCGCAAAAAGCCGAACGCCCTCTCCTCCCGCGGTCGGGAGGAGAGGGCGTTCCGGTTCTTGTCTTCTGTTCCCTGTACTCCCGGTCTCCCGGCCGCCCCCCGCTCAGCCGATCCCGGCGGCGAAGTCGTCGGCCCGGACCTTCGCGCTGGTTTCGGCGACGTAGGGCGCCTTCGGGGCGGCGTGGCCGGCGTGCGGGCGGGCCTTCGCGCCCATCTCCGCCACCACCGCGCTGTAGCTGGCCGGGACGTCGTCGTCGAAGTCGAACTCGTCGTACCGGCACACGTACCCCGGCAGCTTCGACCGGTCCTTCTCCTCGTGGTACGCCTTCACCACCGACGCCTGCACCAGCTCGCGGGCGCCGCTGTGGATCGGGTGGGCGATGTCGGCGTGGAGCTTGGCCCGGCCGTCCACCTCGCGGGTGGCGCGGGTCTCGTCCATCCGCACCCCGCAGGCGTTGCAGAACCGCGCCCGCAGGTGGTTCTTGCACCCGCACTTCTGGCACCGGTCGGTGAGCTTCCGGCTCGGCATCGCCACGAACACGCCCTTGGTCCCCTCGATGATCTTCAGGTCCCGGACCACGAAGGCGTTGTCGAAGGTGACCGAGCAGAACGCGAGCAGCCGCTCGTTGTTCTCCTCGCACAGCTTGATGCGGACTTCCGTGATGACCACCGCGGGCCTCCTTCAGGCGGGATCTGGGGTGATGGTGCGAGCGACCAGGACGTGACTCGGGGGCTCGTCGGGCGGGGCGGCCGCCCGGAAACCGGCCGCCACCCGGGCCGCATCGTGCGGACCCCGGCAGACGGCGAACACGGCCGACCCGCTCCCCGACATCAGGCACCCGGCGGAGCCCAGGGCGGCGAGGCGGCGATACACGCGTTCTACTTCGGGAGCAAGTCCAAACGCCGGCTCCTGGAGCCGGTTGAACAGCGCCGCGCCCAGGGCGGTGGCGTCCCCGGCGCGGAAGGCGGCGCGCGCGGCGGCGCCGGACCGCGGGTCGGCTGGCACAACGAGTTGGCGGAACACCGCCGGCGTACTCAGCCCGACCGGCGGCAGCACGAGCACGATGTCCACGCCCGCGCCGGCCGGCTCCGGGGCCACGGCCTCACCCCGGCCCGTACACCACGCGGACGGCAGGCTCAGGAAGAACGCCACGTCCGACCCGACCTCCGCGGCCGCGAGCGCGAGCGCCGCCCGCGACAGGTTCAGCCCCCAGACCCGGTTGAGGCCGACGAGCGCGGCCGCGGCGTCGCTCGACCCGCCGGCGAGCCCGGCCTGGGTGGGGATGCGCTTCGCCAGCCGGAGGTCGGCGCCGAGGTCCGGGCGGTTCGCCCGGCGGCGGAGCCGGTCGGCGGCCTTCACCACGAGGTTGTCGGGGCCGGTCGGTAGGCCGGGGAGGTCGCAGGCGAGGAGGAGCTGGTCGTCGGCGCGGGGGCGGACTTCGAGCGTGTCGTAGACGTTGACCCCGACCATCAGCGTTTCGAGGTCGTGGTAGCCGTCGGGCCGCTTGCCGAGGACTTCGAGGAACAGGTTGAGCTTCGCGGGGGCGGCGAGGACGAGGCCGCGGGGGCCGGCGGGGAACGCCGGGTGTGCGACGGGGGCGCCCGGGTCGGGTGGGGGGAAGGGGGCGGACATCCCGAACCGTCCGTGGCTGCGTCGGGCCGGCGGTATCCGTGCGGCCCGTCTTGCGAGGGTGCGAAATCGTGAGGCTGGGCAGAAACTAATCCTGGGCGAAAAGCACGTCAAGAGGCAATTCGGAAAATGGGAAAGGGGCGAAGGCCGGGTTCGCAACCCCGACGATCGGCATGACCGTCGCATTCCGGCAACTTTGCCACGTCTCGCCGACCGGTATGCTCCGCTGAATCGTTACGACTCCCCGGATAATCACGATTCGCACCCTGTTTCACTCAAGTCCCGCTTTGCGACGGGCGCAAGGACGCCATAGGGTACAGCGTCCGGCGGGTAGGAGCCTGCCGGCCGGCGGAGCCCGGACCCGGGGCGAGTCCCCCACCACCACGGACGACCACCCGAGAGTAGTTAGGAGCAGCCATGCCCGCCAAACGATTCCTCCTGGCCCTCGCGGCCTTCGTCGTCATTCTCCCCCTGGCCGGCTGCCGCCACCGCTGCTGCCGGAGCAGCTCGTCCAGCGCCGCCCCGGCCTGCTGCCCGACCCCGCCCCCGCCGAGCGTCCTGCCGCCGGGCGGGTTCTGACCGGCGCGCCGGTCGAATGACCTGTGAACCCGCCGGGCACACCCGGCGGGTTCGGCCTATTCCCCCCCGCCGGTCCCGCCGGCGCCGCGTCTCCAACTCCTTCCCCCGCCACCGCCGCGCCCACCGCGCGTGCCCCCGCCTCCGTCCGGGTCATTCCCTGCCCGCCCCGTTTGCCCGCGGCCGGCCCGCGCGCACCATTGGGATACCGGCAGAGGAACGCCGCGGCCCACGGCCCTTCGGGGTTGATGGCGGCCGGGTGCTGCCCCAGGGACGGCCGGAACGGACTCCCCGCCCCCGACGGATCGAGGCTCCGTCCCGCCCGTGCCGCACCACGAAGGAGGTTCCCGTGTCCCGGCGTCTTATCCTGTTCTCTCTGATCGCCGTCGCCCAGCTGTCGACCGGGTGCTGGGGCGTCCGGCAGCGGATCGCCTGGCGGTGGCACAACCACCCGGCGGTCGGCGGCCCGGCGTGCGCCCCGTGCGGCCCGGTGTGTGCCCCCACCCCGGCGTTCCGCATCCCGAGCCCGGTGGTCGGCGCCCCGGTCTACCCGGGGCCGGTCGTGTCCGGCCCGGCGCCCGGCTGCGTCGGTTGCTCGTCCGGGGGCGACCTCGGCCCGGTGTCCTTCGCGGTCCCGATCGGCGGCCCGGGGTCGGTGACGGCCCCGCCGGTGATCGGCCCCGCGATGCCCCTCGGCAACCCGCGGGTCGAGCCCCCGGCGGCGCCCGGTGGGGCGCCGAAGAACTGAGTTCACGCCAAATCCCCTTCTGGGTGACTATGGGGCAACGCCCCCGACCGGCCGGTTCGACCCTCCCCTCTTCGGGAGGGCCGAACCGGCCGGTTCTCTTGCGCTCGGTTCACGCCCCTCTGCCGCCATCGTGGGCAGTACCATCTGGGCGGCGGTGTACGATGAGAAGGTCCATCAGCTGAGACCGGCCTCCCGCCCGCGGGCGGGGGAGGTGTCCAACCGCGCGGGGGCGCGATGGGGACGGACGCGGGCGAACCGACCCTCGACCAGTTCCGCGACTACCTCCGCGCGCTGGCCCGGATTCAGGTGGCCGCCCGGCCGTGGCTGGCCGGCAAGCTCGACGCCAGTGACCTCGTGCAGCACACCCTCCTGAAGGCCCACGCCGCCCGGGACCAGTTCCGCGGCCGTACCGCCGCCGAGATGGCCGGCTGGCTCCGCGCGACCCTCGCCCGCACGCTGGCGAACGAACTCCGGGCGCTCGGGCAGGCCAAGCGGGACGCCGCGGCCGAGCGGTCACTCGAAGCCGACCTGGACGCCAGCGCCGGCCGGCTCGACGCCTGGCTCGCGGCCGACCAGACCTCGCCGAGCGAGCGGGCCGGCCGGCGCGAGCAGGCCGACGCCCTGGCCGCGGCCGTCGCCGCGCTCCCGCCGGACCAGCGGGAGGTGGTGCTGCTCAAGCACTGCGACGGCCTCCCGCTCGCCGAGGTGGCCGCCCGCACCGGGCGGACGCCCGCCGCCGCCGCGGGCCTGCTCCGCCGCGGCCTCCAGCGGCTCCGCGAACTCCTCGCCGACGGAGGCCCGCCGTGATGCCTTCTTCTGGTCCGCGCCCCACACGACGAATCTGCCCCCTCTGGAAGGCGGCTGGAGTGGGCAGGGTGGTTGGCGGGTCGTCTCGTGAGGTGGTTCGCCCCCTCACCCCGCGTGCTGCGCCGCGACCCTCTCCCCCGAGGGGAGAGGGTGGGAGGCCGCCGGTCCTCCGGAGACGTTCGTCGATCCGGAGAGCTACCGAGCGCGTCGGCGGCCTCCCACCCTCTCCCCTCGGGGGAGAGGGTCGCGGCGCAGCACGCGGGGTGAGGGGGCGAACCACCTCACGAGACGACCCGCCGGCCCAGCTCACCGCGACTCTCGCAACACCGACGCGGTTCGACGGAGGCCCGCCGTGACCCCGGCCGCCGACCTGGACGAGCTCGCCGCCGAGTTCCTCGCCGCCGCCGAGCGCGGGGCCGCGCCCGACCCCGCCGAGTGGCTCGCCCGCCACCCGGCTCACGCGGCCGAACTGGCCGCCTTCCTCGCCGACCTCGGCCGGTTCGGGTCGTTCCTCGGCCTGCCGCCGCCCCCGTCCCACGACGAGACGGTCGAGTTCCGCCCGAGCCCCGGGGCTGACGCCGACGGCAGCGGGGAGCGGTTCGGCGAGTACGAACTCCTCGGCGAACTCGGCCGCGGCGGGATGGGCGTCGTCTACCGTGCCCGGCTGTCGGGCACGTCGCTGGTCGTCGCCCTCAAACAGCTGACCGGGGACGGGGCGGACGCGGCCCGGTTCCGGAGCGAGGTCGAGAGCGCGGCTCAGCTGAGACACCCGAACATCGTTCCGGTCTACCACGTCGGCGAACACGCCGGCCGGCCGTTCTTCACCATGCGACTGGTCGAGGGCGGCACGCTCGACCGGCAGGTCGCCCGGCACGTGGCCGACCCGCTCGCCGCGGCCCGGCTGGTGGCGGCCGTTGCCCGGGCGGTCCACCACGCCCACCAGCGGCGGGTGCTGCACCGCGACCTCAAGCCGGCCAACATCCTCCTCGACGAGGCCGGGGAGCCGCACGTCGCCGACTTCGGGCTGGCCGCCCGGACCGACGAGGCCGGGGCGGTCGCGGCCGTGCCACCGGCCGGCTCGCTCCCGTGGATGGCCCCGGAGGCGGTCCGCGGCGACGCCACCCTGACGACCACCGTGGACGTGTGGGCGCTCGGGGTGATCCTGTACGAACTCCTCACCGGCGTGCGGCCGTTCCGCGGGGCGACGGCCGGGGGGCTACGCGCCGCCGTCCTCGGCGCCGACCCGCCCCCGCCGCGGGCGGTGAACCCGCGGGCGCCGCGCGACCTCGACGCCATCTGCCGGCGCTGCCTGGCGCGCGACCCGGACCGGCGCTACGAGTCGGCCTCGGCGGTGGCGCTGGACCTGGAGCGGTGGCTGCGGGACGAGCCGGTCCGGGCGCGGCGGGCGGGGCGCGGGGAGAGGGCCGCCCGCTGGTGCCGGCGGAACCCTGGGCTGGCCGCCGCGGCCGGGCTGACGGCGGCCGGGCTGGTCGCGCTGGCGGCGGCCGCGCTCTCCCTGGCCCGCGGGCAGGACGCGGTGACCCGCCAGCTCGTCTGCGCGCAGAACGAGCACGCCGCCGAGCTGGCCGCCGGGGCGTTCCTCCGCCGGATCGAGCACCACGCCCAGACCGTCCGCGACGCGGCCGACGACGCCGACGTCCGGCGGGCGTGCGCCGACGGGCGGATGGACGCCGCCCGCGACCTCCTCCGCACGCGGATCGAGGCCACGCCCGCGCCGGGGACGGTCGGGCTGGCGAGCATGTTCCTCCTCGACGACGGCGGCGTGATGCGCGCCATCTGGCCGGAGAAGGACCGCATCGTCGGGACGCGCTTCGCCGACCGCGACTACTTCGCCGGGGCGCGGGAGCGGGCCGGGCGACCCGAGCCGGAGCAGGTCCACCTGTCGCGCGTGTTCCCGTCGAAGAACGACCACCGCGACAAGCTCGCGCTGTCGGTGGCCTTCCGGGTGTCCGGGCCGGGCGACGGGCGGGAGTGGGTGCTCGGCGCGTCGATCCCGACCGACCCCACGCTCGGGCTCGGGATCACGCCCGACGGCCGGCGCGCGGTCGCCCTCCTCGCGCCGCGCGACACCGGCCGGCGGCCCGACCCCGGCGAGGTGCCGGAGTACGTCGTCCTGGTCCACCCGGGCTACTCGGCCGACGCCGGCCACCATACCGCGGTCCCGTTCCCGGCCGACCGCCTTCGGCCCGCCCCGTCGGCCGACGGCCGACCGCGGTTCGCCCCGGACGAGGACTACGCCGACCCGGTCGGGGGGCAGAACCCGGCGTATGCCGGGCGGTGGCTGGCCGGGTTCGCGGCGGTCGAGGGGACGGACTTGGTGGTGGTCGAGCAGCAGCAGTACGATGCCGCGCTGGCCCCACACCGGGCCTTCGCCGTGCACCTGCTGGCCTGGGCCGGTGGGGTGGCGGCGGCGGGGCTGGCGGTGTTCGCGGGGCTGGCGCTCGTCCGGGGGCGGGCCGGGAGGGTGGCGAGTTGACGCGGCCCGGGTGGACGCGACGGCGCCCCGCAGAGGCTCAACCCCCGTGGTAGAATGCCCAGCTGACACCCGCACCGCGTAGGGCCGCCGATGCCGTCGCCGTTCCCGGGGATGAACCCGTACCTGGAACAGTCCGTCATCTGGCAGGACTTCCACAACACGTTTCTGGTCGCGCTGCGCGAGGCTCTGGCCCCGCAACTCCGACCGCGGTACTTCGTCCGCGTCGAAGAGTACGTTTACATTCACGACGCGGACGACGACCGTACCGCACTCGGCCGGCCGGACGTGGCCGTGATCGCCAAGCCGAGCCCGTTCCCGGTCGGGGGTGGCACGGCGATGGCGGAACTCGTCGCCCCGGCCGCGGCCCTCGTCCCGCCCGAGGTGGACGAGCAGCGGAGTGTCTACCTGGAGGTCCGCGACCGGGCCGGGCAGGAGGTGGTCACGACGATCGAACTCCTCAGCCCGTCCAACAAGGCCCGGGGGCCGTTCCGGGACACCTACTGGACGAAAGTCCGCCGGGTTCTGGCGTCGCCGGCCCATTTCGTCGAGATCGACCTGCTCCGGGGCGGCCCCCGGATGCCCTGGGAGCACCTCCCGTCGTGCGACTACTACGCCCTGGTGAGCCGGGCCGAAACCCGGCCGCAGGCCGACGTGTGGCCGGTCGGCCTCCGCGACCCGCTGCCTCGCATCCCGGTCCCCGTTCGGGCGGGGGAGCCGGCCGCGGCCGTCGACTTGCAGGCGTTACTCCACCGAGTCTACGACTCGGCAGGGTATGAAGACTCGGTCTACCGGGGCGCCCCCGAACCGCCCCTCGCGCCCGCCGACGCGGCGTGGGCGGCTCGTACCGGATCGCGTTGATCCGCCGCGCCGGGGGACGATAACGGTTGTCACCCGGGGGCCGAACGATACGGATCAACGCCACTCGGTCTCAGTTCTTCCCCGCTGGCCCGAGATAGACTGTTCGGACACCCGCGCCGCGTAGGGCCGCCGATGCCGTCGCCGTTCCCGGGGATGAACCCGTACATCGAGAAGCCGTCGGTGTGGCAGGACTTCCACGCCCGGTTCATCGCCGCCGCCGCCGAGCGCATCGGGGCACTCGTCCTGCCCCGCTACTTCGTCAAGATCGACGAGTACGTCTTCATCCACGAGTTCAGCGCCGAGGAGCGGCAGCCGGTCGGCCGGCCGGACGTGTCACTCTCCAAGCCGGAAGCGAGTGCTGCCCCTTTGCCCGCGGGCAGTGCACTCGCGGTTGCCGCCCCGGCGGAAGTCATCATCCCGGCGGCCGTAGACGTGATCCGGCACCGGTTCCTCGAAATCCGCGACCGCGACTCGATGGGGGTGGTGACGGTCGTCGAACTCCTCAGCCCGTCCAACAAGGCGCCCGGGCAGGGGCGGGAGGAGTACTGGAACAAGGTCCGCCGGCTGATCGGCACCACCCAGACCGCCCTTGTTGAGATCGACCTACTCCGGGGTGGCCCGCGGCTCCCCTGGGAGCAGCTCCCGTCGTGCGACTACTATGCCCTGGTGAGCCGGCCCGCCGACCGGCTCCGCGAGCCGCCGCGGGCGGCCGTCTGGCCGGTCCGCCTCCGCGACGCCCTGCCGGACGTCCCGATCCCCCTCGCCCCCGGCGAGCCGGAGGTGATGTTCGACCTGCAAGGCGTGATCCACCACGTCTACGACACCGCGGGGTACCGGTACTCGGTCTACCGGGGCGCCCCCGAACCGCCCCTCGCGCCCGCCGACGCGGCGTGGGCGGCTCAGTTCCTCCCGCCCGGCGGGGCGTAGCGGGTCAGCCAGGCGAACACCTCGCGGTGCCAGTAGGCGCCGTTCCGCGGCTTCAGCACCCAGTGGCCCTCGTCCGGGAAGTTCACGAACCGGCTCGGCACCCCCTGCCGCTGCAGGGCGCTGAACAGCTCGTGCCCCTGGCCGATCGGGCAGCGGAAGTCCAGGTCGTTGTGGACCACCAGCATCGGCGTCTTGCTCTTCCCCAACTCCCCGGCCCGGGTGTGCGGGCTGAACTCCCGGTACTTCCCCGGCACCTCCCACGGCAGCCCGCCGTGCTCGTACTCGTCGAACCAGAGTTCGTCCGTCGTGCCCCACATGCTCTCGAAGTTCCACACCGAGCAGTGTGTGATCAGACACTTGAACCGCGTGGCGATCGGGTTCACCGCGAACCAGTTCATCATGTACCCGCCGAAGCTCGCCCCCGCCGCGGCCATGCGGTCCTTGTCCACGTAGGGGAGCTTCTCCACGTGGTCGAGCCCGGCCACGAGGTCGCGGTAGCACTTGCCGCCCCAGTCGCCGCTGATCTGGTCCACAAACGGCTGGCCGAAGCCGGTGCTGCCCCGCGGGTTCGGCATCACCACCACGTACCCCTGCGCCGCCCACAGCGACGGGTTCCAGCGGAAGCTCCAGCCGTTCTCCCAGGCGCTCTGCGGGCCGCCGTGGACGAGGTAGGCCACCGGCCACTTCTTCGTCGCGTCGAACCCGGGCGGCTTCAGAACCCACATCTGCATCTTCACCCCGCCCTCGACCGGCACCTCGACCGACTCCGGCTTGGGCACGTCGAGCTGGGCGAGGAGCGGGCGGTTCTGCGGGCTCAGGCCGCCGAGACTGGAAATCGTGCCGCCGTCGTCCGGGCCGGAGAACCGGACGCCGATCACCTCCGCCGGGTGGCTCATCTTGGCGAACGAGTAAGTCCACACGGCCCCGTCGCGGCTCGCGGACAGCCCGGACACCTGTCCCTGACGGGCGGCAACGCCACCGGCCCCGTTGCGGTACGGGATGCCGTCCCCAACAACCCCGGCCGGCGTGGCGTGGAACAGGGACGTGGCCCCGGCGTCGTCGGCTACGAACGCGATACGGCCGCCCTCGGCCCACGCGAACTCGTTCACCGACACGTCTCTCGTCGCGGTTCGGTTCAGGGGCGCGCCGGCGAGCGTGCCGTCCGGGTTGGCGTCGGCGACCAGGACGTCCCACTTGTCCGCCTCGTACCCGGCCTTCTTCTGGGCACGCCAGGCCAGCTGCTTGCCGTCCGGGCTGAACGCCGGGCTGCCGTCCGCGGCCGGGTTCTTCGTCAGCGTCTCCCAGGTCGTACTCGTGTTGGTGACGCCCACCCGGCACAGGTCGTAGTTGGTACTCCACGACTCGTTCTTGGCCGGCACCGCGGTGAAGACGAGGTGCTTGCCGTCCGGCGTGAAGGTGAAGTCGTCGTTGCCGCTGAAGGTGGAGGACGTGGGGTAGGCGTCGCGGTCGCCGGGTGTCACGTCGCGGCAGTCCTTGCCGTCCGCCGCGCACACGAACAGGTGCTGCCGCTTGTCGCCCACGTAGTCGTCCCAGTGGCGGTAGAACAGCTTCGTGAACACCTTGGCCTTCACCGGGTTCTTCTCCGCCGCCTCCTCCTTCGCCTGGTTCAGCTTGTCGCTCTCGGCGAACGCCTTCGTGCTGTACTCCGGGTACACCGCCGACACGAACGCCACGTGCGACCCGTCCGGCGACCAGGTGCCGGTCGCGGCGCCGGTGCTGATGCTCGTCAGCTGGGTCGGCTCGCCCCCGGCCGCGGGGACGGTCCACAGCTGCGACGTGCCCGAGCGGTTCGACTCGAACAGGATCGTCTTGCCGTCCGGCGACCAGCGCGGGGCGGCGTCGCGCTTCCCCTTCGGGTCGGTCAGCGCCTTCGGCGGCGTCTTCCAGTCGGTCGCGGCCACCCACAGGGCCGTGCTGCTCTTGTTCGCTTCGAGGCTGACGGTGGCGAGCTGGTAGACGACGTGCTTGCCGTCGGGGCTCACCCGCGGGGCGGCGATCCGCTTGAAGGCGTACAGGTCTTCGAGGGTCATCGGCCGCTTGTCGGCGGCGGGGGCCGGGCCGGCCACGGCCAGCGCGGCGGCGACCGCGGCGAGGCGGAACGCGGACATGCGGGTTCTCCGGAGGCGGGAGGGGTCCGGACAGGATACCCGACCGGGCGGCCGGGGGCGACACCCCGGTTAGCCCCCGGCCGCCCGGTCGTCTTACCGCATTCGGGCCGGCGGGGTTGCGCCGGCCGAGCCCCGTACCACCGCCGCCCCCGAGGTCGATTTCTCCTTGTGGGTGGTTTGGGGAACTGACACAATCTCTACGGGCGGCCGGCTGGCCGCCGGGTGTCTCAGGAACGGGATGCGCCGATGCGTGGGCCACTGTTGCGGTTCGGTTCGGCCGCCCTCCTCGCCGTCGCCGTCGGGTGGGTCGCCGGAACCGGGGAGCGGTACGCCGCCGCCCAGCCGGCCGTGAAGCCCGATCCGAAGAAGGACAAGGACAAGGAGAAAGACCCCCGCTCGGCCCGGGCCGCCGCCTCGCCGTTCAACTTCCACGTCGTCCGCGACGCCGGCCCCCGGCTGACGGCCGCCCGCCAGTACCTGGGGTTCAAGGACATCCCCTGGAACACCGTCTGCCCGCTCCTCCAGAACATCCTCGACGGCCCCGACTCCTTCTACGACCCGGACGAGAACGACCCCCGCGGGGCCGTCGCCAACCGCAACTGGGGCGGGGTGCAGCACGAGGCCGAGCAGATCCTCGCCAAGTTCCCCCGGGAGGGGCTGGAGTTCTACCAACAGCTGTACGGCCAGCCGGCCGCCGCGCTGTTGGCGGACAGCGTCAAGAACGCCTACGACGTGGAGGGGCTAAAAGCTCTCACCGGCCGGTACTTCTTCACCAAGGCCGGGGCCGAGGGGACGGCCCTGCTCGCCAGCATCCAGCTGGAGCGCGGTGACTACGCCGACGCCGCCCGACACTTCGGCCGGCTCATGGCCCGGCCCGGCGCCGACGACTACCTCACCCCGCGGATGCTGTTCCGGGCGGCCACGGCGTTCAAACGGAGTCCCGAGAAGGAGCACGCCGCCCTGTTCGCGGACGCCGCCGACCGGCTCCACAAGGCGACCGCCCGCGACGGCCTGACGTTCGGTCGGAAGACGTATACTGCCGACCAACTCCGGGCCGAGCTCGACCGCCCGGTGGGGTCGGTCGAGCTGTCCGCGGCCGGCGCGTTCGCCACCCACCGGGGCAACTCCCACCGGAACGCGCTGTCCAACGCCGGCCCGCCGTTCCTCCTGCCGGCCTTCACTGCCGTCCGGCTGCTCGACGCCGAGGGCAACAAGTCGGCAGCCGACAAGTGGATCGCGGCCCAGCTCGACTACCTGTTCACCCCGGACGACCCGGGCCGGGCGAATCAGGTGTTCCCCCTCCCCGGGTTCTTCCCGGTGGCGACGTCCGACCTCGTGATGTTTCGCCAGTACGACGGGGTCCGGGCGGTCGCCCTCCGCGACCAGGTGGTCCACGGCAAGGCGTACCCGGCCGGGACGACGGTGTGGGCCTCCCCGACGCGGTACGGGCTGAGCCAGCTGATCGACCCGTCGCCGTCCAACTCGTTCGCCGACGACGGCGCGCCGATCCGCGAGCGGGTCGAGCAGTGGTGGACGGCGTACCGGACCCAGGGGACCAAGGCCGCCGCCGCCTACCTGGCCGAGAACCCGTTGATCGGCTCGCTGTCCCACGACGGCACCAACGTCTACTTCCTGGACGACCTCGCCCTCCCGCCGCCGCCGCCGGCCCCGACCACCCCCTTCGCCGGGGTGCAGCCGGGCGCCCAGCCCCACCTCCCGCGCTCGCTCGAACCGGCCGTCCGGGCCGGGAAGCTCGTCGCGGCCGAGATCGCCAGCGGCGGCCGGGTGCGGTGGGAGCTCGGCCGCCTGTCCCTGCCGGCCAACGTCACCGACCCGCCCCTCGCCCCGCTCACCGAGGAGGCGGCCGACACGGCCACCAGCGCGTTCCGGCTGTGCCTGGACGCCGTCTTCCTGGCGCCCCCGCTCCCGCTGAACGGCCGGCTGTACGTGCCGATCGACCAGAGCGGGTACGTCCGCGTCCTGTGCCTCGACCCCACCCGGCTGGAGAACGTCGTCGTCACCTCGGTGGACGCCGACGCCAAGCCGCCGGTGCCCAAGCGGGCCGTCCACCAGTTCCCGACGCTGGTCTGGTCGGTCAAGCTTGGGCGGGCCGGGGTCGCCCTCCCGAACTCGCCGGCCCGCCGCACCCAGGGGGCGTTCCTGGCCGCCGGGGACGGCATCCTGGTCTGCCCCACCAACTCCGGGGCGGTGGTCGGGATCGACCTGATGAGCCGCCGCCTCCTGTGGGGCCACGTGTACAAGGAGCCGGTCGCCCAACAACCCACCGTGACGAAGGCCGGCGCCCCACTCCCCGGCGGGATCGCCCGGGTGGCCATGCCGGAGGCTCTCCCGGCCGACCGGTGGCGGGCGTCCGCCCCGGTCGTCGTCGGCAGCCGGGTGATCGTCACCGGGTTCGACTCGGACGTGATCGACTGCCTCGACCTGCGCACCGGCCGGCTTCTGTGGCGGGCCCGCCGCCAGCCGACCGACCTGTACCTCGGGGCCGTCCTCGGCGACACCCTGATGGTGGTCGGGAAGGAGGCCGTCCGCGGCTACAAGGTGAGCGGCGAGACGGCCGGGGGCGACCGGTCCGCGGCCTGGACCGTCCCCCTGGGCACTGCCGCCCCGACCGGCCACGGCGCCGCCGGCAAGTCCGCCTACTACATCCCCGTCCGGCACGAGGCCGCCAAGGCCGGGGCCGACGGGAAGGGCGGCGCGCGTGTGCTGGAGATCTGGGGCGTCGGCCCGGACGGGGCGGTCGCCTCCAAGACCCAGGCCCGCGCCCCGACCGCCGCCGCCACCCAGTTCGGCATCGGCAACCTCGTCTTCCAGGACGGCCTGGTGGTGGCCCAGTCCGCGGCCGAGCTCGCCGTCTTCCCCCAGCTGGAAGAAAAGCGGGCCGAGATGGACCGCCGGCTGAAGGCCAACCCGAACGACCCCGAGGGGCTGCTCGCCCGCGGCGACCTGCTCCAGGACGAGGGGAAGCTCAAGGAGGCCGTGGCCGACTACAAGGCGGCCGAGCGGAACCCGCCGGCCGCGGCCGCCGAGGCCGAGGGCTTCCGCCGCCGGGTCCGCGAGCGACTCCACCGGTCGTACACGGAACTCCTCCGCCAGAACTTCGCCGCCTCCGAGGGCTATCTGGAAGAGTACGCCGCCCTGTGCGAGTCGTACCTGGAGCCGGACGAGACGGCCGACGACCCGGAGGGCCACCGCGCCAAGGTGACCGACCGGCGGCGGCAGTACCTGTCGCTCCTGGCCAAGGGGCGCGAGGGGCAGGGCCGGCTGGGCGAGGCGTTCGACAACTACCTCGCCCTGGCCCAGCTCGGGGCCGACCAGCTCCAGCCCGACCCGGACGAGCCGGCCGTGCTGCGGCGGGCCGACGTGGCCGCCCGCGGCCGCATTCAGGCCATGATCCAGCGTGCCGGCCCCGACGCCCGCAAGAGCCTGGAGGGCCGCGTCGCCACCGAGTGGGCGGCGGTCAAGGGGGGGAACGACCTGCCCCGGCTGCGCGAGTTCGTGGCCGTGTTCGGGCCGTACTTCCCGGTCGGGGCCGAGGCCGAGCTGCTGCTGGCTGACCGGCTGACCGCCACCAACGACGAGGACGACGCCCGCGCCGCCCAGCTCCACCTCCACCGCGTCCGCACCACCGCCGCCGAGCCGGCCCTCCGCGCCCGCGCGACCGCCGACCTGGCCGCGGTGATGGTCAAGGCCGGGCTCCTGGACGAGGCCGTCCGGCTCCACCTCCAGCTGGGCGCCGAGTTCAAGGACGTGGTCGTGCGCGACGGGAAGACCGGGGCCGACTACCTGACCGACCTGCTCACCGACCGCCGGCTGCTGCCGTACCTGGAGCCCGCCCGCTACCCGCTCCCGACCCGGGTCCGGGCCGAGGAGAAGCAGGGGGGCGGGGGCGGCGGCCCCCACATGCACACCGAGATCGACCCGGCCGGGGACTTCCTCCCCGAGTTCCGCCGCTACCGGTTCGCCCTGGACATGAACACTGGGAACGGCATGTGGGCGGTGCGCGGGGCGGACCGCGCCACCGACGTCGAGCGGTACAAGTTCACCGACCTCCAGCCGTTCCAGTACGGCGGGGTCGCCGGGACCGGCCGGGCCTTCCACGCCGGCGGCCGGGTGCTGGTCGCCCAGGTCGGGACGATGCTGTACGGCTACGACCTGGCCCGCCGGTCCCAGGCCGCGGCCTGGAAGTTCAACATGGCCGCCGACCCCCCGGCCAACATGGGCCTCTCCCGGATCGTCCCGGCCCAGGACGAGATCGAGATCATGTACCAGGACGGCACCAAGATCACCATCCGGTTCACCGGGGTGGTGGCCCGGGCGGAGTACGTGTGCGTCCTCACCCGGGACGGGCTGGAGGCGTTCGACCCGACCGACCGCAACAAGAAGTTCTGGACCCGCCGGTACGTCCCGGAGCGCACCCACGTGTACGGGGACGACCGGCACGTGACGCTGGTCGAGGTCGGGGCCGACCGCCGGCCGACCGGGGTGCGCGTGCTGCGGGCGAGCGACGGCGGGGTGGTGGACGGGGCTCCGGACCCGGGCGGCCTGGGCGCCACCCTGAGCGCCGCCCGGATGTACAAGGTCTACGGCCGGACCGCCCTGGTGGCCGAGGGGGCCGACGACGAGCCGAAGGTGCTCCGGCTGATCGACCTGGCCACCGGGGCGGACGTGTGGCGGCGGGAGTACGACCCGCGGGCGGTGCCGGTGAAGTCGCACGACCCGGAGGTGGCCGGGATGGTCCGGCCGACCGGCGAGGTGGACCTCCTCGACCCGCACACCGGTCGGCCGGTCGGCGCGTTCCGGCTCGACGCCGACCGGCTCGCCGACCACCTCGGGCGGTGCCGGTCGGCCCAGCTGTTCGCCGACGCGGACCGGTTCTACCTCGTCCTCGACCGCGACCCGGCCCGCGGCGCGGGGATGGTCGCCACCCTGGGCACGAACACCCAGTTGCGGACCGCCCCGGTGAACGGCCCGATGTACTGCTTCCGCCGGGCGACCGGCGAGCGGGCGTGGTACGCCGACCACCACTTCGAGAACCAGGTGCTGATCCTGGAGCGGTTCGCCGACCTGCCGGTGCTGGTGGCGGCGCAGTCCGGCATCCGGGCCGGGGCCGGCGGGACCGAGTTCCGGGCGGTGGTGGTGGAGAAGGAGCGCGGCCTCCTCCGGCTGGCCGTGACCACCCCCTACGACGGGAGCACGTTCCAGTTCGTGAACGTGGAGCCGCGGAATCGGACGGTCGAGTTCCTCAAGACCAACACCGCCCGCCCGATGCGGGTGGTGGTGATGCCGGACGACCGGTAGAACCCCCGTGACCGAAGTCCGCGCGTTGCCGGCGCACGAGCCGCGACCGCCAGGGGGCGGCCGCTCGCACGGCAGGCCGCGTCGGGGGAGTGAGGTCGAAGCAGCCACCCCCCGGCGGTCGCGGCTCGTGCGCCGGGGCGGACGCCGTGACGGTGTGCGGAACCGCCGCGGCGGTTAGGTTCCCGCCGCCCGATCGTCTGACTCGCAAAGCCTCTCCGTCGCACCGTGGACCCCGCGGAGACACCGTCATGGACCGTCGACACTTCCTGACCACCCTCACCGGCGGAGCCGCCGCGCACCTGGTTGCCCCGGCCGCCGCCCCCGCCCAGGACCGGAAGCAGACCGACGTCGAGGGGGCGGTCGACCGCGGGCTCGAGTACCTCAAGCGCATCCAGAGCGGCGACGGCCACTGGGAGGCCCAGGGCGGGCAGTACCCCACGAGCATGACCGGGATGGCCGGGCTGGCCATGCTGATGGAGGGGAGCACCGTCCGCGAGGGGAAGTACAGCGACCAGATCCGCAAGGCGGTGAACTGGTTCCTGGTCCCGCAGCGGGTGCGCGAGAACGGCCTGCTCGGCGACCCGAACAACCCGACCGAGATCCAGCGGTACATGTACGGGCAGGGGTTCGGCACCCTGTTCCTGGCCTGCGTGTACGGCGAGGAGGAGGATCTGGCCCAGCGGAAGAAGCTGGAGGCGGTGCTGACCAAGGCGGTGGACTTCATCGCCAAGGCCCAGACCCGCAAGACCCACCGCAAGCCGGAGGGCCGCGAGGTCGAGATCGGCGGCTGGGGCTACGTGAGCGCCGCGGACACCGGCGGGACCGGGTTCGACGAGGGGTCGGTCACCATCACCCAGCTCCAGGCTCTGCGGGCCGCCCGGAACGCCGGCATCCGCGTCCCCCGCGAGACGATCGACAAGTCGCTGGCCTACCTGGAGGCGTGCACCAACAACGCCGGCGGGATCGTCTACAACTACACCGGCAACTCGGCCACCGGGCAGGACCGCCCGCCGCTCACCGCCGCGGCCGTGTGCTGCGGGTTCAGCGGCGGCCAGTACCGCGGCGAGCTGCCCAAGAAGTGGCTGAAGAACTGCCAGCGGACCATCTGGCCGCAGGTCGGCCGCGGCCGCGACCCCCACGAGGAGTACAAGTACTTTTACTTCTCGCAGGCCATGTACACCCTCGGCGACGACCGCTGGGGCCAGATGTTCACCGACGAGCCCCGCGACTCCTGGCTGACCTGGACCAAGTACAAGGAGGCGCTCTACCCGTACCTCCTCCAGCAGCAGAACCGGTCCGACGGGTGCTGGGAGGGCGGGTTCGTGGGGCCGGTGTACATCACCGCCGCCTACCTGTGCGTCTTCCAGCTCGACAAGGGCATCCTGCCGATCTTCCAGCGCTAGCCGGCCGGGGAACCGGGACCGCCTCGGACCGGCTTCGGGCCGCCCGGCAACCCGACGCCGGCAACGGACAACTGACAACGAGCAACTGACAACTCAACCCCGAAAGCGACCCCGACGATGAGCCAAGCCGAGCTGGGCCAGACCGACCTGGACGCGGTCCGCAAGCTGAAGACCGCCTTCGACGACATCAAGCGGCAGCTCACGCGGGTCATCGTCGGCCAGGACACGGTGATCGAGGAGCTGCTGATCGCCATGTTCAGCAAGGGGCACTGCATCCTGGAGGGGGTGCCCGGCCTCGCCAAGACGCTGATGATCTCGACGCTCGCCCGCTGCCTGTCGCTCGACTTCAGCCGGATCCAGTTCACCCCCGACCTGATGCCGTCGGACATCACCGGCACCCGCATCATCGAGGAGGACACGGAGACGCGCCGCCGCGAGTTCAAGTTCCTCCCCGGCCCGCTGTTCGCCAACATCGTCCTCGCCGACGAGGTGAACCGGACCCCGCCGAAGACGCAGGCCGCGCTGCTGGAGGCCATGCAGGAGCGGCAGGTGACCGTCGGCGGCCAGCGGCACAAGCTCGCCAGCCCGTTCTTCGTGCTGGCGACGCAGAACCCGATCGAGCAGGAGGGAACCTACCCGCTGCCCGAGGCGCAGCAGGACCGGTTCATGTTCAAGGTGTTCGTGAAGTACCCGACGTTCCAGGAGGAGTTCGAGATCGCCCGGCGGACCACCGGCGTGGCCACCGAGGAGATCGCCCCGGTCCTCACCGGCGAGCAGATCATGGACATCCAGCACCTCGTCCGCAAGGTGCCGGTCGGCGACCACGTGATCCACTACTGCCTGGCGCTGGTGCGGCAGACGCGGATCGGCGAGCCCGGGGTGCCGAAGTTCGTGAAGGAGTGGCTGAGCTGGGGCGCCGGCCCGCGGGCGGTGCAGAACCTCATCCTCGGGGCCAAGGCCCGGGCGCTGCTGTACGGCCGCCCGCACGTGACCACCGAGGACGTCAAGGCGCTGGCGATGCCCGTGATGCGGCACCGCATCCTGACCAACTTCACCGCCTCGTCCGAGGGCGTGACGACCGACACGGTCATCAAGAAGATGCTCGACGAGACCCCGGACAAGGACGGCGACCTGATGAAGGACGAGCGGTTCAAGAAGATCTTCGCCAGTTAGTCGTTGGTAGTCGGCCGGTTGTAGTTTGGGCCGGGATGCCGTGCGACCCGGTGTTTCCCCAAACTGCACCGGGCCAATCGCAACTGGCCAACTCCGAGTACCACCGACGAAGCGCGAAATGGCCAAAGACGAAGACCCCCGCCGGTACTTCCACCCCAAGACGATCGCCACCGTCAGCCAGCTCGACCTGCGGGCGCGGTTCGTGGTCGAGGGGTTCCTCAGCGGGATGCACAAGAGCCCGACGTTCGGCCAGAGCGTCGAGTTCGTGCAGCACCGCGAGTACGTCCCCGGCGACGACCTCCGGCACGTGGACTGGACCGTCTGGTCGAAGACCGACCGGTACTACGTCAAGCAGTACGAGGCCGAGACCAACCTGCGGTCGTACCTCGTCGTGGACGCCAGCGAGTCGATGCTCTACGGCGCGGAGAAGGCGAAGAAGGCCGGCACCCTGTACAAGTACGACTACGCCGCCACCGCCGCCGCGTGCCTCGTCTACCTGACCGTCAAGCAGCAGGACTCGGCCGGGCTCATCACCTTCGACTCGGACGTGCGGCAGGTGCTCCCCCCGCGCAGCAGCCAGAACCACCTCGACGCGGTGGTGAAGGCGCTGCACGTGAGCAAGCCGCGGGAGAAGACCAACCCCCTGAAGATCATGCAGCGGGTGGCCGAGTCGCTGCCCGCCCGCGGGCTGGTGACGATCTTCTCGGACCTGCTGTGCGACCGGGAGCCGCTGTTCAAGGGGCTGGAGATGCTCCGGCACCGGCGGCACGACGTGATCGTCTTCCACGTCCTCGACGACGACGAGCTCCTGTTCCCGTTCGGCGGGATGACGAAGTTCGAGGGGCTGGAGCAGCTGCCCGACCTGCTCTGCGACCCGAAGGCGCTGCGGGACGGCTACCTGGAGGCGCTGGAGGAGTACCTCACGGAGGTCCGCCGCGGCTGCACGCGGATCGGCGTCGAGTACAACCTGGTCCGCACCAGCGACTACATGGACGCCGTGCTGTCGCGGTTCCTGTACCAGCGGATGTCGTCGCGGGCGAGCCCGATCCGCAGGTAGGTGGACGAGGCACCGCCCGCGTAGCTGCCCAGGGCGGGAGCCCTGGGTGGCGTCCGCGGCAGGCCCGGAACGATTACCCAGCAGACCACCCGGCCCGCAACACGACGAAAGACTGATGGAATCGCTGTTCACCCACCCGCTGACGATGGCCGCCGGGGCCGCCCTGGTCAGCGCGCCGGTCATCATCCACCTCATCAACCGGATGCGGTTCCGGCGGGTGAAGTGGGCCGCGATGGAGTTCCTCCTCAAGGCCCAGAAGCGGATGCGGCGCAAGCTCATCCTTGAACAGCTCCTGCTGCTGCTGCTCCGCTGCCTCCTCGTGTTCCTGGCCGGCGTGCTGCTCGCGCGGTTCCTGGGCTTCGGCACCGGCGAGCGCGAGGACGCCCGCGCCACCGCCCACGCCGTCGTCCTCGACGACTCCCCGAGCATGGGCGAGGCGGTGCTGGTGGAGGGCCGGCAGACCACGCCCTACGCCGAGGCCAAGACCCAGATCACCGACAAGGTCGCGCCGGCCGCCGCGCAGGCCAACACGCCGCAGTCGATGGACGTGCTGGTGCTGTCCGCCCTCGACGCGCCGCGGGCCGTGGAGCGGCTCAACGACTCCGGCATCAACGACCTCAAGGACTACCTCCGCCCGCTCCAGCCGGCCTCCGTCCGCACCACCCTCGCCGCCGGGCTCCGCAAGGCCAAGGAGCGGCTCGACGCCAAGGGCGACGAGGTGGCCAAGGTGATCCACGTCGTCTCCGACCTCCGCGCCCTCGACTGGGCCGAGGACGGCGAGGCCGTCAAGCAGCTGCTGACCGAGTACACCGCGGCCGGCGTCCGGGTGAATCTGATCGACATGGCCTACCCGGCCCGCCGCGACCAGGACCGCCAGCCGCGCTCCGGCGACAACCTCGGCATCGTCGAGTTCCGGCCGCGGGCGCGCGTCGCCGCCCGCTACCAGCCGGTGGACTTCGAGCTGCGCGTGAAGAACAGCGGGGCGACCGAGGTCCGCGACGTGCAGGTCCGCTTCCTGCTCCACGGGAAGCAGAACCTGATCCCGTCGGTGGCCGTCCCGAGCGTGCCGCCGTACCAGGAGCGGACCACGGTCGTCACCGTCCCGGGGATCGACGTGACGGACGAGGAGGCGAAGGACCCGGTCAAGCGGTTCAAGATGGTGACGGCGGTCCTGGCCGGCCCCGAGGGCGGGGGCATCGCCGCGGACAACGTCCGCCACGCGGTCGTCGAGGTCCGCCCGAAGCTGTCGGTGCTGGTGGTCGAGGGCCGCGAACAGCTGCGGGACAGCCCGAAGGGGGACGGGTTCTACGTCCGCCGGCTGTTCCAGGACGCCTTCGGCGGCATCGAGTGGGTGGACGGCACCCCCGCCGACCTCGACCGCCGCGACCTGCGGCCGTTCTCGGCGGTGTACCTGCTCAACGTCCCGGCCGTCACCGAGAGCCAGCGCGAGAAGCTCGAAGCCTACGTGAAGGGCGGCGGCGGGCTGGCCTTCTTCCTCGGCCCGGACGTCCGGCCGGCCGCGTACCGCGATCAGCTGTACCGCAACGGGACGGGCGTGTTCCCCGTGCCGCTGCCGGACGAGCCGAGCAAGCCGCTCACCGACGAGCAGAAGCTCCGCCGGGCGCTGGTACTGTCGAAACGCGTGCTGACCCGCGACCCGGGGGTGAAGCTGCACCCGGCCGTGTCCGGCATGTACGCCGGGCACGGCTCGACCGTGAAGGACGTGGAGATCGAGCGCTACTTCCTGTTCGCCAACATCGACCGGCACTGGCCGGTGAAGCGGTTCGGGAAGTGGCGCGAGGACCAGTCGGTCCGCGAGCTGTTCTGCCTGCCGAACGACCAGTCGGTGGCCGAGTTCGAGGGGCCGGTCCGCGACGCCCTGGACAAAATGAAGGCGAAGGCGGGCGAGCCGAAGTTCGAGAAGTACCGGCAGTACCTCGACCCGCTCGACCGCAAGATCCGCGAGACGGCCGCCGGGTCGGCGTCGCTCGCGTCGCTGGCCACGTACCTCGACCGCCTGATCTGCGACCAGATCAACGACGGCGACCCGAGCGAGCCGGTCCTCCGGGAGTTCTGGGGCCAGCCCGAGCTCATGGACCTGCGGCCCGAGTTCCAGCGGCTGCGCGACGCGGTGAAGTTCGGCGACCCGCTGTACCTCGTGAAGGAGTTCGGCCGCGGGCGGGTGGCGGTGTTCACGACGGACGCCGGCGGCGCCCACGCCAGCGGCTCCTGGACCGACTGGCCGGCCGGGACTGGCGCCCCGGCGTGGCTGGCGGTGATGGCCGAGCTCCAGAAGTACCTGTCCGGCGGCCCGGCGGAGGAGAACCGGTCGGTGGGGTCGGTGATCGACGAGGCGCTCGACCCGGCCCGCTACCGGCCGGCGGTGTCGCGGCTGGTGATGACCTGTGACCCGGCGAAGGCCGGCCCGGGCGGGGACGCGGCGGTGACCCTGTCGAAGGTCGAGACGGACACCCTGCCGGCGAACGCGGGCGTGCTGTCGTTCCGGTTCGGGAAGGCGCTCGACCCGGGGGTGTACCTGTTCACGCTGACGGCGCTGAGCGGCCCGAACAACGACGTCGAGCGGCCGGAGGTGCGGGCGTACCCGTTCAACCTGGACGCGGCCCGCGAGGGCGACCTGCGGCGGGCGGCGCGCGACGACCTCGCCCAACAGGCTCCGAACGTGCCGGTCCACTCGCCCGACGACACGGCCTGGGTGAACGCCCTGAAGCAGAAGCGGGACGACTTCAGCACGCGGCGGTGGCTGTACCTGTTCATCCTGCTGGCGCTGATTGCCGAGCAGGCGATGGCGGTTCGGCTGAGCCGCCACACCCGCGCCGAGGACGTGGAGTTGCACGCCCCGAGCGCGGCCGCCGCGTTCGCCCGCGGGTCGGCGCCGCCGGCCGCGGCGCCGGTCGAGGAACCGGCGGGGGTGTGACGCACCCCGGACACCGCCGACGCCGCCCAGGGCTCCCGCCCTGGGCTAAGTAAGACGCCCCTCCGGGGCTGAAACCCTGCGTCGGTGTCTTTGAGCCCCGGAGGGGCGACCGTTCGTAGCCCAGGGCGGGAGCCCTGGGCGGCCTCCGCGGACCGCGAATCGCGGACGCCCCCGCAAGCGCCCCGACGACGAGAGACCCGCCGAGCACCTGATGACGCCGACCGAACCCGAACACACCCGCGAACTCGTCCTCCTGCGGCTCGACCAGCCGTTCGGCGAGTTCCTGTCGTCGCTGCTGCCCCAGAGCACCGGGCAGGCCGTCCTCTACTACCCCCTCGCCGCCCTCGCCGCCGCCTGCGCCGCCGCCTGGGCCGTGCGCGCCGCCCTGCGCGCCACCAGCGCCGACCCGGCCTGGCGGCAGCGGCCCGGCAAGGCCGGTCAGCTGTTGTGGCGGGCGGGCGTCGCGTCGTGGGTCGGGTTCGGGCTCGTCCTCCTCGGCGTGTTCTTCGTCAACGACTCGTTCCCGTCCGCGGGGAACTTCGCCGCCGAGGTGGCGGCCGGGAGGAGGCAGCAGAACTCGATCCTCTGGCTCGCCTTCACCGGGGGCGTGTTCGCCGTCGGCACCGCCTACGTCGTCGCCATGTACCTCAAGGACCGCCGCAGCGTCCGCTGGTACTTCGCCGCCCCCCTCGCGGCCACCCGCGTCGGCGTGTACGCCGTCCTGTGCGCCGTCTTCCTCCTCCCCGCGTTCCAGACCTACGAGCGCACCGAGAAGCGGTCCCGCGTGCTGGTCGTGTTGGACGTGTCCGGGAGCATGAACAAGAGCGACGACCTGTCGGGCGGCCCCGGCCGGAAGGCCCGGACCCGGCTCGGCACCGTCATCGACTTCCTGACCGACGAGAAGGCGGACTTCCTCGGCAAGCTGCTGGAGAAGAACCCGGTCTTCGTCTACCGGTTCGGCACCCGGGCCGACGAAGACCCGCAGGGCTTCGCCCGGGGCGACGCCGCCTGGGCCGCCGCCGACTGGGAGGCGTTCGCCTCCTACGACTTCAAGCCGCTCCTCCTCAAGGGGCTCTCCCCCGAGGGGGCCGAGGCGGTCCGCAACTCGCCCGCGTGGGGCGGCGGCTCGCCCGGCACCCCGGACTGGGCCGCCGCCTGGCTCGCCCGGCCCGAGGACGACGTCGTCCCCCAGAACATGCCGGACGCCGACAAGGCCGCGCTGAAGGAGAGCCGCGGCAAGCTCGACCGCCGGGTCGAGGTCGCCCGCACCATCGCCGCCGGCACCAACGTCCCCGACTCGCTCACCGCCCTCGTCACCCGCGAGGCGGCCAACATGGTCCAGGGGGTTGTCGTCTTCACCGACGGGCGCTCCAACCTCGCGTCCGACTCGGCCTACGCCGAGCTCCGCACGCGGGCGGCGCGCGAGAAGATCCCGCTGTTCACCGTCGCCGTCGGCGAGGACCGGCAGGCCGCGAGCATCGCCGTGTCCGACGTGCAGGCTCCGGACAACGCCCCGCCGGACGAGCCGTTCAAGATCATCGTCGAGGCCGACGCGCAGAACCTGGCGAACACGGAGACCGACGTCTACCTCGACCTGTTCCTGCCGAACCGCGACCCGAAGTCGGCCCCGCCCGACCACACCCTCAGCGGCAAGCTCACGTTCCTCCCCGGCGACCCGCCGCACGGCCAGACCGAGTTCGTGGTGGACCCGGCCAAGCTCCCGGACAACCTCACCACCGACCCGAAGGAGGGCACCGGCAAGAAGCGCCAGCTGAAGGAGGGGCCGTGGACGGCCCGCGCCCGCATCCCCAAGCACCGGCTGGAGGTGTTCAGCGAGCCCGAGCACGTCCGCGACCGGCCGGCGATCCAGGTCACCCGCAAGCCGCTCCGCATCCTCATGTGGGCGAGCGGGCCGGGCCGCGAGTACCAGCAGCTGAAGAACGTCCTCGTGCGCGAGGTGCAGGAGAGCCGGGCCGAGCTGTGCGTGTGCCTCCAGAACGAGGCCGGCGAGAAGGGGACCGCCGTCCAGGACGTGCCGCCCGAGCGGCTCCTGACCCGGTTCCCGACCCGGCTCGACCTCAACGCCAAGGGCGTGGACCCGAAGGAGCGGTTCTACAACCTCAACGAGTTCGACCTGATCATCGCCTTCGACCCGGACTGGTCCGAGGTCTCGGCCGAGCAGGCCGACGCGCTGCGGCGGTGGGTGCAGGAGCAGGGCGGCGGGTTCCTCTACGTCGCCGGCCCGCTCCACACCTACCAGCTCGCGCGGGTCGAGCCCAACAGCCGGCTCAGCCCGGTGCTGGAGATCCTGCCGGTGGTGCCGGAGGACATCATCGTCATCCGCGCCCGCGGCACCCCGCGGTTCCCGCGCCGGCTGTACCTCCACCCGCCCGAAGGGTCGGACGTGCTGAAGCTGAACGAGACGGCCGACGACCCGATCGCCGGGTGGGAGCGGTTCTTCACCGACCGCGACAAGTACGCCGTCAGCGCCGACCTGAAGACGGAACTCTTCCCCCGCCGCGGGTTCTTCAGCACCTACCCGGTGAAGGATCTCCAGGAGACCCGCCGCACCTCCAAGGTGCTGGCCGAGCTCGGCGACGAGGACGAGAAGGGGGAGAAGCAGCTCCGCCCCTGGCTGGTGTCGAGCAACCCGTCGGCGGCGTGGCGGTCGGTGTTCCTCGGGTCGGGGGAGCTCTACCGGCTGAACACCTACAACCCGCCGGCCGGGAAGGATCTGTACCAGCGGTTCTGGGTCCAGCTGATGCGGTACTCGGCGGCCAAGCGGAACGTGAAGGCGGCCCGCGGCCGCATCCTGCTCGGCAAGGAGTACGTGGCCGGCAGCCCGATCCGCGTGCAGGCCCGGGTACTCGACCCGGGCGCCAAGCCCTACGCGGCCGGGGCCATCGACCCGCGCTTCAAGATCGTCCGGCTGTCGTCGGACGGGCAGCCGGAGAAGGAACTCGGCCCGTTCCCGCTGACCGCCCGCCAGGGGCCGAGCGGGTTCGACGGCTACTACCAGGGCCAGCTCGCCCCCGACCCGCGCGACATGCCGGCCGGGGACAAGCGCTACCGCGTGGTGGTGGACGTCCCGGACAGCGCCGGGGAGACGCTGGAGGCGGAGTTCGGGCTGCGGGCGTCGAACCCGGAGCTGGACAACACCCGCCCGGACACGGCCGCGCTGCTGGGGATGGCGAGCGAGTTCGAGGGCGAGAGCGGGGTGGCGGCGCGGATCACCAACCCGGACGCCAAGGCCCGCCTCGCCCGCGACCTGCCGAAGGACGGCGGCGTGAGCAAGCTCGCCTTCAAGCTGCCGGACCGGGAGCTGCTGGGGCTGATCCCCGAGTGCATGGGGAACCGCGAGAACAGCGCCGAGAACCGCGGCAAGGCCGACGACCTGTGGGACCGCGGGTACGAGATGCCGGACTCCCTCACCCGCGAGTGGATGGGTCGGCCGCCGGTCCGGGTGAGCTACGTCCTGCTCCTGGTCGTGGCGCTACTGTCCGTCGAGTGGATGAGCCGGAAGCTGCTGCGGCTGGCGTGACCGACCCCGACGAAGACATGATTTAACAGGGCGGACGGGATTAAGCAGGACAAATCAAGATCCTGTTTAGTCCTGTCCGTCCTGTCAAAAAAATCTTGGCTGAGCCTATGCCGACCACGACGCCGACCACCGACCGCTTCGACCCCGAGCTGCTCCACCCGCTCGACCGGCTCCGCGGGACGATCCGCCGGTACGTCGTCATCGAGGGCGTGCTGTCGGCCGCGATCTTCGCCGCGGTCTGGTACGTCGCCGCGGTCGTCCTCGACTTCGGCGTCTTCAAGCTCCTCACCTGGGACTGGGTGCTCGACGCCCCGGCCTGGCTCCGCGGCGTCTCCCTCGCCCTCGGGCTGGCCGGGGTCGCCGCCATCGTGGCCGTCCGCATCGCCCGCCGGCTCACCACCGAGTTCACGTACCCCGCCCTCGCGCTCGTGCTGGAACGCCGCTTCCCGAAGGTGCTGGGCGACCGGCTCATTACCGCCGTCGAGCTGGCCGACGTCGAAGACCAGTCGAGGTACGGCTACTCGCGCGACCTGATCCTCCAGACCGTCCGCGAGGCCCGGGAGCGGGTCGGCACCGTCCCGGTGGACGACGTGTTCGACTGGCGCCGGCTCCGCGTCCTCGGCGCCACCGCCGCCGGGCTCGTGGCCGCGGTGGTGCTGGCCGGGTTCGTCTCCTACGCCGCCGCCACCGGCTCGGTGAACCCGTACCGGTTCGCGTGGCGGTTCGCCCACGTCACCGCCGTGCTGGCCGAGCGCGACCTGTTCCTGATGGACACCCCCTGGCCGCGGCGGGCGCACCTCGAACTCGTCGGCTTCCCCGAGAGCGAACTCCGCATCGGCAAGGACGCCGGCGAGCCGACCGTGCGGTCGCGAGCCTACCGCTGGGTGGTCGCCGACCGCACCGCCCCGATGGGCTGGCGGCCGATGACCTGGGGTGACGTGACCGAGGGGCTGATCGACGGCCCGGTCCCGGCGCTGTCCGAGAAGGGCTTCCGCGCCGCGGCCGAGGCCGCCCTCCCTGCGGACTCCGCCGACTGGCCGCTCGACCACGTCTTCGCCCTGGGCATGGACGACCCGGCCAGCCGGGCCAAGCTGAGCAACGCCCTCCACCCGGACGAGTACGTGTCGCTCCGGAACGGCCTGGAGCGGGTGTTCCTCGCGTTGGAGGAGCAGGCCGCGAGCCCGTCGATGGGCCGCCGGCTGCGGAAGCTCGAACTGCCGAACCGGGTGGTGCTCGCCTACGCCGGGCAGCAGAAAACCGGCGACGTGACCCTCGCCCCGCTCCCCAACCAGGAGTTCTCGGCCCCGGTGCCGGACCTCAAGGAGTCGGTCCGGTTCGTGGTCCAGGCGGAGGACTTCCGCACCGCCCCGCGGGACATCACCCTCATCCCGCCGCCGGTGTTCACGAAGCTCACCCGCACCGAGTACCAGCCGGCCTACCTGCACCACGCCCCCCCGGCGGACGAGGGCTACCCCGCCCTCGCCGGCCGGCGGCAGGCCATGCCCGAGAAGCCGCTGTCGCTCACCGGCGACCGCACCGTCTTCCAGGTACCGGCCGGGACCGAACTCGTCCTCACGGCGACGACCGACACCGACCTGTCGCGGGCCTACCTCGTGCCGAAGGTGGGCACGCTGCCCTGGGCGAGGCCCGGGGCGGCCGAGCCGGTGCCGCTGGCGCTCGGCGCCGACAACCGGTCGCTCGCCGTCGAGTTCCGCGGCGACTACCGGTTCGGCGCCGGCCGGACCTTCCCGCACTACTTCCTCGACGAGGAGGGCTGGGTGCGGGCCGAGCCGGTCACGTCGCCCCCGGCCGTCGAGTTCGACATCGTGGTCGAGCAGGCCGACGGCGTGAAGGCCCGCCGGCCGGTGCTGATCCAGGCGGTCGAGGACGCCCCGCCGGTGGTCGAGGTGGCGCCGGACGTGATCCGCAAGGTGGGCACGAACTTCCTGGTCACCGCGAAGGCGAAGATCCCGTTCAACCCGGAGAGCTTCGTCAAGGACGACCACGGGCTGAGCAAGGTGACGTTCGACCTCACCTACTGGGCCGAGGACTCGGACGTGGGCCGGGCCATGCGCGCCCAGCTGGCGCTCCGCACGCTCCTGTACCCGGCCGGGCCGACCACGCTGCCCGGGGTGATCGCCCCGCCGTTCCACGCCGCCAAGTTCCGCGAGCTGGACAAGGGCGACACCCGCAAGTCGGCCGCCTTCGGGCTGCGGCAGTTCGCCGAACTCGCCCGCGACCTCCGCCGCGACACCCGGGCGGTGTTCGAGCAGCGGCTGGCCGCGCCGCTCGACGACGCCGGCCCGCCGCACGCGGTGCGGCGCGTCGAGCTCAAGAGTCCGGACCGCGACTACTTCGACGTGGACGTGCTGAAGCTCGGCGTGAAGCTCGGCGACGTGCAGCCGCGCTACCGGATCGACCTGGGGGTGACCGCCGCCGACACGAACACCGACTCCGGCCCGAAGGTAGGGACGAACCCGGAGCCGGTCCGGCTGCTGGTGGTGAGCGAGGCCGACCTGCTGGCCGAGATCAACAAGGAGGAGGAGACGTTCGCCGCCCGGCTGGACGAGGCGCTGGCGAAGCTGGCGGCGTCGCGGCGGAAGTGGGAGTACGTGCGGAACACCAACGCCAGCCAGAGCAGCAGCCTGGACACCGTCCGGGTGCGCGGGCAGGACGCCTCGCAGGACGTGGCCAAGGCGAAGGACGTGGTCGGGTCGATCGTACGGGAGTACCGGCGCATCCACCAGGAGTGCCGGGTGAACGACGTGACGCCGGTGACCCGCGACCGGTTCGGGACGTTCGCCAACCGGGTGGACCGGGTGATGGGCGAGAGCCCGCCGGGCGTGACCGACGAGGAACGCCGGCAGATCGCCGCCGGCCAGCTGAGCCCGAAGGCGACGTTCCCGGCGACGGAGAAGAAGGTGGAGGCCGTGCTGACCGCCTTCGGCGCGGAGAAGTGGGCCGACCCGGCGGCGGTGTCCGACGCGGACGTGTCGCTGGCCGCGCTGGAGTTGGAGGTGACGGTGATCCGCCGGGCGCTGGGCGAGCTCCAGTCGAAGGAACGGCTGGTGGCGATGGCCCGGCAGGTGATCGAGCAGCGGAAGCGCATCCGCGAGGAACTCCAGTCGTGGCGACTGCGGGTGGAGGAGAATCTGACGAAGAAGGAGCCAGAACTCCTGCCGCTCGGCCCGGTGTTCCTGGCGAAGGGCGAGACCAAGCGCCTCCGCCAGGGGCTGAACTGGCGGCTGTTCGACAAGGACGACCTGACCATCCGCATCGCCGTGAGCGACCCCGAGGGGGTGACGGCGCCGCCGATGCTCCGGCTGGGCTTCGAGGACGTGTCGCTGACGAACGCCTTCGAGTACGAGGTGCGGGCGGGGAACAAGGTGGGCGACTTCGTCATCACCCTGACCCCCGAGGTCGGCGACCCGGTGAGAGTGACGATACAAGTGAAGTAACGCCCTCGGAAGGGACTTCCTGGGGACGCATCGCCGCGCTGGTAACGGTTGCCGGTGTGGCCGGGGCGCGTGGTTCCGTCACGCAGGGGGATCGGCCCCGGGGATGACAACGGTTATCACCCGGGGGGCCGAACGATCCGGATCAACGCCACTCGGTCTCAGTCCCCCGTCTTGCGCGGGGGCTGGAACACGTTCCGCTGGTCGTCGGCCAGGTCGCGGAGCTTGTCCTGGAGCTTTCGCTGGGCCTCGTCCCGCTGGCGGGTCAGGGCGAACGCCTCCTCCTCGGTCACGACCGGCTTGCGCCGGGCCTCCCGCGTGTACCCGGCCGGGCGGGCCGGCCGGCCGCGGGCCTCCAGCCACGTCGAGTACTTGTCGAACACCTCCACGTACAGCTCGACCGTGTCGCCCACCTCCAGCCGGCCGGGCGTGCCGTCCGGCCGCACCTTCCGCAGTCCGTCCGTCTGGAAGTTGTACCGCCCGCCCGCCTCCAGCTCGCCCGGGTCGGTCGCCGGGTTGGCCGCGGGGACCGGGTAGAACTCGACCTTCACCCGCGTCCGGGCGAACCGGTCCAGCCCGGCGAACGACTTCTCGAACAGCCCCAGCTCGGGCACGAACCGGCCGACCTTCCGCGTGTCGGCCGCAGTCCGCGACAGTGGCAGCCGGGTGAACACCCGCCCGGCCAAGTCCTGCCGCGGGTGCTGGATGTCCCGCAGCCCCTCGGGGAGGGTCGCCGGATCCTGGCCCTTCGGCACCACCCGGTAGGCGAGGTTCACCCGGCCGATCCCCAGCTCCGACCGGGCGGCGTAGATGACCTGGGCCGGACCGGTCTCGCCCTCGCCGTTGCCGGTGGGGCGGAAGGCGACCGGCATGCCGTCCCACTCGTAGATGCGCGGGTCGCCCTTGCCGTCGAAGGCGGTGGGGTCCGGGTTGCGGGTCGACTCCCGCTTGAACTCCACGGCCGGCGGCTCGTCCGGGAGCATCCGCACCCCGCGCCGGGCCGGGGCCGGGCTGGTGAACCCGCGGGTGTCCGTCAGCTCGATGCGGTAGCCGATGAGCCGCGGCGTGGTCGGGAACGTCCACCCGGCCGCCAGGCCGTCCGCGGCCAACTCGCTCGGCGCCAGCGGCGGGCCGTCCACCTCCTTGTTGCCGTCGCCGCGCTCGACCGGGGTGAGGACGGCCTTCGCCACCCGCTTGTTGAACGTGGCGTCCACCCGGAGGCCGGACAGCGGCAGGGCGCCGGTCACCTCGCCCTTGGGCTGGAACCGCTCGAACGGGACGGCCACGTCCTGGCCGCCCACCGACGCGGTGCGGGTGCCGAGGTAGGCCGGCAACAGCTGCCACGCCTCGATGTCCTTGACCTGTGGTGGGTGCTCGAACTCGACCCGGCCCGCGGTGCGGGTGCGGCCGTCGCGGAGCCGGGCCTTGAACGAGAACCCGACGGACGACGGCGGCAGCTTGGCCGCGAACACCGCCGACCCGTCCGGGGCCGCCGACTCGTAGGCGAGCGGGTAGGCGTCCTCGGGGTTGTCGTCGGGGCGGACGTAGGCGCGGCCGGTCAGATCCTCGGCCCACTCGCCGGTCACCTTGTAGCGGACCACCACCTCGGCCCCACTCGGCCACACCTCCTGGGTGATGTTCTCCAGCCGGAGCGAGCGGGGGATGTCGGGGCTGAGCAGCGCCTGCCGGCTGACGAGGATCGCGGCGAGCGTCGGGTTGAAGGCGGCGAACGCGGCCCAGCCGAGCACGGCCGGGGCGGCGGCCGCGAGCCCCCGCAGGGCGGGGCGGTAGTCGATGAGCTTCGTGAGCCGGTGCCGGGCGGCCATCTCGCCGGCCTCGCGGGTCACCTCGGCGATCAGCGCCGGGGACATGCCGGCCGTCTTGGCCCCGGGGCGGTTCAGCTGAAGGGCGGTGACGAGCCGGTGGTCGAACTCGGGGATGGCCTTCTCGGCCCGGAGGGCGAGGTCGTCCACCGGCGGGGCCAGAACCCACGGCCGGAGGACGAGCAGGTAGGCCAGCCCGGCCGCCAGCGCGACCTGGGCGCCGGTGGCCATCACCCGGAGGGCGAACGGCACATCGGCGTAGCGGTCGTACACCCAGTCGGCGAGGCAGGCCGCCCCGAGGGCGACGAGGACGACCCCGACCAGCCCGCCCGCCCCCAGCGCGAGTCGGACCAGCCGTTCCCGGAACCGCCACCGGCGGAGCTGTCGGAGCAACAGGTTCATCAGCTGTTCTGCCCTTCGGAAGCAGAATCCACCACAGAGTCACAGAGGGAAGGAAGAAGGCAGAGGCCGGTCAGAAGCATTGTTCACGGCGGTCTTGTCTCGGTCTTCTGCCTTCCCTCTGTGTCCTCTGTGACTCTGTGGTGAATACCTGCCGGTCCTACTAACTCAGCCCGTTGAACTTCCGCGCCACCCACTCCAGCGTCAGCAGCCCGACCAGGAGGACCATCGCCCAGCGGTTCCAGAGGATGTACTCGGTCCGGGTGGTGAACGGGACGGTCTGCGGCTTCACCGCCTCGACCAGGCCCGCCAGATCCTCCTCGCGGTAGAACCGGCCGCCACTCGCCTCGGCCAGCCGGCGCATCTCGCCCTCGGCCATCCCCCCGGGGGCGCGCTCGTCGTCCGGCGGCAGGCCGACCCGGTAGTCCAGGCTCGCCGGCGCGCCGTTCCCGGGATCGACCTTCAGGGCGAACCGCCCCTCGGCGTTGAACGGCAGCGTCGCCACGTACTCCCCGGTCGCCCGGCCGTTCGGGCCGCGGACCGCAGTCAGTTTCACCGGCACGTCCGATGCCGGGTCGTTCGGGTCGGCCCCGACCTTTACCAGCCGGGCCTCCACCTCGTCGGCGGCCAGCGGCGCGAAGTCCTTCGTGAACAGCCGGGCGTACACCTGCCCGGCCTTGCCGCGGACCGGCTCGGTCGCGTCGATCGACAGCTGGGTGAGCTTGGTGCCCACCGTGCGGGGCACCCCGGCGGCGTAGATGGCCTGGCTCCAGAACCGGCCGAAGAACCGATCGGCCTCGTTGAACCGCCACCGCCACGTCTCGTCGAAGGCCAGGAACAGCACGTACCCCTTCCCGAAGTAGTGCCCGGCCAGCAGCGGCATCGGCCGGTTGTCCACTGTACGTGCGGTCGGGTGCTGGAGGAACACCTCGCACGCTGGCCGCAGCCGGGTGACCGGGTAGTGCCAGAAGACTTCCGGCAGTGTGCGCCACGTGCGGGCGTTGTCGAGTGGGTCGTCCTCCAGGCTCAGGAGCGGCGACCGGGCCGCGGCCGGGGTGACGACCGGGCGGAAGCCGGTCGGCCGCTGCGGGCTCTCGACCGGGAAGCGGACCGGCTCGAACTCGACCGGCAGGATGTCGGCGATCGGCCCCTTCGCCCACCCGGCCGGGGCGTGCCACCGGCCGGCGATCTGGATCACGCCCCCGCCCTCGGACACGAACTCCTTGACGACCTCCTGCTGCTCGGCGTTGAAGAACGTGCCGGGCACGTCGCCGAGGACGATCAGGTCGTAGGCGAACAGCTCCTTGCGGAACGCCTCGCGGCCCTTCGAGAACTCCGGCGCCCACGGCCGGCCGGACTTCAGGGCGGTGCGGTCGGCGTCGGTCAGGTAGAACGACGCCTCGACGCGGCGGTCGCGGAGCAGCGCCCGCTGGAGGAACTTGAAGTCGAACCGCGGGACGGAGTCGACCATCAGGACGTTCAGCTTCCGGTCCACGACGCGGACGGGCTTCACGGCCTCGTCGGTCAGCACCTCGGCCGCCGCGCCGAGGCCGTTGGTGACGCGGACGGTGACGGTCAGCTCCGGCTTGGTGACGGCGGCGTCGGCCTTGGTGGGGATGAAGCTGAGCACCTCGCGGAGGTCGTCGCCGGTCTGGACGGGGTCGATCGTCTTCTTCGCCACCTCCCGGCCGCCGTAGGTGGCGACGATCTCGGCCCGCCCCTCGGCCACGCCCGTCACGCGGTAGCGGACGGGGATGCTCACGAGGTCGTCCACGAACACCGACTCGGCGACGGCCACGTCCCTCAGCTGGAGCTGGCCGAACGCCGAACTGCCGACGCCGTAGACGTGGAGCGGCACCTTGAGCCGCGCGCACTCGCGGGCGAGGTCGTCGAGACTCACCCGGCTGGCGTTCTCGCGGCCGTCCGTCACCACGACGACCGCCGTGGGGAGGTCGTTCTCGTCGCGGCCGACGAGTTCGTTCACGGCGTCGGCGAGGGCCGTCGCCGGCTCGGCGGCGGTCAGGGTCTTCAGCCAGGTGGTGTCGGCGGTCTCGCGGCCGGTGCGGCGGCTGCCGAACGTGGACACCTCGACCGGCCCGACGCCGCGGCGGAGCTTCTCCAGGAGGTCGAGCTTGGGGTGGGTGAGGGCGGCGCGGGCGACCTCGATCCGCTTGGGCCGGTCGGGGAGCCGGCCGTCGGCGGCGAGCGGGGTGGTGGTGAGGTCGGTCGGCAGACCCTTGTCGGCGGGGACGAGGTCGTAGGCGATGGCGACGCGCCACTGGTCGGCGGTGTTCGGCCGGGGGTCGTCGCGGTCCATGCTCTGCGACACGTCCACGAGTACGGCGACGCCGCGGCGGCGGTCGCCCTTCGCCTCCTTCACCCACACCGGCCGCAGGAGCAGGAACGCGACCGTGACGACGAGCCCGACGCGGACCAGGGCGAGGAACGTCTTGGCCGGGAGGGAGGTCCGCCCGCCCTCGCGGAGGTACAGGGCGACGACCCCCGCCGCGGCCGCCACCCCGAGCAGCGCGGCCAGCCACAGCGGGAACCAGCCCCGGAGCGAGAGTTCGGCGAACAGCGGGGTCGTCATGGGAGCCCAATCCCGTCACGGAGACCACCGAACACCCAACGCGGCTCGGGCTTAGCCCCGGAGGGGCGGCGGTGCGTAGCCCAGGGCGGCCCATGCGGACCGGTCGGGATCGGTTCGCCCTCGGGTCGCCTCACCCGCCCAGGGCGGGAGCCCTGGGCTACGCACCGCCGCCCCTCCGGGGCTCAAACCCCTACCACGCCCGGCCGCACGCCCAGGCCCAGGCCGACTCCCCCACCGCCGCCAGCAGCGCCAGCAGCAGCACCCACTCGGTCCACTCCCGGCGGGCGCGCTGCTGGTTCACCGCCGCCTCCGTCCCGGCCCCGGCCTGGATGACCACCGGCTCGAAGCCGAGCATCTTCGCCACGTCCGCCGCCGAGGCCACGTCCAGGTTCGCCGACTCGCGCAGGTCCGGGTTCACCGCGAACAGCGGCCCCTGCGAGTCCGGCTTCCCCTCCGGCACGATCCGGTACAGGCCCGGGTCGGCGGTGTCGGTCGTGGTGACCGTCAGCTTCTGGCCGGGGTCCGGGGCGCGGGCCTTGTCCAGCCTCACCCGCCGGGGCTCCTTCTCCCCCGCCCGCGGCGGCTTCACCAACTCGAACAGCCCCTCGGCCTCCGGCGGGTTCCACACCAGCGGGTCGCCGGCCGTGCGCGTCCCGCCGGGCACCTTCCGGCCCGTGAGGTGGGCCAGCGTGTACTGCGTGAACGGGACGAAGGCGTCCGACGCCCGGCCGGGGAAGTTCGTCCAGCGCTCGTCGAGCGTGGTGGCGACGAACACCACCTCCCCCTCGCCGACCACCCGCGAGGCGATGAACGGCTTCTGGTCGGCGGTGCGGACCAGCACCCGCCCGCCGGCCGCCCCCGGGCCACTCTCAGACAGGACGTGCATCCGGGTGGCCGTCACGCCGCGGAGGGCGTCGCTGAACGGCCGCTCCTTGAACGGCGCCAGGAACGACGGCACCTCCACCGACTCCGGCGCTGGTACGAACGGGGCCGTGTCGGTGGCGTTGGCGGTGTCGGCGGCCAGGTCGAACGGCAGGAGCCCCGCCCCCCCGGAGCCGAGGACGCGGTTGTAGTCGGCCGCGACCACCTGGTCGCCGCCGCCGATCACGAGCCCGCCGCCGGCCGCCACGAACTCCTTGAGCCGGGCCACGAAGTCGGCCGGGAGCCCGGCCCGCGGGTCGGCCGCCGTCGCCACCGGGGCGTTGAGCAGGTACACCACGTCCGTGCTGCCGAGCATCCCGGGGCCGACCTCGGCCGGGGCGGCAACCGCCGGGCGGACGAAGTACTCCTCGGTCCGCCCCTCGGGGACCGGCGTGAGGGCCGTGCGCACGAAGTGCGATGCGGACTCGACCGGCATGGCGTGGTTCGGGTTCCCGTCCACGAGCAGCACGCGGATCGCCTCGCGGACGACGATCACCCGGTCGAAACGGTTGTCGCCGGGGAGCCGGTCGCCGCTGACGCGGACGGTCAGCACCTGCGGGCCGGCCTCGTCGAGGCTGCCGGTGAGCGTGACCGGCACGACCTGCCCCGGTTCGAGGCCGTCCACCTGCACCACGTCCTTCTCGACCGGCCGGCCGGCCAGTTCGAGCCCGACTTTGATCCCCTTGGCCGGCTCGTGGCCGGTGTTCTTGAGCGTCACGACGAACGGCACGCGGGTCTTCGTGTGCGGGATGGTGCCCACGGCGGCCACGTCGGTGACGGCCACGTTCGGCACCTTGCGGTCCTCCTTGCCGCAGCGGACGAATACGAGGTTGGCCCTGGCCCGGACCTCGTCGCACTTGTCGCGGAGGGCGCCCTGCTGCCGCTCGAAGCCGAGCTTCTGGAGGTCGGAGAACAGGTAGATCTCGCGCACCGGGGCGGTGCCGGAGTCGGCGGCGGCGAGGGCCGCGGACAGCCCGGGGAGGAAGTCGGTCGAGAGCCCGGTCGGCTGGACCGTCGGGATCAGCTGGCGCGCCTGGTCGAGGTTGGAACGCGACTTCGGCCCGGCGAGCTCGGCCCGGTCGCCGCACAGGACGATCTGCACGGTGGACTTGGGCGGGAGCGACTCGATCACGCCGAGGGCGGCTTCCTTGGCCCGGTCGAGGCGCGACTTGTTGTCCCCGTCGTCGGCCCCCATGCTGTACGACGTGTCGAACACCAGCACGGCGTCCACGGCCTCGCCGCGCCCGCCGCCGGCGGCCTCCCGCCCCGGCCGCGCGAGGGCCAGGGCGAGGAGCAGGATGACGAGACAGCGGAGGGCGAGGAGGAGCCACTCCTGGAACCGGAGCCGCCGGCTGGTCTGCTCGATGGCCTCCTTGAGGAAGTCCATGGCGGCCCAGGGGAGCCGCTGGTAGCGGGCCTTGTAGAAGAAGTGGAGCGCGATCGGGACGCCGACCGCGGCCGCACCGGCGAGCATCCAGGGGGACAGGAACGTCATCGCGGGAGCCCTGCGGGCGGGTGCGACAGCTACTTCTTCCTGGTCAGGTACATTCAGTCCGACGCCGGTGCGTTCGGTCAGCCACCCCTTGGGGTTCTTCGGGCAACAACCCCGAACTCGGCCGGCCGGGTGAAAGACGGGGCGGCGCGTGTCAGGCGGCCCCGGGTTACCTCGTCGCGCGGACCAGGGTGAGGGCGGGCGGGCCGTCGGGGTCGTCCAGCTTCGCCGGGCGGGTGCCGCCGTTCCAGGCCGGCGCCTTGGCGACCCGCAACTCGCCATCGGCCAGGGCGTAGACGCCGAGTTCCTTCATCTCGACACCGGTCGCCCCGCGGGTGAACGTCTTGGCCCGGCCGTCGGGCTCCAGGGCGGTCAGGTCGATCTCCTTCGGGCTGGCGTCCGGGTTCAGGGTGATCCGGTGGCTGGCCCGCTCCTGCCCGCCCGAATGATACGTCCAGCGGTCGCCCTCGATGCGGACGAACCCCCGGTCGCGGCCGTCGGCCCCCTTGATCGCCCAGTCGCCCTGCATCCGGCCGAGGTCGTCGGTCGGCCCGCGGAGGCCGTACCACACGGCCACCCCGACCAGCGCCGCCAGCGGCAGGGCGAGGAGGAACACGCCCGCGCGACCGAACCCCGCCGGCTTCCTTCCTCTGGCTGGGGGTGGGCGGTGCGGTCCGGCCCCGGGGGCGGGCGTCACCACCGCCGGGTCGGGAACCGGCGCGGGGCTCCCTACCCCCGGTGGGGGCGGGACGGGGGGAGAGGGGGTCGGGCTCATCGGCGCCCCGTCTGGAGGCGGCGGACGAGGTATTCGCCGAGGGTGGCCACGAGCGGGCGGGTGGTCAGCATGCGGACGTAGTCCACCCCGCTCCCGTCGCAGCCGCGCTGCATCCGGTCGAGGTAGCGGTTCACCACCCGCAGGTAGGCCGGGCGGAGCAGGTGCGGGCGGGTCATCAGCTCCTCGAACCCCTCCAGGCCGATGAAGCGGACGTTCCCGTCCAGCGGGAACTCGACCTCGTCCCGGTGGAGGACGTGGAACAGCACCACCTCGTGCCCCCGGAACCGCAGGTGCCGCAGCCCGGCGAGGGTGGCGTCCACGTCGTCGAGGCAGTCGGAGATCACGAACACCAGCCCGCGGCGGCCGACCCGGTCGGCCACCTCGTCGAGCAGCGGCCCGATGCGGGTGCGGTCGCGGGGCTGCGTCTCCTCGAGGACGTGGGTGACGGCGTGGATGTGCCCCAGCTGGCCGCTCGGCGGAAGTTCGGCCGCCCACCCGGCGTTGAAGACCCGGAGCGAGACGCTGTCGCGCTGGCGGACGATCAGGTAGCTCAGCGACGCGGCGAGCAGTTTGGCGTACTCGAGCTTGTTGCTCTCGCCGGAGCCGTACCGCATGGAGTTGCTGTTGTCCACGAGGAGGTGGGCGATGTAGTTCGTCTCCTGCTCGTACTGCTTGATCGTGTACCGCTCGCTGCGGCCGTAGCTCTTCCAGTCGATGTGCCGGATGTCGTCGCCGGGGACGTACTCGCGGTGCTGCACGAACTCGACCGAGAACCCCTTGTACGGGCTCTTGTGGTCGCCGACGCGCAGCCCCTCCACGACCTGACGGGCCTTCAGACCGAGCGCCTCGGCCCGGGCGAGGACATCAGGTTTGAGGTATGTGGGCATCGGGTTCGGGTGGTTGAGAGGACTTCAGATTGGCCGCAAAGAGGCACAAAAGTCACAAAAAGAAAACTATCGCCGCATTATTTTTGTGACTTTTGCGCCTCTTTGCGGCCATTCCTCCGGCGGTTACGCGGCCACGGCGCGGGCGGCGGCCTTGATGAGCTGACGAATCACCTCGTCGATCGTCACGCCCTCGCTCTGGGCGGCGAAGTTCAGGATCAGCCGGTGCCGCAGGATCGGCATCGCCACCGCCACCACGTCGTCCCCGGCCACGTGGTTGCTGCCGCGGAGCAGGGCGTGGGCCTTCGCCGCCAGGATCAGGTTCATGCTGGCCCGCGGGCCGGCGCCCCAGGTCAGCCACTTGCTCACAAAGTCGGCCGCCTCCGCCGTGCCCGGGCGGCTCAGGCGGGTGATCCGCTTGGCGAACTGGAACACCTTGTCCGACACCGGCACCCGCCGCACGATCTGTTGCAGCCCGAGGATGTCGTCGCCGTTGAGCACCGGGGAGATCGTGGCCTTCGTGTCGGACGTGCCGACCCGCATGATCTGCTCCTCCTCCTCGTCAGTCGGGTAGTCGACCTTGATGAGGAAGAGGAAGCGGTCGAGCTGGGCCTCGGGGAGCGGGTACGTCCCCTCCTGCTCGATCGGGTTCTGCGTCGCCAGCACGAAGAACGGGTTCCGCATCGGGTGGTCCACCCCGCCGATGCTGGCCTTCCGCTCCTGCATGGCCTCCAGCAGCGCGGCCTGGGTCTTCGGCGGGGTGCGGTTGATCTCGTCGGCGAGGACGATGTTGGCGAAGATCGGCCCGGGGAGGAACTTGAACATCCGCTCCCGGGTGACCGGGTCGTCCTGGATGACCTCGCTCCCGGTGATGTCCGACGGCATCAGGTCCGGGGTGAACTGGACCCGCTTGAAGCTCAGGTCGAGGGCCTGGGCCAGGGTGGACACCATGAGCGTCTTCGCCAGCCCGGGCACGCCCATCAGGAGCGCGTGGGACCGGCAGAAGATGGCCATGAGGAGCTGATCGACCACCTGCTCCTGCCCGATGATGACCTTCCCGATCTCCTTCCGCAGCCGCTGGTGGGCCGTCCGGAGCTTCTCGATCATCTGGACGTCGTTCTCGGCGGCGAGCTGGCTCATGAGTGGCTCGACGGACTCGGGACGGGACGACGGGGCGGGGAGAGCGCGAACAACGATATGGTAACCAACCCCCGGCCGGATGCAACGGACCGGGGGAATTTGCGGACGGGCACGGGCGGCCGGAAAGGGCCGTCGTTGGTAGTTCGTTTTCGGTCCCCTGTCCCCTGTCCCCTGTCCCCGGCTACCGCCGTCCCTTCGTCCGCTTCACCGGCCGGGGGGCCGGGGTGGGGGGCGGGGCGGCCGGGTCCGTCGGGGCCGCGCCGAGCGGCAGGCGGGCCGCGGCCTCGGCCAGGTCGAGGAAGCGGCGCTGGCTCCGCAGCGGCGGCTCGCCCGCGGGCGGGGTCACGCGGCGGTAGGTGCCGTCCGGCAGGAGCTCGCGGGCCTTGGCGGTGTCGGCCAGCGTCGTCCGCAGGATTTCGTCGATGAGCCGGGCCTTCAGGTCGGGCTGCTCCACCGGGAACACCACCTCCACCCGCCGGCTCAGGTTCCGGTCCATCCAGTCGGCGCTGCCGGTGAACACCTCCGGGCTGCCGTCGTTCTCGAAGTAGAAGATCCGGCTGTGTTCCAGGAAGCGGTCCACGACCGAGGTGACGCGGATGGTCTCGCTCACCCCCGGGAGCCCCGGCCGCAGGGCGCAGATGCCGCGGCAGACGAGGTGGATCGGCACCCCGGCCTGGCTCGCCTGGTAGAGCGCCTTCACCACGGCCGGTTCGAGCAGGCCGTTCAGCTTGGCCAGGACGCGGGCCGGCTTCCCGGCCGCGGCGTTGGCCGCCTCCCGGCCGATCTTCTCGATCATCACCGTCTGGAGCCGGCTCGGCGCCACCACCAGCTTCCGCCACTGCGGCAACTCGGCGTAGCCGGTGAGGTAGTTGAACAGCGCCGACACGTCGTCGGCGAAGTCCGGGTTGGTGGTGAAGAAGCCGATGTCGGTGTAGATGCGGGCGGTCTGCGGGTTGTAGTTGCCGGTGGCGAGGTGGACGTAGCGGCGGATGGAGTTGTCCTCCTCGCGGCGGACCACCAGCGCCACCTTGCAGTGCGTCTTCAGCCCGACAAAGCCGAACACCACGTGTACGCCCGACTTCTCCAACTCCTTCGCCCAGAGGATGTTCCGCTCCTCGTCGAGCCGGGCCTTCAGCTCGATCACGGCCGTCACCTGCTTGCCCCGGTCGGCGGCGCGCTGGAGGGCACGCACGATCGGCGAGTCGCTGCTGGTGCGGTAGAGGGTCTGCTTGATGGCCAGCACCCGGTCGTCGTCGGCCGCGGCCTGGATGAAGTCGACGACGTGGGCGAACGACTCGTAGGGGTGGTGGACGAGGATGTCTCGCCCGCGGACGGCGGCCCAGGGGCTGTGCGCCTGGGCGAACGCGGCCACCGGGGCGGGGGCGAACGGCGGGTCGCGGAGGGCGGGGAAGCCGGGGAGGCCGTACACCTGGAACAGGCCGGTGAGGTCGAGCAGGCCGCGGACCGGGTACACGTCCTCGGGGTCGAGGTCGAGGGCGGCGGTGAGGAACTGTTCGAGGTCGGGCGGGGCGCCGGCCTCGACCTCCAGCCGGACGGCGTGCCCGCGGCGGCGGGCCTTCACCTGGGCCTCGATGGCCTGGAGGAGGTCGTCCACGCCCTCGTCGTCGATCTCGTACTCGCTGTCGCGGGTGACCCGGAAGCACACCGCCTCGCCCAGGTCCATGCCGGGGAACAGGTCCGCCAGCTGGGCCTTGATGACGGCCTCCAGGGGGGCGAAGACGTGGAGCGGCCCGGCCGCGCCGTTCCGCCCCGGGTCGCCGGACGGCAGCGCCACGAACCGCGGCAGCACGGCCGGCACCTGGACGACGCCGTAGAGCGGGTCGGCGTCGCCCGGCCGGCGCACGGTGACGGCCAGGTTGAGCGACTTGTTGAGCAGGTGCGGGAACGGGTGGGACGGGTCGGTGGCCAGCGGGGTGAGGACCGGGAAGACCTCGCGGCGGAACAGCTCGCGGGCGTGCTTCAGGTCGTCCCCGGTGAGCGGGTCGGCCCAGCGGATGACGACGCCGTTCTGTTCGAGGGCGGGGAGGACTTCGTCCTTGAGGACGCGGTACTGGGCGGCGGTCATGTCGCGGACGGCGGCGCCGATCTTGTCGAGTTGGGTCTTGGGCGAGGTGCGGTCGGCGCCGGAGCCCTGCGGGATGCCGGTGACCACCTTCTGCTGGAGCCCGCCGACGCGGACCATGAAGAACTCGTCGAGGTTCGAGCTGAAGATGGCGAGGAACTTGAGCCGTTCGAGCAGCGGCACGGTCGGATCCTGGGCCTCCTCAAGGACGCGGCGGTTGAACTCCAACCAGCTGAGTTCGCGGTTGATGTAAAGCGCCGGGTCGTCGAGGTTGACGGCCGGGGCGGGGGGGGCTGGGGCGGACATCGGAGCATCTCCACGCGGCGGGGCCGCGGTGACACGTCGGCAAGCTAACTCGGCACTATACCGATACGCCGCCGCGGTGGCGAGGCGAGCCCGGCGGTCGTGAAGAGCGGATGAGCGTTCCGCCGCACCGGGTTGCGGCCGTGGCGGGCGCGGGTACGATGCCGCGGCACCGGCACGGGAGGTGGGCGATGCGGCGGGCGTGCGTGGCCGCGGTGACGGCGGGGCTCGTGGCCACGGTGACCGGACCGGCCCAGGCCCGCCTCGACCCCGAGGCGGACAAGGAACGGCGGGCCGAGGTGATGACGAGGTCGCTGCTTGTGGCGTGCGAGGCGTACTACCTGAACCCGCAGTCGGGGAACACCTACCCGAAGGCACTCGGCGATCTGGTGATGCCGCCGTGGGGCGGGCTGCCGCTCACCCGGGGCCGGATCTTCGACCCGTGGCGCCAGCCGTACCGGTACGAGGTCGTGCCCGGCGCCGACGGGACGCCCCAGCCCTACGTGTGGTCCGAGCGGGCGGTGAACGGGAAGACGCGGGTGTACGGGAGGAAACCGCCGCGGCCGGGGAAGGAATAGCCGCTACCACCGGCCGAGGACGCGGTCGAGGGCGTGGCAGCCGCGGGCGTGCGGCCCCGGCCCGCGGCAGTGGGCGAGCAACTCGGCGTCGGCGCAGCCCGCGTCTTCGAGGGCGTCGGCCAGCACCGGCATCGCGGCGAAGTCGCGCGTCTCGTCCATCCCGCGGACGAGCGACACGGCGGCTTCGGTCCGCCACGCCGGGTCGAACGCGACCGGCCGGAACGGGTTGCCGAAGACACAACGCACCAGGCCCGCCTGGACGACCCGCTCGGCCGACGACTCCGGGAAGTAGTCGAGGCCCAACTCCTCGTGCGTAACCGGGGAACCCGGAGGGTAAGTCGCCAGCCGGTCTACCAGTCCCACCGCACGGGCCGCGTGGTGGGGGGCGGACAGGGCCGCGGTGTAGCTCTTGCTGTATGCGGCGGAGAATACCGCATCCATCGCCCACTCGCGGGTCCACAGCTGGCTCGAAGCCCGGAGGTCGGCCTGGGATGCCGTGTGGGCCGCGAGCACCTGGATAGCCTCCCTGACGCCCTCCTGCTCGCGGTAGCACACCCCCCAGACGGACTGGTCGCCGCCCGCTGGTCGTTCGAGCCGATCCAGAACGGCCCTGACGGCGTCTCCGAGATGTGGCCGGACTCGAAAAACGCACGACCAGGCGAACACCCGAAACCGCCCCCGGCCGAATCCCATCCGCGTTCGCCGGCCGGACAGCGACTGGACCATGCTCCACACGCTGTCCGTCGTCCGCCACTCGGCCTCGGTCACGGGCGCCCCGCCTGTCGGTTTCGGCGGCCCGAGTATAATTCCCGGACCGGCCCCGCGACACCCCCACGAGTTGGACCCCGGCCGATGACGGTTTCGCCCCTCCAGGGCATCACCCACGCCTGCTTCGGGCTGAGCTACCTGCTCGCCTTCGGGCTGGAGCTGGTCCGCCTGTTCTGGCCCGCCGCCGGGTGGCGCGTCGCCGGGCTCGCCCTCGGCGGCGCCGGCGTCGTCGCCCACACCGCCTACCTCACCGTCAACCAGCCCACCCCCGCCGCCCCCTACGGGGCGCTCCTGTTCCTCGCCTGGGTGCTCGCCCTGTTCTACCTCTACGGCACCGTCCACTACGCCCGCCAGGCCTGGGCGGTGTTCGTCCTCCCGGTGGTCATCGGCCTCGTCGGGCTGTCGCTGGCGCTGGCCGCCACCGCCGCCGACGCCGCCCCCGTCAGCCTGCCGGGGTGGCTCCACGGCGACCGCTTCTGGGGCGCCGTCCACGGGCTCCTGCTGCTCCTCGCCGCCGTCGGGATCAGCGTCGGGTTCCTGACGAGCGTCATGTACCTCGTCCAGGCGCGGCGGGTGCGGAACAAGGTGAACCCCGCCCGCGTCGTGCCGATGCTCAACCTCGAACGCCTCGAGACCATGACCCGCCGGGCGGTGAACCTCGCCTTCCCCCTGCTCACGGCCGGGCTGCTCGTCGGCTCGCTCCTGCTGCGGCACGACCACGACGCGGCCGGGAACTGGCTGTCGCTGAAGGTGCTCAGCACGGCCGGGCTGTGGCTGGTGTTCGGCGTGCTGCTCTACCTCCGCTACGCCACCAACATCCCGGCCCGCCGGCTGGCGCTGCTCCAGGTCGGGGCGTTCGGGCTGCTCCTGGTGGCGCTGGCGGCGTCGCACCCGTTCGTGCCGGGGGGCGACCGATGAACCTCCGGGCCATCGGCTGTAACGTCGGCTCGGCCCCGGTCGGGCTGCGGGAGAAGCTGGCGTTCGACCCCGACAAGCTCGTGCGTGCCCTCGCCGAGCTCACCGCCCGCTACGGCGCCGAGGCGGCGGTCCTCGGCACGTGCAACCGGGTCGAGCTGTACCTCGCCCGGCCGGAGGTCGGCGCCCCGGTCCACTCGCCGCTCGTGGCCGAGTACCTGTCCGAGCTCCACGGCGTCCCGGCCGCGGACATCCACCCGCACCTCTACGAGCACGCCGACGCCGACGCCGTCCGCCACCTGTTCCGCGTCGCGGCCGGGCTCGACAGCGTCGTCGTGGGCGAGGACCAGATCGCCGGGCAGGTGCGGGACGCCTTCGAGTCGGCCCAGCGGGCCGGGGCCACCGGGCCGCTCCTGAACGCCCTGTTCCCGGCCGCCGCCCGGACCTCGAAGCGCGTCCGCAGCGAGACGGGCCTGGCCCAGGGGCAGTACTCGGTCGCCAGCGCCGCGGTCGGCTTCCTGCGCGAGGTGTTCGACCGGTTCACCGACAAGACCGTGCTCGTGGTCGGCGCCGGCGAGATGGGTCGGCTGACGCTGACGCACATCCGCGAACTCCGCCCGGCGGCGGTGCTGGTGACCAACCGCAGCCCGGAGCGCGCCGAGGCCGTGGCGGCCGAGTGCGGCGGCACGCCGCTGCCGTGGGACCAGCTCGACGACGGGCTGGCCCGGGCGGACATCGTGGTGAGCACGACGGGGGCGGACGAGGTGATCGTGTCGCGGCGGCGGTTCGACGAGAAGGTGCGGCCGCGCCGGGGCCGCCGCAAGATGGTGGTGTTCGACCTGGCGGTGCCGCGCGACTTCGACCCCCTGATCGACGACGGCGACCGGGTGAGCGTGTTCAACGTGGACGACCTGAACCGGGTCCGCGACCAGCAGCTGGTGGAGCGGCGGCGGCACATGGCGCCGGCGGAGGGGGTGGTGGCGGAGGAGGTGGCAGCCTTCCTGGCCGACTGGAACCGCCGCAAGGACGGCCCGGTGATCGGGGCGCTGACGGAGGAGGTGAGCAAGATCCGCGACGCCGTCCTCGCGCCCCTCTTGGCCAAGCTGAACGGCCGGCTGGCGGCGGCCGACAAGGCGGCGATCGAGGCGGCGTTCCGGCTGTACGGGAACAAGCTGCTGCACGGCCCGATCGCGGCCCTCCAGGAGGCGAGCCGCGAGGGCCACGGCCCCGGCCTCCGCGAGGCTCTCATGCGCCTGTTCGGCCTGGGGTAACGCGGCCCGCCTGGGCGGCTACGAGCACACCGCCGCCAGCTGACGGCTCCGCTCCCAGTCGATGCGGTCCTTGTCGAGGAACGGCAGCTCGGCGGGGAGGGCTTCCAGGTACTTCGGCGCCGCCCCGGTGTTGAACACCACCACCCGCTCGTCCCGGCCGATCGCGCCGTCCTTCACCAGCTGTTCCAACACGTCGAAGCACACGGCCGTCTCGGGGCAGACGCTGATCCCCTCGGCCGAACTCGCCCGCCGCATCCACGGGCCGATGGCCGCCTCCCGGCCCGCGACGGCCAGCCCGCCGCTCGCGCGGACGGCGTCGAGGATCATGAAGTCGCCGACCGCCACCGGCACCCGCAGCCCGCTCGCCACCGTCTTGGCGTTCGGGAACAGGTCGGCGAAGCGCTCGCCCTTCTCGAACGCCGTCACGATCGGGGCGCACCCCTCGGCCTGGACCGAGATGAAGCGCGGGAACTTGATGCCCGGGGGGAGCCAGCCCAGCTCCGCGAGTTCCTGGAACGCCTTCCACATGCCGACCAGGCCCGTGCCGCCGCCGGTCGGGTAGAGGATCACGTCCGGGAGGGACCAGCCGAGCTGCTCGGCCAGCTCCAGCCCCATCGTCTTCTTCCCCTCGATGCGGTACGGCTCCTTCAGCGTCGAGAGGTCGAACCAGCCCATCCGCTCGGCGCCGTCCTTCACGATCTTGCCGCAGTCGTTGATGAGGCCGTTCACCCGGTACGCCTTGGCGCCGTACAGGTGGGCCTCGAACTGGTTCACCACCGGCGTGTCGGCCGGCATGAAGATGAAACACTCCATCCCCGCCCGCGCCGCGTAGGCCGCCGCGGCGCCGCCGGCGTTCCCGGCCGTCGGCAGGGCGACGCGCGTCACCCCGAGCCACTTCGCCAGGCTCACGCACGCCGTCTGCCCGCGGCTCTTGAAGCTCCCGGTCGGCAGCTGGCTTTCGTCCTTCACCATCAGCTGGGTGAGGCCGAGTTCCTTCCCGAGCCGCGGGCACGGGAGGAGCGGCGTCATCCCCTCGCCGAGGGTGACCGGCTCCACGTCGAGCGGCAGCGGCAGGAGTTCGCGGTAGCGCCACAGCGACGGGGGCCGCTTGGCGATGTCCGCGGGGGTGACCGCCTCCCGAATCCGGTCGAGGTGGTAGCGGACCCAGATGGGCCGGCCGTTGTACAGGTTGGCGAGCTGACCGAACGGCAGGACGGTGCCGTCGATCGCGGCTTCGAGGTGCGAGACGTAGTGCATGAAACTCCGCCGGCGGGGTGGGCGTCAGGCTACCGGGGTCGGCGGCCGTTGGCACCGGCTTTAACGATTTTCCCGCGCCGGCGCAAGTCCCCCAACCGGCGCCGTCTCACGGGTGGGCAGGGGGACGACCGGGCACACGTGAGAAGCCCGGGCGAACCCTTCACAACTCCCCCGCCCACAAGCCCCACACATAACCGAGGTTCCACCATGATCCGCCTCGCCTTCGGGCTGGCCGCGGCCGCCCTGTTGACGTCCCCCGTCGCCGCCCAGGCCCAGTTCAACCGCAACCACATCGTGAACAGTGGCAACGGCACGGGCAACACCATCGTCGCCCGCAACCACAGCGGCCCCGTGTTCGTCCCGGTCGGCGGGGGGTTCGTGCCGGTCGGCGGGGGCGGGGTCCACAGCAACCGCGTCGTGAACAGCGGCAACGGGGTCGGCAACACCATCCTGACGAGCAACGGCGGCAGGTTCGGCGTTCCCGGCGGCTTCCCGGGGGGCGGGTTCGTGACGCCCGGCGGTTTCCCGGGCGGCGGGTTCGGGGGTGGCTTCCCGGGCGGCGGATTCGGCGGGGTGAATGTGAACGTGGTGACGAACAGCGGCAACGGGATCGGCAACACCATCCTGACCGGCAACCGCCCGACCGGGCCGGGTGGGATCAACATCAACGTCATCACCAACAGCGGGAACGGGGCCGGGAACACCATCGGCACGTTCAACAAGTAACCCCTCGCCCCACACCCGAACCGGAGACTCCTTCCCATGACGCTCCCGCTCCGCACCCTGGCCGCCCTGGCGGCCGGCGGCCTGGCGACCGCCGCCCACGCCCAGCAGCCCCCGGCCAGTCCCGCCCCACCGCCCGCAGCTGTCGCCCCCGCTGTCCCGCTCGCGGCCCCGCAGGTGGTCCGCTGGCCCGGCGGGGTGATGGTCCTGAACGACCCCGAGGTGATCGTCCGCCAGCTCGGCACGCCCGGCCGCTCGACGACGGTGGTGGCCGGCAGCGGCAACGGCGTCGGCAACCGGATTGTGGTCAGCAACGGCGGGGGCGGGCTCACGGTGGTGAGCGGCTCCCGCAACGGGATCGGCAACCGGCTGCTCGTGGACCCGGGCGACCTGCTCCTCGACCTCGACCTGCCCGGGCTAACGCTTCCCCCGCTCGGTGTCCCGGCTCCCTCCCCGGCGCTGCCGCCGATCCCGCCGGCCGAGGCTCCGCCGCCGGCCGACCCGGCAGCCGCGTCACCCGCCGGGCCGGAGCTGCCGGTGGTGCGGGGTCGGCAGACGCAGTTCTGGACGACCCGCTCCTTCAGCGACGCCCACGACTGCAACCTGTACTGGCACCCGGCGGCCCGGGCGTGGTACCGCTACCACACCGACGACGACACCTACCGCCCGGCTCCGAACCCGCCGGCCTCGCCCCAAAACCCGTGACCCCCTCGAACCCGGCCGTCTCGGCCGGGTTCACGATTTCGGGGGCGCGAGACACGCGACGGTGAGCGGCCGTCAAGACGAATTGTCTCGAACGGGCTTTTCTGGCAGTGCAGTACAGAATATTATTGGTAATAATTATTGACTTAGTCGGTCGCCCGGTTAGTATCCAGCAAAATTTGTCCGCGGCGGATGAACGAGGGTGGGTGCATGGCCCGCGGTCGGCTCCCCACAACGCCGGGCTGGCATCGGGTGGTGACGGCGGTTCTCGCCGTCCCGGGGTGTTACCTGGCCTACCTGTTGGGGATCGCCCTCGCCCCGGCCCGGCCGCCGGCGGGGTCGATGGAAGCGTCGCCGCGGGAGGTGGCGGGGCTGGTGGCCGAGCCCGACTCGCTCGCCGTCGGCGAGGTCTGGGAAGATCAGGCCTTCGTGCGCGAGGTCGTTCTCACGAATCGGGGGAGCCAGCCCGCCCGCGTCACCGACCTGTCCGGCGGGTGCGAGTGCTCCCGGGTCGAGCCGCGGGCGTTCACCGTGGCCCCGGGCGCGGCCCAGCGGGTTCGGGTGACGATCGACCTGACCCACCGCTTCCCCTACCAGTACGGGGCCGGGCGGCGCGAGCTGGCCCTGGCCCTCTCCCCGACGCTGGCCGACCGCGGCGCGGCCGCCGGCGCGTGGACGCTCACCGGCGTGGTCAAGAGCCGGGTGAGCCTGGACGGGCGCGGGCTGGAGTTCGCCGACCGGTGCGGCCAGGGCGGCCCGCCGGTGACCCGGGCCATGCGGGCCACCGCCCACGTCCCGCTCGCCGGACTCACCGCGTCGTCACCACCCGACCGGGCCTCAGTCGAAGTCCGCCCCGTCGCCGGGATGCCCGACCAGTTCGCCATCCGGGTCACCCCCCACCCGGACCTCCCCCTCGGCCCGTTCCGCTTCCCGGTGGCCGTGTCCGCAACCCTCCCGGACGGGCGGTCCGTCCCGTGCGCCTCGTTCGAGGTGTCCGGCGAGGTGGTGTCGCCGGTGCGGGTGGTCCCGGGGCCGGTCCTACTCGGGGAGCACCCCGTCGGGGCGACGGCGGAGGCGGTCGTGGCCGTCCACTTCCCGGCCCCGGGGTGGGCCGTCGAGCGGGTCGAGACGGAACGGGCCGAGACGACCGTGAGCCCGGTCGACCCGGTGGACGGGCGCCCGGCCTACCGGATCACGCAGCCGGTGCGACGGGTGGGCGACCAGGCCGGGCAGGTGCGGTTCGTCTGCCGCCGCCCCCAGGGCGGGTGGGAGACGGTGCCGGTGGCGGTGTACTGGTACGGGACGGCGAACGCGGAGGGGTCACGATGAAGGGCCGACTCGCACTGCTGGCGGTGGTGTGCTCCGGGCCGGCGGCCACTGCCGACCCCCGCGACCCGATCCTCGCCGGCTGGGAGGCGAGCCGGTCGCGGTTCACGAGCATCCGCTACACCCTGGCCGGGGTGGTCGACGCCAAGGACACGAGCGGCGGGGCGAAGATCCCCACCCCCCCGCCGGCCGGGCCGGCCCCGCGGTACCAGGGGAGCGTGCTGCTCCACTTCCCCCGGCAGCGGCACCGGCTGGAGGAAACCACCCCCACCCTGTCGTTCCCGGATAAGTCGAAGTACACGACCCGCACCCGGATCTCGGTCTGCGACGGCGAGACGTTCAAGAGCCTCCACCCCCGCGACAAGAACCAGCGGTCCCCGGACAGCCCGGACATGCACATCGGCCGCGGGGATCTGCGGGGTAGCAACTTCTCGCCGCAGCACGACCCGCTGTTCCTCGCCCACGGGTACATCCCGTCCTCGCGCCAGATGCCGAGCCCTGGGCACTGGCCGACCCCGGCCGACCGGGAGGAGTACGAGGTCCGCGGGACCGGGGTGATCGGCGGTCGCAAGCACATCATCCTGCGGGCCGAGCCGTACCACGGGTTCGAGGACGAGTACTGGGTCGACCCGGCCCGGGGCGGGGCGGTCGGCCGGTACACCATCTGGGACGACAAGACCGACCCGTACCAGAAGTTCGACCTCGACTACCAGGAGGTCGCCGGAGACTGGGTTCTCAAGGGGTGGACGCACACCGTGTCGATGCGCCACCGGGTGGTCCAGGTGGAGCGGATCACCGTGGAGGCGGTCGAGGTCAACCCGGCCGTGTCCGACGGCGACTTCGACATCCCGATCAAGCCGGGGTACATCGTGAAGGAGCACGTCTTCCCGCCGAAGGGGGGCGGCCTGAACCCGGCGTACCCGGCCCAGAAGACCACCCGGGTCAAGCCGGGCGGCGGGCGGGAGGTGGTCGCGGAGACCGGGTTCCAGACGTGGGACGGGGTTCCCGTCCCGCCCCCCGCGCCCTGGTGGGGCCGGTGGTGGGCGTGGTCGGCCGGTGGGGCGGCCGTGGTGGCCGCCCTGGGGGGGGCATTCTGGCGGCGCGCCCGGCGGGCGGGGTGACCGCTCGTCGGGCGCGCCAGGGCCACGGGAGGGTGAGGGATGAAAGGGCTAATGGTTCTGCTCGGCCTGGTGGCGGTGTCGGGGGTCACGGGATACCTCGACCGGTCCGACGTGCGGGCGGATGAGCCGGCCGCATGCCCGGTGTTCGACTGCCGGACGCTCCACGCGGAGTGGGGCTTCACCCGGCAAGAGGATGCCCTTGCGTACTTCGAGGTCGGCGACGTCAACGTACCTACGAATAACGCGCAAACAGAGATCTTCGCACCGACCTCGACCGAGACGACCCCCACGAGCTACTCGGGCGAACGCGACATGTGGGTGTACAAGAACTGCGAGCCGACGTGCGGGCGGTCGAAGAACACCGACGGGAACATGGCCTGGCAGTGGCCGCAGGAGGTTGTCAAGCACGGCAAGGGCTTCCAGCCGATGGACAGCAAGAACCTCCGGACGGTCTGCACCGCCACAGTAGACGGTAATGGAACCCAGCCCACGGCCCAGACCAACACCAACACCTCCGGGCTGACGCCCCCGGGAATGCGGAAGGACGTGATCCTGCCGTGAGCCACTTCCCGCCCGGACGCCGACCGGTTGCTGCCCGCGTTGCCCGCCCGGGCTGGTCCCTGGTGGAGGTGGTCGTGGTCGTGGCCATCCTGGCCGTCCTCGCCGGCCTGACCGCCGGCGGGGTGCAGCGGGTCAGGTCGGCGGCGGCCCGGGCGGGTTGCCAGAACCACCTCCGCCAGATCGGGCTGGGCCTGTCCAACCACCACGCCGCCCACGGCCGCTTTCCGACCGGGGTGGCGAGCGGGGACGACCCCCACGCCTTCGCCCTCCGCGGGTGGATGGTCCCCCTCCTCCCGTTCGTCGAGCAGGACGCCCTGTGGCGCCAGGCCGTCGAGGCCGCCAGGCTCCGCCCCGACCGGTTCTCGGCCAGCCCCCCGCACCCGTTCGCCACCCCCGTCCCCATCTACGGCTGCCCGGCCGACGGCCGCGTCCGGGAGGCGGTGTTCGCCCGCGACAAGTTGTGGGTCGCGCTCACGTCCTACCTCGGGGTCGCCGGCACGCGGAACGCCCGCCGGGACGGGCTGCTGTTCACCGGCCGGGCGGTCCGGGTCGGGGACGTCACCGACGGGGCGAGTCAGACGGTGATGGTCGGCGAGCGGCCGCCGAGCCCGGACATGTGGCTCGGGTGGTGGTACGCCGGGTACGGGATGGACTTCCGCGGGACGGCGGACACCGTCCTCGGGGTCCGGGAGCGGGCCACCCCGGACTACCCGAGGATGCCCGACTGCGGCCCCGGCTCGACCTCGTTCCGCCCGGGCCGGCTGGACGCGATGTGCGACGTGACGCACTTCTGGAGCCCCCACCCCGGCGGGGCCAACTTCCTGTTCGTGGACGGCGGGGTCCGCTTCCTCCCGTACTCGGCCGCCCCGGTCATGCCGGCCCTCGCCACCCGGGCCGGCGGCGAGGCGGACACGACACTGGACTGACCGGCCCGTCACGGCACGAACGTGACGGCGTGGACCGGCGGGAGCCGGGCCGGGAGCGCGGCCCAGCGGTCGCCCTGGTCCTCGGACACCCACACCCCGCCCGTCGTCGAGCCGAAGGCCAGCCGGTCGCCGGTCGCGTCCACCGCCAGGGCGTGCCGGTAGACGAGGTCGTAGGCGTGCTCCTGCGGCAGCCCGGCCCGCAGCACCTCGAACGTCTCGCCGCCGTCCCGCGTCCGGCTCACCACCAGCTGACCGCCCACCGGCACCCGCCGCTCGTCCTTCGCCGCCGGCACGAACCACGCCGTCCGCGGGTCGGCCGGGTGGACCGCCACCCCGAACCCGAACCCCGACGGCGCCGCGTTCGGCACGTGCGCCCACGTCCGCGCGCCGTCGGCCGACTTGAAGACGCCGTTGTGGTGCTGCACCCACAGGTGGTCCGGCGCGGCCCGGCACTGCGCCATGAGGTGCGGATCCTGGGCCGCCGGGCTCTCGCGCAGCTCCGGCGGCATGTACTCGGCGAACATCCCGGTGCCGACCGCCCACGTCGCCCCGTCGTCCTCGGTCGTCCACGCGCCGCCGCACGACACCGCGACGCGCACGGTCTTCGGGTCGCGCGGGTCGCGGACGACCGAGTGGATGCCCGGGTGGTCCGCCCCGCCGCCGAACCACTGCATCCGCTCCGGCCGGTCCCACAGGCCGCGGACGAGCTCCCACGACTGCCCGCCGTCGTCCGACCGGAACAGCCCGCCGGGGAGCGTGCCGGCCCACAGCCGGCCGGGCTGGCCGGGGCCGCCCGACTCGAGCGCCCAGATGAGCTTGAGCGTCGCCGGCTGCGGCGGCTTGCCGTCAGCCGTCGCCACGACCTCGCCGTCCGGGTACGCCGGCGCCGCCCGGTCCTCCCAGGTCGCGCCGGCGTCGGGCGAGAACTTGAGCTTCACCCCGAAGTGGCCGAGGCTGAGGGCGGCGTACCACCCGCCGTCGCGCGGGTCGGCGTGGGCGAGGGTGACGTTCTCGGCGAGGAACGACACGCCGCCCACCGCCCAGCCGGCCGGGCCGCGGTCCACCGTGAACAGCCCCTTGCGCGTCGACACGAGAAGCCGGTCGGGCATGGCCGTCATCCTCCTGAGAGAGCCTGGAAGAGGTACACCTCGGCGCCCGCCGGCACCGGGTCGGCGAGTCGCTCCTTGTCGCACACCGCCGCCCCGTTCACGAACGCCACGACGTGGTGGCGGAGTGCCCCGCGCTCGTCGGTCACGTAGCCGCGGAGCGTCGGGTACGCGGCGAACAGGGCGTCGAGCACCTCACGCACCGTCCCGCCGGCCACCGCGCACGTCCGCTCGGCGGCCCCCGACTGTGGGGACGGGGTCAGCCAGCGGGCCAGTGCGGGGGCGACGACGACGGTCGGCATGGGGCGGGCTCGCGGGAACGGGTGGGAGGGCAGTAGTCGCGGGTCACCGGCGGGGCGGCCGGCCCGACTCGTCCCCCTGGTACGCCGTCCTGACCCGGCGCCGGACCGCCGCGCCGAAGCCCTCAGACTCGCGCAGCGCGATCAGAAGGCGGAGCTTGTCGTTCCCCTTCGCCCGCGGGTCGGCGACAAGGGTGTCGGTGAACGGCACCTCCGGCGGAACAGATCGGCCCACTCGTCCAGGGATGCGGCCGGTCTTGGCCGGCCGTTCCGCGGCGCACTTCTGCACCACCGCCACCCTTGGGTGGATGTCGTATTCGGGTGGTATCGCGCGTTTCTTCGCCAATCGGACGGCTCCGGAAACGTGGACGGAGTTCCACGTATACCACCGCCCTCCCGGCGTTGCACTCCCGGTTGCGGGCAGGGCGGCCGGAAATCGCGCCGGCCGCCCGTCCGTACCGGCGCCCCACCGCTCCCGCGTGGCCGAAAGAGATGGCCAGGAGATTGTTATTCTGACGGGACAGGAATCGACCCCGCCGGCCGGCGGGTTAGACCCCTCGGACGCTGCACGACCCTTCGGGAGTGGTGTAGAATCGACGGTGATGATGACGCCAACCACCCTCCCCGCCCCGCCGGTAACCCGCCCCCTGCGGGTGCTGATTGCGGACGACAACCAGGACGCGGCCGACTCGCTCCGCGACCTGCTCCAGCACACCGGTCATGCCGCGGCGGTGTGCCACGACGGGGGCGCGGTCGTGCCGCTCGCCGAGACGTTCCGCCCCGACGTGTGCATCCTCGACCTGTGGATGCCCGTGGCGACCGGCTGGGAGGCGGCGCGGCGGCTCCGGGAGTGGGCGGCGGGGCGGCCGCTCCTGCTCATCGCCCTGACCGGCCTGCCGGACCGGGACGAGCAGTCCCGCGAGGCCGGCTTCGACCGGCACATGCTGAAGTCGACGAACCCCCGGGAGATCGTCTCCTGCCTCGCCGCCTACGCCGCCCGACTGGCGTAGGCGGCCTCAGCCGACGAACACCCCGCCGGTGAACGTGGGGTCGAAGGCCAGGAGCGAGGCCGAGTCCGCCACCGCCCCGCCGTTCCACTTGTAGACCGCCAGGGCCGGGGCGTCGCCGACCCCGGCCCCGATCAGGATCTCGGCGGCCACGTCGGCGTCCACGTTCCGCGCCCCCACCGGCACCCCGCCCCGCAGGCTGCTGCTCCCGGCAAAGAACGAGGCGATCACGGACTGGTCCGGCCCGCCGGTCGGCAGCGTCGCCCCGCCGAACACCACCACCCGCGGCGCCCCGCCCGGCCCGGCCCCGACGACCACGTCCCCCCGGCCGTCGCCGTCGAAGTCCCCCGCCGCGACGAACGTCCCGTCCCGCAGACCGGGCTCGAAGGCGAAGAAGTCGTTGAACAGCCGGGCCGGGGTACTCCTCGGGTGCAGCGTTGCCCCGTCGAACACGGCCACCCGCGGCCCGCCCCCGACCCCGGCGGCCACGACCAGATCGGCCACGCCGTCGCCCCCACCCACGTCCCCGACCGCGACCCGGACGCCGCCGCGGAAGTTCGGGTCGGCGATCCCCAGGAAGTCGGCCAGCACCGACAGATCCCGCCCGCTCAGGACGCGCACCCGCGGCCCGCCGCCGACGTCGGGCGAGACGATCAGATCGGCGAGCCCGTCGCCGTCAATGTCGCCGGCCGCCACGTACACCCCGCCGGTGAAGGACGGCTCGAAGGCCAAGAACTGGCGCACCTGCTGGCCGGTCGCCCCATCGTACACGCGCACGTCCGGCCCGCCGCCGGGGCCGGCCCCGGTGATCAGGTCCGCGACGCCGTCCCCGGTCACGTCCGCGGCGGCCACCCGGACCCCGCCGGTGAAGCCGGCGGCGAAGGCGTTCACCGTCTGCCGCGGGGTTCCGGTCGCCAGATCGAACAGCTTCGCAGTTGGTCCGCCGCCCGCCCCGGCCCCGACCGCCACCAGCGCGCCCGGCCCGCCGAAGGTGATCTGATAAATCGCCCCCCGGCTGCGGGCGAGGTAGATCAGCTGGCCGCCCGGCCCGGTGTCCAGGCCGACGATCTGCCGGCCGGTCGGGGCGTCGGCGAAGTTGGTCACCGCGCCGGTGGCCGCGTCCAGCCGGTCGATCCAGCCGCCGGTCAGGTCGGAGAACAGGTAGTCGCCGGCGTAGTCGGACGGGAACGACCCGGGGCCGAACGCCCCGCCGACCACGGCCACGCCGTCGAACGGGTGCGGGCCGGTGTGGGAGTAGGCGTAGACCGGCGCGGTGAAGGCCGGGAACGCGCCCGGGTCGAACGTTCCTTCCGTCTGCGGCCAGCCGTAGTTCGCCCCGGCGCGGCCCGGGTTGATCTCCTCGAACGCGGACTGCCCGACGTCGTTGATGAGCATCCGGCCGGCCGGGTCGAACGTGAACGTGAACGGGTTGCGGAGGCCGGCCGCCCAGATCGCCCGGGTCGGCCCGGCGGGAACGGCCCCGAGGCCGTCGATGGCGGCGGGGTTGTCGGCGGGGATCGTCCCGTCCGCGTTGATGCGGAGGATCTTGCCGAGGCGGTTGGTGAGCGACTGCGCGTTGGCCCCGGTCGCGTTGTCGCCGACCGCCACGTACAGCTTCCCGTCCGGGCCGAAGTGGATCGCCCCGCCGTTGTGGTTGGTCGCGCCCGAGAGCGGGTCGAGGTCGAGGACGGGGAACTCGCTGCCGGCGGCGGCCACGTTCCCGGCCGCCGTGAACCGGCTGACCCGGTTGTGCGCCGGGCTGCCGGGCACAGTGTAGTGGACGTACACGAAGCCGTTGGCGGCGAACTGCGGGTCGAGGGCGACGCCGATCAGCCCGCGCTCGCCGGCCGAGTCCACGGCCAGCGACACGAACGGCGTCGAGAGGACGGTGCCGTTCTGTACCACCCGCAGGGTGCCGCCCTGCTCGGCGACGAACACCTGGCCGTCGGGGGCCACGGCCATCGCGGTCGGGCCGGTCAGCCCGGCGGCGAAGACCGACTCGGTGAACCCGGGCGGGAGCGTGACCGGGGTGAGGCGGTCTTCGAGGGGTTCGGCGCGGAGACGGGGGTGAGGCATGGACCGAGTCCCAGCTGAGGGTGCGGGCGACCGGGGTGGCGGCCGGGCCGCAAACCCCGGGCCGCGGGGTAGTCGGCGGCGGCCCCGCGTTCGGCCGTCCCGTGGTGGGACGATCCCCGCGGCGCGGTACAATCCCACCAGCGAGATCGCCCACACCTCTCCCGGAGTCGATCATGTCCACTCCCGACCGCCGCTCGTTCCTGACGGCGTCCGCCCTCGGGGTCGGCAGCCTCGCCTTCCTCGACGACCTCCCGGCCGTGTCCGCCGCCGACGCGAAGCTTGCCCGCCTCGACCCGGACGTCGAGCCGCTGGTCCGGCTGCTGGAGGACACCCCGCGCGACCGCCTGCTGGAGGAGGTCGCGGCCCGCGTCAAGCGGGGGCTGGCCTACCGCGACGTGCTGGCCGCGCTGCTGCTGGCCGGGGTGCGGAACGTCCAGCCGAGGCCGAGCGTCGGGTTCAAGTTCCACGCCGTGTTGGTGGTGAACTCGGCCCACCTCGCCAGCCTCGCCGGGCCGGACCGCGAGCGCTGGTTGCCGATCTTCTGGGCCATCGATTACTTCAAGGGCGCCCAGGCCGAAACCGTCCGGGAGTCCGGCTGGCGGATGGGACCGGTGGACGAGGCGAAGGTGCCGCCGGGCCACCGGGCGGCGGAGGCGTTCGCCGCGGCGATGGACAGCTGGGACGTGGAGGCGGCCGACGCCGCGGTCGCCGGGCTAACGCGAACCGCGGGCGAGAACGAGCTGTTCGAGGTCTTCACGAAGTACGGCTGCCGCGACTTCCGCGACATCGGGCACAAGGCCATCTTCGTGGCCAACGCCTTCCGCACGCTCCACTGCATCGGCTGGCGGCACGCCGAGCCGGTGCTGCGGTCGCTGGCTTACGCCCTGCTCCACCACGAGGGCGACAACCCGGCCAAGCGGGACGGCGACCCGGACCGCCCCGGCCGGCGGAACGCCGGGCTGGCCCGCCGGATCAACCCGAACTGGCGCGGCGGCCGGGCCGCCACCGCCGCCACCGCCGACGTGCTGGCCGCGCTGCGGACCGGCTCGGCCGACGCGGCGAGCGACAAGGTGGTGTCACTGCTGAGCGAGGGGGTGGCGCCGGCCTCGGTGTGGGACGGGCTGTTCGCCGGGGCGGGCGAGCTGCTGATGCGCCAGCCGGGGATCGTGGGGCTGCACACGCTTACGACGCTGAACGCCCTCCATTACGGGTACCAGGCCAGCGCCTCGGACGAGACGCGGAAGCTCCTCCTCCTCCAGGGGGCGGCGTTCCTGCCGCTGTTCCGCGACGCGATGACGAGCCGGGGGCGGGTGGCGGACGTGCGCATCGACGCGCTGGAGCCGGCCGAGGGAACCGGCGACGTCGGGGAGGTGTTCGCGGTGCTGTCGAAGGACAAGGCGGCGGCCGCGCGGATGGCGCTGGGGCTGCTGAAGGCCGACCCGGCGAACGGCCGGAAGCTCGTGGACGCCGGCCGGCTGCTGGTGTTCCTGAAGGGGACCGACTCGCACGACTACAAGTTCAGCGCTGCGGTGATGGAGGACTACGCCGCCATTTCCCCGGCGTGGCGTGACCGGTTCCTCGCCGCCAGCCTGTACTGGCTCAAGGGCTCGGCCGGCCCGGACGCCCCGATCGTCCGCCGGACCCGGGCCGCCCTGGCGTAACACCCGCCTTCTCAGCGGGACGCTCCGGGTTCGAGCCACACGAGAGCACCCGGCCCGCGGGCCGGGTGCGTCGTCTCCCAAGCCGTGCATTTGGCGGCGGGTTTCGTTGACCAGCTGACACCTCCGCGACCGGGCACCCGCCACATACGCTGTGGGGGTCCGGACCGCCCGGCCGTGTCCGATCGGGCGGCCCGCCCGCGGGCCGGACGAGGGGAGCTACCGATGTCGATCTCGCCACTCGCCGGGAAGCCGGCGCCGAAGGAACTCCTCGTCGACGTGGCGAAGCTGGAGCGGGAGTACCACGACCGTAGGCCCGACCCGGGCGACCCCGCCCAGCGGGTCGCGTTCGGGACCAGCGGGCACCGCGGCACCCCGGGTAACGGCACGTTCACCGAGGCCCACATCCTCGCCGTCACCCAGGCCATCTGCGACTACCGCCCGGCCCACGGCGTCACCGGCCCGCTGTACATGGGGAAGGACACCCACGCCCTCTCGGCGGCGGCCCAGCGGACCGCCCTGGAGGTGCTCGCCGCCAACGGCGTGGACGTCGTGATCCAGCGTGACGACGGGGTCACGCCGACGCCGGTCATCTCCCGGGCGATCCTCGCCCACAACCGCGGCCGCTCGACCGGGCTCGCCGACGGGATCGTCGTCACCCCGTCGCACAACCCGCCCGAGGACGGCGGCTTCAAGTACAACCCGCCCAACGGCGGCCCCGCGGACACGGACGTCACGAGGTGGGTCCAGGACCGCGCCAACGAACTGCTGCGCGGGAACAACACGGGCGTGAAGCGCGTCCCACTCGCGGCGGCCCTTGGCGCGGCGACCACCCACCAGGAGGACTTCGTCCGCCCCTACGTGGACGACCTCCGCCACGTCATCGACATGGACGCCATCCGCGGCGCGAAGCTGAAGCTGGGCGTGGACCCGCTCGGCGGCGCGGCCGGCGGGTACTGGGGGCCGATCAACGAGGTCTACGGCCTGGACGTCGAGGTGGTCAACCCGCGGGTTGACCCGACCTTCTCGTTCATGACCGTGGACCACGACGGGAGGATCCGCATGGACTGCTCCAGCCCCTACGCGATGGCGGGGCTCGTGGGGCTCAAGGACCGCTTCCGCGTCGCCTTCGCCAACGACCCCGACTCGGACCGGCACGGGGTCGTCACGCCGTCCGCGGGGCTGATGAACCCGAACCACTACCTCGCCGTGGCCATCCGCTACCTGCTCACCCACCGGCCGGGCTGGCGGGCCGACTCGGCCGTGGGCAAGACGCTCGTCAGCAGTGGGATGATCGACCGCGTCGTGGGCTCGCTGGGGCGCGTGCTGCGCGAGGTGCCGGTGGGGTTCAAGTGGTTCGCGCCGGGGCTGTTCGACGGGTCGGTGTGCTTCGGCGGCGAGGAGAGCGCCGGCGCCAGCTTCCTCCGCCGGGACGGGACGGTGTGGACGACCGACAAGGACGGCCCGCTCCTGTGCCTGCTGGCCGCCGAGATCACGGCCGTTACCGGGAAAGACCCCGGCGAACACTACCGCGAACTGACCGACCGGTTCGGCCCCACCTTCTACACCCGGATCGACGCGCCGGCCACGCCCGACCAGAAGGCCCAGCTGGCGAAGCTGTCGCCGGAGGCCGTGGCCGCGGGGGAACTGGCGGGCGACCCGATCACCGCGAAGCTCACGCGGGCGCCGGGGAACGGCGCCCCGATCGGCGGGCTGAAGGTCGAAACGGCGGCCGGCTGGTTCGCGGCCCGGCCCTCCGGCACCGAGAACGTGTACAAGGTCTACGCCGAGAGCTTCCGGGACCAGGCCCACCTGGACGCGATCGTCCGGGAGGCCCAGCAGATCGTGGCCGCGTCGATCCGGTGACGGGCGGGCCGCCGGCCGGAGCCCGGGGCGGCCCGGGTCACGCGTACCCCTCGACCGCGGCGGACAGGTACGCCTCGACCCCGTCCGCCCGCCCGGCCAGGACCGTCCCGACATAGGCTTCCCGCTCCCACCACATCACCCGCAGATCCCACACGCAGAACGACTCCCCGCCCGCCGCGGGGCGCCACCCGTCCGGCCCGCCCAGGTACACCCGCACGGGCAGCTCGTTCTCGCGGTCCCACCAGCCGGCGATGAGGTAGTTTCCCGTCCGCCCCTGGTGGAGGATCACGAACCCGACGCCCGGCCGGCCCTCGTCCACCGCCGGCCGGGGCAGGTCCGCGGCCAGCCGCGCCCAGCCGGCGGCGAACCGCCCGCGGTCGAGCGGCTCGGCGCCGTACCGGATGGCGTAGACCTTCAGCTGAAGGCCGGCGAGAACCTCGACGCCGAGGTACGACAGCGGCCGCGGGTGATACCGCTCGAACATTCCGGAACCCTCGCTACCTACTGCTCCGTTACAGCATCCGACGCCACCGACCCCAAGGGCTTCGGATCGACCCGTTGCTCGTCGGGCCGCTCACGGCGCCCGGTCGGCGAGCCGCGCCCGTGCCCGGCTCAGAATCATGGCGTGGTCGAACGCCAGGGCGGGCAGTTCGTCGAGCGGGAACCAGCCCACCTCGGCCGCGTCGTCGGCCGCGACGGGCTTCAGCTCGTCCGGCTTGACCCGCACCAGATACGCCACTGTTACCGTCCAGCCTCGGGGGTCGCGGCCCGGGTCGCCCGCGGTGTACAGTTGCTCCAACTCATCCACGACCACGCCCGTCTCTTCGAGCGTTTCCCGACGGGCAGCGGCCACAAGTGGTTCATTCTCGTCAACGAAACCTCCCGGCAAGGCCCAGGTTCCGGCGAACGGATCTTTGGCCCGCCGGATGAGCAACGCCCGCGGACGGGACTCACGGGTGGCGATCACGAGGTCCACGGTCAAGGCCGGGCGGGCGTAATCGTAAGTGAACTTCTGAGCCCTTTTTGCGCCCATCCGAACCCCTCCGGCCGGGAACGACTTGGGGCCGACGGTTCGGTCCCGTTTGGACGAACTTACCCGCCCACCGGCCGGCTGCCAACTGTGTGGTTTTCGGACCACCCGGCTAGAATGCGGGCGACCAGATACCCGAACCCGCAGCGCCGGCGGCGTGACCGTTCAACGACGGTCTGGGGCAGTCGCCCCGCCCGCGGCGTGAGGAGAGGTGCTTTGTGCGGTTGGAAACCATCACCTGTTGGGAAGCGACCGATGTGAGTGACCCCCTGGTGCAGGCGGCGGGCCGGTTGTACGAGCGCACGCTCGACCCGGACGAGCGCATCCCGTGGGAGTGGATCGAAGGCAGTATTGCCGGCCGGCCCGGCCGGACGTCGGGCTGGCGGCGTCACCTGATCCTGGCCGCCGCCGGCGGACCGGGCGCCCGCCCCGATCAGCTGGCCGGCTACGCCTACGGGGCGTTCATCCCCGGCTACGGCGGCTACCTCTGCTACATCGGGGTGGACGAGGCGTGCCGCGGCGCCGGGGTCGGCCGCCAGTTGTTCGAGGCGTTCTTCGACCGGCTGGCGGCCGACGCCGCCGCGGCCGGGGAGCCGCTGCCGTTCGTGGTGTGGGAGAGTTACCGCCCCGACCCCGACGAGCCGCCGGCCGCGCACGCCGTCTGGGCGGCCCGGGTCCGGCTGTTCGAGAAGGTCGGCGGGCTGTGGGTGAAGGGCGTGGCGTTCCTGACGCCGAGCTTCGCCGCGGACGGGGCCGACCCGATCCCGCTTCAGCTGTTCGTGAAGCCGGTAGACCGGCCGGCGGCGGGCTTCACCCCGGACCGGCTGCTGGGCGTGGTGGAGGGGCTGTACGAGCGGGTGTACCGGATCGACCCGGGCGACGACCTGTTCGACCGGACCCTGACGCCGGGTTGCTGCCCCCAGCTGAGCCCCACCCGCGAGGCGGGCGCGGCCCCGGAGGCGGTGGCGGCGTGACCCGCCGCCCGGGTCACTCCGGGCTGGCCTCGTGGGCGCCGACGTCCGGCCGGGGGCCGCGGCGGCGGCGGTCGAGGTCTTCCGCAACGTCCACGTCGGCCGCCGCGGCGTCCACAACGCCGGCCGGGCGGCCGATCAGGTGAAGTTCGCCCCGGCCGGGGTCAACAAACAACCCGGCCGCCGCCCCCTCGACGTTCCCCTTCACCTCGATCTTCGACTCACTCTCGACCTGCACGCGAGCACCGGCGAGCAGGTTGTACGCCACCACGAGGCCGGGAGCCTCCCCCACCACCCGCACCCCGCGGCGGAGCCGGCTGTCGGGGTCGAAGACCGTGTTGTGGACGATCCGGCAGTTGCGGGTGTGGATGGCGGTCACCGCCCCCTCCGGGGCGCGGGTGAAGCAGTTGTTCCGGACGACGCACCCGGTGGCGTGGACCGGGTCGGCCGGGTCGCGGGTCGCGTTCCCGAGCCACACCCCGGCGTCGCAGTCCACGACCACGTTCCGCTCGACGACGCAGTCCCGGGAGTCCACCCACAGGAACACCGCCGGCCGGCCCTGCCGGGTGCGGCCGCGGATGCCGCGGAACAGGTTGTCCCGGACGACCCAGCCGGTCGCGCTCATGGCGTCGATCCCGCCGACGTAGTCGCCGCCGAACGTCGCCGCGGTGTCGTCCGGGTCGTCGCCGTACTCCTTCGGGCGGTCGTTCTCGAAGAGGCAGAACTCGATCACGCACCCGCGGGGGCGCAGCCGCTCCCGGTCGGCGCGCGGCACGGCCACCCCCTTCACGGCCCGCTGCCAGACGTTCCGGAACACGCAGTCGTAGACCCGCAGCCGCTGGACGCCGGAGTCCGAGTTGATCTTGATGCCGTTCCAGCGGACGTTCTGGATCGTCAGGTGGGCGATCGCCACGTCCGCGCAGCCGCTCACCCAGACCGCCTCGCCCAGCGTGCCGCCGCCGTCGAGAACCACGCGCGAGCGGTCGCGCGACCGGCTGCGGATGGTGACGCGGTCGGTGCGGACGTGGAGCGGGGACGTGAGGACGTAGCGGCCGTCGGCGAGAAGGATGGTCCCGCCGGCCGGGACGCGGGCCACGGCGGCCACGAGTTCGGCCGTGGTCGAAACCGCGATCACCGACCCGGAGGCCGCCGGGAAGGGCGGCGCGGCGGGCCGGAGGGGTGGCTGGGGGTCGGCGGCGACGGCAAGGAGCGCGGACAGGAGGGCCGAGGTCACGGCGGTCTCGGGCGGGGAAACGAAGCCGCCCCGGTCACCCCGGGGCGGCGGGCGTCACTTCAGCTCGACCGACCAGTAGGCGGCGTCCACGAACGACTGCCACGACTGGTACTTCTTCTGGGTGAGCTTCAGGTTCAGCATCGGGCTCCGCTTCGGCTTCTCGGGCTTGCGGATCAGGGTCATGTTCGCCTGCCGCGGGGTCCGCCCGCCCTTGCGGACGTTGCAGTCCACGCAGGCGCAGACGATGTTGTCCCAGGTCGTGCCGCCGCCCTGGCTCCGCGGGGTCACGTGGTCCAGGCTCAGCTCGCTGGTCGGGAACCGCTTCCCGCAGTACTGGCACTGGTTGTGGTCCCGGGCGAAGATGTTCCGGCGGTTGAACTTCACCGTCTGCTTGGGCATCCGATCGTAGCCGAGCAGCCGGATCACCCGCGGAGCCTGGATCGCGCTCGTCGGCGTCCGCACCCAGTCGTCGTCGTCCTTGACGTTCAACTTGGCCCGCAGCTCGCTCAGCTCCGCCCAGCTCTGGAAGTCGTAGGTGGCGAAGGCTCCGTCTTCGAGGCTCACCACCTCCGCCAGCTCCTTGCACAGCAGGCAGAACGCGCGCCGGACGCTGATCACGTGGACGGCCAGGAACGTCTTGTTCAGGACGAGCACGCTCGCGTCCAGCGCCGTGCCTATGCCGGGAGTCATGGCGGTGCGACCTTTCTCAAGTGAGGCCCGCGGCCGCCGGATCAAGCCGGCGGGCGGGTCGCAGGATACGAGGCGCGGCCGGGCGGAGAGGTTCGTACAACCCCCGCCCATAATACCCGACCAGCGCACGCCCCGGAAGGGCCGGCAACCCCGGAAAGCGGGCGGCTTCATCCGGACTTCATCCCGAAGCCCGCGAATCTGCTACGGGCGGGCGCCCCGCACCACGGCGGCGAGCCGGGCGAGGCCGGCCGGGAGGTCGGTGGTCGGACCAGCAACGGGGAGGCGGACCAGGGCGACGGCCACCGGCCCGGCCCGGAGTGTGCGGCGGGCGAACCGGGTGCCGGGGTAGACCAGCCCCACCCGCCGCGCGCCGGTCACCGTGGCGTAGGCGAGGACCTGGTGCAGGTCGGCGGGGTCGGGGCCGGGCCGCTTCCACTTCGCGTCCAGCACCCAGCGGGCGGCCCCGCGGCGGCGGACGAGTACGTCCGGGCGGAGGGTCAGGTCGCCGACCGCGAACCCGGGCTGCGCCTCGACCGACCAGCTGGGCCGTGCGCGGAGCTGCCGGTCGAGGCCGACTTCGAGGAACCGCTCGAACGCTCGCCCGAGGTCGACCAGGAACGCCCCGCCGCCGGGGGTGCCGTCGGCCGCGGTGAGTCCGTCGCGGAGGGTGCGACACAGCGCGAGCAACGCATTGTACGCACCGGCCCGCGGCTCGCGTGCGGCCGCCCCGAACAGCTCGTCCGTCGGGAGAACAGGCGTGACGTCGTCGAGTACGGCGGCCGCGGCCCCGACCGCCGCGCGGACCGCGGGCGGCAGGGCGGGGTGGCGGAGAAGGGTGTCCGCGACGGCCTTCGGAATCTGGTTCCAGGGCACGTCGAGGTCGAAGACGGACTCGGTGACGTGGAAGACGGCGGGGAAGGCGCGGGAGGCGGCGTCGCGGAGTTGGTCGGCCGTGCGGAGCCGGCCACGCAGGTACGCGGCGGCGTGGTCGGCCTCGCGGTAGCCGCGGACCAGCCCGGCCGCGGTCACCTCCCGCAGCCGCTCCGCGAACTCGGCCGCCAGGACCGCCAGCAGGTCGGCCGCGGGGTCGTGGCGACCGCCCGCACCAAAGCCGGACGGGTCGAGCCCGAGGAGCATCCGCAGGTTCGGCCACGGCAGCTTGGGGCGGATCGTGAGGCGCGTCCGAGGCGTGTCCAGGGTGCCGACCACGCCCCGGGGGGTCAGCTGATAACGGCCCGGCCCCGCCCCCGGGTTCACCTCGATCACCCCGCGGAAGCGGTCGCGGAGGACGGTGGCGTCCGCCCGGTGGAGGCGGACCTCCCGGGTGCGGCGTTCGACGAGGACGACCGTCCGCCGGGTCACGGGTTCAGATCCTCGTCGGGCTCGGGCGGCAGCGGCGGGGGCTCGGCCGCGACGCCGGGGACGCCCCGGAGTTCGGGGTTCCACACCTTCCAGCCGCGGCCGAAGGGGGCGACCGGGTCCGAGGTGTCGGGCTCCTCGAACGGGCGGGTCGGCGGGAAGTCGTCGGCCGCGGCGAACACGACGACGCCGTCGCGCAGCCGCTGGTACTGGATCGGCTGGCCGGTGTACGGGTCGGGCGGGAGCGGCGGGAGGATGTCGGCCGGGATCTCCGCCAGCGACTCGGGCCACCGCCCCTTGGCCTGCCGGAACCGCTCGCACGCCACCGCCGCCGACGCGGTGAGGAGCTGGGCGCGGCCGCGGACCGTCGCCTCGGCGACCTTCTGGGTGGCGGGGAGGGTGAGCTTGGTGATGATGTAGCGGAACCCGTCGGCGTCCGAGAACGGGTACTTCAGGCTCATGAACGCCTTCTTCTGCTCGTGGTGGGGGAGCTTCGCCGCCTCAAGTCCTTCAGTCAGGAGCTTGAGCGACATGGCCCGGTCGCCGGGGAGGACGGCCTTGTACAGGCTCAGCCCGACGCCCATGAACGGGCTGCTCTTGAGCCCGAAGACGCCCGCGTCCTCGGCCCCGACCTTGCCCTCCTCAAGAGCCTTGAAGAAGCGGTCGATGGCGGCCCGCTCGCCGCGGAGGCCGACGACCAGCCACGGGTAGTCGGCCTCGGCCCGCAGCGCGGCCTGGAACTCGGCCAGCCCGGCCTTCGGCTCGCCCCAGGCGAGAACCTGCATCCCGGTGGTGGTGGCGACGTTGGCCCCGGCGATGCGGACGAGCTGCGAGATGAGGAACGGCTCGTCCCCGAGCGCGCGGGTGGCGACGAGCCCGGCCCGGGCGGCGGTGATGCCGCGGTCCGGGTGGCCTTCGAGGGTGGCCAGCCGGGCGTCGATGTCGAGCAGCTCGAACACCTCGCGGGTCTGCTGGGCGTGGGGCAGGAGGGTGGCGAACGGGTTCTCGGCCACCTTCAGCGGGACGTACCCGTTCAGCTGGGCCGCGACCTCGGGGCGGAGGAAGCCGGCGCGGGCGGCCTCGCGCGCCTCGGCGGTGGCGGTGCCCGCCTGGAGGAGCCAGGTGAGCCCCCAGAACCCGGGCAGCTTGTTCGACACCGGGCCGCCGCCCTCCCGGCTGCTGCGGAAGTTCTCCCACTCGGGGCTGACCTTCTGCCGCACCTGCTCGGCGACCACGGCCGGGTTCCGGTCCGGGGGCGGGGCGTTTTTCGCGCGGGCGGCGAGCACGTCGTCGAGCCGCCAGCCCGGGTCGTCGGCGTCGAGCTTGGTGGTGATGCGGGCGAGTTCCTTGTCCCCCATCCGCCGGAAGGACTCGCGGGCGATGAAGAGGACGAGGACGAGGACGGCGAGGAGGATGCCGAACCCGGAGAGGGTGACTTTCAGCCAGCGGGGGAGCCGCATCGGGAGCCTCGGAGGATCGGGGGCGGGAATTCAGGCCCGCCCGGCGCGGGTGTTGCGTCGCTCGACGTCGCCCGGGAGAAAGACGCCGTGCGACTCACACTCTTTCGGCTGATTCTGGCCGCGGCCGCCGTCGCGGCGGTGGCCACTGAGGTTCTGCTAGGCCGGCTGGTCACCCCGCCGGACGCCGGCTCCGCCGTCCTGGGCGGGCTGTGGCTGGCGATGCCATACCTGGGCGCGGCCGGCTTGGCCGGTCTGACGCGGCGCCACACCCCCGCGCTCGTCACGCTGCTGGTCGCGCTCGTTGTGGCCGGCGGGGTGGGTCTGTTCCTGCTCGACGCCTCGGCCACGCAGGAGGAGGCGGCCCGCCGGCAGGTCGAAACCGCCGTCCGCCCGGGGGAAGACCCCGACCGCGGCCCGGCGGCAGCGCGGCAGGTCGGGGCGGACCTGGGCGCCACCGTCTCCGGCGCCTTCTCGATCCTGTTGTGCGTCTTCCTCCCGCCACTTCAGCTGACGGCCGTCACCGTTCCGACTGTTATCGCCTGGGTGGTGTCCGCCCTGTTCCGCCGCCGGCCGGAAGAGGGGAGAGCCCCCACCGCCGCATCGGCGTGGGGTGATGCAGGTGGTCCGCCCCCCGGGGCGTGAGAGGTATGTCACCCACGCCCGGGCGGGCCGTCCCCTGGCGAGCCGGTTCCCATTCTACCTGACACAGTCCGACGGGGACACCGCCATCCGCCACCGCCCCACGTCGTCGGTGTCGCGGTGCCAAACGGCAATCGGAAGCCGACACCCACAGGGGGGCGCCGGGTGCGACAGGATCGTCTTCGCACGCCGCGGGACGCTGCACCGCCGGTCGTGACCCCGCGTCGAGGTCGGGGAGGCTCCCGCGGACGGCGCCCCGAGCGGGTTCGAGGCCACCGCTCGTACCTGGATCGGGCCGAGGGCCGAGTTCGCGTTTGACGCCGGCCCGGTGGCTGGTTGCGCTTACCCACAAGCAAGCGTAATCGCGGATCAATGATCGGTGTTAGGCGTACTCGGCGAGTACGCCTAGCACCGGTCGGCGACGGAGGACGGACCGGTGGCGTGGGGCTTGGCGGTTCTGGTCGCAGCCATCACCCTGCTCGGGCTCACCCTGGCCTTGAACGCACTGCCGGCGAGGTGCCCTCTCTGCAAGCGGCTCAACGTCTTCCGTCGCACGAGGACTGGGCGATGCCTGGACGGGCGCGACGAGGAGGGGGATCTCCGTCGGCGGTCGACCGAGTTCTCCTGCGGTCGGTGTGCCGGGCGGTATTGGGTCGTGTGGGATGACTTCGAGGGCCGCAGCGCGGTTGTAGTGCCGCCGGCCGGCCCAGGCTCCGAGCCCCACACTGCACCTGACGCCGGCCGCTGACAGACTTACTGTGAGTGGCAACGCGTCCAGCGGCCGGCGCGGGTGAGCTACTTGTTCGGCCCCGGAGGGCTGTAGGGTGGGGCAGCGGATGGAGTGGACCGACGCCGAGGCCGTGGCCGACCTGACGGCCGAAGTGCCGCTCCGGCGCCACTGCGTGATCGGCGGGCGGCTCTACGCGTGGAGCAGACTCCGACTCCCGGAGGGGGAGGTATGGTTGCCCCTCTGGTTGCTGATCGAGGACAACGACCTGGCCCGGATCGCTCCCGCCGCCATGCTCCGGGCCGGCGTCCGGGCGTTCGGGTCGCGGGAAGAGGCTCTCGACTGGTACCGCACTCAGTCGTGGGCGGAGGACGCCACCGGCGGTTCGGCCGAACCCCGCGCTGCACCTGACCGGCGGGCCGAGTAGGCTTATCGAGAGGCAGAGTTCGCAATCCTGCCGGCAGGTGAGCTTCTCGTTCGGCGTTGAAGCCCAGAGCCGCACGTCGCGGTTGCTCGGCATCCTCGGTTCCACCGGCACCGCGTCAGCCGTACAAGACGCACAAGCGTGGGCACAAGAGTGGTGGTCGGAGAGGGTGAGTCGGTCGAGCAGGCGCTCCGTCGACTCGACCAGTGGATTCTCAAGAGCAACCGGTGGCCGGTCTTCAAGCCCAAGCCGACGAAGCGGCGGCAGGACTTCCACCAGACCGATGGGCAACTCCAGCGGCAGCGAGCCGGGCTGGCCAAGACACGACAGAAGCGTAACACCAATCGCTACCGCAAGAAGTACGTCTACTTGCGCCGCTGGCACGAGCAGAACCCGTATGCGTGAGTCGAAGGCACCTGCCGAATGCCGCGCTGCACCTGGCCGCGGCCTCATTCGCCGTAACTGACCCGTAGCTCGGCCGGCCGCGGCCGCTGAGCTTCATCTTTCGCTCGGCGGCGAAGTTCGAGTGCGCAATGACGCTCAAACTGCGAAAGGGTGCCGAGGCCGCCTTCTTCATCGGCACGCGGGACGGACCGGCGTACCGGTTCGGCATCCACGTCTACGGCGCCGGCCGAGAAGGCTGGTGCGTAGCGACACACTGCAACCACGGCCGCGACCGCGACGGGGGCGTGCGGCAACTCCCGACCGGGGAATGGCCGACGCTACTGCACCTCATCGACCGGTGTGGGTTCTGGTCGCTGCCCGAGGACGGCACGCACCTCGCCCGTCCCGACGTGGTGGTCGATGACGGGGAGTGGCTGGCGGTCGAGGGGCGGGACGCCACCCGCTCTCATCGGGTGCGTCGGTACGTGTGGTGGGAGCCGGGGCTGAACGGCGTCCTCGCATTCGGGCGGCGGGTGTCCGGGTTCTATGTGCGGCATCCGGCTTCCGGCTTGTGGGTGCCGCCGTCGGTGGTTCCCCGGCCCGAAACCCACGACGCCAAACCGACAGCGGCTCCGGACCCGACGGGTGCATAGGTTTTCCGTGACTCATAGCTCTCCGCGCCCCGGCGCCGATGAGCGAATGGCTCGGCCACCCGAAGGCCGGGCTCGGCCGTCGCAGGTGTTGATCCTGACCCTCGGCCCCGAGCAGGAGGAGCAGGTCTTGCTGGGCGAACAAATCAAGCTACGACTCCAGTGGGAGGACGGGGGCGCGACGCTGCAGACGTCCGAGCAGATCACGGAACAGTTCCGAGCGGCGGGGGTTCCGTGCTTTCCGGCGGTGACCCGGGCGTTCTCGGCGTTCGGCGGCGGGCGGTTGCGGATGCGGGAGGACGGGCGGTTCAAGATCGACCACGCCGGAACCGCACTGCTCGCGATGAAGCGGCACCCGGTCACCGACGAATGGGCCGACGACCCGGCGCAGTTCCGCATGGAGTTCGGTCACAGCGAGAAGAGTCAGTCGCGGTTCACGATCGACGGCCACGGGCAGATCTACGAGGACGGCCAACGCGTCGGGGCCAGCATGGCCGCGTGGCTGGAGGCGCTGAGTCGCGGCGGGGGTCGGTGGCAATCCGGCAGCTGAAGGCGGTGCTTGGTCCGGGGCGAGTTGCGGAGGCCCGGCGGTGGCCGAACCCCGCACCGCACCGGACGCCGGCTGCCGATACGCTTCTCGCGACCCACCGCTAACCCGACCGACGCAGGTGAGCTTCCAGTTCGGCCGCAGAGGGCGCGCTGTGGACGAGGACGCTTGGCGGCAGTTGCTGGCAGGGCTCGATCTGGTCGGGGAACTGCACCCGGTCGCGGTGGAAACTCTGGATGCCTACGAGCGGCGGTCGGGGTTCAAGCTCCCGGCCTCGTATCGCCACTTCTGCCGCGTGTTCGGTCCGGGCAGCATCACGGACTGGTTCGAGATCGCCGTGCCAGATTTCAAGGGGAGGTCGCCGAACCGCCACGACCTGGATACGGTCGGGCGAAACTCCCACGACCACCTGGAGTGGCAGGCGTACTCGGACGACCCGCAGCAGTACGAGCGGGCGGTGATCTTCGGGAGTGATTGCACCGGGGCGCGGTTCTTCTGGGATCCCGCGGAGCGGACCGGCCGGCGAGGAGATGAGTGCGCCGTCTACGCCGTCTGGCGTGACTGGACCCGCGGGCGGGTGTGCGATACCTTCTGGGAGTTCGCCAGCATTTGCCTCCACCGCGGGAGCCGAACGCTCTACGACGACCCACCGGACCTGGTGTTCCGCGCGGCATGGTATGGCGGTCGGGTCCAGAAGCGGCGCAAGGCCGAACCCCGCGCGGCCGCGGACCGCGGCCCGGTGCTGCCGCATCGCCCCGAACAGCCCGGCCATTGAGTTCCGCACTGCCGCCCCGTCACGGTCAGACTGGCGGTGGACCCACCCGAACGCCGGCATGAGTGGAGCGAACGTTCGCTGGCCGCTGCCCGGGACAGATCGTTCGTTTGATCCGTGTCGGCTCGGGCGGCAGCCCCCTAGGCCTCGGCCCGACCCAGGCTCCCGGTGATCGCCATCGGCCGCCCGTCGTCGGTCTACGCGCCCGCACGGCTGAGCAGTACCCCCGGATCATGTCCCTCCGGGTCGGCCCGCCTCCACCCGGCGGGCGGTGCGGGTCTTTTTCTTCAGCTCCTTCGTGGCGTGTCGGCCGGCCTCGTAGATCGGCCGAGTCGCCTCACGGAGGGGGGGACGGGCTCAGCTGGTGCGGTACCACTGCGAGTATCTTGGTGACCGCCTTGCGGATCGAGGGCTGGCCGTCCGACCCGACGGCGGTGACCGGCACCGGGCACACAACCTTCACCGCCGCCAGCAGTTTGGCCAGATCCTGTGGCCGGGCGGGCAGAAGGCTATTCGCCAGCAGCACCTCGCCGGACAGGCCGTCCCGAAGAACCCACCGCGCCTCATGCCCGACGTCCGGTTGGAGTCCTTCGAGGGGACAGAACCACCTTCCCCTGCGCCGTCCGGAGGCGCTTCAGGCATCGGTCATCGACCAAGACGACGGTGAGGAGTTCGTCATACCGGCCGGGGAGGTTGGTGACGGCTCCGTCGGACACCGCCGCCCCGTGGCCGATGGGGTGGGCGCGGATCTCGGGAACGGACCGGTGTTCGGCGTACCGGAGGCGGCCGATCAGGGCGATCACGTCCCGCCCGAACGCGTGCCGGGGGGAGGACGATCGCGCCTTCGGCATTGGACCGGTACGGCCGCTTGTGGGTCACACACCCGTGGGGGCGGCAGCGGTGGATGGCGAAGTGGAGGCGAGTCACACCCCGGCCGTGCGTGAACCGTCCGGTAGTTGGCGTAGGCGGCCCGGAGGCGCCGCACGGGCCGGTGGTGCGGTCGGGGGTCGGGTCGCGGGTGACGGCCGGCCCGGCCACGGGTCGCCCTCCCGGGACGCCCTAAAGCCTGTCGGGGTCATCGCGTGCCTGCCAGTCACGGCTGCCGGCCTGTTTTTTCGAGAGCCGCGTCAGTTTTTCACGGCGACGGGGTCTCTTAGTGAGGTTGCTCCACAGAGCCCATACCAGACGCCACGGGAGCCCGTGCCTTGCGGCCGCCCCCGGCCCGGGCTCGCGCCTGCACCCGCGGCGGACGGGGTAACGAGTCGCGCCCACGACACCCGGTGGCTTCGTCCCAACACCCGGCACGGTGGTCGAGTATGAATCCGTTCCGCATGGCTCCCTGGTCGAACCGCGCGCTGCGGCGGGCCGCGAAGAGGCGAGCCGCCAAGCCCTCCGGGCGGAAGAACCCGCTGCGGGGGCCGGAGCGGTTGGAGGGGCGTGACGTCCCGGCGCTCGTCACCTGGGTCGGCGGCGGGGACGACCTGTGGTCGAACCCCCTCAACTGGTCGGGGGGCGTACTTCCGGGCGATGGGGATGACGTGGTGATCGCCGCGCCCGGCGCCACCGTCGTTGTCACGGGCACCCCCGCGCCTGTCCGGTCGATCGACAACCGGGCGATGCTCCACGTCACGGGTTCCGAGCCGACCGGCTCGGCGACCCTGTCCGTCGCCGGGGAACTGACGAACCACGGCACCATCCGCCTGGAGACGAGTTCGACGGCCTGGTACAACCCGGGGTCGTTCCTGAGCGTCGGGGTGCTGACGAACGCGGCGGGCGGGCGGTTGGAGGCGAGCCCTGGGGCGGGCGGCCCGCGGGGGGTCACCGGCGCGGTGGTGAACCGGGGGTCGTTCGCCGCCGACACCCTGGTGACGGTGTCCGGGCCGGGGTTCGCCCAGGAGGGCGGGACGGTCGCGGCCGGCCCGGCGGGCGAGGTCCGGGTGGCGGGGGGTCGGCTGGACCTGACCGGCGGGGGGGTGAGCGGGCTGGTCCGGGCGGTCGACGCCCGCATCCGGGTCGGCCCCGGGGTGTCGGTGCCGTCGGTCGTCCGGTCGGCGGGGGCGGGCGGCGTGCTGGAGGGGAACCTGTCGCCGGCGGTGACGGTGTGGGTGGAGGGGACGGGGGAGGGGGGGTGGGGGGGCGCCACCCTGACGGCCGCCCCCGGGGCGGTGAACGCCGGCACCATCCGGCTGGAGACCGCCTGGACCGCCTGGTACAACCCGGGCGCCCAGCTGGTGGCGGACCCGGGCGGGTTCGTCAACCAGGCCGGCGGCGTGATCGAGGCCCGCCCGGGGGCGGGCGGGGCGCGGGCGGTGACCGGGCCGGTGGTCAACCGGGGCCGGGTGACCGTGGCCGGGGGGACGCACCTGGCGGTGGCCGGGGCGTTCGAGGCGGCCGGCGGGGTGGTCGACGGGGACGGGGACGCGTACCTGGTCGACACCACCCTGGCGGTGACCGCCGCGGCGTCCGCCCCGACGACACTTCGGCTGGTCGGGTCGACCCGCCTGACGACGGACAACCAGCCGGGGTACACGCTGCGGGTGGAGGGGACGGGGGACGGGGGGTGGGGCAGCGCCACCCTGACGGTCGACCCGGGGCGGGTGAACCACGGTACCATCCGCCTGGAGACGAGTTCGACGGCCTGGTACAACCCGGGGTCGTTCCTGGCGGTCGCCGGCGGCGGCGGCCTGACGAACGCCCCCGGCGGGCGGGTCGAGGCGAACCCCGGGGCCGGCGGCCCGCGGGCGATCGCCGGGAGCCTCAAGAACCAGGGCGTGGTGCTCGTCGGGCAGGGTGTGTTACTGACCTCCGACGGCAGCGACGCCTGGTTCCGGCAGGAGGACGGGGCCGTGGTCGTCGCCGACGGCGGCGAGCTCCGCTTCCAGACCCAACACGTCACGCTCGCCGGGGGGGCCGTCTCGGGGCTCGTCCGCGTGGTCGACAGCCGGGTCGACATCGAGCCGGCGTTCGCCAGCCCGACGACGGTGCGGTTCGTCGGCGCGGGCGGGGTGTTGACCGGGGTCGTTCCCGCGGGAACGACGGTGTGGGCGGAAGGGACGGGGGACGGGGGGTGGGAGAGCGCCGTCATCACCGTACCTTCGGACTTAACGAACCACGGCACCATCCGCCTGGAGACGAGTTCGACGGCCTGGTACAACCCGGGGTCGTTCCTGACGATGGCCGGCGGCGCCACCCTGACGAACGCGGCGGGCGGGCGGTTGGAGGCGAGCCCTGGGGCGGGCGGCCCGCGGGGGGTCACCGGCGCGGTGGTGAACCGGGGGTCGTTCGCCGCCGACACCCTGGTGACGGTGTCCGGGCCGGGGTTCGCCCAGGAGGGCGGGACGGTCGCGGCCGGCCCGGCGGGCGAGGTCCGGGTGGCGGGGGGTCGGCTGGACCTGACCGGCGGGGGGGTGAGCGGGCTGGTCCGGGCGGTCGACGCCCGCATCCGGGTCGGCCCCGGGGTGTCGGTGCCGTCGGTCGTCCGGTCGGCGGGGGCGGGCGGCGTGCTGGAGGGGAACCTGTCGCCGGCGGTGACGGTGTGGGTGGAGGGGACGGGGGAGGGGGGGTGGGGGGGCGCCACCCTGACGGCCGCCCCCGGGGCGGTGAACGCCGGCACCATCCGGCTGGAGACCGCCTGGACCGCCTGGTACAACCCGGGCGCCCAGCTGGTGGCGGACCCGGGCGGGTTCGTCAACCAGGCCGGCGGCGTGATCGAGGCCCGCCCGGGGGCGGGCGGGGCGCGGGCGGTGACCGGGCCGGTGGTCAACCGGGGCCGGGTGACCGTGGCCGGGGGGACGCACCTGGCGGTGGCCGGGGCGTTCGAGGCGGCCGGCGGGGTGGTCGACGGGGACGGGGACGCGTACCTGGTCGACACCACCCTGGCGGTGACCGCCGCGGCGTCCGCCCCGACGACACTTCGGCTGGTCGGGTCGACCCGCCTGACGACGGACAACCAGCCGGGGTACACGCTGCGGGTGGAGGGGACGGGGGACGGGGGGTGGGGCAGCGCCACCCTGACGGTCGACCCGGGGCGGGTGAACCACGGTACCATCCGCCTGGAGACGAGTTCGACGGCCTGGTACAACCCGGGGTCGTTCCTGGCGGTCGCCGGCGGCGGCGGCCTGACGAACGCCCCCGGCGGGCGGGTCGAGGCGAACCCCGGGGCCGGCGGCCCGCGGGCGATCGCCGGGAGCCTCAAGAACCAGGGCGTGGTGCTCGTCGGCACCGACCTCGCCCTCGGTGCCGACGGTGCCGAACACGAGAATTCCGGCCTTCTGCTCCTCCACGGCGGGTCGGTCGGCGTGTCGGGGCGGTCCTTCACCAACCTGCCGGGCGGCTACGTCGGCGGGTCCGGGTCGGTCAGCGGGCCGGGCGGCGCCGTCACCAACCAGGGTACACTCGACCTCGACGCCGCCCCCGCGGTCGCGGACGTGATTCTCAAGCCGGGGACGCTCCGGCTCACGTTCAGCGCCGCGATGGCGCCATCCACACTGACCGACCTGCGGAACTACCGACTCGTCGCCGGCGGCGGGGACGGGCTGTTCGGGAACGGCAACGACGGCGACCGGACGGCCCTCCTGACCCGGCCGACGCCGGGCGCCGACGGGACGTCGGTCACGTTCACGCTCGCGTCCGCCCTGCCGGACGACCTGTACCGCCTCACCCTCGACGGGACCGGCCTGACCGCGGCCGACGGCACCGCCCTCGACCCGGGCGACGTCGTCCTGACCCTCGGGGTCGACTCCACCACCCCGGGCGTCGTGCTCGCCCGGCTCCAGCCGGGGTCCGACACCGGGGTGTCGTCGGGCGACGGCCTGACCCGGGTCGCGGCCCCGGTACTCGACGCGACCGTCAACGACGCCGGTCAGCTCGCGGTGGACGTGAACCAGGACGGCGTCGCCGACCTCGTCGTCCCGGTGGGCGGGCCGGGGACGTACCCGGTTCAGCTGCCCGCGCTGCCCGACGGCGAGCGGCGGGTGTCGGCCACCTTCACCCCGGCCGGCGGCCGGCCGGTCACCACCCGCCTCATCGTCCGCGTCGACACCGCCCCGGCGGCGGTCCTCGCCGGCGCGGCCCGCGTCGAGGCTCCGGTCACGAGCCGGTTAGTGACGTTCTCCGAGCCCATCGACCCGGCCTCGCTGGCGGGGCGGGTCGGGCTGTACTCCGCCGACGGGAGCCTGGTCGCCACCCCGGACGTGTCCGGCGACGGGGCGGCGTACACCTTCTCGTTCCCCGAGGTGTACGCCGACGGGGGGTACGAACTCCGGTTCGCCCCGGGCGTCCGCGACCTCGCCGGGAACGAGACGCCGGCGGCCGCCGACGCCTTCGTGGTCGGCGGCGACGCGACCCCGCCGACGGTCGTGGTCGGCGGGCTCCCGGAGGCCGGCCGGGTGTTCCCCGGCGGGGCGACGCTCACGTTCAGCGAGCCGGTGCTGGCGGCCACGGTCACCCCGGGCACGGTCACGCTGGTCGGGCCGGGCGGTGCGGCCGTCCCGCTCACCGTCACCCCGGGCGGCGGCCCCGGCGCGTTCACCGTCGCGTTCGCCGCGGCGGCCGCGGACGGCGTGTACACCCTCACCGTCGGGGCCGGCGTCACCGACCGGTCCCTGAACCCGCTGGCGCCCGTCGTGCGGACGTTCCGGCTCGACACGACCGCCCCGGTGTGGCAGTCCGCCAGCCCGACCGGGACCGTCGCGCAGCCGGTCGGGTACGTGGACGTCCGGTTCAGCGAGGCGGTCGTCTGGGCGGGCGGGGCGGTGGTCGTGACCGGACCGGCCGGCCCGCTCACGGTGACGGGCGTGGGGAGCGCCGCGGCGGACACCATCCGCGTGACCTTCGAGGCGGCGGCGGCGGACGGCCCGGTCACCGTCACGCTCCCGGCGGGGGCGGTCGCCGACCTCGTGGGGAACCCGGCGGCCGCGGTCACGACGGGGTTCGAGCAGCACCTGCCGCCCCCGCCGGCGCGGGATCTCAGCCTGTCGTTCGCGCCCGCCGACGTGACCGAGGGCGGCGCCGCCACCGGGACGGTCACCCGGACCGGCCCGACCGACGCCCCGCTCACGGTCCGCCTGTCGTCCGCCAACGGCGCGCGGCTCACGGTGCCGGTCGACGTGGTGATCCCGGCCGGGGCGCGGTCGGCCACCTTCACCGCCGACACGATCGACGACGAGGTGATCGAGAGGCCGGAGTCCGTCGCCGTCTCCGCGGCCGCGACCGGGTACACCCCCGCCACCGGGGCGGTCGCCGTTCAGGACGACGACCTGCCGACGCTCACCCTCACGCTGGCGACCGTGACGGCGTTCGAGGGCGGCAGCGCGGTCGTCGCCACCGTCACCCGCGACCGGGTGACGAACGTCGCCCTGACGGTGAAGCTGCGGGCCTCGGACGGGACCGAGGCGGCGGTCCCGGCGAGCGTCGTCATCCCGGCGGGGCAGGCGTCCGTCACGTTCCTGGTGACCCCGCTCGACGACGACCTCGTGGACGGGCCGCAGCCCGTCACGCTGACCGCGAACGGCGCGTACACCACCTGCGGCTGCACCATCACCAGCGGCGCCGGCACCGCCACCCTGACCGTCGCCGACACCGACTCGGCCGCCCTCCGGCTGGTGCTCGCGGACGCCGAGCTGCCGGAGGGGCTGACGACGTTCGGCACGCTCACGCGGAACGACGTGGCCGCGCCGCTGACCGTGTCGCTGTCCGCGACGCCGGCCGGGGCGGTGTCGCTGCCGGCGGCGGTGTCGTTCGCCGCGGGACAGGCCACGGTCACGTTCCGCGTCGACGCGGTCGACGACGGCCGGGCGACGGGGGCGCGGGCGGTCACGGTCACGGCGGCCGCGGGCGGCCTGGCCCCGTCGTCGGCCGGGCTGACGCTCACGGACACGTCCGGCCCGGACCTCGGGTTCGGCATCGACTCGGTGGCCGTGCCCGCGGCCGGGCTGACCGGCGAGCGGGTGACGGTGAGCTACCAGGTGACGAACACCGGCCGCTCAACGGCGACCGGCCCGTGGACCGACGCCGTCTACCTCTCGACCGACCAGACGCTCAGCGCCGACGACACCCTGGTGGCCGAGACGGCGTACCCGGGGTCGGTCCCGGCCGGGCTGTACTACGGGCGGTCGGTCCCGGTGACGCTGCCGGCTGTGCCGGGGTCGTACTGGCTGATCGCGTTGACCGACTCGAAGGGCCAGGTCGCGGAGCCGCGGGAGTCGAACAACCGGCGGGCGAGCGCGACGCCAATCGTGGTGTCGCCGTCGCTGACGGCCACGGTGCGGGCGTCGAAGGACGTGTACGGGACGGGCGAGGCGGTCGAGTTCAGCGGCACGGCGACGCGGCCGAACGGCGCGCCGGCGGCGTTCGAGGTGGTGAGCCTCCAGGTCGTGACGGGGCCGTTCACGCGGACGGTCGCGGCGCTGGCGGACGCGGCCGGGCGCTTCACGACGCGGTGGACGCCGCTGCCCGGGGAGGCGGGCGCGTTCACGGTGGGGGCGGCACACCCGGGGGTGACGGCGGTCCCGGTACAGGACGGGTTCACGGTGGCGGGGCTGTCGGCGGCGGCGGTCCCGGCGCTGACGGTGCTGACGACCGGGACGGCGTCCGGGGCGGTGAGGCTGACGAACCGGACGGCGGTGCCGCTGACCGGGCTGAGCGCGGAGGTCGTGGGGTTGCCGGCCGGGGTGAGCGTGTCGTTCGCGCCGCCGGCCGGCCTGGGCGGGGGCGGGACGGCGGACTACGGCTTCACGGTGACGGCGGGCGACGTCCCGGCGGCGGCGGTGAGCGCGACGCTGAGGCTGACGACGGCGGAGGGCGCGACGCTGGAGGTGCCGCTGAGCCTGACGGTGCAGCCGCGGCGGGCGGTCCTGACGGTGAGCACGACGTCCCTGTCCGCGGGGATGGTGGTCGGCGAGCAGACGGTGGTGCGGTTCACGGTGACGAACACCGGGACGCAGGCGACGGGGCCGACCGAGGTGCGGCTGCCGGAGCTGGGCTGGCTGTCGGCGGCGACGCCGGTGCTGCCGTCGCTGGCGGGCGGAGAATCGGCGTCGGTGTCGCTCGTGCTGACGCCGCCGCGAGACCTGCCGCTGACGCAGTACACCGGGTGGCTGGTGGTGGCCGCGGCGGACTCGTCGGCGCGGGTGGACTTCGCGTTCCGTTCGGTGACCGCCGCGACGGGCGACCTGAAGATCACGGCGACGGACGAGTACACGTATTACGCGGCGGGTTCGCCGAAGGTAGCGGGCGCGTCGGTGGAGGTGGCAGACCCGTTCACGGCGGCGGTGGTACGGAGCGGCGTGACGGACGCGGGCGGGACGCTGCGGTTGACGGGCCTACCGGCCGGCTACTACACGGTGACGGTGCGTGCCGCCAAGCACCAGACGTACAGCGCGACACTACAGGTGAACGTAGGCAGCGAGACCGCAGCCGAGGCATTCCTACCCGGCGAGTACGTGAGCTACACATGGACTGTGACTTCGATTGAGGTCGAGGACCGCACGCGGATCACCGTGGAGAGCACGTTCGAGACGAATGTGCCGGCTCCAGTCATCACGTTGTCGCCTGGTGCGATCGACGTCAGCTCGATTCCAGAAAACGGGATCATCGAGTTTACGATTACGAACCACGGGCTCGTCGCACTGAACAACGTCCGGCTTACATTCGGGTCGCTCACCGGGGTGCGCGTTGTGCCGGCCGTCGAGTCGATTGGGGTTCTCCCGGCAAAGTCCTCTATTCAAGTCCCGGTGCTATTTCAACGAACGACCCAGACAGCCTTTGCTGACGCCTCCAATGCGACCCCACCGCGGGTTACCATCGACGACGGCGATCCGGTACACCCAAAGTATACACTCGACCCGTCAGACATCGCGCAGTATCCGTGCCTACCGGATATGATTCGCGGAGCCTTAAAGTGGCTCTACGATCCCAGGTCACTTGCGTGCATCGCAAACGGATCCGGCCTGACCGGTCCCCTTCGCTCGATGGACTGGACCAGCCGAGATCCGATTCAGATCGTCATCGGCAACTTTTATAAGGCAAGTCCGAGTGATCCAGACCCACAGGGTCAGACACAAGAAGGCTTCATTCCCGGAAAGGTGACGCTTCACCTTCCGGCTGATGTGCTGGAGATGGCGTGCCAGTGTGCGACGCTGTTCGGCCCATCAAAAGCTCTCATCGATCGGTATCGATTTGCCCTTGAGAAGACGATCGCTCACGAGACAATTCATGTCGCCGACTTACTCGACGACGGCGTCGGGCAACCGCCCGACATCGGGGACGACTGGGAGAAGTGCATGTTCGGGGCGGATCACACATACCCCGGCCAGCTGGGTTTCCCGCCGCCGATGAATCCGACGACGTGGTGCTGCGAGTCTCTTTGGGGTTATGTGATCGGTGATTGGGTGTGCGGATCGAGCACACTCCAGACATCGGTATCGACTGTAGTCTACGATCCGTCGCAGTCATGCCCGGCTCCGACGAGCACGGGTGGCGGCGGTGGCGGCGGTGGCGGCGGTGGCGGCGGTGGCGGCGGTGGCGGCGGTGGCGGCGGAGGCCAGTGGTTCGCCTCACTCACGAACTGCAATGCGGTCGTAGCCGCCGATACAGCCGCCTCCGACAACGGCGTCTGCGCTCAGGTGCGCATCCGCCTCGATCAGGATCTCGTGCAGACGCGGTCGGCATTCGACGCGACGATCGAACTCATCAACCGCCAGCAGGCCGGCACGCTCACGAACATCGACATCGACTTCATCATCTTCGACGCGGCCGGGAACGACGTCACCAGCCGGTTCCAGATTCGCCCGCCGTCGCTCACGAACCTGAATGCCGTTGATGGCTCCGGCGTCGTCAACGCGAACACCACCGGCCGCGCGTCGTGGATCATCGTCCCCACCGACGAGGCCGCGGCCGGCGGCCCGACCCAGTACACCGTCGGCGGCACCCTCCGCTACACCGACAACGGGCAGGAAATCACCATCCAGCTCGCCCAAGCCCCGATCACCGTGCTGCCGCAGGCGGCGCTGAACGTCCACTACTTCCACCAGCGGGACGTGTTCAGCGACGACCCGTTCACCGACGTCGTCGAGCCCGGCCAGCCGTTCTCCCTCGCCGTCCTCGTCAAGAACGACGGGAAGGGCGAGGCCAAGAACCTGACCATCACGTCCGCCCAGCCGCGGATCGTCGAGAACGCGAAGGGGCTCCTCGTCGACTTCCGCATCGTCGCCACCGAGGTCGCCGGGCAGAACCTCACCCCGTCCCTCACCGCCACGTTCGGCACCATCGCCCCAGGCGAGTCCGCCGTCGGGCGGTGGCTGCTCTCGTCGTCGCTCCAGGGGCGGTTCATCGACTACGACGCCACCTTCCAGCACGTCGACGGCCTCGGCGACCCGCGGCTCTCCCTCATCAAGTCCGTCGCCATCCACGAACTCGACCACATTGTCAACGCCGGCGAGAGCGGCGACACCCGCCCCGACTTCCTCACGAACGAGAACCACACGGTCGATCGCGTCCCGGACACCGTCTGGTTCAGCGACGGCTCGTCCGCCCCCGTCGCGCCCGTCGGCAACGCCGCCGTCGCCGGGGCGCCGTCCGCCGCCGACCCGACCCTGACCCTCACCGCCGACCCCACGACCGGCTGGGGCTACCTGTCCGTCGTGCTGCCGAGCGACCCGCGGTTCCGGCTCGCACGCGCGGTCCGGTCCGACGGGAAGGTCATCGAGCTCGGGGCGAACCTGTGGGCCACCGACCGCACGTTCGCCGTCCGCGCCGAGCGGCCGGTCTACGAGGACCGCGTCCACCTCTTCGACCGCGACGGCACCGGGTCGTACACCCTCGTGTTCGAGGCGGTTACGCCGCCGCCCGTCGCCGTGCAGCTGATCGGGCAGCCCGTCCCGGTGTACCGGACGGCGGCGGTGGACGCCGTCGACGTGACGTTCAGCCGGGCCGTCGACGTGTCCACCCTCGGCGCCGCCGACCTCACCCTGACGCGCGACGGGCAGCCGGTCGCGCTCGCCGGGCCGGTCACCGTCACGCCGCTGGGCGGGGCGACGTACCGCGTCGGCGGCCTCGCCGCGGCGACCGCCGCCGCCGGCGACTACACCCTGACCGTGTCCGCCGCCGGGGTGGCCGACCCGTCGGGCGAACCCGGGGCCGCGGGGGAGGTCGCCACCTCCTGGTCGATGGGCGAGCGGGCGCCGTACGTCCGGATCGTCCGCGGCGTCGCCCCCGGCGCCTTGATCGGTTCCCCGGTCGATCACCTGGAAGTGGAGTTCAGCTTCCCGGTCGCCGCGGATTCCTTCTCCGCGGCCGACCTCGGCCTGTCGCGCGACGGCGGCCCCGACCTCCTCACCGGCGCCGGCGGCGTGACCGTCGTCCGCCTCTCCGACACCCGATTCCGGGTCGACGGGCTCAGCCCGTTCACCGCCGCGGACGGCGGGTACACGTTCACAGTGTTCGCGGCCGGCGTCGCCACGCCGGGCGGCACAGCCGGGGCGGGAAGTTACACGCTGGGCTGGGCGGCGGACGCCACCGCCCCGCCTCAGCTGACCGGCCTCACGCTGGCCCGCGGCGACGGGACGCCGGTCGTGGCCGGGCGGACGAACGCGACGCGGCTCACGCTCACCGGGACCGTCTCGGAGCCGGGGGCCGTGGTCACCGTGTTCGACCTCACCACCAACCGCCCGCTCGGGACGGCGACCGTCGCCGGCACCGGCTTCGCCGCCGCGCTCGACCTGGCGACCGCGGGCGTCCACACCCTCCGGGTGCGGGCGGCCGACGCCGCCGGGAACGCCGCCGACACCCTCGTGACGGTGTTCGTGGACCAGACCGCCCCGCGGGTCGAGCAGGTGTCCGGCCCGCCGGCGGCCCCGACACCCAACCCGGTCGTCGAGGTCGTCGTCCGCTTCACCGAGCCGGTGGACCCTGCCACCGTTTCGCTCGCCGCGTTCGTCCTGACCCGCGACGGCGGCCCCGACCTACTCGCCGCGGCCGGGGGCGTCGTGGCCCGGCTGACGGACCCGCAGACGGTCGCTATTAGCGGACTGACCGCGCTCACCGGCGTGCCCGGCGTCTACACTCTGACCGCGCGGGCAGGCGCCGTCGCCGACGACGTGGGCAACCCGCTCGCCGGGGACGCGGTCACGACGTGGGCCGCTCGGCCCACCGTCGCCGTCGCGGACGCCACCCCGCCGACCAGCTCGGTCGAGGCGCTGCCGGCCGAGTCGGACCCGGCGTTCACCGTCCGCTGGGCCGGGGCCGACGACGCGACCGGGGTGGCCGGGTTCGACGTGTACGTCTCGGTCGACGGCGGGGCGTTCGCCCCCTGGCTGACGAACACGACCCTGACCGCCGCCGTCTACCCGGGCGCGACCGGGGGCCGGTACGCCTTCTACACCCGCGCCCGGGACGAGGCCGGGAACGTCGAACCCGCCCCGGCGGCGCCGGACGCCCAGACGACCTCCCCGGCCGCGGGCATTCGCGGCACGCTGTACCACGACCTGAACGGGAGCGGCACCCGCGACGCGGGCGAGCCCGGCCTCCCCGGGTGGACCGTCTTCCTCGACCTGGACGGCGACGGCGCGGCCGACCCGGGCGAACCCGCCGCCACGACCGACGCGCAGGGCGGCTACGCCTTCACCGGTCTGACCGCCGGCACGTACACCGTCGGGGCCGCCCTCCCCGGCGGGTGGTTCTCGGCCGGGTCGGTCGAGACCGCGGTCGCGGCCGTCGAGGCCGGGTCGGCCGCCGGGGCCGGGTCGGCCGCGGCCGCGCTGATCGGCCTGGACCGGCTCCGGGCCGACCCGCGGTTCGCGGCCGCCGACGGCCGGGGCCAGACGGTCGTGCTCATCGACTCCGGCCTCGGCGCGGCCGGCGGGGCGTTCGGCCCGGACGCCGACGGCGACGGCACCCCGGACGCGGTCGTGCACCAGTACGACTACGTCGAGGGGGACTTCGTCGCCCAGGACGAGAGCGGGCACGGCACCGGCGTCGCCGCGCTGGCCGCCGGCCGCGGGACCGGCGTCGCGCCCGGGGCCGACCTGATCGTGCTGCGGGTACTCGGCCGGGACGGGCGGGGCGACTTCGGCGGCGTCGAGCGGGCGCTGCAGTGGGTGGCCGCCAACGCCGCCCGGTACAACGTGGCGGTCGTCAACCTGTCGTTCGGGGACGGGCTCGGGCACGCCGCCGCGACCGGGCTGTACGGCCTCTCGGACGAGTTCGCCGCCCTGACCGCGGCCGGGGTGGTGGTGGTCGCCGCCGCCGGGAACAACCACGCGGCCGGCGCCGCGGCCGGCACCGCCTACCCGGCGGCCGACGCGAACGTCATCCCGGCCGGGGCGGTGTGGGCCGCCGACGCGGGCGCGGCGGCGTGGCGGAGCGGGGCCGCGGACTCCGCCACCGGGCCGGACCGAATCGTCAGCTTCTCCCAGCGGGACGCGGCCGGACTGACGGTGTTCGCGCCCGGGGCGTACGTCCCGACGGTCGGCGCGGGCGGTACGGCGGTGGTGATGTCCGGGACCAGCGCCGCCGCCCCCCAGATCGCCGGGGCGGTGGCGGTGGCCCAGCAGCTGGCCCTGGGGCGGCTCGGCCGCCGGCTCACCCCCGCCGAGGTCCGCGACCTGCTGGCCCGGTCCGGGGCCGTGGTGACCGACGGGGACGACGAGCGGGACAACGTCCGGCACACCGGGGCGGCGTACCGGCGGCTCGACGTGTACGCGCTGGCCGCGGCCGTGGCCGCGTACACCCCGGCGGCGGGCGTGCCGACCCCGCCCGCCCCGCCCGTCCGGCCTTCGGCCGCGTCGGCCGCGGCCGCCTTCGCGGGCCTGGGGCGGACCGTCACGCTGACCCGCGGCCAGACCCTCGGCGGGGTGGACCTGGGAACCTATCAGATGGGTTCGCTCGCCGGCCGGGTCGCGGGCGACGCCAACCGGAACGGCCGGGCCGATCCCGGTGAGGTCGGGGTCGGCGGGGTGTCCGTGTTCCTGGACGCGAACGGGAACGGCTCCTTCGACCCGGGGGAAGTGTCGGCCGTCACCGCGGCCGACGGGTCGTACCGGCTCGACGGGGTCCGCCCGGGGGTCGGGACCGTCCGGGCGCTGCCGCCGGCCGGGTTCACGGCCGGCGGGGCGGCGGCCGCCGTCACCAGCGGCGGGGTTGCGACCGCGGACGTCGCCCTGGGCTCGGGCCGGGGCGAGGCGCCGACCACCCTGGTCGGCGTGCCGGGGTTCGCGGTCGGGGCCGGCCCCGGCGGGGGTACGGGGGTCGAGCTGCGGAACGCGGACCGGTCGGTGGCGCTGGCCGCGACGCCGTTCGCGGCGGCCCCCGGCGGGGTGCGGACGGCGGTCGCCGACCTGACCGGCGACGGGGTGCCCGACCTGGTCGCCGGGACCGGGCCGGGGGTCACGGCCGAGGTCGCGGTGCTCGACGGCCGGACCGGGGCCGAGCTGTTCCGCGTCCGGCCGTTCGCCGACTTCACCGGCGGGGTGTTCGTCGCCGCCGGGGACGTGGACGGGGACGGGCTGGCCGACCTGGTGGTCACGCCGGACGAGGGGGGCGGGCCGCGGGTGAGCCTGTTCCGCGGCGGGGACTACGCCCGGGTCGCCGACTTCTTCGGGATCGACGACCCGAACTTCCGCGGCGGCGCCCGCGCCGCCCTCGGCGACCTCGACGGGGACGGGTACGCCGACCTGGTGGTGGCGGCCGGGTTCGGCGGCGGGCCGCGCGTCTCGGTCTACGACGGCGCCGCGCTGGCCGCGGGTCGGCTGGTTCACCCGGTGGCCGACTTCTTCCTGTTCGAGCCGGCGCTGCGGAACGGGGCGTACGTGGCCGTCGGCGACGTGGACGGGGACGGCTTCGCCGACCTCGTCGGCGGCGGCGGCCCGGGCGGCGGGCCGCGGGTGTACGCCCTGAGCGGCAAGGCGCTGCTGGAGGGCCGCGACGGCGTGCTGGCGAACTTCTTCGCCGGGGACGTGAGCAACCGGGGCGGGGTGCGCGTGGCGGTCAAGGATCTGGACGGGGACGCGAAGGCGGACGTGGTGGTCGGGGACGGGGCGGGCGCGGGGAACCGGGTGACCGGCTACCTCGGCAAGGATCTCGGCGGGGAAGGCGCCCCCGCGGAGTTCGCGTTCGACGCCTTCCCCGGGCTGACCGCCGGGGTGTTCGTCGGGTGACCGCGCGGCGGCCGCACCCGCCCCGGCCAGGTCACCGACCCCCGTCCGGCCGGACGAGCCGTTCCGCCTCGCGGCGGGCGACCCGCACGGCGCCGTCCGCCGCGTACCTCAGCGCGTCCTCCCGCTCCGCCCGGTCGAAGGCGGCGCGTGCCTCGGCCGGCGCCCCCCGCCGGGCCAGGCACGCGGCCAGCTGGTAGAGCGCCTCGCCCCGCGAGTCCGCCCGCCCCGCCGACCCCACGGCCGCCCGCAGGTGCCCTTCGGCCGTCGGGTCGTCCCCGGCCCGGGCCGCGGCCAACCCGACGTTCAGTGGGGACGCCCCGGCCTCCGACCGGGCAACCCCGGCCGTCAGGCCCGCCGGGTCGAACACGCCCGGGACCGGCACCCGCAAGGCGAGGCTCATGAACACCGCCGCGTGCCCCTCCAGGGCCGGCGCCCGCAGCGCCCCCGCCGCCTTCACGAACCACGCCCGCGCGTCCGCCTCGCGGCCGGCGAGGTACGCCGCCTGGCCGAGGCCCGAGTAGCACCTGGCGCGGGTCGCCCAGTACAGCGACTCCGTCGGGTACGCGGCCGAGAACCGCTCGGCCTCGGCCGCGCACGCCCCGAGTTCCGCCTCGGCCTCCGCGTGCCGCCCCCGGCCGACCAGAAACTGCCCGAGCCACTGCCGGGCGGCGAACGTGTACAGCCGCACCCGGTCCGGGTTGTCGAGCGGCAGCGCCCGCAGCCGGTCGTCGGCCGCGACCGCCTCCCGGAACGCCGCCTCCGCGCCGGCCGGTTCCCCGGCGTGGCACCGCACCTCGGCCAGGAACGCCCACGACTCGGCGAGCCGGCTGTAGCTGAGCGGGGCGGCCGGGAACCGGTCGCGGAGCGCCCGGTCGGCCTCGACCCCCTGCCGGGCGAACGCGGCCGCGGCCGCCGCGTCCCCGCGGGCCGCGGCCTGCCAGCCGAGGATGCGGTAGAGCGTCGAGAGCTCGTTCCGGACGGCGACCCACTCCGGGAACCCGGCCGCCAGCTCCTCGTAGATCGTCTGAGCCTCCCGCAGCCCGGCCGCCGCCTCGTCGGACCGCCCCGCCCGCCCCAGGGGAACCCGGCGGGCCACCAGCGCCTGCGCCAGCCCCAGGCGGTAGTCGCGGTTCCCCGGGTCGTCCGCCGCGAGGGCCGCGACCCGGGCGTGGGCCTCGTCGGTCGCGGCGTCGGCCGCCGCCCCGTCCCCGCGCCGGACCTCGACCTCCATCAGCCGGCGGCACGCCCGGTACGCGAGCCAGCGGACGTGCCGGGCGGCCCCGGCTCGTCGGCCAGCAGGGCGAGGACGGCCTTCGCCTTCACCACCAGCGCCCGCTGCTGGTCCTGGGCGCCCGGGATGTCCATGAGCACCCGCTCGGAGCGGTCGAGCAGCGCGACCAGGTCCAGGAGCAGCTGCTCCCGGGCCTCCGCCGCGGCCTGCCGCCCCTCGGCCTGCTGCCGCGCGGCCTCCTCGGCCCGGTACGCGCGGTACACCCAGACCCCGCTCGCCGCCAGCCCGGCGACCGCCCCGGCGGCGAGCGCGGCGGCGGCCACGCCGAGCGGCTTCCGCCGCCGCCGCGCCCACCGCCACAGCCGCTGCGGGCCGGACAGCGGCCGGGCCAGTACCGGCCGGCCGTCCAGGAACCGGCGCAGGTCGGCGGCCAGCGCCGCCGCGGTCGGGTAGCGGTCGGCCGGAGCCTTCGCCAGCGCCTTGTGGACGACGGTCTCCAGGTCGGCGGGGACCGCCGGGTTGAGCCGGCGTGCCGGCGTCGGGTCCGCGTCCGCGACCCGCCGGAGTAGCTCGGAGTCGGTCGCGGCGTCCACCGCCGGCCGCAGGGTGAGGAGCTCGTACAGGGTGGCCCCGAGGCCGTACACGTCGGTGCGGCCGTCCACGAGGTCGCGCCGGCCGGCGGCCTGCTCGGGGCTCATGTAGCGGAGGGTGCCGGCCCGCCCCCCGGTCGTCTCGCCCCCCCCGGCCGACCGGGCCAGGGCGAGCCCGAAGTCGGTCAGCCAGACGTGCCCGCGGGGGTCGAGGATCAGGTTCCCGGGCTTCACGTCCCGGTGCACCACGTCCCGGTCGTGGGCGTACTGGAGGGCGCCCGCGGCGTCGGCGGCGAGCCGGGCGGCGGCCCGCACGAACCGCGGGTCGGCGTGCGGGGTGCGGGGCACCGCGCCCGGCGCGGCCGGCGGCGCGGCCCCGACAAACCCGGTGGCGAGTCCGGCGGCGAGTAGGTCGCCGGTGGACCCGGGGCCGGCGGCGTCGCGGCCCAGGCCCGCCCGGGCCCGCAGCGCCCGGACGACGGCGTCGAGCGCGGCCCCGTCGACGAACCGCATGGCGTAGAACCCGACCCCGTCCGGGGTCTCGTGGACGGAGAAGACGGGGACGATGTGCGGGTGGTCCAGCGCGGCGGCCGTCCGGGCCTCGCGGACGAACCGCTCCCGCCGGCGGGCGTCGGGCCCGCCGGCCGGCAGCACCTTCAGCGCGACCCGCCGGCCGAGCGGCTCCTGGACTGCCTCGTAGACGACCCCCATGCCGCCGCGCCCGACCTCCCGGACGAGCCGGAAGTCGCCGAGCCGGGCGTCGGGGCCGGGGAGGGCCACGGGGCCGACCTCGGAGGCTCCCGCGAGAACCTCCCGGCCGGCCCGGTGGAGGGTCTCCACGCTGTCGATCAGCGGCCCGAGGTCGGCCGCGAGGCCCGGGCGCGCGGAGAGGAACGCGGCCCGGCCGCCGGCGTGCCCGGCGTCGAGCCCCGCGGCGTACTCGGCCAGAGCCCGGTCGAGGGCGGCGTCCCGGTCCGCAGGATCCTCACTCATGCGTCTCCCCGAGAGCCTCCCGGAGCTTCCGCACCGCCCGCGCCCAGAGCTGGGTGGCGGCGTCGGTGCTCCGCCCCAGCCGCTCGCCGACGGCGGGGAACGACAGCCCCTCGATGTGGCGGAGGACGAGCACGGCGCGGTGGTCCGGGGCGAGGCGCTCAAGGGCGGCGGCCACGCGGACCGCGTCCTCGCCCCGGCTGGCCCGCCCGCTCGGGGTGCTGCCGGGGGCGGCGAGCACCCGGTCGAGCTGCCGGGACGAGTCGGCGAGGCAAGCCGACAGGTCGCGCTCGAGCCGGGCGTCGCGCTTCCGCGCCCCGAGGTACCGCTCGACCAGCTTGGCGAGCCGGGAGGCGAGGACTTCCCGGAGCCAGGCGAGGAGTTCGGCCCCGGTGGTGCCGCGGAAGCCGGCGAACCCGGCGTGGGCCCGGAGCAGCGCCTCCTGGACGACGTCCGCCGGGTCGGCCTTGACCCGCAGCCGGGCGCCGAGCTGGAGCTCGGCGAGGAGGGTCAGGTACGGGCGGTAGTGTTCGAGGAGGTCGCCCCAGGCGGCGCCGTCCCCGGCCCGGCTGGCCGCGAGGAGGGCGTCGGGCGTGGGACGGGCGGGTGCGGACACGGGGGCGCTCCGTTCCACCACTAGACCGGGAAACTGCCCCTACACTGACGCGGGCGGATTCGGATTGCAAGCATCCTCCCGTACCGCGGACTCCCACCGCGGGGGCTACCGCTTGGCGCCCGCACGGGGCGCGAACGCCCCCGTGCGGTGCCCTGCCGCCGGGACGACCGACGCCGGACCGAGTTAGGGCAATTCCGATCGGAAGGAGGCGTCGGGCCGAACGTCGAGTCGGGGAGCGCCCGAACCTCCTTGCCGGGACACGTCTTGACCAAATGCGGCGACGTCACCACCGCTGTTGGCAGCGGTTTCGCGGGTGGCTACGCGCCTCCCGCCCTCCGGACCCGACCCTGGAAACGGCCGCCCGCCAAGCCAAAAAAAGAACCTCCGCCCGGGGGGCGGAGGTCGGGGGAAGGTTGGGGGACAGGTGTTCGGACGTGTCGGGGGACTTGTCCGGGAGAGGGGGGAACACTCTCCCGCGGCCGGGGGTCAGGGGGAACAGACCCCCGGCCTTCTGTCTGGTTTCGGCGTCGGGCCGCGTGGGGGTGGCTTGCCTGGGGGAAGGCTTGCCGTCGCGGCCCGGCACCGACCCGCGGCTCACCTGGGGGAAGGTTGCCGCGGACGAGAGAAGTCTAAAGCAGCACCCGTGCCAATCGGACTCAAGTCGCCGGCGAGATTGCCATAACTGGATGTATTTGCTTGGCTTCGGATCGATTTGCCTGGCCCGTGGGGCTGTGAAAGTCAGCCCGGCAGGCCGGCGGTTTGTCAATTTTACAGGGCGTTGTAAGACGTATCCGGGGAAGAATTGACACGACCCGACCACCGGGGCTCTCCCATGCCGGCCGACGCGCTCGTCGCGGACCTGACCGCCGCCCTCGACGCCATCCCGCTCATCGACCCGCACTCCCACATCGACCCGCTCGCCCCGGTGTCGAAGTCGCTCGACGACATCCTCGGCTACCACTACTACACCGAGCTCGCCCACTCGGCCGGGATGAGTCAGGCGGCGCTCGGCACGGACGTGTCGCCCCGCGACCGCGTCCGCGAGATCGTCCGGCACATGGACCGGTACGACAACACCGCCCAGTACCGCTGGTTCATGGACATCGCCCGGACCTTCCTCGGCTTCACCGGCACCCGGGTCGCCGCCGCGGATGCGGACCGCCTCTTCGACGCCGCCGAGAAGACCTTCGCCCAGCCGGACTGGGAGAAGCAGGTCTTCGCCAAAACGAAGCTTGAAAAGGTCTTCCTCACCAACGAGTTCGACGACCCGCTGACCGGGTTCGACACGGGCGTGTACGTCCCGTGCCTGCGGACCGACTCCCTCGTCTTCAACCTGGACCGGGCCGACACCCGGGAGCGGCTGTTCAAGGCCACCGGCGTGCAGGTCATGGACGCCGGCAGCCTGCGGAAGGCGATCGCCACGCTGTTCCTGCACTTCACCCGCAAGGGAGCGAAGGCCTGCGCCATCTCGCTCCCCCCGGACTTCGAGCCGGCCCACTACGACGACGAGTACTTCTACGAGCAGATCCGCTTCCACGACTGCCGCGACCTAGCCCCCGGGCTGTTCTGGCTGGTCGCCGAGTTCTGCCGGGAGTTCAAGCTCCCCTTCGACCTGATGGTCGGGGTGAACCGCAAGGTGTACGCCAACGGCGTCTACCAGGGGCAGGATCTGTTCGACCAGCGGACCAGCCTCATCCAGTACCGCCGGGTGTTCAACGCCTTCCCGGAGGTGACGTTCCCGGTGTCGGTGCTGACCAGCGCCCAGAACCAGGAGCTCGTCGCCTACTCGTGGATCTTCCCGAACGTGGTGCCGAACGGGCACTGGTGGTACTCGAACGTGCCGCCCTACATCCGCAAGGATCTGGGGGAACGGCTGAGCGCCGTCCCCAAGACGAAGCTGATCGGCTACTACTCGGACGCCTACAAGCTGGAGTTCGTGCTCCCCAAGTACGCCATGTACCGCCGCATCCTGGCCAATACCCTGGCCGACGACTTCGTCCGCCCCGGCCACCTGACCGAGGCCGGGGCGGTGGCGCTCGGCACCCGGCTGCTGCGCGACAACGTCCGCGAGACGTTCAAGGTGTAGCCCCGGGCCGGCGCTGCTGCTCGGCCTGGGCGTACCCCTTCAGCGCATCGTCCCGGTAGTCCGGGTGGCCGACCAGCCCGCCGAAGCACCCCTTGGCCGCGTCCCAGCGGCCGAGGTGCAGGTAGCACAGCCCCAGGTTCGACGCGGCCGCCGGGCCGATGATCTCGGGGCGGAACCGGCCGCCGGCGGGGTCGTACCGGCCGACCCGGCCCATCTCGACGAGCCGCTCCAGGTAGCCCGCCGCCGCCGCGTGGTCGCCGGCCCGGAACCGCTCGGTCGCCAACGCCCACACCACCGGCGGGGACTGCGGGAACCATTGCTCGGCCAGCTGGCGGGCGGCGTCGCGGTCGATCGGCCCCCGCCGCACCTCCGGGGCCACCGCGAGCAGGTACTCCAGCAGCGACGCGACCGTCGTCACCGGGGGGGCCGGGGCGTCGGCCGTGAGCCGCACCTTCTCCGCGGCGGCCCCGAGCACCTCGTGCCCCCGCGGGTCGTTCAGCCACACCAGGTTCCGCCCCAGCTCGATCTCGTAGTGCAGCTGGCCCGGGCGGTCGTGGAGCTCGGCCTCCAGCAGCCGGGCCACCCAGCGCATCTTGCCCGGGGTCGGCTCGGACAGGTAGGCGTGCTTGCGGACGCTGACGTTCGCCGCCGCCAGGGTCTGCCCCCGGGCCGCGGCCAGCTCCTCGGCCGACGGGTCGAGCGCGGGGTGGAGCCGGCCGCGGAACCGCGCCCGCGGGTCGGCCCGGAAGAGACGGAGTTCCGGCACCGGCGGGCCGAGCGCCGGGCTGTCCGGGGCGAGCTGGTCGGCCACCGGGAGGCGGTACGCGAACACCCCCGGCCGGGCTAACGCCTCGCCCAGCGCGTCGGCCGCCCCCGGGTCGAGCTCCTCGTCGGGGTTGAGGCTCAGCACCCAGTCCTGGCTACAGGCGGCCAGCCCGGCGTTGAGCGCGGCGGCGAAGTCGTCCGCCCACGCCACGCGCACGACCTTCGCCCCGCGGGCCGCCGCCAGCGGGACGGTTTCGTCCGTCGAGCCGGTGTCGGCGACGACGACCTCGGACGCCACCCTGGCGGCCGAGTCCAAGGCCCGCCCGAGGGACCGGCCGTGGTCGCGGGTGACGAACAGAACGCTCAGGCCCATTGCGGCTCCTCGGGTGGGCGGGACGCCCCCGTGTCAGACCACGCTGCGTCGACCCGTCTCGTCCCGGCGGGGTCGGCCGGGGTGATAACGGTTATCGGCCCCCGGGCGCGACGGGTCAACGCGATCCGGTTCGCGCGGCCGGGTGTCTGGTCCGCGTGGCAGGTGGTTCACCCCCTCACCCCGCGTGCTGCGCCGCGACCCTCTCCCCCGAGGGGAGAGGGTCGGAGTCGACCGGACCCCCTCGGCCGGCGACCGCGCTCCCCTGACGGTGGGCGATTGCGGTGGGCCGGGTGCCCGTTACCCTCTCCCCTCGGGGGAGAGGGTCGCGGCGCAGCACGCGGGGTGAGGGGGTGAGCCACCTGCCACACGGACCAGACGCCCCCTCCGACCACGTCGGGCTGCTCGGCCGGGGTGATAACGGTTGTCGCCCCCCGCCCCCTGCGGGCCAGCCTAGACGAAACACGCCCCGGGGGAAACCCGGGGCGTGTGGCCGGTCGGGGGAGTCCCGGCGGACTACCCGACGAACACCCCGCCGGTGTAGCCCGGCAGGAGGTCGAACGCCTGGATCGGGCTGAAGTCGGCCCCGCTGAAGGACGCCACCTGGGAGCCGCCGCCCTCGCCGGACCCGATGAGGATGTCGGTGAAGGCGTCGTTGTTCAGGTTCTTGGCCGCCACCCGCACGCCGCCCCGGTTGTTGATGTCGCCGAGGAAGGCGTTGAACAGCGGGGCGTCGAGGGCCGGCTGCGTGCCGCGGGACAGCAGGGTCGCGCTGTCCAGGACCATCACCCGCGGGCCGCCGCCGGGGCCGGCCCCGCCGATCAGGTCGGCCAGCCCGTCTCCGTTCACGTCCCCGACCGCCACGTAGGCTCCGTTCCGCAGGGCCGGCTCGAACAGGAAGAAGTCGCCGACCACGTTCAGGAACTGGTTCCGGAGCAGGGCCGCCCCGTCGTAGATCGAGATCCGCGGCCCGCCGCCGAACCCGGCCGACACGACCACGTCGGCGAACCCGTCCCCGTTCACGTCGCCCATCGCCGCCCGGGCGCCGCCCCGGAAGTTCGGGTCGTTGATCCCGAAGAAGTTGGCCATCTGCGAGAACGTCCGGCCGCGGAGGATGGTGACCCGCGGGCCGCCGCCCTCGTCCGGGGTGATGACGATCTCGTTCACCCCGTCCCCGTCCAGGTCGCCGGTCGAGACGAACACCCCGCCCTTGAAGTCGGCGAACGGGCGGAGGGTGAGGACGGTCTGGCCGGTCGCCCCGTTCACCACCACCACGGTCGCGGTGATGGTCGGGCCGGTCCCCATGACGTAGTCGGCCACGCCGTCCCCGGTCACGTCGGCCACGGACATCCGGATGCCGCCGGTGAACCCGGCGCTGCCCGGGTCCACCTCGCCCGCGAACCCGGCCGGGAACGGGGTGAGGCTCGTCAGCAACTGGCCGTTGGCCTGGAACACCTGGACGGACGGGTTGCCGGCGATCCCGGTGGCCGCGGCGAACGTGCCGGTGAGCGTGTCGGTCGGGTTCGGCCGCGGCGGCTGGGCCGAGATGGTGATCGGCGCGGACGCCCCGGACAGGGCGCCCACGGTGGCCACGATCGTGTACGTCCCCGGGGTGGAGTACCGGACGGTGAACGTCGCCACCCCGTTGACCAGCTGGGGGCTGGCCGGCGTGACGACCGCGCCCGGGTCGCCCCCGACGTTGATGGTGAACGGCCCGTTCACCGCCGACGGGTTGCCGTTCGGGTCCGTCACCCGGACGGTCACCGTGACCGGCGTGCCGACCACGAACGGCCCGGTCCCGGACGGGGTCACGGTGACCCCCGTCCCCGTCCCCGCGTTGACCGTGATGGCCGCCGTGGCCGTCGGCGTGCCGCTGGGGGCCGGGGCCGCCAGCGTGGCCGTCACGAAGGCCTGCTGGGTGGCCGACGCCTGGGCGGTGGCTACCACGAAGGTCGCCGACGCGAGGTTGTTGACGTTCACCGTCGCCGGCCCGGAGACCGGGAGCCCGGCGTAGGTGATGTTGACCGCCCCGGTGTAGGTGGTCGGGTTCCCGTACTGGTCCCGGAACTCGGCGGTGTAGGTGACCGGCGTCCCGGCGGTGACGGTGGCCGCCGAGGGGTTCAGGTCGATGGTCGCCGCGGCCGCCGCCGTGACCGTGGTGGTGAACGAGGTCGAGTTAGCCGGGAGCGAGCCGCTCGGCGTGAACGTCGCGCTGAACGTGTAGACGGCGGCCGTGGTCATGCGGACCTGGAACGTGGCCACCCCGTTCACCACCTGCACGGAGGTGATCGGCTGCCCGGCCATGTTCAGCAGCTGGAAGCTGTTCCCGGGGCTGGTGATCGCCAGGGTGCCGTTCTGCGTGGTCTGGAGCACCCCGTTCGAGTCGCGGACCTCGATCCGCACCGCCCCGGTCGACCCGGCCACCAGCGTGACCGGGGCGGAGACCACGGCCAGGCTGTTGTTCTGCCCGTTGAGCGTCAGGGTGGTCGTGTACTGGTCCACCTCCGGCTGGCCGTTGACCAGGTCGCCGTTCTGGTTCATCCGGAACCCGGACGGGTCCGTGATGGTCGGGGTCTTGTCCGAGGGGCTGTTGTACCCGACCGTCAGCCGGTACTGGGCCGCGGCCCCCGTCTGGGTCTGGAAGTTGATCTGGTACCGGTTCTGCACCCCCGGGGTGGCCACCTGCACCACGGACAGGATCGGGACGTTGACGTCCGGGGTGCCGATCCTCTCCAGCCGGAAGTTCTCCGGCCGGATCGTGGCCGGGTCCACCGGGCTGCTGAACTGGACCTGGAGGCTCGACGACGGCCCGCCGGACGGGTTCAGGTTGATGACCGACGTCACCGCCGGCCCGGAAACGAAGCTCTCCGGCGGCAGGGTGTCGGCCAGCCGGATGGCCCAGCTGCCGCGGCCGAAGGTGGTGGCCAGGAGCAGGTTCAGCCCGCCCGGCTGGTACTCCCCGCTGCTCGGGTTCAGGTTGCCGATCGACAGGTCCAGGTCGGTGACCTCGACGTTCGGGAGGTTGCCCCCGTCCGACACGGCCCCGGTGTTGGCGATGGCCGGGTACAGCGCCCAGGTCCGGCCGAAGTCGGACGACTTGAACACCCCGCCCATCCCACCGACGTACAGGTCCGGGGCGGTGAGCGGCGGGGACTGGCCGGCGGCGCCCCCGGTGACCGGGTTGTTGAACCGCCAGTCGACCGCCAGCACGTTGATGTACTGGAGCGCCCGGTCCTGGTCCTGCGTGTCGCCGAACACCGCCCGGGTGAGGGAGAACAGGTTCCCGGTGACGGACGTCCAGGGGGTGGCCAGGTCGGTCCCGTCGGCCTTGTAGAACACGCCGCTGGTGGTGACCGCGTACACCTCCCGGCTCCCGGTCGCCGGGTTCGGCACGATCCTGACGACGGTCGCGCCGTCGAGCCCGGCCGAGATGTTACCCCACTGGCCGCCGCCGGTGGTGGTGACGAAGATCCGCCCGCCGGTGGTGCCGGCGTAGATGAAGTTGTTGGTCAGCGTCGTGGCGGACGCCGCCGCCCCGAACGCCACGGCCCCCGGGCCGGTCCCGTCCACCCCCGACCCGGTCTGGCCGGGCGCGGCGAAGGTTCCCGGCTCCGCGATGGGAATCCAGGTGTTGCCCCGGTCGGTCGTGCGGAACACCCGCCCGACGCTGGAGGCGATCACCAGGGCGTTCGGGTTGACCGGGTTGACGGCGAACGGGTAGGCGTCGACGCTCCGCCACTGGCCCTGGTTCTGCCCCGGGCTGTCGCCGGCCTGGAGCAGCCCGAACGTCCGCCCGATGCCGCCCCCGAACTCGTGGTCGGTGTTGGGCAGGAGCACCCGGAAGAAGTCGTTGGCCGTGGCGGTGGTGTTGTTGTCCAGCCCGAAGCAGCACGGGAACCGGTACTGGTAGGCCGTGCCGCTCCCGGTCGGGTCCACCTCGGTCCAGCCCGCGCTCCCGGCCGGCCCCCGCCAGTTCACGTCGCCGCTCTCCAGCAGCCGGGACGACCCGACCGGCGTCCCGTTGATCAGGGCCGCCCCGTAGAACAGCGACCCGGCGATGTCGGCCGCCAGCTGGCTCGGCTGGACGGACCCCGACAGGAACTGGGTGAGCTGGAGGTTCCCGTTCCGGCTCCCGGTCGGGAGCCGGTCGAACCCGAGGTTGGGCGTCAGCTGGCCGTCGCCGCGGTCCACCCCGGTGTAGACTCCCTGGTCGTTCCCGTAGATGAACCGCGTCCGCCCGGTGATCGGGTCGACGAGCGGGAAGATCGAGTGGACGTTGACGGTGGGGAGCCGCTCGTTGAACGCCTCCCCGGCCCGGATCACGCCGGACGACAGGACGTCGTTGAACGGCTGCCACTTGATGTCGCTGCCGTCGTTGGTCAGCGAGAGCACGTCCAGCGTGCGGACGGTCGAGTTGGTCAGGAACGGGCTGTCCGGGTCGCGGGACACGTTCAGGAAGTCGGTCCCGTAGGTGTTGCTCCGGCCGCCGCGGAACACCCGGCCGACGATGGCGTTGGTGGGGTTCCGCTGGGTCAGCCCGCCGGTGGTGCCGGTCTGCACCCCGCCGGCCGGGTCGCTGTTGTTGAAGTTGGTGAAGTTCTGCGTGTCCTTGATGGTCGTCAGGTCGAGCTTGATGCTCCCGCCGACCGGGGCCAGCACCGAGTTGTCCCCGAGCCCGGCCAGGTAGACCACGTTCGGGTTGAGCGGGTCCACCGTCAGGGAGACGGAGTAGTTCGCCTGGGGGTTGGCCCCGTTCGGGTTGGCCAGCGGGTCGTGGTCCCCCAGCGCCTCGTTGTTCGTCGGGTAGGCGGTCAGCGCGCTGTTGGGGTTCACGACCAGCGGGATCTGGACCTGGACCCAGTTCTTCCCGGCGTCCTTGGTCTGGAACAGCCCGACCATCTGGCCGGCCGGGGAGGAGACGACCGCGTACAGCCAGTCCTTGTAGAAGGAGTTGCGGACCGGGTCGTTGGTGAGGGCCGGGGCCGCCAGGGTGATCCGGCCCTGGCCGCCGTTCGGGCTGGGGGTGTTCTGCACGCCCACCGTGAACCCGCCGAACGGGGCGCCCGCGCTGAAGTCCCGGACGGACGGGAGGCCGCCGAGCCCGCTCATCAGCGACAGGCTGGCCGCGCTCGGGGCGGAGTCGGTGAAGTAGACGCCGTCGCCCCGGAACGCGGCGTACAGCCGCTGCAGGTTGCCGTTGTTGACCGTCTGCTGGGTGATCGGGTCGGCCGTGTTGGCGCTGCCGGCGCCCAGGGTCACGTCCGTCGCCTGCCCGGCCCGGATCAGCTGCCAGGTGAGGCCGCCGTCCCGGCTCCGCCACACCCCGGCCTGGGCGGCGGCCCCGCTCACGGCCATGTACACGATCACCCCGCCCTCGGGGGTGAGGTTCGGGTCCACCACCACCTTGAACCCGCTGGCCCCGACGAACCGCCGGTCGCGGCCGGGGTCGGACACGCCGCCGACCGTGCCCGGGACGGCGTTCGGGTCACTGCTCTGGTTGTTGGTGCTGTCCAGCACCTTCCAGGTCCGCCCGCCGTCGGTCGACCGGAGGAGGCCCACCCCGACCGAAGTCTGGGAGCTGGGGATGTTGTTCCCCTCGCCGGTGAGGGCGAACACGATCGTCTGGGACGGGTCGTTGTTCCGCGGGAACAGGGTGATGGACTGGACGTTGAGGGACGTCGTCGGCCCGAAGTCGGTGAGCGGCACGAACTGCGGCCCGTCGACGTCGTTGGTCATGAAGTTGGTGGTCTTCCACACCCCGCCGCTGGCCCCGGCCACGTACACCGTGTTGCCGCTGGGGTCGGACGGGTCCACCGCCACCGCCGTCACGTTGCCGGTGTTGTTCGTCTCGTTGGCCGACGCCGGCCCGACCGGGGTCCAGGCGTCGCGGGACAGCTCGTTCGTCGGGTCCAGGGTGAACACCCGGAACCCGGCGGTGAACCGGTCGGCCACCCGCTCCCCGGTCCCCGACCCGGGGACCGCCCGCGGGAGGGTGAGCTGCCAGTTGCTGATCTGGATCGGCGTGCCGGCCGGGAAGCTGGTGCCCGGCGGGACGACGTTCTCCCCCCGGTTCGTCACCCGCAGCTTCCACACCCCCTTGGCCGACACCGCCTTGCCCACCAGGTCGCTCAGCGGGGTCTGCGGGCTGAACCCGCGGCCGGCCCCGGCGTTGTAGTCCGGCTGGCTCAGCAGGATGGACGGGAAGTTCGGGTCGTCGAGCCGGTCCACCAGCCGGGTGTTGTTGAAGTTGGCCGTCCGCCCGGACTGGAACGGGTTCGCGTCCACCCCGCGGAACAGCAGGATCGGCTGGAGCAGGGAGGCGTCCGGCGGGACGAGCTCGATCTCCAGGTTCCGGACGTTCGGGTGGCTGATGTTCAGCAGCACCTCGACCCGGTTCAGGTCGTTCTGGGTGATCGTGAAGTCGTCGGTGATGGTGATGGCCATCTCGGTCACCGTGGGGGTGACCACGATGAAGTCGTCGGTCGGGTCCGGGGTGCCGTTGTCGTTGGTCGCCGAGGTGCCGGGGAGGATGGGCACCGGGGCCGACGCCGACGGGTACACCTGCGACACCACCGGCACGCTCTGCCCGTTGCCCACCTGGATGTTCCGGGTGGCCGACGGGTCGAAGCTGACCGTGTACTGCCCGGCCGGCTGGAGGGTGACCCCGTCGCCCAGGAAGATCCGGTAGGAGTTGCCGCCGATCGACTGCGGGGGCTGGAGCGGGCTCTGCTGGATGATCCCGTTCGGCCCGGTGATCCGCTGCACGTCCGCCGCCTGGAGCCCGCCGGGGATGACGGACGAGAAGGTCACGTCGAGGAACGTGGACGGCCCCGGGAGGTTGACGGTGGCGATCGGCGCCCCGGAGGTCGGGGTGCCGCGGCCGAGGACGAGGTCGAGCCCCGCGTTCAGGTTGTTGTCGACCGGCAGCCCGCTGTTGGCGACCCGGATGTTCCGGCCGGCCGACGGGTCGAAGTCGATGACGTACTGGCCGGCCGGGAGGTTGGCCGGGAAGTCCAGGACGTAAGCCCCGCCGACCAGGGACATGGTCGCCCCGGTGAGGTCCACCAGCCCGTTCGGGCCGACGACCCGGACGACGTCGGGCATGCCCAGGGCCGCGCCCGTCGGGGGGGTCGACAGCTGGATGGTGATCTTGTCGGTGGAGGCCGTCAGGGCCGTCACCAGCTGGGGGCGGTCGGCCGCCCGGATGGCCGCGGCGACCGGGTCCAGGACGGTCGGGTCGCTGCCGAACTCGATCGAGTACGCGCCGGACAGCCGGAGCCCGCTCCCGGCCACCGCGATGTTCCGGGCGGCGGCGGGGGTGAAGTCGATGACGTACTGGCCGGCCGGGCGGACGGTGGTGCCGGCGGGGGCGGTCGGGAACCGCAGGAGGTACGACGTGCCGGACCCGGTCAGGGTCGCTCCGGTCATGCTGACCAGCCCGGACGGGCCGGTGACCTTCAGGATGTCGGCGAGGGTCAGGGTGCCGCCGGTCGGGACGACCGACAGGGTGATGTTGACCTCCGTGAAATTCGCCGCCTGGGTGGTGACCAGCTGGGGCTGGTCGAACGTCACGCGGAACAGGCGGGCGGTGGTCGCCCCCGGGGCGAGCGGCTGGCGGTCGTCGGCGACCGCGGTGACGGTCACGCCGGTGAGGGGCAGCGACCCAGTCGGGCCGGTCATCCGGAGGACGTTGGCGGGCTTGAAGCTGTCCGGGTTGATGTCCCGGTCGAAGCGGACGAAGATGGTGTTCGTCGCCCCGTTCTGGACCATGTCGTCGGTGACGAACGCCCGGTCGTTCAGGGTCACCAGGTACTGCCCCGGCGTCAGGTTCGAGGCGAACGCCAGCTGGAACTTCTTGGTCCCGCCGTTCACCACGTCGCCGGCGACGAAGAGGATGTTGGTCGGGGTGAGGGGGCCGTTCGGGCCGGTCACGGAGCCGATGGCCGCCAGCGTCAGGGTGCTGGCGTCCACCTCGCGGTCGAGGGTGACGTCCAGGTGGAGCTGGGAGCCGTTGCTAATGACGGCCGACACCTGGGCGGCCTGCTGGCCGGGGACGTAGGTCCGGACGACGTGGGCGCCCGGGAGGACGAGCGGCCGGGTGTCCGAGTTGAACGGCCCGCTGAACGGGCTGCCGGAGGAGGAGCCGGGGTTCGAGAAGACGTCGTTGTCCGCCTCCTGCTGGATGCCGTCGGCGTCCTGGTCGAGGCCGTTGCCGTCCCGGCGGGGGAAGGCGACCAGCGCCCCGGTGGCGTCGCGGAAGCTGAGCGACCAGCCGTCCAGCGTGCCGGTCCCGCCGTTGCCCGAGCCGCCGGCGGCGGGGGCGTCGGAGAAGTCCTCGATCCGCAGGGTCCAGGTGCCGGCGAGCGCCTTGCCGTTGAAGACCGCGAGCCCGCCGGCGCCCATCGGCTGGTAGATGGCGTTGAAGCTGGTGAACGGGTTGGTGTCGCCGGGCAGCGTCCGCACCGAGGCGTCGTCGAACCGCGTGTTGACGTAGTTGGCCGTGTTCGTGCCGCCGACCTGGTCGGCCAGCACCAGGGCCGTCCCGTCTGGGCCGATCAGGGTGACGCGGAGGTCGGTGGTGCGGTTGTGGGTGATGTTCAGCCCCACCCGCAGGTTCTGGACCAGTTGGTCGACGGAGGGCAGCGAGGCGACGGCCTCGGGCGAGACGGTGATCTTGGACTCGACCACCCCGGGGTCTTTGAGGGTGAGCGGCGTGTCGGCCGACCCGTAGGAGGCCGTGGTGAACGACCGGAGCCGGTCGGACACCCCCGGGGTGACGGCGTAGCTGTACGTGCCGACGGCCGACTGCGGCGTCTCGAACTGGACGAAGAAGGCCGTGGCGAAGGTGGCGCCGTTGCCGAGCGTGATGGTGGAGATGGGGACGACGCCCCGGATGGGCACCGACGCCCCCTGGGTGCCGGTGTCCAGGAGGCCCGTGGTCCCCCGGAAGCGGACGATCACGTCACGCCGGTCGAACCCCTCGGGGTCGGCCCCCAGCGGGTTGTTGACCGAGCTCGGGTCGAAGTAGACCGGCCGGTCGAACACCACGCGGAAGCCGTCGATCAGCCGGGTGCCGTCCGGCGCGAACGTGTCGTTGTACTGCCAGCGGGGGGTGCCGAAGGCGTCCGTGATCATCTGCTCGACGTTGTTCTCGTCGCGGACGAGGACGGCGCCGTTCTGGATGAGGACGCCGGCCGCGCTGACGTCGACCATCTGCTCCGAGATCACCCCCATGTCGCCGCCGACCACGCGCGGGCCGGCCGCCGTGCGGACCAGGGCGGACAGGACGGTGGACCCGGCGGCGTTGAGGTTCCCGGCCCAGAACGGGCGGATGACCCCGCCGTTGACCACCAGCGCCTGCCGGATGCCGGTGCCGCCGTACTGGCTGGCCCCGGGGTTGATCGTGGTTGCGGCGCCGACGTTGGTCGGGACCGGCTCCAGGCCCACCCGGTTGCCGGTGATGGCGTCGATGGCGAACTTCTCGGGGCTGACCGACGCGCCCCGGCTGAACGTGGCCCCGCCGTCGATGCTGGTGGCGACGTACACGGCCACGCGGGAGTTGTTGGCGTCGTTGCGGGCGTCGAACCACGACACCACCACGGTCCCGGTGGCCGGGTCCACGGCCACTGTCGGCATGTACTGGGTCCGCCGGCCCTCGGAGCTGTTGTCGTTGGCGTCGTCGTCGTTGACCGGGATGGGCACGATGCCGGTGGCCGACGCGCTGGACAGGAGGCCCGTCCCCTGGGGGCGGAACCAGCTGAGCCCGTTGTCGTCCGACGCGAGCAGGTAGATGTTGGTGTCGCCGGCCGAGAGCGGGTTCGGGGCGGTGTACGCCATGTACAGCCGGCCGGCGAACCGGCTGTACGACCCGAGGGTGGTGTCGTAGGCGATCGACACCCCGGCCCCGACCCCGAACGTGGGCGAGGCGGCCGGCAGGAGCTGGTAGGTCTGGTCGGCCCCGAAGCCCACGGTGTTGATGACGTTCGGCTGGCCGGCCCCGGGGAGGTTGCTCGGCACCTCGGCGGTGCTGTTCGCCCCGGTCACGAACCGGTCCTGCCCCATCCGCCCCGGGGTCGCCGGGGCGGCCGGGTTCGGGTTGCTGATGGCGTCGGCGTCGTCGGAGTTGTCCAGCCGGGAGGTGAAGCTGATCGACCAGAAGCGGAGGAACCGGGCCGGGATCGGCTGGTTGTTGGCGATCCGATCACCGCGGAAGTCGGTGATCTGGAGCACCCAGTTGCCGGTCGGGTTGGCCGGCAGGCCCGGGTTCGGGGCGGTGCTGCTCAGCTGGGCGCCGGTCTGCCCGTAGAAGCTGGTCAGGGTCAGGCCGGTGGTCTCGGGGCGGAAGGTGCCGGTGTAGTTGGCCGGGTTCCCGGGGTTGTAAATCTCGCGCGGCGCCTCCTGGCTGAACGTCGTCCCGACGGGGTTGCCGATCGTCCCGGGGTTGCCGGCAGTGCGGACGATGCCCTGCGACACCCCCAGGTCGGTCCCGGTGAGCCCGAAGGCGACGCCCGGGTTGGGGCGGTTGTTGCCGTTCGACAGGATGCCGTTCTGGACCAGGGTGACGGTCGTGCCGTCCGGGGCGACCAGCTGGATCAGCAGATCCTGGAGCCGGTTGTGGGTCAGGGCCAGCGACACGTCGATGTCCGACAGCCGGCCGAAGTTCGGGTACAGGGTCGCGCTCAGGTCGACCGGGAGCTCGAACCGGGTGACCGAGGCGATGTCGTCGCCCGAGGTGGGGACGATGGCGTCGTTGATGTTGGTGTCGCTGTTGTCGCCGGAGTTGTTGGTCGGGTCGTCGTTCGACCGGAAGGTGATGCTGGACGACGCCGGCTTGTACGGCCGGAGGGGGTCGGTCGCGTCGCGCACCCCGAGCGGGATGGAGCTTTGGATCAGCCGGCCGCCGGTGGTCTGCCACACGACCGACATCTGGGCGGGGAGGGGCACCCCGCCGGCCTCGGCCCCGGCCGGGGAGAAGGCGATGCTGGGGGCGGACCCGCCGGTGTTCAGGTTCGGCGCCCAGAGGAAGTGCCCGCCGGACGGGAACACCGCGCTGCCCACGTTGCCCCCGTCGTTGATCGGCACGGGGGTCGACCACTGGAAGCTGGGGAGGCGCGGGTTGGAGGGCGACTCCGGGGCGTTCGGGTTGGCCCGGTCGAGCAGCGCGTCCGGGTCGAGCCGGCCGACCGCCATGAACACGGCGTTGGGGTTGTAGTTCAGCCCGCCGGGCAGGAAGTTCTGGTGCCCGGACACCGTCGGGGCGGTCGCGTCGGTGTTCCAGACCAGGAACACGGTCTCGGCCCCGCCGGCGTTGGACTCGTTGATGAACGGGTCGGTGTACTTGATGTTGGTGTCGGGGTCGGTGAACGTCCCCCGGTTGGTGTCGACCGCGATGAACGGGTTGAGGGGCCGGTTGGTCGTCACCCCGTCGTCGATCCACTGGGTGATGACGGCGGCCTTGTTGTCCCCCAGGCTGGCCGTCGCCCACCGCTCGTTGGCCGGGGTGTTCGGGTTGTTGTCCCAGTCCCGGGTCGGGTCCAGGTCGTACTGGGTGAACGTCATGTTCTGCCGGTCGATGTCGAACCGCTCGACGAGCAGGGCGCCGCTGGTCTTGCTGGCGTTGTGCTCGAGGTAGGCGACGTACACGCTCCCGGACCGGCTGAAGGCGATCGACGGGGCGGAGGCGTTGGTGTAGCCGCGCTGGAAGCTCGGGATGTTGCCGATGGGCAGGCTCGGGTCGAGCAGCTTCCCGCGGGAGGTGTCGGCGCCGAACGTCTGGGGGATGTTGGAGACGTTGGCGTTGGCGTTGAAGGCGCTGTTGGTGTCGCGCATCTTCAGCCACGTCGCGCCGCCGTCGAAGCTGACCTGGACCAGGATGCCGTTCGGCTGGGCCGCGGCCATCGCCATGATGTTCGGGTTGGTCGGGTCGACCGCCACCTGGGGCTGGAACGCCCCGGTGGTGTTCGGCACGGCCCCGGTGGACGCGGCGACGACCTCCGGGGTGGTGGCCGGGACGAGCCGCTGCTCGACCTCTTCCAGCCGGAGCCTGGCGGTCGGCCGGGGGGAACCCGGCCGGGCTCCGCGGGCGACCCACCGGCGGAGAACCTCGGCAAGCGACTTCTTCGACATGGTGCGCGTCCTGTACCAGGGCCCTGAATGGCGAACCGCGACCGAGGCGGCCCGGGCGGGCCCGGGGGGTAACGGGCGGAGCGCGGCCGGCGGGCCGCCGCTCTAACCCAAGACGGGGCGGAGCCCCGCAAAGTTTGTCGTGGTAGGGCCGGAACCGGCCAAACCCCACGCCGCGGCCGGGCCGCGCCTCCGGCGCCGCCCGTACCGCCCGAACGCCTCGGGCGCAACCCGTCCGTGGGGGTACGTGTGGCCGAACCCTACCCGCGCCGCCCCCGGGTGCAAAACCCGGCGCGGCCGGAAGTGCCCGGTTCCCGGGTCGTGCGGGGGGCGTGGCGCCGGTCCTCCCGGTCGCGCCCGAATCCGCCCTTGTGTCCGACCGGGGGGTTCTGCGGTCCCCGGCCGGGCCGCCGCCCGGGAACCCGCCGGGTTTCGCTCAACCCGCGGCGCGGCGCCCGCCGGGCCGCCAGCCGTTCGATCGTGCGGCCGGCGCCCCGATTCAGGAATCCGCGCGAAACCCCGCGCCCCGATTTTGTGTTCCCGCGGAGCCCCCGCCCGCCTACGATCAGCCCTGCCCACCGCCGCGCTCCCCCCCCGACCCGCGAGACCCACCCATGCTCACCCGCCGCGACCTGCTCAAGACCGCCGCCGGGGCCGCCGCCCTCGCCCTCCCCGGGGTCGCCACGGCCCAGGACCGGAAGGGCTTCAGCCTCCCCCCCCTGCCGTACCCGGCCGGCGACCTGGAGCCGGTGATCGACGCCGAGACGATGACCATCCACCACGGCCGGCACCACCAGGCCTACGTGGACAACCTGAACAAGGCGCTGGGCGCCGCCCCGGACTGGCTGGCCCGGCCGATCGAGGACGTGGTGCGGAACGTCGCCCAGGTGCCGGAGGCGGTCCGGACGGCGGTCCGGAACAACGGCGGCGGCCACCTGAACCACAGCTGGTTCTGGCAGATGATGGCCAAGCCCGGCACCGGCGGGGCGCCGTCGGCGGAGCTGACCGCCGCCCTGAACGCGAGCTTCGGCAGCCTGGACGGGTTCAAGCGGGAGTTCAGCGCCCGGGCGCTGGGGCAGTTCGGCAGCGGCTGGGCCTGGCTGGTGGTCGGCGGGCCGGACGGGAAGCCGCTCGGGGTGAGCAGCACGGCGAACCAGGACAACCCGCTGATGGAGGGGAAGCACACCCTGTTGGGCGTCGACGTGTGGGAGCACGCCTACTACCTGAAGTACCGGAACGTGCGGGCCAAGTACGTGGAGGCGTGGTTCCAGGTGGTGAACTGGAACTTCGTGAACGAGCGCTTCGCCCGCCGGCCGAAGGCGTGAGTGCCGGGGTGATACCGGTTGTCGCCGGGCCGGCCGGGGCACGTTGCCCCGCGTGACGCCGCGTTGGCCCGGGAGCTCGGGAGCCCGGAGGGCGTCGGCGTGTAGCCCGGGGTGGAACCCCGGGCGGGCCTCGGGCGGGGGCCGGGGGGCATCACCCCTCGTGACACCGCCCGGGCCTGGGGCGGAGGCCGGGGGCATCACCCCGCGTGACACCGCCCGGGGCCGCCCGGGGTTCCACCCCGGGCTACACGCCGACGCCCTCCGGGCTCCCGGGCCGACGCGGGGTGATGCGCCGCGGCCGGCCCGGCGACAACCGTTATCACCCCCCGCCCGTCCGCGCCCACCTCAGCTTGGCCGACCGCGAGCGCGGGTTGGCCTTCCGCTCCTCGAACGCCGGCCGGACCGGGTCGTCGGACACCTCCGCGTACACCCCCGCCCGCAGCCCGTCCCGGAAGGCGGCCTTCACCAGCCGGTCCTCGCCGCTGTGGAAGCTGATGACCGCCGCCGTGCCGCCCGGGGCGAGCAGGCCGGGGAGGACGCGCAGCAGCTGTTTGAGGTTCTCCAGCTCGCGGTTCACGCGAATCCGCAGCGCCTGGAACACCCGCGTGACCGGGGCGAGCTGCTGCCGCCGCTCGGTCGGCGCGCCGGGGGTGCGGTCGATCACCACCGGGGCCGCGGCCTCGATCAGCTCGCGCAGCTCGGCCGTGGTCTGCACCGGCTGGGTGGCCCGGCGCCGCACGACGGCCGCGGCGACGAGGTCGGCCTGGGGCTCGTCCCCGAGGTCGCGGAAGCAGGCGGCGAGCTCGGCCTCGGGGAGCGCGGCCAGCAGGTCGGCGGCGGTGCGGCCGCGGGTCGGGTCCATGCGCATGTCGAGCGGGCCGGCGCGCATGAACGAGAAGCCGCGGCCGCGGTCGTCCACCTGCATGCTCGACATGCCGAGGTCGGCGAGCAGCCCGTGGACCTGCGTCACGCCCTCGGCGGCGAGGACGTGCGCGAGGCCGGCGAAGTTGGTGTGGTGGAGCGCGAACAGCCCGCCGACGGCGTCGAGCTTGGCGCGGGCGGGCTCCAGGTTGGCCGGGTCGAGGTCGGTGGCGACGAGGAGCCCGTCCGGGCCGACGGCCGCCAGCAGTGCGGCGGAGTGCCCGGCGAACCCGAGCGTGCAGTCGACGACGGTCTGGCCCGGCTGGGGGCGGAGGGTGTCGAGGATCTCGGCGAGGAGCACCGGCCGGTGCTCGCCGGCGGCGGTGGAGCGGCGGACACGCTTCCGCCAGAACGGCCGGCGCTTCTTCTTCTTCGGGGGTTCGTCGGCCATGCGGGTATTGTAGCCGCGTTACGGCAGCAGGTCGGCAACCCGGACCGCGGCGGCCGGGGCGGCGAGCGGGGAAACGGCGTCGGTGGGGCCGAGGGCGAGGTGGGTGCGGTAGGCGGCCGCCCCGAGCCCGGCCGGGAGTCGGGCCGGGTCGCGGAGGACGAGCAGCGCGCGGCCGTCCACGTCGAGAACCCAGTACTCGGGAATGCCGGCCGCCGCGTACCGCTCGGCCTTGTCGGTCAGGTCGGCCCGCAGGGTGGTGTCGGACACCTCGACGACCAGGGCCGCGGTCGTCGGGTGGGCGGCCAGGTAGTCGCGGGGGCCGCCCGGCACCACGGCCGCGTCGGGGAGCGGGTCGTTGAACTCGTCCACCCGGAGCGGGGACTGGGTGCGGACGACCCAGCCGGGCGTGAACACCGCCCGGAGCGCATCGGTCACGAGGGCGAGGCCGGTCGCGTGGGGCGCGTTCATCGGCCCTTGCTCCAGGACGACCCCGTCGAGCAGGAACGCCCGCCGCCCCTCGAACCAGCCCATGTCGCCCATCTGGTTGAACTGGGCGGCGGTGATCCGCAGCGGCCGGGGGGGGAACGGCTGCGGGGGCGGGGTCAGGGCCGGCGGTGCCAGAGCGGACATGACTTCTCCTCCCCCCGAGCGTACCGTCAGTCCTTGCCGAGGACCAGATCGACCACCCAGCAGCCGCGGACGTGCGGCCCCGGCCCGCGGCAGTGGGCGAGGACGTCGGCGTCGGAACAGCCCGCGTCTTCGAGCGCGTCGGCCAGGACCGGCATCGGGCCGAAGTCGCGGGACTCGTACAACCCGGCCGCGAGGGCGATGACGGCCTCGGTCCGCCACGACGGGTCGAGCGCGGCGGGGCGGAGCGGGTCGCCGAACACCTCGTGTACGAGCCGGCAGCGGTCGGTCCAGTCCGCCGGGAACTGGTCGACCGGGGCGGCGCGGTGCTGCCAGACCGACTCCGTAACCCGGAACAGGTGCCCGGCGTCCAGGTCGCGGTGGACCAGCACCTGAAGAACCAACTCCGCCGCCCGCTGGAACGGAGACTTGCGGTGGCGCAGTTCGTGTGCCTGCCACACGTCCGCGTCGAGCCACGACGGGAGCCGGACGAGTTCGTCGACTCGCTGCCGCTCCGCGTCCGCCAGGGCGGCGTCCACGGCCCGGCGGGCGGCCTTCATGTCGAGCTTGCTCGCCGCCCGGTCCGCGAACGCCTCGCAGGTGTCCAGGGCGGCGTGAAGGACGGGGTGGGGCGAGGCGCCGCCGGCGCCCCGCACGGCCGCACAGGCCACCAGCCGGGTCCGCCGGGGCACCGGCGGGCGGGCGATGACGTCCAGCATCCCGCGGAAGTCGTTGTGCGCGTGCCAGGCGTCTCGCGTGCTGGCCGTCCGATCCGTTGGCCGCCGCCGGCGGCGGGGGGGTGTCGCCGTCACCCGCGCCCGAGCGCTGTGGCGATCGCGTCCACATCGTACACGCAGCCGCCCCAGACGCCGCCGCTGGCGTTCTGCAGTAGCGCCCACAGGCGGGTGTCCGCCGGCAGGGCCGGGTCCGGGGCCAGGTCGGGCCGCGGCGGGCGGCGGGCCAGTTCCGCCGTGCCCCAGTCGGGGCCGTACTCGCCGGCCTCGTCGCCCACGAGGTCGATGCTCCCGGCCAGGGTGGTGCGGTCGATGAGGATGCGCACCCGGTCGCCGTCGCGGAGCCGGCCGAGCGGCCCGCCGGCCAGCGCCTCCGGCGACACGTGGCCGATGCACGCCCCCGTGCTCACCCCGCTGAACCGCGCGTCCGTCACCACCGCCACCTGCTTCCCCCACGGCAGGTACTTCAGCGCGCTCGTCACCTGGTACGTCTCCTCCATCCCGCTCCCCATCGGTCCGCGGGCGCACAGCACCAGCACGTCGCCGGCCACGACCCGCTTCGGGCCGTCCCCCTTGATCGCCGCGATCGCCGCCTTCTCGGTGGTGAACACCTTCGCCGGGCCGGTCTTGCGGTACACGCCGTCGGCGTCCACCACCGCCGGGTCGATCGACGTGGACTTGATGACCGACCCCTGCGGCGCGAGGTTGCCGAACGGGAACGTCAGGGCGCTGGTCAGCCCGCGGGCCTTGGCCTGGGCGGGCGACATGATGACCGCGTCCGGGTCCACGCCGTCGCGGTCCTTCAACAGCTGACGGACCCGGGCGCGGCGCTCGCTCGTTTGCCACCAGTCGAGAACGGCGCCGAGCGGCTCGCCGCCGGCGGTGAGCGCGTCGAGGGCGAGGAGCCCCAGCTCGCGCAGGTGGAGCATGACTTCCGGCACGCCGCCGGCCATGAACACCCGCACCGTCGGGTGCCCGACCGGCCCGTTGGGCAGGGCGTCCACCAGCCGGGGCACGGACCGCGCGAAGTGCGTCCAGTCGGCGACGGCGGGGCGCTTCACGCCGGCGTGGAAGGCGATGGCCGGGGTGTGGAGGAGGAGGTTCGTGCTGCCGCCGAACGCTGCGAACACCGCCAGCGCGTTGCGGAAGGCGGCCTCGGTGAGGACGTGTTTCGTGGTGATGCCGCGGTTCGACTGGTGGAGGAGCGCCTTCGCCGAGCGGCGGGCCATGTCGAGCCAGATCGGCTGGCCGGACGGGGCCAGCGCCGAGTGCGGCAGCGACAGGCCCAGCGCTTCGCCGATTACCTGCGACGTGGCCGCGGTGCCGAGGAACTGGCAGCCGCCGCCGGGGCTCGCGCAGGCGTGGCAGCCGGCCTCCGCGGCCTGTTCGAGCGTGATCTCGCCGTGGGCGAAGCGGGCGCCGATGGTCTGCACCTTCCCGGTGTCCTCGGTGCCGGCCTCGCCGGCCAGCATCACCCCGCCGGGGACGAGCACCGTGGGGTAGTCGTGCTGGCTGGCCAGGGCCATCATCATGGCCGGCAGCCCCTTGTCGCAGGTGGCCACGCCCAGCACGCCGGCCCGCGTCGGCAGGCTCCGCATCAGCCGGCGCATCACCTGGGCGGCGTCGTTGCGGAACGGCAGGCTGTCGTACATCCCCGGCGTGCCCTGGGTGCGGCCGTCGCACGGGTCGGTCACCGCCCCGGCGAACGGGACGCAGCCGAGCCGGCCGAGCTCCTCGGCCGCCGCCTTCACCAGCAGGCCCACTTCCCAGTGGCCCGAGTGGAACCCGAGCGCCACCGGGGTGCCGTCCTCGGCGCGGAGGCCGCCGTGGGTGCTGAGGATCAGGAACTCCTTCCCGCCGAGCCGGTCCGGGTTCCAGCCCATGCCGACGTTCTGCGTCCAGCCGAACAGGTCGCCGCTCGGGGCGTGGCGGAGGAGGTCGGCGGTGAGCGGCAGGTGGCCGGCCGGGCCGCGCGTCGTGGTGACGAGGTCGTAAGCGGCCGGGTCGGACGGCTCGAACAGCTCGCGGCGCATGAGAGAGGGTCCGGAAGCAGGAGTGGCCACGAAGAGGCACAAAAAGACACAAATGAAGAGCGCCTGCTTATTTTGTGCCTTTTCGCGGCCATTCTGGTTGGGGTTCGTTCCCCTCATTATCGCGGCCCGGGCACCCCCCGGTAGCTTTCCCGGCGGGGCGCGCGAATCGCGTGTGGGGAGAATGGCCGCGAAGAGGCACAAAAAGCACAAATGAAGAACGCCTGCTTATTTTTGTGCTTTTTGTGCCTCTTCGTGGCCATTGTTTCGTGTTGGTCGTCTCGCCGTCATTATCGCGGCCCGGGCACTCCCCCGGTAGCTTTCCCGGCGGGGCGCGGGCGGATATCGTGTCGCTACGTCCCCCACGTTCGGAGGTGCCCTCCCCATGCGACTCGCTCTCCCCGCCGCGGCCGTGGCCGCCGCGGTCGCCCTCGCCCCGGCCCCGCTCCCGGCCCAGCCGAAGGCCGCCAAGACCGGCCCCGCCTTCGAGGAGGCGCCGTTCGGGACGCTCCCCGCGGCCAAGGACGAGAAGAAGGACGCCGACCGCCGCGTCACCGAGTACACGCTCGTCGGCCGCAGCGGCGTGGTCGTGAAGTGCATCAGCTACGGCGCGATCGTCACCTCGATCCGCGTGCCCGACAAGGCCGGCGCCTACGCCGACGTCGCCCTCGGGTTCGACAAGCTGGAGGACTACCTCAAGGGCCACCCGTACTTCGGCTCCAACGCCGGCCGGTGCGCCAACCGCATCGCCAAGGGGAAGTTCCGCCTCGACGGCAAGGAGTACGCCCTGGCGACCAACAACGGCCCCAACCACCTGCACGGCGGCAAGGAGGGGTTCGACAAGAAGAACTGGCGCGGCGAGCCGTTCCTGGGCGCGTCCGGCCCGGGCGTGAAGTTCACCTACCGCAGCCCGGACAAGGAGGAGGGCTACCCCGGGAACCTGTCGGTCACCATGAGCTACACGCTCACCGACAGCAACGAGCTGGTCGTCGAGTACCGGGCCACCACCGACCAGCCGACGGTCTGCAACCTGGCGCACCACAGTTACTTCAACCTCGCCGGGCACAACAGCGGCGACGTCCTCGGCCACGAGCTCCAGATCCGGGCCAAGAACTACACCCCCGCCGACGACACCCTCATCCCCACCGGGAAGATCGTCCCGGTGGCCGGCACGCCGTTCGACTTCACCACCCCGAAGGCTGTCGGCAAGGATCTGAAGGCCGCCGGCGGCGACCCGGTGGGGTACGACCTGAACTACGTGCTGGACAAGGGGTCGTCCGAGCGGCCGGAGCTGGCCGTGCGGGTGACGGAGCCGAAGTCGGGGCGGGTGCTGGAGGTGTACACCACCGAGCCGGGGGTACAGTTCTACAGCGGCAACTTCCTCGACGGCTCGAACGTCGGCCGGGGCGGGGCGGTGTACCGCCAGTACAACGGGTTCTGCCTCGAACCGCAGCGCTTCCCGGACTCGGTGAACAAGCCCGAGTGGAAGGACAAGTCGAACGCCGTGCTCCGGCCGGGCGAGACGTACCGGCAGACGACGGTGTACAAGTTCAGTGTGGCGCGGTAGGCACGACGTCGGCGGCGGGGTGCCGCCCGTCGCGCGGCCGCGTCCGACACCCCTCGCCGGCCGGCGGTCGCAGGTGACCGCCGGCCGAGTCGTTTGTATCAAGAGCCCGTCGCGTCGAACGCCCTCGCGTCCTGTCGGGAATCCGCCCGTGAGCCGGCCGTCCCCTTACGTACCGACGGACCGCCGGCCGATCACCGCCCGCAGCTGGCGGGCCGCGGACCGGGCCGCCCGCTGGTGCGTCCGCGCCGGCGTCTCGCCGAACGCCATCTCTCTGGCGGGCATGGGCTGCGGCGTCGCCGCGGGGGCCGCGGTCGCGGCCACGCCGGCCGTGCCCGAGGTCTGGCAGCGGGTTCTTTGGTTCTCGGCCGCCGTCCTCATCCCTCTCCGGCTGACCGCGAACCTCCTCGACGGCATGGTGGCCATCGGGGCGGGGCGGGCCTCCCGGCTGGGCGAGTTGTTCAACGTGATACCCGACCGCGTGTCGGACTCCGCGGTGCTGATCGGGCTCGGCTACGCCCGGTCGTCCGAGCCCGTCTTGGGGTTCGTCGCGGCCTTGCTTGCCGTGCTGACCGCCTACGTGCGGGCCGTCGGGAAGAACGCCGGGGCGCCCCAGGTCTACGCCGGCCCGATGGCGAAGCCGCAGCGGATGTGGCTCGTGACGGCGTTCTGTGTCGCGGCCGCCGTCGCACCCGATGCCATGACCGCACCGCTGCCGGGGCTCGCGTTCACGCCCCCGGCGGTGCTGCTCCTCCTGGTCGGCGCCGGCTGCGCTCTGACGGTCGCTCGCCGCCTCGTCCTCATCCGGCGGGCCTTGGCGGAGGCGGCCGGATGAACGCCGCGGCGCGGGACCGACTGTTCGGCTACGAGCACGCCTTCGACCACCCGGTGACCGCCGCGGCCACCGTCGGAATCGTCGCGCTGCTGGCGGTCATCCCGGTGGTCATTGCGGCCCTGTCGCGGGCCGGCCGGGTCGACGGGCCGCTCCGCCGGGAGTTGCTCCGCCGCTACGACTCCTGGCTCGTGATGGTCCCCCTCCTGCTGGTCCCGATCCTGCTCGGGGCGGCCTGGACCATCGTCGGCACCGGCGTCCTCAGCCTGTTCTGCTACCGGGAGTACGCCCGCGCCACCGGCCTCCTCCGCGAGCACCGCCTCAGCGCCGTGGTGGTGGCGGGGATCGTCGCCCTGACGCTGGCGACCCTGGACCACTGGTACCGCCTGTTCGTGGCGCTCACGCCGCTGACCGTCGGGGTAATCGCCGCAGTCGGGGTGCTGTCTGACCGGCCCCAGGGGTACATCCAGCGCGTGGCACTGGCCGTACTCGGGTTCCTCCTCTTCGGCACAGCGCTCGGGCACCTGGGCTACCTCGCCAACGACACCGACTACCGGCCCATCCTGATCCTCGTGCTGCTGGCCGTGGAGATGAACGACGTCTTCGCGTTCGTGGTCGGGAAGTCGCTGGGCCGGCGGAAGCTGGCTCCGAACACGAGCCCCAAGAAGACTGTGGAGGGGGCCGCGGGCGGCGTGGTGCTGACCGTGGCGCTGGTGGTGGGCGTGGGGCTGTTCCTGTACCCGGCCGAGTACACCAGCCAGTTCGGCGTGTCCGCGGGCCGCGAGGTCCGCTACCTGGCGACGCTCGGCCTGATCATCGGCGTCGTCGGCCTGCTCGGGGATCTCATCCTCTCGGCCGTCAAGCGCGACCTCGGCATCAAGGACTTCGGCACCCTCATCCCGGGCCACGGCGGGCTCCTCGACCGGTTCGACAGCCTCATCTTCGTCGCCCCGGCCGTTTTCCACTTCACGAACTACGTGGCCGGCGTCGGGCTGCACGAGCCGATCAAGATCTTCTCCGAAGGCTGATCCCTCGTCGGATGTGCCTGCTGTGCCGCGGACGGGGAATCACACCGAGGTGCGTTGACCCCGGTCGCTCGGCCGGGGTGATTACGGTTGTCGCCCCGGCCGCGACGCGGTCCCGTTCGCGCGGCCGGGCATCGGGTTCCTGTCGCGCGTGGCTCGCCCCCTCACCCCGCGTGCTGCGCCGCGACCCTCTCCCCCGAGGGGAGAGGGTGGGAACCGACCGGCCCCCTCAGATAGCCACCGCGCTCCCCTGGCGGGGGCGATACCAACAGGTCGGGTGCCCGTCACCCTCTCCCCTCGGGGGAGAGGGTCGCGGCGCAGCACGCGGGGTGAGGGGGTTAACCACCCACCACACAAACCAGATGCCCGGCCGCGCGAACCGGACCGCGTTGACCCGTCGCGGCCGGGGCGACAACCGTAATCACCCGGGGGCCGGCCGGTCGGTAGGCACCCCGAACCGGACGTCACGCGGCCCGCTGGCCGGGGAAGGGGAGGATGGCCGGGGCGGTGTCGTCGGCCGGGTCTTCGCTCCCCCACGGCAGTTGGCTGTCGGGCGCTTCCGGCAGGTCGGCCTTCAGCAGCACCGCGGCCATCCGCTCGAACTCCTCCCGCAGGGTGGAATCCTCGGGCGGGGTGGTGACCGCCTCGTCGGCGACGGGGAGGTCCGCCTCGTCCAGCGCCCCGCCGCGCTCGCGCTCCAGCACGGCGTGGAGGCGGCGGGCGTAGTCGGCGTCGCGCAGCTCGCGCTCGGCGTGCCAGCGACGCTCGACCGTCACCAGCTTCGACTGCCACGATTCGAGCCGCAGCCGCAGCTGCCAGAGCTCGTACCCCTCCTCCCGGCGGCGGGCGTCCGAGCGGACCAGCCACTCGCCCCGGGCCGCGTGCTCCAGCTCCTTCTGCCGCAGCGCCTTGGTCAGGTCTTCCAGCTCCCCGAGCGCGGCCCGCTCCACCCCCTGCCACTCCCCGCGCGCCCGGGCCAGCATCACGAACTGTTCCGCCAGCACGCGCCGCCGGTCCGCCGCCTCGGCCGCCTCCTGGTCGAGCCGCTTCCGCAGGCCGGCGAGCGCGGCCTTCTCGGCCCCCAGCCGGGCCGCCTCGGCGTCGAGTTCGGCGGCGAAGGTGGTCAGCTCCTGGTCGGCCTTGCGCTCCAGGGCGAACTTGACCGTCCCGGGCGGCTCGGGCGGCTCCTGCGGGCCGGCCGCGAGCAGCTCGGCCCGGAGGCGGTCGCGCTGGGCTTCGAGCTCGGCGACCACCGCCCGGGCGTTCTCGACCCGGGCGTCGAGCCCGGCCGACTCGGAGCCGAGGGCGGCGGCCCGGACGGCGAGCTCGTCCCGGCCGCGGGCGAGCTCCTTCTCCCGGCCCGCGAGCTCCTTCTCCCGGGCCGCGACGGCGGTCTCCTGCCGGCCGACCGTGTCCTGGGCCTCGGTCCACTCGGCGTGGAGGCGCTTCCGCTGGGCGTCGAGCGCGTCCCACTCGGCGCGGAGGCGCTCCTTCTCTTCGAGAACCTGGGCGAAGTGGGCGGTCCGGGTCTGGTCGAGCCGCACCGTCTCGGCGCGGAGCTGGCCGCGGGCCTCGTCCAGCTCCGCCCGGCGGGGGGCGAGCTCGGCCCGCACCGCCGCCCACTTCTGGCGGACGCGGCGGGCGTAGCGGACGGCCAGCTTCCGGGCACGCTCCCGGTCGCGGGCGGCGGCCGCCCGGAGGGCGTGGGCTTCACGGAGGAGGTCGGCGGGGTCGGTGTCGCGGGCCAACGTGGTGCCCCCTGCGGGCGGAATCACCCGCAGGGTTGATCGGCAGACGGGGCGAAAGACTTGAATCGGCTCAGTCGGGCTCAAGCCGGGTAGGAAACGTTACCCGGCCCGCGGTCACGAGTACTTCTTCACCAGCTTCTCCAGCTCCACCTTCGGCAGGACGCCGATCTCCTGGTGGACCGGCACGTCGCCCCCCTTGAAGAACAGCACGCGCGGGATGGTCATCACGTCGTACTTCACGGCGATGGCGCTGTTCTCGTCCACGTTCAGCTTGCCGACGGTCACCTGGCCGGCGTACTGGTCGGCCAGCTGGTCGATGACCGGGGACAGCTGGCGGCACGGCCCGCACCACGGCGCCCAGAAGTCGGCGATCACGAGCTTGCCGCTGCTGACGTGCTCGTTCCAGTTGTCGGTGGTGAACTCGACTACGTTCGGGCTGGCCATGTCGTCTCCCGGAAAGGCGCGGCATACGGCCGCGGTTACGGCACCATTCTACTCACCGGCGAATACCGCACCAGGGGACTGCTCTTACGTCGGATTCAGGCCAGCGGCAGGCCGATCCGCTTCTCCGCGGGCGGGGCGAAGTCGAGCGGGGCCGGGTACGCGGGGGCGTCCTCGGGCTCGGCCGCGGCCCGGGCGGCGTCCGGGGTGAACGCGAACCCGGCCGCCCCGGCTCCCTCGCCCGTCAGCACCCGGCCGTAGAGCGTGAACGCGCTGGCGTCGTCGACGCGCACCCGGGCCGTGTGGCCGACCAGCCGGGGGGTGCCGTCGAAGACGACGATGTGGTCGGCCATCGACCGGCCGGTGAGCTGCACGACCCCGCCGTCCCCGGCCCCGGCCGGGTCACGCCGGCCGCCGGCCTGGGCGCGCTTGCTCGGCCCCTCCACCAGCACCTCGACGGTGGCGCCGACCTGGGCGCGGTGATCGGCGAGGCTGTTGGCGTTCTGGGCCACGAGGAGGTCGTTGTTCCGCCGCTTCTTCACGTCCTCCGGCACGTCGTCCGGGTAGCGGTCGGCGGCCTTCGTCCCCGGCCGCTCGCTGTACTTGAAGATGAAGCTGTTCTTGAACCGCGCCTCCCGCACCAGCTCGACCGTCTTCTGGAAGCTCGCCTCCGTCTCCCCGCAGAAGCCGACGATGAAGTCCGAGCTCACCGACACCCCCGGCACCAGCTCGCGGCAGCGGACGAGCATGTCGCGGTACTCGGCGGCGGTGTAGAGGCGCTTCATCCGCTTCAGTACCTCGTCGCAGCCGCTCTGCGCGGGGACGTGCAGGTACTTCACCACCTTCGGCAGGTCGCGGACCGCGGCGAGGAGGTCGTCGGTCATGTCCTTCGGGAAGTTGGTGACGAACCGCACCCGCTCCAGGCCGGCCACGGCGTCGAGTTGCGCCAGCACGTCCGAGAGGCGCGTGCGCCGGCCGTCGCCGTGGTCGAACTCGTAGCTGTTCACCGTCTGCCCGATCAGCGTGACCTCCTTGCACCCCTGGTCGGCCAGCTGGCGGGCCTCGGCGAGGATGTGGTCCGGGGGCCGGCTCTGCTCCGGGCCGCGGGTGGACGGCACCACGCAGTAGGTGCAGAACTTGTCGCACCCGTACTGGACGCGGACGAACGCCTGGAACGGCGTCGGCCGGGCGGCCGAGTCGCGGGCCGGGTCGAAGCTGACGAAGCTGGCCTCGACGGCGTGCCGCCCGGCGTCGGCCCGGCCGAGGCTGAGGGCGTACTGCGGCTGCCCCGTCTCGCGGGCCTTCTCGGCCAGCTCCGGCACCCGCGCCAGCTGGCCGGTGCCCACGACCAGGTCGACGTGCGGGGCGCGCTTGCGGATGAGCTCCTGGTCCTTCTGGGCCATGCAGCCGAGGACGCCGACGACGGTGCCCGGCCGCGCCCGCTTGAGCGGCGCGACCCGGCCGAGGGCGGAGTAGACCTTGTCCTCGGCGTGCTCGCGGACGGAGCAGGTGTTGAACAGGAGCAGGTCGGCGTCGGCCGGCTGGTCGGCGATGGCGTAGCCGGCCTTGTGGAGGGCGGCGACGACGAGCTCGCTGTCGAGCACGTTCATCTGGCAGCCGACGGTCTCGATGTACACGGTCCGGGGCATGATCGGGGGGTCCGTTGTTGACACGGGGCCGATGGGGGAGCGGGTATTGTAGGGGCCGGGCTCCCGGCCCGCCCGCCCGGTCAGGGCTCCAGCCACACCCGGGACACGTCCACGACCACCACCCCGGGGGGGCCGGCCGCGAACAGCTGGACGCAGCGGACGTCCGCCAGGTCGAGCGGGTCGGGGCGGGCGGCCGCGGCCAGCGCGGCCAGGTCGAGGCGGACGACGTGGTCGCCCGCGGCGAGGCGGTGCCCGACCTGGGCGTGGGTGGTGTGGGGCTGCCCGGCCGCGCCCGACCGGACCGAGGTCACCAGCTCGCCCGCCCCGCCCCCGACCCGGACCGCGCAGCACACCCACCGGTAGCCGCGGAAGTCCGGGACGACCGGCCGCAGGGCCGCCGACGAGTAGGGCTCGGGGCCGGGGAGCAGGGCGATCCGGCCGACCGCGCCGTCGGGCCCGTCGACCCGGGTGATGGTGGCCTGGTCGCACTCCCAGCGGCGGAGTTCCAGGTCCGTCGAGAACTCTGCCAGGACGGGGAACGAGCGGCGACCGCGGGCGGTGTCCGCGAGGTACGGGGCGGCCTCGACGGCTGGCCCGGCGAGCAGGGCGAGGGCGAGGCCCAGGTAGGCCGCGCACCGGCCCCGGGAGCGGCGACACTCCCACGCCCGTATCGCGGCCCCCGCCGCCAGCGCCCCGAGGATCCCGCGGAGGAAGTCGGCCGCGTCGCCCGACCGCCCGACCGCCGGCTGGACCACCTCGGCCAGCCCGGCGACCGCGACCGCAACAACCACTGAACGGCGGAGGGGCGGCCCCGTCGCGGCCCGGAGGGCGAGGACGAGGGCGGCGAACAGCGGGACGTGGCCGAAGTCGAGGATCTGCCCCTGCCACGGCCCGAGCCGCCCGGGCGGGACGGGGAGGAGGAGCAGCCCGGCCGTGACCGCCACCGCGGCCCCCGCGGCCAGGCCGGAGCGGACCGGGTATCGCGTCGTCGGGTCGCGCATCGCGGGGTCCGGTGCGGGAGGCGCCAGCCCGGCGCGGGTCAGCCGCGGCCGACGAACGGCATCTTCGTCGCCATCACGGTCATGAACAGCACGTTCGCGTTGGCCGGCAGCCCGGCCATGTAGACCACCGCCCGGGCCACGTTCTCGACGTCCATCGTCGGCTCGGCAGCCACGGCCCCGTTCGCCTGCGGCACCCCCTGCCCCATCCGCCCCGTCATCTCCGTCCCCGCGTTCCCGATGTCGATCTGGCCGACCGCGATGTCGAACGCCCGGCCGTCCAGGGCGGCCGCCTTGGTCAGCCCGGTGACCGCGTGCTTGGTCGCCGTGTACGGGGCCGAGTTGGGGCGCGGGGCGTGGGCCGAGACGGACCCGTTGTTGATCACCCGCCCGCCCCGCGGGGTCTGGGCCTTCATCACCCGGAACGCCTCCCGGGTGCACAGGAACGCGCCCGTCAGGTTGACGTCGACCACCGCCCGCCAGTGTTCGAGCGGGAGCTCCTCCAGGGGCACGGCCGGGGCCGTCAGCCCGGCGTTGTTGAACAGCAGGTCCACCCGGCCGAACGCCGCGACCGCCGCGTCGAACAGCGCGCGGACCGACGCCGGGTCGGCCACGTCGGTCGGGACGGCCAGCACCCGCCCGCCGGCCGCCCCGGCCCGGGCGGCGGTGTCCGCGAGCGCGTCGGCCCGCCGCCCGGCGGCGACGACGGACCAGCCCTCGCGGTGCAGCGCCAGGGCCGCCGCCCGCCCCACCCCCGACCCGCCGCCGGTGACGACCGCCACCCGTCCCGCCATCGCCCGCCCTCCCCGCTGGCGGGGCTCGGCCCGAGCCCCACGACCCCCCGCCGCCCGCGCCACCCGGCGGGCGGAACCCGTCGCTGCCTCAATACGGCGGGAGGAGCCGGCGGGCAACGTGGCCCAGCACGGCAGTGAGGAAGAGGGCGTTCCGGGCCAGGCCGGCGACCGGGATGGCGTCCGCGGTGTCACGGGGGCGGAGGTGACACGCCTCACGCCGTCGGCTGCCCGGGGCGTTGCCCCGGGCTATCGAATCCCAGGCCGTTGGCCTGAAAGCCCGCGTCTTCTCTTCAGCCCGAAGGGCTGGGACATGATAGCCCGGGGCAACGCCCCGGGTGGCGTCCGCAGTGTCACGGGGGCGGAGGCCGTGGCACAACGGTGGCGGAGGTGATACGCCTCACGCCGGCGCCCGTCAGCGACCCCCGCCGCGCCGGCCGACCCGGCCGCGGCGCGGAGAAATTCCGGAGAATTTCGCCCCCCCGGGCGTGACCGCCGTGCCGCCCTGGTGTTCAATAGCGCCAAGCCTCGCCGCCCCGCCCTCCGACCCACCCCTCAGGCCACCCGCATGACCCCCCTCGACCGCCGGGGCTTCCTCGGCGCCCTCGCCGCCGCCCCGGCCGCCGCCCAGCTCCCGACCGCCCCGCCGCCCCGCGAAGTCCCCATCCCGGGGATCGACAGTCTGTTCCTCACGTGGCGGCAAGACCCGACCACGTCCGTCATGATCCAGTGGGTCGGGTACGACGGGCCGGCCCCGGCCGTCCGCCACGCCCCGCTGCTGGCGTTCGCATGGGCGGGGGTCACGCCGACCGTGTCCCGCCCGTTCGGCGACAGCCCGTGGAAGGTGTACCGCGCCGAGCTGACCGGCCTCGCCCCCGGCACCGAGTACCGCTTCAAGGTGGACGGCCACCCGCGGACGTACCGGTTCCGCACCATGCCGGCCAAGGCGACCGACACGTTCACGTTCGTCTCGGGCGGGGACTGCGGGGTGAACGCCCACGCGGTCGCCAACAACGTCCTCGCCGCGAAGCAGGAGCCGTACTTCGCCCTGATCGCCGGCGACCTCGGGTACGACAACGGCACGTCCGCCCGGACGGCCCTGCTGTTCCTCCAGAACTACAGCCGGCACATGGTGGACCCGCAGGGCCGGCTGGTCCCGATGGTGACGTGCCTCGGCAACCACGAGGTGAAGGGCGGGTACGCCAAGACGCGGGCGGCCGCGACGTACTACTTCCCGCTGTTCGACGGGCTGTACCCGGAGACGAGCTACGCCGCCCTCGACTTCGGCGACTACCTGAGCCTGGTGCTGCTGGACACCGGGCACGTCTCGCCGATCGGCGGCGCCCAGGCCGACTGGCTCGGCCGGGCGCTGGCGGAGCGGCAGGACCGGCCGCACCTGTTCGCGGCGAACCACGTCCCGGCGTACCCGTCGTACCGGGCGCCGACGGGGACGGGGATGCTCGGGCTGTTCGGGACGGGGGACGGGAACCGCCGGTTCTGGTGCCCGCTGTTCGAGCGGCACAACGTGGACGTGGTGCTGGAGCACCACGACCACACCTTCAAGCGGACCCACCCGCTGAAGGACGGCCGCCCGGACAAGAACGGGGTGCTGTACCTGGGGGACGGGTCGTGGGGCCAGCTGCGGACGCCGACGGCGCCGGAGCGGCGGCCGTACCTGGCGGCGGTGAGTCGGGCCTACCACATGACCGTCCACCGGCTGGAGGGCGACCGCCGCTTCCACGTCGCCCTGGAGGAGACCGGCCGGATCGCCGACGTGACCGTGACCGAGGGCAAACGCCCCGCCCGCCGGGGGTGAGCGGCCGCCCGCCGCGGGCGGGTGAGGACGCACCCGGGGTCCACCGGAGGTGGTTCACCCCCTCACCCCGCGTGCTGCGCCGCGGCCCTCTCCCCTGAGGGGAGAGGGCGGGCGCTCACCGGCCCGCCGCGACGGCTCCCGCCAGGGGAGCGCGGTCACCGACCGAGGGGGCCGGCCACCCCGCCCGGGGCGTTGCCCCGGGCTCTGGAATCCCAGGCCGTTGGCCTGAAAGCCCGCGTCTTCTCTTCAGCCCGAAGGGCTGGGACAGGATAGCCCGGGGCAACGCCCCGGGCGGCCGACCGAGCAACCCGACTTGGTACGACACCGCGCGTCGAGCGAGCCGCCCGCTCAGCCCGACCGGACCGTGATCCGCCCCGCCCCCGGCCCGTCGATCCGCCCCACCAGCGCCGCACTCACCCCGGCCACAGCCAGCGCCCGCACTACCTCGTCCGCGGTCCCCGCCGGGACGGCCGCCAGCAGACCGCCCGACGTCTGCGCGTCGCACAGCAGCAGCCGGTCGGCCTCCGGCAGGTCGGCCGCGTACTCGACCCAGTCGGCCAGGAAGGCGGCGTTCGCCCGCGTCCCGCCCGGGACGATCCCGGCCGCCGCGTACTCCCGGGCGGCGGCCAGCACCGGCACCCGGTCGGCCCACACCTCGGCGGTCACCCGGCTGGCCGCGGTCACGTTCCGCAGGTGGCCGAGCAGGCCGAACCCGGTCACGTCGGTGAGGGCGTGGACCTCGAACCCGACCAGCACCTCGGCCGCGGCGCGGTTGAGGGTCGTCATCACCCGGACCGCCTCGCCGATCGCGCCGCGGGCGTCGCGGTCGTTCTTCGCCGCGGTCGTGATGACGCCGAGGCCGAGCGGCTTGGTCAGGACCAGGACGTCGCCCGGCCGGGCGCCGGCGTTGCTGAGGACGCGGTCCGGGTGGATGGTGCCCACGACCGCCAGCCCGAAGATCGGCTCCTCGCTCTTGATCGTGTGCCCGCCGACGATGCCGATCCCGGCTGTGGCCGCGACCTCGCCGGCCCCGGCCAGGATGCGGGCCAGCACCGCCGCCGGCAGCGTGTCCGGGAAGCCGACGATGCTGAGGGCGGCGGTCGGCCGGCCGCCCATCGCGTACACGTCCGACAGGGCGTTCGCCGCGGCCACCCGGCCGAAGTCGGCGGGGTCGTCCACCACCGGGGTGAAGAAGTCGGTGGTGAGCACGAGGGCGGTGTCGGCCGACAGGCGGTAGACGGCCGCGTCGTCGGCGGTCGCGCTGCCGACGAGGACGTTCGGGTCGGTGACGGGCGGGAGCAGGCCGAGCAGCGGCAGGAGGAACCCGGGCGGGTGCTTGGCGGCGCAGCCGGCCCGCTTGGCGAGCTTGGTCAGTCGGATCGGTTCCGTCAGGTCCACAGCGGCCCCCGCGTCGGTAGGACTACCCGGGTCGGGCGCGATCCCCGGTTGGTCTACGACCGCGGGCGCGGGAATGCCAACGGCGGGCGGCCGGCGGAATTCTGACCCGCCGCGGCCGGCTCCGGGCATACTGGGTAGGTTCCCGGAGTCGGACCATGACCACCCGCGTTTCCCGCCTCGTTCAACTCACCCCGCCGGCCCGGTCCGACCGCGACTTACTCCGGGCCTACCTGGACGGAGACGAGCCGGCGGCGTTCGACGAACTCGCCCGCCGGCACGCGGGGCTGGCCCGCCGGGCGGCCGCCGAGGTGTGCCCGCCCGCGGCCGACGACGTCACCCAGGCCACGCTCGCCCTGCTGGCCCGCAAGGCGGCGGCCGTGGCCGACCGGGAGTCGGCCGCGGGGTGGGTGTTCGAGACGGCCCGCCGCCTCGCCCTCAAGGCCCGCACCGCTGCCGCCCGCCGCGCGACCCACGAGGGCCACGCCCACCCGCCCCAGTCCCCGGCCGACCCGCTCGACCTCCTCACCCTCCGCGAGGTCCGGGCGGCCGTGGCCGAGGAACTCGCCCGACTCCCCGACGACACCCGCCTCCCCCTCGTGCTGTGCTACTGGGACGGCGCGGACCGGCCGGCCGCGGCGGCGCGGCTCGGCTGTTCGGCCAGCACGCTGAAGCGGCGCCTCGACGCCGGCCGGGATCAGCTGGCCGCCCGCCTCGCCCGCCGCGGTTTCACCGGCCCGGCCGTCCTCGCCGCCCTGACGGTGACCCAGGCCGGCGTCGGCCTGGCCGCACCAGTGGTCGTGAGCGTGGGGCGGGCGCTCGCCCCGTGGAAAACGCTGGCCGCGCTCGTGGCCGTGGCCGGCGTTGCCGCCGCGGGAATCGGGCTCGGAGCCGCCGACTCGTCACCGGCCGACCCGCCAGCTTCGTCCAAGGCTCCACCCTCCCCGACACCGGCGGGTGCCGCACCGCCGGGTGGGGCCGCCCCACTCACGCCGGCGGTGGACCGGTACGGCGACCCGCTCCCGGCCGGGGCGGTGGCCCGGCTCGGCACGATCCGGTTCGGCCACGGCGGGCAACTCCACGCCATCGCCTATTCCCCGGACGGGAAGACGATCGCCTCCGGCGGCCCCGGGCGAATCATGCTCTGGGAGGCCGAGACCGGCAAGCCGATCGCCCCGCTCGTGCTGCCGGCGGGCGGTGCGGCCCGCGGGCGGGTGGGACACACCTTCCGCCTCGCGTTCACCCGGGACGGGCGCCAGCTGATCTCGGTCGGCTCCTTCTCCTTCGCCGACCACGACCGCGGGCAGCTCGCGCTCTGGGACGTCGAGGGCCGCCGGCTTCTTCACGCGCCACAAGACCCCCCGGCCGGCGGAAGTCGCTGGATGCGGTCGGTGGCCGTGGCACCGGACGGGAAGACCGGGGTGGTGGGGCGGGACAACGGAGAACTTCAGCTGATCGACATCCCGGGGCGATCCGCCCGGCTGCTGACGAAGGCCGACGGCGGGGCGGCCGGCCTGTCGTTCGCGCCGGACGGCAAGACGCTCGCGGTGGCCACGTACAAGCGGGTTCTGCTCCTCGACCCGGCGACGGGGGAGGAGACGAAGCGGTTCGAGACCGAGTCCGCCCGGCAGGTGGTGTTCGCCCCCGACGGCAAGTCCGTCTGGGTCGGGTGCGACGGCGGGCAATCGTTCAAGAACGACAACCGCCCCGGCACGATCAGCAGGTGGGACGTCCGGACCGGCACCGCGGTCCAGACGTTCCCGACGGTCCCGGAGATGCTCCTGTCGCTGGCCGTTTCCCCGGACGGCAAGACCCTGGCGTCCGGCGGGGTGAGTGCCGGACCGTTCCTGTGGGACGCGGCCACCGGCAAGGCGGTCGATCTGGACGGCCCGGCCGGGGGGCGAGCCCGGCCCTGGGTTCAGGGGTTGGCGTTCTCCCCGGACGGGAAGACCCTCTCGGTCGCGGACACGAACGGGCGGGTGCGGGTGTGGGACGTGGCCGCCCGGCGGGAACTCCACCTCCGCGACGAACACGCCAACGGGGTCAGCGCGGCCGCGGTCTCCCCGGACGGCAAGTCCGTTGTGACCGCCGGCGGCGACGGGACGGTCCGGGTCTGGGACTTGGCTTCCGGGCGGGCGGTCCGGTCCTGGGTGGCGGACGACACCCGGAGCGTCTTCACGGTGGCCTACACCCCGGACGGCCGGTCCCTGCTCACGGCCGGGTGGGGCGGGACGGTCCGGCTGTGGGACGCGGCCACCGGGAGGGAAACCCGCCGGTTTCGCGGCGAGGATAAGGGCTTCGGCGCGCGGGCGGCCCTGTCGCCGGACGGCCGACTGGTGGCCGCGAGCGGGAAGGATGGTCAGTCGATCGTGCTGTACGAGGCCGCCACCGGCCGGCCGGTCCGGGAACTCACCGGGCACGTCAGCTTTCTCATGGGGTTGACGTTCTCCGCCGACGGCCGCCGGTTGGTTAGCGCGGCGGACATGCACGCCGGCGGGAAGGAACGCGCCGACGACCGGAGCGTGCGTGTGTGGGACGCGGCGACAGGGGGGCAGCTCCTCAAGCTCGACGCCGGCCGGCCGCACGGCGGGCTGGCGGCGAGCCCGGACGGGCGGGTGGTCGCCGCGGGGGTCTACCTGGAGGAGGAGAAGGCCGGGTATCTGCGGTTCTGGGACGCGACGACCGGAAGGGAGATCCTCGACCGCCGGATCAAGGGCGTCGGCGCGGTTGTGTTCAGCCCCGACGGCCGTTACCTGGCGACCGCCGACCACGACGTCCGACTGATCGAGGTGGCGTCCGGCCGGGTGGTGCAGGCGTTCGAGAGCGGGGCCGGGCAGGTGTATCACCTGACGTTCACGCCGGACGGCCGCCAGCTGGTCTCGACCCACGACGACCGGACGGCCCTGGTCTGGGACGTGACCCCGCGGCCGCCGGCCGGCGGCACCCCGGTCGGGCTGTGGGACGCGCTGTCTTCGGCCGACGCCGCGGCGGCCCGCCGGGCGGCGGCCGGACTGACGGCCGACCTGGCCGGGGCGGTGGCCGTCCTGGGCGAAAAGCTGCGGCCCGTGCCGCGGCCGGCCGGGGCGAAGACCACGGCCGCCCTCGTCGCCGACCTGGGCGCCCCGGCGTTCGACGTGCGCGAAACTGCGAGCCGGGAACTCGCCGGCCGGGTGGAGGCGGACGCCGCGGAGCTGAACGCGGCGCTGGCGACCACGCCCTCGGCCGAGGTGCGGCGCCGGCTGGCGGACGTCCTCCGCGCCGCCCCGGGGCCGTGGCCGACGTGCTCGGCCGAGGAGCTCCGCCAGGTCCGGGCGGTCGCGGTGCTGGAGGCGGTCGGAACGCCGGAGGCCCGACGGCTCCTCGTGGCGCTGGCGGACGGCGACCCGTCCGCGCTCCTGACCCGGGAGGCGAAGGCCGCCATCCGCCGGCCGGGGGGCTGAACGGCCGGCGGAGGGAGCCCCAGTCAACTCAAGAGTTGGGTGAGTTCTCGGCGGATGCGGCCCAAGGTCGCGGCGTTCACCCGCCCGAACCGGGCGATGATGATCGCCTGGGCGAGGGTGAACACCTTGTCCGCCCGGACCCGGCTCGGGCGGTTCAGGACGCCGTCGGCGAGGTCCGCGGTTGTCACCTCGAAGCTGTACGGCTCCGCCTTCAGGTTCGAGGTCATCGCCATCCCGACGAAGTCTTCGGTCGCCGCCTGGTAGGCGTCGTTCGACACCACGACGACAGGCCGGCGGCGGTGTGAGGTCAGGTCCGTGAACGGGACCGGCACTAGCACGATGTCACCCTGGGCGGGGCGCATTCCAGTCCTCGTCGTCGAGTGGGTTGTCCCAGAAGCCCGTCGCCGAGCCGGTCGCCTCGACCAGGTCCGCCACGCCGTCGTGCTCCGGAACGAACACCAGCACCTCGACCGGCGTGCCCGGCGGCAAGGGGAGGGACAGCTCGACCCGGCCCCCCGGGCCGACCGTGCCGACCGACTTGAAGGCGTTGCCAGTCATACGCTCTCCCTCACAGGGTCGGGCCGATCGACCACGGGGCGAACTCCTCCTCGCCGACGCCGTGCAGCTCGCTCTTGGTCTTCTGCCCGCTCGCCGTCGCCAGGACCGCCTCGAAGATCTCCCGCCCCACCTCCCCCACCGGCGTGCCGGTCAGGATGGGGCCGGCGTCGATGTCCATGTCCGACTCCATCTTCTCGTACAGCGGCGAGTTCGTAGCGATCTTCAGGCACGGGGTCGGCTTGCACCCGTACACGCTCCCCCGGCCGGTCGTGAACACGCACACGTTCGCGCCGCCGGCGACGATCCCCGTCATGCTCACCGGGTCGTAGCCGGGGGTGTCCATCACCACGAAGCCCTTCGCCGTCACCGGCTCGGCGTAGCGGACCACGTCCACCATCGCCGTGCTGCCGGCCTTGGCGATGGCGCCCAGGCTCTTCTCGTAGATGGTGGTCAGCCCGCCCTCCTTGTTCCCCGGGCTCGGGTTGTTGTTGATCTCCGCCCCGAACACCCCCGTGTACCACTCCCACCACTTGATCCGCTCCACCAGCTTCTCGCCCACCTCCCGGCTGACCGCCCGGCGGGTCAGGACGTGCTCGGCCCCGTAGATCTCGGTCGTCTCGCCGAGGACGGTCGTGCCGCCCTGCTGGACGATCAGGTCGGACGCCACCCCGAGCGCCGGGTTGGCGGTGACGCCGCTGTTGCCGTCCGAGCCGCCGCAGTTGGTGCCCAGGATGATGTGCTTGGCCGGCAGCGTCACCCGCCGGACGTCGTTGACCCGGGGCAGGAGCTCGGCCAGCGCCTTCACCCCGGCGTCCACCGTCTTGCCGATGCCGCCGGCCTCCTGGATGGTGATGACCGCCGGCGGCTGCTTCGACCCGCCGATCTGGATGAGCCCCTCGGCCTCGACGAGGTGCGCCGCCTGCACGATCTCGCAGCCCAGCCCGACGATGATGAAGCCGGCGATGTTCGGGTGCTTGGCGAACCCGGCCAGGGTCCGCTCCAGCTGGCGGTGGTCCGGCCCCTCGTACTGCATCGCGCAGCCGCCGCGGTGGACGATCGGCACCACCCCGTCCACGTTCGGGAAGTCGCGGAGCAGGCCGCTGGCGCGGACCCTCTCGGCGATGTACTTGCTCGCGCTGGCCGAGCAGTTGACGGTGCTGATGATGGCGACGTAGTTGCGGGTGCCGTAGCGCTGGTGGTCGGGCCGGCCGGCGCCGCGGTCGAAGCCCTGGAAGGTGCGGTACTCGGCCGGCGGCGGGAGCGGGGCCGGGCGGTCGGCGCAGAAGGCGTAGTCGCGCTCGAACGACCCGAGCTTCACGTTCTGGACGTGGACGTGCTCCCCCGGGGCGATGGCCCGGCCGGCGAACCCGATCACCTGCCCGTACTTGTGGATCGCCTCCCCCTCGCGGATCGGCCGGACGGCGAACTTGTGCCCCATCTTCACGGGGGCCGACACGGTGACGGTGTCGCCGCCCAGCTGGAGGGCGGTGCCGGCGGGGACGGGCTTGCGGGCGACGGCGGTGTTGTCGTCGGGGCGGAGGTGGACGGCGTAGTCGGCCAGCGGCGCGGCGGGCATCTCGGCGGGTTCCTGCGGGAGAAGCGATTCGGCGTGACCCGTTCACACTACCGGAAACCGCCGGGGCCGGGAACCCGGACCGGGCCGCGGGGGGCGGGGGGCCGCCGCGGGCGGCCCGGCCGTGACGGGGCCGTCACCCGAAGTGGCGGGAGAGCCGCAGCGCGAGCGCGACCAGCGTGCGGACCGGGTTCGCGGCCGAGCTGAGCGGCATGACCGACATGTCGCAGACGAACAGGCGGCCGGTGCCGCGGACCTGGAGGTTCTCGTCCACCACCGAGTCGGCCGCGAACGGGGCGTCGAGCCGCGGCCGGTACGGCATCCGCAGGCTGCCGGCCGCGTGGTGGACCGTCCCCCACCCGAACCCCTTGCCCCCCTGCCCGTACCACACCTCCCCGGCCGGCCGGGCCGGCCGGCCGTTCAGGTGGAACTGCGAGAAGACCTGGTGGGTGACGTGGTTCAGCACGGCCCAGACGTCCGCGGGGGTCTTCTGCCACCCGGCGAGCGCCGGGAAGCGCGACCCGGCCAGGTAGTCGGCCCAGCTCTGGTTCCGGAACGCCACCTCCGGCACGTACCCGTAGGGCGGGGCCGCCATCACCCCGTTGTTCTCGTCCAGGCAGTTGCCGAAGCTGAACTTGATGTCCACCCGCGCCGCCCCGGCCGGGCCGCCGGCCCCGCCCGCCCCCGGGTCGTTCTCCCGCAGGTGCCAGTACTCGTGGTTCAGGTTCATCTCCACGTTGAACGGGTAGCGCACCTGGTTGCTCCCGTCCCGCAGGCCGCGGGAGTAGAGGACGACCTTGGCGTGGTCGGTGCGGCCCAGGGCGACGTTCCCGATGCCGGTCACGAACGTGGTGACCTCGTTCGAGGTCGGGTGGTCGGCGAGCCCCCGGCCCACGAGCCCCTTCACCGCGTCCGGCAGCCACGGGTACATGCTGGACCGGCGGAGCAGCTTCGGGCTGCCGATCGACCCGGCGGCGAGCACGGTCGCCCCGGCGCGGAACGTCCGGGCCTGCCCGGTCAGCGTGTTCCGTGCGACGACGGCCAGGTGCGAGCCGTGGTCCTGCACGTCCTCGACGTAGTGGTTGAGGAGCAGGTGCAGGCCCGGCCCGTCGCCGTGGCTCACCCCCGGCGTCAGCCCGAGCTGGTTGACCAGCAGCTCGGCCGTGTTGAACACCCCGGTCGGCTCGGTGAAGAACTGGTCCTTCGGGGTGCCGTCGGCCTCCAGGTAGGGCTGGTGGAGTGCCCGCGGGGTCTCCTGGATGGAGAAGTCGGCCGTCAGCGGCGACGCCCGCAGCTGGGCGACGACGGCCTGGGCGGTCGCCCCCATCGACCGCGACTCGTTCATCGCCTCGCCGGCCCGGTTCAGCAGCCCGTTGGACAGGGCGTCCCGGACCCGGGGCGGGAAGAAGTCGAGCTCCCACCCCTGGACGGCCGGGATGAGGCCGGACCAGAAGATCGACCGGCCGCCGAAGCAGAGCTGCGGCGTCTCGCCGATGTAGTTCTGGCTCCCGGGGCTCCCGGCCTGCCAGAAGGTGTCGCAGCCGAAGTGCTTTGCCAGGCTGGAATTCGGGAACCGGCACAGGTTGTAGACGTGGGTCGGGTAGAGGAACGACCCGGCCTCGAGCACGAGGATTCGCTTGAACGACCCGACCCGCTCGGCGAGGTCGTCGGCCAGGACGCCGCCGCCGACCCCCGACCCGACGACGACGATGTCGAAGTCGTCCCGCGGTCCCATGTACTGGAGGAACAGCCGTTCCTGGGCCGCCGGCCGCTCGGCGACGAAGTTCCGGTAGGTGGACGGTGTGAACATGCCTGACCCGTTACGGGGCGTCGTGGGTGGCGCGTTTTCGGACCGACTGCCGGCCGGGTTAGTCTATCGCCCGCCGCATCGTTCGTCACCCGCTACCGGCCGGGCGTGCCCGCTGACGAGCGGCGTATCGGCCCCGGGGGGTGATAACGGTTGTCGCCGGGCGGGTCGCGGCGGACGTCCACCCCACCGGCGGCCCGGGTGTTTCGGAGCCCGGAGGGCGTCGGCGTGTAGCCCGGGGTGCAACCCCGGGCGGGCCTCCGGCGGAGATCGGGACGCCTCACCCCTCGTGACACCGCGTCGGCCGCCCGGGGTTGCACCCCGGGCTACACGCCGACGCCCTACCGGGCTCCGAAAACACCCGAGCCGCCGGGCTCGCCAACGCCTCGGTGCCGCACCCGGCGAACACGCCGTCGGTCGGTGCGGTCGGACGGTTCGCCGCCGGTGCCATCTTTCGCCGACCAGTTCTTGCTCGTGACGCCGCGACGGCCTACAGTCATCTTCACCTCACCGACCGGCCGCATGCGTTGCCCGTCCCGCACCCTCCGACGCCTCACCCGCCCCGCCGTCGCGGTGGTGCTGGTGCTCGCGCAGGCGGTGGCGGCGTTCGGGTTCCCGGTCGTGCGGTCGAAGGCCGGCACCGTGAAGGCGTGCGGGTGCGTCGTCGCCTGCGGCACCACGCCGAACTGCTGCTGCAAAGCTCCGCCTCCGCCGCCATCTCCGCCTCCGACCCCGACCCCGACTCCGCGCTGCCCGCACTGCGTGGTCGAGCCGGAACCGCCGGCCTGTCCGGAGTGCAAGGTGGAGGACGCGCCCGCGCCCGCGTGCGGCCACTGCGCTCCGGCGGCGGGCGCGGCCGACGGCGTGACGTGGGTGTCCGCGTTCGAGACCAAGCGGTGCCGCGGCGAAGGGCCGGCGGGCGTACTCGCCGAGATTCCCGCCGTGCCGCCGGCCGTGCCCGCCGCCGACCCCCCGCACCCCGCGCCGCCCGCGTTCGCACGCCCGGGCGACGCCGGCTCTCCCCACTTCGCCACCGACCCGTCCGACCCGCCGCCGCGCCGCTGACCCTCACCAGCTGCGACCCACCCGTGTCGTCACGTACCCGGCCCGGGCGCGCCCGCGCCCGCCGGTTCCCCGCACCGCCGCGCCTTCATCCCGTGAGGGGATGTCATGTTCCGCCGCGCCTTTACACTCATCGAGTTGTTGGTGGTGATTGCGATCATCGCCATCCTGATCGGCCTCCTGCTGCCCGCCGTCCAGAAGGTGCGGGAGGCCGCCGCCCGCATCAAGTGCCAGAACAACCTCAAGCAGATCGCGCTCGCCGCGCACAACTTCCACGGGACCGAGAGCAAGTTCCCGGGCGTCGGGGCGACCAGCCAGACGGCGTTCTCGGTCCAGGCCCGCCTGCTCCCCTACGTGGAACAGGCCAACCTCCAGAACCTGATCGACTTCACCCAGCCGCTCATGGTCGGGTCGGGCGGGAGCCAGACGGTGAACCCGCTCCAGGCCAACGCGGCCAGGACGCCGCTCGCGCTGCTGCTGTGCCCGAGCGACGGCCAGGAGCCGGTCGTCACCTACGGCACCTACACGATGGCCGCGACGAGCTACATGGTGAACTTCGGGACCGGGACCGGGACGTACTACGACGACTCGTTCCCGAACGACGGCCTCTTCTGGCAGCAGTCGGCGACGCGGTTCGCGGACGTGACCGACGGCACCTCGAACACGCTCCTGCTGTCGGAGACGCTGATCGGGAAGGGGGGCGACGAGGCCGGCCCGGCGCCGAGCGACTACCGGCGGTTCATGGCCCAGGCGAGCCCGGCGGTGAAGGTCGTCTCGACCGCCCCGGGCGGGGTCACCCCCGGGCTCACCGAGTCGGTCTGCGCCGGCGCGACGCAGTGGCACGGCGACCGCGGCATCAGCTGGATCTGGGGCCGGATGCACCGCGGCGGGTTCAACACGTACCTGCCGATCAACGTGAGGCAGCCGGACTGCAAGGTCCACGGCAAGGGCTGGTACGCGGCCCGGAGCAACCACACCGGCGGGGTGAACGTGGCCTTCACCGACGGGGGCGTGCGGTTCGTCCGCGAGTCCGTCGACCTCACCCTGTGGCGCTCCGCCTCGACCCGGTCGGGCGGCGAGGCGTCCGGCGACTTCTAACCCACCCGGAGACGTACCGATGAACGGCACCGTTCCCGCCCGCCGCGGGTGGGTGAAGATCGCGGCCCTGGTCGCCCTCGCCGCCGGCGGCGGGGCCGGCGGGCTGTACCTGTCCGGGGCGTTCCCCGCGCCGCCCGAGTGCGGCGGGCCGCCGCCGGCGCCCGAGGCCGCCGGCCCGCAGCGGTTCCCGCTCGCGGCCCGCGACGTGAAGGACGGGGTGGAGGCGCCGACGCTGGCGGTCGACGCCGCCGGCACGCTGCACGCCGGCTGGGCCTCGCAGACCGAGGAGGCCCGGCGGACCGTCTTCGTGACGAAGTCGCCCGACGGCGGCCGCACGTTCGAGGCGCCGCGGGCGGTGGCGACGACCGGCATCTACAAGGCGGTCGCGCAGATGAAGGGGAAGACGGTCGCCCGCGAGCTCCGGTCCACCCCGCACCTCCGGGCGGCCGGCGCGGCCCTGCACCTGGCGTGGACCGAGGCGCTGCCCGGGAACGCCGGGGTTCAGCTGGTGTTGTCCACCTCGGCGGACGGCGGGGGGACGTTCCCGCCGCCGGCGCCGGTCCACGCCGGCCCGGCGCGGCCGACGTTCACCGCGCTGGCCGTCGGGCCGGGCGGGGCGGTCGCGGCGGCGTGGCTGGACAACCGGGGCAAGGCGCAGCAGACCTTCGCCGCCGTGCGCCCGGCCGGGGCGACGGCGTTCGCCCCGGAGGCGCTCGTCGGCGCGGGGCAGGACGGGAAGGGCGTGTGCCCGTGCTGCCCGACCGCGGCCGCGTTCGCGCCGGACGGCACGCTGTACGTCGCGTTCCGCAACGTCAGCAACGGCCACCGCGACATCGCCGTCGGCCGGCTCCGCCCCGGCGCGGCGGCGTTCGACGGCCCGTTCCCGGTGGTGCCCGACACCTGGAAGTTCGACGGGTGCCCGCACGACGGCCCGTCGCTGGCCGTGGTCGGGGACCAACTGCACGTCGTGTGGATGGACGCGCGCTCCGGCCCGCAGCGCTGCTACCACGCGGCCGCGCCGCGCGCGTCGATGGCGTTCACGGCCCGCGAGCTGAGCGCGATCCCGGCCGGCACGCAGGGGAACGCGCGGCTCTGGGCGGACCCCGCGGGGCGCCTGCACGCGGTGTGGGAGGAGAGCCTGGGCGGCGAGCAGCCGGCCGCCGACGCCCACGCCCACGCCGACCACGGCGCGCCGACGCTGACCGGCAGCGGCCGGGCCGTCCGCTACGCGACGCTGCCGCCGGGCGCGGCCACGTTCGGCCCGGCGCGGGCGGTCGCGCCGAGGCCCGGCGCCTTCCAGACCCGCCCGGCGCTCGCCGGCCTGCCGGACGGCACCGTCGTCGCCGCGTGGAACGAGCTGGATGAGTCCGGGAAGGCGGTCGTCGTGTGCCGCGTCCCGGCCGACCCCGCCGGGGGGGCACCGCGTGAGTGACCCGACGCGCCCCGGGCGATTCGCGCTGGCCGCCGTCGGCCTGGTCGGGCTGACGGTGGCCGGCGGGTGGGCGGTCGGCACCCTCCGCAAGCGGGCGGCCCCGCCGGCCGACCCCGCCGCCCCGCCCGTTGCCGCTGCGGCCGGGCGGGGGGCGGTGCTGTTCCAGGCTCACTGTGCCGGGTGCCACGGGCCGGACGGCCGCGGCGACGGGCCGGTTTCGGCGACGCTCCGCCCGCCGCCCCGCGACCTGACGGCGCGCCCGTGGCGCGGCGAGGTCGGGCCGGAGTACGTCCGCCGCGTCGTCACCGACGGCCTGCCCGGCACCGCGATGCCGGCGTTCCGCCACGCGGTCCCCGCCGCCGACCTCGACCCGCTCGTCGGCCACACGCTCGACCTCGCGCGCCGGCCGGCGGAGTCGGCCCCGGACCCCGGCGCGGCCCTGCTGCGCGAGGCCGGGTTCGCGGACCTCCGCGGCGGCACGCCGCCCCCGCTCACCGTCACCGACGCCGCCGGGGCGGACACGGCGCTGGCCGGCCTGAAGGGCCGGCTCGTGCTGGTCCACTTCTGGGGCACGGGCTGCCTCCCCTGCCAGAAGGAGATGCCGGGGCTGAAGCGCGTCGAGGACGAGCTCGCGGCGCGGGGGCTGACGGTGCTCCACGTCTGCGCCGACGCCGACGACGTGGCCGACGCCCAGCGCGTCGCGTCGGGGGTGGCGCCGGGGCTGCGGACGCACGTCGAGTTGACCGGCCTCGGGCTCGCGCGGTTCGAGGCGAACGTCCTCCCGACCGTCTGGCTGGTCGGCCCGGACGGCAAGACGGTGGGCCGGGCGCACGGCGCGCGGGACTGGACCGCCCCGGCCCTCCGCCGGCTGGTCGAGCACCACCTCCCCGGGCGGCGTGAGGCGCCCGAGAGCCCCTGACGCGGGCGGCCGGCCCGGGGGGGTGATAACCGTTGCCGCCCGCGCGGCGGCCGCCGGGGTCACCGGCCGGCGGTCATCCGGGGCCGGCCGGCCACCGCCAGCTGACGGCCGAGCCGCCGCCCGACCCCGCCCCAGTCGAGCCGGGCGAGCGGGCGGAGCCGGGCGTGGACCGCGGCCTCCACCCGGCCGAACAACAGGCCGCCGGCGACCGCCACGGCCCCGGCCAGCCACACTACCTCCCACCGCCCGCCCCAGCCGAGCCGGGCCGCTGGGTAGAACACCGCGAGCATCAGCGGGACGTGGAACAGGAACAGCCCGTAGGTGCAGTCCCCCAGCCGGGCCAAGCGGTTCTCCCCCGACGACTGCGGGAGGGCGACCGCCAGCCAGACCAGCCCGGCCGCCGCCAGCCCCCACACGGCCCAGCCCCGCTCCGGGTCGAGCGGCCGGGTGCAGTTCAGGTACAGCAGGCCGACGACCGCCGGCCCGACCGCCCACCCCCACCGCCGCCCGGCGCCCCTCAGCTGGTACGCCACCACCCCGAGGAGGAACGGCACGGCGTGGCCCGACAGGGCGATCCGCGACCAGTGGGGGAACGTGTCGAACCCGTAGCCGGGCCGGACCGCCATCTTGACCGCCAGCGCGGCGAGCCACACCCCCGCCAGGGCCGGCACGGCCCGCCGGCCGAAGAGGCCGAACGCGGCCAGGATAGTTGATAGGAACACCTCGTACACCAGCGACCACTCGACCCCGATGAAGTACAGCACCCGGCCGGCGCCGGCGGGCCAGAGGGTGACGGTGCTGACGCCCGTGGAGTGGATTGCCCACCGGTGCTGTTCGGTGTACACCCGGAGCCACATGAGCAGCACGACCCCGGCCAGCGCGAGCCAGTACCCGGGGTAGAGGCGCAGGAACCGCGCGAGCAGGAACCGCCCCGGCGGGGCCGTCTGGAGGGCGTGGGTGAGGACGAACCCCGAAACCGCGAAGAACAGGGGCACCGGGAAGCCGGCGAGGAGCGGGTGCCGGAAGGCGGCCGGGTCGAGGCCGACGAGCGCGGGGGCGTGACAGCCGAGGTGGAACAGCACCACGCCGAGGGCGGCCGCGACCCGCAGGAACTGGATGTTGGTGTACCGCACCGCTCCGCTCCCCGGGCCGGGCCGGGCCATACCCGCGGGGAACGGGCGGGGCAAGCCCGCCTCCCGCCGCACCAGAGCGATGCCGGGAGCCAGGCTGGGCAACCCGGGTCGTGTGGGGCTCCCAGGCCGACTCGGCCACCAGCGGGAGTAACCCGCCCGGGACAACGCCCCGGGTGGCCTACCGAACAACCCGACTTGGGACCAACTCCTGAGAGCCGTACCAGATGAGGTTTGCCTCCGCACAACTCCGAACCTGCCGCGGGGGAACGACCTCCTTGGAGGAACTCGTAACCGAGCCCGTCCCCCTCCCGAGGTGACCGTGGACGCCCCCGAAGCCCCGTCGGTCATCAACTTCTACTCGACGACCGGCGAGTACGGCTGTTTCTCGAACTTCAGCCGGCACTCGATCTGGCTGAAGGGGAAGCGGTGGCCGACGAGCGAGCACTACTTCCAGGCGCAGAAGTTCGCCGGGACGGAGCACGAAGAACAGGTGCGGAAGGCCAAGACGCCGTCGCTCGCGGCCGGGATCGGGCGGGACCGCAAGCGGCCGCTCCGCCGCGACTGGGAGGCGGTGAAGGAGCGGGTGATGCTCGACGCCCTCCGGGCCAAGTTCACCCAGCACGACGACCTGAAGGCGGTCCTGCTCGGCACCGGCGACGCCAAACTGGTGGAGCACACCGCCAACGACGACTACTGGGGCGACGGCGGTGACGGCAGTGGCCGGAACCGCCTCGGCCAGCTGCTCATGCAACTCCGCGACGAACTCCGGGCCGTCGCGGGCTGACGCCGGGGCCGGCCCGACACTCCCGCCCGCCGCTGCTACTTCGCCCGCAGCTTGCCGAAGTCGACCGGGTAGCCGTCGGCCGGCTCGATCAGCTTCCGCAACTCGGCCGGGGCCGGGGCGGCCCGCAGCCGAACCACCGACCCGTCGGCCAGCAGCACCTGCGCCACCCCGCCGAACATCCCCCCGAGCTTCGGCAGCGGCCCCTTCTCGGGCAGCACCAGGTCGTCCGGCCGGGTCCACACCACCGGCTCGCCGGCCTCGAACACCAGCCCCGTGTTCGACAGGCCGTCCGTGAAGCCGGCGACGGCCGACCCGCGGCCGGCCTTCGGGCCGAACGGGCCGCGCGGGGTCACGAACCCGCGGTAGAACGTCTCCCCGGCCTTCGCCGCCCCCCGCACCGGGGCGTACAGCTTCGGCATCTCCCCCGCCAGCGCCTTGTTCGCCGGGCTGTCCCACGGCTCGTCCAGCTTGAACTTCTTGAACAGCGAGTCCTGCTGCTCCACGTAGGGGAGGATCAGCACGCGCCAGCTGAGGTGGGCCTTGCCGTCCTTGTACACGTTGTTCGGGAAGTGCCCGTTCACCGCCTCGTAGTTGTGGAGCGCCAGCCCGATCAGCTTCAGGTTGTTCGCCGACCGGAACCGGTCCGCGGCCAGGGCCGCGTCCTGGGCCGCGGCCGGGGGGAGAGACCCCGCCGCCGCGCCGGCCAGGGCCAGGGCCAGAAGCACGCCGCGCATCGCACACCTCCCTCGGGGAAAGGCCGCCCGGCCCGTCACGGGTTCTCGGGCGGGAGCGGGACGAGGAACACCAGGTCGGCGACCCGGACGGGGCTGGCCACGTTCACCGGCATGCTCCGGCCGCCCTCGTCGGTCCGGTCGGCCCCGACGCTCCAGACGACCGGCTGCCCGGCCCGCACCGGCACCTCCGTCGCCCCGGCCCGCGGGGCGCCCCCCGGCCCGGCCGCCTCCCCGGCCGCGCGGCCCGGCCCTGCGGCCGACGGGCGCAGGAACTCGTCGGCGGCCGGCACCCGGTAGCGGAGGGGGGCGCCGGCCGGGGAGTATGGGTCGGGCGGGGAGCCGGGCAGGTAGCCCGCGGCGGCCAGGGCGGCCACGTCCGGGGGGAACCCGCCGCGGTCGTGGCGGTACAGCCGGGCGGCCAGCTGGACCGCCGTCGCCCGGCGGCAGGCGCGCACGTACAGGTCGGCCGCCCGCAGCTCGGCCGAGGACGCCGACCGGACGGTCAGCAGCCCGGCCCCCGGCCGGCCGCGGGTCAGCCGGCGGTACGCGTCGCCGTGCCCGCCGTCCAGCCCGTAGGCCACCAGCCGGCGGGTCCGCTCCCGCTCCCACGGGACGCTCCACGCGAACCCCACCAGGTCGACCACCGGCTCGGCCGACTCCTTGTCCCGGCCGGGCGGGGTGATCATCTCGGGGAGCCACTGCGCCGGCGCCCGCATCTGCTCCCGCAGCACGTAGCGGTCGGCCAGCAGGTGCGGGGTCGGGTCGAACGGCTCCCCCCACCCGTCGGCCGGGACGTCGGCCCAGACCACCTCGCCCTCCGCCGTCACCCGGGTCATCACCGCCCGCTCGTCGCGGAGAACCTCGTCCAGCGCCCGGCGGGCGAGGTCCGGGCGGCCGTCGAGCCCGCCCAGCCACCGGGCGGTGGCGGACAGGGCGAGGAGGGTCACGTCGTTCCCCCGGTTGAGGGCCGCGACGATCGACCCGTTCCGCATCGACCGGGCCACCGCCAGGGCCGCCCGCAGGTCGTCCGGGAAGGCGGCCGGGTCGCCCGCGGCCTGCCGGAACACCCCCCGGGCGAGGAGGACCGCGGCCATCGCCCGGCCGTTCTCCAAGGTGAGCGACCCGCCCGTGGTCGGGGTGATGATCGGGTGCTCGAACAGCCCGACCGGGACGGCCGGGTCGGCCCCGGCGGCGGCCAGGGCGTACCACGGCTGCTCCCGCTCGCGGGGCATCCCCGGCGGGCCGGGCGGGGCGCGGTCCAGGTCGTGGACGGCCGCCACCCAGTCGACCGTCTCGCGGTCGGTGGCGGCGAACTCGCCGACCCGGAACTGCTCGACCCGGTCGGCCAGCCGGCGGGTGCGACTCGGCAGCGGCGGGGGCGTCAGGGCGGCGGACCGGGCGAACTGCTCGGCGGCCGTCCGGAACTCCCGCCCGGCCCGGTTCTGGTCGAACGGGACGAGGCCGGTGACGTAGGCCAGGTCGTCGGTCGCCCCGCCCTCGTCCGGCACCTCCACGGCCCGGAACCCCACGCCCGCGGCCAGGACGGCGATCAGCCCGAGGCCGCCCGCGGCCAGCGGGACCAGCCCGCGCCGGGTGCCCACCCGCTCGGCGGCCCAGGGCCGGAGGACGCCCCGCCCGGCGGCCAGGGCGACGGCCGGCGGCAGCCACACCCACAGGTGCCACACCCCGCCGGCCAGGAGCGACGGGAGCCACACCGCGAACGCCATCCCCCCCACCACCCCGGCCACCCCGGCACCGACCACCGGCTTCTTGAACAGCATCCCGCACACCGCCCCGGCGGCGAACCCGTACCCGAGCGGGGCGAGGACGTACTTCCACCCCTCCGGGCCGAGGTTCCGCGCGTCGAACAGGAGCGACCGGAACAGGGCCGTCAGGACGCCGTCCCCCCGCACCCCGCCCGACCCGAAGGCCGCCCGGAGGGCCAGCGGGGTGGCGACCAGCAGCGCCAGGAAGAGGGCGAAGCCGAGGTGGACGGCCAGCTTGACGGCCCACATCCGCCCGGCCGGGAGCCGGCGCTCGCCCCAGTACCGGGCGGAGCCGTTGGCCTGCTCGTCGGCGAACGCCGTCACCCCGGCCAGTACCCCGGCCAGGAGGGCGACGCCCGGCCAGACCAGGAACGGCTCCAGGGTGGGGGTGAGGAGCGCCAGCCCCGCGGCGACGGCGAACCCGGCCAGCGCCGGCCCGGGGCCCGCCAGCTGGCGGGCCGACAGCCACACCAGCGCCTTCACCCCGAGCCGCGGCCGCCGGGCCTCGGCCGCGACCGCGACTGGAACGGCCGCGGTCGCGGCCGAGCCCCCGGTCGGGAGGAACACGGCCGGGGGCGGGGGGACGCGCTCGTCGGCCTCGCGGTCGCGGTCGGGGCGGGTGTAGGCCACGGCCGACCAGATCAGCGGCGTGCCGAACATCAGGGCGAGGAACAGGGCCGCCCCGGGCGGCCGGGGGACCGGGGTGCCGGGCACCTGGAAGGCCAGCAGGATCGGGAACAGGTAGGCGACGGAGAACAGGGTGGCGGCCGGGACGGCGACCCCGACCGAGCCGAGGGTGGTGCGGGCCAGGGTGGACCCGAGGACGCCCCAGCAGAAGGCGAGGAACGAGTACACGGCCACGGCCACCGCCCACCCGGGGGTGGTGAGGAGCCCGAGCGCCAGCCCGGCGGCGATGACCGCCCCGGCCTGGGCGGCCATGAGCAGCCCGCCGGCGACCACCTTCCCGACCCAGATGCGGGCGCGGGGGACGGGGAGGGCTTCGAGGAACCCGTGCGTCCCGGCCTCGCGCTCGGCGGCGAACAGGGCGCCGCCGCAGACCGTCCCGGCGGTGACGGCGAGGAGGAGGGTGGCGAGCGGCCCCGGGCCGAGCGCGCGGAGGACGTCGCCGGGCGGCGCCCCGGCCTGGGGCCGGTCGGCGAGGGTGGCGACGGCCACCAACACCCCGCTGCCGAGGACGACCAGGGTGAGCCCGATCAGCCCCTGCTCGCGGAATTCCTTCCAGACGATCGCCCGGACCACATGGCACCAGGATTCGGGATTCGGGGGGCGAGGATTCGGGAGTCAGGAATCAGGGATTCAGGAGTCATACCCAAGTCGGGTTGCTCGGTAGGCCGCCCGGGGCAACGCACCGGACGATCGTGTCCCAGCCCTTCGGGCTGAAGAGGGGTCGCTGGCTTTCAGGCCAACGGCCTGGGATGGGACAGCCCGGGGCAACGCCTCGGGCGGGCGAGGGCGTGAGGCATGTCACCTCCGCCACCGTGGTGCCGCGGGCGACGCCCCGTGACACCGCGGACGCCGCCCGGGGCGTCGTCCCGGGCGATCGTGTCCCAGCCCTTCGGGCTGAAGAGGAGCCTCTGGCTCTCAGGCCAACGGCCTGGGATTCCAGAGCCCGGTGCGTTGCCCCGGGCGGCCTGCGGATCAACCCGGCTTGGGTATGACTCCTGAATCCCTGATTCCTGACTCCCGAACCCTACCCCGGCGCCGGCCGGGTGACGAGCGGTGCCGGCCGCGCCATCAGCGCCGCGTACACCTCTTCGAGGGTGATCGCCGCGTCCTCGAAGTCCGTGACACCGGGAGTCGCCCTCAGCGCCGCGACCGCGGCCGGGTCGGGGTTCTGGACGGTGGCCTGCCAGAAGTGGCCGGTGCCGTTCCGCTCCAGGACGGTGCCCAGGGCGGCGGCGTCCGGGGGGTGGTCGGCGAAGCGGAGGCTGAACCGTCGCACCTTCTTCCGCAACTCGCCGAGCGGGGCCGACAGGATCATCTTCCCGTCCCGCAGGAGCCCGGCGTGGGTGCAGGCCTTCTCCAGCTCCGCGATCGAGTGGCTGGAGATGAGGACGGTCCGCCCGGCGGCGGCGAGGTCGGCCAGCCCGGCCAGGAACTCCCGCCGGGTGAGCAGGTCGAGCCCGCTGGTCGGCTCGTCGAGGAGGAGCACCTCCGGGTCGGGGGCGAGGGCCAGGGCCAGCCCGACCCGGGCGTAGCCGCCCTTCGAGAGGTTCTTCAGCTTCTTGGCCGGGTCGAGGCCGAGGCGGTCGGTCCACTCGCGGTAGCGGGGGAGGAAGCCGGGGCGGTGGAAGGCGGCGGTGAACCAGCCGGTGTCGGCGACCGACATCCAGTCGTAGAACCGCGGCCGCTCGGGCATGTAGCCGACGCGGTGGCGCAGCTCCATCGCCCGGGCGTAGCAGTCGAGGCCGAGGATCTCGGCCCGGCCGGCGTCGGCGGGGGCGAGGCCGGTGAGGATGCGCATGGTGGTCGTCTTGCCGGCCCCGTTGTCGCCGAGGAAGGCGTAGACGGCCCCGCGGGGCACGCGCAGGTCGAGCCCGTCGAGCGCGGTCTTCCCGCGGTACTGGACGACCACCCGGTCGGCCACGATCACGTCATCGGCCATGCACTGCCCCGGGGCGCAGGGGGCGAGTCGGTCCCCCCTCTCTCAGAATGAGAACCGGACGGCCGGGGGTCAACCGGGCGTCCCGGTTCCGCAGGCACCCCGGCCGCGGTGCCGGATCGCGCAGACCCCGTCACGCCGGAGGGATCGGCCCCGGGAGATGATAACGGTTGTCACCCGGGGGGCCGAACGAGACGGATCAACGCCACTCGGGATGACACGACGGTGGGATTAGCCCGCGGCGAAGACTTGCGACCGGGCCAGGTACGTCTCCTTCACCGACGGGTTGACCACCCAGTCGGCCGGCCACTCGCCGCTGATCAGCTTGGCGATCGCCTGCCCCGCCATCCGGGCCATGTCGTCGCGCGACTTCAGGTCGACGCCGGCGGTGTGGGCCGTCATCACGACGTTGTCGAGCGCCAGGAGCGGGTTGTCGCCCGGGGGCTCGGCCTCGAACACGTCCAGCCCGGCGCCGGCGATGCGCCCGGCCTTCAGCGCCGCGTACAGGTCCGGCTCGCACACCACCCCGCCGCGGGCCGTGTTGATCAGGTGGGCCGTCGGCTTCATCAGCCCGAGCGTGCGGGCGTTCACGCACTGCCGCGACTCCGGCAGCATCGGCATGTGCAGCGTCACCCAGTCGGCCTGCCGGAACACGTCGTCCATCGGCAGGAGCGGGATGCTGTGGGCCGCGGCGAAGGCCGTGTCCGGGAACGGCTCGTGGGCGATCACGGTCATCTGGAACGCCTGCCCCATCCGGGCCACGGCCCGGCCGATCCGGCCCAGCCCGAGCACGCCCAGCGTGCTGCCCCGGAGCGGCAGGTTCGCCCGCCGCGGCCACCGCCCGGCCGCAATCTGGTTGTGCTGCGTGATCAGGTTCCGGGCCAGCGCCAGGATCAGCATGAAGGTGTGTTCGGCCACCGAGTCCTGGTTCGTCCCGGGGGTGAACGTCACGACGACGCCGTGGTCGGTGGCGGCTTGGAGGTCCACGCCGTCGAACCCGACGCCGGCCCGGGCGATGACCTTCAGCCCCTTCGCCGCCGCGGCCGCGATCACGGCCCGGGTGTACGGCTCGGACCCGGCCAGGGAGGCGGTGCAGCCGGGGAGTTGCCCCAGCAGTTCGGCCTCGGTCATCTGGGCGGCCTGCGCCGGGAACACCAGTTCGGCGCCGGCCGCGGCGAGCGCCGGCCCGTAGACCGGCTCGATCTCCTTGAGCGGGGCCGGGGCGATCAGCACGCGGGGCTTCATGGGCGTTTTTGGGAGAGGCGGGTGGGCGGCGGGGCGGTCCGGGTGTACACCGGTTGTTCACCACGGGACAGGCTGGCCCCGGTAGAATACAAAGGCCAGCTGGAAACGAACCCGGTTCTACGGGCCGGTGTCCTCCCGCCAAGCCTCGGCACCCGCCGGGCCGGCGAGAACCACGGGCCGGTCCGTCCGGTTGTAACGGACGGGGGAGGAATTCCGCCCCCGACCTGAACCCGCGACTCCCGGTGCGAAGGAAACGCGACGTGTTCCTTGATTCCTGACCAATCCCGGGCGACGATTGGGGAGCGGGTGCGGACCGGCCGCACCCGACCCGTCGGCTAGGCCCGGTCGAACCGACCTTCGGAGGCGACCCCCACGAGCAACAGGCCCAACACCCCTGTTACCCCGCGGCACCGCCGGCCTCCGGAGGCACGACCCTTGCCCTGAAGGAGGCCCCTTGAACGCCGCCACCGCCACCCTGACCGCCCCCGCGGTGTCCGCCCCCGTCCCCATCCCCGGCGCCCTTTCCCGCGCCTGCCGGGCGGCCCGCACGGCCGCCGACAACAAGGGCCAGAACGTCACCGTCCTGGACATGCGGCCCTGCACCCCGCTCTTCGACTACTTCGTGATTGCCACCGGCACGAGCCGGCGGCAGATCCACACCCTCGCCGAGGAGGTCGACGAGGCGCTGCGGTCGGTGGGAGACACCCGGATGGGGATCGAGGGGTACGAGGCGAGCAAGTGGGTGGTGCAGGACTACGGCGACGTCGTGGTCCACGTCTTCGACCCGGACACGCGGGACTACTACAAGCTCGAAGAGCTGTGGGCCGACGCCCCGAAGGTGGACTGGGAGGCGGAAGGGGACTGACGCGCCCGCTATAACGAACCCGTCGGCCGGGCCGGCCCTCCCTGGGGTGCCGGCCGCGGCCGACGTGTCGTTTTCGGGGCCGGCGATCCGCACGGGGCTTCCCCGCGCCCGCGACACCCCCGCGACGACGCACCGCCCCCGACTGCCGACGGACGCGCCATGAACCTGCTCACCCACCTCCGCACCCTGTTCGGGCCGGCCGTCGCGGCCGCGGCCCCGGACCCGGCGAAGGTGCCGGACTACCTCGCCGCGGTCAAGCCGGCCGGGAACCCCGAGAACGGCGACTACCAGGCGAACTTCGCCATGGCGCTGGCGAAGGCGGCCGGGAAGAAGCCGCCCGAGGTCGCCCGCGAGATCGTCGCCGCCCTCCCCGCCGCCGACGCCATCGAGCCGCCGACCGTCGCCGGGCCGGGGTTCATCAACGTCCGCTTCACGCCGGGCTTCCTGGCGGGTGCCGTCCGCGGCCTCGCCACCGACCCGCGCCTCGGCGTGGCGCCGGTCGAGACGCCGCGCACCTTCGTGGTCGACCTCAGCGGCCCGAACGTGGCCAAGCCGCTGCACGTCGGCCACCTCCGCAGCACGATCATCGGCGACGCCCTCGTCCGCATCCTCCGTGCCCTCGGGCACACGGTCGTCAGCGACAACCACCTCGGCGACTGGGGCACGCAGTTCGGCATCCTCCTCCACGGCTACAAGACCCTCCGCGACGATGTGGCCTTCGCCGCCGACCCGGTCCGCGAGCTGGCCCGCCTCTACGTCGCCGTCCGCAAACTGTTCAAGCAGGCGGGCGAGGACGAGGACGAGGGGCCGACCGACGACCCGGTGAAGAAGGCGTGCCAGGAGGAGACCGCCAAGCTGCACGCCGGCGACCCGGAGAACGTCGCCCTGTGGAAGACGTTCATGCCGGCCTGCCTGGAGATGCTCCGCCCGATCTACGACCGCCTCGACGTCCGCATCGACCACGCCCTCGGCGAGAGCTTCTACAACCCGATGCTCCCCGGCGTCGTGGACGACCTGCTGGCGAAGGGGCTCGCGGCCGAGAGCAAGGGGGCGGTGGTGATCCCCAACGCCAAGGGGGTAATCCCGCAGACCGCCGAGGAGCAGAAGAAGGAGGAGCCCCCGGCGATCGTCCGCAAGCGGGACGGGGCGTTCACGTACACGACGACCGACCTCGCCACCGTGAAGTACCGCGCCGACACCTGGAAGCCGGGCGCGATGCTCTACGTCGTGGACGCGCGCCAGTCGCTCCACTTCAAGACGCTGTTCGCCCAGGCCCGCCGCTGGGGCTACGACGGGGTCGAGTTCCAGCATGTGTCGTTCGGCTCGATCCTCGGCAAGGACAAGAAGCCGTTCCAGACCCGGGCCGGCGGGGTGGTCGAGCTGTCGGCCCTGCTCGACGAGGCCGCTGCTGTGGCCTTGACGAAGTACGAGGCGAGTTACGCCGACCGGAAGGCCCACGGCCACGACGTCCCGGACCTGACGGACGACGTGAAGCGCCGGATCGCCGAGGCGGTCGGGATCGGGGCGGTGAAGTACGCCGACCTGAGCCAGAACCGCACCAGCGACTACGTGTACGACCCGGACAAGATGACCGCGACGGACGGCAACACGGCGACGTACATGCAGTACGCCTACGCCCGCTGCTGCGCCATCTTCCGCAAAGAGAGCATCGACCCGGCCCGCTTCCGCACCGACCCGCCGGCCGTCGTGCTGGCCGAGCCGGCCGAGCGGGCGCTGGCGCTCCAGCTGCTCCGCTTCCCGGAGGCAGTCGAGGCCGCGGCGGCCGACTACCTGCCGCACCTGATCACCGGCTACCTCTGGGACTTGGCGAAGAGCTACAGCGTGTTCTTCGAGAACTGCCCGGTGCTGAAGGCGCCGACGCCCGAGCTGCGGGACAGTCGACTGCTGCTGGTCGATCTGGTGGGCCGCACCATCCGCCAGGCACTCGACCTGCTCGGCATCCGGGTCGTGGAGCGGATGTAGAATACGGTTGCGCGGGCCTCCTGCCGTTGGTTGACGTGGTTCGCCCCCTCACCCCGCGTGCTGCGCCGCGACCCTCTCCCCCGAGGGGAGAGGGTGGGGCAACCGGTCCCAGCCGCGGGCGGGCTTCGCACCGCAGAGCCCGGGGAGAGGGGCGGCCGGCTCCCACCCTCTCCCCTCGGGGGAGAGGGTCGCGGCGCAGCACGCGGGGTGAGGGGGCGAACCACCTCCGGAGGGGCCGAACGGACCTCCGTCCACACCTGAAACGCCGTTACGCGGCACCGGTTCCCATGTTTGTCGATCGTGTCGAACTGTACGTGAAGGGCGGGGACGGGGGCCGCGGGGCGGTCTCGTTCCGGCGGGAGAAGTACGTCCCCCGCGGCGGCCCCGACGGCGGCGACGGCGGCGACGGCGGGTCGGTCATCATCCGGGCCGACCCGAACGCCGACAACCTCGCCGGCCTCACCATGAAGAAGCACTGGAAGGCCAAGGGCGGCGAGCGCGGCTCCGGCGCGAAGTGCGCGGGCTCCGACGCCGAGGACGTCGTCCTCCTCGTGCCGCCCGGCACCATCGTCCGCGACCGCGACCGCGGCAACGTCCTCAAGGATCTCACCGGCGAGGGCGACGAGGTGGTGGTGGCGAAGGGCGGCAAGGGCGGCCGCGGGAACCACCACTTCAAGAGCGCCACCAACCGCACCCCGCGCCAGTTCGAGCCCGGCGAGGAGGGCGAGGAGCGGCACATCAGCCTGGAGCTGAAGGTCATCGCCGACGCCGGGCTGGTCGGCTTCCCGAACGCCGGGAAGTCCACGCTCCTGTCCCGGCTGTCGCGGGCGACGCCGGAGATCGCCCCGTACCCGTTCACCACCAAGCACCCGCACCTCGGCATCGTCACCCTCGGCGACGCCGGGTTCGTCCTCGCCGACCTCCCCGGCCTCATCGAGGGCGCGGCCCAGGGCGTCGGGCTCGGGCACGAGTTCCTGCGCCACGTCGAGCGGACGCGGGTGCTGGTCCACCTGGTCGAGCCGGCCCCGACCGACGACTCGGACCCGGTGCAGAACTACCACACCATCCGCAAGGAACTGGCCGGCTACATTGTCCCGTTGGACGGCCGGCCCGAACTGGTGTGCGTGAGCAAGGCCGAGCTGCCGGGCGCCGAGGGCGTGCGCGCCGCCCTGGCCGCGGACCTCGGCCGCGAGGTGCTGCTGTTCTCGGCGGTGACCGGGCAGGGGCTGTCGGCCGTGGTGAACCGCGTGCTGGCGATGCTGGCCGAGATCAAGGAGGCGGAGGCGAAGGAGGCCGCCCGGCGGGCGCCGGTCGAGTTCCCGACCGAGGCCGCGGTCCGCACCGAGGACTTCAAGACGCAGCCGGTGCCGAGCATCACCCCGCCCGCGGACGCGGGGCCGTGACCGAGCGCGACGGCTTCCCGCCGGCCAACCCCACCCGGGCGGGGTTGGTCGGTCCGCCGGCAGCGCATTCCCGCCTGACCCAGAATGGCGGTGCGTGCCGCGACAGCTGACGGGCGGTCTGTTCCGGCCGAAGGCGGGCCGTCAGAATCGCCACAACCGGGAAACGTTTCCACGACCCTCACGCCCGCCTCTCTTTCCAACTTACCCAAAGTCCGCCATCATTGCTGGTGCGCCCGCCCCGCGCCCCAGACTGGTGCGTCATGTCCATCCGATCGCAGGCCGGCTCGCGCCGGGCGTCCGTGCGCGGCTTCCGCCCGGCCGTGGAGTGGCTCGAAGACCGCACGACCCCGGCCGCCGTCCCGGCGGCCGCCGTCACCGGACTGCCGGCGGAAGTCCTCGTCGGCGAGCCGACGTCGTTCACCGTGTCGTTCGACAACACCAGCCCGACCGACACCGGCTACGGGCCGTACCTCGACCTGTTCCTGCGGACGACCGGGGCCGACGGCGACGACGGGATGACGTTCCAGACGGCGGCGTACCTCGGCCGGCCGGTGACCGCGACCGTCCTCACGCTCACCGCCGCCGGCGTCCCGCACCCGTATGCCAAGGACGCCACCGGCAACCCGCTCCTCGTCACCATCCCGCCGGGGTTCCAGGCCGGGGACCAGCTGGTCGTCCTCGAACTGCCGTTCGGGAGCTTCACCCCGGACCAGCCCCCGGCCGAGGTGGCCGTGACCGTGGCGGTCAGCGACCTGGCCGACGCCGGCGTGCCGCTCGCCGTCGCCGCCCGCGGCGGGTTCCGGTTCGGGAACGACTCGCTCGACAACCCGACCATCGACCCGTCGCTCGTCGGGGCCACGGCCACCGCCACGACGACGCCGACGGTCGTCCGGCTGACGAAGACCTACCTCGGGCCGGAGGGCGAAACGGCCAGCGGGCCGAGCTACACCCGCCAGTACCGGGTCGACGTGGACGTGGCGGACGGCCAGACCGTCACCGACCTCGACGTCTCCGACCTGCTCCCGAACACCCTGCAGTTCGTCGCGGTCGTCGCCGCCGGCGGCTCGACCGCGGTCGCCACCCCGAGTACCGCCACGCCCGGCGGGACGCTCACCCGGCGGTTCGCCAGCGTCACCGGCGGCCCGGGGGCGGCCGACGCCAGCTTCACGTTCAGCTACTACGCCCCGCTCGACTCCGCCGCGGCCGGCACCCCGCCGGTCCTCGACCCGACCACCGGCGCCCCGACCGCCGCCGTGGACGACGCCCGCGCGACCGCCACCTGGGATCCGACCGACCCGCGCGACCCGACCACCACCGTCACGTCCGACGTGACGGCCAACGACCACACGCTCACGATCCGCTCGGTCGCCACGCAGAAGGCCGCGACGGTCGTGACCGACACCGGCACGCCGGGGCCGTCGCCGGGCGACACGATCGAGTACGTGATCGACTTCCAGATCTCGGACTACTTCGCGTTCCAGAACGTCGTGGTGTCGGACGCGTTCTCGGCCGGTCAGGCGGTGACGGGAGCGCCGACCCTCGCCGTGACCGACGGGCACACCGGCGGCACGCCGGAGGCGGCGTTCGCCGGCGCGAACTTCACCCTCAACCCCGTGACCCGGCAGCTCGAATTCCGGGTGTCGGACGAGCTCGTGGCGCGGCTGGGAACCGGCGTGCTGGCCGGCGGGGCCATCCCGGTCGGCGGGACCGGCGGCGGCCCGCCCCCGTCCGCGCCCGCGCCGCTCGGCCCGACGACCGGGCGAATCCGCTTCCGCGCCGTCATCCAGGACTCGACCGCGGGCGGCGGGGTCGTCCACAACGACCGCGTCTCGAACGACGTGAGCGTGACCGGCGACCTGGTGTCGGTCGAAGACCTCACGACGCCGACCGGCGGGAGCCCGGCCGACACGAGCTCGGCGGCCGTGACGATCGTCTCCGGCCAGTTCGACAAGTCGATCTACGCGGTCAACGGGAACACCGCCGTCCCGGCCACGCCGATGATCGCCCCGGGCGACCGGGTGACGTTCCGCCTGCGGTACACCCTGCCGATCTCCAGCACCGGCGGGGTGGTGATCTCGGACTTCCTGCCGCTGCCGATCTTCCGGGCCGGCGAGGTGGTGACCTTCACCCCGGTCGGCGGCGCCGCGAGCCCGGGGGCGGGGGTCGCCAAGTTCGGCCCCGCCGACACGTTCTTCGCCCTCTCGGGCGTCGCCCCCGCCCTGGCCACCAACGCGGCCGCGAACCGGATCGACTTCACGATCCCGGCGTTCAACGCCCCGCTCAACGCCGCGACCGAGATCGACCTGCTGTTCACCGTGACGGTGACCACCGACCCGTTCGCCGACCAACTCCTGCTCACCAACCTCGGGCGGGTGACGGAGACGTCGGTGACCGGCGGGCCGGTCGTCATCCAGGACATCGAGCAGGTGGTGCTCCAGGAGCCGCTGCTCAACATCAAGAAGGGCGTGGTCGCGCGCGACAACCCGGCGGGCGTCTTCTCGCCGGCCGTGGTGGGGCCGGTCGCGTTCAACGCCCCGGGCACGACCGGCGCGCGGTTCGCCGGCGCGATCACGTCGGCCGGGCTGGCGGCGACGCCCATCGACAGCAACCTCCGCAACGTGGACGCCGGCGACCTCGTCACGTTCGCCGTCGTGGTGGAGAACACCGGGTCGAGCCCGGCGGGCGCGTTCGACGTGCTGATCCAGGACAACCTGCCGACTGGGTTCGTCGTGCCCGGGATCGGGGCGCAGGGGATCAACCTGCGCGTCACCAACGGGGCCGGCACGGTGCTGCCGTTCCAGCTGGTGGGCAACAGCTTCTTCGGGCAGGCCGGGGGGCTCCGGCTGACCGACCCGGCGGCGACGCGGGGGGCGATCGGCCCGGCGGCCGCCGACGGGACCAACGTCCTGATCATCACCTACGACCTGCGCGTCGCGCCCGCGGTGACCGTCCTGCAGACGATCACGAACGTCGGCGAGGTGGAGAGCTACGCCGGCGCGCCGGGCGGCCCGGACTTCACCGGGGCGGGCAGCCTGTCCGACCCGGCGGTCGTCAACATCGCCCGCGACAACCTCCTCGCCAAGCAACTCGTGGGCACGGAGGTCGTCAACGCCACGAACTCGAACACCGAGGCGGTGGTCGGCGAGGTCGTCACCTACCGGGTCACCCTCACGGTGCCCGAGGCGACGATGCCGGGGGCGGTCCTCACCGACCTCCTCGACCCCCAGCTGGCGTTCGTCGCGCTCGACTCGGCCGTGCTGTCGACCGGCGTGAGCCTCACCGGCAGCACCACCCCGGTGGTGACCAACAACGGCCGGACCCTGACCTTCACACTGGGCACGATCACGAACACCGACCGCGACAACGCGGCGACGGAGACGATCGTGCTGACGTACCGGGCGGTGGTGGTGAACACCACCCAGACGAACGCCAGTGACCAGGTCAACAACGCGGCGGCGTTCACCTTCGCGGGGCTCGCCACGCCGAAGACGGCCGCGGCCGCGAACGTCCTGGTCATCGAGCCGCAGGTGCAGATCGCCAAGTCGGTGTCGGTGGACGGCGGCGGCGACACCGGCGACGCCGGCGACCCGTTCGTGTACACGATCGTGCTGAGCAACCCGGGCGGGGCGAACCAGTTCACCGCCGACGCCTTCGACCTCACCTTCCGCGACCTGTTCCTGGCGGGGCTGCTCGGGTCGCCGCTCGGGAACCTGGCCTTCACCGTCGCCGACACCGCCGGCCTCGTCACGGCGGCGAACTTCCAGCTCGTCACCGACCCCGGCACCGGGCGCCGGGTCTTGCAGACGCCGCCCGGGAGCACGTTCGACCTGCCGGTGGCCCCGGCGCGCACGATCACCATCCGCGTCACCGGGAACGTCGCCGTCACCGTCACGCCCGGGCAGATCATCCCGAACACCGCCGAGGTGCGCTGGACGAGCCTCGACGGCGACCCGGGGCAGCGGTCGCCGTTCAACCCGGACTCGACCGAGCGGACCGGCGCCGGCGGGGTGAACGACTACCGCGCGACCGACGGCGCCGACATCACCATCCTCAGCCTTCAGCTGACGAAGACCGTGGTGTCCACGTCCGAGGCCGCGACGACCGACCCGACCGCCGTGGTGGTCGGCGAGGTCGTGCGCTACCGGGTGCAGGTGGCAGTCCCGGAGTTCGGCACGCCGACGGCCTTCCGGTTCGTAGACAGCCTCCCGGCCGGGATGCAGTTCCTCAACGACGGGACCGGGCGGGTCGCGCTCGTGGCCGACGCCGGCGACGCCCTCGTCTCCTCGACCCTCACCGACCCGGACCCGGGCAACCCGCCCGACCTGTACCTGACCGGCGACCAGGCCAACGTTGCCGGGCTGACCCCGGAGTTCCCCGTCCCCGCGAGCATCCTCTCGTTTTCAACCGCGGGCGGGCGGCAACAGGTGACCTTCGACCTGGGGACGGTGACGAACCCGCCCGACCCGACGAACGACTTCGAGTACGTGGTCGTGGAGTTCAACGCCCTCGTCACCAACACGGCCGGGAACCAGACGGGCGTCACGCTGGTGAACGAGGTGCAGACGTTCCAGAACAACGTCGCCGGCGGGACGATCCTCAGCACCGAACTCCGCGTCGCCGAGCCGGACTTCACCCCGGTGGACAAGTCCGTTGTCTCCCTGCTCGACGCGGAACAGCCCGACGTGCAGTTGCACGATGCGGGCGACCGGGTCCGATACCGGGTGAGCTACGCCAACGGGGTCGGCGCGACCGTGTCGACCGCCTACGACGTCCGGCTGTTCGACCCGCTCCCGGCGGCGAAGATGGCGCTCGACCCGGCGAGCATCCGCGTCCTCCGCAACGGCGCGCCGATCACCACCGGGTTCACGGTCACCCCCGCCGGGAACGCGGTGGACGTGACCGTGGCCGCGGTCGCGCCGGGGGACGCGGTCGCCGTCCTGTACGAGGTCGTGCTCACGACGGCCGTCGAGGCCGGCGAGGCGATCCCGAACGCCGCCGCGCTGACGTGGACCAGCCTCCCCGGCCCGGCCGGAACCGCCCCGAACCCGACCGGGTCCGCCACCCCGGGCGCGGCCGGCACCGCGACCGGCGAGCGGGACGGCTCGGGCGGCGTGAACGACTACGCCGACGCCGGCGGGGCGGTGATCACGATCGCCTCGCCGGAGCTGACGAAGGCCATCGCCGACACCAACTTCCCGTCCACGGCCGCCGACTTCTTCGCCCCGGCGCTGACCGACCTCGCGGTCGGCGAGTCGGTGCTGTACCAGTTCACGGTCACCCTCCCCGAGGGGACCACGGACCTGGTCTTCACCGACCAACTCCCGTTCGCCGCCGGCGGGGTGCTCGCCCCCGTCGGGGTCGTGTTCATCCCCGGGGTCACGGACTCGTTCCCGATCCCCGTCGCGCAGGTCGTGGTGACCCGCGCGGACACCGACGGGGACGGCACCGACGACCGGATCACCCTCGACTTCGGGACGCTCGTGAACGCCCCGGACGGGGTGCTGAACAACCGCGACCGGCTGATCTTCGGGCTGGTGGCGCAGGTGCTCGACGTGCCGCAGAACGCGGACGGCCGGGTGCTGACCAACGCGGCGACCATCGACTGGGGCCGCGGCACGGTGACGGACGCCGTGAGCGCCGAGGTCGTCGAGCCGGCGCTGGCCGTGACCAAGGCCGTCGTCGCGGTGAACGGCGCGGCGGTCAGCGACGCGGGCGGCCCGCCCCCGGTGGACGCCGGCGACGTGGTCACGTACCGGGTCACCGTCCGCCACGCCGCCGGCTCGAAGGCGCCGGCGTTCGACCTCGCCCTCACGGACGCGCTCCCGGCCGGGCTGGCGCTGGTCGCGGGGAGCGCGACGCTCGTCTCCGCCCCGGACTACTCCGCGGTCGCCGTCCCGGCGCCGACGTTCCAGGTCGCCGGCAACACGCTCACCTTCCGCGCCGACTTCCTCGACCACCCGGCCTCGGCGTACACGCCGGGCTCGACGGACGAGTTCGTGTTCGAGTACCGGGCGGCGGTGACGGCCGCCGCGCTCCCCGGGCAGACGGTCACGAACACGCAGGCCATGACCTACCGGTCGGCGCCGGGCTCCGCGCAGACCCTCTACCCGAACTTCTCGCGCCCCTATGCCGGCTCCGACCCGGCCGCGGTGGTGGTGAACAGCAGCTCGATCTCGGGCGTGGTCTACACCGACCTCAACAACAACGGCGTCTACGAGCCCGGGGGCGGCGACACGCTGATCACCACGGCGGTCGACCTCGTCCTCACGGGGACCGACAGCCTCGGCACGCCGGTCAACGTCCCGCTGACGACGACCACCGGCACGTACTCGTTCACCGGCCTGCGCCCCGGCACCTACACGGTGACACAGGTGACGCAGCCGGCCGGCCGGCTCGACGGCCGCGACACGCCCGGCACCCCCTTCGGCGGCGCCGGTACGCCCGTGACGGCCCCGCGCAACCCGCGCGACGCGGACGCCATCACCGCCGTCACCATCCCCGCCGGCGGCAGCGCGGCCGGCGTGAACTACAACTTCGGCGAGATCCCGGCCGCGTCGGTCGGCGACTTCGTCTGGCACGACACCAACGGCAACGGCCGGCAGGACGCGGGGGAGCCCGGCCTCGACGGGGTGGCGGTCACGCTCTCCGGCACCGACGACACCGGCGCCGCCGTGAGCCGGACCGTGGCGACGGCCGGGGGTGGAGCCTACAGCTTCACCGACGTCCGCCCCGGCACCTACGCCGTCACCTTCGCCGCGCCCGGCGGGTTCGTCTTCACCGCCCGCGACTCCGCGGTCGCCACCGACGCCACCGACAGCGACGCCGACCCCGCCACGGGCCAGACGGCGCCGTTCGCACTGGCGGTCGGGCAGAACGACCCGACGCGCGACGCCGGGCTGTACCAGCCGGCGAGCGTGGGCGACCTCGTCTGGTACGACGTCAACGGCAACGGCACCCAGGAGCCCGGCGAGCCCGGCCTGCCGAACGTCACCGTGACCGTGACGTGGCTCGGGCCGGACGGCCTGCCGGGCGGCGGCGACGACCGGCCGTTCGCCGCCGCCACCGGCCCGACCGGGCTCTACGGCATCACCACCCTGCCGCCGGGGGACTACACCGCGGCCCCGAGCAACGTGCCCGCGGGGATGACGATCCCGACCGCGGCGCGGCCGGCCTTCACCCTGACCTCGGGGCAGGCCCGCGACGACGTGGACTTCGGGTTCCGCGGGCCGGGGAGCGTCGGCGACCTGGTGTGGTACGACTTGAACGCCGACGGGTCGTCGGCCGGCGAGCCGGGGGTCGCGGGGGCGACCGTGGCGGTGACGTGGTTCGGCGGCGACGGGCTCGAAGGCACCGCCGACGACGTCACCCGCACCGCCGTCACCGACCTCCAGGGCTTCTACCGGGTCGACGACCTGCCGCTGGGCGAGTACCGCGTCACCGTCCAGACCGGCACCCTGCCGCAGACGCCGCCCGGCGCGCCGGCGGTGCCCGGGAGCCCGTTCCCCACCCACGACCTCGACGGCGTCGCCACCCCGAGCACGGCGCGGGTCACGCTCACCCCGGCCCGGCCGGCCGAGGACGGGGCCGACTTCGGGTACTTCTTCTTCCCGGTCATCGGCGACCGGGTGTACCTCGACCTCAACGGCAACGGCCGGGAGGAGCCCGGCGAGCCGGGACTCGCCGGGGTCACGCTGACGGCGACGTGGGCCGGCAACGACGGGCTTTTCAACACCGGCGACGAGTTCGTCTTCACCCGCACCACCGGCGCCCGGGGGTTCTACGCCTTCGCCGGCATCCCGCCCGGCCGGTTCCGGGTCGAGGTGACCGGCGGGCTGCCCGCGGCCGTCACCAACACCGCCGACCCCGACGGCGTCACCGACGGGTTCACGGAACTCGTCGTCGGGGCGAACGAGGTCCGGCTGACCGTCGACTTCGGCTACCAGGGGAACAACTCGCTCGCCGGGTTCGTGTACCGCGACTTCAACGTGAACGGCGTCCGCGAGCCGGCCGGCGCGAACCCCGAGACCGGCGTCGCCGGCGTGGCGATCACGCTCGACGCGACCACGACCACCGGCCAGCGCTTCACCCTGTCCGCGACGACCGCCGCGGACGGGTCGTACCTCTTCGACGGCCTGCCGGACGGCGACTTCGTCCTCACCGAGGCCCAGCCGCCGTCGGTGTTCGCCGCAGGGCAGGCGGGGTACTACGACGGCCTCGACACCGTCGGGAGCGCGGGCGGGACGAGCCCGGCGAAGAACCAGTTCGCGGTCCGGTTCACCGCGGACATCGACGGGGTGGGTTACAACTTCGGCGAGAACCCGCCGGCCGACCCGTTCGGGTTCGTGTACGCCGACCTGAACACCAACGGCACCCGCGACCCCGGCGAGCCGGGCATCCCCGGGGTGGCCGTGACCGTCTCCGGCACCGCCTTCGCGGGCACGCTGCTGGCGCGCCCGCTGACGGCCGCCGACGTGCCGGGTGGCGCGCTGACGGTGTTCACCGACGCCACCGGCCGGTGGGAGTTCCCGATCATCCCGCCCGGGGTGTACTCGTTCGTCGAGACGCAACCGGGCGGGTTCCTCGACGGGCAGGAAGAGGACGCCGACCCGAACGGCCCGCCGGTGGCGGTCGGCAACGACCGGTTCGACAACGTGGTCCTGTTCCCGTTCCCGGTGCGGGGGCCGTTCAACTTCGGCGAGCGGGTGCTGCCGGAGCCGCCGACCCCGCTCCCGCCGATCGACCCGCTCCCGCCCGTCCCGCCGGACGTCAGCAAGCGGATGTTCCTGGCCAGCACAGTGCTCCCGGCCCAGCCCCCGGTCCTCACCGCGTCCCCGAACTTCGCGGCGTTCGGCGCCCCGGCCACCCGGCCCATCGCCTTCGCGGTCGTCGCGCAGGGCGTCGGCGGCGGGCTGGTGCGCGTGTTCGACTACACCGCCGGGACGGAGCGGTTCCGGTTCCAGCCGTTCGGCGACTTCACCGGCGGGGTGCGGGTGACGACCGCCGACCTCACCCGCGACGGCATCCCCGACGTCGTCGCCGTGGCCGGGCCGGGCGGCGGGCCGGTGGTCCGGGTGTTCGACGGGAACACGGGCGCGGTGGTGGTGAACGTGATGGCGTTCGACGCGGCGTTCCGCGGCGGGCTGTTCGTCGCGGCGGCCGACGTCACCGGCGACCGCGTCCCGGACCTGATCGTGACGCCGGGCGCGGGCGGCGGGCCGGTGGTGCAGGTGTACGATGGCGCCACCGGCGGGCGGGTGGCGAGCTTCCTGGCCCTGGACGAGTCCTTCCGCGGCGGGCTCCGGCTGGGGACCGGCGACGTGAACGCCGACGGCACCGCCGACCTGCTCGTGACGGCCGGGGACGGCGGCGGCCCGCGGGTCGCCGGGTACGACGGCCGGTTCCTGACCACGACCCAGGCCCGCCTGTTCGGCGACTTCTTCGGGTTCGCCCCGGAGCTCCGCAGCGGGTTCTGGGTCGCGTCCGGCGACGTGGACGGCGACGGGTTCGCGGACATGGCCCTCGGGGCGGGGGACGGCGGCGCCCCGCGCGTGGTGGTCTACAGCGGCCGGTCGCTCGCCACCGGCGCCGGCCCCGCGGCCGTGAGCAACTTCTTCGCCGGCGACCCGAACAGCCGCTCGGGCGCCCGCCTCGCGGTGAAGGATCTGGAGTCGGACGGGCGGCCGGAACTGCTCGCCGCCCCCGGCGCCGGGACGTGGCCGGTCGCGTCGGTGTACGACCTGCTCACCGGCGCACGGCGGGACGAGTTCTACGCCTTCCCCGCCGACGCCCTCGGCGGCGTGTTCGTCGGGTGACCGTGCGGGTCGTGCCGGCTGGTGGTGCCGGAGGGGCGGCCGCGCGCCGCAACTCGGCCCGCACCACGTTCCGGCAGTGCGGGTCGCGCCGCCCGCGGCCGATACTCCTCCCGATCCCGAGAGTCCGAACGCCCCGCGTCCTCGGGCGGCGTGAGCAGGGAGGCTTGCGATGGGGTTGCGGACAATCTTGGTACTGACGGTTGTAGTGGGCGTGGCGTGGCCGATCGCGGCCCAGCCCCCGGCCGAACTCCCGAAGCTCGCCCCCCCGAACGAGCCCCGCCCGGCCGCACTCCCGTCCGGCGCCGACGGGCTCGCCTGCCTGGAAGCCGGGCCGTGCCCGGAGTGCGGCCCGCCGGGGCGGGTCTGGGCCAACCTGGAGTGGCTCTACTGGGTCACGTCGGGCCAGTCACTCCCGCCGCTCGTCACCGCCGCGCCGCCCGGCACCCCGCGCGGCGCCGCCGGCGTCCTCGGCCAGCCGGCCACGGCCGTGGCGTTCGGCGGGAATCGGGTCAACGACGACTTCCGGAACGGGTTCCGGCTGACCGGCGGGCTCTGGCTCGACGACGACCAGACCTGCGGCGTCGAGGGGGACTTCTTCTTCCTCGGCCGGTCGCGCCAGGGCTTCGCCGCGGCGTCCGCTGGGTCGCCGGTGCTGGCCCGGCCGTTCTTCAACACCGCCACCGGGTTGCCCGACGCCGAACTCGTCGCCTTCCCCGGGCTCACCGGCCGAGTCGGGGTGGACGCGACCAGCGACGTGATCGGCGGCGGGGTGAACGCGCTGCACAACCTCTGCTGCACGCCCTGCGGCCGCCTGGACGTTCTCTGGGGCTACCGCTACCTCGGGCTCACGGACGAGGTGACGGCGGCCGAGGATCTGACCGCGACGGCCGCGGTGGGCCGCGTCCTCCCGGGCACGCGCTATCAGATCGCCGACCGCTTCCGGACCGAGAACCACTTCCACGGCGGCGTCCTCGGGCTGGCCGGCGAGCGGCGGTCCGGGAGCTGGTTCGTGGCGGGCCGGGCGTCGGTGGCGCTCGGGGGCGTGCGCCAGATCACCTCGACCGACGGGGCCACCGTCATCACCCCGCCCGGCGGGGCGCCGGTCGCGTTCCCGGGCGGGCTACTGGCACTGCCGTCGAACGCCGGGCGGAGCGAGCGGACGGCGTTCGCGGTCCTGCCGGAGGTCGCGCTGCGGGGCGGCGTCCAGGTCACCGGCCACGCCCGCGTCTACGCGGGGTACACCTTCCTGTACCTCAGCGACGTGGCCCGGGCGGGGGACCAGATCGACCTCCGCGTCAACCCGAACCAGCTCCCGCCGGCGGCGGGCGGCGGCCCGGCGTTCCCGCAGCCGCTCGGCCGGACCACGGACTTCTTCATCCACGGCATCAACCTCGGGGTCGAACTCCGCTTCTGACCCGGGGCGCCCCGTCAACCACGGGGGCCGTCGAAGAACCGCCTCCCAACGACCGCGGGGCGGGGGGCCGATCGATCGGCCCGCCGCCCCGCGGTGTTCTCACACCACCCCGCCGGTCCGGCCTACCGGCTCACCACGCGGTAGTCCACCGTCTCCCGCTCGCCGAGCGTGACCTGCTTGTGGAAGGTCGCCCGGCCGTCGGTGCCGCCGAGGTACAGGTACCAGTTCCCGGCCGGCAGCCGGAGGTCGAACTCGCCGAACCCGTTGGCCGTGGCGAACTCCCGCCGGTCCGGCTGGTCCGCACTCACGAACACCAGCCGGGCCGCCGACCGCGGCGTCAGCTGGTCGCGCTCGACCACCTCGCCGCGGACGGTCACCACGCCCGTGCGGGAGGTCGTCCGGTCCGGCCGGAGCCGCGGGTTGGAGGGCGAGGCCGCCGGGGCCGGCCCGGTCCGCGGGAAGGAGGTTTCGGGGGCGGTGGGCACGTTCGTCCGCGGGATGCCCGAGCCGTCCGGCACCACGCTCGGCGGGCTGCGGAGCTCGTCCACGGCCGGGCCGGCCGGCGTGGGGATGGGCGACGCCCCGGCCATCGGCGGGCAGGCCGGCTCCGGCGGGTAGTAGTAGGTCACCACCGGCTGGCGCACGGTGACCGGCCGCAGGCTGGTGACCGGCACCATCGAGCACCGCTCGACGTAGCTCGTCACCGGGTTGCACTTCGACCGCAGCCGGTACGAGGTGGTCGGGGTGCAGACCCGCTGCGGGCAGCCGGTGCAGGGGTCGTAGTAGGTGGTGTACCGGTACTCGGTGACCGGCTCGTAGTAGTAGCTGGTCACGTTGCGGGTGACCGGCTCGTAGTAGCTCCGGCGGACGTACTCGGTCACCGGCTGGTAGTAGCTGCGCTGGACGTAGCTGACCCGCATCTCGGGCTGCGGGCAGGTGGGGCAGGCGGCCGCCGGCGCGGGGGCGGGCACCGAGTAGCTGCTCCGGGGCCGGTCGCAGTCGTGGCAGCACACCTGGAAGACGTTGTTCCAGGCGGCCGACGCGGGGGCCGCCGTGCCGAGCAGGCCGGCGGCGGCCAGCGCGAGGGCGGGTAGGCGGAAGGTGGATGTCATGGAAGTCGGTCTCCCGGGGTCGTTTCCGTTCCCGGCTGGCGCCGGGGCCGTTCGGTTCCTGTTTCCCTGGCGTCACACACCCGGTCCGAACGTAATCCCACTCCAGCCTAATCCGTGCCGAAGCGCCAACAACCGGATTCCGGTCCTGCTACAACCGCGAAAATCGGATCGCCCCCGTTACAGTCGGCAAGGTCGGCGTATCTCGCACCGCTTCGCCAGTTTCCAGGGAAATGGGCGCTTTGGGGGGTGCCGGCGGTTGCATTGTAAAAAGGAAAGCCCGGGGGCTTGTGCGGGCGCCCGGTTCGGGTGGCGGCCACGGCTGCACAACCGGTAAAATCCCTACCCCCGGAGGTGTGCCCGATGCTGGAGGTGGCCGACGCCCTCGCCGAAGTCCTCGCCCGCGCCCGGCCGCGGCCGGCCGGGCCGGAGCCGCTCGGCCCCGGGCTTGTCGGCCGCGTCCTCGCCGCGGCCGCGGCCGCCGACCGCGACTCGCCGCCGTTCGACAAGTCGCTCCGCGACGGCTACGCGGTCCGCGCCGCCGACCGGTTCGACGGCGAGTTGAGGGTGGTCGAGGAGATCCCCGCCGGGGTGGTGCCGCGAAGGGAGATCGCCCCCGGCGAGTGCGCCCGCATCTTCACCGGCGCCCCGATCCCGGCCGGCGCCGACGCGGTGGTGATGCAGGAGGACGCGACCGCGGCCGGCGACCGCGTGCGGGTCAACCTCCCGCCGCGGCCGGGGCAGTGGCTCTACCGCCGCGGGGCCGAGATGCGGGCCGGCGACGTCGTGGTCCCGGCGGGGAGCGTCATCACGCCGGCCGTGCTCGGGGTGCTGGCCGGGGTCGGCCGGGCCGAGCCGGAGGTCATCCCGCCCCCGCGGGTGGCCGTGGTCGCCACCGGGGACGAGCTGGTCGGCGTGCGCCGGACGCCCGGCCCGGGGCAGATCCGCAACACGAACGGCCCGATGCTCACCGCCCTGGCCACAAGCGCGGGCGCGGCGGGGCACGACCACGGCATCGCCCGCGACACCCGGGAGGGGCTGCGCGCCACCATTTCCGCCGCGCTGGACGGGGCGGACGTGGTGCTGGTGGCGGGCGGGGTGTCGGCGGGGGCGTTCGACCTGGTGCCGGCCGTGCTGGAAGAGTTGGGCGTGACGGCCCACTTTCACAAGGTGCGGATGAAGCCGGGCAAGCCGCTCCTGTTCGGCACGCGCGGCGACACGCTCGTGTTCGGCCTGCCGGGGAACCCGGTGAGCGGGCTGGTGTGCTTCGAGCTGTTCGTCCGCCCGGCGCTGCGGGCACTGGCGGGCCACCCCGACCCCGGCCCCCGGGTGGTACAGCTCCCGCTGGCGGAGCCGGTCGCCGAGTCGAACGACCGCCCGGCGTACCGCCCGGCGGCACTGGAGCCGGCCGAGGTGGGGTGGCAGGTCCGCCCGCTGGACGGCGGCACCGCCCCGGACCTCCGCGGCATGGCCCCGGCGGATGTGCTGCTGGTGCTCCCGGCCGGCGACGCCCGCTACGATGCCGGCACCCCGGTGCCGGTGATCCTGTTAGGGAAGCCGGATTAACCACAGAGTCACAGAGGGCACAGAGAGAAGAACCGGAGACAAAGGCGAGGCAGAGTTCGCCCCTGTCCTTCCTCGGCCTTCGGCCTTCTCTCTGTGTCCTCTGTGACTCTGTGGTGAAATCCGGCTTCTCCCCGTGCCCGCCAGGAGAGCGACTGCGTGAAGCCCCGCGTGTTCCTGCCGGCGGTCGCGTCTGGTGTCCTCCTGTGGGCGGCGTTCTTCCCGCTCGACCTCGGGCCGCTCGCGTTCGTCGCCCTGGCCCCCTGGCTCACCCTCGTCCGCGCCCCTGTCACCCGGCGCCGGCGCTACCTCGCCGCCTACGTCGGCGGGTTCGCCTTCTTCCTCCCGGCCCTCCAGTGGCTGCGGGTCGCGCACCCGATGATGCACCTGTCCTGGCTCGGGCTGGCGCTCGTGTGCCCCGTCTTCTGGGTGGTCGGGCTGGCCCTCCTGCGGCGCCTCGACCGCGTGCCCGGGCTGCCGCTCGCGGCGTCGGTGCCGGCGGTGTGGGTCGGGCTGGAGTACGTGCGGGCGCACTTTCCTACCGGGTTCGACTTCCTCGCCCACGTCGGGCTCCACCAGAAGGCCGGCTTCGGCTGGTACTTCCTCGGCTACACCCAGCACGACTTCCTGCCGCTGGTCCAGGTCGCCGACCTCGGCGGGGTGTACGCGGTGTCGGTGGTGGTGGCCGCGGTCAACGGCCTCGCCGCCGAGTGGCTCGTGCGGCCGGCGGCGGTGCGGTCCGCCCTCGGGTGGGGGGGCGCGGCGGTGAAGCGGCCGCGGCTCGTCCCGGCGACCGCGGGCACGGCCGCCGTGTTCGCGGCGGCCGTCGGGTACGGACTGGTCCGGCTGAACCACCCCGAGTTCGCGCCCGGGCCGCTGGTGGCCGCGATCCAGGGGAGCGTGCCGCAGGCCGATAAACACCCCGGGGGCGACTCGCTCGGGAAGACCTACTTCACGCTCCACACCCAGGCCGCGCGGGCCACCCCGCGGCCCGACCTCGTGGTCTGGCCGGAGACGTGCTGCCCCGTGGACTGGCTCGCCGTCGCCCCGGGGCTGACGCCGCCGGCCGACGTCCGGGCGCGGACCGACCAGAGCGCCCAGAGCTTCGCCGGCTTCCCCTGGGGCGTCCCCGTCCTGCTCGGGCTGAACGGGCTGGAGTGGGAGCCGGCCGCGGTCTGGCGGTACAACTCGGCGCTGCTGCTGTCCGGCGGCCTGGAGGTCGGGCGGTACGACAAGATCCACCTCGTCCCGTTCGGCGAGTACGTGCCGTTCCGCGAGACCTTCCCCTGGTTGCAGGCGTTCACCCCGTACTCCGACGACTACTCCTGCCGCCCCGGCGGGCGGTGGACGCGCTTCCCCCTCGCGGCCGCGGACGGCCGGCGGTTCACCTTCAGCTGTCTGATCTGCTACGAGGACTCGGACCCGTCCCTCGCCCGGCGCTACGCGGTGCCGTCGGCCGCCGGGGAAGCGCCGGTGGACTTCCAGGTGAACATCTCGAACGACGGCTGGTTCGACGGGACCGAGGAGCACGAGCAACACCTGGCGATCTGCCGGTTCCGGGCGGTCGAGTGCCGGCGGTCGGTCGTGCGGGCGGTGAACATGGGGATCTCCGCCGTGATCGACCCGGACGGCCGTGTCATCGCACTGCCGGGGCCGAGTTGGTCGGCGTCGAAGAAGGTTGAGGGGGTTGTGACCGCGGTGGTCCCGCTCGACGACCGCACCTCGACCTACGCCCGCCTCGGCGACTGGGTGCCGGGGGCGTGCTGGGCGGCGGTGCTGCTCGGCGTGCTGTTCGGCCGGCGGCGGGAGTCGGCCGGGGCCGTGTGACCGTCCGGAGAAGAGGCCAGACCGGGCGGGGTCACGCCTGTTCGATCAGCGACTGGGTTTTGACCACCGCGTACTCGTCGGGAAAGGTGTGGAACGCGGACACCGCCAGTCCGCCGGCCAGCGCCTCGGCCACCACCACCCCGAGCGGCGCCAGCCCGAACCGGTCGCCGCTGCGGAAGTGGCTCACCATCCCCTTGCGGATGCCGTCGGAGCGCAACTCCTCGTGGACCCGCACGAACTGCTCCGGCGGCAGCACTTCGACCTGCGAACTCACCTGATACCGCACCCCCGCCCCGACCGCACACCGCCCCCCGCGGCCGCCGCCGAGCCGGTGCCCGATCCGCCGGCCCCGCGCCGGCAGGTCCGGCTCAACGGTGGTGGTCAGCTCGGTGAGGGTGGTCGTCCCGTCGGTCCACTCCAGGACGTGGCCGGTCGGGGTGAGGCGGACCGTCACCCGCACCCCGTTCCGCTCGACCCGGCGGACGGCGACGGCGTCGAACAGCTCCGGGTGGAGCGCCCGGTCGTACAGCTGAAAGGTCAGTTCCGCCACCCGCGGGCGGACGAACAACGCACCCATCGCACCCCCTCGGCCGGGTCAGTGGTTTGGGATTATACCGAGGTCGGCTCGGCCTGATGAAGGTGAGAAGCAATCGGGTTGATCCGAAGCCCCGGACGGGCTTTCGTGGCGTCCGCCACTCGCGCGAAACCCGTGACATTCGCGTCCCTTCCCCAAGGTATAATTGGCGGTCCACTACCGGGGAGGAGTCTCGTGACCGAGTCGTTGTCGCGCTGGCAGGCGGCGGTCCTCGGGGTCGTGGTCCTCGCGGCGGTCGGGGCCGGGGGGTACGGGCTCGTCCGGGTCGCCGACCGCCACGCCTTCGGGGCCGACGCCGCCGAACTGGCCGTCGGCTTCCCCGAGGCCCACGACGTCGGCCCCGGGATGCCCGTCCGCGTCCGCGGGGTGGACGCCGGCGAGGTGGCCGCGGTCGAGTACCCGGACCACGACGGCCCCGGCGCCGAGGTGACCGTCCGGCTACGTGTGCGGAAGGATCTGGCCGCCCGGCTGTACGCCGACGCCGCCGCCCGGGTGCTGGCCGGCGGGGTGTTCGGGACTAAGGTCGTGGCCGTCGACCCCGGCAACCCGGCCGCCGGGCCGCTCGTCGCCGGCCGGCTCAAGGGACTTCCCCCCGTCGGCCTCGACCAGGCCGTCGCCGAAGCCCGGGCGGTGGCCGCCGAGGTGAAGGCGCTCGCCGCCGACGCCCGGGCGACCTCGGCCGAGGCGCGGGCGCTGGTGAAGGACGTGCGTGAAGGAAATGGCAGCCTGGGCAAGTTGGTGAAGGACGACGGCCTGTACCACGACATGAAGGGGCTGACGGCCGACGCCCGCACCGCGGTCCGCAACGCCGACGCCGCCGTCGGGGCCGTGCAGGGGGAGGTGGCCAGCCTCCGCGGCTTCGTGGCCGACGGCCGGGACACCCTCCGCTCCGTGAAGCAGGGGACGGACGCCATCAGCAGGATGCCGCTCATCCGCTCCTACGTCGAGGACTCGGCCGCCCTCCTCGTCCGGCCGACGATGCGGCGGGACCGGCGGGTCTACGCCGCCGGCGACCTCTTCCAGGCCAAGTCGGCCATCCTCCACGACGCGGGGGTCGGCCACCTCGACCAGGTCGCGCCGTGGGTGGCGGGCCACACCGACTCCCGGACCGAGATGGTGGTGGTGGCGTACAGCGACCCGGCGGACCCCGAGCAGACCTCGGCGTCGGCCCTGGAGACGACCCGGAAGCAGGCCGAGGCGGTGGTGGAGTTCTTCCGGTCCCGCGGGCTCCATAAAATGGGGTGGACGACCCGCCGGAAGATGACCTGGCTCGGGATGGGCCAGGGGCCGTCGCCGGTGGTCGAGCGGGAGAACCTGCCGGCGTCGAACGTGCAGGTGTTGATGTTCTCCCCGCCGTGACCGGGCGCAAATTTTCCTGTCAGACCCCGCCCCCGCGGCTCGTATCTCCGGGTGACGCCCCCGGAGCCGTGCGATGACCACCGCCATGAAGGCCCGCCCGGAGCCCCGCGTGTCCGTCCCCCCCGCGCCCGAGCCGCCGGCCCCCGCCCCGGCGGACCTCGCCGGGGTCCGCGTCCTGTACCACTTCTGCCGCCTCCAGCTGCCGGCCCTGCGGCTCCCGGAGGCCGACTTCCGCCGCCACCTGGACCGCACCTACCGGCTGTTCGCCCCGAAGACCCCCGGCGTCACCTGGGGGAGCTACCTGGGCGGGCTGTACGCCACCGACTGGGCGGTCTGTGTCGGCTGCCTGGCCGGCCAGCGGGTGGCCTGGGAGCTCCTGTTCGCCGCCCGCACCGGCCGGAGCGACTGCCTGCTCGTGGACGCCCTCCGCGCCCGGGCGGTCCGGCTGTACCCGCGGGACGAGGAGAAGCAGGACACGGCGGTGACCGAGTTCTGGAGCAACCTGATCGCGTCCGAGCAGGCGGACTCCCTGCCGATCCTGGCCCGGTACGACGGCCAGCGGCCGCTGGCCCCCTGGCTGATCCGGGTGTTCCAGAACTGGCACCTGTCCCAGCTGAGGCGGCAGTCCGGGGTGGTGGCCCTGCCGGACGACGAGATCGCCCTGCCGCTGGACGCCCCGCGCCCGGCGGCCGCGGCCCGGTGGCACGAGGCGTTCGTCTCGGCCGCCCGCGACTGGCTCGACACCGCCAGCGACGACGAACGACTGCTGCTGGGCCTGCGCTGGCGCTACCGCATGAGCCAGCGGGACGCGGCCGGCCTGCTCGGGCTGCACGAGGGGAGCATCTCCCGCCGGACGGACAAGCTGCGGGACCGGGCGCTGGAGCAGATCGGCAGCCGGCTCGTGGCCGAGGGTTGGACCGGCGACGACCTGGAAGGCTTCATCCTGACCGAACTCGGCGGCGTCCTCACCGACGACCCCCGGCTGTCGGCGGACCACCTGGCCCGGCTCCTGGCCACGAAGGGGAAGACGCTGCCGTCCGCGGGCTCGGGCAGTGAGGAGTAAGGGGCGGGGAGTGGGGGAGAAAGAGCGGAAGCCCGAGGAACTCCTCGGGCTTCCGCTCTTTCAGGTCGACTGATTTGCGGGTCGTGTTCAGCGGGCCACCCGGGTTCTTCTCGTCTGCGGGAAACCGCCGGCTCCCTCAGCCATTCGGACACCGCTCGGTAATCCGGGTGTGCCCGGGTGAGGTGGGGTGTCGGGCATGTGATACCGAGTCGGGTTGCTCGGTCGGCCGCCGGGGCGTTGCCCCGGGCTCTGGAATCCCAGGCCGTTGGCCTGAGAGCCAGAGACTCCTCTTCAGCCCGAAGGGCTGGGACACGATCGCCCGGGGCGTTGCCCCGGGTGGCCTGGTATCACGGGGCCAGGGCGACGCCGGTCGCGGGAGCCCAGACGCCGAGCGAGCGGGCGTAGGCTTGCTGCGGCCGTTCCGCCGACTCGCCCGGACGGCGGTCGGCCCGGCTCCGGGCGGCGGCCGCGGCCCTCAGCTGGGGCAACACTTCGGACCACTGCACCGCCCGGTCGCCGTTCCGGTCGAGCCCGGCCACCAGGGCCGAGTGCGGGGTGGTCAGCACCTGGAGCAAGGCGTTGGTGAAGTAGCTCCCCCGGCCCCGCCGCTCGACCCCGGCCGGGAACCCGGGCTCGGCCGCGGTCAGGTCCACCACCCCGCGGTGGGCCAGGAACAGGTGCTCCACCGTCGCCCACGCGATCACCCGCCCGCGGGGCAGATCCCGGGCCGCCCCCGGCGTGACGGCGGGCTCGCCCGACCGGCGGTCGCTGAAGTTACTGCACATGTCGGTCAGCAGGACCGCCAGCCGGGGGCCGTGGGCGGCCACGGCCTCCAGCACGGCCGCCCCGCTCAACCGGTCGCGGGAGCCCAGCCCCAGCGTGTGCCGGTCCCGGCCGTCCACCATCCCGTGCCCGGAGAAGTACACGACCACCGTGTCCTGCGGCCGGGCCGCCAGCCCGCGGACGGCGGCGAGGACGTCCCGTGCGGTCACGTCGTCCCCGACGACCACCCGGGTGCGGAGCCGGCCGCGCTTCCCGGCCTGGGCGAACGACTCCTCGAACAGGTCGGCCACGTGGCGGGCGTCCTCCCCGACCTTGGCCCCGATCTGCGGGTCGTTCGAGTCGGCGACGGCGAGGAGGTGGACGACCGGGTCGTCGGTGCGGGTGACGTCCGGCCGGGATGGGGCTTGGCGTTCGACCTCGGGTCGAACGAGTGGGCGGGTCGATTCCGGGCGGGCACGGTTCGCCTGACCCGAGGCCCGGCCGAGGATGGCGTCCTCGATCCGCTGGACGTCGGCCCGGGGGGCGGCCGCTTGGTCGGCCGCGACAGCAGGAGAGGTGGGTCCGAGAACAGCAACTAACAGAAGGGCAATCGAACGGGGGCTCATTGGTGCGGTTCCGGCAGGTGTGGACGGGACCGCGGTCCCGCATGCCGGATTTACACCCCCACCTCACGCGGGGTGGCGTCGACCGCGCCTCAAGAACCTGGGGCCGGCGGCGCCTCCCCAGCCGGTAGAACCCGCCCGCCCGGGGTGGCCGCGTGCCCTCCCGCCGGGGTCATGCCGACCTTCGCCCTATCCCCCGCCCGTGATCTCGACGGATTTCTCCGTCACCATCGGGCGGTCGCCCAGGGAGTCGGCCGACATGCGGAGGCGGAACCACGCCTGGCCGGGCTGGTTGGCGGTGTAGGTGATCGTGTACGTCCGCTCGCCGTTCGGGGCGATCACCTCCGGGCCGAACAGCACCCGGCTCCCGTCCGGCCGGACGCTCGGCGTGGCCTGGTAGAACCCGACCTGTTCCGGGAGTTCCACCTCCAGCCGGACGTTCTTAGCCTCCTCCCCGCCGGTGTTCCGCACCCGCACCGTGAACGTCCCCTTCCGCCCCTTTGCCAGCGCCACCGGGTCCGGCGACTGCTCCCACACCAGCGCGGCTGTCCCCTGGAAGACGGTGGCCAGCTCCTGCGAGTCGCGGGCCTTGCGGGCGTCGGCCGCGCTCGCCACCACCACCCGCCGGCCGGTCGTGGCCGCCTTCAGGGCGTAGCGCACGCTCACCGACTCGCCGGGCTCCAGCTTCGGCACGGTCCACACGATCGCGTCCCGGTAGACCTGCCCGCCGTCCGTCTTCATCGCCGGCCGGCAGTCGGCGGGGACGGTCCCGGTCACCTTCACGTTGGAGCTCGGCAGCGTGCCGGTGTTGCGGACGACGATCTCGTACCGGGCCGCGTCGCCGGGGGCCACCACCCCCTTCGGGCCGTCCAGCCGGACGCTCAGCCCGGACACCAGCACCAGCGTCCGCCCCTCGGCCTTCTCCAGCACGCCCTTGTCGGCGGACACGACGGTGGTGCCCGCCGCCTCGCCGGCCTGGTGCGGGTGGACCTTGAACTCGACCACCTTCCGCTGCCCGGGCATCAGCGTGCCGAGCTCCCACTGCCACTGGTTGTCGTCGGGGCGGGTGCGCTTGGCCCCGGTCGTCACCGCCTGCACCTCGGCCGTGGCGGTGAGCGACTCGACCACCTTCACCTTGTCGGCGGCCACCCGGCCGGTGTTCTCGACCAGCACGCGGACGGTGAACGGCTCGTCCTTCACGGTCTGCTTGGGGGAGGTGCGGGTGACCTTCAGCCCCGGGCGGGCGATGCGGGTGACGGTGGCCTCGCCGTGCTCGAAGCGGACGTAGGCCAGGTTCTTGACCTCCTTCGCGTCCGCCTTCGGCTTGAGGGTCAGCTCGATGGTCTTGGCCTGCCCGCCCTTGAGGGTGCCGAGCGACCAGATCAGCTGCTTGTTCTTGTCGGGCGCCTCATCGTACATGGGGCTGGCCTTCACCACGGCCTCGACGCCGTCCGGGATCGGGTTGCGGACGGTGACGCGGTGGGCGTCCGAGCCGGAGCTGTTGGTGACGGTGAGGACGTACTTGATGTCGTCGCCGGGGGGCGAGTCGGCGGGGACGCGGACCTGTACCCGGACGACCGGCGGCGGCGGGTCGGCGACCGGACGCGGGACGGGGGCCGCGGGCGCGGCCGGGACCGGGGCCAGTTGCTTGAGCTGAGCCTGCTCGACGGCCGGGTCTTCGATCGGACCCGGCAGTTGGAGTTTAGGGAGCGTGTCCGCCGGCTGAACCGGGAGCAGGTTGGGCGGCTGGACCGGGAGCGGGTTGGCCGACACGGGCGGGAGGAGTTGTGGCCCCGGCTGGGCCTGGAGGGCGGCCGCGGCGACGAGCGAGAGGGTCGCCAGGGCCGCCGCGATTCGCCCGAACGTCCGTGCCGTCATGGTCTTCCTCCGCCGCCCGGGCTGCCGGGACTTCCCGGTCGCGGCGGCGGTATAGCGTCCCGTGGGAAGCTGCGGAAGACGAGTTGGTGTCGGCAGGAGGGGCGGTCCGGCCGCCCGGGGTGACAACCGTTATCACCCCGGGAGGCCGGACCGCCCGGCGGTCGTTGAGGTGATAACGGTTGTCACTCCCGCACGCCGGCGGCGTCGAGAATCTTCCCCAGCTGTTGCCGCTTCTCGTCGGAGAGGGGGCTGATCGGCCAGCGGTTCGGCCCGGCCGGGCGGCCGAGCAGGGCCATCGCCTCCTTGACCGCGCCGTTCCCGGTGCCGAGGGTCATGGCCATGCGGATGCCGTGGAGCCTGGCCTGGAGCGCCTTGGCAGCCTCCAGGTCGCCGCGGGTGAACGCCTCGTAGATGCCGACGCACAGGTCCGGGGCGATGTTGCACGAGGCGGGGATCGCGCCCCGGGCGCCGAACATGAGGGCGGCCAGGATGAGGGTGTCGCGGCCGTTGAGGACGGAGAACGTGGCCGGGGTGCGGCGGACGATCTCGATGGTGTTCTGCAGGTCGCCGGACGAGTCCTTGATGCCGATGATGTTGGGCACGGCGGCGAGCCGGGCGACCGTGTCGGGCTCGATGCTGACCCCGCCGCAGGTGGCCGGGTTGTTGTAGAGCACCACCGGCAGCGCGGTGCTCTCGGCGACGCGGCGGAAGTGGTCGACGAGCTCGGCCTGGGTGGGCTTGAGGAAGTACGGGGTGATGACGGACACCCCGGCGGCGCCCTCGCGCTCGGCCATCTTGGTGAGCCGGAGCACCTCGCGGGTGGTTTCGGCGCCGGTCCCGGCGTAGACGGGCGACCGGCCGCGGCAGTGCTCGACGGCGGCGGCGACGACGGCCTGCTTCTCGCGGTCGTCGAGGGCGTAGAACTCGCCGGTGGTGCCGAGGACGAAGACGCCGTGGACGCCCTTCGCCAGCTGGTGGTCGATGTGGGCGCGGAGGCCGGGGAGGTCGAGCTCCTGGTCGGCGGTCATCGGGGTGACGACGGGCGGGATGATCCCGTGCAGCTTCATCGGCCGGTACTCCGGGGTGGGGTTGTAGGGCTGTTTTTTACGGGGCGCGTCTACGCCGGGCTGGTGGATTCCAAGAGGCTCGGCCGGACGACGAATACCACCGGGAGACGTGCCGGCCGTTGCGAGAACGATCAGACGGGTTAGAATCAGCGTTCGCTACTCTCTCCAAGGATTCCCTATGAAGTATTCCTGTGCCGCGGCGGTCGTCTTGCTTGCCGCGCTTGCCGCCGCCGGACAGCCGCCCGCACGCCCGGTCCGGTCCCTCAAGCTCGACCCGGTGCCTTTCGATGACGTATCGGACGTGCTCCGCGTCCTCAAACGCACCGTTCGGTTCACGCTCGCCGAGGACGCCCCGGAGGGCGCCCTCTATGTCGACTTTTACAACGCCGGAAAGAAGGTCCGGGGAAGGCTTGAGACCGGCTTCGGGTACAACGTGGCCCTTCGGCCGGAAGACAAGCGGGAGTTCCAGTTCGGCGTTCAGTTCGCCGATCTGGACTACCTGCCGCTCGGGAGCGGACCGAAGGACCACGTCCGGATGCTGCTGAAGCTTCGGGTGGGCAACGACCTGATGACGGTTTCGGCCACCAAGGACATCCCCAAGTCGGTGTTCGACTACAGTAAGGGGATCGGCGGGGGCCAGTTCCCTGAAACGTCGGGGACCGCTACCGAAGTGCCTCTCTTCTACGTCGTCACCAACGCGACCAACTTCAAGGTAAGTCGCACGCCGAAGGAAGCCGTCGACAACCACCCGGATGCTCAAGTCGCCATCTTTTACTTCCGCCGGGGCGACGAACCGGTCCGGTGACTCTTCCATCGCTCATCCCAGACGACACCGGGCACCGCCAAAAGCAATCGCCCGGTGCCGGTCGGCCGCCGCCGCGCGGCATCCGCTACTACGGGTGTGGGAGGTCGACGAGTCGCTGGAGCAACTCGTCCACCCCGGGGCCGTCGGGGAGGGTGATTCGGATGTCGGCTTCGAGCGTCTCCCGCAGATCCTCGGCCCGGGTCAGGGTGCGGCGCTCCGTCTCCCCGTTCAGGTGGTGAACCGCCAGCTCGTTGTTCCGCAGCGCGTAGCGGCGGCCGGGCGCCGCCCGGGCCGCCATCAGGTGGTGGACGAAGAGTGAATCCGGGTGGCACGAGGTGTACCAGTTGCCGACCTCGTAGTCCTGCGGGAGCTGGTCTTGCAGGTCGAACCGGTACAGCGGCCGCCAGGTTCCCCGGATCTTCGCCTCCGACACGAACTCCGCGCCGTCGCGGCGCAGGCGGTACGGCTCGTGCGGGGTGGACTGCTCCACATCCGGCTCCAGGAGCAGCGGCCCGGTCGGCACCTGGGCGCCGAACCCGACGTCGGTGAGGTAGGTTTGCCCGTCGAGATCGATACGCAACAGCATGTGCGTGCGGGCCTGCACCCGCCCCTCCCACACCACACGCCCCGCGAGGCCGGCGACCGAGAAGCCGAGGGTCGTGAGGACGTCGCGGAACAGGTGATTCTGCTCGAAGCAGTACCCCCCGCGGCCCTCGCGGACCAGCTTCCGGTGGAGCGACTCGGCGTCGAGCCGGACGGGCCGGCCGAGCAGCGGGTTCAGATTCTCGAACGGGATCGCGGCGGTGTGATGCGCGTGGAGGGCGCGAAGCACGTCGAGGGTCACGGCCCGCTCGCCATCGTACCCGATGCGGCGGCAGTAGGCGTCGAGGTCGGAAGAGGTCATCGGTCACCCATCCTTCGTCAAGACCGGGGCGTTCTGCGCGTGGGGTACTCGCGCGTCTCAGTGTTCGTCGCGGGCCGCCGTCAGTGCCTCGCCGACCGCGGCGGCCAGCGCGCGTCCGGCGGAGCCGTCGGGGTCGGCGTCCGGGTTGTAGATCGTCACCTGCATCCCGACCGCCCGCTCGTGCCGGGCGAGGGTGCGGAGCAGCGTGACCGCCTCCTGCCAGCTGAGGCCGTCCGGCGAGGGGTCGTCCACGGCCGGCATCAGCTTTCCGTCGATGGAGTCGGCGTCGAGGTGGATGAAGTAGCCGTCCGGCCCGCCGGCCCGCGTCAGCTGGGCGACGGCCCGCGCGGCCGCCCGGTCCACGCCGACCCGCCGCACCTCGTCGCGCGAGATCGCCAGGGTTGTGGCGGGCAGCGACCGGCCGTACTTGTCCTGGTTCGCCTGGTCGCGGAACCCGACGGCGGCGATGTCATCGTCCCGCACCAGCGGCCGGCCGACCCCGAAGTCGGTGAGCAGGGTCGGCCCGCGCCCCGCGGCGAACGCAAGCTCGCTCGCCGCCCCCACCCCGTCCCACTCGTTGTTCTCCGGCGGGTAGAAGTCGATGTGCCCGTCCACGAACGCGACCCCGTGACGCCCCCGGCGGGCGGCGGCGAGGAGGCTCCCGAGCAGGATCGAGCAGTCGCCACCCAGCACCAGCGGGAACTCGCCGCGTGCCAGCACGCCGCCGACGACGTCCGCGAGGCGGAAGGCGTACTCGCGCAGCCCCTGCGCGTTGGTCACCTGCGTCTGCGGGTCGCGGCCCGGCACGTAGGTGGGCGGCTCGACCCGGCCCGCCCGCCGCGCGCCGATCGCCTCACCGAGCCCGGTGGCCAGCAACACCTCCGGTGCCCGCCGCACCCCGCCGAACCGCGGCGACGTGCCGAGCATGGACGGGGCTTCGATGACGGCATACGACCTCATGCCGAACTCCCCCACGGTGCCGGGCGAGCGACCGGTCCTCACGCCAGGACTTCGATCGTAAACCCGCCGGGCGACTCGAAGTAGAAGGTCCAAGACCCGTGCTGCCGGGAGGGCGGCGGGACGTCGAACCCGTCCTCCCTCAGCTGGCGGTTAATCTCGTCCACCCGCCCCGGGCTCTCCTGGATGAAGCCGACGTGGAACGCGCCGGGGTACTTGACCTCGGTCACCCCGGCCACCTTCATGCTGGTGAGGGTGAGCACGATGCCGTTGTCGTCGGTGAGGAAGGCGATGTTGTTGTTCCCGCCGCCGGGCTGTAGGCCGAAGTACTTGGCGAGGAACGCCTGCGTCCCGGGCACGTCGGCGACCGTCAGGTTGAGGTGGTTCAGCTTCATCGCAGGATCTCCCTTCGCGGCCGGTGGGGCGGGAGTCCGCGGGCGGTTGGAAGGCCCGCCCGTGCGGCGTGCGGGCACGGGGAGCGACAGTCGTGTCGCCTGCCAGGACGAGATACCGCCGCCAGCGGCCGCGACTTTCAGAGATCTCTCATGCCCGCCGGGTTCGCTGCTGGCTGAACTGGAAGCTTCTACGAATCTGGAGCCCAACCCCCTCCGTGGGCGACTCGGTTCCATCCCACCCACGGGGCGAACTCTGCTCAAGGCAGACTGACCGGCCGGGGCCGTGGTCGGGTGCAACGATGGGGGCGGCCGTGCCACCTACCGTAACGGACGCTCCCCAAGCGACTCGGCTTCGTCCCAGGATACCGATCGGACGACCCCGCCAGCCGCCCCGACCAGATACCACGCCCGCCGAGGGGCTTGGTATCGCCGTAACAGAGCGGCGATCGGTTCGGCCGGCCTTCGTAAGTGGCGCCTACTCGTAGACCTTGCCGCAGCTCAGGAAGACCGCGAACCCTTCCCACGATGGCACGACCGGCAGCCCCTGACTGACGCCCATATCCGTTGACTCAGCCCATCGCAGAGCGGCGTCCAGGAATCTCTCGATGGTGACGTTTTCCCACCCACCTGCGTCCGGTCCGTAGGGGCTACTCGGGGCCACCCGTTCCGCGGCCACCGACGCTCGGCGGTCTGCGATCAAGGCGGCGACGAACGCGAAGAATGAGTCCCGGTCGTGGACGGCGTGTGGGTCAAGTGGGTCAGCCTCCTCTGCCATAAGACTTCGCTCCGCTCGCCGAACATCCAGCTCACCGGCCCGGCCACAACCAGGTGACCGGTGAGAAACGGAAATCAGGTCACGTGGCCGGGTCCGGTGCAGCGGCGGGTTCGGCGTCTGGGCTGGCCGGGAGTGTGACGCTCGTCATAAGGGCGGCCCGCCGGACCTCCCGCCAGAACCCGGCCGGGCACTGCTGGAACCGCCCGACCTCGGCCAGCGCGAGAACCACGCCCGCCACCGGCCCGGCCGCCTGCGCCGCACGCAGCCGTTCGATAGCGGCCAACTCCTCAGCGGGGGCGTTGTGGGTGCCGACGTACTCCATCGCCCGAGCGATGCAGGCGTCGGTGGCCTTGATGACCTCCTGCACCCGGCCCTGCCGCATCCTGAAGCCTCCGGTGACCGAACAACTAGCTCACCTGCCGGCGGGCGGGAGAGCTACCCATCCCGAAAGCCTATACGTCCCGCCGGTCAGGTGCGGCGTGGGGTTCGGCAGGCTCACGCCGAGGCCATACCCCCTCGCTCATGTAATCATGACCGACACGGCCGAGGTAGTCGCAGTAGAACCCGAAGAAATCCGTCGCCCGGTAGTCGAGGTCCGACTCGTCAAGGGACTTCAGAAAGGTCGCGTAGTCGGTCAGGAACTGAGCCCAGCTGGGCGCGAATACGCGTTTGTATTTGTCATTCCGGCCAAAGTTGATCACCTGCCCGACAACGCCGGCCGGCCCCGGGGAGAGATCGATGGCGAGGTAGCTGACGTCCGCATTCTGCGCCAGGGGAACCCAGCCCGGGTTGAAGTAGTCGAGAGCGATTGCGTTCGCGGGGACCGACTCCATTTGCCACCGCATGGCCTCGTTGAGAGCCTCACCCTGTTTCCAGCACGCCCACTCATCGATAACCCAGCGAATCGGGAGAAGCTGGTAGTGGAGGACGAAGTCCTTCGGACCGCCGTTGTGAATCGCCAAAGACTGTCGAACATCCGGCGGCAGAGCTTGCCCGATGACGTGCTCGACAGCGTCGATCTCTTCGGGCGACGCGCCAGGGTTGAGCGAGCGGAGGAGGAGCCGGTCATGACACCGACACCACTGTTCCAAGCGGTCCCAAGCCCGGCGAGTAGCGTCGGCCAACTCATTCGACACGTTTAAAGCCCTGTGTGGCCGAACAGTGTCGGGCGTACTTGTGATCTCGCGGTCCGCCTCCACGACTATCTGCCTGTCAACATGTCGATCGTGCGGGCGATCTTCGCCGCTCGCAATGCTGTCCCGTGAATCCGGCGGCCCCTCGGAGCGGTCGGCCGAGCCGCCCGCAGCGGCTCACACCATCCCCCACAGCCGGCGCAGCCCCCACTCGACGCCGAGCAGCGCCACGAACAGCACCAGCCACGCCGGGAGGAAGCCCTTCGAGTGGTTCCGGCGCCAGTCCGGCAGGTACTTCGGCTTCGGCTTCACGCTCTCCATCGGCTGGCCCTTCAGCTCGCGCAGGAACACCGACAGATCCTCCAGCCGGAGCGCTTTCCCGCCGCTCGCCCCCGCGACCCGCTCCAGGAAGCGGTGGTCCGCCGCCACATTCAGCATCTCGTCCGACACCTCCGGGTAGGCCAGGAACCGCGCCGTCCCGCGCAGCCGCTGGGCCTTCCCGTCCGCGCCGGTCACCACCTTGCCGTCCTTGTCCTTCAGCGGGGCGGTCACCACCACCGTGTACTCGCCGGCCGCCGGCGGGCGGAACAGTATCTTCGCCCCCTTCGCGTCCCGCAGCACCGTCTGCCGGGCCGCCTTGTCCTCGTCCGTCGAACCCGGCGGTAACACCTTCACCTCCACGTCCGGGTTCGGCTCCTCGCCCCCCAGCGCCGACTTCACCCCGACGCGGATGGTCTGATCCCCGGCGATCGGCAGGCGGCGGAACTCGGGGCGGGCGTACACCTGCCCCTCCTCCTCCTCCTGGTGGGCCAGCCACAGCGCGCACTGCCGCCAGAAGCGGTGGTGCAGCTCCGTCCCCTGCCGCGTCTTCGGCTGGCCGAGGCGCTCCCACAGGTACGTGTCGTACCCGGCGAACGCCAGCACCCGGCCCTTGTTCCCCTCGCCGATCTGGTGGCCCACCAGGAGCGCATTGCCCTTCTCCCCCCGGCCGCCCGGCAGGGCGTGCGGCTCGCCGGCCTTCTCCAGGGCGTCGGCGTTCGTGGCCCAGGCGTACAGCGTCGCCGCGGGCTTGCGGGTCATCTTCACCAGCCCGCTGATGCGCGGCCGGGGCGGCCGGCCGCCGGCGTTCAGCTGGTCCCACAGCTCGCGCGACCGGGCCGGGTCGCGGTCGAGCGTCAGCACGCTGTCGTCGAGCCCCCGCGCGGTCGGCACGCACTGGTAGGTCTTGAGCGACCGCCCCTGCTTGTCCGCCGTCTCGATGATCTCGCCGGGCGACGGGACGACCGGGAGCAGGTCGCCGAACACCCACGGCCGCTCCCCCGGGGCGCCGCCGGGCGGGGCCGGGTAGCCGGCGAACGCCGCCTCGCCGCCCAGGAACATCAGCCCCATCCCCTTGTTGACGACGCGGTCCACCAGCTGATCGGGGAGCTTCGGGTCGGCCGACGCCAGCAGCTCGTAGGAGACGTTCCCGACCACGACCGCATCGTACCCCTGCGCCTCCAGGTCGAGCAGCACGCGGTCCTCCGGGGCGGCGGGGAACGCGGCCTGCCGCCACACCGCCACCACGTCGAACCGCTTCTCCGAGCGGAGGGCGTCGAGGACGCGGGCGTTCTCGGGGCGGTACTGGTCGATCACCAGTACCCGCACGCCCTCCTTCGTCACCGTCAGGTACGTCTCGGACTGGTTGTTCAGCCCGGACACCTCGCCCGGCAGCGGCTCGATCTTCCCGTCCACCTCCCGGCCCACCTCGACGCGCACCTTCACCTCGCCGTGCTTCTCGGGCGCCTTCACCAGCAACCTCACCTCGTTGTCCTTGTCCTTCGGCAGGAACACGTCCTCGGCCGCGACCTCCTGGTCGTTGAACAGGACGCGGGCGCGGGCCTTCGTGCCGGCGAACCCGTAGGCGTGGACCCGGGCGGTCACGGTCACCTCGGTCTTCACCGGGGCCGGCGACGGGTCGCAGCTGAGGGCGGCCACGGCGATGTCGCGGGCGGTGCCGCTGGTCGACTCGGACCCGACGGTGAAGGTGGTGACGGGGGCGTTGCGCCGGCCCCAGCGGGCGGCCTCGGCGGCGGCGGCGAAGGCGGTGCCGTTGTCGGCCCCGTCGCCGATCAGGAGGTGCCCGCGGATGAATCGCTCGCCCTGCGTCCGGTCGAAGGTGCGGTTCAGGTACGTGCCGTAGTCGGACCGCTTCCCGGTGCTCGGCGTGTCGGCCTCGTACCGGCCGGCGTCCGGGGAGAAGTCGGGGCCGCTGAAGGCGTAGAGGGAGACGGCCACGTTCTGCTCGGCGGCGAGTTCGTCGAGCAGCGGGCGGGCCTTGTCGAGCGCCCGGCGGACGGCCTCGGCCCGCGACTGGTTGTTCACCTCGTCCTTGACCGTCATGCTCTCCGACGTGTCCACGCCGACCAGCAGCACGGACGGAACCTTCGGCTCCTCCTGCACGCCGACGCTCGGCCGGAGGGCGGTGAGGAGCGTGACGGCGAGCGCGGCCAGACGCAGGGCCACGATGGTGAGGACGCGCCGGCGGGTGGCGGACGGGTGACCGAGGTACGACCAGAGGGTGAGGAGGACGAGCAGCGCCGCGACGACACCCAGCGCCGGCAGGCCGACCGGGTACACCGACCACGGGTACGCCGGGCGCGTGGACAGGAACAGACTCGTGTCGGTCATACCCGCATTATCCGCGTCCGGAGCCCGAACCGCCACCGGGGGTTACCGGCCCGCCTCGGGCGGGGCGGTGAGGTCGGGCATCGGTCCCTTCCGGGGCGGGGTGTGGGCTACCAGCCGGCGTCCTGTTGGTCGGCGGCCCGGGCGCGGACGTGGGCGCCGGTCTGGGTCTTCTTCTGGCGAACCAGCCAGGCGTAGACGCACAGGCCGAACAGGCCGGCGGCGGGCGGGAGCCAGTGCCACGCCCCGAGGAGGACGGCCGGGACGCCGACGAGGAGCACGAGCGGGAACCCGACCAGCCGGAACTCCACCGCGGCGATGCGGGCCGTCGGCCCGAGCGTGGAGGCGCGGGCGTGCCGCCCGGTCGCATCGAGCAGGGTGTCGAGGCCCAGGTCGGGGTCGCGGCGGCGGCCGTCCGCCTCCCGGCCGGCCACCCGGTCGGCGTGGCGGGCTTCGAGGGCCGCCGGGTCGTCGGTCGGGACGGTTTCGGAGGCGAACCCGTCGTCGGCCGAGTCGCTCTCCCGGAACCCGCCGCAGGTCAGGTCGAGTCCGCCGTCGGCCCAGCAGGTGGCGAAGAACAGTTGGTGCCAGCCGGGGAGGTGTGGCCCCTCGTGGAGGAAGGCGAACCGCCCCGCCCGCGGCTTCCGGAACGCCCGGACCTTCGTGCGGTACACCCAGTCCCGCATGTGGAACGTCAGCTGCATGAACCCCGGCCCGACCGGCTCGTAGCCGAGCCGCCGGAGGGCGTCGAACGCGGCCGCGTAGGCGGGGTCGGTGCCGTCGGGCTCGACGGCCGCCGGGTCTTCGGTGCCGCCGTTGGCGTACTGCGTGGCACCGACGGCCGAGAGGGCCAGCGGCACGCCCCACCAGATGGCCCACAGCCCGAGGGCGGCCCATAAGGCGGTGACGACGGCGTCCGGGGCGTCGGGCACGGGTCACCGCCGGGGGACGGGGAGGACGACGGCTTCCGGGAGCCAGCCGGCGACCCCGGCCGCGAGTTCGACCTGGACCCAGCCGCCGCGACGGGTCAGTTCGCGGGCCTCCACGCCCCGGGGGAGCTTCGGGTCGAGCCGCGGCGGGTAGCTCTCGGCGTTCCCGCGGCGGAGGACCGCATCGTCCTTCACGACGAGGAGGGGGTGCGAGTCGCGGCACGCGCGGTCGTCCTGCCACCACAGCCCGCCGAGGACGGCGAGCGCGGCGGCGGCGAGCGCGCCGGCGCCGAGCCACGCCGGCGTGTGGGTCATGGCGAACCGGGCGGCGGAGAGCCCGGCCGCGAGCGCGAACCCGCCGACGAGCAGGAACGCCTCCGCGGCCGACATCCGGGCGCCGACGGTGCGGGCGGGTTCGGGCCGGCACTGGGCGACGAGGTCGCCGGTGATCGGGTAGGCGACCGCGGCGCGGGCGTCTTCGAGTTCGACCTGAAGGCCGCGGTCGTACCGGGCGAGCGCCACCGCCTCGTGGAGGGCGACGAGCGCGGCCGGGAGGTTACCGGCGAGGCGGTGGGCGCGGGCGCGGTTGCGGCCGACGGCGGGGTTGCGGAACCCCGCCGCCCAGACCGCATCGTACCCGGCCGCTGCGGCGCGGAAGTGCGGGCGGGCGGCCTCCGCGTCCGCCCGGGCCTCGACCCCGGCGGCGAACGCGGCCTCAGCCCGGGTGAGGTTGACCGGCGGGGCACTGGTAGCGTGCGCCGGGGAGGGACCGACCGCGAGGAGGACGACCACGAGGGCGAACAGGAGCGGCGCGGAGTGACCGCCCCCCGTCCCTCTTTCCCTGGGAGAGACAGCGGGCGGAAGCCCCGAGCGACCTAACCCCCCTGTCCCCCTTTCCCTGGGAGGGAAGGGGGGGGACGCACCGACCGACTGGCCGGCCCACGTTGCAGGCCAAGAGGCACGTCCGACCGGCGCGGGCGGACCTGCCACGCCTGAACCCGGCGCCGGCAAGGACGGCGGTTCGCCCCCCCCCTTCCCTCCCAAGGAAAGGGGGACAGGGGGGTTAGGTTCCGACCGCCCGTTCTCGGCCTCCCGGCTCATTCCGCCGCCTCCAGCTGAGCGACCAGCTTCGCCGCGGTCGTGGGGAGTGACCGCGCCACGTCGGCGGGCGGGGCGAACCGGGCGGCGTCGCAGCGGCGGAGGAAATCGACCACCTCGTCCGTCTGCCCCGCGGTCACGCCGGCCGCCGCGAGTCCGGCGGCCACCTCCGGGGGGGTGTCGGCACCGGGCGGGAACGGGAAGCGGACCCGTAGGTAGCCCATTACGGCCGCCACGCACGCCGCCGCCGGGTCGGGCGACCGGCCCGCCGCCCGCACCGCCACCAAGGCCCGCCGCGCGGCCCGCGTCCGCCGCCGCCGGGCCGCCCGCGCCGCATCGGGGTAGACGGCCCGCCACGCCGCATACCACCCGACCGGGACGACGATCACCCCCGCCGCTAGCGCCGCCCACGCGGCCGTCCCCGGGGTGAACGGCGCCGGGTCGAGCAGCCGGGGGCCGGTTTCCAGCGCGAACAGCCGGTCCGGGGCGTCGAGTGGGACGCCCGGCGGCCGCGGCCGGGGGGCGGCGGTGACCACCAGGTCGATGCCGGTGGCCCGGGCGTTCTGGAACGGGTTGCCGGTCTTCACCGCCGGGTTGAGGTAGAAGAAGTTGAGGCTCGGGAGGCGGTTCACCTCGCGGTTCCGCGGCCGCAGGCGGTAGGCGAACGAAACCTCCTTCGCCCCGGCCGACGCCTCCGCCCCCGGCACGTCTTCGACCTGGAATCGGCTGTCGTACTCGGGCAACTTCGCCAGCTCGGGCCGTGTCACCTGCTGCGGGTTGGTCGCCCCGCGGACCGTGAGCGTGGCCACGAAGAACCCGTCTTCCGGGGCCGTGGTCCGGTCCACGGCCCACGCCGTCTTCACCGCGGTGCCGCGGGCGTTGTAGTAGCCCGTCTTGGGCTCGAAGAACGCCGGTTGTCTGGCGAGGAGGAGGGACGAGGGGTAAACGAGGAATACGGCGAGGGCGGCGACCCGAACCAGGTTCGCCACCCACACCGGCCCCGGCCCGGGCTCGCCCCTCATCCCTCGTCCTTTCCGTTCGGTCACCAGTCCCGGACCCCCGGCCGGTCCGGGCCGGAAACCGCCCGCAGCAGCCCCTGCCGCTCGCGGCGGAGGCGGTCCTCGGTCTGGCGGAGGTAGGCGCGGGCGTCTTCCGGGGTGAGCGGGCGGGCCTGGTCGTCGTCGGGCAGCGGTTGGAGCCGGGGGTTCGCCCCGGCGGCGGGCTGCTCGGTCGCCTTCTGGCCGGGCTCCCGTGTCGGGGTGACCCCCGGCTGCTTGGCGATCCTCGGGTCCGTCGGCCCGGGCGATCCCTCCTTACCGTTGGGGTCGGGCAGCGGGTCGGGCTCGGGACCGCCGGGCGGTTGGGGCGGCGGCTCCGGAGCCTCTTCCGGGGTCGGGGTGTTCGGGTTCTCCGGGCGGGCGGCCTTGCGGGCGGCGTCGGCCCAGAGGAGCTTCGCCAGCTCCAGGTGGTGCCGGGCGTCGGCCCGGAGCGGGTCGTCGGCCCCGGGAGCCTCCAGGCACCGCTCGAAGCACGCCACCGCCGACCGGTACACCGCCGCGTCGCCGCCCCGCCGCAGCAGGCAGACGCCGCGGTTGAACCACGCCCGCGCGACCCGCCCGGGGGGGCAGGCGCGGTCGTCCAGGGTGCGGGCGTAGAGAACCTCGGCGTCGTAGAACCGGCCCTGGCCGAAGCGCACGGCCGCGGTGTTGTAGGCCACCAGCCCGGGGTCGGTGGTGCGCTCGGCGGCGTCGGCGTAGAGGGGGTCGGCGCCGGCCGGGTCGCCGGCCAGGACGGCCGCGTTGGCCCGGCGGATCAGATCAGCGGCCGGGTCCGGGGCGGCCAGGACGGCCGCCGTCGTGAGGAGTAGCAGACCGGCGGCGGCACAGCGCATGGGGGCGGCCCGGCGGGGGCGGGGGTTGCCCCCATGATACGCGCCGGCGCGGCCTACTTCTTCCCCTTTAGCAACTCCAGGTGGGCGTTCCCCACGTCCCACATGTAGTGCCCGATGGGGTACTTGTTGACGGCCGCGTCCAGGTGCTCGCGCGTCTTGGCCGCGTTCCCCTCGGACTCGTAGAAGAGGGCGGCGTACAGGTTGGCGTAGAACCGGGCCTCGGCCCGGTCGGCCGGGTCCAGCTTGGCGGCCTCGGCCGCGGCCAGCACTTCGGCGGGGGTGGCCTTGCCGCCGAACATCTGCAACACCTCCCGCATCGGCACCCGGCCGTCCTTGGTCACCGGGATGAGATCCTCGCGGGCCTTCTTCGAGCCGGCCACCTTGGCGTTGCAGAGGTAGTGCCAGACCGAGTTCTCCACGTCCTCCGCGTTCACCGTCCGGTGCAGGTCGAACTGCTTGCGGCCGTCCTCATACTTGCCGGCGTAGTACAGGGCGATGCCCCGCCGCCAGTGGTCGGCGGCGTCCTTCGGGTTGGCGGACAGGTAGGCGTCGAAGTCGGCGACGGCCGCGTCGAACTTGCCGAGCTTGAGGTAGGCGTCGCCGCGGCGGTCGTGGGCCTCGGCGAGCTTGGGGTTCCGCTCCAGGGCGGCGGTGTACGCCTTGGCCGCGGCCGCGTTCTCCCTCAGCTGGCCCCAGGCGGTGCCGGCCACGAAGGCGGCGCGGGCGTTCTTGGCGTCGGCGGCCGCCACCCGCTCGGCGACCTCGGCGGCCTCCTTGTACCGCCCGGCCTTGTACGCGGCGACGGCCGGGTCGAGGGGGTTGGCCTTGTCCTGGGACGCGCCGGTGGCCGTCGTGAGGGCGGCGGCCACGAGGGCGGCGAGAACGGGACCGCGAACGGGCATGTGCGAATCCTCCGGGGGTAGGCCGATCCTACCCGACGGGGGCGCGCGGCGGCAACACCGGACGGGGCGTACCATATCGGAGGTTCCTCCCCCCGGGCATCCTCCCATGTCGCTGGTCTGGGTCAACGGCACGCTCGTGGACAAGGCCGACGCCCGCGTCAGCCCGTTCGACCACGGCTTCCTCTACGGCGACGGGGTGTGGGAACCGCTCCGCGTCTTCGGCGGTCAGCTGTTCCGCCCGGCCGACCACCTCCGCATCCTCTACCAGTCGGCCTACGTCCTCGGCGTCGCCATACCCCACACCACGGACGAACTCACCGCCGCCATCGAAGAGACGGTCCGGGCCAACCACCGCACGGAGGGCTACTGCCGGGTGATCGTCACCCGCGGCCCCGGGACCATCGGCCCCGACCCGCGGAAGCTCGACCCGCAGGTGTACATCACCGCCGAGGAGTACCAGCCCTTCCCGATGGAACTGTACCCCCACGGGCTGCACGTCGTCACGTCGTCGGTGCGGATGGTCAGCCCGAACCACTGGTGGGCCGTGCGGCGGTTCCTCGGCCAGCCGCACGTGGTGCTGGCGAAGCGGGAGGCGTTGGAACGCGGCTGCCTCGAAGCACTGCTGGTCATGGACACGGGGTCGCTCGTCGGCGGGACCGAGGGGCCGCTGTTCCTGGTGACCGGGCAGACGATCCGGGCGTTGCACGATGCCCCGCAGGAGGTTACGACCGCCGTGGTCGGCGAGATCGCGGCCGGGCTCGGGCTCGGATTCTTCTCCGTGTCCGCGGGAATGCCCCAGCTGACGGCTGCGGACGAGGCGTTCATCGCCGGCACCGCCTGCGGGGTGATCGCCGTGGCCCGGGTGAACGGCGCGGACGTCGGCCCGGGCACCGAAGGCCCGGTGACGCGGGCGGTGCGGGAGGCGTACCGGGCGATGACCCGCGGGCGGGATACAATACCCCCGGAAGGAGGTGCCGCGTGATCACCATCCGCCGCATCCTGGCCCCGTCCGACTTCAGCGACTCCTCGGCCCCGGCCGTCCGGTACGCCGCCGAGATGGCCGAGAAATTCGGGGCCGAACTCGTTCTCCTCCACGTCGTTCAAGACCTCACTCTGGTGGTCCCCGACGTGATGATGCCGGCCCCGATGGCCGCCCCCGCCCTCGACGACATGGTGGCCGCGGCCCGGACCGGGATTACCGGCCTGGTCGAGAAGCTCGGGCTCCAGCGGTTCGCCCCGAAGGCCGAGGTGCGGATCGGCGCCCCCGCGGCCGAGATCGTCGCCGCCGCCGGCGAGTTGAAGGCCGACCTGCTCTGCATCGGCACCCACGGCCGGACCGGCCTCGCCCACCTGCTCCTCGGCAGCGTGGCCGAGCGCATCGTCCGCCACTCCCCCTGTCCCGTGCTGACGGTCCGGCCGTCTTGAAGCGGAGACGGGTCGCGGGTGGCCGGCGGCTCGGTGTTTTGAGCCCGGAGGGCGTGGGCGTGTAGCCCGGGGTGCAACCCCGGGCGGGCGGTGGCGGAGGTCGAGCCGCGTCGCGCCTCGTGACACCGCTCTCGCCGCCCGGGGTTGCACCCCGGGCTACACGCCCACGCCCTCCGGGCTCCGAGCCAAGGCCCGGGCCCGGAAACAGTCGGCTCACGCCGGCCGGTCTCCCGTCCCCTTCCGGCCTATAATTCCCCCATGCACGCCGACCTTTCCCCCGAGCTGATCGCCAAGCGGGACCGGCTCCTCGCCGTCCTCGGTGGGTTGCCCGGGGTCGCGGTCGCGTTCAGCGGGGGGATCGACAGCACCGTCGTCGCCCAGGCCGCGTTCCTCGCGCTCGGTGAGCGGGCGGTGGCCGTGACCGCCGACAGCCCGAGCGTGCCCCGGGCCGAACTCGCCGCCGCCCGCGAGACGGCCGCCCGCATCGGCATCCGGCACGTCGTCGTGGCCACGGCCGAGTTCGACAACCCGGACTACCTGCGGAACGACGGCACCCGCTGCTACTACTGCAAGAGCGAACTCTACACCCGGGTAGACCAACTCCTCCCGGAGTTGGGCGTGCCGGTGATCGCCAGCGGGGCGAACCTGGACGACCAGGGTGACTACCGCCCCGGCCTCGCCGCCGCCGCCGAGCACGCCGTCCGCCACCCCTTGCAGGAGGCCGGGTTCACGAAGGCCGACGTGCGGGCGGTGGCCCGGCACTGGAGCCTGCCGACCTGGGACAAGCCGGCCGCACCCTGCCTGTCCAGCCGGCTCGCCCCCGGGCTGGCGGTCACCCCCGAGCGAACCCGGCGGGTGGAAGAGGGGGAGGCGTTCCTGCGGTCGCTCGGCCTGCGCGACTGCCGGGTCCGCTACCACGAGGGCGACCTGGCCCGGGTCGAGGTGCCCGCCGCGGACCTCGCCCGCCTCGCCGCCGAGCCGGTCCGGTCCGACCTGGCCCGGGAGCTCCGCCGCCTCGGCTTCCGGTTCGTGACGCTCGACTTGGAGGGCTTCCGGTCCGGGAGCCTGAACGACCTGGTGCCGCTGGAACTGAAGACCCGCTACACCCCCGGCGGCGCGTCGGCCGCGGGGCTCGAACCTCTGAGCGCGAAACCGGAATGACACCCCTCCCCGCCGCCCGCGCCCTGGACCAGTTCTTCCTCGACGCCCGCAGCCGGGTGCTGGACCTGGCTGCCACCCTGGACCGGATCGGCCGCGGCGCCGACCCCGCCGCCGCGGCCGCTGACCCGCGGGCGAAGCTCCTGCGGCAGGCTTTGGAGGTGTTGTTGAGCGACGCCTCGAACCGGGCCGAGCAGGTGCAGCAGGTGTTCTCGCTCGCCTACGATGCGGGGTGGGAGCGACCGCAGCCGCGGTTCTAGGCCGTGTGGACACGAGGTAGGCAACCTGCGCGGCCGGGGCTACTCCATCATCACGACGAGGGCGGCGACCCAGGCGAAGGCCAGGAAGTTCGTCGCCTTCTTCTCGTATCGGGTGGCGACCCGGCGGAACGGCTTGGCCCGCGCCCAGAACCGCTCGACCACGTTCCGCTCCCGGTACAGATGCGGGTCGACCTCCCGCTGCTCCTTCCGGTTCTTCTGCGTCGGGATGACGGCCACCGCCCCGCCGGCCTCGATCACCTCGACCAGCCCCTTCTTGTCGTACCCCTTGTCCGCGACCACGACCTCCGGCTCGTGGTCGGCCAGCAGCGCCTCGGCCTGCCCGATGTCCGACTCCTGGCCGGCCGTCAGGGTCAACTCGACCGGTTGCCCGAGACCGTTGCAACTCCCGTGCAGTTTGGTCCCGAAGCCGCCCCGGCTGCGGCCGAGGGTCTGCGCGTCCTGGCCCCCCGACCCGTCCCACTTTTTTTCTGCCCGGCGGCGCACGGGTGGGCGCGGGTCACGGTCGAGTCGAGGACGAGCAGGTCCAGGTCGGGGTCGCGGAAGACCGCCGCGAGGGCGGCGAACCGGCCCGCCTTGGCCCACCGGTCGAACCGCCGCCACTGGGTATTCCAGTCGCCCAGCCGGTCCGGTAGGTCGCGCCACGGGATGCCGGTCCGGGCGACGTACAGGACGGCGTTGACGAACCGCCGGTTGTCGTCGGCGATGCCGCCATGCTGCCCCGGCTGTCCGGGGAGGAGGTCGATGATCCGGTCCCAGTCGGCGTCGGAAATCTCGTGGCGGCGACCCATGACGGCCCTCAACCATGGTGGAATGAGGACCGCCGCTTACCAGAACCTCCTACCTCGTGTCCACACGGCCTAGAAGCGAAAATTCGCAGCTCGGAGCACGAAATTCGAAACCGAAAGCTGACTTTCCGGTTTCGAATTTCGTGCTCCGAGCTGCGAATTTCGGACTTCCGCTTCCCGTTACGGCCGCATGGTGCCCGGGAGGTGGTTGCTGGCGTCGAGCCGGTACTGGAGCCGGTCGCTGGTCAGCTCGGACTCGACCCGACCGATCTTGTCCTTCACCTGGACGCGGACGGTCCCGGTCATCGCCACCTCGCCGGTGCCGGCCAGGAACGACAGGTTGTCGCACGACCCCTCGGCCCCGAACCCGACGAACCGGACCTTCCCGGAGGCCGTCACCGACGACGGCCCCTGCCCCTTCTCGGGGCTCTTCACGTCCACCTTCTCGCACACCACGCGCAGGACGAGGTCGTCCCCGCTCTTGACCTCGAACACCGGCTCGCCCTCGCCGACCCGCAGCAGGATGCGGAACCGGCTGGCGGCCGGGGTCGCCGGGGTGCTGGCCGGGGCCGTGGACACCTGGCGGACCGGGGCCGTGTCAACGATCGGGGCCGGAGCCTGGCGGACCGGCTCAGCGATCGGGTTCGGGACCGCCGCCGCGGGCGGGGTCAGGCCGACAGTTGGGGCCGACGGCGCCGGGGTCAGAACAGCCGGGGCCGGCGGGGTCGCCAGGGGCGCCGGCGGTGTGCTCGGGGGCAGCGCCGGCGTGGTCGTGGGGGTGCTGGGCAGCGGCTCGGCGACCTTCGGCGGGGCGGCCGGGGCGGCCAGCTCACTCCTCAGCGCCGCGGGCGTCAGGTCCGGCAGACCGTTGCCGCTCGCGGGGATGACGACCGGCGTGGGGAGGGCGGCCGGCTTCGGCATCTCGGCCTTCACCGGGGTGATCGGCGGCAGGTCCGGGAGCTTCGCCGGGGCCGCGGCCGCCGGCGGGGCCGGCAGCGCGGGGAGGGCCGGCAGGTCGACCGCCACTGGGCTGGTCGGGGGCGGGGGGGGGACGTCCACCGGCGGGGGCGGGACGGCCGGCAGGGCGGACGGCTTGGACCCGGCCGAGGGCGCCTTCCCGTCGTTGGGGGCCGGGTCGCCGCTGCGGAACGTGGTGCCGGGGCTGGGGCACTGGCCGGCAACGGCGGCCAGCCCGCCGAGCGACACCCCGAGGATGCCGGCCATGATCTTGTAGCGGGAAATGGTCATTGCCTCGTCTCCTGCGCGGGCAGGCGGCCGGGGGAACCCGCGGCGTTCCGGTGCCGCGGGGGCCGACCTGCCCGGGTCAATCGCGCGGGACGATAGCACCCCCCACTACCCGTGTCTGCGCCACTTATCCGGTCGCGTGGCCGGTCACGACTTCGGCGCGGGGGCCGGGGTCGCCGGGGCGGCGGGGCGCTGCTCGTCCCGGAGGAGGGACTCGAGGAACTCGACCTGCCGGGCGTCGCGCTGCCGGGCGGCCCGGACGAACTCGGCCGCCGCCGCGTTGGCCGGGTCGGCCTGCGACGCGGCCAGCGCGAACTTCAGGATGGCCCGGCGGACGATCGGGATGCCCCCGTGCGACTCCCGGCCGGCGTAGCCGAGAACCACGGGCGTGAGCTCCCAGGTGCGCCACTTCCGCAGATCCTCGACCGGCAGGTCGGCGAGGTCGGCCTGGTCCATCAGCGTGCGCATGGCGGCCAGCACCTGCTCCTTCGGGATCAGGTCCGGCCGGCTCTCCCAGAAGAACCGCACGGTCCGCAGCCCGGCGTAGCGCTCGGAGAAGTCCTTCTTCGGGTTGCCGACGACCGACAGGAGGTACTCCCACCCGGCCGCCTTGTCGAGCATGATGTAGCCGGCGAGCACCCCGTCGAGCCCGCTGGTGTACGACCGCGCCGGGTCGTCGAGCAGCGCCCGGATGGCCTTGGCGTCGGCCTGCTTGCCGCAGTGCCCGAGCAGGAGGCCGTACAGCCCGAACCGGGTGGCCCGGGTGTTGGCGTCCTTCAGCCAGTTCAGGAGCTGGGCGGGCTTGCCCGGGTCGGCCTTCCACCGGTCGGTCAGCTCGCGGACCTCCTTGTAGTCGGCGTAGCCGAACTCCGAGTAGGCGTCGGAGCTGATGACGAGGTCGGGGTTCTCGAGGTAGTCGAAGAAGTACGCGAGCCGCTCGGCCGGCCCCTTGCCGCGGACGGCGATGGCCCCGCGGAGGTACTTCGGCAGGTCGCTCCCGGCCGGGACGCCCTCCCCGCGGTACGGGTCCACCTGGTCGCCGTAGAGCTTGAAGAAGACGAGGTGCTTGAGGTTCGGGGTCTTGGGGTCGGCCGGGATGTACTTCGGCAGGGTGACCACCTTCTTGCCGCGGACCGACTCGTGGTCCTTGATGACCATCTCGACGGCGAGGTCGGTGGTGCCCTTGTTGAAGGCGGTGGGGTCGGCCGGGTCGCGCTTGGGGTTGCTGAGGGCGCCGAACAGGATGAAGTCGGCCTGCCCGACCTCGCCGGCGAGGGTCTCGCCGGTCGGCGAGCAGAACGGGCAGGCGGCGGCCGGGGCGGCGAGCAGCGCGGCGAGGGCCGCGGCGGTCCAGAGGCGGGTCATGTGGTGGGGCTCCGGGAAGCCGGCGGGCGGGGAGGCAGGGGTATTATCCCGCCCGGCCGGCGGAGGGGAAGGCTCGACCGGGCGGAATCATCTGGCGGCAGCCGCGGGCCGGGGCGATGGCCCTGGGAGTTCCAGCCTCGGCTTCGGGTGGTGCGGTGCGAGGCCCGCCCGTGGAGAGGCCGGTCCGCTTCCACCCTCTCCCCTTGAGGGAGAGGGTCGCGGCGCAGCACGCGGGGTGAGGGGACTGGTCCCGCACCGAGGGGACCAGGGGAACTGCGATCGCGGGGGCCGGGGACACCCGCGCCGGCTCCCCCACCCAAGCCGATATCCACCACACGTGGGGACCACCTCCGACCCGGTTCCCGGTGGAACCCGGTCCTGCCTGGGGTCGTCCCGCTCCCGGGAAAAGAGCCCTTCACCGGAGCCGCCGTCCAGTCCGGAGCCGGGGGCGGGGTTCGGTTGGCCCCCTCGGGAGGTGGTTCGCCCCCTCACCCCGCGTGCTGCGCCGCGACCCTCTCCCCCGAGGGGAGAGGGTGGTGTTCCCCGTCCCCTCCGCGGGCGGGCCTCGCGCCGCACCACCCGAAGCCGAGGCTGGAACTCCCAGGGAGTCGTCGAAATGGCTCCCCGCTCACCCCTCCGTGATCCCGGCCTCGACCTCGGCCAGCTTCTGCTCGGCGAGGGCGAACGCGGCCTGCCCCTTCTCGGGGAGGCCGTCGCGGACGGCGTCCAGGTAGGTCCGCGACTTCTGGCACGTCCGCCGCCGCCCGGCCGGGCGGAAGTGGGCGCAGTCGCTGAGGTTGTCGTACACGTCGGCCAGCTTGCACACCTTGACCTGCCACGGGGCCGACGCCAGCGCGGCGATGTAGGCCGCCTCGCGCTCCTCGTGCGGCAGCCGCATGTCCTTGGTGAGCGTCGCCACCCAGCCGGCCACCACCGGCCCGAACCGCTCGACGATGTCGTCGCAGTCGGTGGCCGTGTCCTCGATCGTGTCGTGCAGGAGGGCCGTCGCCAGCATGGTCGAGTCGTCGAACCCGAACACCTGCCGGACCACGAGGCAGACCCGGAAGACGTGGCTGACGTAGGGCGTCTCCTGGTCCTTCCGGAGCTGGTGGCGGTGGGCGCGGGCGGCGAAGGCGGCGGCGTCGAACACGATCGGGTCGGCTTCCGGCATGAGGACTCCTGGCGTGGGGAGGGTGGAACCGGTTAAGTTTTACGACAACCGCCCGGCCGCGTTCAGCGGCCGGGGCCGTCGGAGGGGTGCGTGATGCGGTGGCTTTCGGCCGGACTCCTGTTGGGCTTCGCCGTGACCGCCCGGGCCGGGCTGGAGGCCGGGTCGGCGTCCGCGGACGTCACCCCGCCGCCGGGCTACCCGATGTGGGGCTACGCCGCCCGCAAGGACAAGCCGGCCGAGGGAACCCGCGACCCGCTGTTCGCCCGCGCCCTCGTCCTGAAGGCGGGCGCGGGGAAGGTGGCGCTCGTCAGCCTCGACCTGGGCCGGGCGCCGACGCGCGCGTCGATGGCCCGCATCAGGGAGGGCTTGAAGGCGGACGGGTTCGCGGAGCTGTTCCTGGTGGCCTCCCACACCCACCACGGCCCGGTGGTCGAGCTTGACACCTGGCCGAAGGAGCGGCCCTACGTCCGCGAGCTGGAGGACAAGCTCGTGAGGCTCGTCAAAGCGGCCGACGCCGCCCGGGTGCCGGCGCGGTACGCGGTGGGGTCGGGCGAGGTGGGGCTCAACCGCAACCGCCAGAGCAGGCGGAAGGACGCGCCGGTCGACCGGGAACTCCTGGTGCTGCGCGTGGAGGACATGGCCGGGAAGCCGGTGGCGCACGCGGTCAACTTCGCCGCCCACCCGACGATGCTGCCGTCGGGCCTGATGCGCTTCTCGGCCGACTACCCCGGGGCGCTGGCGCGGCACGTCGAGGCCGCGACCGGCGGCGCCCCGTGCCTGTTCCTCCAGGGCGCCGCCGGCGACCTGTCCCCGAACCCGCCGGCCGGCAAGGCCGACCCCGACGCCTTCGGCCGGGCGCTCGGCGACAGCGTGCTGTCACTCCTGAAGGGTCTCCGCGTCGAGGGGAGGGGGGAGTCGCTGGCGGCCCGGCGGGAGGAGATGCGGTTCCGGGCGGTGCTGGACGTGCGGAACCCGTTCGTGCGCGGGGCGCTGAACGATGCCTTCTTCCCGGAGCTGATCGGCTTCTTCGAGCGCGAGTACGCCGACGGGGTGCGGCCGACGGTGGCGGCCGCGGTGCTGGACGGGCGGGTCGGGTTCGCGGGCCTGAGCGGCGAGTTCTTCACCGAGCACTCGCTGCACCTGAAGCGCCGGGCCCGGCTGCCGCACCTGTTCGTGCTCGGCTACTGCAACGACTACCAGCAGTACTTCCCGACGATCCAGGCCGTGAGCGAGGGCGGCTACGGGACCGGGCTGCCGGTGGCGGTGGCCGAGTTGGGGGCCGGCGAGCGGATGGCCGACCGGGCGCTGATGCAGCTCTATCAGCTGAGGGGGCTCGTGCCGGAGGGGCCGTAGTGGAGTGTCGCCGCCCCGCTCACGGGACAGTGGTCACCCCGGGAACAGTCGGGCGACCGGGACGCGGAAGCCGGGGAGGACGTCGCCGCCGTCGAGTTCCTGGGTAGCGTTGAGCATCACCGGCTCGGCCCCCGGGCGGTGGACGGTAACCGTGCGGAAGTCGGGGTCGATCACCCACACCAACGGCACCCCGGCGTCGCGGTACAGCTTCACCTTTCGGGAGATGTCCTCGGATACGTCCGACAGCGACAGGATCTCCACAGCCAACGGCGGCACAGCGTCAATGATCGTGGTCGCCTCGTCCGTCATGACCACGGCCGCGAGTTCCGGCGCAAGATACACGACATCGACCCCCACCGTGCGCTCCGGGTTCTTGCACAGCCGCACTCCGGCCCCACCGGTGTGGACCGACCCGCGAAGCCCGGGCTGGCCGTCGACCCAGTTCAGGAGCAGGTGCGACACCCGTGCAGCGGTGCGGCTATGGTGCTTGTCCCTGATCGACGGACCAATCGCCACGATTTGGCCGTCCACCAGCCAGCGCTCGATCCCATCCTCTGGGAGGGCGAGCAGGTCGGCAGTGGTGGTCATCGTGTCGTTCCCGTTTGGTCCAGGGCCGCACCGCCACTCCGGCTCGGACAAGTCGGATGAGTGCCCCGGTGGTCAACCGTGGGGCGTGTTCCCGGACGGTCCGGTCACTACGAGGGCGGCCGACCCCGGGAGCGCGGACAGGGCGCGGTTCACCCGGACCACCGTCGCCAGGAAGCGGACCGTGTACCACAGGACCGACGCCCCGAGGACCGTGTCCCAGATGAACAGCAGCGGCCCGTTCGGCGCCCGCCGCTGCTGCCGGACCGCGTCCCACTCCAGCGTGACGTATAGCGGCACCCATGCGACCAGCGCGACCAGGGCCAGCATCCACAACCCGCGCTCGTGGAGCCAGCTGCGGAAGCCCCTGGCGAGCCCGCCGGACAGCACCAGCATCAGGCCGGTCACGAACCCGACGCCCCGCAGCTGTTCCGACAGGATGATGAGCCCCACCCCGGCCAAGGCGAACCAGTACCCACGCCGGGTCAGCCAGTGGACCCGGGACAGCGGGAGGTACAGCTTCATTTCAGGGCCACTCCCCGAGACGCGGCTACGGCCGCTTCTGCTCGAACAGGTCGGACGTGTGGCACCAGAAGTCGGCGCCGAGGCGGGCCACGGTGCGGAGCTTCCGCGGGTCCACCCGGCCGGCGGCGTCCAGCACCTCGTCCGCCACGTGGATCGTCAGCACGTCGCCGATCACGAGGTTGCCGGCGATCGGGCCGGCGCCGAGCGGGACGATCTGCCGCACCCGGCACTCCAGCGCCGCCGGCGACGCCGCCACCCGCGGCGGCCGGACCGCCACGCTCGGCGCCGTCGTCAGCCCGGCGTGTGACACCTCGCTGTCGTCGGGGGCGAGTTCCGCGCTCGTCTGGTTCACGGCCGCGGCCAGGTCGGCGGTCGCGGCGCTCACCACGAACTCCGGGACCGCCTCCAGGTTCCGCAGGGTGTCCTTCTTCGACCGGTCCCGCCTCAGCGTCGGCGAGAAGATCACCACCGGCGGGTTGGCGCTGAACGCGTTGAAGAAGCTGAACGGTGCCAGGTTCACGACCCCGGCCGGCGACACCGTGCTGACCCAGGCGATCGGCCGGGGCGTGACGATGCCGGTAAGGAGCTGGTAGACCCGGACCGGGTCGGTCGAGGCGGTGTCGATCTGCATGTGAGGTTATGCCCAACGGGGTCGCCCGGTACGCCTCCGGGGCGTGCCCCGGTCTATCGTATCCCGACCCCGCGGGTTGAAGGGAGGGGCGGCCGGGCGGGCCGCATCAATCCAGCCACGACAGCGGGTAGGCGGGGTCGTCCAGGTCGAGAGCCGGCTTCGTCAGTGAGAGCGGGCGGAAGGTGTCCACCATCACCGCGAGCTCGTCCGTCCGGGTCTGGTCGCGGCTCGCCGCGATGGTGCCGGGGTGCGGGCCGTGCGGGATGCCGTGCGGGTGGAGCGTGACCGATGCCTCCTCCACCCCGCGGCGGCTGCCGAAACGGCCGCGGACGTAGTACAGCACCTCGTCGCTCTCCACGTTCGAGTGGGCGTAGGGCACCTTGATCGCGTCCGGGTGGGTGTCGAGCAGCCGGGGGGCGAACGTGCAGACCACGAACCCGGCCGACTCGAACGTCTGGTGGATCGGCGGCGGCTGGTGGACCGTGCCGGTGATCGGCTCGAAGTCGTCGGCGTTGAACGTGAACGGGTACACACACCCGTCCCACCCGACCGCGTCGAACGGGTGGTGGGCCAGCGTGTAGCGAGTCAGCCGGGGGCCGTCCTTCACCAGCACGGTGACGTCCTCGTTCCGGTCCTCGGTGATGAGCGCTGTGGGGCCGTGCAGGTCGCGCTCGCAGAACGGGGCGCCGAGGCGGAACTGGCCGTCCGGGTTCAGGTACCGTTTCGGGAAGCCGATGGTGCCGGCCGACTCGATCACGAGCAGGTCGGCCCGCTCCCCGGCGTCGAGGTGGAAGCCGTAGGTCGTGCAACGGGGGATGACGACGTAGTCGAACGGCTTGAAGTCGAGCCGGCCGAAGTGCGTGAGGACGTGCCCCCGCCCGGCGTGGACGAAGACGACCTCGTCCGCCACGGCGTTGCGGTACAACTCGCGCTGCTCGGCGTTCGGCCGGCAGCGCCACAGCGTTACGTCGGAGTTGGTCAGAAGGGGCACGCGGCCCGTCACCGGGTCGCCGCCGGGCGGCAGGTTGCCGGTCTTGAAGTGGTGGTGGCGCAGCTCGCGCGGCTCGGCCGCCTCGACCCGCCACTCGCCGGCGGGCTCGACCTTCCGCACCCGGGTCGGCGGGCGGAGGTGGTAGACGATCGAGTAGGCCCGCGAGAACCCCTCGGTGCTGACGACCTCCTCGTAGTACAGCCCCTCGTTCTTGTAACCGGGGCTGATGCGGTGGGCGATGTGTCGCTTCTTCGGGACGGAGCCGAGCGAGAGGTAGCGGGGCATGTCGGGGCTCCGGTTTCGTAGATCGGGTTGAGGCGGCGAGGCCCGACCTGCGGGACCAGCCGCGTCGGAGTCGTGGAGCGGCCGCCGCCCGGCGTCCGGAGCCCGGAGGGCGGGAAGCGTGTAGCCCGGGGTGCAACCCCGGGCGGCCGACGCGGTGTCACGTGGGGCAACGCATCTCGAACCCCGGCCGAGGCCCGTCCGGGGTTGCACCCCGGGCTACACGCTTCCCGCCCTCCGGGCTCCGGACGCCGGGCGCTCCACGACCGGGTTCCGCAACACGCCGATCCGCTCGACCTCCAGCTCGACCACGTCGCCGGGCTTCAGCCAGCCGCCGACGGCCTCGGGCGTCAGCTCCAGGATGCAGCCGGTGCCGACGGTGCCCGAGCCGATCACGTCACCCGGGCGGAGCTCCGTATCCCAGCTGGCGTGGGCGAGGAGTTGCGGCCACGTCCAGTGCATCGTGCCGGCGTCGCCGCGGGAGTACTCCCGGCCGTTGACGCGGGCGGTCATGGTCAGGTGGAGCCGGCCGTCGCGGTAGCAGTCCCGGAGGTCGGCGGGCGGCACGAGCCGGGGGCCGAGCGAGGTGGCGAAGTCCTTGCTCTTGCTCGGGCCAAGCCCGACGGCCATCTCGGCCCGCTGGAGGTCGCGGGCGCTCCAGTCGTTCATCACGGTGAACCCGGCCAGGCAGTCGAGCGCCGAGTCGTCGGCCGGGAGGTCGCGGGCGGCCGTGCCGACGACGGCGGCGAGTTCGAGTTCGTAGTCGAGGGCCGCGCTCCCCCGCGGCGCCCACACCGGCTCGCCGCCGCCGACCACCGCGACCGGGTTCGAGAAGTAGAAGACCGGCACCTCGTACCACTGCGGCACCATGCCGAGCCCGCGGTGGGCCCGGCACGTCTTGACGTGCTGCTCGAAGGCGTAGAAGTCGCGGACCGACGCGACCGGGAACGGGGCGGGCATCGCGCGGCTCCCTCGGACCTTAAGCACCCGGACCGAGACCACTCCCCCGGGTCACTCGAAGATCTCGGACACCTTGCAGCGGAAACCGGGCATCTCGGGGTCGCCGGGGAGGTCGTCGGAGCGGGTGAAGTGATCCGGCTCCTGGCCCGCCCGGTGGACGGCGACGGTCTCGGTGTACGGGTCCACGATCCACACCACCTTCACGCCACACTCTAGGTACTCTTCGATCGCCTCAACGATTTCGCGGTGCTTGTCGTTCGGCGACAGAACCTCGACGGCGAGGAGGGGCGGGCCGTCCACGTAGCTCGACTTCTTCTTCACCCCGGCCACCAATTCGGGCGGCGCGAGCGCCACGTCAATGCCGACGTTCGTGTCGGGGTTCTTTCGGATGCGGAAGTAGGCTTCGCCGTTGTAGACCTTCCCTCGCGGCTCCGGCTGTGCTCTGAGCCAGGTGATCAGGAGGGCTGTCAGGCTTGCCGTCGCGCCGCTGTGGGTGGGGTTTCGCTTGGTCACCTTGCCCTCCCGAAGCTCACCCCGGAACAGCCCGCGGTCGATCTTCTTGTTGAACGGCAGCGCGAACAGCTCGTCGCTCGTCATCAGCTTCACGGCCGGCGTCTCGTTCATCTCGCCACCCCTCTTGCCGGTCGGCTGACACCGACCGCTCGTCAGTCACAGTGTACCCCGGAGCGCCTGCTCCCGCTCGATCGCCTCGAACAGTGCCTTGAAGTTCCCCTTCCCGAAGCTCTTGCCGCCGACCCGCTGGATGATCTCGAAGAACAGCGTCGGCCGGTCCTGCACCGGCTTCGTGAAGATCTGGAGCATGTAGCCCTCGTCGTCCCGGTCCACGAGGATGCCCAGTTCGGCCAGTTCGGAGAGGTCTTCGTTGATGGTGCCGATCCGGTGCGGCAGGTGGTCGTAGTAAGCCTTCGGTACCCGGAGGAACGACACGTCGTTGGCCCGCAGCGCCTTCACCGTGGCGACGATGTCGTTCGTGGCGAGCGCGACGTGCTGCACCCCGGCCCCGCCGTAGAAGTCGATGTACTCCTCGATCTGGCTCCGCCGCCGCCCCTTCGCCGGCTCGTTGATCGGGAACTTGATCCGCCCCCGCCCGCCCTGCACCACCTTGCTCATCAGCGCCGAGTACTCGGTGCTGATGTCCTTGTCGTCGAAGCTCACCAGCTGCTCGAACCCGAGCACCTTGCGGTAGAACTCCACCCACTCGTCCATGCGGCCTTCCTCGACGTTGCCGACGACGTGGTCGATCGCCAGCAGCCCGGCCGGGTGGTAGGTGCCGGGGCTGTAGCGGGCTGGGTCGATGGCCTGGAACCCGGGGGCGAACGCCCCGTGGTACTTGTCGCGGTTCACGAACGTGTGGGTGGTGTCGCCGTAGGCCCGGATCGTGGCGTACTCGTAGACGCCGTGGTCGTCTTCGAGCTTGGTCGGCCCCTTGACGCCGTGCGCGCCGCGCTCGACGGCCAGGTTGTACGCGGCCCGCACGTCGTCCACCTGGAGCGCGATGTCCGACACGCCGTCGCCGTGCAGCACGAGCCGCTGCACCTCGGGGTGCTGCGGGCGGAGCGGCGACACCAGCACGAAGGTGATCCCGCCCTGCTTCAGCACGTACCCGGCCTCGTGCCGCACCTTCGTCTCCAGGCCGGCGTAGGCGACCACGTCGAACCCGAAGGCGTTCCGGTAGAAGAACGCGCTCTGTCGGGCGTTCCCGACGAAGAACCGGATGTGGTCGATCTTCCGCAGCGGCAGGTCGGACATAGAGTGCTCCACACGAACGAACCACAGAGGCACAGAGGAAAGCAGAAGACGGAATGGCCACAAAAAGGCACAAAAGATCACAAAAGATCACAAAAAGTAAACCCAGAAGCCCTCCCTCATTTTTGTGCCTTTTCGTGCCTTTTTGTGGCCATTCCGTCGCCCGTTTTTATCCCTACGGCTCCGTAGCTAATTGGCACTGATGCCCAGCCGCTTCACCAGCGCCTCCGCCTCGGCCCGGAGGAACTTCAGCGACGGGGCCACGAACAGCGTCGTCTGCATGTAGGTCGGGTCGTAGTCGGTGTTCACGACGTCGGCGGTGACGAACGGCCGGCGGGTCACGTCGCGCGAGTACAGGCTGTTGGGGATCTCACCGGTGCTGGAGAGGATGCCGGCGCCGAACACCTTGGTGTCGCCGTGTTCCTCCATCAGCCCGAACTCGATGCTGAACCAGCTGAACCGCTTCAGCACGAGGACATGTTCCCCGTCCGTCGCCGCGGCCGCGGCCTGGCCGATGAGGGTGATGAGTTCGGCGTAGTCCCGCTCCATGAACGGCGGGACGTGGCCGAGGCAGTCGTGGATCATGTCCGGCTCGGGCGTGAACTCCGGGTGCGACGGGTGTCGGAGGAACTGCGTCACCGGGAAGCCGCGGTCGGCGATGTACTCGTAGAAGGTGCGGTAGGCGAGCGACCCCTCCGCCGGCACGAGGTGCGTCTGCGTCTCGGCCCGCAGGCGGTCGCTCAGCGTCCGCATCTGGGGCACCTCGCCCGATGTGATCGCCAGCGCCTGCTTCGCCTTCCGGTACAGGGCGCAGGCGTGGGCGTCGTGGAGCGGGGCGAGTGCGGCGGACACGTCGCGCCACAGCCGGGCCTCCTCCGGGGTGTACTCGAACACCGGCGGGCCGAGGCGCTCGAGCCGGTGCTTCCGGGTCAGCCCGAAGATCCAGCGCCGGCGGGCCATGTACCCGGGGTCGTCGATCCCGGGCGTCTTCGGGTCGACCTCCAGCTCGGCCGCGTCCGGCGGGGCGACCATGAGCCGGGGGTCCACGGGGACGCCGTACTGAACCAGCGCGTCCTTCACAGCTGCCTCCAGAACGGGGGCGAGGGGAGAGGTGGCCGGTGCCGTGTCCGGCGGGCGGCCCAGCGGTATTCTACCACCGGTCCCCTCCCCGCCGGTAGGTTCCGCCGTGAACGCCGCCTTCATCGACCAGCCCGGCCCTCCCGACGTGATCCGCGTGGGCGACCTCCCCACCCCCACCCCCGGTCCCGGCGAGGTGCGGGTGCGGGTGCGGGTCACGTCCGTCAACCCGATCGACACCTACATCCGTTCCGGCATGGTCGCCATGCCCCTCCCGAAGCCGTTCATCCCCGGCTGCGACCTGGCCGGCGAGGTCGAGGCGGTCGGCCCCGGCGTGAACCGGCTCCGGGTCGGCGACCGGGTGTGGGGCTCGAACCAGGGGATTCTCGGCCGGCAGGGGACGTTCGCCGAGTTCGCCTGCGTCCACGAGCAGTGGCTCTACCCGACCCCGGCCGGGGTCGCGGACGAGCAGGCTGCGGCGGCCGCGCTCACCGGCATCACCGCCCACCTCGGGCTGTTCAACTGCGCGAAGCTCAAGGCCGGCGAGACGGTGTTCGTGAATGGGGGGACCGGCGGGGTCGGGTCGATGGTGGTGCAGATGGCGAAGGTCGCTGGAGCGACGGTCATCGCCACCGTCGGCTCGGACGAGAAGGCCGCACTCGCGCGAGAGTTGGGGGCCGATACGGTCGTCAACTACAAGACGGACGACGTTGCGGCGAAGGTGAAAGAGGCGACCGGAGGGAAGGGTATTCAGGTCTGGTACGAGACGCAGCCGCCGGCCGACCTGGACCGCACGGTCGAGCTCATGGCCCCGCGGGGGCGGGTGGTCGTGATGGCCGGGCGGGCGGCCCGGCCGACGTTCCCGAACGGCCCGTTCTACGTCAAGGGACTGTCGCTACACGGGTTCGCCATGTTCAACGCCCCCGCCGACGAGCAGCGGGTGTGCGGCATGGACATCGCCCAGTGGCTCGGCCAGGGGAAACTGAAGGCCGTGATCGGCGCCCGCTTCCCACTCGCGCAGGCCGCCGCCGCCCACGCCCTTCAGGAAGACAGCACGACGAAGAAGTCCGGCACCCTGACGGGGAAAATCGTCGTGCTGCCAACCGAATGAGTGCCGGGAGCGTATAGCCAGACAGGACGCGCGGGAGAAGCAGAGTCCGGACAGGATCGCAGGATGAACAGGATGTGACGCCGGTGGTTCGGCATCCTGCTCATCCTGCGATCCTGTCGGTTTTTTCGTCTTGGCCCCGAGGTTCGCATGACTCGTCTCGTCGGGGCGGCGGCTGGTCTGGTTGCGGTCGCCGCGGCCCTTTCCGCCCAGCCCGAGGGTTCCGTCGCCGGCACGGCCACGTCGGCAGCGGCCACGTTCTCGGCCCGGGCGCCCGGGTCGGACCAGTTCCGGGTGCTGCCGGAAAACGCCGAGTTGCGGGCCGGCGACCTCCTCGTCACCCTCCCGGGCGCGGCCGCCCGCGGGGCCAACGGGGCCGTCACCGTCAAGTCGCTCGCCGACTACGACGGCCGCTCCCCGCTCCCGGCCCTCGAAACCGCCTTCACCCTGAACGAGGCCCGCGACGCCGACCTCGACGTGACCCTCGACCGCGGCCGGCTCGACCTCACCAACACCAAGCCGGCTGGGGCCGCGACGGCGAAGGTGCGGTTCTGGGACCAGACCTGGACCGTCACCCTCGACGCCCCCGGCACCCGGGTGGCGTTCGAGCTGTGCGCCCGCTGGCCGGCCGGGAGTCGGTTCAAGGCCGCCGAGCCCGGCGCCGCGCCGAAGACCGCCCCGGTCGCGTCGCTCGTGTTCCTGGTGCTGAAGGGCGAGCCGACCCTGAACGTCGGCGGTGTGACGGTCGGGCTGGGCGCCCCGCCCGGCCCGGCGCTGGTCGAGTGGGACAGCGTGGAGGGCACCCGCACCCGGCCGCAGCGGCTCGACAAGCTCCCGGACTGGGCCGACCCGGACGCCGCCCTCTCCGCTGACGGGCGGAAGGCGGCCGCGGCGGTCGAGAAGTTCCGGGCGGCGCGGGCCGCGGACGCCGCCGCCGCCACGCGGGCCTTCCTCGCCTCGGCCGACCCGGTCGAGCAGCGGGTCGCCCTCGTCACCGCCGGCGCGTTCGACGACCTCGACGTGCTCCGGAAGGAACTCGCCGAGGCGAAGACGCAGGAGCGGTGGGACTTCGGCATCACCGTCGCCCGCCACTGGCTCGGCCGGTGCCCGGGGCAGGACCAGAAGTTGTACGCGCTCCTCGCCGGCCCGACCCGCGGCTACACCCCCGCCCAGGCGCGGATCGTGGTGCAACTCCTGCTCGGCTTCTCCCCCGAGGATCTCCAGCAGCCCGAGACGTTCGAGGTGCTGATCGACTACCTCACCGACGACGCGCCGGCGATCCGCCACCTGGCTGCCTGGCACCTCGTCCGGGTGGTGCCGGGGGGGCGGGCGATCGGCTTCAAGCCCGGGGGCACACGGGCCGAGTGCGAAGCCGCCGCCCGGGAGTGGCGGCGCCGGGTGCCTCCCGGCCAACTCCCCACGCCGGAGAAGAAGTAACAACCGTCGCGTCCCACCCGGCCGCGCGCTACAATGGCCCGGGGGCGGCCGACCCGGTGCGTGAGGTTCCCATGACCCGATACACCCAGCTGGCGGTGGCGGCGGTCCTCGGCGGGGCGGTCGCATCCCCCAGCCCGGCCCGGGCACAGTTCATCGGCGGCGCCGCCGGCCTCCGCGTCGGCCCGGGCCTGCCAGGAACCCAGTTCCTCCCGCCGGCGGCGACCAACTTCCACCTTACGCTCGGGTTCCGAGCCCAGTACTTCCCGTTCGGGCCGTCGGTGGCCAGTTTCCGGACGTACTCCGGCCCGGTCGGGTTCTACCTGTACGCCCGCAACCGCGGGGGGTACGGGGCGGGCAGCTACCCGCTCTACCCCACGACCGGTAGCGGGTACATGTCCGGGGGGGCCGGGAACCCGGCTCTGGAAGCCGCCCGGGCCGACTTCGCCCGCGCCCAGAAGGCGGCGGTGGTGGCGGCCATGCCGGCCAAGGCCGCCATCCACGACCAGTGGGCCTACGAGAAGCTGGGGACCGTCGGCGTGGCCGGGGTGAAGCTCGGGGCCGACGCCCCGGACGCGGTGGTCAAGGCTCTGGCCGTCACCGACGAGCGCGAGTTGAGCACCGGCGAGCCGCTCAACCACTTGGTGGTGGCCGCCCTCGCCGCCGAGAAGAAGGCCGGGAAGGTGGACTCCGCCTTCCTCCCGCCGAACCTGCTCGCCGACTTGAAGTTCTCCGGCCCGGTGGCCGACGCCGTCAACCTCCTCCGCCGGGCCGGCCGGCTGGACTACCCGGCCGGGTTCGAGCAGCCCGCGCTGGCGGGGGCCAAGGAGGCGATCGACCGCGAGTTCGCCGCCGCGACCGCCCCGGTGCTGACCGGAAAGGCGGCCGACCCGGCCCGGGTGGCGAAGCTGGAGGTGGCGGTCGCCAAGGCCCGCGAGGCGCTCGGCCCGCAGGTCCGGGAGATGAGCTTCGAGGACGCCACGGCCGCCCGCCGCTTCCTCAACCAGCTGGACGCCGCCACCCGGGCGCTGAAGGGGCCGAGCACCGCCACGCTGGTCGAGCCGGCTTGGCAGGTGGAGGGGACGAACGTGGCCGGGCTGGTCCGGTACATGGGCCGGCACAACCTCCTGTTCGCCCCGGCCGACTCCGGGACCGAGGACCGCTACGCGGCCGTCCACCGCGGCCTCGGAGCCTACCTGTACACCCTCACCGAGGCGCAGAAGAAGAGGTAGCCAGCCCCCGGGACTCGGCCTCCAGCCTTCCCGCCCGGGGCGCGGTTCATTCCCGGTCCAGGTCGGCCGCCCCGGCGGCGGCCGGGTCATACGGCGCCACCCACTGGATCACCTCGACCCGATTCCCGTCCGGGTCGTAGACGAAGAAGCGGTCGCACCCCGCGATGACCGTGGTCTCCTCGGTGGGGACGCCGTGCCGGGCGAAGTGCTCGCGGGCCGCCCGGGCGTCGGGCACCCCCAGGGCGAAGTGCCGTGGGCTGCGGGTGTCCGGCTGCGGCTTCTTCAGTAGGTGGAGCGTCTGACCGCCGCCCAGGTCGAACCACAGGGCCACGAAGTCGAACGACTTCGGCTTGGGAATCTCCCTCAGCCCCAGCACCCCGGCGTAGAACGCCCGGCTCCGCGACACGTCGGTGACGAGGACCGAGACGTGGTCGATGCCGGTCGCGTGAATCGAGTCCCTCACCTTTGGCTCCTCGTACCGAGCTGACGACAGCAGCGGGGCATACGGTAGCCCGAGGCTGTCTGGCCAGTTCTGACCTGATCGATGTAGGCTGTGTGGCTCCGCCGCCGGTTCCTGTTCCGGAATCGGACTAGATGCGGAACTCCGGTGCCGCGACCAACAGGGGGGCGAACCAGGCATGGAATCGAGGCGAAGGGGACAGGCCGGCCTTCGAGGTCGGCGACCGGACAATCGGGCCGGCCGGCTCATCTTGCCCACCCCTCCGAGCCGATGATCAACCTGCTCGTTCCCGGGCGTACCCGCCCGCGCCCGGCATGGGCGTTGCTGTTTGCTCCCCCGCGTGTTAAAACCTGACGACCAGCGGCACCCGGCCGCTCCCACCCCACCCTCCCGAAGGCCCATGAGCGTCCGCCGTTCCCGGTCCGCCACCCCCCGCCCCCTGCCGGCCACCCCGACGACCCTCGCCCTCCGCTCCTCCACCGCCGGCTGGTACGCCGAGTGGAAGGCCCGCAAGAGCGCCGCGCCGGCTCCCCCTGCCGAAACCCAGACCCCTCCCGCCGATGACGCGGCCGAGGCTCTGGCCAAGTGGTTAACTGGTGGTCACGAGAAGTGACCACGTGGCCCGATTCCCGCCGTCACGACTCCCCCCAGTACCCGGGCGGAGCTTGGCAGGGTGCCGACGGGTCCGCGGCCTGGTCGTCATCCCGGCAGACCCACCCCGTCCCGAACTGGCCGGCCACCTCCACCAGCTGACCGCTCGCGATGAAGTAGTCGAGCACCCGCACGCCGTCGTGGTAGCAGTCGCGGAGCAGACGACCGAGCGACTCCAAGCCGGGGGTAGTCTTCAGGAACAGGGCGAAGTAATACGGGTCGAGAACCCCGAACTCAGCCCCGAAGTTTAGCCGCACGTCCACGACCTGCCCGGTTACGCGGTTCTCGAAGCCGTACCCGAGTCCGTGGTGGCCCCCCTGCCAACCGCCGCCGAGGTCCGCCTCCCGGTGACCGGCGAGCACGGCACCGAGTACCTCGTCGGGCGCGACCCCGGCTTGCTCGGCCAGCCGGCGAGCAAGGGACGTGGCCGTCCGCCGGAACAGCTGCATGGCGGCGAGGAAGCCGGCGGCGTTCGCGGCCACCACCTCGGTCGGGATCGGAACGCCCCGCAGGACGGTGATGTGTTCGAGCCCCGGGGAGCCTCCGACGTCGATGACGCGGCACCCGGGTAGTGCGGCCGCGAGCCGGGAGACGACGGACGCCTTGGTATGCCCCCGGCCAGCGAAGGCGTCGGCCGGGAACCGGAGGACGACGGACCGGTCGTCAGTCGCCCACGCGAGGAGCTGGTCGGCGGGCGGGAGGTCGCAAGCCGTGGGGCAGTCGATCCAGAGCGGTGCGGTCATCTCCCCCCCTGCCCGAGCCGTGATCACCCGGCGAGCCGGCCGTGCGGCCCCGTGGCTACACTACCGACCTCGCCCCCCGGAGGCTCCGCCGTGACCGCCGCGCTCGCCGCCCTGCTCCTCGCCCCCGCCGCCCCTCCGACTGCGCCGTGGGCCGAACTCCGCGTCACCGACGCGGCCACCGGGCGGGGCGTGCCGCTCGTCGAACTCACCACCGTCAACGGCCTACGCTTCGTCACCGACAGCGCCGGCCGGGTCGCCTTCCAGGAGCCCGGGCTGACGGGCCGCGAGGTGTACTTCACCGTCCGCGGCCACGGGTACGAGGTGAACAAGGACGGGTTCGGCTTCGCGGGCGTCAAGGTCACGCCCCAGCCCGGGAAGGTGGCGGAGGTCAGGGTGACCCGGAAGCGGCCCGCCGAGCGGCTCTGCCGCCTCACCGGCGAGGGGCGGTTCCGCGACTCACTCCTCCTCGGCTACCCGGCGCCCCTGCCGGACAGCCCCCACCCCGGCCGGGTGGTCGGTCAGGACTCCGTCCAGGCGGCCGTGTACCGCGGCAAGGTCCACTGGTTCTGGGGCGACACCAACCGCCTCGACTACCCCCTCGGGCTGTTCCGCACCGCCGGGGCCACCACCCCGGTCCCGGCCCCCGACGCCGACCTCTCCGCGGGTCTGCCGTTCGACTACTTCGCGGACGCCAAGACCGGCTTCGCCCGCGCCATGATCCCCCTCCCGGAGCGGCCGGAGGGGGTGGTGTGGGTGTTCTCCCTGTGCGTGGTCCCGGACGAGAGCGGGACCGAGCGACTCGCCACCTACTACACCCGGCGGAAGGGGCTGACCGGCGAACTCGAACAGGGCGTCGCCGTGTTCGACGACGACAAGTCGGTCTTCACCCCGGTCCGCCAGCTGGGGCTGGAGGAGAAGTGGCGGAAGCCGACCGGTCACCCGATCCCGTTCGAGGACGGGGGCACCCGCTGGCTCCTGTTCGGCAGCCCGACGCCGAACGTCCGCGTCCCGGCCACGCTCGCCGCCGTCCTCGACCCGGGGCGGTACGAGGCGTTCACCTGCGCCTCGGCCGACGACCCGACCCGCCCCGACCTCGACGCGGCCGGCGCCCCGCGGTGGCGGTGGCAGAAGGCTCTCCCGCCGGTCACCTCGAAGACCGAGCGCAGCTGGGTGAAGGCCGGCAAGTTTGCCCCCGAACACGCCCGCTTCTGCCCCGCCGACGCGGCCGCCCCCGCCGACCGAGTGGAGCTGCACAGCGGCACCGTCCACTGGAACGAGTACCGGAAGAAGTGGGTGATGGTGGCCGGGCAGATCGGCGGCGGGCCGTCGTTCCTGGGCGAGGTGTGGTACGCCGAGGCCGCCCACCCGACCGGGCCGTTCCGCCGGACGGTGCGGGTGGCGAGCCACGACCGGCAGACGTTCTACAACGTCTGCCACCACCCCTTCCTCGACCGGTCCGGCGGCCGGGTGGTCCACTTCGAGGGGACGTACACGAACGAGTTCTCCGGCAACCCCGACCGCACCCCGCGCTACGACTACAACCAGCTCCTCTACCGCCTCGACCTCGCCGCCGACGCCCTCGCCCCGGCCCGCGAGGGCGGGTGACCTGTACCCTTTGGACTCTAGAGGTCACGCCGTGTCATCTGACAGGCCTCCAGATGCGAACTTTCCGCACCTGGAGGCCTGTCAGAGTTTCGGGCCTTGCCCCGGCGGGGGTGATAACGGTTTTCGCCCCCAGGCGTCGACCGCATCCGGTACAGGAGGTGACCGAGCCCCGTGGTGGTTCGGCGTCCCGTGACCCTGTCTCCGCCCGGTTCGCCGGTCCGAGCCGGCCTCGCGTCACTCCACCGTCACGCTCTTGGCCAGGTTGCGCGGCTTGTCCACGTCGCACCCGCACAGGAGGGCGATCTCGTAGGCGAGCAGCTGGAGCGGCACCGCGGTCACGATCGGCTGGAGGTACTCGGGCACGTCGGGCACCGGGATCACGTCGTCCGCCACGGCCGCGACCTCGCGGTCGCCGGGGCTGGCGACGGCGATCACCGGGCCGCCCCGGGCCTTGATCTCCTGCATGTTGCTCATCACCTTGTCGAACACGCTCCCCCGCGGCACCAGGAACACGCTCGGCGTCTGCTCGTCCACCAGGGCGATCGGCCCGTGCTTCATCTCGGCCGCCGGGTAGCCCTCGGCGTGGACGTAACTGATCTCCTTCAGCTTCAGCGCCCCCTCCAGGGCGCCCGGGTAGAGGTACTGCCGGCCGAGGTAGAGGACGTTGCGGGCGTCGGCGTACTTGGCGGCGATGTCCTTCACTCGGTCGTGGCAGCGGAGCGTCTGCCGCAGCACGTCCGGCAGCCCCTTCAGGTCGTCGATGATCTTCTGCCCCTGGGCCGCCGACAGGTGGCGCGACCGGCCGAGGTACAGGGCGAGCATCGCCAGCACGGCGCACTGCGAGGTGAACGCCTTGGTGCTGGCAACGCCGATCTCGGGGCCGGCGTGGAGGTACACGCCGCCGTCCGCCTCGCGGGCGATGGAACTCCCGACCACGTTGCAGATGGCCAGCGTGGTGTGTCCCATCCGCTTGCTCTCGCGGAGGGCGGCCAGGGTGTCGGCCGTCTCGCCGGACTGCGTGACGGCGAAGATCAGCGTGCTCCGGTCGATCGGCGGGTTGCGGTAGCGGAACTCGCTGGCGTACTCCACCTCGGCCGGCACGCGGGCCAGCTCCTCGAACAGGTACTCGCCGACCAGCCCGGCGTGGTAGCTCGTGCCGCAGGCGGTGAAGATGACGCGGTCGATCTGCCGCAGCTGCTGGGCGGTGAGGTTCAGCCCGCCGAAGTGGGCGGTGGCGTCGGCCGCGTCGAGCCGGCCGCGCATGGCGTTCTCCAGCGCCTCCGGCTGCTCGTAGATCTCCTTGAGCATGTAGTGCGGGAAGTCGCCGCGGTCGGCGTCGCCGTCGCCGAGAAAGTGGGCGATCTCGTGGACCGGCACGTCCACCGCGTCGAGATCCTGGTTGCGGATCACGTACCCCGTCTCGTCCAGCTGGCACACCTGCCGGTCGTTCAGGTACACCACCTTGTCGGCGAACCCGGCCAGGGCGGAGGCGTCGGACGCGAGGTAGTGGCCGTCGTCCCCGATGCCCACGACGAGTGGGCTGCCGAGGCGGGCGCCGACGATCACCCCCGGCTCGGCCCGGCACATCACGGCCAGTCCGTAGGTGCCCTTCACCAACCCGACCGCCTGGGTGACCGCCTGGAGCAGGTCGCCCTGGTAGCAGTGGGCGATGAGGTGGGCCAGCACCTCGGTGTCGGTGTCGCTGCGGAACTCGACGCCGTCGGCCTGGAGCTGGTGCTTCAGGGCGGCGTAGTTCTCGATGACGCCGTTGTGGACGACGGCGACGTCGTGGGCGGTGCTGGTGTGCGGGTGGGCGTTGCGGTCGGTGGCGCCGCCGTGGGTGGCCCAGCGGGTGTGGCTGATGCCGAAGCACCCGGGGGCGGGGCGGGCGGCCACCTCGCGGGCCAGCTCGGCGAGCCGGCCGGCCTTCTTGCGGAGGTGGAAGTCGGCCCCGGTGCCGGTGACGAGGCCGGCGCTGTCGTACCCGCGGTACTCCAGCCGGCGCAGCCCTTCGAGCAGGACCGGCGACGCCTCCCGCCGGCCGGTGAACCCGACGATTCCGCACATGGGTGTGGCTCCTCGCGTTGGGCGAGGGGTTGTAACCCGTGTGGAGCACAGAGGGGAAGGCCAACGTCCGACAGGCGGTCCGTCGGCGAGCCCCTCATCTACGGGAGCGGTGAACCGTTTACGAGAACTGAGGGAAATACTTGGCTGACGCCGTGGAAGAAGAGGACGGAGGTCACGAACAGGAAGAGGATCGTGACGCCGTGGGCCGTGACGCGGCCCGCGACCCCGCCTCGCCTGGCCAGACGTTCCAGACGCCGTGAGGCAAGTACCGCCGGGCCTTGGATTGCGAAGAACGCGAACTGATAGCCCGTCAACCGCGAGGTCGCCAGCGCGAATGCCGCCTCGTGGAACACGCCGCTGAACGCGAACACCAACAGCACGGACCGGACCGGAGTACGTCGCCCGCCGGTCGCTTGAAATACGTTGCGGTAGAGCCAGTCGTGGAGCCGGTAGTTGTACCGCCGCCAGAACTCGGAGACGGTCCGCGACAGGTAGGCGTTCTGGATGATGGGAGTCGTGGCGAAGCCGACAAGCCGCTCGAACCCGTACAGGACGCGGGAGATCGATTCGATCACGGGGATGAAGATCAAGACCCGGACGACGTGATCCAGTGCGGGGGACGATTGGACGACTGCGGTCCCCGAGACGGACCTGACGAGAACCACCCCCGCCGCGACACAGGCCGAGCCGCCGAGGATTCGCAGGACGTGGGGCCAAGGCCGATCTGGACGAACTAGCCGACGCTTGTGGTCCGGATACACGACGGCAAGAACAGGGAACGGGACGAGGAGACGGCAGTATTCGCGTGCGGCGGGGGCATCTCCGCCGCGGCCCCGGTGCCGGAGGAAGTCGACCGTCTTGAATACGAGTTCGACCGAAACGAACACCGCCGCGGCCCGAAGGCCCACCAGGTCAGCGGGGATGAGCAGCGGACAGGCGAGGCAGCCGGCCGCTGAACACCAGCCCGCCGGGGTTAGAAGCCGGCCCCGAGACCACCACGCCAAGAGCGGGACAACCAACACGCAGGCATACGCAACGGCGAACGCCAGGAGGAGCCAGCCGAAATGTCCCATGGGCCGGAGTGGCATCCCTTCGGCGGCGAAACGGCCCCAGCCCTCTGATCGGGTGGTACTTGCGTGCGCAGGGGCGGTTCACTTGAAGCCCTGGAACTCGGTGCCGCCTTCCTTGCTGCCCTTGTCCGCCGGCCGGCCGCCGTCCCCCTTCAGCTCGATCTTCAGGTCGTCGGTCGCCCCGGTGATGGTCACCGTGAGGTTAGACGTTTTACTGTCGGCGTACCGCTGGGGGGCGTGCCACTTCGTCGTCTCGGGGGTGATCGACTCGCTGGCGAGGACGACGACCGGGTGCGTGCCGACGGCACAGCCGTCGTTGGCGACGGTCGTGGTCAGCGTGAAGCGGCCGTCGGCGCCGATGCGGCCGGAGGCCGGCCGCCACCCGGTCGGCAGCACCTGGACGTAGCCGTAGGTCAGCGGCTGGCCGTCGATGAGGACGACGCCGGAGACGGGGACGACCTTGGGGCCGCCGTCGCCGCAGCCGGTCGCGGCGAGCAGGGCCGCCCCCAGGGCCGCGCCCGCGAGGCGGGCGCGGCCGGCGAGGATGGTGCGGGGCATGGGTTCTTCCGGCTTACTGGAGGGGGAGGGCCTCGCCGCCCCGGATGGTGGAGGCGGCGCGGTACGCCGCGATGTCGACGTTCTGCTGCAGGAAGCGGACGGAGCCGTCGGCCAGGCCGAAGTTGGCCCCGCCGGTGTGGCGGCTCATAAACGCGCCGTTGAGGGCCGACGAGCCGGACCCGTAGACGATGCCGGTCCCCGGCGGCGTGTTGATCGGGTTCTCGGTCGTCCGCAGGCAGTGGGCGTGGCGGGAGCCGACGCTCCAGATGTTCAGGTTCGTGCCCAGGTGGCCGTCGTACACCTCGCCGACGGCCAGCGTGTTGCTGGTGCCGTCGGTGATGTCCGCCATCCGCTTCGTCAGGCGGTAGACGAACAGGCCGGTGTTGTTGAACTTCACGGCCTCGCTGATCCCCTGGCTCGGCCCGTTGGTGCCGGTGACCAGGGCGTAGCTGCCGATGGCCGCGTTGATCGTGGTGCCGGAGCCGGTGTTGGCCACGAACGGCTGGGCCGTGTCCGACGGGCAGACGAGTACGCTCGGGCGGGTTTCGAGGGCGACCCGGTCGGTCACGCGCCAAGTCGCGTTGTCCGTGGTCGGCCACGGCACGTCCGCCTCCGTCGTGCCGAGCGACCGGAAGACGTTGTCCAGCTCCATGAACGGCAGGAAGGAGACGAAGGCGCTGGCCCCGCCGCGGTTAACGCTCGTGGCCGACATGCCGGTGCACGGGGTGCCGGACCCGTCGCAGCCGAAGCGGCCGGCCGGGAAGTAGTTGTTCACGTCGTGGTAGTTGTGCGCCGCGAGCATGATCTGCTTGAGGTTGTTCTGGCACTTGGCGCGGGCGGCGGCCTCGCGGACCTTCTGCACGGCGGGCAAGAGCAGCCCGATCAGGATGGCGATGATGGCAATCACGACGAGCAGCTCGATGAGCGTGAACGCCGCCCGCCCGTGGGTGGTGGGCCTGGACACAGAACGCACTCCGGGAGAGGATTACAGGGCGACAGTCTGGTATAAAGCGGCGCGGCCGGTGGGGCAATCGTATTAAATTCATTAAAATGATTCCGATCTCACATCGATTTATCATCCCGCTCTTGATTCTTCGAGACGATGCGATGGCTTGACATGCAAGGTCGTTGTCTAATTCAGGCTTAAGAATGTTTATCGAATGCAGAATTCGTCCCGCCGCCCGGGAGTCGCCAGAGCATCCCGCACGAACCGCGGCTGCCGGGATCTGGCCTGACTCCCCGAACGATAGGCTCACCCGGGCCGGCTGCTCGATGCGATTCAGGTTACGGAAAGGGGATCAGCGGCTGACGTCGGGTGCGGCGCGGGGTTCGGCATGCCCTTCCACGGCGGGACCGACGGGCGTGAACTCCCCGCTCCCCTCGCAGTACGTTCCGAACCGATCCGAGACCGGATCATACCCGGCGACCCGCGCCCAGTACAGCAGCCCGGCCTCAGGGTCATCGTCCCAGAACCACCGTGGCCCGTCGCGGTCGATGGCGACGAGCATCGGGATGCCGAACCGTCGGACGAGGTGCCGCCACCCGGCTGCCTCGAAGTGCGCCTCCAGGACGGAGCAGTACCCGAAAAGTGCGTCCACGTGTGCCGGGGTGGTCAGTTCGGCGGCGAGCACCGGCCGCAGAGGTGCCGGCGGGCGTCCAGCCCAGGCGAGCGGCACCTGCCCGTCCACGCATGCCTCCGGTGGCCGAACTCGAAACTCACCTGCCCGGCGGGCGCGGAGAGGAATGAAACTGGAAAAGCCTACACGCCCGCCGGGTCGGGTGCGGCAGCTGGTTCGGCTCGGCCGCCTTACTTCTTCACCCGGAACCGCTTCGCCAGCAAATCGAGGTAGTCGCCGTAGGCCGTCCGTGCGTTGTGGCCCTTGACGTCCTTCAACAGGTTCCGCAGCGTCTCGACGTCCTCCCGCTTGCCGGCCGATATGAGCAAGTATGCGGCCGCGCACCGGACCTCCATCGCCCGGTCCCGGAGGCGTTCAAGGGCCGCGAGCCGGACTCGCTCTTTCGTGGCCGCAGACCACTTCCCGACCGGCAGTTCGCGGATGACGACGGACCGCACCCGCTTGTCGGGGTCGGCAAAAAGGGCCAAGAGCGGGTTCGCAAGTGACTCGTCGTCGAAGTTCGTCAGCAGCACCGCCGCGCGAACTCGCGTGTTGGGCCGATCACTTTCCAGTAACTGAATCGCGCGGGGGATCACCCGCCTGTCTTTATTACCGTATCGAGGGTCTGCCATCACTCCGGCCGCCCCGACGAGTTCCTCCACGACGGCCGGGTCGGGGTCGTCGAGCAGGGGCAGTAGCCGCTCCACCGTGGCCGGAGCCTTCAACCAGTATTCGGTGAAGTTGTTGACCTCCCCGTGGGCGTGCTTGGCCACCCACCTGGCCCCGAGGAGCCGGACGGCGGGGTCCGGGTTAGACAACTGCCGGAACGCCTCGGCGGGATCGAACCGGGCCGCGCGCTTCGGATACTTGGCCAGGAGTTCCGCGACATCATCCATCCCACACGCCCCCCGGCCGCCCGGTCGGCTGCACGCCCCAAGAAACGAACGCGCGGCCCCGGCCTGCGGCCACGGGCGGTTCGGCCGCCCCTGCTCAGTAGAAGGACTTGTACACCTCGAACGCTTCGAGGTAGGTGTCTTCCGGCTGCCGCAGGAAGATCGACCAGTTGTCCGCCAGCCCGCGCGTCCGCGACACCCGCGTGTACGTCCGGTGGCGCTGGCTGGTGTGTGCCTGGGTCGACAGATCCTTCCGGCCGCGGTACAACTCAGCGGCGACTGTGAGCAACGGAAAAACTCACGCGGCCGGGGCCGGGGCGGCGACCGGTTCGGCGGGCCTCGCGGCGGTGTACCCGGCCGCGAACGCGTGGGCTCGGTGGAACAGCTCGTCGAGGTCGCCTTGCGCCCCAACGAAGAGGAACCAGGACTGGCCGTCGGGCGGCGGGCCGACCCACCGGAAGGGGAGTGGCGACCCGCACGCGCCCGCCCAAACCAGGGGCAGACCCTCGAACGGCCCGGCCGGGCCTGTAACCGCCCGTCCCGCGTCCGCGTGGTAGCCGCCCGGCACCCCGATGAACCCGCCGAGCGGGTTCCGCATTGCCGCGACGTCGGCGAGCGGCGGGTACGGCGGGGTCGCCCACAGGAAGAGCACCAGCCCGTTCGGCAGGTGCCACCCGAAGGCGTCGCCGGGGTTATACGTGGACCCGGGGCCGGCCACTGGGAAGGCCGCCACGTCGGGCGGCGGGGCGGCGAGTTGGCAGTCCACGTTGGCCCGCATCTGCCGGCCGACGGCTTCGAGTGCCCGGAGCCGAGTGTCCCGTTCGTTGGGAGTCATAACTCACTCGCGCTCCGGTGGCCGAACGTCCAACTCCGCAGCGGCCGCCGCCGGCGCGGCCCTCACGAGCCAGCGGAGCGGAGCTTCCACTCGTGGCCAACCCGAAACTCGCTGACCCAGCCGTCCGGCCCGAACCGGATCGCCAACACTTCCATGACCCCCGGCCCAATCATCCACAACGGGTCAACTATCCCCAGGTCGTAGACTAGATCCCACTCGGAATACTGCCGGAAGTCCGGGTGGAGGGCCGAGGGGTCGTCGGACGGGCCGAGCAGCTCGACGACCTGCTCGCGGGTGAGCCCTCGCAGGTGGCGGACGGTGAGGTCGTTGACCATCCACAGGCGGTCGCCCCGCGTCACCGCGTCCGGGTGGTGCCAGACGGCTTGGTCGAACGGCCGGCCGTAGATCAAGCACGCCGCCACCACACAGGCAAGAAGCCCTCCCACGGCTAGCCGGTTGCGCCACACTCGCCGCCGGGTAGTCACCGCTCCCCTCCGGGGCCGAACCACTGATTCGCCCGCTCCGGTGCGGCCTATCACAACCCGACCCCTGGACCGCCCCGGTGGCCACAACCACGGACCCTACGACGACCTGCCTTCAGCACTAGAACAAGTGTAAGCGCGAACTGTCCCAGTAGCGCACCCGCGCCGTCGGACTCACACCCCCGGGCCGAGCGGTGTCCAGGCATACTCATGGCCTCGCGGCATCTCTCCGCGGCAACCCAGAGGGCTGTTGACGGAGCGTACCGACGCCAGCGAGTGGTCGCAAGAGAATCCCGGCAACAGCCGGTGGCGAACACGGGTTCGAGGGTGGGGGTCCGAACGGTCGGGTAGGTGTGGCTGACCGGACCCGCCAGGGTGACGGCCCGGCCGCCGACCTTACCCGCAGCCGTGGTACAGCGGGCGTAGTCCCTCGTGGCTGAGGGCAACACATCTGTGGCACGGCCTGCCGCTACGTGCGGGTACACGTTCGCGGTGCGCGGCGCGTGACCTTGGCCAGCCCGGCTGCGGCGGTGCGGGCGGCGGCCTCCCAGGTGTGGTTGGCCACCACCCAGGCCCGCGCCGCGGCCCCGGCTGCGGCGCGGCGGGCGGGGTCGGCCCACAACGCGGCCAGCCCGGCAGCCCACTCGTCCGGCGACCGCGGCAGCACGAAGCCGGCCGCACGCGGGTTCCGCAAACCGTTCAGCGCGGTCGGCGAGCAGACCACCGGCTTCCCCATCGCCGCGGCTTCGAGGAGCTTGTTCTTGATCCCGCCGCCGCTCACGAACGGCAGCACCACCACCTGATGTCGGGCGATCTCGGCCCGCAGATCGGGAAGGTCCGCGGCCAACTCGACGCCGTCGCGGCCGACCAGCCCCAGCACCGGCGGCGTGGGGTTGAAGCCGTACACCGCGAACCGGGCGTCCGGGTGGGTGCGGCGGACCAGGGGCCAGATGTGCGTGCAGAACCAGTCGAGAGCCTGCACGTTGGGGCCGAAGTCGAGCCGGCCCCAGAAGGCGCAGGTGCGCTCGGCCTGGGGGACCGCGAGCGGCGTGAAGTGGTCGCCGTCCACGCCGTTGGGGACGAGGTCGATGCCGTCCACGCCGGCGACCAACCGCATGGCCCGGCGGTCGGGCTCGGTGACCACCCACACCCGGTCGAGGATCGGTCCGTAGGCCCGCTCGTACAGCCCCTTGACGGCGGCCTCCTTCAACTCGCCCCAGGTGCGGCGGTCGCGGAGCGTCACCTGCGAGGCGTGGTGCCAGAACCACTCGTCGGCCGCGTACCACACCCGCGCCCGGCCGCGCACCGCACCGAGGTACGGCAGCACGTTCAGCCCGACCACCACGACGGCGTCCGCGTCGAAGTCGGCGGCCGCGGCCGCGACGGCCCGGACGCGGTTGGGGTCGATCCCCCAGTAGCCGCGGAACTTCTCCTGGAGCCAGCCCAGGAACGGCGCCGGACCGGTCGGCGGGGCGTCCTTGGGCGGGAAGGTGCCGGACCAGCTGAGCGGCAGCCCGGCGACGGCTTCGGGGGCGGGCGCTGCCGCGGCGAGAAGGCCGACGTGGTGCCCGAGGGCGGCGAGCGCCCGCATCATGTGGTAGGTGTGGACGTCGTGCCCGCTCGACCGCGGCCAGGCGAGCGACTCCTTGACGAACAGCAGGCGCAGACTCGTCACGCGGTCCCCCGTGTGGGCTTCAGCCGGCGGGCGGCCTCGAACGCGGCCCGCAGGACCGGCACCGCCCACCGCCGGCCCGGCCGGTACGGGCCGTACCGCCGCGCCGCGGTGTCCGCCAGCCCCTCCAGCACCGCGTCGGCGGCGTCCGTGGCGCCGCCCTCGCGCTCGTGGCAGTAGCGGTGGTAGGCGTAGCGGAGGTACGCGGCGTAGCTCTTCCAGCTGCGCCGCCGGCCGGTCCCGCGCGACGGGTGTTTGGCGAGCAGGAGCCCGAGGTTGCGGGCGTCGTAGTAGCGCTGCCAGCGCTTCCCCGTCCGCTTGAAGGCGCTCGACCCCTTGTGCCACACCAGCGCCTCCGCCAGCACCCCACAACGGAACCCGGCGCGGAGCGTGCGGAGGCAGAAGTCCGACTCCTCGTGGATCAGGAAGAAGCGGTCGTCGATCAGGCCGACCCGGCGGAACACCTCGGCCCGCACCGCCATGCAGCAGCCGTTGACGATGTCCACCGGCGTCACGACCGGCGGGTCGGCGCTGGCCTCCGGCACCGGCAGCCGCTCGAAGAAGCCGGGGTAGCCGGGGCGGTTGAACGCCGTCCCGTCCGTCATCACGGCGTCCGGCTCGTCCATGTAGCGGATCACCGGCCCGATGACTCCGTAAGCCGGGTGCGCGTCCAGCGCCGCGAGCAGCCGGGCGACCATGTCCGGGCGGACGACGGTGTCGTTGTTCAGGAGGACCACCACGCCCGCCCCGCGGTCCAGGGCGTAGCGGATGCCGGCGTTGTTGCCGCCGCTCCAGCCGGCGTTGGTCGGGTTCTGGACGTAGTGCGCCCAGGGGAACTCGGCCCGCAGCTTGGGGAGCGGGTCGTCCGCCGAGGCGTTGTCGACCACCACCACGTTCGCCGGCGGCGCGAGGTCCGCTAGCGAGTGGAGGCACTTGCGGGTGTCATCCAGTCCGTTGAAGTTGACCGGAACGATCCAGACGTTCGCGATCACGGCGCCGCCCCCTGCTTGAGCCGACGGAGTGACCGCACCACCGACCCCGGCAGCCGGCACGCGAGCCAGTACGCGGCCGCCTTCGGCGAGAACCCGGCGTGCCGCAGCGCGGCCGCGAACCGGCCACGGGCGGCGGCGAAGTCGCCCCGTAGGTACGCCAGGTAGCCGTGGTAGAAGGACAGCTCGCGGTGCCGGGCCTTCACCACCGCGTACTCGGCGGGCGTGAACAGGTCCGGCCGGGCGGCCATGTCCCGCATCGCCAGGGCGAACTCACGCGCCATCCGGTCCGGGTCGGCCGACAGCCCGCCGGCGTGCTTCTCGTACCGGGCCAGCGGCCGGGCCAGGAAGCCGAACCGGCACGCCGCCGCCAGCCGGAGGCAGAGCTCGTAGTCCTCGCCGCCGAACAGTCGGGGGTCGAACAGCCCGTGCCGTTCCAGGGCCGAGCGGCGAATGAGTGCGGAGCCGAGGAACACCTGATTCCGGTCGAGCATCATCCGCACGAACCGGTCGCGGTCGAGGGCGAACAGGTCCGGGCCGAGCGCCGTCGTGAGGAGGTCGCCGAACCGGCCGGCGCCGGTCGACTCGCTCAGCTGGCGATACCCGTCAGCTTCGTTGCCGAACAGCGTCTCGCAGAACACCGCGTCGAGTTCGGGGTGGTCGTGGAGTGCCCGTAGAGCCTCCGGCGCCACCCCGGGAAGCCACACGTCGTCCGAGTCGAGGAAGGCGAGAACTCCGCCCGTCGCGTGGCGGAAGCCGGTGTTGCGGGCCGCGGCCGGGCCGCCGTTCGGCTGGCCCACGACCGTCACCCCGTACCCGCGCGCCACCTCGACGGTGCGGTCCTTCGACCCGTCGTCCACCACCACGACCTCTGCCGGCACGCCGCAGTTGCGGACGGACTCGATCGTCGGGCCGATGGTCCGCTCGCGGTTGTAGGCCGGGATGATGACGCTGAGGTCCACGTCACACCCCCACCGCCGCCGGGGCGGTCGCCCCGCGGAGTTCGAGCAACCGGGCGGCCACGGGCTTGATGACCTCCGACCACGGCACCCGGTCGGCGGCGGCGCGGGCGGCCGCGTGGCGGGCCGGCACGTCGGCCGCGAAGAAGCGCCCGACGGCGGCGACCAATCCGCTTACGTCACCGGGCGGGAATAGTTCCGCAGCGACCGGGTCGGCGGCCAGAGCCTCGCGGAAGTACGGCAGGTCGGACGCCACCACGCCCCGGCCGAGCGTCAGCGTGGTGAGGAGCGACCCGCTCCCGGTGATCCAGCGATACGGCAGCAGCACGCAGTCGGCCGCGGCGTGGAGGTCGGCCATCTCGCCGTCGGTCAGATGGCGGAAGGCGAAGTGGACGTTCGACAGCCCGGCGGCAGCGGCCCGTAGCCCCTCCGCCACCGGCTCCCACCCCGGTCGCACCGGCCCCGCCACCATCAGCTGGTAGCCCGGACCGAGCCGCGTCACGGCCTCGATCGCCAGGTCGAACCCCTTGTACGGCCGCACCAGCCCGACGGCGACGAGCGTCTTCTTCGCCGGGTCGAGGCCGAAGTGGGCGCGCGCCTCGGCCCGCGGGCGGGCCGGGGGGTACACGCCGTCGTAGTTGCCGAGCGGGGTCACGAGGGCGGTCCGCGGGTTGCCCCAGTAGTGGTGGACGAGCCGGTCGCGCGTGTACGCCGAGTGGCAGATCACGAGGTCCGCGCACCGGGCCAACACGGCGTTCCCGAGCCGGTCCACGACGTACCGCGTGTCGTGCGATTCGAGGTCGTGGGCGGTCCACACGACGGTCTTGCCCGTCCGCCGCGCCAGCTGAAGGAACCGCCACAGTCCGACCACCCCGCGGAGCCGGGCGAGCCGACCCGGCCCCCGGACCCGCCACACGTTCTCGTGCGCCCAGTGGACGTGGAGGACGTCGAACTCGTGCCCGCGGTCGCGGAGGAAGCCGTCGCTGAAGGCGGCCGTACCGACCAACTCGAAGCCGTGCGGGGCGAGCGCCCCGTAGTAGCGGGCGAAGTACGGGTTCGGGTCGGACGGGTCGGGGTAGGTGACGATGCGGATCATACGCGCTCCCGCTGCGGCGCGAGGACGGCTCGGTACGCGGTGAACAGCCCCTCGGCGTAGCGCCGCCAGGTGAACCCGGCCGCCCGCTCCCGCCCGGCGGTCGAGAGCTGTGCTCGCAGGTCGGCCTCGGTCAGCACGCGCCCGAGCTGGGCGGCCAGTCCGTCCACATCGTCCGGGTCCGCCAAAAGGCCAGCCTCGCCTACCACCTCCGGCAGCGACGTGGCGGTCGAGACGACCACCGGGCAGCCGCAGGCCATCGCCTCCAGCGGGGGGAGGCCGAAGCCCTCGTACCGCGACGGGTACGCCAGCACCGCCGCCCCCGAGTACAGCGCCGGGAGCGGCCCTGCGAACCCGACCATCCGCACCTCGTCCGACAGCCCGAGGCGGTCGACCTCGGCCGCGATGGCCTCGTACCCCCAACCCTTGGCCCCGACGACCACGAGCGGTACTCCCGCGACCAGTCCCCGTGCCTTGAGCGCGGCGTAGGCCCGGAATAGGGTGACGTGGTTCTTCCGCGGCTCGACCGTCCCGACGGTCAGGACGTACCGGCCGAACTCCAGTCCGAGTGGAGCCAGCACCGGAGCCGCTTCAGCCGGGGGGACCGGGCGGAAGTCCGCCCCGCAGCCGAGCGGGACGGCGACGATTTTCCCGATCGGGATGCCAAGGGTGTCGGCGACATCCGCCCGGGTGTGTGCCGACCACGTGACCACGAGGTCGGCGTGTCGGCGGACGGTGTCGAGGTAGGTGTCCCAGTCGGCCCGGGTCTTCGCCGTGTGGCACTCCGGGACGCGGACGGTGGTGAGGTCCGGCACCAGGAAGGCGTTCAGCCGGCCCTCGACCGGGGTGAAGCCGGCGTGGGTCATGGTCTGGAACACGTCCAGCCGGCCGTAGCGGGAGAACCGTTCCAGCTGTCTGCGGACCCGGAACAGTCGGGCCGGGGGGCGGTAGTCGCGGACCCGGAACCCGGCCGGCGCGACCGCCCCCGGCCCGCGGTTCCAGGTGTACAGTGTCACGGCGTCGGCCAGCCCGGCTTCGCGTAGACCGGCGAGCAGGCCAGCGGCGTGGTTGTACAGCCCGTCCCGGCGGTCGCCGGCCAGCCAGTCGATGTCGATGCCGACCCGCATCGTCGGCCCCCTCACGACCCGGCCGGCGGCCGGAGGTCGATCACCGCCACCAGCCCGATGTGCCAGTCCGGCCCCACCGCCCGGCCGGCCAGGAAGCGGAACAGCCGGTTGTACAGGGTACTCAGGCCCGGGACGCGGGACGCGATCCGGAACTCGCTCCGCACCAGCGTCTCCAGGGGCACCCGCGACTCGGGCAGTACCTCGACGCGGTCCGGGTTCACGGCCCCGGCCAGGGCGCGGAGGGAGTCCGGCGTGTAGTACCGGAGGTGGGTCTGGTCCAGGTACGGGCAGTAGGTCAGCATGTACTGGTCCGGCCGCCGGTCCTCGTGCGGCACGGCCACGATCAGCCGGCGGCGGGTGACCCGGGCCAACTCGCGCAGGGCGGCCGCATCGTCCACGTGTTCGAGTACGTCGAAGCAATAGGTCGTGTCGAACTCGGCGTCGGCGAAGGGGAGTCGGTCGGCGAGGTCGGCCTGGACGAACGTCCCGCGGAAGCCGCGCTCGCGGGCGACGCCGAGGAACATGTCGAACTTGTCCACCCCGACCACGTCCTTGCCGGCCCCGGCCAGGTAGTCGGCGTACCCGCCGCCGCCGCAGCCGGCGTCCAGTACCCGCGTGCCGACCACGCACCGGTCGAGCAGCCGGAGGCGCTCCCGGCTCAGCGCGCCGGTCACCGACCCCCACCCGAAGCGGTTGGCGTTGGCGACGGAGTACTCGGCGGCGGGAGCGGACATCAGCAGTAGTCCCTCGGGTCAGGCCCGGTCGTGGTCGACGGTTATCCGGGTCAGATGGGGGCGGCTAGTAGCCCACCCCGCTCCCACACCACCACGGCGTGCGCGGAGAACCCCCCGCCGTCCGGGGCGGCCGCCCCGTAGGGCCGGCGGGCGGCGTCCGGGGTGGCGGCCTCGCGCCAGTACGGCGGGAGGGCGTGGCGGACGAGGTAGTAGGCCGTCACCCCGGCGGGCGGGGCGGCGAGGAACGTCGCGTCCGCGTGCGGGGTGTACCCGGTCGGCACGGTCACCAGGAAGGAGTCCGCCTCCCGGACCAGCTTCTCGACCGCCGCCCGGAGGGCCGGCGGGTCCGGGGCGAGCCCGTAGTCCCCGCTCCCGATGTGCTCGAACGTGGACAGGCTGAGGACGGCCGCCCCGCGCAGGTCCAACTCCTCGACCCCGACCCGGTCGGTCACGCGGGGGTGGGGGTCGGCCGGGTCGGCCACCCGCCCGACCCGGCCCGGCCAGTAGTACGGGGTGACCGCCCCGACCTCGACCACGCGCCCGGCGGGTGCGCGGTCCAGCCAGGCGTCGGCCAGGGCGAGCTCCACGGTCCGCTCGGTCCCGGTGGCGGCGTAGGTGCCGCAGTTGTAGTGGTGGTGGAAGTACGGGAAGTCCCGCCCGCCGAGGCGGAACATCTGGACGCCCCCGACCGTCAGCTCCCGCCACTGCCAGGCCGGGACGACGGCGACCCCGAGCGGCCGGGCGAGCCGGTTCAGTGCGGCGGCGATCGCGGACTTGATTCCGGCCACGGGCTCCCTCACCACGACTTGGCCCACCGGCACCGCTGGTAGGTGACGGCGATCCGGGACTCCAGGGTCCGGCCGGACCCGAACGCGTCGTCCGCCTCGACCGCCAGCTGGCCGGCCGGCTCGACCCCGTCGGACTGCCCCTCGGCCTGGAGGTACACGTTCACCGCGTACAGCCCGGGGGTCAGGTTGTGGGACGGGATGTCGGCCCGGACCCACCCGGCGGCAGGCGGGTCGTCCAGCAGGTGCGGATCCTCGAACGTCGGGGACACGGCCGTCACCTTCACCCCGGTCTCGTTCTCCAGCACCACCCCGACCCGCAAATCCCGCGGCTTCCGGGGGAGCTCGTAGGCGATCTCGAACCCGAACCCGCCGGACATGCGGGCGACCGTCCCGGGAGCCCCGTCGGCGAACACCCCGAGTTCCGTGAGCAGGGGGACGCACCCCCCGGCCCGGTGCGGGTGGGACCGCAGGTCCACCCGGTCCCCGGCCCCCTCCCGGGCCTGGCGGAGGTACTCGCGGACCTGTTCCGTGGCCGGCCCGGTCCCGACCACCCGGCCCTGCCGGAGGGTGACCGCCCGGTCGCACAGGCTCTCGATCTGCGCGAGGTTGTGGCTGACCAGCAGGACCGTCCGCCCGGACCGCCGGACCGCCCGCATCTTGTCCACGCACTTCTTCTGGAACTCGGCGTCCCCGACCGCCAGCACCTCGTCCACCACCAGGATCTCGGGTTCCAGGTGGGCGGCCACGGCGAACGCCAGCCGGACGTACATGCCGCTGCTGTACCGCTTCACCGGCGTGTCCAGGAACCGCTCGACCCCGCTGAACGCCACGATCTCGTCGAACTTCCGGGCGATCTCGTGCCGGGACATCCCCAGGACGCTGCCGTTGAGGAACACGTTCTCCCGGCCGGTGAGCTCCGGGTGGAAGCCGGTGCCGACTTCGAGCAGGCTCCCCATCCGGCCGCGGACCTCGGCCCGCCCGCCGGTCGGCTCGACGATCCGCGACAGCACCTTGAGGAGCGTGCTCTTCCCCGCCCCGTTCCGGCCGATGATGCCGAGCACCTCGCCGGGGCGGACCTCGAACGACACGTCCTGGAGCGCCCAGAACTCGTCGGCGCCCGAGGCGCCGCGGCCGGTGACGGTGTGCCAGCTGCGCCGGGCCGCGGCGCGGATCGACTCCGTGAGGGTGTTCCCCCCCCGGGCCGCCCCGAGCCGGTAGCGCTTGCTCAGGTTCTCGACCCGGATCGCCGGCTTCATCGCCCCTCTCGCTTCACGTCAGTTCCACTACGCTTCCGGTGTGTCGGCTTCCGAATCTGGTTCCCTCCCCCTCAAGGGGGGAGGGAACCAATCCAATATTCGATCAGATCAGGTCGGCGAACGTCCGCTCGACGCGCCGGAAGTACACCAGCCCCCCGGCCGCCACCACCAGCGCGACCGCGGCCGACACCCCGAACGAATACCAGTCGACCGCCCCCCCCAGCGCGGTGGCCCGGAAGGCGGCGATCGGGCCGTAGGCCGGGTTCAGCGGCAGCCACATCTGGGCCGTCGGCCCGAGGGCGTCCGGGGCCATGTACAGGACCGGCGTGGCGAACATCCACAGCTGGACGCCAAACGTCAGCACGTAGCGGAAGTCGCGCTGGGCCACGACCAGCGCCGCGAGCAGAATCCCGACCCCGGCCGCCGCCACCGCCAGCACCGCCAGCACCAGCGGCAGGAGCAGGACCGACCAGCCCGGGGCGACCCCGTAGTAGGCCATCATCAGCGCCAGCAGGCCGGACGCGACCGCCAGGTCGAACAGCCCCACCCCGACCGTGCTGAGCGGGATGACGAGCCGGGGGAAGTACACCTTCGTCACCAGCCGTTCGTTCGACACCACGCTGTTGCCGGCGGCCAGGACGACGTTGCTGAAGAACGTCCAGGCGATCATCCCGGAGAAGACGTACAGCGGGTAGTGCTCGATCCCCCCGGACACGCCCCCGGCCCGGCCGAGGAACAGCGCGAAGACGGCCATCGTGGCCAGCGGCTGGGCCAGCGCCCAGGCCAGCCCGAGGGCCGTCTGCTTGTAGCGGATCTTGACGTCCCGCCACGCCAGGAAGGCGAGCAGCTCGCGGTAGCGCCACAGCTCCGCGACGTCGGGCAGCGCCCAGCCCGGCCGCGGGCGGATGACCGTGAGCGGCAGGTCCGGCTCGGCCGCTTCGGACGGCGGAGGCGGTACGACCGCGGTCGGGGCGTCGGGCAGGCCGATGCTCATGTCCGGTTTCGGCCCCGGGGTCATCTGGGTCACGTCCGCCACCACACCCCCCACCCTAGAACACGGCGGCTGGCCGGTCGCCGGGCCGGACCCGTTCGGCCGCCCAGCCCCCCGCCGCCCCGCTCACCGCCCCGAGTACCACGTCGGTGAGCCCCGGGACGTGGGACGGCAGGAACAGCTGGCCCGCCTCGACCGCCAGCGCCACCAGCCCGCCGGCCGCCGCGCCCCACCCGGCCCGGCCGCAGGCGGCGCCGAGCGGGGCGAACAGCGCCAGCTTGACGCACACGTCTTCGAGGGCGAAGAGGGGGTTCCCCTCCTCCAGCGGCCGCCCCGGGAGCCAGCCGAACGACCCGGCCTCGCCCCGGAAGTCGAAGGGCGCCCAGAACACCACGGCCAGCGCCCCCGCCCACCCGGCCGCCAACCCCCACCGCGACTCGCGGCCGTGCCGGATGGCAGCCCACCCGGCCATCACGCCGACGGCGCCCGCGACCACGTCCGTCGCCGACGGGTTGCGGGACGCGACCACGAGCTGCCCGGCCTCCGTCGCCGCGGCGAGCCCCACGGCCAACACCGCGACCCGACCTGGGTTCGCCCACGCCCGCCCGGAAAGACACCCGGCCAGCATACCGGCGGGGAGGAACAGCCCGGCCAGCTTCACGAACTTCGCCAGCACCTCGGCGGGGTCGGCGGTCCGGGCCTCGCGGAACGGGACGAAGACCACGTGGTCGCGGAGCTTCCGGTACGCGTCGGCCGGGCTGGCGCTCAGGTCGAGCGGCAGCGCCTGGGCCGCCGCCACCCACACGAGGTACGCCACCAGCAGCCGACCGGCCACGTCCTCGGGCTTGGCCCACGCCCACACCGCCCGCATCTGGGCCGTCAGCCACCGGCCGGCGGTGGCCCAACCGAGCATCCCGACCGCGGCGCCGACGGCCTGGCACCAGATGTCGGCCGACGTGCAGTAGCGGCTCGGCAGGAAGACCTGTCCGAACTCGGCCAGCACCGCCACCCCGACCGCCGCCGGCCACAGCGCGAGGGCGGCGAGGAGTTCGCCGACGGCGCGGCGGGGCCGGTCGACCCGGGCCGCGGCCAGGAGGAAGAACCCCAGAGGAACGGCGACGGCGACGTTCCCGACCCCGTCCGACCGGGAGTGGACGCTGGTACGCAGGCGGAGGCAGTCAACGAAGAGCCCCGCCGGGTCGCCGCCGGGCGGGGCGCGGAAGTCGAACGGCACCCAGCTGCCGTACAGGACGAACGCCGCCGCGGCGGCCGCGAGGGCGGCGTAGGTGGTCCGGGTCGGGGCCGTCACCGGCCGGTCCCGCCGGCCGGCTTCGGAGCCGTCACCGTCTTGCTCCCGGCCGCCTCGAACGCCGGCATGAACAGCAGGGCCGGGTTGGCCGTCACGTTCTTGATCACGTCCTCCCGGCTCGCCTTGCCGAGGTCTTCGAGGAACACCCAGTCCAGCACCTTCAGCCCGAGCCAGAGCATGCCGAGGGCCAGGGGCATCATCATCCACCCGGCGAAGTCGTGGAACACCCGGTCCCCGAGCTCCTTCCCGGCCTCGTTGTACAGCACCCCGGTGGCGGAGATCCGCACCACGTTGGACAGGATGGCGATCGGGAAGGAGGCGAGCAGGATCAGCCCGCGGTCGAGCCACGGCCGCCGCACCACCAGCGCCATCGCCGTGGACAGGGTGACGAAGGTGAGGAGCATGCTCAGCCCGCTACAGGCGTTCTGCACCTCCAGGACGTGGTCCTGGCAGTGGAGGATCATCCCCTCCCGGTAGGTCGGGTAGCCGAGCGTTTGGAGGGTGTACTCGCTGCCGACGGCGGCCACCTTCTGGAGGGGCCAGCTGAGGGCGCCCGCCACCGCGTTGGGAAGCGGGAACATGAACATCAGGAACAGCACCGGCCCCCACAGCCAGCGGAGGGCGGCGACCCCGCCGAACACGGTCACCGCCCCGAGGAGGGCGAGGACGAGCGAGATCCCTTGGACCCATTCCAGGGCGACGTTCGTGTACCGGGCCACGACGAACAGCGGCGCGGCGGCCAGGAAGAAGCCGAGCCCGCGGACGTCCGGCCAGGCGAGGTACGACGGCGCCCAGGCCCGCCACACCCACGCCAGGTAGGCGGCGAACGCCGGCACCAGGAACCCGTGCGAGTAGTCGGGCTTGAGCCACTCGTTGAAGGAGTAGGTGAGCAGCGGCAGGTAGACGAACCCGAGCACCCCGAGGGTGACGGCGACGGCGATCACCCACGCGGGGGAGCGGACGGTGGCGGCAGCGGGGGTGGCAGACACGTGGCACCCTGGGGAGGGCCGGGCGGACGGCCGGCGGTCGCAGTTCAGGTTATACCATAACCCGGCTACCGGGGCGATCCGGCGGGCACCCGAGCTTAGTGCAGGTTCTCGGTCGGCCGGGTGGTTTTCAAGGGGTACTGCCACGTCTGTGCGGTACAATCATTGTGCAGTGACCCGTCCCGGGCACCCGGAAAGGCTCTCCCGACCCGAAAAGTTGGTCTATAGTAGCAACGATTCCAGATTATCGATCCGGACGACTCGCCCCGGCTGCGGGGTGCCCGTGGGGGGCCAGCCCGCCGTGAACGACCCACTCATCGCGCGATTCGCCGACGCGTGCGCGGCGACGTCGCCCCTGGACCTCCGCGTCGGGCTGGCCGACGGCGGGGTGCTGGCCGAGGGCACCGTCCACCAGCCGTTCACCCTGGTCGGCCGGGACGAGGCCTGCGACGTCACCCTGAGTGACCCCGACGTCCACCCCCGCCACGCCTGGTTCCAGGTGATCGACGGCGGCGTGTTCGCCATTGACCTGGGGAGCCGGGCCGGGGTGGTCTGGCCGGACGGCTCGCGCGGGCCGGGGTGGGTGGACCCGGGGGCGGCGGTGCGGGTCGGCCCGTTCCGCGTCACCCTGCGGAAGCCGCCGGGCGACCGCCGGCCGGCCCGGTCCGACCTGTCCCCGGTGCAGTCCGACCCGCACATCACCCGCACCCGCCCGGCCGTTCAGCTGGAGTTCCGCAACGGCCGCCGGCCGAAGGACCGGTGGTCGATCAACCGGGTGCTCACCCTGGTGGGCCGGGCCGACGCCTGCAAGCTCCACCTGTCGGCCGACGACATCGCCCCGTACCACTGCGGCCTGGTCCTCACCCCGGCCGGGCTGTGGGTGGTGGACCTGTCCGGCCGGGGGGTGGTGGTGAACGGGGAGCGGATGCGGGTGGCCCCGCTCCCGGACGGCGCCGAGCTCTGGGTCGGGCGGTTCCTGATCGCCTGCCGGACGCCGGTCTCGGGCGACGCCCCGCCCGCCCCGCGGACGGGCCACGGCCGGGGGGGCTCGGTCACCCGCCCCTCGGCCGACCCCCAGACCCGCGCGACCACGGTCCTGCCGCTGGCCCCGGACGACGAGGTTCCGCTCGGCGGGCTGCCGACCCTGGACCCGGTGTCCGGGCTGCCGAGCTCGCACATCCTCTTCGACGCCTTCCGCCGCCCGGACCAGTCCGGCCCGATCTCGGCCCCGATCCTGCTCGCCTCGCTCCCCGACCCCGTGGGGCCGCTCTCCCCCACGGGAGCCCGGTCGGGCGGGCTGGGGGTGGCCGTCCCGGCCCCGTCCACGCCGCCGGCCGAACACCCGGCCGCCGCCCTGCTCGGTCAGCTGACCGAGATCCACGGCCAGATGGCCGAGCAGGTGCAGCAGGCACTCCGTCTGATGGCCCAGCTGGGCGGGCAGGGGCGGGCGGGGCAGGCGGCGGCGGTGGCGGTGACGCAGGAGCTCGGCCGGATCAGGGAGCTGAACGCCGAGCTGTCCCGGTTGCAGGGCGAGGTCACCCGGCTGATCCTGGCCCAGACCGCCGGCCCGACGGCCGACACGGCGGTGTACAACCTGTCCCGGACCGCCGCCCACAGCACCCGCACGCCGGACGCGGCCGACGCCATCCACGACTGGGTGCGGGAGCGAATCGGCGTCCTCCACCGCGAGCGGCAGGCCCGGTGGGACAAGCTGGTCGGCCTGTTCGCCGCGGTCGAGGCGTAGCACGGCCCGCCGTCCGGGCGGCGATGAGTAACCCTTCCGAATAGCAGACCGCGGGGGCGTGTCAGGGCGTACTGCCTCGGCCGCCGTCACGCCGCGCCCGGCCTCTCGATTCGGCCACTCCGGTCGAGTACCCTGAGACTCCCTTGGCTGGCCGTAGTGCCGCGTCGGCCCGGTTGATGCCGAGGCGGCCCCCGGAGGGAGTGACCGTGCGCCGGTTCGACGACCTGTCCGAGCGGGAGGTGCTCGCCCTGGCGATCGCGCTGGAGGAGGAGGACGCCCGCATCTACGCCGACCTGGCGGACGGGCTGCGCGAGTCGTACCCCTCGGTGGCGGCCCGGTTCGACGCCCTCCGGGCCGACGAGGACGGGCACCGCCGCCGGCTGCTCGACCTGTACCGGGCGCGGTTCGGGGACCACATCCCGCACGTCCGCCGGCAGGACGTGCGGGGGTTCGTGGCCCGCCGCCCGGTCTGGCTCGTCCGCCCGCTCGGGCTGGCCGCGGCCCGCAAGCAGGCCCAGGTGATGGAGCTGGAGACCCGCCGGTTCTACGAGGCGGCCGCCCGCCGGGCGACGGACGCGGCCGTCCGCCAGCTGCTTGGCGACCTGGCCGAGGAGGAGCGGCGGCACGGCGGCGAGGCGGACGCCCTGTCGGCCGCGGAACCGACCCCGCAGGAGGCCGAGGCTGGGCGCCGGCTGTTCGTCCTTCAGGTGGTGCAACCCGGTTTGGCCGGGCTGATGGACGGGTCGGTGTCCACACTGGCCCCGCTGTTCGCCGCCGCGTTCGCCACCCAAAACAGCTGGGAGACGTTCCTGGTCGGGCTGGCGGCCGGGCTCGGGGCCGGGATCAGCATGGGGTTCGCCGAGGCGCTGTCCGACGACGGGAGCCTGACCGGCCGCGGCCGGCCGTGGGTCCGGGGCGCGGTGTGCGGGCTGATGACCGCGGTCGGCGGGCTCGGGCACACCCTGCCGTACCTGTACCCGGACGTGCGGACCGCGACCGGGCTGGCAGTGGCGGTGGTGCTGGCCGAGCTCGTGGTCATCGCGTGGGTGCGGCACCGGTACATGGACACCCCGTGGGGTCCGGCCCTGGCGCAGGTGGTGCTCGGCGGGCTCCTCGTGTTCCTGACCGGGGTTCTGATCGGCAGCTCGTGACCCGCCCCGCCGGGGCGGGTGATAACCGTTATCGCCGGGGGCGGCGGTCAGCCCGGCTCGCGCCGGGGCGGGTCGAGCACCTCCCGGAGCTTCCGGGCGAGCGCCAGCGGGGTGAACGGCTTCTGGAGGAAGGCGGCGTCCGCCCCCAGCACCCCGTGCCGGACGACGGCGTCGTCCGTGTACCCGCTCATGAACAGCACCCGCAGCCCCGGGCAGCGGCCCCACAGCCGGCCGGCCAGTTCCCGGCCGCTCATCCCCGGCATCACCACATCCGTCAGCAGGACGTCCGGCCGCACCTCCCCGCGATCGACCAGTTGGAGCGCCTCCGCGCCGCCGGGCGCCGGCACGACCGTGTACCCGAACGCCCGCAGGGCGAGCGCCGCGAACTTCCGCACCTCCTCCTGGTCCTCGACGAGGAGGACGGTCTCGACCCCGCCCCGGACCTCGCCCGGCCCCGCCGCCGGCCCCGCCGCCGACTCGCCCACCGCCGGCAGGTAGACCTTGAACACCGACCCCGTCCCGACCTCGCTGTACACGTCGAGGTGCCCGCCGGACTGCTTGACGATCCCGTACACGGTGGCGAGTCCGAGCCCGGTCCCCTTACCCGGGCTCTTGGTGGTGAAGAACGGCTCGAAGATGCGGTCCCGCACCTCGGCCGCCATCCCCGACCCGGTGTCGGCGACCGCCGTCATCACGTACCGCCCGGGGGCGACCCCGGGGTGCAGCCGGGCGTACTCCGCGTCCAGCACCACGTCCTGAGTCTCGATCGTCAGCTTCCCGCCGGTGGGCATGGCGTCGCGGGCGTTCACGGCCAGGTTCATCAGCACCTGCCCGAACTGCCCCGGGTCCACCCGCACCCGGCTCACCCCCTTGCCCAGGGCCGTGGCCAGCTCCACGTCCTCCCCGATCAGCCGGCGGAGCAGCTTGCCCATGTCGGCCACCACCGCGTTCGGGTCCACCACCCGCGGGTCCAGCACCGCCCGGCGGCCGAACGCCAGCAGCTGGGCGGTCAGGCCGGCCGCCCGCGCCCCGGCCTTGTGGATCTCGGCCGCGAGGTCGGCCGCCGGGATGCCGGGGGGCAGCGACTCGATGAGCAGGTCGGCGTAGCCGTTGATGATGGTGAGGAGGTTGTTGAAGTCGTGGGCCACCCCGCCCGCCAGCTGGCCGAACGCCTCCATCTTCTGGGCCTGGCGGAACTGCTCCTCGAGCCGCCGCCGGTCGGTGACGTCCTGGGTGACGCCGAGCACCCGGACGACCCGGCCCGCGGCGTCGGCCTCGGGCTCCCCGCGGACGCTCACCCACTTGACCCGGCCGCCGACGACGAGGCGGTGCTCGATCTCGAACGGGATTCCGGCCAGCGCCCCGTCCAGGGCCGCGCGGACGGCCGCCCGGTCGTCCGGGTGGACCCCCGCGGCGAGTTCCTCGCTGGTGTGCGCCCCCGGGGGGTACCCGCAGATCCGGGCGCCCTCTTCCGAGCTGACGTAGACCCCCTCCGCGGCCTCGTAGGTCCACCCGGCGACGTGGGCCATCGCCTCGGCCCGGCGGAGCTGGGCCTCGCTCCGCCGGAGCGTCTCCTCGGCCCGCTTCCGGTCGGTGGTGTCGCGGACGACGGCGACCATGTACTCGCGGCCCAGCCGGACGAAGCCGAGGCTGACCTCGACCGGGAACGTCGAGCCGTCCTTCCGCCGGTGGCGGGTCTCGACGATCCCCCCGCCGGCCCGCCGCCGCTCCTCGACGACGGCCCGCCAGGGCCGGGCCGCCACCAGGGGGTCGACGTCCGGGACGCCCAGGGCGAGGTACTCCGCCCGGGTGTACCCGTGGGACCGGCACGCCGTCTCGTTCACGTCCACGAACCGGCCGGTCGCCGGGTCGATCACCTCGATCGAGTCGGTCGCCCGGTCGATCAAGGCCCGGAACAGGGTGAGGGACTCCTCCGCCCGCCGCCGCTCGGTGACGTCGCGCACCACGAGGGTGTGGAACCGCCGGCCGCCGACCGCGCCCGTGGACACCGACGCCTCGATCGGGAACTCGACGCCCCCGGCCCGCACCCCCCGCGTGCCCGTCCGCAGCCGGTGGCTCAGCGACCCCACGTCGGCGCCGGCGGGCGCCCCGGACAGCGGGCCGAACTCGTCCGGGATGAAGTCGGTGATCCGGCGGCCGACGGCGGCCGCGGCCGGGCACCCGAACATCCGCTCGGCGGCCGGGTTGAACAGGCTCACCCGCCGGTCGCTCTCGACCACGACGACCGCGTCCTTGGCCGACTGGATGACCCCGGCGAGCCGGGCCTCGGACTCGGCCAGCCGGCGCTCCGTGCCGACCTGGTGGAGCACCCGGCCGACCGCCTCCGGGAGGTAGTCGAGGTACTCGACCGACTTGGTGACGAAGTCCCGGACCCCGACCCGCAGAGCCTGGATCACCGTCGCCTCGTTGCCGAACCCGGTCACCAGGATCACCGGCAGGTCGTACCCGGCCGCCTTCGCGCGGGCGTAGAAGTCGAGGCCGTTCAGCTCGCCCGGGAAGCGGTAGTCCAGCAGCACGAGGTCCACGCCGCCGCGCCGGACCTCGTCGAGCGCCTCCTCGACGGTGCCGGCCACCCGGGCGGCGTACCCGGTCTCCTCAAGGCGGCCGCGCTCCAGCTCGGCGATGCCCGGGTCGTCCTCGACGATCAGCACCGTCGCGGCCGGGGCGGCGGCGGGGAGGTTCACGGTCATCCGACCACTCCTAAGCCTGGGCGTCTTCCCGGGGCACGCGGACGATCGCCAGGAACAGGCCGAGGCGGCGGACCGCCTCGACGAACCGGTCGTAGTCGACCGGCTTGGACACGTAGCTCGAACACCCCGTCTCGTAGCACCGCTTGATCTCGCGCGGGTCGTCGGTGGTGGTGAGCATGATCACCGGGAGGTCGGCGGTCTTCGGGTCGGCCTTGAGCCGGCGGAGCACCTCGGTGCCGTCCACCCGGGGCATGTTGATGTCCAGCAGCACCAGCAGCGGCCCGTTCGGCACCCGGCCCTGGTGGGGGCCGACGCAGTGGATGAAGTCGAGCGCCTCCTGCCCGTCCCGGACGTGGACCACCTGGTTGGACAGCCCGGCGTCCGCCAGGTTCTGCTGGACCAGGTAAGCGTGGCCCTCGTCGTCCTCGGCCAGCAGGATCACCAGCGAGCGGTCGGCCATCGGCTCCTCCTCACGGGCGCGACGCGGGCGGCTACGGCCGGCGGGGCGGGCGGCGTGGCCGCCCGGCGCGCGGGAAGGCGTGACCCGCGCCCGGGCTTCCACCAGGGGAAAGGGGGACTGCCCGCCGTCCCCGCCAGAGTGTATGGGTTCTTCCCCGTCATCGGCCGGATCAAAGGGCGGCACGTCGTCCGAACTGGTCTGGTGGGAACAACTTTCGAACGCCGGCCCGCGGGCGGGGGGCCGGTAGGGCGTGCGCCGGCGCGCGAAGCCGCGACACCGGCGACGCGGGCGGGGGCTGACCAAACCGGCGATCACTCGGACATGGATTGTCCATACGAACTCGAACGGTGTCAATACCCGGTGGTCAAATCCGGCGTCCGGCATGTGCCCGGCGGCGGCTGGACAACCCGGCGGGCTCGGCGGATACTGGACGGGCCTGCCACGCCTGGAGACTCTCCGATGCGAACTGCGATGTTCGTTCTGGTTGCAGGGCTGGCCCTCCCGCCCGCCGGCACGCGGGCGGCCGACCCGCCGAAGGGGTGGGAGTTCGTCGGCCGGACGCACGCCGCCACCGCCGACGTGCGGGCGCAGGTGACGGGTCGCCTGACCCGGGTCGCGGTCCGCGAGGGGGACGCGGTTGCGAAGGGGGATCTGCTGGCCGAGATCGACCCGCGGGCGTACCGGCTCGACCTGGAGGCGGCCAAGGCCCGGCTGCGGATGGCCGAGGCCAAGCTACAGGTGGCCCGGGTCGCGGGCGCCAACGCCAAGAGGCTGCTACAGAACAAGGTGGTCAGCCCGGACGAGCTGGCCATCGCCGAGGCGACGGAGGCGGAAGCGGCGGCCGCCCTCGCGGTCGCGCGGGTGGAGGTGGAGCGGGCGGAACTGCCCCTGTCGTGGACGCGGGTCACCGCCCCGTTCGGCGGCCGGGTGACCCGCATCCAGTCCGCCGAGGGGGATCTCGTCACCGCCGACCGGACGCACGTCCTGACGGTGGTGGCCGCCGACCCGCTGTACGTCACCTTCAACGTGCCCGAGGCCACCCTGTTGCAGCTGCGCCGCGACGGGACGGCCGACCCGGCCAAGCTGGGCGTGTCGGTCGGGTTCGCGGGCGACTCGGGGTGTCCGCACGGGGCTAAGCTGGACCTGATCGCACCGGAGGTCGATCCACGGCTGGGAGCCGTGCGATTCCGGGCCACCGTCCCGAACCCGAAAGGGCTCTTCTTGCCCGGGATGTCTGCCCGCGTCCGCCTCACCCCCCTTCCCAAATAGGGAAGGCGCCCCGACCTGATGCGTCGGCCGTGTCCGTCCGCGGTGCGTCGGGTCGGCCCCACCCCGGTGCGGCCCGACGCACCGCGGACGGGGAGTGCGTTCGGCGGCCGAGTGATGGTAACCTCATGCTCATCAGCTGTCGTCGGCGTGACGGCAGCCCCAGAAATCACCCCGCACGGACATGGTCCTCATGCGTCTCTCCCGCGCCGCGTTCGTCCTCGTCTGCTTGGCCGCCGTCGCGTCTCCCGCTACCGCTCAGGAAAAGCAACCGCCCCTGGTGACCAGGGGTCGTGTTCAACTGAACCTCGCCGGCGCGGAAGCCGTGCTGAAGGCCGCCAAGCACAAGGCGGAGGCGCTCGGGCTGAAGTGCAACATCGCCGTGGTCGACGACGGCGGTCACCTGATCGGGTTCATCCGGATGGACGGTGCGCGGCCGGCCAGCGTGGCAACCGCGCTCATCAAGGCCACGTCGGCGGCGACGTTCCGCCAGGAGACCGGCCCGCTCCCGGCCAGGGGCGAGCCCGACGTGCTGCTGAGCCTGAGCATTCAGAACGCGAGCGGCGGCCGGATTACCACGCTCAAGGGCGGGGTTCCCATCGTGATCGACGGCCAAGTGGTCGGCGCCGTCGGCGTCGGCGGCGGGACGGGCGAACAGGACGCCGAGGTGGCGAGGGCCGGCATCCAGTCGTTGTTGGAAACCGTAGCCGACAAGAAGTAACCAGCTGCCGACGGGGCAACGGCCGTGAGCGTGTCGGCCATGCTCACGGCCGGCGTGTCTCCGAGTAACTACAGCCAGGCGGCGGCGCTTACGGTCGCGTGGGTGAACGCCCAGTCGGGCAGCTCGCAGTCCGCGACGGGGTGGGTCGGGCAGTACCAGTTCAACGGCGACATGGAACAGATCGTCACGACCTGGTTGCTCGTGAGCGAGACGCCGGCCGGGTACGACTGGGCTTCGACGGGCGTCGGGCAGGACGTCTTCACGCGCAACCCTTCCACTCCCGAGCAGGTGGCGGCCCGGTTGCGGCGGGGGGGCCGTCCCACCCGGTTCGCCCCAAACCAGCGGCTTGATGCCGAGCGATCGACCCCACCTCGCCGGACGCAAGGCGAGGGTCGGGGGGTGATCCCCGGCCCTCGCTACTTCCCCCCCCCGCTCCCCTCATCGCCCCGGCCACCCCGCGCGGCGGCGAGCACCGCGGCCGGCGGCTCCCGCACGTCCCACGCCAGTCCCAGCCAGCGGAGGATGCGGATCGCCCGGTACGTCACGTCGTACTCGTACCACGCTAGCCCGTGCCGCGCGCTGGCCGGAGCCCGGTGGTGGTTGTTGTGCCACCCGTCCCCTTGGGCCAGATACCCGAGCACCAGGTTGTTCCGGCTCCCGTCCCCCGTGGCGAACCGCCGCCGCCCCCACCGGTGCCCGATCGAGTTCACCGCGAACGTCAGCTGGAACACCAGCACGACCGGCACGCAGTACCCGTACACCAGCCCGGCCCACCCGTCGAGCAGGTAGCACGCGACCGCGAGGAGCAGCCCCGGCACCATCCACAGGCGGTCCAGCCAGACCAGTTCGGGGTACCGCGCGAGGTCCGGGACGAGCCGCGGGTCGAAGTGCGTCCGGTCGTGATCGAGCAGCCACCCGCAGTGGCCGTGCCACAGCCCGTCCACGACCGGGGAGTGCGGATCCCCCGGGCGGTCGGAGTGGGCGTGGTGGAGGCGGTGGTGGGCAGCCCACCAGAGCGGCCCGTTCTGGAGGGCGGTACACCCGGCCGCGGCGAGCAGGAATTGGACGAATCGCCCCGTGCGGTACGAGCGGTGGGTCAGCCCGCGGTGGAACCCGAGCGTGATTCCGAACCCGACGACGCGCGAGAGGGCCACCCCCAGAAGGACGGACAAGAGGGTCGGGGTGACCAGCGGGATGGCGAGGAGGGCGAGGTGGATGGTGACCAGGGGCCACATGGAGAAGGCGACCCGGGTGGTCCGCCACAGGGCGAGGCGGGCCGGAAGGAGACGCGGTTGACCGTGCAAGGTGACACCCGAGTGAGGCCGAGGGGCCGGCGATCCGCCGGGGCACCGTGGCGGCCGACACGGCCGCGGGAGATGGATGGCGTAGCCAGTAGTGTAGGACTTCCGTCCGGGGGCGCGAGTGGCCGGGGCGAAAGCGAGACGGGCTAGTGTCCCGAGCAGAAGTCCGGTTCTGGCTTTCGGGCGGGGCAAGCCGTTCGGCGATCTTCTTCACCTTGCGGAGGATGAGGTCGGCGGGCTTGGTCCAGACGACCGGCTTCGGCCACTCGTTGTACGCGCGGAGGTCGTCGGCGGTGGTGGCCTCCAACTCGTCCACGCCCTGGAACAACCCGCGGCGGATGCGGCGAGTCGTGATCTGGGCGAAGAACCGCTCCACTTGGTTCAGCCACGACGCGCTGGTCGGAGTGAAACGCGGGACGAACGCGGGGTGCCGGGGCGCGGCTCATCCGCGAGCCCCTCCAGGCGGCGGTGGGCGAACCGCTCCCGCCACTTGCGGACAGTGGGCAGGGCGAGGTGCAGGTACTCGGCGATGGTGGTGTTGGGCTGCCCCGCCGCCTGCGACACGATGCGGACGCGGGCGGCCAGTGGCTGGCCAGGGCGGTCGTGGTCGGCGGGCTGTTGTTCGGCCGGGTGGAGGCCGCGGTCCACGCCCGGCTTTGCCTGCTCGCCCGGCTCGACTGGGGCAGGGTCGGGCGGCGGCTCGGCCGTCAGTCGGCCGTCAGCTGGTGGGGGCCGTCCGGCCCCGGATGACCGATACCCGCCGGTGGCCCCGGCGGGCGGGCGGGGCCGCCGGAGGGCACCGGTCGGCGCCTAGCGGCCTCGCCCCCGCGCCGATTCCGCCAAGTGGACCTTCTCCTCCTCGGTGAGTTCCCGCTTCTGCTTCTTGAGTTCCTTCATCCGGGCTCCCTCGGCGTTCTGAACGTCCTTCTCGGCCTGCTTCTGCTCGGCCTCCATCTCGGCGGTCACCTGGACCGGGCCGGTCTTCTTGTCGCCGCAGCCGGCCGGGATGACGGCCAGGGCCGCGAGCAGGCAAATCCTCTTCATCGGTATGGGTCTCCTGGAGAGAAGTCGTTGGGGCGGGAAACGAGCCGAGGCCGGCGTTGGCGCCGGCCTCGGCGGGGCGGTTGGGTACGGGCGAGTTAGTTGAGTTGGACCGTCTCACCGCCGTTGCGGCTGCACACCCCGGCCCACACGACCGGGTCCACCGAGAAGCTGACGAGGCGGACCGACCCGTCGGCCATGAGGACGTTCACCCCGCCGACGTGGGACGAGCCGAACTGCTGGTTCCAGATGGACCCGCTGGCCGGGTTCGGAGCCTCGTCGTCCGGCTTCGGCGTCCGGGGGATGGTGACGGACGCCCCGGTCTTCGGGTGGGTGTAGGCGTAGGTGCCGCCGCCGCCGCGCACGGCACACTCGTCCCAGCCCGCGTTCACCCACGGCTCGTTGTCGCCGCCGTCCTTGCCGTGCTGCATGGGGTGCAGCCACTTCTCGGCCAGCATCACCGTGTTCGACGTCCCGTCCGGGATGCGGTGGATCTCCACGGCCGGGTCGTCGGCGTGGACCATCACCCCGTTGCTGGGGCGGGCCATCGGGTTGGTGTTGCTCCCGGCGTTCCCGGCGTAGTCGCCGCGGGCCGAGCCGCTGTAGACGGTGGGGGAGCGGCGGCTCGGGCAGTAGTGGATCTTCACGGCCGTCGCGTAGAGGGTGGCCCGGGCGATCGTGTCGTAGAGCGGCCCCTGCTCGATGTAGGGGAGGGTCTGGTACCGCCAGCTGAAGCCGGTGCGGTCGTCCATCTGCCCGGCGTCGTTCTTCTTCTTGACGTCGGGATCCTGCCAACTCGTCGAGCCGGAGGAGTCCTTCCCGGCGGTCGGGAGCGACTTCTTCACGTCGGAATAGGAGTGGAAGGCCAGCCCGTGCTGCTTGAGGTTGTTCTGGCAGGTGGACCGGGCGGCGGCCTCGCGGACCTTCTGGACGGCGGGCAGGAGGAGGCCGATCAGGATGGCGATGATGGCGATCACCACCAACAGCTCGATCAGCGTGAACGCGCGGCGGGGGGAGGACGGTCGGTACACCAAGGAATCTCCGGGCGGGAATGCGGGGGGGGGCGGCGGGCAATAAAGCCGTGGCAGGCGGCGCGTCGGCCGCGGGCAACGAGGGGGATGCTAGAAGGGAGAGGGGGTAGATGAAGGGCGCTTCACGGTAACTACACACCCCGGGCGAAACTTCACCGCGACCCCACGCCAAGCTCGCGCAGAATTCACAAACCCGGCGGGAATCGTCGGGTTGCGAGGCGAGGTCGGGGTGGGCCGGTCGGCTCATCCCAGCTCGTGAACCCACCCCGCCGGGGCGAGGGGCCGGCGCACGCCGCCCTCCTCCAGCCACAACCCGGCGCCAACACACTCACCGACCTTCGTGAGCGTAACCCCGGCCACCGGCTGTCCGCGGACCAGCCTCTCGCCGTCGGCGGGGGAGGCGGTGAACAGCAGCTCGAAGTCCTCGCCGTCGCCGAGGGCGTGGTCGAGCGGCGGCCGCCCGGTTGCCCGCGCCCGCGTGACGGCGTCCGGGTGGATCGGGACCGCCGCGGCGTCGAGGACGGCCCCGCAGCGGCTCTCTTCGAGGACGTGGGCCAGGTCGGCGGCGAGGCCGTCGCTCAGGTCGATCATGGCGTGCAGGTCGGCGGCTTCGAGCAGTTTCTGGGCTTCCCGGACCCGCGGGGTGAACGTCAGATGGCGACCGAGGAGGCTGCCGCCGACCGGGCCGGTCAGCATCACCCAGTCCCCCGGCTTTGCCCCGGCGCGGGTCACCGGCCCTTTCGGCATAGCCTCTCCGAGCAGTGTGACCGATACGACCAGCGCCCCCCCCCAGCTGTTCGTGTCCCCGCCCACCACCGCGACGCCGAAATCGTCTGCGGCGTCACGGATTCCGACGTACAGTTCCTCACCGACCGACCGCCCCCCCGCCTTGGGAAGGGCGACGCTGACCACGGCCGCGGTCGGCACCCCGGCCATCGCGGCGATGTCGGACAGATTCACCGCCATTGCCTTCCGCCCCGCCGCCCGCGGGCCGACGTCAGCCAGGATGAAGTCGGTGCCGTCCATGAGCATGTCGGTGGTGACGAGCAGCGGCCGGGCCGGAGGAACCAGGACGGCGGTGTCGTCCCCGGGGCCGACCAGCACCCGCGGGTCGGCCGGCGTCCGGGAGCGGAGCCAGGAGATGTAGTCGAATTCGGCCATAGGGGTTGTCCGTGCTCGGTTTTCAGTCCTTCGACGGCGCCGCCGGTCGGGCAGCGATTGCACAGCAGATGCCACGTTCGGCCGATGGTCTCCCGCCGGTTACTCTCAACTTTTCGTCCGTAGCCGTAATGCGCCTCCCGCGAGTTGTTCCTGTTGGAGAGGATTTTCCTCCCCGGAGTCGGCTTTTTCTCGCGGGGTCCGAAAAACTGTTCTAGACTCGATTGTGCCGACTCCTCTGCATCCGGCCGGCCCGAAAGGTTTGCGAGATGTCCACACCCGCCCCGACTGCCCCGACCGATGACGCCGCACCCCAGCCCTCCCCCTTGGTTCACCGCGTCTTCGGCGAACCCCGCTTCCACACGGACGGGGACATCGCCGCCGTCGCCTTCGCGGCCGACGGGACGGTCCGCTCCATCGACGAGGCCGGCGTGCTGAGGCACTGGGCCGCCGACGGCAAGCTCCTCGGCCGGCACTTCCTCAGCGACCTGGAGACGCTCTGGGCCTTCAGCCCGGACGCGGTCCTCCTCGCCAGCGGCAACGACGACCTCATCCTCTGGGACGCCGCCACCGGCCAGCTGGTCCGCCGCTTCGGCCTGAATTCGTGGGTCACCGCCGTCGCCTTCAGCCCGGACGGCCGGACCCTCGCCAGCGGGCACGACGACGGCACCGTCCGCTTTTGGGACGTGGGCAGCCAGAAGTCCGTCGGCAAGTTCCTCGCCCACCCGCAGGCGGTGAGCGCGATCTCGTTCTCGCCGAAGGGCGACTTCCTCGCCACCGCGGGCGAGGACCGGCTGGTCCGGGTGTGGGACCAGCACACGCACAAGCTCGTCGGCGACCTCCGCAGCCACACCGATCGCATCCCGGCCCTGGGCTGGAGTCCGGACGGGGCGCTGCTCGTGTCCGCCGGGTGGGACACGTCGGCCCGCGTGTGGCGGCCCGGCACGCCCGACCCGGTCATGCTCCTGAACAGCCACGCCGACCAGGTGGTCGCCCTGGCCTGGAGCCCGGACGGGAAGTTCCTGGCCTGCGCCGACTCGGACTTCGACATCTACCTGTGGTCCGACGCCGCCGCCGGCACCGTCGCCCACGTCCTCCGCGGCCACGCGGACGACGTCCGCTGCATGGCCTTCAGCCCGGACGGCACGAAGCTGGCGAGCGCCGGGGTGGACCGGGTCGTTCACGTCTGGGACGTGCGCGACGGGAAGCTCGTGGCCGGCCCGAACCCGAAGGGGAAGCACGCGACCGCCGTGATCCCCGGGAGCCCGCTCCGACTGGCCAGTTCGGCCGGGCCGGCCGTGCGGGTGTGGGACGTCGCCACCGGCGACGAGACCGCCCCGACCGGGCTGTGCTCGGCCTACGCCGTGGCGGCCAGCCCGGACGGCACCTGGCTCGGCATCGGCGGCACCGACCACTTCACCCAGCTGTGGAACGCGAAGGAAGGATCGCTCGCCCGCTCACTGGAGGCCACCAAGCCGCCGGTCGGGGCGGTGGCCTTCTCGCCGGACTCCTCCCGCCTCGCCCACACCAGCCCGGCCGACGGGCTCGTCTGGGTGTGGAAGTGCGCGGGCACCGGCGACGCGGAGCTGATCCTGATCGAGGCGGCCGACGGCTGCACGCTGGAGGGGCTGGCGTTCCACCCGGACGGCAACCGGCTGGCCTGCGGCGGCATCGACTACCTCTCGACCGGCGAGCGCGACGGCGCCGTGTGCGTGTGGGATCTGACGACCCGGGAGCGGGCCTTCACGCTCGACGTGGGCGTGCGGGCGGTGACGTTCGACCCGGCCGGGAAGTACCTCGCCGCGGCGGGCGTGACCGACACCGTGTACGTGTGGGACGTGGACACCCAGGAGACGGTGTTCGAGTTGGCCGGCCACCAGGAGACGATCCACGCGGTCGCCTTCGACCCGACCGGGAGCTACCTCGTCAGCGGCGGCGACGACATGACCGTCCGCGTGTGGGACGTGCTCAGCGGCCGGCTGCTGGTGTCCCGCGAGTTCGACTCGCCGGTGCAGTCGCTGGCGTTCAGCCCGGATGGGGCGTTCCTGTTCCTCGGCAACGGCAACACGACCTGCTACCAGGTCGAGTTCAAGAAGCTGTTGGAAGACTGACCGGGGACGGCTCGTTAAACGCCGACGCCCGTCCGCAACCCGGACGGGCGTCGGCGTTTAACCGCCGGTCCCTCGCTACGATATTTGACCTTTCCGGCGGCCGCGCGGTCCGGCTATGCTCGGCCGCATGAACCCACTCCTCCCCCTCGCCGCCTGTCTAGTCGCCCAACCGGCCGGCGCCGCCCCGCCGGACTGGTCGCCGGCCCTCCAGCGCGCCGCCGACGCCAACACCCATCTGACCTGTCGGATGCTCGGCTCGGCCGAGGGCCGGTCGAGCCCACTCTGCTTCTCACCGCTCGGGCTGTTCGCCGGGCTGAGCATGGCCGCCGGCGCCGATGAGGCCGCCCGCGGCAAGTTGGCCGCCGCCCTGCAACTCCCGCCCGGTGACGACGAGGCGCTACGCGCCGCCGGGGCGCTGGCCCGCTACTACGCGAGGCCGCGGGCCGGCGTTACCCTCGTCTGGGAGGCTGCCGTCTGGAGTGAGCGCGGCCGTGCCTGGCGGCGATCGGCCCTCGAACGGGTGCAGGCCGACTTCGCCCCCACCTTCCACCCCGCCGACTTCACCAAGGCCGCCACCGCGGAGGGGGAGCGGATCAACCGCTGGGCTTCCGGGGCCGCCGGCCTGACGCGGGCGCCGCTGCTCTGGGGCGGCCGCGCCCCGCGCGGCACCCAGCTGGCCTTCGCGTGCGGCTTCCGCTTCCGCGGCGAGTGGGCCGACCCGTTCCCGCCGGAGCGCACGACCGACGCCCCACTCCGGCTGGGCGACGGCAGCCAGTACCCGGTCACCGTCCTGCACCGGGCCGGTGCCGTCCGCCGGTTCCGCGATGCGGAGGTCGAGGTGCTGGAACTCCCGCTGGCCGGCGGTGAGTTCGCCGTGGTGCTTGCCCAGCTGGTGGAGCCCAGGGCCGCGCTGTCGTCCGAGGTGAAGCTGACGCCGGACCGCCTCGCCGCCTGGCTCGCCCGCCTTCGGGAGGAGCGGCGGGACGATGTGGCTGTACCTGTCGTCGGCGAGGAGCATGCCGAGACGTTCGACGGTCGGGTCCGCACGGGAGCCGTCCGCGGCATCTACCAGGCGTCCCGTGTGCGGCTGTCGGAGCGTGGGTTCGAGTGCGGGGCAGCGACGGCGGTGTTGCGGGCGGAGGACGTGACCGGTGGCTCCGGCTACGTCGTGCGGCCGGGGCTGTTCTTGCTGCGGGACATGCGGCGCGGCACGATCCTGTTCGCCGGCCGGCACTTGGTTCCGACCGGATGACGCTGAGTCGCGTTGACCGGTCCGGCGGGTGATAACCGTTGTCACCACTGCTGTCGGGGCACGACCCCAAACGCGAACGGCCCTCCAGGTGCAGAGCTTTCGCACCTGGAGGGCCGTTCGCGTTCTCAGCGATCACTTCTGGCCCGGCTCATCGGCCAGCACCTTGACCTGCCAGTGGGTCGCCACCGGAAGCCGTTCCGCTGCGACTGCTCGCATGAGCTGGAACAGGTCGTCGGGCGTCTCAACGAAGCCGCATAACCCGACCGCCCCGTTCTGGCCGGTGTACACTCCAACCTGAACGTCTTTGAACCGTGAGTGAGTATCGAGGATGACCCGCACGCCGGGCAGGCACTCCTCGGCTCGCTGCAAGTTGTACTGCTGCTGTTTGTCGGCGGTGTACGGGGTCCACGTCCCCCACAGCCAGAACGCCCCGCCGACCGCCACCGCCAGCACAACCCAAACGCCGCCTATCACGGGGCGATTCCACACCGCGCTCGAAGTTGGTTCGGCGTCCGGACCCATCCGGTTCGTCCCGTCAGCAGTGCCGCGGGCTCACCCCGGCGGGTGGTCGGCGAACTCTTCGAGCCGGGCGCTGCGGATCGGCTGGCGGAGCTTCAGGAGGCCGCGGGCCTCGATCTGGCGGATGCGCTCCCGGGTGATGCCGTACAGCCGGGCCACCTCGTCCAGCGTCTTCGGGGTGCCGTCCTTCAGCCCGAACCGCAGCTCGATCACCTCCCGCTCCCGCGGGGCCAGCGACCGCAGCACCTCGATGATCCGGTCCCGGAGGAGCCGCTGGTCCACGTGCTCGCCCGGCGTGGGGGTCTGGTGGTCGCTGAGGAAGTCCTCCAGCGCCCGCTCGCCCTCCCCGCCTACCGGCTCGTGCAGGCTCACCGGGTGCCGGCCGACGACCCGCAGGCTGCGCGTCTCCTCGGTCTTCACCCCCAGGGCGATCGCCAGCTCCTCGTTCGTCGGATCCCGGCCGGTCGCGGCCGACATCTCGTTCCGCTTCCGCTCGATCTTGGCCATCATGCTGATCTGGTGGCACGGCACCCGGACCGTCCGGGCGTGGTCGTGCAGCGCCCGGGTGATCCCCTGGCGGACCCACCACGTCGCGTAGGTGCCGAACTTGAACTTCAGCCGCCACTCGTACTTGTCCACCGCCCGCATGAGGCCGCGGTTCCCCTCCTGGATCAGGTCGGCGAACGGCAGCCCGCGGTTGCGGTAGTTCTTGGCGATGCTCACCACCAGCCGGAGGTTCGCCTCGGCCAGTTCGCGGCGGACCCGCTGGTAGGCCAGCCGGCGCTTCCGCAGCACGCGGACGAGCTTGTCCAACTCCTGCGGCATCAGCCCGGCGCGGAGGGTGGCGTCGCGGAGGGACTTCTCGGCCTTCTGCCGGTCGTGCGGGCAGCCGGCCAGCGCCCGGGCGCGGATCAGGTGCTTCAGCTCGTCGGCGATGTCGGTGAGTTCGTCGGTCCAGCGTTCCAGCAGTTCGGTCCGCGGGGACAGTTCGGCGGCCAACTTGCGGCACTTGAACGCCCGCAGCAGCCGGGCCCGCCGCCACACGGCCGGGTCGCCGGGGAACTCGTCCCGCACCCCGGCCGCGAACTCCTCCGCCTCTTGGGCCAGGAGCGTGCGCAGGGTGGCGAGGTTCTTCACCAGCCGCTTCAGGATCTGCGCCCGGCTGAGCTGGAGATCCTCGGACGAGTAGACGTCCACGTGCGGGTCGATCGGGGCGTTGCCGGCGGCGATCTGCTCGAACTTGTCGGCCATGCGGGCCAGCACGCGGCCGCACAGCAGGGCGGCCGCGCGGAAGCGGTCGCGGTGGTGTTCGAGCCGCTGGGCCAGGGCGGTCTCGCGCTCCTTGTTCAGCAGCGGGATGGCGCCCATCTGGCGGAGGTACAGCCCGAGCGCATCGTCCGGGCCGCCTGCGTACTCCTCCTCGGCCGCCGCCTCGGCGTCGGCCGGCGCGCCCTCGGAACCCGACTCGGTCTCCTCGGCCTCGTCCGCGTCGTCCGCGTCGTCGTCGATCCCGTTCAGCTCGGGATCCTCGTCCGCGTCGCGGAGCAGGTCGTCGGCCCGGGCGTCCGGGTCGTCGTGAGCGGCGGTCGGTTCGTGGTGAAACATCCGGCTCATGTGCGTCCGATCCCCGGTCGGTGAGGCTCCGGCCGGTAAAGGCGACCCGGCGGTCGAAGGGAAAGTCGGCCGCGCGGCGGTGTGCCGGGCCGGCTGTGGTATTCGAGGGTTTGGGGCCGGCAACGGTTCCGGACGTCGCGGGCCGCCCAACTGATCCAGACGCCGCGGCGGTTCGAGTGGTTCGCCGGGGCGGGGAAAAGCTCAAGTTCCCTCGGTATTATACCCGACGCTTTCGGCCCGGGTTCGGGAAACGGCCCGCAAACTTTCTCCGGGTTACCGCACCCGTCCGGCCGGACGGGTCGGTCCGGGTTCGCGCATCGCACCGGCGGGCGGGGTAACCTGTTATGCCTTCCGCCCGGGTCGCACACCTTCCGGCCGAGAATGAAGGATGAAGGAAGGGGGCGGACGTGGCGCGGGGCGTGCCCCGCCCCGGCACCACGATTGCGGTCGTCCTGACCCCGCCCACTCCGGAGGACCACACGATGCGCACCCCGACCCGGTTCGTCGCCGCCCTCGCCGCCCTCGGGGTGGCCGGGCTGACCGGCCTGATCGCGGACGAGCCCCGCCGCCCCGACGGCGCGCCGAAGGCCGTGACGGATGCCGAGTTCGTGACCAAGGCCGCCAGCGGCGGGATGTTCGAGGTTCTGTCCGGCAAGATGGCCACCGAGAAGGCGACGAAGGCCGAGGTGAAGGCGTTCGCCGAGCGGATGGTCGGCGACCACTCCAAGACGAACGACGAGTTGAAGACGATCGCCACGAAGGCCGGGCTCGCCGTCCCGAGCACCCTGGCCGCGCACCACGAGAAGATGCTGGAACAGCTGAAGGGCGCCCCGAACTTCGACGCCGCCTACATGGACGCCCAGCTGAAGGCCCACGCCGAGGCCGTGGCCCTGTTCACCGCGGCCAGCAACAGCGTGAAGAACGCCGACCTTCGGGCCTTCGCCGAGAAGACGCTGCCGGTGCTGAAGCAGCACTACGAGCACGCCAAGAAGCACGGCACGCAGACCGGCACGAGCCGGTAACGGATCCCCGTGCCACACCGCCGGACGGTCTGCTGGCCAGCCCGGCGGCCGCGGGGTGGTAACCGTTATCACCCCGCGGCCGCCGTTCGAGTGATAACGGTTATCGCCCTGGCTACCGGGGTGTTGCTCCGGTGAGTTCTGGCCGCTGCCGTGGCCACCGTTGCCGTCGCAACGGCCTGACGTGTCCTACCGGACAGGTGTCCATCGGCTTACCGACCGGAGCCTGCCACGACCTATCAGGTGCGGAATTTTCGCACCGGATGCTTGGTCCACAATTCAAAGGCTACAACCGGTCTCTATCCGCACCTGATGTCATTCGTCGTCCTCGGCGGATGACTCATCATCTTCTGGCGGGTCCGAGACCGGGGTCAGCAGCCGCAACACGCGGTGGGCGATTGATAATCGCTCGTGGAGCTCGGCCGGGGGGAACTCGGTCCCGTCCCAGAACACCAGCAGCGACCCGTCCAGCACCTCCAGCACCAGCGACCTCTCCCGCAAGCAGAGTTCGATGAGTTCGTCGGTGAAGCAGGCCGCCACGCCGTCGGCGTCGCCACCGAGAAGGGTGTAGGCGTCGTTGAAGCGTCGCTCGCCGCTCAGGTGGATCGCCCCGTCGGCCAGCCCCACCGCCTCGGCCAGCCGGCGCCGCCACCCCCGGGGGTAGAGGGCGAACCGCGGCACGCCCCGGGCCTCGCCCTCCCAGACGACCGTGGTCCGGTACTCGACCGACGACTTGCCGTACCCGGAGCGGTAGTCCATCACCACCACCCGCCGCCCGCGGAACCGGCCCGAGAGGCGGTTGCGGAGGAGCTCGTGGTCCGCGTCACCGACGGTGGCACAGCTACGGAGGAACGCGGCCTTCGCCCGGCCGGGCTTCTCGGTGTAGGAGAGGCCGAGGTCGTCGCCCTCCTCGGCGAGGCCGAGCGCCCGCGCCCACCGGCCGCGGTCCCCGCCCATCAGGAGCAGGCCGCCGAGCGCCACGAACGGGCTGAAGATGCCGAGGAAGCAGCAGAAGATGCCGGGGCCGTCCGCCCCGAACGCCCGCACCCCGCCGCAACTCACCACCGGGCCGCCGACGAGGACGACGACCCAGGCGACGAGCCAGCCCTTCGCCCGGTTGGCGTAGCCGCGGAGCCGGCGGACCGCGGCCCGGTTGGCGTCGTCCCGGCCGCGCCTGGACCGTCTGGGCATGGGAGGGGTCTGCCTGCGAGGGCTCGGTTGCCAAAGTGAAAAAGCCCGGGGCGGCCACCCCGGGCTTGCGGACGACGGGCTCGCGCCGGCCGTCACACCTTGATGATGTCCTTCACGGTCATCCCGCTGGGGATCATCGGCAGCACGTGCTCCTGGTGCGGGACGTGGACGTTCAGCAGGAACGGGCCGGGGCTCTCGATCATCTCGATCAGGGCCGCGTCCAGGTCGCCCTTGTCCACGATGCTCCTGGCCGTCACCCCGAACCCCTTGGCGATGGTCTGGAAGTCGGGGTAGGGCGGGTGGTCGCCCCCGGCCCCGAGGTAGGTGTGGGCCCGGTTGCTCTCGAAGAACCGGTCCTCCCACTGCATCACCATGCCGAGGTGCTGGTTGTTCAGCAGCAGCACCTTGGCCGGGATCTTCTCGGCGTAGGCGGTGGCGAGCTCCTGGACGTTCATCAGGAAGCTGCCGTCGCCGTCGATGTCGATGACGAGGTGGTCCGGGTGGGCGACCTTGCAGCCGAGGGCCGCCGGCAGGCCGAAGCCCATCGTCCCGAGGCCGCCGCTGGTCACCCACTTCCGCGGCTGGTTGAACCCGAAGAACTGCGCCGTCCACATCTGGTGCTGGCCGACGCCGGTGGTGACGATCGTCTTGTCCAGCTGGCCGCGGTCGCGGAGGATCTCCCACAGCCGGCGGATGGCGAACTGGGGGATGATGGCGTCCGGCCGGTCCGGGCAGCGCATCGGGTCGCTCTCGCGCCAGGCGTCGATCTGCCGCAGCCAGTCCGGGTAGCGGCCGCCGGCGACGAGGTCGGCGTTGGCCTCCTCCTTCAGCATCGCGTTCAGCTGGCCGAGCGTGGCCTTCACGTCGCCGTGGACGGGGACGTGGGCGAACTTGTTCTTGTGGATCTCGCTCTTGTCGATGTCCACGTGGACGATCTTGCCGTGCTTGGCGAACTCGGTGAGCTTGCCGGTCACCCGGTCGTCGAACCGCACCCCGAGGGCCAGGAGCAGGTCGGCCTCGTTGATCGCGTAGTTGCTGTAGACCGTGCCGTGCATCCCGAGCATCTGGAGGCACAGGTAGTGGTCGGCCGGGAAGTTCCCGAGCCCGTGGACGGTGAGCCCGACGGGGATGCCGGTGAGCTCGGCCAGCTCGCGCAGCTCGGCCGCGGCCCCGGCGTGGGTGACGCCGCCGCCGGCGTAGATGAACGGCCGCTTGCTCGCCCGGATGGCCGCGACGATCGGCTCCAGCTCGGCCCGGGTCGGCTTGCGGAACGGGCGGTAGCCCGGGAGGTCCATCGGGCCGTCCCAGTCGGGGACGGTGCTGTTGACCTGCACGTCCTTGCAGATGTCGATGAGGACCGGGCCGGGGCGGCCGGTGGTGGCGATGTGGAACGCCTCCTTGACCACGCGGGCCACGTCCTCGACGCGGGTGAGCAGGTAGTGGTGCTTGGTGATCCCGCGGCAGATCTCCACCATCGGGGTTTCCTGGAAGGCGTCGTTGCCGAGCACCTTCGTGGACACCTGCCCGGTGATGGCGATCATCGGGACCGAGTCCATCTTCGCGTCGGCGATGCAGGTGACGAAGTTGGTCGCCCCCGGCCCGCTGGTGCTGAAGCAGACGCCGGCCTTGCCGGTGGTGCGGGCGTACCCGTGGGCCATGAACCCGCCGCCCTGCTCGTGGCGCGGGAGGATGGTGCGGAGCCGGTCCTGGACCTTGGTGAGCGACTGGTGGATCGGCATGCTCGCCCCGCCCGGGTAGGCGAAGACGACTTCAACCCCGTGGCGGATCAGGCTCTCAACGAGGATGTCGGCCCCGGTCATGGGGGAGCCGGCGGGTGGTCGGGGGGAGTCGGCCATGATGGTGCCCAGGAAAGGTAGCCCTGCCGAATGCGCTGCCGGCCCGGCCGCCCGTGGCCGGGGTAGGGACGTGCAGCCCAATCGGCCCAAATAGTATAGCTGCCCGACCGGCGGTTGTAAGCCGGGACGGGGAAAAGAATTCGAGAAGAGGGCCGGATGCCCTCGATCGCCCGTGTCGGTCGTCCCTGGAGCAGTCCGGTTCGGACCAGTCTTCCCGGTCTGCCCACTTTATCGCCCGCGCCCGATGCGCGGGCTGCGCCACCCAGCTGTAAACCGCGCCGGGTATTCTGCGACGAAGTGCCGCTGACAGCGGCCGCCCCGGACGATGCCATGAAGGGGGACACCCTGTAACCCGGGTTGTCCGCCGTGGGAGCGACACCGTGACCTGCACCCGTGCGGCCCTGTTCGTGTTGACCGTCCTGGCGCTCACCCCCCGAGCGGACGCCTCCCCCTTCTGGGTGAAGGGGAAGGGGAGGACCGACTCCCAGGTCCGCCAGCTGGCGAACACCCTGCGGACCGACCCGGACGAGAAGCGGCGGCGGTCGGCGGTGGCCGACCTGAAGGAGGCCGACCCCCGGACGCAGGCGGACGTGATCCCGGCGCTGACGGCGACCCTCCAGCGCGACCCGGCGCCGCAGGTGCGGGTGGACGCCGCCGAGGTGCTCGGGCACTACCGGACGGTCTTCCCGGTGGCCGGGGCGGCCCTGGAGGCGGCGGCCGAGTCGGATCCCGCGGCCGTGGTCCGCGACATGGCCAAGCAGTCGCTCTGGGAGTACCACCTGCTCGGCTACCGCAGCGCCCGCGGGGCGGACGGCTTCCTCGGCCAGACGGCCGAGCCGCCGGTGGCCGCCCGGCCGCAGCCGCGACCGGCAGTGTCGCTGCTGCCCTCGCCGGTGGTGGTGCCGGCCCGGGTGGATCTCCCCCCGGTTCGCCCGGCCCCGGCCCTGCCGACCACGGTCAGCGCCTACCGCCCCGCGGCCGAGGTCGTGCTGCCCGTGGTGTCGGAAGCCGGCCCGCGGATCGTCTTCACCACCGCCCCGCCCTTCCGACTGGATATGACGGAAGAACCGCCTCTCGCCGCCAAGAAGTAAGAAGCTCGAAACCCGCAGAGAATGGGGTTTCGAGCTTCGTGCTTCCCGCTCAGTCTTCGTCCAGCGCCTCGCCCAGCACGTCCTCGTTCACGTAGATCGGCACCTTCGCGGTGACCGCCAGGGCGATGGCGTCGCTGGGGCGGCAGTCGATCTCGACCAGCTCGCCCTCCTGGCGGACGCGGAGCTTGGCGTAGTAGGTGTGCTCCTTCAGGTCGCTGATGACGATGTCCTGGATCTCGCCCCCCAGCTGCTCGACGGCGGCCACGACTAGGTCGTGGGTGAGCGGCCGGGGCGCGGGCAGCCCCTTCACCCGGCGGTCGATGCTCGTCGCCTCGAAGATGCCGATCACGATCGGGAAGCTCCGCTCCCCCTCGACCTCCCGGAGGATGATGACCTGATGGTCCTCCACCTCGCTGATGATGATCCGGCGGAGTTCCATCTGCACGGGCACGGGTCGTCCCCAGGGGTTCGGAGGTCGGCGGGGCGGGGCGAGAATCGGCCGGGATACCATTTGCGGCGGCTCCCCGATAGAAGTGTACCCGCCCCGCGAACCGGTTTCGAGTCCGGCGTTCGCCCCGGCCGCTGAGCTCCGAGTCCCGAACGTCGGACCGCCGCCATGCCCCGCGTCCTCCTGAGCGCACCGCCGGCCGCGACCGCCGCTGCCGACCTCCGGGCCGCGTTCGAGGCGGTCGGGTGCGTCGTCGTCGGACACGACCTCGGGGCGACACCGGCCGTGGACTTCGGGCCGGTCGCGGCGGCCGTCGTGGTCGCGGACCCGGCGGCGGTCGCGGCCGGCCAGACCCGCCGCTGGCGGGCCGAACTCGCGGACGAGTTCGTGCCGATCCTGTGGCTGGTCGCGTCCGCCGACGCCGTGCCCCTCGGGCTGGAAGCCGGGGCCGACCTGTGCCTCGTACAGCCGGTCGAGCCCACGCACCTCGCCGCGCAGTTCAAGGCGATGGCGCGGACACGGGCCGTGACGGCGCGCGTCGCCACCCGGGCCGCGGAGGCCCGGCTGCTCGGCGACCAACTCCGGCAGGCGCTCGGCCGGCTCGACGCCGACCGCGAACTGGCCCGCCGCGTCCACCGGTCCGCGCTCCCGGCCGACCTGCCGGTCGTCGGGGCGCTGCGGGCGTCGGTCTGCCACCGCCCCCGCGGCCGCACCGCCGCCGACTTCTTCGACGCCCGCCGGGTCGGCGACCACCAGCTCGCGTTCCTCGTCGGCGACGTGCCCGGCCGCGGCGGGGCGGCGGGCAGCCTCCTCGGGCTCCTCGCGCTCCGGGCGGCCTTCCCCTCAGACGACTTCGACCCCGACCCGGCCGCCACCCTCGCCCGGGTGAACCGCGACCTCCTCGCCCTCGGGCTCGACGACCCGCCGCTCGTGGCGCTCCTCGCGGGCGTCGCCGACGCCCGGACCGGGGCCGTTACCATCGCCCGCGCCGGCCTCCCCGCGCCGGTGTGGGTGCCGGCCGACGGGGAGGTGACGGCGTGGTCCGCCCCCGGGCCGTTCCTCGGCGCCGCGGCGGCCGCCTTCACCCCCCTGTCGCGCGCGTCCGCCCCCGGCGACCGGCTGGTCGTCGCCACCGACGGCGCCGGCGGCCCGGAGGCGCTCGCCGCCGCGGCCCGGCGGCACCGTCACCTCCCCGGCCCGGCGTTCGTCGCGGCCGTCGCCGCCGACCTCCTCCCGGCCGCCCCGGAAGGGGAAGATGTCACGCTGCTGGCGGTCGGCCCCGACCCGGCCACCCCTTGACGTGGGCGCGTCGGACGTAAGAATCACATCACGGAACCTTTCAGCCCGCCCGCCCGTCCAAATCGGTGTTCTGCCGCCCGGCCCCCGGAGCCGTCGTGATGCCCCGCCTCTCCGCCTGGTCGGTGTTCGTGTTCGGGATGGTCTGCGTCGCCTGGGGGCCGGTCGCCGGCACCGCACAGCAGAAGGCCGACCCCAAGGCTCCGCAGAAGGTCGATCCGAAGACGACCCCGAAGACCGACCCGAAGGCGCAGCCGAAGGTCGACCCCAAGGTTCCGCCCAAAACCGAGCCCAAGGCTCAGCCCAAGGTGGAACCGAAGGCCCAGCCGCCGAAGACCCAGTCGAAGACCGACCCGAAGGGGGCAGACCCCGCCCCGGAGGAGCCCGAGCCGCTCCCGGCCGACGGCCCCCCGAACCCGCTCGACCTGGTCCGCGGGCTGCGGCAGGAGGGGCTGTCCGACCTGGCGGTCGAATTCCTCGGCGAGCTCGACCAGCGCCCGGGCGTCCCCGGGGCGGTGAAGGCGGAACTCCCGCTGGAGCGGGCCAGGTGTCTGCTCGATGCGGCCGACGACGAGCCGGACGAGGCCACCCGCCTCAGCCTCGTCGGGGAGGCCAAGGACGGGTTCACGGCGTTCCTCCAGAAGAACCCCGGCCACCCCCGGGCCGCCGAGGCGAACCTGGCGCTGGCCCGGCTCACGTCGCTGGAGGCGAAGGCCCAGGTCGTGAAGTCGAAGCGGGTGGACGTGCCGGCCGAGAACGAGCCCGGGCGCGACGCCGCGCTCGCCAAGCAGAAGGCCGAGGCCGCCGCCGCCCGCCCGCTGTTCCTGGCCGCCGCCAAGCAGTTCAAGGCCGCCGCCGAGAAGCTTGGCGCCCAGGTCGGCGGCGCCGACGCGGCCACCCGCCGCTCCCTCCTCCAGGCCAAGGTCGACGCGGAGCTCGCCAGCGGGGTCAACCAGATGGCCCTCGGCGACACCTACGTAAACCCCGACCTTGAGGAGAAGAAGCAGCGGTCGGCCACGATCGAGGCGGCCCGCGGGGTGTTCAACGAGATCATCGGTCAGAAGGAGACGCCGGCTCGGGTGGCGTGGGTGGCGAAGGCGTGGATGGCCGAGTGCGAGTACCAGAAGGACAACAACAAGGTCGCCGAGACGCAGTTCAAGCAGATCACCGACACCACCGGGGCTAGCGCCGAGGACGGCAAGCGGATGGCCCGCTACTTCCTCATCCGCCACAAGGCCGCCGAGGGCGACGCCGCGGCCGTGGAGAAGGACGCCCGGGCGTGGCTCGGCCTGTACGCGGGCAACCGCCGCGCCCAGGCCGAGGCGGTGACCGTCCGCTGGTATCTGGCCAACGTGCTCCACGCCGACGGCGACCAGAAGGTGGCCGCGGCGGCGAAGGGGGCCAAGGGACCCGTGGCCACCCCGCCCGCCGCGATGCCCCGCTACCGGGAGGCCGAGAAGCTGTACCGGCAGATCGCCCAGGCCGACAACGAGTACTCGGTCCGGGCCAGCAAGCGGCGGATGGCGGTGGTCCGGCGGCTCCTCGGCGAGGCCGACAAGTCGCCGGCCGAGTACCGCACGTTCGAGGACGCCCAGATGGCGTCCCTGATCCAGATCTCCAAGCTGATGGACGAGGAGAAGGCCGGCCCGCCGCCCGGGGAGGACGGGACCAAGAAGTACGCCGCGGCGCTCGCGGCCCGCCGCGCCCGGATCGTCGGCCTGCTCGAACACAGCCGGGAGATCGCCACCGAGAAGGACAACCCGGCCGACGTGACCGAGGTGCTGCTCCGGCTCATCTACTTCTACCAGCAGAGCGACCAGCCCCAGCGGGCCGCCGTCCTCGGCGAGTACGTGGCCCGGCAGGTCCGCGGGACCGGCGGGAAGCCGGCCGCCGGGGGGATGCTCGGGGTGCTGTCGTACGCGCGGGCCAGCACCCAGATCCGCCTGACCGACGCGGGCGAGCTCGACGCCGCCCGCCGGGCCGACCGCGACCGGGCCGTCCGCCTCGCCCGCTTCCTCGACGAGCGGTTCCCCAACGACACCGCCACCGACGGCGCCCGCCACCAGCTGGCCGGGCTCCTCTACGAGGACGGGAAGACGGTCGAGGCCTACGACGCGACCCTCAAGGTCCGCCCCGGGTACGACCGCCTCCCCTACGTCCGCCTCTTCCAGGGGGCGGTCGCGTCCCAGCTCCTGACCGGGAAGGACTCCCCGCTCGACCCGGCCCGCCGGGTGGACCTGTACCGCCGCGCCGTGGCCGACCTGGAGAAGCTCCCCCGCCCGCCGGCGACCGCCGCGGACGAGGACGCCCGCACCTACCTGATGGTCCGGGCCCGGCTGGCGTTCCTCCACCTGGTCCAGAGCCGCGTGGACCCCGACGCCGAGAAGGGCGAGCCCGGCACCACCAAGGCCCGCCGCGTGGCCGAGGAGGCGGTGCAGGCCGTGCCGGCCTTCCCGGCCCTCCTGACCTTTGACAAGAAGGGGCCGAACCTGGACGGCTGGGAGGCTCTGCTCGCCGCCGAGGACGCCCGCACCCGGGCCGTGTTCCTCGACGCCCAGGCGCAGTTCGTGGCCGGCAAGTACGACGACGTGTTCAGCGCCGCCGGGAAGGTGCTCCAGGAGATGAACGAGCGCGGGCCGATCGCCGCGGCGGTGAAGGCGGCCGAGGCGGCCCCGGCCGACGAGGCCCAGAAGGGCCGCGTCGAGAAGCTGGCCGAGGGCGTGGACAAGCTCCGCCGCGACCTCGTCGTGCTGTCGCTCAAGACCCGCGTCCAGCAGGGGGATGCGGGCAAGGGGGCCGAGCTCCTCGACCTGCTCAAGAAGTTCGGCGGGAGCATCGAGGCTAACGTCCCGACCCTGCAACAGCTGACGCTGGAGATGAGCGGGCGGATCGAGCGGCTGCGGCGGGACGGGAAGGCGGCCGAGGCCCAGACGCTCGCGGACGGGTTCGGGAAACTCCTGGAGAAGGTGTCGGCCGAGCCCAACCTGCCGCCGTCGGTCCAGCTGTTCCTCGGCCAGGCGCTGATCGTGGTCGGGGACTACGCCAAGGCCGAGGCCGCGCTGGCGAAGGTGCCGCGCCCCGACAACCTCACCGCCCCCCCCGACGACGCGGCCCGGCGGGCGGTGTCCGAGTACCGCCGGGCCGCCCTCGACACGGTCCGGGCGCGCCGGCTGGGCAAGCGCTACGACGACGCCGAGAGGCTCCTGGCCGAGGCGGTGGGGACGAAGGAGAAGCAGAGCTGGGCGTTTACCAGTCTCGACTTCCGCAAGGAGGCCGCCCACCTGTCCGAGGGCCGCGGGGCCGACGAGAAGAACCCGCAGGCGGCCAACAAGCACTGGGGGCAGGCGGTGAAGGGGTGGTCGGAGCTCGTGACCGTCGCCCGCAACCGGCTGACCGGCCCGCCCCCGAAGGACGCCAACGGGAACGTCGACAACAACGCCGTCCAGCGGAACAAGAACGCCTTCTACGACGCCTACTTCGACTACAACCGCTGCGTCCTCAAGGCCAACATGCAGCTGCTGGCGGGGAACCCCAAGCTCGACGAGCGGGTCGACGACGCCGCCAAGCGGTTCGTCGAGCTGGAGCAGAAGGAGGGGGCGAACATGTACCCCCAGGTCAAGGACCGGTTCCACGACCTGATCACCGAGTTGCCCGCCCTGCGGAAGTCCTACGAGGGGCGCGGCGGGAAGATGTTCCTCCAGGCCTCCGAGAACTAGCCGCCCCCGGGTGAGGGGCCGGGCGGGGCGTTCCCCGCCGGCCCCCGCCGCCTCGCCCGCCCCTTCCGACCAACCCGCCCGCGTGACCCAAGACCGTAGGGGACCGACCATGCGTTATCTGGCCGCTCTGGCCCTGACCGCCGGGGCGTTCGTCGGGGCCGGCCTGGCCCAGCCGCCCGGCGGCACGGACCGGGTGTACTACACCCCCAAGAAGGGGGCGCCGGTCACGTCCGCGGACGCCGAGCTCAAGGTCGACGCCGCCGGGGTGAAGGTCGTCGCCAAGGGCTCGCCCCCCGTCACCGTCACCGCCGCCGACATCGTCCGCACGTTCCCGCTGGACGTCCCCGGGCTCGACGTGTCGGCCGCGAACGGCCTCGTCGCGCTGGAGGTCGCCCGGGACTGGGACAAGGCCCGGGACGGGTACGAGGGGCTCAAGGAGAAGTTCAAGGCGGGCGCCCCGGACCGGCTCCGCCGCTGGCTGAACTTCCGGATCGCCTACACGACGGCCCGGGCGGCGGACGACACCCCGGCCGACAGCGGGTGGAAGGGCAAGGCCGAGGCCGGGGCCAAGCTGCTCGGCGAGTACCTGAGCGACTACCCGGCCGGGTGGGAGGTGTGGGCGGCCACCCGCACGGCGGCCCGGCTCAACCACGAACTCGGCAAGCACGACGTCGCCGCCCGGCTGTGGGCGAAGGCCGCGAAGGCCGCCGACCTGACCCCGGACCTGAAGGTCGAGGCGGCCTACCAGGAGGCCGACGCGCTGGTCCGGGCGCGGCGGTTCGGGGACGCCGCGAGCCGGGCTGGCGAGGCGCTGTCGAAGGCGCCGGCGGGGGCGCCGAAGGAGCGGCTCAACCTCGTCATCCTGGCCGCCAAGGCGGCCGACACCAACCCGCTGGAGGGCGTGGCCGCGATCGAGGCCGAGGTGGCCAAGACGAAGGACGCGGCCGTCCGGGCGGCCGGGTTCGCGCTGACCGGCGAGCTCTACCTGATGGCGAAGAAGCCGCGCGAGGCCATGTGGGCGCTGCTGTGGGTGGACGTGGTGTACAACCAGGACCGCGAGGAGGTGGCCAAGGCTCTGTCCCGGCTGGCCGAGGTGTTCAAGCTCCTCGGCGACGAGGAGCGGGAGCGGAACTACCTCGACCGCATGCGCCGCAACCGCAGCCTGCTGAGCTGACCCCGCCCACGTCGGGTCGCTCGGCAGGCCGCCCCGGGTGGCCTGCCGAGCGACCCGATCCCGTCCGAAGCCCTGTCGGGTCCGCACGCCCGCCGCACCGCCTGCGGCGTCAGGGCGTCCCGGTCGAGTGAATCGTCAGGTACACCGAGCCGACCACCGGCCGGCCGTCGGCCGCGGTCAGGTTGTAACCGACGTGCATTTGCATCACCGGGCGGAGCCGGTCGAAGCGGACCGTCACCGTCTTCCCGTCCGCCCCGAGGGTCGCCCCGCGGACCGGCACGTCGTCGGCCCCCTCGGCGTCCGGGTCGCTCACCTTCCACCGCTTCGAGCCGTAGTCGCCCGACCAGCGGTAGTTCCACCACGTCCCGCGGAAGTGGGTCGGGTCCGCCACCGCGGCCGGGCTTAGCGGGCGGGTGAAGGTGAGTTTCACCGCGTCGCCCTCGACGGCCATCGCCACCGGCACGTCGAGCGGCTTCCCGGTGCGGCGGACGCGCTGGAGCGAGCCGTCCGCCTTCGCGGCAGTCTGCCAGCCGTTCAGCCCGCACACGTACAGGTGGCCGTCGGTCGGGTGGAACCGGCCGCGACAGCTGCCGGACAGGAAGTGCATGCCGAGCGGGGCCACGCCGCCCTGCACCCGGCCGCCCCCGAGCTCCTGCCGCAGCAGCACGAACCCCTGGCACCGGCCGTAGGACAGATGGAGGGGGCGGCCGGCGAGCGGGCCGAACGTCTTCTCCGGCACCCATACCTGCCCGCCGGCCGAGTTGTCCACCTCGCGGGGCAGCCAGCACAGCGGCGGGTCGTAGGTCTTCGGCGGCGTGGTGCGGTGGTGCGCCCGCATGTCGCCGTAGAAGCCGCCCCGGCGGTACTCGTCGATCCGGGTGGCCGGCATCCAGTTCCCCTCCTGGTCGGCCCCGGTGAGGACGCCCGCCGGCGACATCCCCATCCCGATCGGGTGGCGGAAGCCGGTGGCGAACGTCTCCGCCTTCGCCCCGTCCCTCGACACCTTCACCAGGGTGCCGCCGGAGGGGGTGTCGGTGTCGCCGGTCTTGAAGAAGTAGAAGTTCCCGTCCGGGTCGGTTTCGAGGCAGGTGTCGTAGCTGTGCTCGCCGCCGCCGGTGTGCCAGCCGTTGGCCAGGCACTCGTAGAAGTCGGCCTCGCCGTCGGCGTTGCCGTCGTGCAGCCGCGTCAGCTGGCCGCGCTCCAGGACGACGACCTGGCCGTCCACCACCTTCAGCCCGAGCGGGTGGTAGAGCCCGGTGGCGTAGCGCTGCCACGCCACCGTCCCGGCGGCCTCGTTCACACTCACGAGCCACACGTCGCCGTGGCAGGTACACATGGCGACGCGGCCGTCCGGGAGAAAGTCGACGCCGGTGCAGAAGAACAGCGCCCCGAACCGGTTCTGGTACGGGACCGTCAGCGTGTCCACGGCGAACGGGCCGTCGTCGGGGCCGCGTTGTAGTTTGGTGACGACCGGTTCGCCCCAGCGCTTCGGGCCGGGCCGCGTGTACGACTTCAGGTCGCCCGCCTCGGCGACCGCCTCCCCGCCGACGAAGCGGAGCCGCCGCGGCTCGGCGCCCGGCGGAACGGTCACGACCCGCCCGTCCGGCCCGCGGAAGGCCAGCGGCTTGGCCGCCGGCCCGACCCACAGGCCGCGCGACACGGCCCCCGCGGAGCCCGCGGCCGGCGCGACGGTTTCGAGCACCTCGACCCGGCCGACGGTGTAGGCCCAGACGACCCGGTCGCCGTGGACGTAGTGCCCCCGGAACCGCACCCACTCCGGCGGGAGGGGCGCGGTGAACCGGGTGGTGGGCGCGACCCACTTCCCGGCCGGGTCGGCCCAGCCGGGGCCGGCCGGGGCGGCGAACACCGCCTTGCCGACGGGGAACGGGGTGTTCAGCAGGCCGAACCGGCGGTCGCTGTGCTGGAGGTAGCCGCCGGTCCAGGCGGCGGCGAGCTCGCAGGTGGCCCGGTCGAAGACCGCCCCGCCCGTCCCGCCCGGGAAGCGGACGGCGCTCGCCTTGTACACCCGCTCGCGGCCCTTCCCGAGCGGGTAGTCCATCGTACAGTGGAGGACCGGACCGGTGTCCATGCGGCGGAAGCGGTCATCGACCCAGTCCTTGTCGGTGGCGCGCTCCCACGCCTCCTTGCCGGTCGGCCGCGGGGTCCAGTCGGCGAGGTTGGGGTCGAGCCCGGCGGGCCGGGGGGGCGGGGCGACCGGTAACTGCGCGGGGGCGAGGAGGAGGAGGGCGAGTGGCAGCATGGGAGAAGTCCGGAAGGTCGATCACCCCGGGCGTTCCGGGGTCTGGCGGGGTGGGAGCGGCGGGAGGGTCGCGGTCACGTACTCAGGTCGGTCTCGTCCCAGGACACGTCCGGCGTCACGCACCACGTCAGGGAGTGGCGCCGCTCGTGGACCGCGCCGCCGTGGACGACCGGGTGGAACCCCGGCGGGACGGTGGCGCGGCCGAGTTGGGCGCTGCGGACGGCGTTGTGGGCGCAGTAGAACCGGTATTCCATCGCAATGACGTCGGACACCGGCCGCGGGTGGGCCTTGTCGAGCAGGTCGGCGACCGTGCCCCCGAGGCCGGGGAGGAACTCGAGGATCAGTGGCCGGGTGACCTCCTCCCCGACCTGGGCCGCCTCCAACCCGGGCTCCGGGTCGAACCCCAGCACCCACGCCAGCGCCCACATGTTCTCCAGCCGCCAGCCGATGCGGTCGGCGTGCAGCCGGCGGGCCTTCGGGCGCGGCAGCGCCGCGACCGGCGCCTCGTCGTCCGCCAGCCAGTCGCGGAGGCCGTTGCGGTCGATGTACGCCTCGACGCGGGTGGTCGGGGCGGCCTCGTCCGGGAAGGCGACCCATGTGAACAGGGCGTCGAGGGCCATCAGCCGGGCGGCGACCTCGGCGGCGGGGCGGAGCGACTGATCCAGGTCCGGGAGCGGGAGGGATCTTGCCGGCTGGAAGCCGAGCGCTTCCAGGTCCGCAAAGGTCTTCGCCCGTAAGTCCTCAGCTGTCACCCCCGCCCCTCCTGTCGTGCGGCTCAACGCGCGGCCCGCACGTCGTAGCAGTACAGCATGTTCCCCTCGCGGAGGTAGAGCCGGCCGTCGCACACCACCGGGTGCGCCCACGACGCCCCGTCCCGCCGCGGAGCCTGGAACGAGCCCACCTCGCGGTAGCCGCCCGGCGACGGGTCCACCAGCGCCACCGTCCCGTTCTCGTAGTGGAAGTACAGCCGGCCGTCGGCGTAGGTCACCGACGCCGAGCCGCGGCCGGTCCCCTCCTCGGTCCGCTTCCAGACCACCTTCCCGGTCCGGACCTCGGCGCAGTACGGGTGGCCGCTGTCGTCGGTGTCGCCGTACACGTAGTCGCCGACCCGCACGACCCCGCCGTGCTTGTTCGTCAACTCCCGGGCGTAGTACACCTCCTGGGCGGTGACCGCGCCGTTCGCCGCCGTCAGCCGGAGGAGCGAGGCGCCCCGGCCGTAGCCGATGCTGCTGAAGACGTGGTCGCCCATCACGATCGGCGTCGGGACGTTGGCCGTGTTCCCGCCGAGCTTCTCGTGCGTCCACAGCACCCGGCCGTCGAGGCTCACCCCGACCAGCCCGCCGTTGAACAGCTGAACGTAGTGGCGGATTCCGCCGACCGTCGCCACCACCACCGACGAGTACCCGGCCTCGGTGTGACGGGTCTTGATCGGGCAGCGCCAGACCTCCTTGCCGGTGGCCTTCTCCAGGGCCACCACCGTCGCCTCCTTGCCGCCGGGGGTGACGACCACGCGGTCGCCGTCCACGAGGGGCGACTCGCAGTAGTTCCACCCGCCCTTCACCCCGCCGAACTCCTTGGCGAGGTTCCGCTGCCACACCCGCTTGCCGTCCCGGTCGATGCACACGAGGTCGCCCATCTGGCCGAGGGCGTACACCCGGTCGCCGTCCACGGTCGGGGTGCAGCCCAGGCTCCCGCCGGCCGGGCCGACCTCGGCCGTCCACAGCACGCCGCCGGTCGCGCGGCTCAGGGCGACGACGACCGAGTCCTTCCCCTTGTTCCCGAGGGTGTAGACGCGGTCGCCGCTGACGCTCACCGACGAGTAGCCGCCGCCGAGCCCCTTCGCCGTCCAGGCCAGCGGCGGCCCGCCCTCCGGCCAGCTCTGGAGGAGACCCTTCTCCGTCGAGACGCCGTCGCGGGCGGGGCCGCGGAACTGCGGCCAGTCGGCCGCAGTCACCGGAGGAGCGGCGAGGCCGACGAGGAGACCGGCCAGCGTAACCCGGGGGAGAGACATGACGGGCTCCGGGAGGGGAAGGCGGGCGGGGACCGACCCCCGCAGCATAAACGCCCGCGACCGCCCTGTCGAGGACACGCCGGTCAGTCGCGGACGACCTTCAACACCCGGCCGTTGCTCGCGTCGGAGATGTAGAGGTCGCCGGTGCGCGGGTGGACGATGACGCCGTGCGGCTGGTTGAACTCGGCCGCCCGCGGGTCGCCGCCGACGCCGGCCGTGCCGCGCCGGCCGGTCCCCGCCACCAGGGCGACCGTGCCGTCGGCGGGGGCGTAGCGGACGATGCGGTGGTTCTCGGTGTCGGCGATCAGGACGGTCCCGTCGCGGTCGATGCAGAGGTGCTTCGGGCCGTTCATCGCGGCGGCCACGGCGGGGCCGACGCCCATCCCCGCGGCCCCGGTGCCGGCGACGGTGCGGACGCGGCCGTCCGGCGTCACCACCCGCAGGGCGTGTCCGCCGCGTTCCAGGATGTACAGGTTCCCGGCCCGGTCCACCGCGTGCGCCCGCGGGTCCACGAGCGGCTGCGTCGCTGCCATCTCGCCGTCCTTCGGCACGCCCTTCTGGCCGTTCCCGGCCACGGTCGTCACGACGCCGGTCTTCAGGTCCACCTTGCGGACGCGGCGGTTGTCGAGGTCGGTGACGAAGCACGCCGTCCCGGCCGGGTCGAACGACACGCAGAAGCAGCCGCCGAACTTCGCCTTGGCCGCCGGGCCGCCGTCGCCGCTATAGCCCTTCTCGCCGGTGCCGGCGAACGCGGCCACGGTGCCGGTCTTCGGGTCGAAGGTGCGGACGCAGTTGTTCCAGGTGTCGGCCAGGTAGACCTTCCCGTCCGGCCCGACGGCCAGGCTGTGCATCCCGTTGAAGGAGGCTTTCGCGCCCGGTCCGCCGTTGCCGGCGTGGCCCTTCTCGCCGAGCGTCCCCGCCAGCGTCATCAACTTGCCGTCCGACGTGACCGCGCGGAGGCGTTCGCCCTTGGCCATCTCGACGACGTAGGTGGTGCCGTCCGGGCCGAAGTCCACGCCGAAGGGCTGGACCAGCTTCGCGCCGGCAGCCGGCCCGCCGTCCGGCCCGCTCCCGCCGGCGACGAGGACGAGCTTGTCCGCCCGGGCGGCGGGCGACAGGAGCAGGACGACGAGCAGCGCGCGGGCGTGAGGCATGACCGGCACCTCGGCAGGCGGGGGTGCCGGCTATCGTACCGGAAGCGACCGGGGCGGGGCTACCGCTTCGCCTCGTAGCGGTCCAGGTCGGCCTGCAGCCGCACCATCCCGGCCTCGCTCACGCGGATCAGCCCGCGGCGCGGGCGGTCCAGGTCCACGACCACCAGGAGGGTCGCCGACACCAGCACCACCAGGATCAGCCGGAGCGCCTTGAGCCGCTTCCGCCGCAGGCCCGAACTGTAGCCGGTCACCGCGACCGTCAGCGTCGCCACCAGGAGGAGAAGTTCGAGGATCGCTTCGGGGACGTGGTTCTCCATCGCCGCCTGCCGGCGGGTGTGGTCGTCGAGCAGGGCGTTGAGCGACTCGATGAAGTACCCCACCCTCACCTCGTTCGGGTCGCCGCGGGACGCCGCCACGGCCTCCGCCCAGAGCTGACCCTGCACCCGGTTCGTCCACTCCTCGGCCGCCCGGACGCGCCCGGCGTCGGCCCCGGCCTGGTAGTACTCGACCCGGGACGACAGGTACTCCCGGAGGAGCCGGGAGCAGGCCGCCGCGTGCGGGTCGGGGAGGAGTTGGGCGCGGAGGAACGCCGTCTGGAGGTCGTTCCCCTCGTCCGTCACCGCCTGCTTCCGGGCGTCGAACCGGCTGATCGCCATGGCGAACGCGAAGCCGAGGAGGAGGGCCAGCAGGCCGAGGAGCGCCCCCTCCACGGTGGCGACGTGCGAGTGAACCTCGGGGCCGGTGCGGTCGGCGAACCGGCACCCGTAGCGGTAGCCGACCTCCGCCCCGCCGTAGAGCAGGCCGATGGTGAGCAGGAAGAGGAACCACTGGCTCAGGCCGTAGAACGAGTCCCCGGGCATGAAGTCGTCTCGCGTGGGCCGGCGGGAGGGGTTGCCCCCGCGAGACAGGATACGACGGCCGGTCACTAGCGGGGGAAGGTGCCGCCCCCGTCGAGGAACCAGCGGTTGAGGACCACCCAGGCGGCGACGCCGCCCACCACGCCGGCGGCGACCGACAGAGCGATCACCGCCCCCAGACGCCAGCCGGCCAGCACCACCTGGCGCGGGCGGGTCGGCTTCGGGCGGCCCATCTTCCGGGGCGGCTTGGGGAGTCGGACTTCGATGGGGGTGGGCGGGGTGACCGGGTCGGCCGGGGCGACCGGCTCCGGGGCCGGCTCCGGGGGGGTGGCCGGGACCGGTTCGGCGGGGACCGGTACGACCGGGATGCGGGGGAAGCTGAGTCCCTCGCCGACGCTGCTCGGGGTCGCCGTCCGGGCCGTCGCCACGCTCCCGGTTTCGGCCGCGGCGCCTTCCATCGGGAGGCTCAGGTCGGCCAGCTGAACGGTCGCCGACCCGGGGGTGAACCGCGTCAGCGGTTCGAGCGCGGCCGCCAACTCGGTCGCGGTGGCGAACCGGTCGGCCGGCTTCTTCGCCAGCAGCCTGGCCACGATCCGGGCCAGCTCGTCGGGTACGTCCGGGCGGGCGGCCTGGAGCGGCGGCGGGGGGTCGAGCTGGTGCTTCAGGATCTTCTCGATCGGGCTGCCGACCGGGAACGGGGGCTTGCCGGTGAGGAGGAAGTAGAACGCCCCGCCGACGCTGTACAGGTCGGCCCGGTGGTCCACGAGGCTGGAGTTCTTGGCCTGCTCGGGGGCCATGTAGTCGGGCGTGCCGACCACCGTCCCGGCCCGCGTCAGGTCGGTCCCCGGCGGGCCGTCCTCGTCCAGCCCCACGGTGCGGACCAGTCCCATGTCGAGCAACTTCACCACCGCCGGCTCGGTCGAGCCCGGGTGGTGCCGCTCCCCGGCCACGAGGACGTTGCCGGGCTTGATGTCCCGGTGGATGAACCCGCTGGCGTGGGCGTGGGCCAGCCCCAGCGCCGCCTGGCGGACGTACTCGCACGCCTCCGGCACCGGGAGGAGCCCGTAGGTCCGCACCAGCCGGGCCAGGTCGATCCCGTCCACGAACTCCAGCGCCAGGTACACCTTCCCGTCCAGCTCCCCGGCCTCGAAGGCGGCGGCGACGTTCGGGTGCCGGAGGGCCAGGGCGGCCTTCACCTCCCGCTCGTACCGCCCGCGGACGACCGGGTTGTCGAGCAGGTGCGGGCGGATCACCTTGACCGCGGCGAGCCGCCCGGTCCGCACGTCGCGGGCCTTGAACACCTTCCCCATCCCGCCCTCGCCGAGCTTGTCCAGCACCACGAACGGGCCGATGAACAGGTCGGCCGTCCTGCCGTGGATGACCTTCCTCAGCTGGTACACGGGGACGAGGTCGCGGTCCACGAGGTGCCGGACGGCCGCGTTGGTGTCGGCGCCGAACGGGGCCAGCTCCCGGGCCAAGTGTTCCACCACGGCCGGCGGGAATAGCCCGCTGCCGCGGATGGCGTCGAGCAGGGACTCGGCGGTGGCGAGCGGCATTCCGGGGCCGACGGGGTCAAGGGCCGGCTGCATAGGGTGGGCGGATTACCCTGATTCTAGCTCGGAATCACGACCGGCAGGAAGGAATTTACGTCCCACGAATCTCGGTCAGGCCGTGGCCGCGACTCGACCGGCAAACCTGCCGCAGCCGGCCCCGCCTGCCGGACACGCCGGGTCGGGGGCGAACCGGCGCCGGCGGTCGCCTCCGTCCTGGAACCGGACGGTCCGACGGCCGATAATGGGGAGGCAGAAGCCGGGGCCGCCCCGGCGCCGTGGAGGCCCGCCATGACCGACCCCGCCAAGCCGACCCCCGAGCCGAAGCCGGAATACGGACAGGCCGACAGCATCCTGTTCCAGGCGTGGCTCGTACTGTTCCTGATGGTGATCTGCTTCGCCCTGGTGAACTACCTGATCTCGTACATGCCTCGCCCCGCCTGACACCGGGTCGGGGCTACCGCTGGTAACTCTGACGGAGTTTCGAGTGCGGAAGACCCACCCGGAACTCCGTCAGAGTTACCAGTAGGGGGATAACCGTTATCGCCTCCATCCCGGTCACGATCTCTCCCTCTGGAGGGCGCGGGAGTCTGGACGGAAGGTCAGCCGCGACGCCCTGGCCGCCGCACTGGCAATGAATGCTGGTGCGGCGGTCAGGGCGTCGCCGCACTTCTCCGCATACCGAATCTGGTCGAGCCGCACCAAGTCGGGGCGGCGTCCCGGGCCGGCTACAGAGCGTCACCCCAGCCTCTTCAACACGTCCACCGGGCTGATAACCCCGATCAGCACGCCCGCCTCGTCCGCCACAAACAGGTGGTGGACGTTTAGCGCCAGGAACTGCGACACCACCGCCCGCGCGGGGGTGTCGGCCTTCAGCGAGAAGACGGCGGGGGTCATCAGGCCGCGGACGGCGGTCCGGTCGGCCTCCAACCCCCGCGTCTGCCCGCGGGCGTGGACGAGTAGGTCGGTCTTGGTGACCACCCCGACCGGGTGACCGGCCGGGTCGATGACGACGGCCGCCCCGAACCCGCGGGCGGTGAGGAACGCGGCGGCGTCGGCGGCGGTGGCGGTGTCCGGCAGGGACACCGGCCCGGGGCTCATGAGGTCGGCGGCGGTGTCGGCCAGGAGGGTGACGGGGTCGGGCATGGGGCTCACGCGAGTCGGGGGGCGGGTGGGTTCACGCTCGCAGACCGGCCGGCGCGTGTCAAGCGGCGGGCGAATCCCGGTCGCGTCGCGGCCGGCGGCGAGGTAGAATGATCCATCATGTCGCCGGACGAGCAGCCCTTCCTCGACGCCATCCTCGCCCGCCCGGCCGACGACGGGCCGCGGCTCGTCTACGCCGACTTCCTCGCCGACACCGGCTCCGCCGCCGACACCGCCCGGGCCGACCTGATCCGCGTCCAGCTCGCTCTCGCCCGCCTCCCGGACGACCACCTCCGCCGCCCGCCCCTGGCCGCCCGCCAGGCCGACCTCCTCCGCCGCCACCAGACCGAGTGGACCGACCACCTCCGCGGGCTCATCGTCGGGGCCGACTTCCACCGCGGTCTCCCCGACTCGGTGTCCGTGACGGCCGAGGTGTTCGCCGCCCGCGGCGAGGAGCTCTTCGCCCGCACCCGCACCCCGGCCGGGCGGACGTACCTCCGCCGCATCCACGTCATCGAGCCGGCCCCGCTCCTCCACCGGCTGCTCGCCACCCCGGCCCTCGGCTGGGTCGAGGATCTGAGCCTGGCCTTCGGCGACCTCGGCAACGGCGGGGTGGGCCTCCTGGCCCGCTGCCCGCACCTGCGCCGGCTCCGCGGGCTCGACCTGTCGCTCAACGGCCTCGGCGACGCCGGGGTCCGCGAATTGGCGAGGTCCGCCGCGCTGGGCGGGCTTACCCGGCTGGCCCTGAACGACAACGAGCAGATCACCTGGGACGGGGTGGCCGCGCTCGCCGCCTCGCCGTTCTTCGCCGGGCTGACCGACCTCGACCTCGGCGGCAACGACGTGAACGACGCGGGCGTGGCGGCCCTGGCCGACAGCCGGTCGCTCACCCGCTTGTGCGGCCTGGGGCTAGCCCGCAACCACGTCGGTGACGCCGGGGTAAAGACCCTGGTGGCGTCCGGCCTGTTCCGCCGGATGGTGACCCGGGGCGGGCGGATCGACCTGCGGGAGAACGCGGTCGGCCCGGCCGGGGCGGAGGCACTGGCCGCGGCGCCGGAGTTCGCCCGCGTGACGGCCCTGAACCTGGACAAGAACTACCTCGGCGACCGCGGCGCGGTCGCGCTGGCGGCGTCGCCCGCCGCCACCGGCCTGCGGCGGCTCCAGCTGTCGCGCAACCAGGTCACCGACGCCGGCGCGTTCGCCATCGCCGAGTGTCTGGCCCGCGGGCTGCCGGCCCTGTGGGTGATCGAGCTGGCCGGGAATCGGCTGACATGGCGGGGCGTGAACGCCGTCCGCGACGCCGCGGCAGCCCGTAGCGCTGGGGCGGACGTGTCCGGGAACGTGACCGACACGCACGACGCCATCCCGGGCGGGACGACGCAAAAAGCCGGCGGCCCGCTGTCGCCGGCCGCCGGGAATCTGGACGAACTCCGCCGCCGGGTCACCTTCCCCGCGCGGCGGGACAGCTGACCGCTACCGCCCCCAGTGCTCGGCCGGGGCGCCGGGCTGCGTCCGCGGGTCGGGGCGGTGTGCGGGCGGGTGGTCGAGGTGGACCTGTTGATACCCGCCGGTGGCGGCGAAGTACAGGATCAGCAGCAGGAACCCGACGGCCAGCGCGGCCGGGATCGCGGCCGTGTACATGAGGGCCGTCTTCGCCCCGTACCGCCGCGCCGCCTCCAGCGGATCCCGGTCCGCCACGAAGTTCGGCCGGCCCTCCTTGTCCCACCACGCCTTCAGGGCGGTCAGGTTCTCCTTCAGCTTCGGCTCGACCGGCTTCCCCTCCTTCTCGTCCTTGGCGATCGTCTCCAGGTCGGACTCGAGGGTGGTCGGCTTGGCGTCCGGCTTGCGGCTCCCCTTGTCGTCGACCCCGCCCTTGTAGTCGTCGAACACCTTCAGCTTGGCGTTGTCGAGCCCGGCCACCGGCGGAGCCTGGTCCGGGGCCAGGGACGTGAGCAGCGGGAAGTCGGACGCGGTGGGCGCCTTGTACCGCTCGTAGGTCGCCGGCGACACGGCCTTGATCTTCTCGACGGCCAGGTAGTCCTGCTTGTAGCCGATCCCCGGGCTCCCCAGCAGCCCGGCGGCGAGCATCCCCGTGCCGCCGCTCAGCCCGAGGGCCAGCGCGCCGCCCTTCGGGAACCGCTCGGACACCACGCCGAGGAGCGTCGGCCAGTAGAACGTCTTGCCGATCCCGTACACGGTCACGGCGGCGACCCACGGCCACACCGTGTCGGTGAGCGGCGTCCCGAGCAGGTACAGCCCGGCCGTCCCGAGCAGGGCGCTGACGAACAGCAGCCCGATCGGGTTGATCTTGTGGACGATCGGCCCGGCGAAGAACCGCAGGGTGAACATCAGCAGGTTGGTCCAGATGAAGGCCATGAGGGCCGTGTTCTCGTCCGCCAGCACCCGCGCGGTGATGTTCGTGATCCAGCTGTCGGTCCCGAGCTCGACGTACCCCACCAGGGCGTGCATGACGTACAGGAAGAGGATGAGCAGGCTACCGATGGCGAACCGGGTGACCACCACGTACCCGAGCCAGACGGCGCCGGCGATCCCCCAGCCGACTTCCTGCGGGATCTTCACGTCGATCACCGAGCCGATCATCGGCAGGATCTGCGTGTTCAGGGTGAGCCCGAACAGCCCGACCGCGGCGGCGACGCCGATCAGCCCGACGGTCCCCATCTGGTCGGCCATCGACACGCCGGCGGAATCGGCCTCGGACCGCGGGAAGGGCCGGTTGAACATCATCAGGCCGTAGGCCAGGACCGGGACCAGGAACACGCCCAGCTTGTACTCCCAGCGGATCGTCTCGCCCGAGTGGTTGAACCCGAGGACGATCACCGCCCCGAGGATGAGCCCGAGCGGCCAGCCGGCGTGGAGGATGTTCAGCCAGTGCGTCTTGTTCCGCGGGAACAGCGTGGCGGTGAGCGGGTTGATGACCGCCTCACACGTCCCGTTGCCGAGGGCGAACAGCCACATCCCGAGGTTGAGGCAGGTGAAGGCCGCCCCCTTGCCGTAGGCGTTGTAGACCGGCGTGGCGGCGAAGGTGAGCGCGGCCGACGAGGCGTGGAAGAGGAACGCCACCAGCATCAACTTGCCGTACCCGAACCGGTCGGCCAGGAAGCTGAAGAAGATGATGGCCAGTCCGAAGCCCCACAACCCGCCCCCGTTGATGGTGCCGAGTTCGGCCTGGGTGAAGCCGAACTGCTCGCCCCAGTCCTTGACGATCACCCCCCGGACCGAGAACCCGATCCCGGCGGCGATGAGGGTGGCGAAGCTGGCCCAGAACAGGATCTTCTCGTTCAACCCCGGGGCGGCGCCCGGTCGGGGTGGGGACGTGCCGTTCACGAAGCGACTCCGTGGGAGGGGCGCGGGGGTCGCCCGCGGCAAGGTGGCGAGTCTAACAGCTGGTGTCGGAGAGTGTCTACGAAAAAGGCCGTTCCCGGGCGACGGAAACCGGTCCGGCGGCTCGGGTTTTAACCACCCACCCCGCCGCCCCCTCCCAGGCTCGGCCGGCGGGTTCTCCCGGTTGCGCCGGTTCCCCACCCGGCCCGTCTTGCGGCCGCGCCCGCACGGGGCGGAATGACTTCAGCCCCTTGCCCGGACGGCCGATGTACGGGGGGTGTCGCGGCGCGTTCCGGCCCGCGACCGGTCGGCGAGGGGCGCGGGTGCAACGCGAACTCAACGTGCTGGCTCTGTTCAAGGGTTCCGAGCGGTTCATCTTCGTCTACGACGACGACAGCCGGGACGCCCTGGTGGACGACATCCGCCACAAGGCTGCCGACCCGGCCGTTGCCCTCACGTGGTTCGACGCCGCGGTCCTCACCGACCGCGTGCGCAACCCGGCGGCGGCCGCGGCAGAGTTGGCGCCGCACCCCGACCTCGACTAGCTGTAACCTGCCGGGACGGCACGACGAGACGACCCGCACGGACGCGACACCCTTCGCCCGGGGCGGACGACATCTTGACCCTCGAAGCCGGCTTGGCCGAGTTCTTGACCCACCTCGCCCTCGAACGCAACGCCTCCGACAAGACGACCAAGTCCTACCGCGAGGATCTGACCCAGGCGCTGGAGTTCGCCCGCGAACGCCTGGGCAAGGGCTCGGTCGCCCCGGCCGACTGGACGACGCGCCTCCTGCGGGCGTTCGTCGCCTGGCTCCACGAGCAGCAGTACGCCAAATCCACCATCGCCCGCCGGCTGGCGGCGGTCCGGTCGTTCGGGAAGTTCCTGTGCCGGCAGGGGGTGCTCGCCCAGAACCCGGCCCTCGGCCTGCGCGGCCCGCGGCAGGAGAAGAAGCTCCCTCACTTTCTGACTGTGGCGGACGTGCAGAAGTTGCTCGCCGCGCCCGACCCCGCGGACTGGGCCGGTTCCCGGGATCGCGCCCTTCTTGAGACGGTCTACTCGGCCGGCCTGCGGGTGAGCGAACTGGTTGGGCTGGATGTGGCCGACGCCGACCTGAATGATGGCGTGGTCGTCGTCCGGGGGAAGGGGAAGAAGGAGCGGCTCGCGCTCCTCGGGCCGGCGGCGGTCGCGGCCCTCAACGCCTGGCTTCCGGAGCGGGGGGCTTTGTTGTCTCGGGTCGGGGCGGACTCCCCGGCGGTCTTCTTGAACAAGGACGGGGGTCGGCTGACGGCGCGGAGCGTCGGTCGGCTGCTCGCAGGGTACCTTCAGCTGGCCGGGCTCGACCCCCGGACCAGCCCGCACACCCTCCGGCACAGCTTCGCCACCCACCTGCTCGACGCGGGGGCGGACATCCGGGGGGTGCAGGAGCTGTTGGGGCACAAGAGCCTGAACACCACCCAGGTGTACACGCACGTGACCACCCAGCGGCTCCAGGAGAGCTACCGGAAGGCGCACCCGCGTTCGTAAAACGCCCGGCTCCACGCACCACGTCCGACACCCAGGGAACCCGTCATGCGTGCCCGTCCGGTCGCGGCCCCGGTCGCCTTATTCCTGCTCGTCGCCCTCCTCCCGCGGCCCGGCTACGCCCAGCCCCCCGCGGCCGGGATCACCTGGCGCAGCGACTACAACTCCGCCCGCAAGGAGGCGACCGACCGCGGCCTGCCGCTCCTGATCGTCGTCGGCACCGACGACTGCTTCTACTGCCGCAAGCTCGAAGCCAGCACCTTCCGCAGCCCCGCCGTCACCCAGCTGAGTGCGAGCGGGTTCGTCCCGCTCAAGGTGGACGCCCACCGCGAGCCCGCCCTGGCCAAGGCGCTGCGGGTGCAGGTGTACCCGACCACCGTGCTGGCCGGGGCCGACGGGAAGATCCACGCCTTCATTGAGGGTTACCTCGAACCGGATCGCTACGCCGAGCACATGCGCCGGGCGGTGACCGCGTCGGCGACCGCCGACTGGATGGCCCGGGACTTCAACGAGGCCGGGAAGGCGGTCGGGGCCGGCGACTACCCGCGGGCGGTGTCGCTACTGCGCGGCGTCGTGAAGGACGCCGGCGAGCGGCCGGTCGGGGCGAAGGCCCGTGAGGTGCTGGCAGGGATCGAGCAGCAGGCGGCCGGTCGGCTGGCGAAGGCTCGCGACCTGGAGCGGGGCGGCGCCGCCTCCGAGGCAATGGACGAACTCGCCGGCCTGATGCGGACGTTCTCCGGCACCCAGGCCGCGACCGACGCCGCCGGCATGCTCGCCGGCCTGGCCGACCGGCCCGAGACGCGCGAGCACCAGCGCACCCGGCTGAGCCGCGACCTGCTGGCGACCGCCCGCGACGACTTCCGCGCCGGCCGCTACCACGACTGCCTCCAGCGCTGCGACCAGCTCACGGTCGCGTTTGCCGACCGCCCCGAGGCCCGGGACGCGGCGACGCTGGCGGCGGAGGTCCGCGACAACCCGGACCGGCTGGCGACGGCCTGCGAGCAGATGAACGAGAAGACGGCGACGATGTACCTGACGCTGGCGGAGAGCTGGCAGCGCCGCGGCAACGCCCGCGAGGCGGCGGCGTGCCTCGACCGGGTGACGAAGCTCGTCCCCGGCACCCGCCAGGCGGAGCAGGCGCAGGTCCGGCTGGCCGCCATCCAGGGCCGCGAGCCGGCGACTGCGGCGGGCTTCCAGCGGCCGTGACGTGATGACCGACTTCTCTGACCGGCGGGCGGCGAACCCTCTTGTGGGTTCGCGGCCCGCCGGTGTTTCTGCTGGTGTGGGTCTATAGGCTTTCCGGAACCCGTGGTACGCGGCCCGCCCCCTCACCCCGCGTGCTTCGCCGCGACCCTCTCCCCCGAGGGGAGAGGGTGGGAGGCAATCGGCACCGGGACCGGTGGTCGCGCTCCCCTGGTAGGAACGAGCGCAGTGGGCCGGGTACGCCAGACCCTCTCCCCCGAAGGGAGAGGGTCGCGGCGAAGCACGCGGGGTGAGGGGTTAACCACCTACGGAATTGAACCAGGACGGATACCCAGCCGGTAGGTCGGTCTGCGGTTAGCCGGCCCGGGGGACGCCATGACCAACTTCCTCGGCGGCATGACCGCCACCATCCTGGCCGGGGGTCTCGGCACCCGCCTTCGGTCGGTCGTTGCCGACCGGCCGAAGGTGCTTGCCGAGGTCGCCGGCCGGCCGTTCCTCGCCCACCTCCTCGACCAACTCTATACCGCCGGCGCCGGGGATGTCGTCCTGCTCACCGGGCACGGGGCCGATCAGGTTCGGGAGGCGTTCGGCACCGACTACCGCGGCATGACACTCCGCTACTCCGTGGAGCCCGCCCCCCTCGGCACCGGTGGCGCCGTCCGCCACGCGGCCGAGTTGTTCACCGGCGACGCCGTTCTGCTGATGAACGGCGACTCCTTTTGCTCGATCGATCTGGGCGGGCTCGTGGCGACCGCGCGCACCGCGGGCCAGGTCGGTGTAGCTCTGGCGTGGGTGGAAGACGTGGGCCGCTACGGGGCCGTCGAGGTGGGGCCGGCCGGCAAGGTCGCCGGGTTCACCGAGAAGGGTGGGACGGATCCCGGCTGGATCAATGCCGGCATCTACCTGATCCCGCGGGCCCAGTTGGGCGACATCCCGGCCGGGCGGGCGGTGTCGCTGGAGCGGGAGGTGCTGCCGCGGTGGGTGGAGACGCCCGGCATCCGCGGCGTGCCGGGCAAGCGGTTCATCGACATCGGCACGCCCGAGTCGTTCGCCGCCGCGGACGACTTCTTCGCCGCCCCGGGTCGGGGTTGACCGCCGTTCCGCGGCCGGGGTACGCTCCCCACCCAACCGCGGGGCGGGCGATGCTGGACGACGTGGACCTCCTGGTGTGCGGGGCCGGCCCGGCCGGGTGCGTGGTCGCCGAGCGGGCCGCGACCGTCCTCGGCTGGAAGGTGCTGGTGGTCGACCAGCGCCCGCACCTCGCCGGGAACTGCCACGACTCGACGCACCCGTCGGGCGTGCTGGTCCACAACTACGGCCCCCACTACTTCCGCACCAACGACGAGTCCCTCGTCGAGTACCTCTCCGCGTTCACCGACTGGGTTCCGGCGAACTACGAGGTCCGCAGCTACGTCCGCGGGCAGCTCTTCCCCTTCCCGATCAACCTCACCACGCTCGAAGCCTTCTTCGGCCGGCCGCTCACGGCCGAGGCCGCGGCCGAGCTGTTGGCCCAGAAGCGGTGCGAGATCCCGAACCCGGCCAACTCCGAGGAACAGGTGCTGGGGAAGGTCGGGCCGGAGTTGTACGAGGCGTTCTACCGCAACTACACGGCGAAGCAGTGGGGCGTGGGCGCCGCGCAACTCGACCCCGGCGTGTGCGGGCGCATCCCGGTCCGACTCAACCGCGACCCCCGCTACGTGGACCACACGTTCCAGCAGATGCCGGCCCGCGGCTTCACCGCCCTGTTCCGGAGTATGCTCAAGAGCCGGCGCATCCGCGTGCTGCTCGGCTGCCGCTACGCCGAGGTGCGGGGACTCATCCGGCCGCGGCGGGCGACCGTGTACACCGGCCCGGTCGACGAGTACTTCGGCCACCGCCTCGGCCGGCTGCCGTACCGGTCGCTGCGGTTCGACTTCGCCGCCCGCGAGGTCGAGTACGCCCAGCCGTGCGTGCAGATCAACTACCCGAACGACTTCACCTTCACCCGGTCGGTGGAGATCAAGCACGTCACCGGCCAGCGGCACGCGCACACCGTCGTCAGCTACGAGACGCCGACCGCGGCGGGCGACCCGTTCTACCCGATCCTCAACGCCGCGAACCGCACCCTCTACCAGCGCTACGCGGCCCTCGCCGAGCAGGAGCGGCGGGCGCGGCACGTGTACTTCTGCGGGCGGCTCGCCCAGTACCGGTACTTCAACACCGACGAGGTGATTCAGGAGGCGCTGCGGTGCTTCAGCCAGCTGAGGGCGGAGCGGGGGGCCGTCGGGCGGTCGGCGTCGTCGCCGACCCGGGTCGCCTGACCGGCCCCGACTTCCCCGCCGACCGGCCGGTGTGCCTCCTCCTGACCGGCCCCGGGTCGCTCCCGATCCCGCCCGGGGTTCAGCTACGACTGGTCGACCCGGCCGACGCGCCGACCCCCGCGGTCAAGAACCTCTACGAGCCGTCGGTCGCGGACGAGTCCGACCGCGTCCGCTGGTCCCTCCAATCCCTCGACCGCGAGTTCCGCTTCGAGCGGATCGAGTTCCCGTCTCACGGCGGGCTCGGGTTTCGCGCCGTGCAGGCCAAGCGGGCTGGACTGGCGTTCACCGACACCAAGCTGGTCGTCCGCTTCGACGGAGCCAGCCAGCTGGGCCGCGAGGCTAAGCAGCGCTGGCCGGGAACTCTCGACGACCTCGAACGCGACTTCATGGAGAAGTTCGCCTTCGAGAACGCCGACGAGGTCATCGACCCCGACGGCGCCGCGGCCGCGCTCAGCTGGCGCTGGACTGCGCCGCCGGACGTCCCGGCACCGGCCACGCCGCTCGTGACCATCGGCATCGCCCACTACAACCTCGGCGCCCACCTGCCGGCCACGCTCGACTCGGTTGCGGCCCAGACCTACCCGGCCCTGGACGTCGTCGTCATCGACGACGGCTCCACCGACGCCGCCTCGCGGGCCGTCTTCGACCGCATGGAGCGCGACCACCCGTCGTTCCGCTTCGTGCGGCAGATGAACGCCGGCATCGGCGCCACGCGGAACCGCTGCCTCGAACTGGCCTGCGGCGAATTCTTCCTGCCGATGGACGCCGACAACGTTGCCCGGCCGGACATGGTCGAGGCGTTTGTGACGGGCCTCCGCCGGAACCCGCAGTTCGCTGCGATGTCGTGCTACTTCCTGGCGTTCGACGAGAAGTACCCGGCTCCCGGGCGCGACTTCCTGTTCGCGCTCCGCCCGGTCGGCGGGCCGCATGCGATGGCCTCGATCCGCAACGTCTACGGCGACGCCAACTCGGTCTTCCGCACCGAGGCGTTCCGCGCCGCCGGCGGGTACGGCACCGACCGCGGCACGTCGTGCGAGGACTGGGAGGCGTTCGTGAAGCTCGTCCAGGCGGGCGGGCGGGTCGGCGTCGTGCCGGACCACCTGTTCTACTACCGCCACCGGGCCGGCGGGTTTTCGCGGGTCACCAACTGGTACACCAACCACCAGCGCGTGCTGCGGCAGTTCGCCCGGGCCGACCACCTCCCGCCCGGCGAGGCCCGGGTGCTGTGGACGGCCCTGCTCGGGTTCCAACAAGAGGCCGCCCGCCTCGCCGACGAGCGGCGTGCGTGGCGCTACCGCGTCGCCGACGGGATTCACGGCGTGCTGCGCCGACTGATCCCGACCCGGCCGTCGTAGGTAGGTCGGGTCGCGTCTGCGCGGCCCGACCTACCTACGACGGCCCGTCACGCCGCGTTCTTGAACAGCCCCCGGCCCTCCATCCGGTAGCCCTTGAGCAGCTCGCGGATGCCGTCGTCGAGCGACCGCGTGGCCTCGAACCCGGCCGCCTTCAGCCGGGCGCTCGACACCACGTAGTTCCGCTTGTCCGGGTCTTGGCCGATCGGGGCGAAGTGGAGGTAGAAGTTCGGCACGTGCCGCTGCACCGCCCGGGCCAGTTCCTCCTTCGACAGGTTCGCCGAGTCCAGCCCCAGGTTGTACACCCGCCCCGCGAGCCGGCCGACGTTGCCGAGCGCGAACCGCATCGCGTCCGCCACGTCGCGGACGTGGACGAAGTTCCGCTTGAAGTCCTTCTCGAAGAGGACCAGATACCCGTCCGTGACGGCGGCGTGGACGAAGTGGTTGACGAGCAGGTCGAGCCGCATCCGCGGCGACATGCCGAACACGGTGGCGAGCCGGAACGCCACGGCGTTCGGCGACCCGAGCAGCTCGTGCTCGGCGTCCACCTTCGTGCGGCCGTACAGCGAGATCGGCTCCAGCGGCGTCTCCTCGGTGCAGAACGCCGCGCCGGTCGTGGCCCCGTAGCCGCTGTTCGTGTTCGGGAAGACCACCGACTGGCTCGGGCTGCGGAGGCGGTTGAGCAGCCTCACCGCGTCCAGGTTCACCGAGGTCGCCAGGGCCGGGTCGCGGTCGCAGGCCGAGGCTCCCACGATCCCCGCCAAGTGGACCACCGCGTCGGCGGACTTCAGCGCGGCACGCACGGTCGGCTCGTCGCGCACGTCGCCCTTCACGAAGTCGAAGCCGGGGTTGGCGCACAGGTGGAACAGCCCCTGCTGGCCGAGGCCGTACATGAGGTTGTCGAGCGCGGTGACGTGGTAGCCGGCCGCGAGGAGGTGTTCGCACAGGATGCTGCCGAGGTAGCCGAGCCCCCCGGTCACGAGTACACGTTCGGCCATCGGGCGCGGGCTCCGCGGGGAAGGTCTGGCGGTCACGGGAAGGTCGGCAGTGTAGGCCGGCGGCGGCCGACCTCGCAAGCCCGGTCCGGGTTGACCCCCGCCGACCGGGCGGGGTACAACTGCCCCATGCTCGTCCGGACACCGACCCTCTCGCTCATCGTCCCCACCCGGGGCCGGCCGGGGTCGCTCCGCCGCTTCCTCCGCAGCGTCGCCGCCACCGCCGCCCGCCCGACCCGCCTCGAAGTCGTGCTGGTCGTGGACGCCGACGACCCCGCGAGCCACGGGACGACGTACCCCGGCCTCCAGGTGCGAACCGCGGTCGGCCCGCCGGGGCGGACGATGGGTGAACTCAACCGGGCCGGAGCGGCCGCGGCCCGCGGCGAGTACCTGATGCTGCTCAACGACGACGTGGTCGTCCGCACCCGCGGGTGGGACGATGCCGTCCTCGCCGCCGCCGCCCACTTCCCGGACCGGCTCGGGCTCGTCCACGTCAACGACACGCTCGTGCGCGACCACCTGTGCGTGTTCCCGCTGGTGTCGCGGCGCTTCTGCGAGCTGGCCGGCGGCCTCTGCCCGGCCGACTACCAGCGCTACCGCATCGACGACCACGTCGAGGACGTGTTCAACCGCCTGGCCGCCCTGACCGGACCGCGGACGGTGTACCTGCCGGAGGTGGTGTTCGAGCACCGGAACGCGGTCCTCCACCCGACCGCCGGGCGGGTGTACGAGGCCGACCCGGCGGTCCTGGCCGCGGACGCCCCGCGGTTCGACGCCCACGCGGCGGGCCGCGACGCGGCGGTGTCCCGGCTCTACCACGAGGCGACCGGGCGCGGGGTCGCGGCGGCGGAGCTGCGCGCGCTGCCGGACGCCTTCGCCCTGCGGGTGTCGGGCCGACAGGTCGTGGTGCGGGGCGGGTGGTGGGACCGGGTGTGGGCCGACGGGACGGCCGCGCTCGACCGGCTCCGCCGGCGGGTGCGCGACCGCTACCGGCGGGACGGGGCGACGGGGCTGGTGCGGGTGGTGGGGCGGAAGGTGGGACTGGCCGGCTGACGGCGGGCGCGGCCCGACCGGCCGGGCGACGTCACATCGCCCCGGTCGGGGTCCAGTCGCTCGACGGCGAGCGCGGGGACGCGGGCAGGACCGGCACCTCGGACGAGTCGGTCACGGCGGCGCGCTCGATCCCCTTCTTCTTGATCTTCGTGTGCAGCGTGTCGCGGCTCATCCCGAGCAGCTTGGCTGCGTGGCTCACGTTCCCGCCGGTCTGCTTCAGCGCCCGGCGGATGGCCCACGTCTCGATCTCGTCCATGTCCAGGCTCGGCGGCAGGTCGGCCGCGACCGCGGCCGCCGACGTCAGCTCGGACACCCCGCCCAGGGGGATCGCGTCGGCGTCGAGCTGGTCGGCCTCGCTCATCACCGCCGCACTCTCCAGCACCGCCCTCAGCTGGCGCACGTTCCCCGGCCACGTGTAGGCCTGGAGCTTCCGCATGGCGGCGGGGGTGAGGCGGAAGTTCCGCCGGCACTCGGCCGACACCCGGGCCAGGAAGAACCCGGCCAGCTCGGGCACGTCCTCCGGGTGCTCCCGGAGCGGCGGCACCTTGATCTGGATCACCTTCAGCCGGTAGCACAGGTCCTGGCGGAACCGCCCGGCCTTCACCTCCTTCTCCAGGTCGCGGTGCGTCGCCGCCACGATCCGCACGTCCACCTTCAGCTCGCCCGTGGACCCGACCGGGCGGAACGCCTTCCCCTCGATCACCCGCAGGAGCTTGGCCTGGCACTCCAGGGAGAGTTCCCCGACCTCGTCGAGGAACAGCGTCCCCTCGTCCGCCTGCTGGAACAGCCCGGGGTGGTCGCGGTCGGCCCCGCTGAACGCCCCCTTCTTGTAGCCGAACAGCTCGGCCTCCAGCAGCGTCGGGGCGATGGCCGCGCAGTTGACCACCACCAGCGGCCCGCCGGCCCGCCGGCTGTTCCGGTGGATGGCCAGGGCCACGAGCTCCTTGCCGCTGCCGCTCTCGCCCTGCACCAGCACCGTGTACGACTGCGGGGCGGCCCGGAAGATCTGCTGCCGCAGGGTGATGACCGGGGTGCTCTCGCCGATGATCTCGTCGGCCGCCGGGGTGTGGGTGCGGAGCCGGCTGTTCTCGGCCTCCAGGGTGCGCCGCTGGCGGTGGATCTCCAGCCCGTGCGACAGGTAGCCGGCGATGGCCTCGATGAACCGCACGTCGCGCTCCACGAACGCCCGGCCGGACCGGTACACGTGGAGGGCGGCGAACGACTCCCCGCTCGCCTTGAGCGGGATGCAGATGGCGTCGGCGAACGACGACAGGCTGTCGGTCGGGGGGTGGGCGGCGGTGAGGGCGGGGAACAGCCAGACCGTCTTCCCGGTCTGGTACGCCTGCTGGGTGAGCCGGCGGCTCAGCGGCACGTCCACCGCGGCCGTCTCGGGCATCACCAGCTTGGGCGTCGGGTCGTCCTGGTCGAGGCTCAGGTAGCCGGTGAGCCGGGCCGTGGTCTGGTTCAGGATCGACCGGAGGGCCAGGGCGATCAGGTCGTGCGGGGTCTTGGCCTCGACCGCCCCGGTCATGAACTTGCACAGGGCGGTGAGCTCGTCCATCCGCAGCCGGTTGGCCGACTCCTCCGTCGGCGGGTCGCCGGGGAGGGCGCGCTCGCCGGGCAGCTCGTGGACCTTCGTGGACCCGTGGTAGTTCCCGGCCGTGGTGCGGGCCGGGAGCGGGATGGTCGGCGGGGCCGCCGGCTTGATGCTGACCGGCTTCGGCCCGACGCAGAAGCGCAGGACCACCTCGCCGATCTTGATGACCTTGCCGTCGGCCAGTTCGACCGCGCCGGTGATCCGCCCGCCGTCCACCCGGGTGCCGTTGAGGCCGAAGTCGCGGACGTGCCAGCGGCCGTCCTCGAAGTACACCTTGGCGTGCAGCCGGGACGCGAGCTCGTCCCGCAGCACGAGGGTGTTGTCGCGGCTCCGCCCGAGGGTGACGGTCTGGCCGGGGGAGAGGTCGATCGAGGCGGGCAGGCAGTCGCCGGCCTCGGCGGTCAGTCGCGCGCGCATACGCCGGTTGCTCCAAACCGGGCTCCCCGCCGGGCCGACGGGTAACCCCAGGCGGCCGCACTCCTGGCGGCCGAGCGGACCTAAACTTGCTCGATTCTTAGCACGCGGAAATCCCGGGGGGCGACTCAATTAGGGGTTACCGGGCGGGGACCGGGAGGTAGATTACCTCTTTCCCGCGACATTTCGGGGCGTACTCCGAAGACGAGAGTTGCCCCCATTCCGATGGGCTAAAAATCATGCAACACCGCATCGAGGGCCGGGCTTACGTCCTGGGCGACAATATCGACACGGACCAGATCATCCCCGCCCAGTACCTCACCTACAACCCGGCGATCCCGGCCGAGTACCGGATGTTCGGGAAGTACGCCCTCAGCGGTGTGCCGGACGACGCGGCCGGCCTGCCCAAGGGGCACATCCCGTTCCACCCGCCGGGCGGGGACGAGTTCGTCACACCGTACAAGATCATCATAGGCGGAAAGAACTTCGGGTGCGGGTCCAGCCGGGAGCACGCCCCGATCGCCCTGGCCGCCGCAGGGATTACGGCCGTCGTCGCGGAGTTCTATGCCCGGATTTTCTACCGGAACTCGGTCAACGGCGGCTACCTGATCCCGGTCGAGACGAAGGCCCGGCTCATCGATCAGGTCTGCACCGGCGACGAGCTGGTGATTGACCTGACCACCAGCAAGTTGACCAACAAGACCACCGGCGACGCCTGGGATCTCCTGCCCCTGGGCGAGGTGGCCCCGATCATCGAAGCCGGGGGCATCTTCAGCTACGCGGAAAAGGTCGGGATGCTGCAGAAACAGTAGGCGGGAACAGGCCGCCCGGGGCGTTGCCCCGGGCTATCGAATCCCAGGCCGTCGGCCTGAAACCCGGCGGCCCCTCTTCAGCCCGAAGGGCTGGGACACCATAGCCCGGGGCAACGCCCCGGGCTATGGTGTCCCCACCACGTCGTCCCACTTCGGACTTCGGGCCTCTGTTACCCGCCTACCGCCCCGGCGCAGCCGGGCGGACGAACATCATTCGCCGGGACGGGTCTTCGACGATGCCGGTGTTCACCGAGGCGCGTTCCAGCTGAAGGTCCATCTCGAACCGCGGCTCCTCCCAGCGCAGGACGATGTGCGTCGGGTACTGGCCCGCCAGCGGCTCGCCCCGGTCGTTCTGCCCGACCCGGAACGTCTGGGCCGAGCGGATCTCGGCCGTGGCGATCACCTTCTTCTGGTCCCGGCCGTCCCGCAGGACGTGCCGCTTCACCTGCGACCGCGTGCCGGTGGCCCCGACCGCGTCGATCACGATCTCCTTGCGGACCGGCACCCCCGCGGGGCCGGGCGCCGTCCAGCCCAGCGTGTACGTCTGCTCCCGGTCGTTCGCCACCACGTCGTAGGCGTTGCCGGGTTCGAGCCGGGTCATGCCCAGCGCCTGCAACACCCAGTCGGGCTCGAAGGGGAGGCCGTTGGGCATCTGGACCCGGCCCCTCTCGAAGTCGGCGTGCGAGGCCGCGATGACCAGGGGTTGTTCGTTGGGGACGGTCACGTGCGCCCAGAACTGCTCCGGGTTGGAGCCCATGTCCATCGAGGCTCCGCCGAACTTCATGCCGCACTTCATGCGGAAGTACCGGGGCTGGGCCGCCGCCATGCTGCCGTCCATCGTGACCGGGAAGGGGAGATCCTTGCCGGACACGCGCATCCGCACGTCGCCGTACTCGACCGACTTGAGGCGGGCCGACCGGTCGTTCAGGAACGTGACGAAGTCACCGGCCGGCCTCTGGTGGTCGAGCTTCCCGGTCGGGCGGCCCAGCCCCTGCTGGTCCCGCCACTCGCGCATCCAGTTGCACCCGACGGCCGGGCTCAGGACCGCCGCGGCGACCAGGAGTCGGAGATCGCGCATCCGCATGGGCCGCTCCTGTCGGTCGGTCGGTGTTGTCGGTTGGGAGTGGTCGGTTGTCAGTCAGTAGTTTTCAGCCAGAGCTGTCTGGCGGACCGCGATACCGACTGCGCACTGAACACCGCTCGCCGATAACCAACAGCCAACTGACAACTCCCAACTCCTACTGCCACCCCAGCACGCGGAACACTTCGGCCTGCACCGTCACGACCTGCTCGTCGGTCAGATGGGGGTCCGTCACCTGGTGGACCGCCCCGCCGCGGGCGTCCCGGACCAGGAGCACGTCGCCCCCGGCCGGGTCGCGGATCACGTCCTCGAACTTGAACCGCTTCCGCCGCATCAGCAGCAGGGCCGCCACGTAGCGGAAGTTCAGCCCGTCCGGGTCGGCGGTGCCGGTGAGGCGGTCGAACCCGTCGAGCAGCACCTCGTCGTTGACGACCGGCCGGCGGGGCTTGTCCGCGGCGGCGGGCACCTTCCCGGCCCAGTAGGCGACGTGCCCCGCGGGCGGGCCGGTCCAGGCGTCGGCGGCGGTGTCGGTGCGGACGAGCCGCCCGCCCTGTTCGCGGAGGACGGCGAAGAACCGGTCGCCGGGCTTCAACTCCCGCCCGGTGACGGCGCACGTCCGGGCCGGCCCCTGGATGTCGTACTCGGTCATCTCCCGCCCCATCGTACCGCAGGGTGGTCGTACCCGGCGGTGGTGGTGGTCACTCCCGCCGCCCCGTCGGGGGGCCGGCCGGGGAAGCTGTAGCGGTCGGGGGGGACAGGACGGCGTCGAGCTGCTCCCGCAGGAGGTAGCCCGTCTCCGCCCCGACCCCGGTGAACACCCACCGCACCACCCCGTCGCCGTCGATCAGCACGAAGCGCGGGATGGTTTCGACGGCGTAGGGCCGCAGCGCCGCCGTCCCGTCGTAGACGGGGACGGTGAGCCGCCGGCGCTCCCGGTCCTTTTCCGCGAGGGCGGGGTCGGCGAACACCGCCAGCGGCGCGACGGCGACCCGGCCGGGGTAGCGCTTGGCCAGGGCGTCGGCGACCGCGAGCGAGAGTTCCGCGGTCTGCTGCCCGGGCATGAAGAAGACCAGCACGGCCGGCTTCCCCCGGGCGGCCGACAGGCGGAAGTCGCCGGCCCGGAAGTCCGGGGCCGGCCGGCCGACCTCGCCCCGCGTGGCCGGGGCGGCGGCCCCGGCCGGGGCGACGACCGGCGCCACCTCGCCGCGGCGGGCGGCGTCGAGCCGCCGGCGGACGGCCTGCACCGCCTCGCGGTACGCGCTGCCGGGGGCGGAGTCGGCCAGGTACTCGTCGAGCCGGGTGAGCCGGGCGGCGAACGGCTGCGGCCCGAGCCGGGCGGCGTCGCGGGTGAGCAGGTCGGCCTCGGTCCCGGCCGCGTAGGCGGTCTCGACGTCGGCCCGGGAGCGGGAGTAGGTCTGGCCGATGAGGCGGGTGTGGGTGCGGAGGTCGTAGCGCACCTCGACCACGGCCGCGGCCCGGGGTTCGATGCCGTCGCGGTGGTGGATCACCCGGTGGACGCGGCGGGCCACCCCGTCCCCCGTGGAGACCCACACGGACTCGGCCCGCTCCCAGGAGGTCGTCCCGCCCTGGGGGTGGTCCCACGTCGCCGACTTCTGCCCGCCGCGCAACTCCGTACACTGCTCGCCGCCGGCGAAGTCGGTTCCGCCGGTCCGCCACGCCACGTCCGGCCGCCCGGGCTCGGTCGCGGCCCACGCCGCCTCGTCCGGGCGGCCGCGGGGCGGGAACGGGCCGAACTCGAACGGCGCGAAGGTGTCGAGCGGGGGCGCCGGGAGGGCGCGGGTCGGCGTGTCCGGGGCGAGCCGGAGGGGGGCCGGGCCGGGCGGGAGCAACAGCTGGGTGGTGCCGTTCTCGTGGACGCGGACGAGGTCGAGCCGGGCGGCCGGGGGGCCGTCGTCGGGCGCATCGGCCCGGCGGAGGAGGGTCAGGACGGCCACGTCCGCCCGGCCGGGGAGCTTCTCCAGCACGAGGACGCGGACTTCCAACTCGTGTTCGCGGCGGAAGCGGACGCCGGGGCGGTCGATCGACTCGCTGACCCGGCCGGCGTAGACGTACTCCGCCCCCCGGTCCAGGGTCGGGCCGGGGGCGGCGGGGGCGAGCAGGCCGAGGGCGAGGAGTCCGGTCAGCACGGGCGTCTCCGTCCGGGGCGGTCCCGGGCGGCGGACGATATACCCGCCCCGCCGGCGGACGCAAGCACAGTCGGCAGGCGGGGCAAACGGGGCAGGGGGGGCGGCAGACCGGGTCGGGGGGCTGACGGGCGCCCGCGGGTCGGTTACGGCAGCATGATGTCCCGCAGCTCGAACGGGACGCGGAACTCGACGGGCGTGGACGCGGCGTGCAGTTCGAGTGCCCAGCCCCGGCCGGCCGGGGTGAGCCCTTTGGCCCGGTCCTCCTTGAAGTAGTACGTCGCCAACACCTGCCGCCCGGACACGTTCACGTCCTTGCTATCCGGTTCAAACGTCTTCCCGCCCGGGGCGACCAGCACCACCCGGTTCGCGGTCGTGAGCGCGGGCGCCTCGAAGCTCTGGAACTCCGGGAGCGTCGGGGGGTACGTCAGCTCGACCGCGGCCTCCCAGGTGTCGTCCTCCTTCTTCCAGGACGTCAACACCGCCTCGACCTTCTCGGACACGAGTCTCTGTTCCTTCGCCGGTGTGGCATCGAACCGGAAGGGGAGCAGCTTCTCGCTCGCGGTGACCGCGAACGACCCCTTCAGCACGCCGATCCGCTTGGCCTCCCGGGTCACGCCGTCGAGCTTCATCGCCGCCGGGTGGTGGGCTCCGCTCGGCTGCGTTCTCGAGCCCGCGGGCTGCGGCCGGAGCGAGACCCCGCGGTCGTCGGCGGCGTGCGTCACGTGGGGGTAGGCGTCGATGAGGAAGACGGGGTAGCGCGGCTCCCAGTAGACGTCCAGCTGGACTTCGTGGACGGTGAACCCCTCGGCGAGCAGCGCCCGCCCCACCACCTGCCGGGCCACGACGCGGAACGGCCCGGCCGTGGACACGACCTCCCGGCTCGCCCCCTTCGGCACGAGCTCGACCGCCCGGCCGGCGTCGCGGACGGCGACCCGCAGGCCGGCGCCGGCGGCGAGGCGGTCGAGCGCGTCCCAGAACGGCACGTCCTTCACCGGGGCGCACACCTTCCCCGCGAACTCGGGCGGGACGGTGATCGCCGGCGCCCCGGGGAGGCGGCCCCACTCGGCCGCCGCGGCGCCGACGGTCGCCTTCCCGGGATCGACCGACACCCGCCACGCCGGGAACGGGACGCCCGGTGCCCCGCCGGGCTGCGCGGAAACGGCGGCAACAATGCCGAGCAGGGCGACGATAACCCCGATACGCATGGGTGTGCTCGCGGGTGTCGGGCCGGGGGGCGGGCGCGTGGACGCGGCCGGCCCCCGCACCTATCGTAATGGTGGAACGCAAGTTGAACACCCGCGACCGCCGCCCGTAGAAACCGCCGCCCCCGACCGGACCCGCCCTCCTCCCGCTGGGGCGGCGCCGGGCAACCTCCCGGTACCCCGAGGTTCCCGCGATGCTCGTGACCCCCGACGCACTGGCCCGCCGCGACGGCCACCTGCCGGAGGACATCGACCCGCAAGAAACGTCGGAGTGGATCGAGTCGATGGAGGCGGTCCTGCGCCTCGGCGGGGCCGACCGGGCGCAGTTCCTCCTGGGCGCCCTCATCGCCCAGGTGGCCAAGTCCGCCCCCGGCCGGATGAGCGTCGGCGTCACCACCCCCTACGTCAACACCATCCCGGCCGAGGAGCAGCCCGACTTCCCCGGCGACCGCGCCCTGGAGCGCCGGATCAAGTCGATCGTCCGCTGGAACGCGATGGCGATGGTGGTGAAGGCGAACAAGACCACCAACGTCGGCGGGCACATCGCCACCTTCGCCAGCGCCGCCACCCTGTACGAGATCGGCTGGAACCACTTCTTCCGCGGCCGCACCGACACCCACCCCGGCGACGTGGTCTTCTACCAGGGGCACGCCAGCCCCGGGATGTACTCGCGGGCGTTCGTCGAGGGCCGGCTGGACGAGGCCAAGCTGAACAACTTCCGCCAGGAGCTCCAGCCCGGCGGCGGGCTGTCGAGCTACCCGCACCCCTGGCTGATGCCGGACTTCTGGCAGTACCCGACGGTGTCGATGGGGCTCGGCCCCATCATGAGCATCTACCACGCCCGGTTCAACCGCTACCTCCGCGACCGCGGCCTCGCCAAGACCGACAGCGTCCGCGTCTGGGCCTACCTCGGCGACGGCGAGTGCGACGAGCCGGAGTCGCTCGGCGCCATCGGCCAGGCCGGGCGCGAGAGGCTCGACAACCTGACCTGGGTCATCAACTGCAACCTCCAGCGGCTCGACGGCCCGGTCCGCGGCAACGGGAAGATCATCCAGGAGCTCGAAGGCATCTTCCGCGGGGCCGGGTGGAACGTCATCAAGGTGATCTGGGGCAGCGGCTGGGACACGCTGCTCCGGGCCGACCACACCGGGGCGCTCCAGCGCCGCATGATGGAGGTGGTGGACGGCGAGTACCAGGAGTACGTGGCCAAGGGCGGCGCCTTCATCCGCGAGCACTTCTTCAACACGCCCGAGCTCAAGGCGCTCGTCGAGCACCTCTCCGACGAGCAGATCGGCGGCCTGAAGCGCGGCGGGCACGACCCGCTCAAGGTCTACGCGGCGTACAAGGCGGCGGTCGAGCACAAGGGGCAGCCGACGGTCATCCTGGTGAAGACGGTGAAGGGCTACGGCATCCCCGGGGCGGAGGGGATGAACACCGCCCACCAGGCCAAGAAGCTGACGGTGAAGCTCGAAGCCGGCGACAACGACCTGGCCCCGGCGGACAAGGAGAAGCGGGTCTTCGCCACCGCCCTCAAGCAGTTCCGCGACCGGTTCAACCTACCGCTCTCGGACGAGCAGTGTCAGTCCGGGGTGTTCTACCGGCCGGGGCCGGACTCCCCCGAGGTCCGCTACATCCAGGACCGCCGCCGGGTGCTGGGCGGGTTCAACCCGACCCGCAACAACACCTTCACGCCGTGCCTGCCGCCCGACCCGAAGGCGTTCGAGCGCGTTCTTGCCGGTTCCCAGGCCGGGAAGGGGCAGTCCACGACCCTGGCCTGGGTCACCCTGATGCAGCAGGTGATGAAGGACGCGAACGTCGGCAGGCTGATCGTGCCGATCGTGCCCGACGAGGGGCAGACGTTCGGGATGCCGCCGATGTACAAGTCGTTCGGCATCTACTCGTCGGTCGGGCAGGCGTACAACCCGGTCGACAAGGGGTCGCTCACCGAGTACCGCGAGAGCACGACCGGGCAGATCCTCCAGGAGGGGATCAACGAGGCCGGGGCGATGGCCAGCTTCATCGCCGCCGGGACCGCGTACAGCACCCACGCGGTCAACACGATCCCGTTCTACATCTACTACTCGATGTTCGGCTTCCAGCGGGTCGGCGACCTCGTCTGGGCCGCCGCCGACAGCCGGTGCCGCGGCTTCCTGATGGGGGCCACCGCCGGCCGGACCACGCTCAACGGCGAGGGGCTCCAGCACGAGGACGGCCACAGCCACCTCGCCGCCCTCACCGTCCCCAGCTGTCGCGCCTACGACCCGGCCTTCGGGTACGAGCTGGCCGTGATCGTCGAGGACGGCATCAACGCCATGTACGTCCGCAACGAGGAGTGCTTCTACTACCTGACCGTTTACAACGAGAGCTACGACATGCCGGCGATGCCCGAGGGCGTCCGCGACGGCATCATCCGCGGGCTCTACCCGTTCAAGACGGTGGCGCCCGAGGGGGCGAAGCTGGAGGTCCAGCTCCTCGGCAGCGGCGTGATCCTGAACGAGGCGCTGCGGGCGCAGGCCATCCTGGCCGAGAAGTACGGCGTCGCCAGCACCGTCTACAGCGCCACCAGCTACGTGATGCTCCGCCGCGACGCCATCGCCTGCGAGCGGTTCAACCGCCTCCACCCGGACCAGCCGCCGAAGGAGCCCTACGTCCGCCAGGTGCTGGCGAAGACGAAGGGGCCGGTCGTGGCCACCTCCGACTACATGCGGACGCTCCCCGAACAGGTGGCCCCGTACCTGGACGGCCGGCTGCTCGCCCTGGGGACCGACGGGTTCGGCCGGAGCGAGACGCGCAAGGCGCTCCGCCGCTTCTTCGAGGTGGACGCCGAGCACGTGGCCGTCGCCGCGCTGACCGCCCTGGTGAACCGCGGCGAGCTGGCCCGCGAGGTGGTGACGCAGGCCATCGCCGACCTCGGCCTGAACCCGAACGCCCCGGACCCGTGGACGGTGTGACCCGCCCGGCTTTCTAGTCTGGTTCCCTCCCCCCTTGAGGAGGAGGGTGAGGGCGGGGGGACGAGGGAGGTACACCCCACTCCCCCCAACAGCGAGTCGGTCCTGGCACCGGCGGCAGGGGGGCCGTCCCCCACCCTGCCCCTCCCCTCAAGGGGGGAGGGGACCAAGCCAAGAACCGACGCCAACGACCCGCCGCCCGCTCGCCTGGAGTACGCCCCGATGGATTTCCGCCTGCCCAGCCTCGGCGAGGGCATCGACTCGGCGACCGTGACGGCCGTGCTGGTGAAGCCCGGCGACGCCGTGACCGCCGGCCAGAACGTCCTCTCCGTCGAGACGGACAAGGCGGCGATGGAGGTGGAAGCCGACGCCGCCGGTACGGTCGAGGTGGTGCTGGTCAAGCAGGGCGACAAGGTGCCGGTCGGCGGCCCGGTCTACCGACTGGCAGGCGCCGGCGCCGCCCCCAAGGCCGCCGCCCCGACCAGTCCCCCGCCGCCCGCGGCGAAACCGGCTGCGGCCGCCCCGGCCAGCCCCCCACCGCCCGCGGCCCCGACGGCCCCGTCCGGGGGGGCGTCCGAGTTCCGCCTGCCGAACCTCGGCGAGGGGATCGACGCCGCTACGGTCACCGCCGTCCTGGTGAAGCCCGGCGACGCGCTGAAGCCCGGCACGCCGGTGATCTCGGTCGAGACGGACAAGGCGGCGATGGAGGTCGAGGCCGACACCGCCGGCACGGTCGCCGCCGTCCGCGTCAAGCAGGGGGATAAGCTCCCGATCGGGGCGGTTATCCTGTCGCTGAGCGGCGGCGCGGCCCCGGCCGAGGCCCAACCCCCGTCGAAGCCGGCCGCCCCGGCCGAAGCCGAGCCCGCCCGGGCCGCCGCGGCCGCCCCGGCCCCGCACGCCAACGGCACCCCTGCGAAGTCGGCCGAGCTGGTCCCGGCCGGTCCGGCGACCCGCCGGCTGGCCCGCGAGCTGGGCCTCGGGCTCGGCGAGGTGAAGGGTTCCGGCCGCGGGGGTCGGGTGACGCTCGACGACGTCAAGTCGTTCGTCCGCGACGAGCGGCAGAAGGCCAAGGCCGCGCCGGCCGGCGGCGCGGGCGGGCTGTCCGGGAAGACGGTGGCGGACAGCTTCACCACGCCGCCGCTCCCCGACTTCTCGAAGTTCGGCGAGGTCGAGCGGAAGCCGGTCGCCAAGATCCGCGAGACGATCGCCAAGAACCTGACGGTCGCCTGGCGGACCATGCCGATGGTCACCCAGCACGACCAGGCCGACATCACCGACCTGGAGGCCGGCCGCAAGCGCATCGTGGACGCCCTGCCGAAGGGCGCCCCGAAGATCACCATGACGGTGCTGGCCATCAAGGCGTGCGTCGCCGCCCTGCGGGACTTCCCGCAGTTCAACAGCAGCTACGACATGAACGCCGGGGAGCTGGTAGTCAAGAAGTACTACCACGTCGGCATCGCGGTCGACACGGAGCGCGGCCTGGTGGTGCCGGTCATCAAGGACGCCGACAAGAAGAGCATCCGCGACATCGCCGCCGAGGTGGTCGGACTGGCCGACAAGGCCCGGGCCGGCAAGCTCGGGCTCGACGACATGCGCGGCGGCACGTTCACGATCACCAACCTGGGCGGCATCGGCGGCACGTTCTTCACGCCGATCGTGAACTACCCCGAGGTGGCCATCCTGGGGCTGTCGCGGTCGGCCCTCCAGCCGGTGGTCCGCGACGGCCAGGTCGTCCCCCGGCTGGTGATGCCGCTGAGCCTGACTTACGACCACCGCGTCGTGGACGGCGCCGACGGCGCCCGCTTCACCACCCGCCTCGTGCAACTCTTCAGCGACCCGCTCCGGCTCCTGATGGAGTCGTAACCGGCCGCGCCGGGGGCGCCGCGATGGGCTGGACCCGTGAGACCGTGGCCAGTCTGCTGTGCCTGCTGTCGCTCCCGGCGTGGGTCTGGGCCATTCGGCAGGCTCCGGTCGGGAGGGAAACTGGCCCACTCTGGGCCGCCCTCGGCTGCGGGATCGGGCTCGGCTTGTGCGGCTACCGGCGCGGCCACTGGACGTCTCGGCTGACCGCGGCCGGGAGCGCTGTACTCCAAGTCATCCTCCTCGCGGTACTCGCGTTCGCCGTCTTCGCCGTCCGGTTCGCACCACCCCGGGATTGCCGCCCCTGTCTCGACTCCCTCCGGGGCGAGTTGTTCGATGACCGTCCTTGACGCCGGCGGGCGACCCCTTCAGCTCCGCTTCCTCCCCGACGGGCGCCTCCTCGTCGGCCTCCGCTCCCCGACCGGCGAGGGCTCGGTCGAGGTGTGGGCGGTCCCGTCCGGCGACCGCGTCCGCATTCCGATCCCGGACCGGCAGTCCTGGTATCTGGTCAACCAACTCGCCGTCCACCCGTCCGGGGACCGCTTCTCCCTCGCCTGCGGCACGCTTCTCACCTTCGCCACCGACGGGAGTGCGGTCCTCGACGGGCCGGCCGGGGCCGCGGACGAGGTGGTCATGCCGCCCGCCCGCGAGCGGATCATCACCTGCCACCGGACGCCGGCCGGCGAAACGCTCGTGACCGGCCTGACGGGCGCCGGCGAGCGGCTCTGGCAGACGGCGTACCCGAGTACCAAGTACCACAGCGTCGCCGGGTTCCTCCCGGACGGGAAGCAGTACCTCCTCCTCGGCGACCGCAAGGTCGTGGCCCGCACGTTCGCCGCCGACGGGGAAGTCGCATCGACCCGCTACCCGGCCCGCCACGCCACCCACCCCCAGCTGGCGCCGGACGGTCGACACCTCGGGGTGATCGGCTACGGCGGGATGTACGTCTACGACACCTCGTCCCTCGGCCCGCCCCGGCAGATCAAGGGGAGCGGGAACTTCGGCAACTTCCTGGCGTTCGCCTTCCACCCCGCCGGGCGGACGCTCGCCGTCGTCCACGGGGCCGCGGCCCTGGTGAAGCTGTACGACCTCGATTCCCTCGCCCTCCGGACCAAGTTGAACTGGCAGGTCGGGCCGCTGACGTGCCTGGCCTACAGTCCGGACGGCCTCCTCGGCGCCGCCGGCAGCGACGACGGCCGGGTGGTCATCTGGGACGTGGACGAGTAAAGTCCCGGTGCCGCCCCCCGCTTCCCGCCCCCGCCCGGACTCCCTTCATGCGCCGATCGCTCCTCGCCGCGGCCGCGTCCCTCGGCCTGATCGCCGCCGCCCTCGCCTGGCAGCAACCGCCGGCGACCCCGCCCCCCCCGACCGCCGCCCTGGCTCCGCTGCCGGTCGCGGCCGCGCCGGCGCAGTACTGGAAGGGGAACCTCCACACCCACTCCCTCTGGTCCGACGGCGACGACTTCCCGGAGATGATCGCCGACTGGTACAAGCGGAACGGCTACCACTTCCTCGCCCTCACCGACCACAACGTCCTCGCCGAGGGCGACCGCTGGACCCCCGCCGACAGCACCCCGGTCCGGGCCAAGGCCACGGCCAAGTACGCCGCCCGGTTCGGCGACCGCTGGGTCGAGCGGCGCGAGAAGGACGGCAAGAAGCAGGTCCGGCTCAAGCCGCTGGCCGAGTTCCGCAGCCTGCTGGAGGAGCCGGGGCGGTTCCTCCTCGTGCCGGCCGAGGAGATCACCCACAGCTACGCCAAGCGGCCGATCCACATGAACGGGATCAACCTCCGCGACCCGGTCAAGCCGCTGGACGGGAAGGACGCCATCGAGACCATCACCGTCAACCTCCGCCAGGTGGCCGACCAGCGGGCCAAGACCGGGCGGGTGATGGTGGCGTTCCTCAACCACCCGAACTTCGGCTGGGGCGTCCGCGCCGAGGAGATGCTGCTGGTCGACGGGCTCAAGTTCTTCGAGGTGTTCAACGGCCACTCCGGCGTGAAGAACTACGGCGACGACACCCACGCCTCCTGCGAGCGCGTGTGGGACATCACCCTGGCCCTCCGCCTCGGCAAGCACGGGCTGCCGGTCGTGTACGGGATGGCGACGGACGACTCCCACGCCTACCACGAGTTCGGCCTCGGGAAGACCAACCCCGGCCGCGGCTGGGTGATGGCGCGGGCCGACCACCTCACCGCCGAGGGCGTGGTGAAGGCGATCGACGCCGGCGACTTCTACAGCAGCACGGGGGTCGTACTCGACGAGGTGACCCGGGCCGGCGACGAGTACAGACTCGCCATCCGCACCGAGCCGGGGGTGAGCTACAAGACCGAGTTCGTGGCCACGATGAAGGGGACGAGCCTCGACTCCGAGGCCCGGCTGGACAAGGACGGCAACCCACTCCCGGTCACGCGCGCCTACGGACCGGACGTGGGGAAGGTGGTGGCCACCTCGGCCGACCCGCGGCCGAGCTACCGGCTCACCGGACAGGAGCTGTACGTGCGCGCCAAGGTGACCTCCAGCAAGCCGCACCCGAACCCCTACGCCAAGGGCGACACCGAGGTCGCGTGGACGCAGCCGGTGGTGCCGTGAGCGACTCCGGCCCGGCGGTGTTTCAAAGCATTTTTTGACAGGATGGACAGGACGAAGCAGGATTGATGACGTTGGCTCTGATCCCGCTTCATTCTGTCCATCCTGTCAGAAAATCCCTTGTCTCCTCGCTAGCCGCCGACCCAATCCGTCCGCACGTCCACGCCCGCCATCCCGGCCCGGCGGGCGGCCTCCAGGCCGATGTCGGTGTCCTCGAACACGACGCACGCCGCCGGGGGCACCCCGATCCGGCGGGCGGCCTCCAGGAATACGTCCGGCTCCGGCTTGTGGCGGGCGGTGTCCTCGGCGGTGACGGTGGCGTTGAACCACCCGCGGATGCCGAGCTGGTCGAGGGTGCGGGTGATCGTCTCGCGGTAGCCGCCGCTGGCGACGGCGATCGGCAGCCGGCCGCGGTACGCCGCCGCCACCGCCACCACGGCCTCCAGGGGCCGCACCGCGTGGAGGTGGGCCAGGAACAGCGACTCCTTCTCGGCGACCATCGCGTCCACGTCCGCCACGGGCACGCCGCACTCGGCCGACAGGATGCGGATGATCTGGGCGGTGGGCACGCCGCCGAGCGCGTAGAAGCGGGCCTCGGGGAACGGGATGCCGTGGCGGCCGAGCATGGCCGTCCACGCCCGGTAGTGGACCGGCATGGTGTCCGCGAGGGTGCCGTCGCAGTCGAAGATCAGCCCGCGGGTGCCGGCGGGCGGAGCCCAGATCGGTGGTGTCATGGGGTTGCTGTACGGCCCCCGGGGGGAGCGACAACCGACGGGGGAACGCCCCGGGAGGTGACTCGGCCGGTTCCGGAAATGCGTAGGGGAGCCGTCACCCTCCCGTTAGGCCCGTTATACTGGCGGAAAGCCACTGCCCTTGGGAGCCGCCGATGCCGATCCGGTTCCGCTGCCCGCACTGCTCCAAGCTGCTCGGGATCGCCACCCGCAAGGCGGGGACGGACGTCCCCTGCCCCCAGTGCGGCCGGGGGGTGACCGTCCCCCGGCCGGCCGACAACCTCCCCGACGCCGACGACCTCGACGACATCGACCAGATCCTCGGCCACGCGGTCGGGTCGAACGGCGCCCCGGCCCCGGGCGGTTCCCGGGCCGCGACGGCCGCCCCCAAGCCGCCGAAACCGGCCCCCGCCCCGCGGAAGACGCCCGGCGACTCGCTGTTCGAGACGGGCGATGTGGACGCCCTCCTCGGGCTGCCGTCCGAGTTGCCGCCGCCGGCGGAGGACGTCGCCCCGCCCCGCCCCGCGGGCGGGCCGAAGCCGGTGGCCGGGATGGACGTGCAGAGCCTCGACAGCGGCGGGGCGTGGACCGTCAGCCCGCAGAAGGCCGCACTCCTGGTGGTCGCCCTGGTGGTCCTACTCCTGATCGCCTTCGGGAGCGGATTCTTGATCGCGTCGCTCCTGTAGGCCAGGTCACTTCACCACGCGGACGCGGTGGGCGTTGGTGTCGCCGATGTACAGCGCCCCGTCCGGCCCGACGGCGACCCCGTGCGGCCGGCCGAGCGTCGCGGCCGTGGCCGGGCCGCCGTCGCCGAGGCCCGGCGTCTTGGTGCGGCCCCGGCCCGCGACCGTGGTGACTACCCGCGTCCTGGCGTCGATCCGGCGGATCGTCTCGTTCTCGGTGTCGACGACGTACACGTTCCCCGCCTTGTCGATGTCGATCTCCTTCGGCCCGTCGAAGGTGGCCGCCGGCGCCGGGCCGCCGTCCCCCGAGTAGCCGCGGGCGCCGGTGCCGGCGAACCGCTCGATCGTCCCCCGGGCGAAGTCGATCTTCCGCACCGTGTTGCCGTTCCGCTCGACGACGTAGAGGCAGCCGTCCGGCCCGACCGCGACCGCCCGCGGTCCCAGCAGCGCGGCGCCCTTGACCGGCCCGCCGTCGCCGCTGGTGGCCCCCTTGCCGGTGCCGCAGGCGGTGGTGATGACGCCGGTCTTCAGGTCCACGACGCGGACGCGGTGGTCGGCCACGTCGGCGATGTAGAGCTTCCCCTTCCCGTCGAGGCAGATGCCGTTCGGCTCCTTCAGCCCGGCCTTGTCCGCCGGCCCGCCGTCGCCCGCGTAGCCGGCCTTCCCACCCGTCCCGGCGACGGTGGTGATGACGCCGCTCTTGGCGTCCACCCGTCGCACGACGAAGTTGAGCCGGTCCACGAGGAAGAGGTTCCCGTCCGCGTCCAGCTCGACGCCGTAGGGCTCGTTCAGGCTGGCGTCGGTCGCCTTCCCGCCGTCACCGGCGAAGCCCTTCTTGCCGCTCCCGGCGACGGTGGTGATGACGCCGGTCTTGGCGTCCACCTTGCGGATGCGGTGGTTGAAGGTGTCCGAGAAGTAGAGGTGTCCGGCGCGGTCGAAGGCCACGTCAAAGGGTTGGTCGAGCTTCGCCTTGGCGGCCGGGCCGCCGTCGCCGGCGAAGCCCTTCTCGCCGGTGCCGGCGGCCGCGGTGATGGTCGGGGGGGCGCCGAGAGTGAACGCCGCGAGCAGGGTCGGGAGCATGGCGGACTCCACGTGGCGGGGTGGGGATCACGACCTGTCGCACACCGACGCCCGCCCGGGGTTGCACCCCGGGCTACACGCCGTCGTCCCTCCGGGACTCTCCGAAGCGTCGGTCGGCCTACGTCGCCCGACAACCCGGCTCAGGTGTTTGGAGCCCGGGAGGGCGAGGGCGTGTAGCCCGGGGTGCAACCCCGGGCGGGCGTCGGCGGTGTCGCCGCGTCCGTCACTCGAACCGGATCACCAGATCCCCGCCCTCGACCGGCGTGCCGGGGCGGACCAGCACCTCGGCCACCTTCCCGGCCGCCTGGGCGTACAGCGTCGTCTCCATCTTCATCGCTTCGAGCGTCATCAGCTTCTGCCCGGCGGCGACCTCCTCGCCGGGAGCCACCGCTACCCCGACCACCGCCCCCGGCATCGGCGCCGCGACATGCTTGGCGTTGGCGGTGTCGGCCTTCGGCCGGCCCTTCGCGGTCCCCTCGCCGAGCGACCGGTCGGTCACCACGACCTCGCGCGGCTGGCCGTTCAGCTCGAAGTACACCACGCGCCGGCCGTCCGGCTGCGGCTCGCCGACGGTCAGGAACTTCACGATCAGCGTCTTCCCCGGCTCGATCTCGATGCTCGCCTCCTCGCCCTTCTCCATGCCGTAAAAGAAGACCGGCGTCGGCAGCACGCTTAGGTCGGAGAACTTCGCCTGGGCCGCGGCGAACTCCGGGAACACCTTCGGGTAGAGGACGTAGGAGACCACGTCGGTCTCGGACGCCGGCCGGCCGAGCTTCGCCTCCAGCTCGGTACGGGCCTTGCCGAAGTCGGTCGGCGGCAGGAGTGCCCCCGGGCGGTCGGCCAGCGGCTTGCGGCCGCGCAACACCCGCATCTGGAGTTCGGGCGGGAAGCCACCCGGCGGCTGGCCGAGCTTCCCCTCGAAGAACTCGACCACCGACTCGGGGAACGCGACGTCCTTCTTCGGGTCGAGCGTGTCGGCCGGGGTCAGGTTGTTGGCCAGGAGGAACAGCGCCGCGTCGCCCACCACCTTCGACGTGGGCGTCACCTTCACGATGTCGCCGAACAGCTGATTGACCGCGGCGTACATCGGGCCGACCTCGGCCCAGCGGTCGCCCAGGCCGAGCGACTGCGCCTGCTGGTACAGGTTGGCGTACTGCCCGCCCGGCATCTCGTGCTGGTACACGTCCGCCGACGCCGCCAGCTGGCCCGTCTCGAAGGCCGCGTAGTAGCCGCGGACGGTCTCCCAGTAGAGGGCCGTCTCGCGGAGCGTGTCGAAGTCGAAGCCGGGGTCGCGGTCGGTGAAGCGGAGCGCCTCTTCGAGGGCGTTGAGGCTCGGCTGGGCCGTGTTCCCGGCCAGCGGGGCGAACGCGCAGTCGACGACGTCCACGCCCTCTTCGGCGGCCATGACGTAGGCCGCCACCTGCCCGCCGGCCGAGTCGTGGGTGTGGAAGTGGATCGGCAGGCCGACCGCCTCGCGCAGCGCCTTCACCAGCCGCTTGGCCGCGTAAGGCTTGAGCAGCCCGGCCATGTCCTTGATCGCCAGGAAGTGCGTGCCGAGCTTCTCCAGCTCCTTCGCCAGGTCTACGTAGTAGCGGAGCGAGTACTTGTCGCGCTTCGGGTTGAGGATGTCGCCGGTGTAGCAGACGGCCGCCTCGCAGACGGCGTCCGTCTTCAGCACGGCTTCCACGCCGACGCGGAGGTTGGGGAGCCAGTTGTTGGCGTCGAACACGCGGAAGACGTCCATCCCGGCCTTCGCCGACAGCCGGACGAACTCGTCCACCACGTTGTCCGGGTAGTTCGAGTAGCCGACGGCGTTGGCGGCCCGGAGGAGCATCTGGAACAGGACGTTCGGCACGGCCTCCCGGAGCCGCGCGAGCCGGTCCCAGGGCGACTCCTTGAGGAAGCGCATGGAGGTGTCGAACGTGGCTCCGCCCCACATCTCCAGCGAGAACAGGTCGGCGTGGGCGGCCGCGTAGCGCGGGGCGACGGCCAGCATGTCGGCCGTGCGCATCCGCGTGGCCAGCAGCGACTGGTGCGCGTCCCGCATGGTCGTGTCGGTGACGAGCAGCCGCTTCTGCTCCCGGACCCACTGCGCCAGCTTCTTCGCCCCGTGCTTCTTGAAGTAGTCGCGCGTCCCCTCGGGGGGCCGCGGCGCGGCGGGGGGTGGCGCCACGGCGGCCGCGGCCTTCACCCTCCCGCTCCCCTTCTCCCCCGCCCCACCCCGGATCTCCGGGTGGCCGTTCACGATCACGTCCGCGAGGTACTGCAACAGCTTGCTCGCCCGGTCGAGGCGGGTCGGCAGCTTGAACAGGTCGGGCGTCTCGTCGAGGAACCGCGTCGTCACGTTCCCGGCCAGGAAGTCCGGGTGGTCGATGAGGTTCAGCAGGAAGGGGATGTTCGTCTTCACGCCGCGGACGCGGAACTCCTGGAGGCAGCGCTCCATCCGCGTGGCCGCGTCCTCGAAGCGGCGGCCGCTGGCGGTCACCTTCACGAGGAGCGAGTCGTAGTACGGCGTGATGACCGCCCCGCCGAACGCGGTGCCGGCGTCGAGCCGCACCCCGGGGCCGCCGCTGGAGCGGTAGGCGGTGAGCCGGCCGTAGTCCGGGACGAACCCGTTGGCCGGGTCCTCGGTCGTCACCCGGCACTGGATGGCGAAGCCCTGCGTCGTGATGGCCGACTGCTCCAGCCCGACCTCCGGGTGGTTCAGCGGCAGCCCGCCGGCGATCAGGAGCTGCGAGCGGACGACGTCGAACCCGGTCACCTGCTCGGTGACCGTGTGCTCGACCTGGATGCGCGGGTTGACCTCGATGAAGTAGACCTTCCCGCCGGCGGTGTCGTACAGGAACTCGACGGTACTCGCGTTGTCGATCCCGACCGCGTTGCCGACCGCCAGGGCGGCGTCGAGGATCTCCTTCCGCACGGCGTCGGGCAGGTTGGGCGCCGGCGCGAGCTCGACGACCTTCTGGTGCCGGCGCTGGATCGAGCAGTCCCGCTCGAACAGGTGGACCAGCCCGCCGTGCCGGTCGCCGATCAGCTGGACCTCGATGTGCTTGGCCCGCTCGACGAACTTCTCCAGGAACACGTCCGGCACGCCGAACGCGGCCCCGGCCTCGCGCTGGGCGGACGCCACCGCGTCGGCGAGCTTGTCGGCCGACCGCACGACCCGCATCCCCCGCCCGCCCCCGCCCATCGACGCCTTCACGATCACCGGGTAGCCGAGGGTGTCGGCGAGTGTCGCCGCCGCGTCGGGCGATGTCACCGGGGTGTCACCGCCCGACAGCACCGGCACCCCGGCCTTCTTGGCGATGGCCCGGGCGGCCACCTTGTCGCCGAGCTGGTCGAGGATCTCGGGCTTCGGGCCGACGAAGGTGATGCCGGCCTCGCGGCAGGCCCGGGCGAAGGCGGCGTTCTCGGACAGGAACCCGTAGCCGGGGTGGACCGCGTCCACGCCGACCGACTTCGCCAGCCCCACGATGCCGGGGATGTCCAGGTACGAGCGGATCGGCTCGCCCGGCTTGCCCACCTGGTACGCCTCGTCCGCCTTGAAGCGGTGGAGGGCGAACCGGTCCTCGTGCGAGTACACGGCCACGGTGCGGATGCCGAGCTCGTGGGCCGACCGGAACACCCGGATGGCGATCTCGCTCCGGTTGGCGACGAGGAGCTTCTTGAAGGGGCGGGTGAGCGGCTCCGGCATGTCCGATCGGACCTCGGGGGAGGAGGGCACGCCGATGGGATACGGATTCGCCCGCGGCGGGACACCCGCCGGAAAGGCCGAACGCCCGGGTTACCCCGGGCGTTCGCGGTCGGACCGGCCGACGACGGTCAGTTCCCAGCCGGTCTACTGGCCGGGCCGGCGTTCCGCGGCGCCGACCGCCTCCGTCCGGGCCGCGGCGGGCGGGGCGTCCCCGACCTGGAGGGCCGCCGGGCTGACCGTCACCGGCGGGCTGACCGTCACCGTCACCGGGATGCGGAGGGTGGCCACCGCCGGGTTCGAGGTCTTCAGCGTCAGGTCGGCGATCCAGTACCCGGCCGGGCAGTCCTTGTCGAGCGTCGCGGTCACCTCGTAGGTCACCATGCTGCCGGTGCGGGACTCGAGCTTCGTCTCCACCTTCACGAACGCCCCGGAGCTGGTCGCCTCGGTGATCTGCCAGTTCGGGTCGGTCGTGATGGTCACCTTCGTCGCCCCGCGGGCCGGCTGGCCCTTGCGGACGGTGCCCAGGGCGATCGTGTCCGGCGACAGGATCAGGTCGTCGCGGATCACGGCCTGGACCCGCAGGGCGACCTCGGTCGGGCTCGGCGACAGGAAAGGGACGTACACGGTGACGGCCTTCAGCACCCCGGCCGGGCCGGCCCGGTTGGTGTTCATCTGGGCGATGACCGCCGCCGTCTGCCCCGGGGCCACCGTGGCCTGGCTGACCGAGGCCGACACGCACCCGCACGACACCCGCGGCTGGCCGAGCGTGAGGGTCTGGTTGGTCGTGTTGGTGAACCGGAAGTAGTGGACGACCACCGGCCCCCGCGGGGTCGGGCCGAAGTCCTTCACCTTCTCGGTGAAGAGGTCGCCCGGGGCGGCCGACGCCGACCCGATGAATGCCACCACCCCCGCCGCCGCCAGCGCGATCCGGAACATGGCTCGTGATCCCCCAGAAACCGGCCGGCCGCCGCTCCCCCAGAACGGCGACACGGCCGAATACTCGTTCTCTATCAGACGGGCCGGCGGTCCTTCACCAGCAGTTCGCCCGGGCGGACCCGCCCGTCCGGGCTCAGGGGTGGTCGCTGTTGGCACCACCCCACTTCCCCCCGCGGCCGGGTTTTCCTGCCCGACCGCTACGCCCGGGCCAGGGCCGCAACCGCGACCCGGCCCGCCCCCGCCGCTCGGATCACCCGGGCCGCCTCCGCCACCGTGCTCCCGGTGGTCATCACGTCATCCACCACGAGGACAGTCGCCCCGGCGAAACTTGCACGCCGGCCGGCCCGAAACGCGCCCCGCACGTTACCCTCGCGGGCCGAAGCCGACGGTTGTCCGTGTTGCACCGCCGGTCGGGTTCGTACCAGCCAGCTGGGGCGCACGGGGAGGCCGAGGGCCGTAGCTAGTTCGCCGGCCACGGCGTCGGCCTGGTTGTACCCACGCTGTAAACGCCGGTACCAGTGGATGGGCACCGGCACTACCACGTCCGCGGCCAGCGCCCGCAGCTCGGTCGCACGCACCTCCGCGAAGGTTTGCCCCAGCATCTCCGCGACCGGTTCTCCAGCAGCCACCTTCATCCGAAGAATCCCCGCCCTGAGAGGACCGTCGTAGCGGCCGAGACGGACCGCCGCGTCAAACCCGAAGCCGCGCTTGCGACACCCCGGACAGCCGACCTCCAGGTCGGTGTGCGGGCCGACGGTGGCCGCGCACCGCGGGCAGCGGCCGACCGGGTCGTCGGTCACCGCATGGCGGCAGGTCGAGCAGAAGCCATGCCGGAACGATTCCGCCCCGGCCTGGGGGGCGTCGCAGATCAGACAGGCGGCCGGAAAAATCAGATCGACGGCGCCGCGGGCGAGTTCGAGGAGTCCCCGCGGCCACATGGACGGGACTCCTTCCCGGGCGATCGGACAGGAACTACCCGGATCGTAGCGCGAGCTGGACGGGAACGCAAGGCGCGGGCAGCGGAATGCGCTACGCCGCCCGCCGCTCGGAGAAGGGGTTTGCGGCAGGCTGAGGGAAGGTGAAGACGAAGCGGGTGGGGCCGTCGTCGGCCGGCTCGTGGCGAAGGTCGCCGCTGTTCTGACGGGTGAGCTGCCACGCCGTCGGAAGACCAAGCCCCCGCCCACGGCCGGCCGACCGGCCGCAGAAGAACGGGTCGAAGGCGTGTTCGACCGCCTCCGCGGTCATCCCGGGGCCGCCGTCCTCGACAACAAGCCGGACGGCCGTGGCCGTCGTCTCGCAGGTGAGCCGGACCCACCCGTCCGCGCCGGCGGCCTCGACCCCGTTGCGGACGACCGCCCCCACCGCCGACCTCAGCTGGCGCGGGTCGGCGTCCAGGGTCACGTCGGCGGGGACGCTTACCTGCTCGACCCGCACCCCGCGCTCCGCTGCGGCGGGTTCGAGGTCCGTTCGAACGGCCGTGAACAGGTCCGCCACGACCACGCGGCCCGACTCGGGGCGGGCCGGCCGGGCGAACTGCATCAGCTCCTTCAGGATGCCGGCGATCCGCTGCGTCTGGCGGACCACCGACCGCAGGCTCTCGACACGGTCGTCGTCTCGTTCGGTGCGGAGGAGCCGCTGGGCGTGCCCGGAGATGACGGCGAGCGGGTTGTTGATCTCGTGCCCGGCCCCGGCCGCGAATTCGGCCAGCGCGGCGAGCTTGGCGCCCCGCAGTTCCTCCCCCGCCACCTCGCTCACCCGGGCCAGTTGGGCGTGGAGGTCGTCCACGTCCTGCTCCAGGCGGAGGGCGAGCGCTGCCCCGGACCGCCGGCGGGCTTCGGCGGCCGTCCGCAGGAGGCTGCCCACGAGCGGGACGCGGTGCGGGTCGGCGGGCAGGCCGACGGGTTCGGGAGCGACCGGGCCGGCGTCGGGAGGGAAGGTTCCGGCGAAACGAAGCTGGTCGCGCAGCCGACCGGTATCCGCCTTCGGCGTGAGCCCGAGCTGGATTGTGTCGCGCTGGGCCTGGGTGACGGCGAGTGCCACCACGGCCGTGAGGTCGGGGAACGGGCCGGCGGCGCGGGCGGTGTCGGGGAGGTCGAGCCCGCCGACGACGGCCGCCAGCCAGCCCGGGAACCGCCAGCGGGCGGCGAGTCGGCGGGCGATGGCGTGCTGGTCGTAGCCCCAGTGGTCCCGCTGGCACTGGACGGGGTCGGTCGGGAAGTCGGGGTCACGGAGACAGCTGATCGCCGCGGGCAGGTTTGTTGCCGCGACGGCATACCACCCGAGCGGGCTCAGCCGGGCGGCGAGGCCCGCCGCCTCGGGGTCGGCCCGACCGGTGGCCGTAGCGACCACCCGGGCCAGCGTGCCGGCGCGGGCGGACACCGCCTCCAGGTCGATGACGACCGCGGCCAGCGGGTCGAGCCAGCCGACGGGGGTGTAGGCGAGGAACCGCGCCGCGACGTCCGGGAGCGCGGCGGACAGCAGCCGGTGGGGGGGGAACGAGCCGGGGTTGCTGGCGGGGTCGAGGGCGAAGCGGGCGAGAAAGGTGAGGAGGGCGGGGTCGGCGGCGGCGAGCGTGGGGAGGGCGGCCGGCCGCTCGGCCAGCCCGACCAACCCGCTCGTGTTCGGGCACAGCCACGGCAAGTCCGCCGCGGCCCGCCCCACCGCCGTCCGTGGCACGGGAAACCCCTTGGAATGATGAATGATGAATGACGAATGATGAGTCACGAACCCGCCGACCGGGCGTCCGGTCTCCGGCATTCATCATTCATCATTCATCATTCATCACTGCCCTAGGCGAGCGCCGTCACCTCGATGTCGAGCTGGACACACATCTTCTCGATGAGGACGTCCACGTCGAACGGCTTGCCGACGAAGTCGTCCGCGCCGGCCAGCTTGAGCTCCTGGATCTTGTCGTCCTCGATCATGCCGCTGATGCAGATGATGCGGACGTCCTCCATCGCGCTGTCGGCCCGGACGCGGTGGCACACTTCCTTGCCGTTGATGTCCGGGAGCATCACGTCGAGGATGATCAGGTCCGGCCGGTACTCCTTCACCATCATCCCGGCGTCGAACCCGTTGGACGCGATCCGCACCTCGAACCGCCCGTCGTCCTGGAGGGCGCGGTGGACGGTGTCCACCAGCTCGGGGTCGTCGTCCACGAGCAGCACCTTGCGCTTGCCGCTCTCCAGGGCGTCGGTCGGGATGTTGTTGTCTTTCATGAACTTGTACAGCGCTTCCCGCGGGATGCGGCGGAACTTCGAGCCCGGCACCCGGAAGCCCTTCAGCTGCCCGTTGTCGAAGCAGCGAATGATGGTCTGCTGGCTGACCTTACAGATCTTGGCCGCCTCGCCGGTCGTGAACACCGTCTTCATACGCTCACCCACCCTGCCGGCTCCGGCCGGCTCGCATGAAGGAGGTCCGCGCGGCACGTGGCCGAGCCGGCGGCGGACCGGAACCCGTCCGTGAATCGCTGCAACCGGATGCCCGCCCCGGTCGCCGGGGTGGGAGAGGGAAGGTGGTCGAACTCCGGCGGCCCGGAGGGCTACCCGGGACAGGGCGGTTGGGAGGTTTCGACCACCACCGCCCCATCCTAGCTCGGGGACGTGACCGGTCCAAGCGAAGTGGGCGACGGCCGGCGGCGAATGGTCGCCGCGGGGGCCGGAGCCGGTCGCACGACCGGGAACCCTTTCCGAGCTTACCCCGGTTCACCGGCGCGGGCCGGGACCGGGGCGTCACACCTTCCCTGCGTGTTCGGCGTCAGCACCGTTGCCGACTCGGCCTCCCCTGTCATCGACTGCCCAGGCTCCGCAGCTTCCGCCATTTTGCCAGATTCCCGAGTGGGAAAAAGGGCAAGATGGGCGAACGCCGGGGGCGGCGCGACCGGCTGAGGCCGGGCCGGGGGCGCGGCGGCGGACGAATCCCGCTGCCACGGCTGGCCCGTCCGGGTTCCGACCGCCACGAGCGGCCGGGAGCCCGACCCGCGGGAGGGGGTCACCGGTTACCCGGCTTTCCCCCCCGCGGACAGGCCCCGCATAACGGCTCAGTCCAGATAAAACAACAGCACTGCGAGGTCGGCCGGGGTGATGCCACTCACGCGGCTTGCTTGGCCGAGGTTGGCCGGCCGCACCCGTGCCAGCTTCTCACGCGCCTCGTACCGGAGTTGGGGGACGGCGGTGTAGTCGAAGGCCGCGGGGATGGGGCGGCCCTCCGTCTTGCGGAAGCGCTCGACCTCGGCGGCCTGCCGGTCGATGTAGCCGCGGTACTTGGCCTCGATCACCACCTGCTCGACCACGTCCGGCCGGGCGTCCCACGCGGCGAGCGCGGGGTGCCGCCCCTTGAGTGCGGCCCACTCCGTTTCGGTGCGGCGCAGCCACGTCTCCAGCGTGTCCCCGTCGGACCGCGTGGCCGCCAGGAGCCTCTGAAGTTCCGCGACCCCCGCCTCCTTCGCCTCGTACCGCTCCCACGCCGCCGCCCCGACCGACCCGACCCGCCGGCCGAGCGGAGTTAGCCGGCGGTCGGCGTTGTCGTGGCGCAGCAGCAGCCGGTACTCGGCCCGCGAGGTGAACATCCGGTACGGCTCGTCCACGCCCTTGGTGACGAGGTCGTCGATCAGCACGCCGATGTACGCCTGGCTCCGGTCGAGGACGAGCGGCGGCTCGCCCTTCAGCTTGAGGGCCGCGTTCAGGCCGGCCACGAGCCCCTGGGCCGCGGCCTCCTCGTAGCCGGTGGTGCCGTTGATCTGGCCGGCGAAGTACAGCCCCGCCACGAGCTTCGTTTCGAGCGTGGGCAACAGTTGCGTGGGCGGGGCGTAGTCGTACTCGACGGCGTACCCCCAGCGCATCACCTCGGCGTTCTCCAGGCCGGGGATCAGCCTCAGCATCGCCGCCTGCACGTCCTTCGGCAGGCTCGTGCTGATGCCGTTGCAGTAGTACTCCCGGGTGTTGAGCCCCTCCGGCTCCAGGAAGAGGAGGTGCGCGTCCTTCTCCGCGAAGCGGACGACCTTGTCCTCGATGCTCGGGCAGTACCGGGGGCCGCGGCCGCCGATCTGGCCGCTGTACATGGGCGCCCGGTGGAGGTTGGCCCGGATCAGGTCGTGGACGGCCGCCGACGTCTCGGTGCTGTGGCAGATCACCTGCGGGACGTCGACGCGGTCGGTGCCGAAGCTGAACGGCCGGGGCGGGTCGTCGCCGGGTTGCGGCTGGCACTTCGAGAAGTCGATGGTCCGGCCGTTGAGCCGGCAGGGGGTGCCGGTCTTGAACCGGGCCAGCTCGAACCCGGCGGCGGCGAGGCTGCCGCTCATCCCCTCCGCGGAGGCGTCCCCGGCCCGGCCGCCGGCCGTCTTCGCCTCCCCGGTGTGCATCACCGCCTTGAGGAACGTCCCGGTGGTCAGCACGACGGCCGGCGCGAGGTAGTGCGTGTCCCCGCGGGCGACGACGCCCCGGACGCCGCCGCCGTCGAGGACCAGTTCCTCGACGATCTCCTGCCGCAGGGTCAGGTTCTCCTGCTCCTCGACCCAGCGCTTGGCGGTGAGCTGGTAGAGCTTCTTGTCGCACTGCGCCCGCGGCGAGTGCATGGCCGGCCCCTTGCTCGCGTTGAGCATCCGGAACTGGATGCCGCTGGCGTCGGTACACCGGCCCATGAGGCCGCCGAGGGCGTCCACCTCGCGGACGATCTGGCCCTTCGCCACCCCGCCGATGGCCGGGTTGCAGCTCATCTGGCCGACGGCGTCGGCGTTCATGGTGAGGAGGCAGGTCTTCAGGCCGAGCCGGGCCGCGGCCGTGGCCGCCTCGACCCCGGCGTGCCCGGCCCCGACCACGACCACGTCGAACGAGAACGTCAGCGGGGGCACGGGGTCGGCTCGGTCCTGGGGGTGGGGCGGGTGCTGGGCTATGGTAGCAGATCGGCCGCACGGCCGCGGGGTTCGGAACTCGGGCACCCGGCCGGCGAAAACCCGTGTCCGGTTCCGGCGGCCGGGTGCGTTTATCCCTTATAGGACTCGCTACTCGGCGTTAGACTGGGCAGGGGCCGCGGCCACTCTCAGACATTACCACGCTGGAGTCATTCTCATGTTTGACCCCAATGCCGGCAGCCACCCGGACGGTGGGGGGAGTGTGTTCGCCTGGGCCGACCAGTGGCTCCAGTCGGACGCCCGCCACCCGACCGAGGTCGTGGGACACGCACCGCCGTCCGAGTCGCCCGCGTCACCCGCGGCCAGCACCGGTGCGAACGCCACCGATCTGTCCGTCTCGCCCACCCGGTTCGGCGGGTACGAGATCCTGGAGCGGGTCGGGCGGGGCGGGATGGGGACGGTGTACCGGGCGCGGCAGCTCGGGCTCGGCCGGGTGGTCGCCCTGAAGGTGATCTCCCACGGGAACTGGGACGATTCGTCCGTCCGGGCGCGGTTCGAGCGCGAGTCCAAGGTGCTGGCGGGGGTCGAACACCCGAACATCGTCCCGGTGTACGACGCCGGCAGCTGGGACGGGTTCCCGTACTTCACCATGAAGTACGTCCCCGGCGGGGCGCTGAACCGGCACCTGGACCGGCTCCGGGCCGACCCGGCCGCGGCCGCCCGGCTCCTGGCCAAGGTCGCCCGGGCCGTCCACCGGCTCCACCAGTCCGGCATCCTCCACCGCGACCTGAAGCCGCACAACATCCTGATCGGGGACGGCGACGAGCCGCTGGTGGCCGACTTCGGACTGGTCAAGCGACTCGGGGACGACTCGGACGCGAGCACGACCGGAGCCCCGATGGGCACCCGCCAGTACATGTCCCCGGAGCAGACCTGGGGCCAGAAGGGGGAGTACACCCCGGCCTGCGACGTCTGGGCGCTCGGGGTCGTCCTGTACGAATTGCTGGCGGGCGCCCGCCCGTTCCCCAGCACGGACATCGTGAAACTGTCCATCGAGATTCGTGAGGCGATCCCGACGCCGGTCGCGGAACTCAACCCGGCCGCCCCGCCCGGGCTGGTCGCCGTCGCCGGCCGCTGCCTGGCGAAGAAGCCGGGCGACCGCTACCCGTCGGCCGCGGCCGTGGCCGACGACCTGGAGACTTGGTTGGCGGGCGGGGTGGTGGCCGCCGCACCGGTCGCCCCGGCGCCCCCGCCGGGGCGACCGGTGCGGCGGCCACGTCGGGGCGCGGCCGCGCTGGTCCTGGCCGGGCTTCTCCCCGTGGGCCTGCTCCTCGACTTACCTCGGTCCGCCCAGCCCCCCCCGCCGCCCGACCGCCCGCCACAGCCCGCCTTCGGGTCGGTCGGAAAGCGTCTGGCCGCCGGGGAGGTGGTCGAACTCGTCGGCCCGACCGGCCCCCCGAAGGTTCTCCCGCGGCCGGCCCGGGATTCCGGCGGGCTCCTCGCCGACAACCCCGACAAGCCGTGCCGGTTCACCTCGTTCCAGTTCGGGATGCTCGACCTGGTGGACGAACCGCTCCCGCTCCCGGTCCGGCTGGAGGCCGAGGTGGCCCTGTACACCGGCCGCCCGCACGGGTCGTTCACCGGCGTCTACGTCGGCCGCCGCCGCTGGGCCGGGGCCGACCCCTACGACTCGGCCGTCTGCTGCACCCTCGTGGCGAAGCAGGCTCCGGCCGGGCAGTCCCAGGAGGTCGCCGTCCTGACGTCCGTCTGGGTGGGCGGCGGACTCCCCCCCGTCCGCGAGCAGTTGGCGCTGGACACGCTTCCGGCGCCGCCCGCCCAGGAGATCCCCTGGCGGAAGGTGGAGGTGATCATCACCCCGGCCGCCGTCCGGGCCGCCTGGGAGGGGCGCCCGGCCCGGGAGCGGACCGAGGTCGAAACCGCGGCCTGGGCGCAGACGCGCGCCCGCACCCTCTTCCCGCCCCCGCCGCCCCTTGTCGGCCCCGCCCTCGGCTCGGGGATCGGGTTGACCGTCGGCGCCGGCGAGGGGGTGTTCCGCAACGTCCGCCTCGTCCCCATCGACCCTTGAACTCGATCGGAGCCCCTGCGTGTCCCCACCCGCCCACCCCCCGGCCGGCGACTCCCCGAAGGTCCGCCGCGACAAGATCCGCCGCCACCTCGACGAACTGGCGGCCATGCTCCAGGCACACGCCGCCCCGACCGCGCCGGCGGCCGACCCCCCCGACGAGTCGTCCGAAACGGTGTTCCCCGTCATCTACACGCCGCCCCCGGCCCCGTTCGGCTCCTGCTCCCGCACCTCGTCGCTGACGGTCAGCGTCGGGACCAACGACGGCTCCGCGACCCACTACGCCGTCCTCATCGACCCCACCGACGACACCACGCAGTTCAGTACCCCGGCCGCCATCACCTTCAACTCCGGGTCCGGCATGGTGAGCGTGTCCACGGGCGGCATCCCGGCCGGCCGGACGGCGGTGAAGGTTCGGGTGTACGGGACGGCCGGGGTCGTCGCCCAGACCCAGGTCACGGTCAACGTGTACTGACCGGGCCGCCGGGCGGGCGTTCCCGGCCCGGGCGCGTATCCTGACCGGGCGGCCCCGCGGGGCCGCCCGGTTCCGTTTCCCGAGAGCGTACATGGACCTCCCCGCCGCCGCCCGCCAGGGATTCGCCAGCGTCGACGCCGACCCGGCGCTCAAGGACAAGGCTCTCGCCGCCCTCACGACCTGGCTCACCCACCCCGACTTCGCCGGCTACCGCCCCCAGCTCGAGTGGCTCGTCCAGACCGGCAAGTGGTCGGTCCTCGTCGACTCCTTCTACCAGGTCATGCCGTTCGGCACCGGCGGCCGCCGCGGGGCGGTCGGCGTCGGCCCGAACCGGATGAACACCTGGACCCTCGGCGCCAGCGTCCAGGGGCACTGCGGATACCTCAAGCAGCGGTTCCCGGGCGCCGGCCCGCTCCAGGTCGTGCTGGCGTTCGACGTGCGGCAGTTCGAGGACAAGCGGGGCGTCTACAACCGCGCCCTGCCCAACCCGGTGCTCCACCTCTCCAGCAGGGAGTTTTGCCAGTACGCCGCCGGGGTGTACGCGGCCAACGGCGTCCACGCCCACATCCTCGCGCCGGACAGCCCGCGGTACGTCCCCACGCCGGAGCTGTCGTTCACCATCCGCCACCTGCGGGCGCACGGCGGCCTGAACATGACCGCCAGCCACAACCCGCCGGACGACAACGGGAGCAAGTTCTACGACGAGCGCGGCGCCCAGCCGGTCCCCCCCGAGGACCAGCTGATGAGCGAGTTCGTCGACCAGGTCACGACCATCAAACACCTCCCCTGGGCCGACGCCGTCCGTACCGGGAAGGTCCACTTCCTCGATGACGCGCCGCACCGGGCCTACATCGACCTGTGTCGGAAGCAGACGCTCGTCCCCCCGCCCAAGCGGGACGAGATCCGCGTCGTGTTCACGCCGCTCCACGGGTGCGGCGGGTTCTGTGCCGGGGAGGTGCTGGAGGTCCAGGGGTTCGCCCCGATCGCCGTCCCCGAGCAGGTCACGCCGGACGGCCAGTTCCCGAACGTGACCAAGACGCCGAACCCCGAGGTTCCCGAGTGCATGGACCGGGCGGCGGCGAAGGCGCGTGAAACGAAGGCCGACCTCGTGCTGGCCACCGACCCCGACGCCGACCGGGTCGGCGGCATGGCGTCCACCTCGCCGGCCGGCGGGGGCGACTTCCGGGCCATCACCGGGAACGAGATCGCCGCCCTGCTGACGCACTTCAAGCTCGCCCAGCTGGCGCGCTCCGGGTCGCTGCCGGACAACCCGATCGTCGTGACGACCGAGGTGACGACCGGGCAGATCACCCGCATCGGCCGGCACTTCGGGGCGCAGGTGGTGGGCGACCTGCTCGTCGGCTTCAAGTACCACGCCGACGTCCTCTGGCAGCTCGAATCGACCGGCCAGTACGGCGACGTCCGCGGCACGCCGGCCGACTTCGTGATCGGTACAGAGGAGAGCCACGGCGTCCTGGCCACGGCCGCCCTGCGCGACAAAGACTCGGCGTGCGCGGTGCTACTGCTGGCCGAGGCTGCCCTGGTGCAGAAGCGCGCCGGGCGGACGCTGGTCGAGTACCTGGACGACCTGAGCCGGCAGTTCGGCTACTACCGGAACGAGGTGCTGAACATCGTCATGACCGGCCTGGAAGGGAAGCAGAACATGGCCCGGATGCTCGACGCATTGCGGTCGAGCCCGCCGGCCGAGATCGGCGGGCTGGCCGTGACCGGCTTCGAGGACATGCGCGACGAGTCCGGCCGGCTGGGGCCGTTCAAGGGGGAGACGGACCGGGCGGCGCGGAACTTCCTAATCTTCCGCATGGCCGGCCCGGGCGGGTTGGCGGCGAAGGTGTGCCTCCGGCCGAGCGGGACGGAGCCGAAGGCGAAGGCGTACATCGAGGTCTGCTCCGACCCCCGCCCGGCCGGGCAGATCGACGCGGACTGGGCGAAGACCACCGCCGCGGCCGACGCCCGGGTGCAGCGCCTGGCGACCGACTTCCTGGCGGCGGCCCTGGCGACGGTCGGCCAGACCCCGCCCCCCGGGGCCGACCGGTTGAGCCGCTGACGGTCGGCCCGGGGCCGTGATCGGCACGCACGGCGTAGCCCACGGGCTCACCGCATCCCATGCCGCGCGCCGATCACGGCCCCGGGCCGACCGCCTTGACCGTGTGCAGGGGGAACAGCTTCCACCCCGCGTCCACCTCGCCGAGTAGGCCGACGAGTACCCCCGCCTTCCCGGCCCGCTCGCGGGTCAGGGGGAGTGCCGCCAGACGTTCGGCGCCGTCGACCGGGGTCACCTCGACAGCCGCGGTCTGGGTGTTCGCGTCCACCGCCAGCACCTCCAGCCGCTTCAGCGCCTTCGCGTCCAGCTTCAGCGGCGGCCCCTTCCGGGTCGGCACGTCGTCCGCCAGCCACTCCGCCCCGCCGGGGGCCGCGTACAGCGCCTTCAGGTTCCGCACCGCGAGCGTCGGGTTCATCGCCTTCGGCTGGTCGATCTGAACGGCCCACGCCGGGCCGGGCGGGCGCGGCGGCAGCGGCGCCGCGCCGGGGAAGGTTACCGCCCGGAAGCCGCCCTTCGCGCCCCCCGCGTACTTCCCGGCGACCCCGCCGGCCGACCCCTCCACCCCGCAGGTGTTGATCCCCTTGAACTGGAGCGTCCCCGCGACCGGGGCCGGCAGTCCCTTCACGGCCACGGCTATCGTCAGCTGGTCGTACTCGTAGCGGACGGACTCCACGGACGCGACCGGGATCAGGGTGACCACGCCCTTCTGGTAAGTAGTCGAGTGCGGTTCCCTCACCTCCAGGGCGAGCGGTGCCGCCTTCGGGTCGCCGAGCCAGCTGAGCCGGCGGACGCCGGACGTGAACCGGGCGGCCGTCAGGGCGACTTCCTTGCCGCCGCCGTCTGTCAGGGTGGCGGCCGGCGACCGGTCGTCGCCGGCCGCCGGAACGACCGGCACGGCCGCGGCGAGTAGCACCACCCCGGCCGCCCGCACTCCCCGTCCTGTCATCACGCCCCTCCGCGTGGCCGCCGGGACGCGCGAGCTCGGGGGCGGGCCGGCTCGCATCCCGACCCCTGTCCGCACCCGCGGTCGCGCTTTGATCCGGCCTCAATGCCTGAACTCGCAGCCCATCGTCCGACCCGACCCCGATTCGGGCAAGGAAAAAAGTGCGGGGCGAACGGACGAGCCGTCTTGCGGGAGGGGTGGTCGCGCGACATAATCCACCCAACCGGACGGCTCTTGGGGCGTGATCCACAAACGGCTCGCCACCCACGGCGGAATGGAAACGGGCGAATCGTGGACGACATCTTTCTACCGAGCGGCCGTCTCAGCCCAGACATTCTGGACGAGGCCACGGCCACGGTCCTCCGGGAATCCCTGGCCCACACCCGGGCGACCAACTGGGACAGCGTCCGCACGCCCCACCTGTTCATGGGCCTGCTCGCCGCGCCGGACACCGGCGTGTTCAACTGGGCCGGCCGGCTCGGGGCCGACCTGCCGGGTCTCCTCGACCAGTTCCGCGACCTGTTCCACCAGGAAAACGCCGAGCCCGTCCCGCCGCTGCTGCTCAACCGCGAGTTCCTCTCGGACAACGTCATCCGCCTGCTGCGTGACGCCCACGGCCGGGCCGCCGACTCCGGCCGCGACCGGGTCAGTCCGATGGACCTGCTCATCACCCTCTTCACCACCCCGAACAGCATCGTCGCCGAGTGCTTCGAGCGGATCGGGGTCACGGCGGCCAAGCTGACCGAGTTGGCCGTCCTCGCGGAGCGGGAAACCCCCGCGTAACCCCGCCCCCGCCGGCCCGCCCATGCCGCGCTTCCTCCTCGTCGTCCGCGACGCCGCCGGCAAGACCCGCGAGAAGGCCGTCACCGCCCCGTCCGAAGCCGAGGTCGCCGCCGCGGCCCGGCACAAGGGGTACGAGGTCGTCAGCGTCGAGCCGATTCATGAGGTCCGGGACACCGACTCGCCTCCGCTACCCGCCCCACCACCGACCGAACTGCCCCGCCGCGGTGCCCCACCCCAGACGGACAACCGGACGGGCTGGGACGAAGGACCACCCGGCGCCGACCGGCTCAGCCGACTCGTCCCCTACGCCTCGCTCGGCCTAGCCGGCACGGCTCTGCTCGTCAGCCTGGCCACCTTCGGCTACGTCCTCTGGTCGGACCCGCTCTCCGGCGGGCTGAGCCGGTACGACATGTCGAGCCCGCGGGCCGCGTATCTGTCCGTGATGCAGCGGGAGCAGAAGGCCGACCTCCGGGCCGAGCTCGAATACCAGCGCCGGTTCGCGGACCGCCGCCCGGGCGGGCGGCGGATTGCCGAGAAGATCGACACCTACGAGTTCCGCAAGGAGATCGAGTACGGCAGCCGTAGAGGGCTGCTTGTGTCGTACAAGGCCGGCGGGGAGAAACGGCACCACATCGCTTGGTTCGAGAAGGACGACAAGACCGGCTGGTGGGTCGAGACCGACATCCCCCTGGCCGACATCGAGAAGAATGACCGCGAGCTGGCCGACCAGCTCCGCCGCTTCGAGATGACCGGCGAGGTGCCGCCGGCGAAGAAGTGAGCCGCGGTGGCCGGTATCTCCGGGTTCGACGTCCCCGAGAAGCCGCCCCCCCACCCATCATCGGCCACACGGCCCACATCGTAGAACGAGGAACGTTGGCCGCCGCTCGGGGCGCCGGGCACCCGAGGCCGCACCGACTCCCGGCCCGGCGGCACGTCCGCGGCGGGCCGCCCGCCCCGAGGTGTGACATGCCCCCGCCCGCTCCCACCGTGACCCCCGGCCAGCCCGTCGCCGACCTCGACACCCCCCAGCTGATGGTCGATCTGGACACCGTGGACGCGAACGTCCGGCGGATGTTCGCGGGCGGGCGGGAACGGGGCGTGAACGTCCGCGTCCACTTCAAGAGTCTAAAGTGTACCGGCCTCGCCCGCTACGTCGCCGCGGCCGGGGCCGGCGGGTTCGCGTGCGCGAAGCTGAACGAGGCCGAAGCCCTGGCGGACGCCGGCCTCACGGACGTCCTACTGGCCAATCAGGTAGTCGGGCCGCACAAGCTCCGCCGCGCCGCCCAGCTGGCCGCCCGGGCCGACTTGATGGTGTGCGTGGACGATGCCGACAACGCCCGTGTACTGGCCGAGGCGGCCCGGACCGCGGGCTCGACCGTCGGCGTCCTGATCGAAGTGGACATCGGGATGGGGCGGTGCGGGGTCGCGGCCGGGCCGGCGGCCGTCGAACTGGCCCGGCTCGTGTCGGCCCTCCCGGGGCTGCGGTTCTGCGGGCTCCAGGGGTACGATGGGCACCTGCAAATGCTCCCCGATCTTGAAGACCGGCGGGCACGGTCGCTGGCCGGGTGCCGGCAGCTCGTGACAGCCCGCCAGCTGATCGAACAGGCCGGGCTGCCGGTGGAGGTGGTCACGGGCGGGGGGACGGGCACCTGGGACGTGGTCGCCTCGGTGCCGGGGGTCACGGAGGTTCAGCCCGGGTCGTTCGTGGTGATGGACGCCGCCTACCACCAGATCCGCCCCGAGTTCGCCCCCGCGCTGTCGGTGCGCGCGGCCGTCGTGAGCCGCCGCCCGGGGGTCTACGTCCTCGACGCGGGGACGAAGGCCGTCTCCCGCGATTTCGGGACGCCGGCGGTGAAGGGCCGGCCGGACGACAGGGTGGCCCGGATGAACGAGGAGCACACCATCGTCGAGGCAGCCGCCCCCGAGCCGGGGATCGGCGACGCCGTGGAGGTGTGGCCGGCGCACTGCTGCGCGACGGTGAACCTGCACCGGACCCTCGTCGCCGTCCGCGGCGGCCGGGTCGAGGCGGTCTGGCCGATCGAGTGTAGCGGGCGGTACGACTGACCCACCCCCGGCCGTTCGACCTAGGTGCAGAGTCTCGAAGACCCCGCACCGTGCGGGGCCGGCGGGGCGGTCCGACCGGTCAGCCGACGAAAACGCCGCCGGGGAGGGTGGCGCCGTTGAAGACGGTCGTGTCCTCGAAGCCGGTCGGCTCGCCGGTGCCGCCGAGGTTGCGCCCGGGGTAGATGCGGACCCGGGCCGGGTTCCCCTCACCGCTGCCGACCACCACGTCCGCCCGGTTGTCCCCGTCCCGGTCCGTCACCGCCACCCGGACCCCGCCCCGGTCGGTGGTGTTCCCGGCGACGAAGAAGTTGGCGAGCGGGTTCGTCTGCGCCCCGGCCACGTCCCCGGAGTAGGTAGGGGGCAGGACGCCGCGCCCCGTGGTGATCACGGCCCCGCTGAGGACGAAGACGCGGGGCGCGCCTCCGGGGCCGCCGCCGAAGATGAGGTCGGCGAGCCCGTCCCCGTCCACGTCCCCGGCCGCCACGTACACCCCGTTCCGGAGCGTCGCCGCGTCCGCCCCGGGGAAGGCGTAGAAGTCCGGCACCAGTCGGGTCGGGGGGCTGTTCGGGAACAACAGCAAGTTGCCGCCGTTAAAGACCGCGACCCGCGGGCCGCCCCCGAACCCGGCCGCCACCACCAGGTCGGGCACCCCGTTCCCGTCCAGGTCGCCCGCCGCCACCCGGGCGCCGCCGCGGAAGTTCGGGTCGTCGATCCCGAAGAAGTTGAGCTTCGGGGTGACCGTGCCGCCGGCGGGGAGCGAGAACATGCTGACCCGGGGTCCGCCGCCCTGGTCGGGGGTGACGACGAACTCGGCCCGGCCGTCGTTGTCGAAGTCCCCGGCGGCGACGAACCCGCCGCCCGTGAAGTCCCCGCCGAACGGGTCGAACGCCGGCACCAGCACGGTGGCGTTGTCCGCGCCGCTGACCACGGTCACCCGGATCGGGGTGCCCGGCCCGGTCACCGCGATGACGTCGGCGATCCCGTCCCCGTTCACGTCCCCGGTGGTCGCCCGGACGTTCGCGGCGGAGCCGGCGAACGGCGTGAGCGGGGTCACGCTCCCCGGGCGGATCAATTGGGCCGTGCCGTCGGTCGCCCCGCCGGCGACTACTGGGGCGGGGATCTCGGCGACCGTAATGTCGCCCAGGGACAGCGACCCGTCCCCGACAGTCCCGACCAGGCTAGCGGCCCCGGTGGCCAGGTCCACCTCGTACAACCGGGGCACCCCACCGACCGTCAGCACCGCGACCGCCCGGTTCACGACCGACCCGCCGGCGGTCGTGGCGAAGACGGCGAGCCCGGCGTTGTCGCCGGTGTCCACCCCCAGCGGGCCGACGTCGGTAAGAACCTCGGTCGAGATCGTGCCCGCGCGGGAAACCAGGCGGTCGCCGCCACTGACGATGCCGAACCCGGAGCCGGCCGCGGTGTACGCGACGGCCACCTCGGGCGCGTTCGCCGCCCCGCCGGGCAGGCCGGTGAAGTCCGGATCGACGGCGGTCCGTAGCTCCCCGCTCAGGGACAGCGACAGGCTGTTCACGTTCGTGCCGGCCCCGTCGCCCGGCAGGTTGTTGACCAGCTGGAGGTAGTTGGCGGCCGGGTTGAAGTCCACCCCCCAGGCCGTCGCCCCCGTGATGTTGCCCAACGCGCTGCCCGGAGACGGCGGCCGGACGGCAGTGGCCACCCCGGTGCGCGGGTCGACCAGATACAGGGTGACGGTGTCCGTTCCGGCGTCTACCCCGACCCCGTAGAGTTGCCCGGTTCCCGGGCGGAAGCCGGTCCCGACGAGCACCTCCCCGGCGGCCAGCCCGGTGACCGGGATGTCGGCCGCGATGGTGCCGGGGGTTGCGGTGTCGAACTGGTACAGGTGGTTGGCGTTGAGCCCGGTCCCTACCGCGAAGACCGTGGCCGGGACGTCACGCCCCTCCAGTTCCTGCACCTGGAGGCGGGTGGAACTCACTCGACGAGTCATGCGATTGAATCCTCGCGGTGGTGAACGGACCACGCTCCACCAGTCTACCGGATCGTCGGCCGCCCGGCCGCCGTAGGGCTCGACGCGTCTGCCAACTGACGAGCGACGTGCGGAGATCGGGAGGCGGAGATGAGCCCAGGGAGCGGAGCACTTCGCCCGCCCCGTAGTGGTCGTCGGGCGATTGCCACGGCTTGACCTGCCGCCCGCGCCCTCCGATCATCGGGGCGTGTCGCCCGGCCGATTTCGCTGGGCAGTGGCCCGCACGGGTCGCCTCTTATCTCTCGGGGGGACGAGTCCGAACCCGAGGCCGCCATGACCACCGCCGCCGTTCGCCGCTGCCTGTCCGAGCTGGTCGACCCGCCCGACCCGCGCACCGACGCCGAACTGCTGACCGGGTACGCCACCGGGGCCGACGGCCGGGCCTTCGCCGCGCTGGTCCGCCGGCACGGGCCGGTTGTCCTCGCCGTCTGCCGGCGGGCGCTGGGCGGCCCCGACGCGGACGATGCGTTTCAGGCGGTGTTCCTCCAGCTCGCCCGGCGGGCTGGGACGCTGCGCGACCCGCGCGCGCTGCCGGCGTGGCTGCACCGGGTCGCGGTGCGGGTGGCCCGGCGGGCGCTGGCCCGGCGGCGCCCCACCGCCCCGCTCCCCGGCGACCTGGCCGACCCGGCGGACCCGCTCGGGGGTGTCATCTGGCGGGATCTGCGGCGGGTACTGGACGAGGAACTCGACCGGCTCCCGGAAAGGCTGCGAGCTCCGCTCGTGCTGTGCCTACTCGACGGCCTTCCCCGGGACGAGGCCGCGGCCCGACTGGGGTGCTCGCTGAACACCGTCCGCCGCCGGATCGATGCGGGCCGCGAACGGCTCCGGGCTCAGCTGACCCGGCGGGGCGTCGGTCCGTTGGCCCTCGCCCTGGCCGCACTCGACGGCGGCGGGCTCCGCGCCGTGGTGCCTCCCGCGCTCGGCGCGGCGGCCGTCCGGCTCGGCGGCGGACGGGCCGGCGTCGCCCCGGTGGTCGCCGCGCTGGCGGCCGACTCGCCCCCACGCCTCCTCCGGGCGTTCACCCTGGTTTCCGTCGTACTCGTGGCCGGTAGTGTCGCGGCCGTCGCCACCCCTCACCCGTCAGCGCAGCCTCCGGTTCTGCCGACGGCGGTACTCACCCCCAACCCGGTCCCGCCCGACTTCGGGGCGCTCCCGGCGGGGGCGGTCCGGCGGTTCGCCGACGACCGGTTCCGGCACCCGGGCGGGATCGTCGCGGCGGCCGTTTCCGCGGACGGCCGTCGGGTCGCCACCCTGTCGCCGCAAGTGCTCCAAATCGCCGACCTGGCAACCGGCCTCCCGTTCCGCCGCATCCCCATCAAGGACGGCGAGCACGGCTACTACTCCACCCCGGGGCTCGCATTCTCGCCGGACGGGCGGTTCGTGGCCTGCGCCCTCAACGACAAGCTGACCGCGGCATGGGAAACCGACACCGGCCGGGAAGTCTTCCGCCGGCCCGAGCGGAAGGCCGGCTGGGCGCTGTGCCAGTTCACGGCCGACGGGAAGCTGGTGCTTCAGGACAGCGGCCGCCTCCGGTTCCTGGACGTCCCGTCGGGCAAGGAAGTGGCCGGCCGGGCGGTCGGCGGTGCCACCCAGCTCAGCCGGGACGGGACGGTGTTCGTGGAGGTCGAGAAGGAACGCGAGCGGGTCGCCCTCGGCGACGCCGTGACCGGGAAGGTGGCTCACCGGCTCGCGGTTTCGACCGCGGCCGACGGGTCCGAGAACGGCCTCGCGCTCTCGCCGGACGGCCGCCGGCTCGCGGTCGTCCACGACCGGCGGGAGGTGCAGGTGTGGGACGCGGCCGCGGGGACCAAGACGGCGGCCTTCCCGATCCCGGACGGGGCTGTCGTCAAAGGCGAACCGGCCTACATGGTCGGCTTCTCGGCCGACGGGGCGGTCGTCCTGTTGGGGACGAGTGCCGGTACGGTCCACCGCTGGCAGATCAGTCCCGCGAAGGAACTGCCGGCCCTGCACGTCCCGCTCGGCCGTCGGGTACGTCTGATGCACCCGACGGCGGACGGGCGGACGCTCGTGACGGCGGACGGGAGTGGGGCGGTGACCCGGTGGGACGTGGCGACCGGCACGCGGGTCGGTTCGGCCGCCGGGTACAACCGATCGATCCACGTCTGCGTAGTTCCGGCCGGGAAGCAGTTGGTGGTCGCCGACCACGCCGGACGGATCGACCTGTGGGACGCGACGACCGGGACACTGGTACGCACGGTCGCACCGGCCGGGCGGACGCTGACCGCCCTGGACGTGTCGCCGGACGGCCGCCAGCTGGCGGTCGGCGAGACGGGGGGCGTGGTCCGGCTCGTCCAGCTGGCTGACGGGGCCGCGAAGCAACTCCACGCGGGCACGCCGAAGGCCGGCGTCGCCCAGCTGGTGCGGTTCTCCCCGGACGGGAAGCTCCTGCTGGCCGCCGACTGGGGCAAGGAGATGCGCGTGATCGACCTCGTCACCGGCGGGGTTCTGTGGACCGGCGACACCGTCTCCGCCGCCGCCTTCACGCCGAACGGCCGGCTGATCTGGGGACAGTACAAGACCCTGACGGTCGCGGATGCGCGAACCGGGGACGTGGTCCGTGAGGTACAAGTCGACCTGCCCGCGGGGGACGACTTCTTCAACAGCTCCCAGAGCATCGCCGTGTCCCCTGACGGGCGGCGGATCGCCTGCGCCGTCCTGGGCGGGCAGGTCGCGGTATTCGACTCGGTCGCGCGGCCGGTGTTGCGATTCACGGCGACCGACCGGCGCTATGTTTCGCGCCCCTGGAAGTTCCCCGGCCCGGCCCACTACCCGCTTGAGAGCCTGGCGTTTTCGCCCGACGGCCGGTGGCTCCTGACGGGCGGGTGGGACCGCTCGGTGCGGGTCTGGGAGGCGGAGACCGGGCGGGCGGTGAGACGCTTCGACGGCCACCTGGAGTACGTCCGGCAGGTGGCGTTCACGCCGGACGGCCGGTCCGCAGTGTCCGCGGGCGCGGACGGCGCTGCGTACCTGTGGGATCTCCGGCCGGCGCCTCCCAATCCCGGGGGGCTGTGAGCCGACGAAGTACGGCAGACCGCCGGTTCGCCACCTGAACCCTCCTGCCCACTCCGGGTGATAACGGCTATCACCCGAGCGCTGCTGCGAATCCGTCCGACCTTGTGATCCGGTACACCGGATCTGGTGGGACCGCCGTCCCGCCGGTCGTTGGGATCGGACCGGCGGGACGCCGGTCCCACCGATCAAATCCGTTGTCACGGACCGCTGGCGCGATAGCCGTTATCACCCGACCCCCCGTTCGGCGATCCGTGCCGCCAGGGCCGGTAGCCCTCACCGGCCCTCCACGCGCCGCAGCGCGGCCACGGCTTCGCGGGTCAGCGGGTCGGTCGGACTCCCGCGGGACAAGTCGGTCAACACACCCCGTGCCGCGGGGGTGCCGATCGCCTCCAACGCGGCCACCCCGCGGACGCAGCGCAGCTCGTAGGCCGAGGCGCGGGGGCTGCCGTGGGCGGCGAGGAAGCGGGTCAGCCGGTCGCGGACCTCCGGCGACCCCGCGGTCCCGAACCGAGCCCTCACCCCGGCCACTGCGTTCGGGCCGAGCCGGTCTAGGTCCGCCGACGCCTTCTCCCGTTCGGCGAAGTCACTCGACCCCAGCCGGGCGGTCAGTGCGTCCAACTCCGCTTCGGTCGGGACCGGGCAGGGGCGAAGCTTCTCCTTCAGGAGGGCGATGGCGCTTGCCGGGGATGCGGCGAGCGCGGCGACGCCGCGGTAGGCCGACGCCGGGTCGGCCCCGGCGAGTTGATCCCAGATGGCCGCCAGATCCTTCGCGCCCGGCGTCCCGGGTGGCCGCGACGCCAGCGCGGGGAGGGTCATGTCCCAGACCAGACCGGTCTGGTCGTCGCTGACGGAGATGAGCCGGCGGCCGTCGGGGGTGAAGGCCAGGTCGTTCACGCGGCGGTTGCCGCCCACGTGCCCCACGAACTTCTTCAACGGTCGGCCGGACACGGCCTCGTACACCCACACGCCGTCGAACGACCAGCTGACGTCCTCGGCGGTCGCCACCAGCCGGCCGTCCGGCGAGACGGCCAGCGCCCGGACGTCTCGCCCGGCGTCGTTCCCGTTGTCCGGTGGGGCCGGGCGGTCCGGCTCGACGAGCCGGCGGAGGAGCTTCCCGGCGGCGGGGTTCCACGCCGTCAGTGCGTCGGCCCGCGTCCGCCCGTGCGCCGACCAGTTCATACCATGCCCGCCCACGTACAGCACGCGGGCGTCCGGGGAGAAGCCGGCCGACCGGACCGCGGCGTTGAGCCTCTCCAGCCGGTGCAGGTGTTTTCCCGCCCGGGCGTCCCACACGTCGAGGTTCGTCTGAGAGCCGAGTAGCGGCGGGTCCGTCGAATTCCCGATCGTGCTTGCGAAAAGGAACCAGCCGTCCGGGGACATGGTGGCGGCGTAGTTGGCCCCGGTCGTCTCCGGCCGCTTGACGGGGATGCTGACACGCACGCCCCCGGCCGGCCAGTCCCGCAGCGAGACCGCGTCCGCGGCGAACGTCGCCAGCGTCTTCCCGTCCGCCGAGAACCCGCCGACGACGTCCCGGCACCCGCGCAACGCGCCTGGCAGCTCCATCGCTTTCCCCGTCACCGGGTCGGCCAGCATCAACTCTCCGCCGGACGTGAAGAGTAGCCCGCGGCCGTCCGGGGTGAATGCAGGCCGGGGTCGGAGTGTGGGACGGTCCGGCCCTACGCCGGGCGCGGCGATCGTGCAGACCGGCGTGCCGGTCGCCACGTCCCAGACCCGGACCGCGGCGTCCTCGCCCAGAGTTGCAGCGAGTCGGCTGTCCGGCGACACCGCGACGGTGGTAATCGCCTTCCGGTGGGTGTCGAGCGGAATCACCGGCCGGGCGGTGGCCGTGTCCCAGAGGTCGATCCGGCCGCCCTGCCGGGCGGTGGCGAACCGTTTCCCGTCCGGGCTGACCGCGACGGCCGATGCGTCCCAGTCGGGGAACGAAGTCGCCGGGCGGGGAGCCCGCGCCACCTCCTTCCCGGTCGCCACGTCCCAGACCTGGAAGTCGGGCATCTGGCCTGACACGACCAACGTCTTCCCGTCCGGGCTGAAGGCGTGCCCGGTCCCACTCGCCTTCTCGGGGAATGGGACCGAGCGGAGTTCCGTCCCGGCGTCCAAGTCCCATACCCGAACCGTCCCGTCGTGCCCCGTGGTGCTTCGTCCCGTGGTACTCTTCCCGGCCGCGTCCGTCTTCGGCCGCAGCGGGACGGCCGCCAGCCGGGCGTCCGCGGAGAGGCTGTACATGAACCCCCACTTGCTGTACGCCGGGTGTGGGATGGCGACGGTCCGGGCCACGGCGTTCCGGTCCGGGTCGATGAGCGAGACCGTCCAGTCCCCCTCCCCGTCCCGCACGCCCGTCAGGACGAGTACCCCGCGGGCGGTGTACCGGACCTCCTGGCACGGTCCGGCGAACGGGCCGAGAGTCCGGAGCGGCACCAGTTCGCTCACCCGCCGGCCCGCCGTCGCGGGCAGGATGTCGATAGTGAACTGCTTCTCGTTCGGGTCGCGGACGGCGGCCAGTCGGGTCGCGTTCGGGGAGAAGGTTAGGAAGGCGATGCCGGGGTTCCAGTTCCCGATCGACACCGGTAGCTTCTCGTCCGGGTCGGTGAACACGGAGATGAAGTGCGACTGGTCGGCCAGCGGCACCACGGCGACGCCCGTCCCGTCCGCCCGCCAGCTGATCGCGCGGCCGACGGGCCAGTACTGCTCCCGCCCGGCGAGCAGCCGGCCGGTGGCGGCGTCACAGACGGTGACGGCGTTGTCACCCAGCACCGCGACCTTTGCCCCGTCGGGAGAGAAGGCCGCCCACCGCGGCTTGAACGGGCCGAACAGCCGGTTGGTGCCGAGCCGGGCGACGGCGCCGGCGGGGAGCGGGTCGCCCAGGCGATCGACCGCGGGCGTCGGGGCTGCCACAACCAGCACGTCGGCAACGGCCGGCGCTCCCGTCGGCCGGACCGGGTCGGCACCCGCGGCCAGGACGGCCCCGACGACAACCACGACGACCGCGACCGGCGTGAGGAGCGTCGTGGCCCGCGGCCGACCGGCCGGGCGTAGCAGGGCGGCGAGCCGGGGCGGGACGACACCGGACGCCCCCGCCCGGACCACCGCCACCGCACGCTCGACCAGGGCCGCCGACGCCGGCGGCGGACACCCGCCGACCAGGGCCGGGGCCGCCAGTGGCAGGCCGTATCGGGCGAGCCGGGCGCGGAGTCGGGCCTTCCCGCGCTCCAGCCGACCCCGCAGCGCCCCGACCGAGCACCCAGCCTGCCGGGCGGCCTCCTCGTAGCCCAGCTCGCGGACGTGACACAGTACCAGGGGGAGGCGGTAGCACTCGGGCAGGGCGGCGATCTCGGCGTCAAGGATCTCGCGGACCTCCCGCCAGGTCATGTCGTCTGAGTTGGTCGGCGGCGGACGGTGGGCGGCCTCCCGCCGGCGCCGGCGGTCCTCGCCCCGGCGCGCGGCCTGGGCGACGCGGACGGCGGTCGCGTGGAGCCACCCGGCGAGCGAGCCCGGCCCGGTCAGGCGGCCGGCCGAGCGGACCAGGAGCAGGAACGTGGCTTGGAAGGCATCGTCCGCGGCGGCCTCCCCGAGGACGTGTCGGCAGGCCCGGAGGACGAGCGGGCCGTTCCGGCGGACGAGTTCGGCGAACGCCGGCTCGTCCCGGTCGGCCGCGTACCGCCGGAGCAGTTCCGTGTCGGCCAGGGCCGTCGTGTCGGGCGGGACGAGCCCCCCGGACAGGCGGATCAGCTGAGACGTGGTCGGCACGGGCGGACCCTCCGTGAGGGATGTTTTACCCCCAACTGTCCGCCGGCACGCCGCCCGGCGCGCGGATTCCGCGGCGCCGCCCGGTCACCGCGCCCCGGGCACCGCCCACACCAGCGCCGTGCCGTCGCTCAAACCGGTAGCCAGCCGACGGCCGTCCGGGCTGAAGGCGATGGCGAGCACCCGCGTCGGGGCGCCGTCGAGTCGGCCGAGTCGTTCTCCGGTCGCCGTCGCCCAGATGCGGACCCCGGTGTCGTTCCACGCGTTGCTGGTGGCGAACCGCGACCCGTCCGGGCTGAACGTCAGCGGCCAGTGGGTCTCGTCGGGCGTGTTGATGCGGCGGACCAGCCGGCCGGTCCGCGAGTCCACCAGGAAGATGCCGACGGTCTGGATCACGAACCCGAGCGTCAGCCCGTCCGCGCTCGGGTAGAGGTGGGTGTTGTTCGACGGGTCCGGCGGGAGGACGTCCGACCGGAAGAAGTCCCACCGGGACAACTGACGGCCGGTCCGGGCGTCGAAGGCGATCAGGTCGGTGTTGCCAGCCAGCACCCGGTTGTCGGAGGTGATGGTCACACGGCCGGGCTTCCAGTCGGCCGGCAACTCCGCGTCCCACATGAGCTTGGCCGCCGGCACGTCCCAGGTCTGGAGGTGGAACTTCCCGCCCTTAGTGACCGGCAGGGCCAGCCGGGTGCCGTCCGCCGACAGTGCCCCCCCGTACCACCCGAACCCGTCCTTCCAGTCCGGGTCGGCCACGCTCAGCAGTTTCTTCTCGGCCACCGCGTCGAAGACCGTGACCACCCGCCGGCGGCCGTTCATCGCGTGCGCCGCGGCGGCGACGAGACGGCCGGTCGCGTCCCACCGAGCGGACCCCACCAGATCGGGGTGCGTGAACCGGCCGGCCGGCGCGCCGGTGGCCGCGTCCCAGACCCGCATCTCGGCGTCGTCGGTGGTACGGAGCAGTTTCCCGTCGGCTGAGAACGCCAGGCTCTCGATCATCCGCGCGTGGCCGTCGGCCCGCGACCGGACCTTCCCCGTCTCGACGTCCCACAGGTGGACGATGCCGGTGGCCGGGCCGGTGGCCAGTACCCGGCCGTCGGGCGACAGGGCCGAGGCCTGCACCCCGTGGTCGGCCGCCGCGGCCCACAGCTGCTTTCCGTCCGCGAGTCGCCACCGCCGGACCGCCGAGCGGGCGAACGTGTCGTTCGGCTCGACCACGGCCAGCACCGTCCCGTCGGCCGTGAGGTGGGCGGACCGGACCGGGGCGTCGGCCGTGACCCGGTGGGCGACCTTCTCGCTGGCCAGATCCCAGATGACCAGCACGTTGTCCCGGTGCTCGGTCACCCACCCACCGCCCTCCGTCACGACCCGGTGCTGCCAGGCACCGACCGCCGCGGCCGTCTTCCCGTCCGGCGCGAGTGCCAGGAGTCCGGTCCCGGTGCCGCCGGCGTCGAGCGTCTTCAGCTTCGCGCCGCGGGCCACGTCCCAGACCGTGAGGGCCAGGCGGTCGAGGGTGCCGACCACGAGCCGCTTGCCGTCCGGGGTGAAGGCGGTGTGGCGGAACGACCGGTTGCCGTCGGTGATCCGTCGGAGGAGCTTCCCCTCGGGGAGGGTGTAGAGCGACACCTCGGCGCAGTACTGCACGGCCAGAGTCGAGCCGTCGGGGCTGATCGCGCCGCTGAGCGAGTACGGCCCGGCCTGCGGCTCGCCGCGGGTCGCGGAGAACCCGTCCAGGGACCGGCCGGTGGTCAGGTCGGTGACGCGGGCGGCGTAAAGCGCGTCCCGGTCGTTCGGGTCGGGGTTGAGCAACTCCACGGCGAGCTTGCCGTCCGGGCTAGTCACGACGAGGTGGCGGTAGCCCTTCTCGTCGGACCGGGTGGACATCTCGGTGGTCCCGCCCGGCACCGCCCAGCTGCTGTACGCCCCGTCCCCGGCCGCCGACAGGTGGCGACCGTCGGCCGAGAATGCGAGCCCCCCAACCTCGCCCGGGTGGCGGAAGGCGGTCGACCCGAACCGGGCGATTGCCCCCTTCGGCAGCCCGGTCTGGTCCGGCGCCCGGTCCGTGGGGCCGGCCTTTGGGTCGGGCGGGGTTGGCCCGTCGTCCGGCGCCCACACGCCCGCGGCGGCGACCGCCGCGCCGACTCCAAGCCCCACGGCCAGCGCCGCCCGCACCCACCACGTCGTCGTTGCCATCGCCAGTTCCTCCGCGACCAGGGGGGACAGTGACGAAGGGACCGGCCCGCGGGCGAGGGCGGTTGCGAGGACCGCCGGGCCGGCCGTCGCGCGCGGGGCGACGGCCAGCCCGGCGAGCGCGGCGGCCGGGGCCACGCCGCGGCGCTCCAGCTGGCGCCGCAGCGCCTCGCGGCCGCGGTCGAGCCGCCGGCGGAGCGTGCGGACGCTGGTGCCACACACCCGGGCGGCCTCGTCCTGGGTCCGCCCTTCGAGGTAGCACAGCACGAGCGGCTGCCGCTCGGCCTCGGGGAGGGCGGCTAGCTCCTCGTCGAGTACCCGCAGTAACTCGTCCGCCATCACCGCCACGGCCACGTCCGGGACCATGCCGACGTCCGCCGCCCGCATACCGGCACGCCCGCCTCTCGCGGCCGCCTTGCGGCCGACGCGGAGGGCGACCCCAAACAGCCAGGACGCGAGCCGGTCCGGGCGGGACACGACCGCAGCCCTGCGGGCGAGGACGAGCCAGACGCCCTGCTCGGCGTCGGCGGCAAGGTGCGGGTCGCGGCAGTGGCGACGGCAGACCGAGCGGACCATCGGCCCGTGCCGGTCGAACAGCGCGGCGAAGGCCGCCTCCTCCCGCGCCCCGGCGTACCGGGCGAGGAGGACGGCGTCCGATACCGAGCCGACGTCGGCGGCCAGGGCGCGAACGAGTGAGGAGGCGGTGACCACCGGCATGACCCCGGGAAGCGGTCCGGAACCCTTCGCCTATGCTGCCGGCCCGCGGGGGAAAGCGGACACGAATTCGGAGGAAAAGTGCCAGGCCAATCCCGGGCCGAACCACGGATCGACCCGGTCGCGCCTCACGCCCTCACCCCGGCCCCGGGGTGGCGAGGAGGTAGACGGCGAACGAGGCCAGCCAGTGCTCGCCGGCGAAGTCCCCGCTCGCCACATGCGGCAGCGCGGCCGCGGCGTGTCGGGCGGCGGCGGCCGCCAGCGCCGCGCGGGCCGGGTCGTCCTCCGCCAGGGCCGCTGCCACCGAGCGCATGCACCACGCCCGGCTCAGGTTCAGCCCGTCCAGGTGGACGAGTTGGGGGTCCGAGCGGTCGGTCACCACCGCCGGGGTGAACAGGGCCGCCGGCTCGCCCCGGGCCGCGCCGGGGAGGAACGCCTTGAACCACGCCCGGAACTCGGCGCGGGGCAGCACCCGCCGCATCAGGTCCGCCTCCATCAGGGCGGGGGAGAAGAAGTCGGCCCCGCCCGGCTCCCACCCGGCCGGGTAGCTGGCGTCCGCGCCGAAGTACGCCTTCGCCCGTTCCTCCACCAACCCCCGGAGCTTCGCGTCCCCGGCCGCCACCGCGTAGTCGTGGGCGAACGACAGCCCGAAGGCGGTGTTCGAGTGCGTCCCGGTCCGGGTCGGGTACGTCTGCTTCGGGAAGTAGGCCACGTACTTCGCCGCGATCGACCCGGCCAGCGGGCGCAGGCCCGCGGCCCACCGCCGGGCGTCCGCATCGTCCCAGGCGTTCGCCTCCTCGTACAGCTTCAGCAGCCACGCCCAGCCGTAGGGCCGCTCGAACGACTTGGCCGTCGGCCGCGCGAAGTACGCCTCCTCGGCCTTCAGGTTCGCCTCCGTCAGGTGGGCGTTCAGCACCGCCCGGAGGTTCTTCGCCTCGGGCAGGTCCGGGTGGGCGCGGAGCACCTTCACCATGAGCCAGTGCCCGTGGACGGCCGAGTGCCAGTCGTAGCTGCCGTAGAACGCCGGGTGGAGCGCCTTGGGTGTCTTCGCATCGTCCGGCCCGCCCAGGACGTGCTCGGGCTTGTTGGGGTACTCGCGGACGACGCCCTTCAGCGCGAGCCGCGAGAACGCCGACGCGGCGTCACGGGTCAGTGCGGTCGGCGGTGCCGACGGGGCCGGCTGGCTCATGGCAACCGCCGCCGCGAGGGTGATGAGGCTGGGCACGAGGTCCGCTCCTTTCGGGAGGTGCGGGGGCGAAGCGCCCCCGTACCCGTAGGAGTAGGCTGGCCGCACCCCCTCGCCGAGGCCGGTCCTCACACGCCGGTCGGCCTGGGCCGGCCGCGGCCTTGGGAGGTGATAACGGCTATCACCTCCCAAGGCCGCAGCAGCCGACGGGTGCCTCGGTTCGATACTCTGGCAGGAAGCCCCAACCCGGAGGTTCTTGTGCGCGTCCTACTCACCGCCGTCGCGGCGGCCGCCTTCGTCGCCCTCGCCCCGGCCGACGACCGGCTGTTCGGCATCGCCTGCCGGTCCGTCCACCTCGGCTACCCGGCGCCGGAAGCCGTCGCCTTCTACACCGAGGTGACCGCCGAGACCTCGGCCGACGGGACGTACTTCATGGCCTGCGGCTGGAGCAAGGGCTACTTCGGCATGCAGGAGCTGGCGAACGGCAAGAAGGTGGTCCTGTTCTCGGTCTGGGATCCGGCCGCCGGCGAAGATCCGCGGAAGGTGCCGGAGGAGAGGCGGGTGAAGCTCCTCCACAAGGGCGAGGGGGTGCGGGTCGGGCGGTTCGGGAACGAGGGGACCGGCGGGCAGTCCTTCCTCGACCACGACTGGAAGGCCGGCGAGGCCCAGCGGTTCCTGGTGACCGCCCGGCCCGACGGACCGGACCGGACCGCCTACAGCGGCTACTTCTACCTGCCGGCGGAGAAGGCGTGGCGGCACCTCGTCACCTTCTCGACCCTGACGAAGGGGGAACTCCTGAAGGGCTGCTACTCGTTCGTTGAAGACTTCCGGCGGAACAAGGTGTCCACCACGAAGGTTCGGCGGGCACGGTTTGCGAACGGCTGGGTGAAGCCGGCCGCGGCCGACTGGCAGCCGCTCCTCAAGGCCCGGTTCACGGCCGACTCCAACCCGGCGACGAACGTCGACGCCGGCCCGGTCGGGGGCGGGTTCTTCCTGGCGACCGGCGGCGCGACCGAGAACAAGACCACCAAGCTCCGCGACGTGATGACCCGGCCGGCCGGCGACGCGCGGCCGCCGGCCGACCTGCCGAAGTGGGACGCCCCGTGACGCGGCTTCCGGCAACGGCCCGCCCGGCCGCGTGGGAACCAGCTGGCCCCTCTCACACCCGATTGAGTCCACCCGCCCGTTGACGGATCGGGGGTCGGCGGGGAATCGTACCACCCGCCCCCCCGACCGACCGCCGCCCCGCACCCACGCCGGGCCGCCCGCGTGGACCCGATCATCGGCATCGACCTCGGCACTACCAACTCGGCGCGCCTACCTCGGGCCGGACGGCCCGACGTCATCCCCAACGCCCTCGGCGGCCGGCTCACGCCGTCGGCGGTCGGGGTGGACGAGACCGTCGGCGTCGGCGTCGACGACGCCACCACCCCGCGTCATCCTGGTCGGCGGGGCGACGCGGATGCCGACGGTCGTCCGGCTGGTGACCGGCCTGTTCGGGAATGAGCTGCATCCCCGGCTCAACCCGGACGAGGTGGTCGCCCTCGGGGCGGGCTCGACGGTCGGGGCGGGGAACCGGACGTGAAGGTGGAAGTGATCGTGGGGTCGGTGGAGCTGGTGGTGGGCGGGTCGGCCCGAGGGGGCGGGCGGGGTGCCGGCGGCGGGCTCGCACAACGCGGGCCCGCCGCCCGGCGGATTAGCTCATCCGCGTGATGCTAAGCGTCGCCCCAGTGCTCGGGGCGAGCGTCAGCGTCAGCGGGATCGCGCTGTTGTTGCGGAGCGTGAGAACGTCGCCGGCGGCCAGGGTGAGGGCCACACTCCCGGTCAGCTGGCCGGTTGCGAGCAGGAGCGGGAACTGAATGGCCGTGGTAGTCCCATTCACGGCGACGGCGATTGCGGCCCCGATCCCGGCGGTGTGGCTGAGGGCGAAGTCGATGCGGTACACCCCCGCCGTGGTTACGGTGAATGTGGTGCTTCCAGCCGTGTGGGCCACCTCGCCACCGAACGCCGCACCGTTAGTGCTGAACACGATATCGGCCCCCCCCACGACCGTCGCGTCGAGGAGTGTCGCCTGTTGATACGACTGGAAGTAGGAGAGAAGCCCTCCCGCGCCGGTTGGGCCTTGCGGGCCGGCGGGGCCGGCCGGGCCTTGCGGACCGGTCGCCCCGGTCGCCCCGGCGGGACCGGCCGGGCCTTGTGGGCCGGCGGGGCCGGCCGGCCCCGTCGCTCCGGTCGCTCCGGTCGCGCCGGCGGGGCCGGCCGCACCGTCAGCCCCGGCCGCGCCGTCAGCCCCGGCGGGGCCGACCGGGCCTTGCGGACCGGTGGGGCCTTGCGGGCCGGCGGGGCCTTGGGTGGCCGTGCTGGTTTCGGTCAGGCTGCCTGCATTCCCCGTCCCGGTCAACAGGGAGGAGCGGCCGCTCCCGTCCGGTGCCGAGAACGCAACCTTGGCCCCGCTCCGGTCGTCCGGGCTCCCGACGAGCAGGGTGTCCTTCACCTCGCCGGTGGCGCCGTCGAACACCTTGACCACCGGCCCGCCCCCGGCCCCGACCGCGACCGCCGCCCGGCCGTTGCCGTCGAGATCCCCGGCGGCGACCCGCACCCCGTTCCGGAAGGACTGGTCGAAGGCGAAGAACGACTGGAGGAGTTCGCCGGTGGTGCCGTCGAACACCTTGACGAGCGGTCCGCCGCCGGTCCCCGCACCGGTCACGATGTCCGCCGCCCCGTCCCCGTTCACGTCCCCGACCGCCACGGTGACCCCACCCCGGAAGGACGGCTCGTAGGCGAAGAACGAGCGGATCTGGGCTCCGGTGGTGCCGTCGAACACCTTCACGACCGGCCCGCCGCCCGCGCCCGGGGCCGCGATCACGTCGGGGGTGCCGTCCCCGTTCACGTCCCCGACCGCCACGGCGACCCCGCCCTGGAAGGACGACTCGTAGGCCGCCACTTGCCACTTCACCTCGCCGGTGGCGTCGTCGATCGCCCGGATGATCGGGGCCGTCCCGGGGTCCGCACCGACCGCGGTCAGCCCGGCGGGCTGATCCCTTTGTTCGAGCGACGTCAGCCGGGGCTCGAAGCGGCGGCCGGCCGCACCGGCCGCCGGGCCGCGGCCCAACTTGGCGACGGCCCCGAGGAGACGAGAGCGGAGGGTGTGGGAGGGCGTGGCCTGCTCGCTGGACATCTACGGATCTCCTGTCCCATCGTGTACGAGTGTGCCGAGGTCGGCGGGACATCCGACCGGCGAGTACGACTGTTCGGCCTGACGCCGAGACCCTAGTTCGCAACGGGCGTGAATTCCGTCCGGACAGGAGAGAAGAGATCATTTTTTTGCCGTCAAGGGAGGCAAGTTGAGGTATCGCTTCAGTTCTCAGCTGGGAGTTAGGCTGTGAACAATAAGAGCACTATGCCCAGCAGCATCCGGGTCGTGTCCCCTGTCCCCACCACATGACCACACAACCGGGTTACGGGATGCGGTGGTCGTCTCCGCACGGCATCTCCCGACCGAACCGGTGTACTCGTTTTCTCGGGACGATCCCCGGCCCCGGCGGCCTCTGTCCTGATAGGGCGGCGAAACGGAGATCCCGCGTGGCGCGTGTCCTGACCGAACTAGTCCACCATCTCGGCCGGGTCGCGGCCTGCGGCGGCCTCGCGGACCTCGCCGACGGGGAACTCCTCAGCCGCTTCGCCGACGACCGCGACCCGCTCGCGTTCGAGGCTCTCGTGCGCCGGCACGGCCCGATGGTGCTCGCCACCTGCGGCCGCGTCCTCGGCCGCGGCGGGGACGCGGAGGACGCCTTCCAGACCACCTTCCTGACCCTGGTCCGGCACGCCCGGTCGGTCCGGGCCGGCGACTCGCTTGCGGGTTGGCTGTACCGCACCGCCCGGCGGGTCAGCGTCCGGGCGAGCCGCCAGCGGGCCGGCCGGGTCCGCCGCGAGTGTCGGGCGGCCCGGCCGGAGGCCGTCACGGCCGACGACGTCGAGCGGGCCGACTGGTGGGCGGCGCTAGACCGCGAGGTCGAGCGGCTGCCGCGGCCGTACCGCGAGGCGTTCGTCCTCTGCCACTTGGAGGGCCGGCCACACGAGGCTGCCGCCCGCGAGCTCGGGTGCCCGCTCGGCACCCTCCACTCGCGTCTGGCCCGGGCCAAGGAGCGGCTCCGAGCCAGCCTGGGGCCGGTCCCCGTCGTGGTGGTGGCGGTCGTCTCCGCCCGGCTGGCCCACGCCACCGCGTCTGCCGCGGCCGGGCTTGCCGCAGGGGCGGCGGGCGGAACCGCCGGTGCGATCTTCGCCTTCTCACACGGAGTGTGGAACCCCATGACCCTAATCCGGACGAAACTCGCGGTCGTAGCTCTATCGGTCGCGGCCGTCGTCGGGCCGGGCGCGGTACTGACGAGCACCCCGACCGCGTCGGCGACGGCGCCACAACCCCCGTCGCGGCCGGCCGACCCGGCGCTCGAAGAGTTGCGGCGGGAGAACGAACGACTGCGGCGGGAAGTGGCGGAATTGCGACAGCAGCTGGCGGCGGCCCGGCGGCCGGCCGCTCAGCTGGGCGACGGCCCCCCGGCCGACGCGGACGTCCTGCGGGCGCTCCCGCGCGTGGCACCGGGCGCGTACCGGGACGACGTCGTGATCGTGAAGAACAAGCTCGTGGACCAGCTGGGGCCGCCGGTCCGGTATCCGATCGTCGGGACCGCCCGGCTGCGGCACCGCCACTGGGAGTGTGCGGTCTATTACACGGAGCGGGGACCGGCCGCCCCGGCGCATCGGACGGACGTGGTCTACCTCGACCAGGACGTCCTGGTGCCTGAGGCGCCCGGGGAGAGGTAATCGAGATCCGGGAGTGAAGGAACGGTCTCGGGTGCGTGGGAGGCGGTTACAGCCGCTTCAGCAGTGCCGCGACGCGGTCGTAGAAGAGCTGCTCCCACTCGGGGGCGAGCAGGCAGTCGCTGTCCTCCTGGGCGCCGCCCGCGTTCCTCAGCTGGCGCGCGGTGGGGGCGTAGTAGATGTAGCCGTTCGTGTACCCGGCCACGAACGTCGTCTTGTGCGGCGAGGACTTCTTGACGTTCAGCCCGACCTCGACGGTCAGCTCGCCGGGGAACGTGACCAGTACGAAGTCGCCGACGCGCAGGCCCGCCAGCTCCGCCTCAAGCGGCCTCCGCCCGGCGGCCAGGTTCGTCGCCTGGTGCTTCTGGAGGAGGGCCAGGTTGGTCTGCACCCGCGTCAGCTTCTCCATCGTGAGGACGTTGTCCGTGTAGGCTTGCAGGTTCCTCCGGTTCTCCGCGTCGAGCTTCAGCAGGTCGACCCGCCCCTCCGCCTTCTCGGTCAGGTAGAGGTGGGCGGGGTAGGACGGGAACTCCCGCGACAGGTTGTACTTGGCCGTCAGTTCGAGGTAGGTCCGCAGGTTCAGGCTCGTCCCCCGGAAGGACTTCACGAGCCGGGCCTGCTCCGCGAGCAGGGTCTCGATCCGCTCCGCGTGGTCGGCCCGCGGCAACCCGACCTTTTCGCTGAGCACCGCCAGGGCGGTGGGGCTGGTACACCGGACCTGCCGCGCCGCCCGGAGCACGCTCAGCCCGAGCAGGTGGCCGAGCGGTTCGGCGCGGCGCGGGTGGTGGACGTCCTTGTAGCGGACCGGGTTGACGTCGCCGCCGCAGCCCTGGACGAAGAGGGCGACTGTCCCCTCGCCCAGGTTGTCCTCGACCACCTTCGAGGCGTGGCCGACGAGGTCCGCCGTGTTGCCGTCGCCCAGCACGCCCATGATCGGGTGGCACGCGAAGTTGTACACCACCGCGAGCGCCCGCCCGTCGGCGCGGTCCAGGCGGAGGACGCCGACCTGCGGGTCGATGGGGCCGACGCCCGCGACCTCGTCGTCCGGCGGGAGCGGGTAGGCGTGGCGGACGTCCACCTCGCGGCCGCTCTTGAGCCGGAGCCGGCGGTTCTCCGAGACGCGGCTCTCGTGCCCGACGCCCACCCCGGCCGTCACCGGGACCATGCTCCCGGCCGCCGCCCTCACCGCCTCCACGGTGCGCTCGGCCACGTCGGCGCAGACGACGCCGTGGCAGTGGCTGGCGTTGACGATGACGGCCGCGGGCGGGATCTGGAGTTCCCGTTCGAGCTGTGCCCGCACCTTCCCCAGGTAGTCGTTGCCGACGGGGCCGATCTCGCCGACGGCGACGGCGTCGAGCGTGATCAGGACGGCGGTCGCGGCGTCGCTCCGGATCACGAGCGCCTTCACGTACAGGGGGTCGTTGAGCGGGAGCACCTGCTTGTTGGTGATCTCGACCTTGGCGACCCCGGCCCGGATCGGCCCGACCTTCAACGCCCCGGCGGGTTGCTCCGCGCCGGCCGCGACCGCCGGCCCGTCGGCGGCCGGTACGCCCGCGGCGGTCGGCCGGGGCTCCCCGCGCCCGAGCAGCCAGACGACGAGGCACAGGAGCAGGGCCGGGCGGAGCATGGCGGGCGCCTCAAAGAGGTGTCGCGGGCGGGTGGGGTCGGCAGGTTGGTCTGCGGGCCGGGAGTGCTGCCCGACAGTAGCGGCGGCGCGTGGCCGTGTCAAAGACCTTCCCCCTTCGCCCCCGGCTCTCCTACCCGCCCCGGGCGGGCGATGCTGTCGGACGGCCCCCGGCTTGCGCCCGGGCTGACGGGCCGGAATGGACCGGGACGAGCCTTCGTTCCTCCGCTTCGAGCCGACGGGCCGGCGGCGGAAGGCCGTCGGCTCGAAGGGCGGGGGTGACTGGCCCCGCCCCCTTCGCCTTCCCCGAGGTGAGCGCCACGACCGCGGCGACTGCGCCGGCCGCCAGCAGGACCAGCAGCACCAGCCGGAGGATCTTCCAGGTGCTCCACGGCCGCTCGCCGGACACCTTCCCCGTCCGGCCGTTCACAAGGATCTGGTACAGCGTCTCGTGGTAGCGGTAGTGGGCCACCCACACTGGCAGCAGCAGGTGCTTGAACGTCACCGCGGCGTAGTCGGTGCGCTTCCAGCTGACGCGCTGGTGGTCGCCGCCGATGTCGCGGCGGACCAGATTGTCGATCGTCGGGGCCATCAGCTGTTTGGCCTCGCCGAAGCCCTCCTTCAGGCCGACGGCGTAGCGCTCGGTCGTGAACCCGCCCAGGAACTCGGGGCGGAAGCCTTCCAGTTGGTCCAGATCCCACGGTTCCAGGTACGAGACGAGGTGCGGCGGCACGCTCTTGGAGCCGCACACCAGCACGTCGTCGAAGAAGTGCTGGACCTCGCCCGACGCCGGCCACCAGCGGATACGCGTGACCGTCCGCGTCTTGGTTACCGTGTTGCCGTTCTGGTCCCGCTCGGTGTACGTCTCGGTGTCCTGGTAGTTGTCGCCCCGCTCGCCGCGGTAGGCGGTGTAGGTCATCGCGTCGTAGGTCCAGTACGGCACGTACACGCCGCTCAGCTGGCCGAGGTTGGCGACGGCCTTCAGCTCGGTGGGGGCGAACCACAGGCTGCCGAGCCACGCCGTGAACGACTCCCGGGCGCTGCGCAGGTCCACGGCGAACGGGGCGAGGGACTCCGGCGGGATCATCCCGGCGGCGCTCTCGGGCTTGTTTTCCAGGTGGGTGCCGCAGAACGGGCACTCCTTCGTCACCACCTTGTCTTCGAGCAGCACCGTCGCCCCGCAGCCGGTGCAGCGGGTCTGCGACGACCGCCCGGCGATGACCGCCCCGGCGCCGCTCTCCTCGCGCCCCAGGTAGGCGTCGAAGTCGCGCTCCACGACCGCCGCGGCCGACTCGTCGGTCGGGTCCGGGACGGCCGTGGCGTGGCCGCAGTAGGGGCACTTCAGCGACCGCGTCGTCGGGTCGAACGCGACCTTCGCCCCGCAAGCCGGGCAGGGGAACAGTTTGCCGGTAGGGTCGGGCATGGCGGGCACGTCTCGTCGGTGTCTTGGAGCCCGGGAGGGCGATGGCGTGTAGCCCGGGGTGTAACCCCGGGCGGCGTGGGTGGTGTCGTTGGGTGACGTGCTGCGGACTCCGCCGAAGGCCCGCCCGGGGTTACACCCCGGGCTACACGCCATCGCCCTCCCGGGCTCCACGCCCCGAGCCGGGGTTCGGGTGATCGGGGCCGGCGGTGTAAACCCAGCGGTTGGCCCACAACCACTCACCCCAAGCGGCGGCATCCTCGCCGAAGTCCTGGCCGGTGAGGCGCGGGAGGTTCGCAGCCGCTTCGGTCGGGGTGGGGAGCGGGTGGCCGTGAATGGGCCGCTCCCCGCGGAGCGCGCGGAGGGCGATCGTAATCGGGCTGAGCCGCATTGCCGGCGCCCGGGGTTACGTCGGCAGCGGCGGCGGCAGGTGCGCGAACAGCGGTTGCAGCTCGGGCACGCTGTCGGCCGCGGCCCAGTTGGCCATGCCCGCCTTCCAGACGAGCGTCGAGCGGGTGACCTTCCCCTGAGCCACCTGGGACTGCAAGGCGGCCACGTCGAACGGCCCGGCCTGGGCGCCGCCGACGGCGGCGAAGAACTGGGCCGCCGTCGGCAGCGGCGGCGGGGCGCCGTAGGGCTGGGTGTTCCCGGGCGTCACCGCCCCGGGGGCGCCGGCCGCGCCGGCGATGGCGGCGCCCATCTGCCCGCCAATGGCCACCCCGGCCCCGAGCCCCGCGCCCAGGCCCGCCACCCCGCCGGGGTTGTTGGCCGCGTCGCGGATGGCCTCGGCCGACTGGAACTTCGCGTACTGGTCCAGGTTCCCCAGGATGCCCATCTGGCTCCGCTTGTCCAGGGCCGCCTCGACCTCCGGCGGGAGCGACACGTTCTCGACGAAGAACTGCGTCAGGGTGATCCCCATCTTCGCCAGCTCGGGGCTGATCTTCTCCAGCGCGACCTTGCTCACCTTCTCGTAGTTCCCGGCCAGGTCGAGCATCGGGATGCGCGCCGACCCGAGGGCGTCCACGAACCGCGACACGATGGCGTTGCGGAACTGCGCCGTGACCTCGTAGGCCTCGAACGACGGGTCGGTGGCGACGAGCTCGCGGAGGAAGGTGGCCGGGTCGGTGACCTTGAAGGCGTAGGAGCCGAACGCCCGCAGTCGGACGGGGCCGAACTCCGGGTCGCGGAGCATGACCGGGTTCTGGGTGCCCCACTTCTGGTCGGTCCACTGGCGGGTGCTGACGAAGTACACCTCGGCCTTGAACGGCGACTCGAACCCGTACTTCCACCCCAGGATGGTGGACAGGATCGGCATGTTCTTGGTGTCGAGGGTATACGTGCCCGGCCCCTTCACGTCGGCCAGCTGGCCCTCCTTCACGAAGGCCGCCGCCTGTCCCTCGCGGACGATCAGCTTGGCCCCGTTCTTGATCTCGTTCTTGTAGCGGGTGAACCGGTACGACAGGATCTCGTTCTGGCTCGGCTCGGTCCACTCGATGATGTCGATGAACTCGCCGGTGATCCGGTCCCAGAGCCCCATGACGGTCCTCGCAGCGGGTGGTGGGTCGGGGGTATTGTCGCCCCGCCGGCGGCGGCGCGGCAACGGAATAACTCCCGGTGTGGGAAGGGATTCGCAGGCGGGCCGCGAGAATTGAGCAGCTTCCGACGGGTAAGGGCGGTGAAGAACGCGGGCGCCGGCTCGGGGTTCGAGCCCGGTAGGGCGACGGCGTGTAGCCCGGGGTGGAACCCCGGGCGGCCTTCGGCGGAGGTCGTAGGGAATGCCCCAGCGACATCGCCCGAGCCGCCCGGGGTTGCACCCCGGGCTACACGCCGTCGCCCTACCGGGCTCAAAAACCCGAGCCGGAGGCACCCGGGTCGAGTCGTCCCGTGCCTACCGACCTATCCCGCCGGGGCGGTCCACCTGGCCGCCGGGGTAGCGTTCGCGGTCGTCCTCGATGGTCGTCAGCCGTTCGCGGGCCCGCTCCTTCTGCTCCGGGATGGTGTAGCCGGGGGAGTCGGCCCGCTCGCCGCCCTCGCGCACGGGGACGCGGTTCTTGCGGTACACCTCCAGCGGCCCCTCGTAGCGGGTGCAGCCGACCGCCGCCACGAGCACCGCCAGCGCCAGGAGCCGCGTCATCGCCCGGCCTCCCAAAGGGGTGGGTCCGTCCGGCCGAATTCTACCCGCCGGCCGGCGGCGGGGCGGTCCGAACCGCGGCCGAACTTGAGTCCGACCGGGCGGGTCGCTAGGATACCCCCGACCTTCCGCCGAGTCAGTTCCTGCCAACCGGTCGAGCACCTTCGCCTCGTGGTTGGGGATTCGTTCCCGCTCCACCCGCGCGGGGGTATACCATGCCTGTCCGGAAAAGCCAACACAGCCCCGAGTACCCGGACGACATCTTCGACGACACCCGGATGACCTTCGGGGAGCACCTCGAAGAACTCCGGGCGCGCATGATCCGGGCGATCATGGGCCTGGTCGTGCTCATGCTCATCGGCTTCGTGCTGGACGCGATCGGAACCTCCATCGGGAACCGGAACTTCGGCATCGGCCGACCCATGTTCGACGTGATCAAGGAGCCGGTCGAGACCCAGGTCCGGGACTTCTACTACCGCCGCAGCCGGCAGGCTGAGGATGAAAAGCTCAAGGAACTCAGCCCGTCCGGCCTGGAGGAGGTGACCCGGGTCCGGAAGAAACTGGCCGACGCCGACAACTCCCTGACCGCCCTCACCGAGGACGAGCGGCGGGTTCTCCTCGGCGCCCCGCAGGAGATGCCGGTGCTGATCCGGGCGGACGCCCTGGTCCCGGTGTTCGGCCCGCCGAAGGAGGGAGCCCCGGCGGAGGTCGCCACCACGATCCTCGTCTACCCCGGGTACGTGAGCGCGCTGAGCAACCAGGGCGAGGCTCTGCTCGGGACCAAGCAGTACCTGACCGCGCTGAGTGCCCAGGAGTCGATGGTCGTCTACTTCAAGGTGTCGATCGTCTGCGGGATCGTGCTGAGCAGCCCGTGGCTGTTCTTCCAGTTCTGGGCGTTCGTCGGGGCCGGGCTGTACCCGCACGAGAAGCGCTACGTGCGCATCATCTTCCTGCCCAGCCTGGTCCTGTTCGTGACCGGGATACTCCTCTGCCAGTTCATCGTCCTCCCGGGGGCGGTCAAGGCACTGCTGAAGTTCAACGAGTGGCTCGGGATCGACCCGGAGATCCGGCTGAACGAGTGGCTCGGGCTGGCCCTGATCCTGCCGCTCGTGTTCGGGCTGTCGTTCCAGACGCCGCTGGTGATGATCTTCCTCAACCGGATCGGCCTGTTCACCGCCGAGGACTACCTGAAGAAGTGGCGCTACGCCTGCTTCATCCTGGCCCTGTTCGCCGCCCTGGTCACGCCGACCCCGGACGTGATCACGATGGGCTACCTGTTCACCCCGATGTTCGGGCTGTACCTCGTCGGCATCGCCTTCTGCCACTACTTCCCGGGCTTCGAGCCGGTCACCGACGACGAGCCGGCGGCCGAGGAGATCGCCGTCTAGGGGATACCAATGACGAGTGACCCACCAATGACCCACCAATGACGAAGGGAAACCCCGGGCGGCTTTCCTTCGTCATTGGTGGGTCATTGGTGGGTCATTCGTCATTCCGCGGTCTCGATAACTCATGCACCCGAATCCGCTACCTGACCCTGCCGAGCCGACCGTGTTCCTGGTCGGCGCCGGCCCCGGCAACCCGGGGCTCCTGACCGTCCGCGCGGCGGAGGTGCTCGCCCGCGCCGACCTCGTCCTGTACGACCAACTCGTCCCCCCGCGGCTGCTCGACCTCGCCGATCCGGCCGCCGAGAAGGTGTGTGTCCGCGACCTCCCCGGCAACCACCCGGACAAGTACCCGTACATCCACGAGACGCTCATCCGCTACGGCCGGGCCGGGAAGACGGTCGTGCGCCTCAAGGGCGGCGACCCGCTCGTGTTCGGCCGCGGCGGGGAGGAGGCCGAGGCTCTGCGGACCGCCGGCGTGGGGTACGAGATCGTCCCCGGGGTGACCGCGGCCCTCGCCGCCGGGGCGTTCCTCGAAATCCCGCTGACGCACCGGAACTACGCCAGCGCCGTCGCCCTGGTCACCGGCCACGAACTGCCGAACAAGCCCGGCAACCGGCTCGACTGGAAGGCGCTCGCCGCCTTCCCGGGAACGCTGTGCATCTACATGGGCGTGGCCCGGCTGCCGGTGATCGTCGCGGAACTCCTCAAACACGGGAAGAACCCCGACACGCCGGCCGCGATCGTCGAGCGGGCCAGCACCGGGGAGCAGCGGGCCGTGTACGCCCGGCTCGCCGACCTGGAGCCGGCCCGGCGGAACGCGGGGCTCGAAGCGCCGGGGCTGATCGTCGTCGGCGACCCGGTCGCCCACCGGCCGGCGGGGCCGTGGTGGGAGGCGCGGCCGCTGTTCGGCCGGCGGGTGCTGGTCACCCGCCCGGCCCACCAGGCCGCGGGGATGGTCCGCCGGCTCGAACACCTGGGGGCGGTCGTCTACCAGATGCCGACCGTCGAGGTCCGCGACCCGGCCGACTTCGGCCCGCTCGACCGCGCCCTCGGGGAGGTCGAGGCCGGCAGCTGGGACTGGGTCGTGTTCACCAGTGCCAACGGCGTCCACGGCTTCTTCCGCCGGCTGGACGCCCTCGGCCGCGACCTCCGGGCCGTCGGCCGGGTACGGTTCGCCGCCATCGGCCCGAAGACGGCCGATGCCCTCCGTGAGTACCGCCTCCGGGCCGACGTGGTGCCGGCGGCCACGTTCTCGTCCGAGGGGCTGGCCGCGACCCTGGCTCCGCAGGTGGGCGGGCAACGGGTTCTCCTCGCCCGCGCCAACCGCGGCCGTGACCTGATTCGTACCGAACTGGCTAAGGTGGCAGCACTTGTGGAGCAGGTGGCCGCCTACGACCAGGTGGACACGGCCGTCCCGAACCAAGCCGTGCTGGACGCTCTCCGACGCGGCGAGATCCGCTACGTGACGCTGCCGAGTACGCGGATCGCGCAGAACCTGCTCGCCGGGTTCGACGAGACGGTCCGCGGGCGGGTCCAGCGGGGCGAGGTCAAGCTGGTGGCGATCAGCCCGGAGACGGGCGGGGCGGTCCGGGCACTCGGTTACCCGGTGGCAGCTGAGGCGACAACGTTCACCGCCGACGGGCTGGTGGACGCTCTGACCCAGCTGGTGAGGGACGAGGGGGACGGGGCGTAACAGGGCGGACTATTTGAGGTCTTTGCTGGCGTTGAAGGCGAGGTAGCCGACGGCCCCGGCGGCGAGGAGGCCGAGGATGTCGAGGACGATGAACGGGCTTCCCCCGAACGGGAACCCGGCCACGAGGTCGAGGAGGAAGACCACGAGCATCAGCCCGGCGACGCCGAGCGCGCCGTAGCACAGGCCTTTTTCCATCGCCGACCTTTCCGCAGGAACCCCCGGTGCGGCGGGGGTGGGGTGGTTGGCCGTCAGGATAGAAGAACACCCAAGAACGGACACGGCCGCCGTCACAGCTTCTGAGAGTTTACCGGGGCCGGCCGGCGGCGCCGGGGGCTGGTTCGGGTCGCGGGCGGGAAACCCCCACCCACACCCCGCCCGGCCGGCACAACCACCCCGACCGGCCCGGTTCAGGGGTCGCGCGAACCCCTGAACCGGTATTCGTTTGCCTTGTTCTAGCCCCGCCCGGCGGTTACAAGAATGGGATACTGTCGGGCGCCGGCTCACGGCGCGGAGTACGTATCGGAGTGCGGCCGCCGAACGGTTAGAAGAATCCGGTTCCGACCCTCGCCCGTCGAACTCCCAGATGGGCGTCACCCTTCGCCGCCGTCCCGAGGCCGTCTCGTGCCCCCCCCCCTCCGCCCCGCACCCCGCCGGGCCTTCACACTGATCGAACTGCTGGTGGTGATCGCCATCATCGCCGTCCTCATCGGCCTGCTCCTCCCGGCCGTCCAGAAGGTCCGCGAGGCCGCCGCCCGCGCCAGCTGTGGGAACAACCTCAAGCAGCTGGGGCTGGCCTTCCACGGCTACCACGACACGAACGGCCACCTCCCGCACGGCGGGAACGGCTGGTCCTCGCCGCCCGACTACTCGGCCCCGGGGCAGCCGAAGGGGCCGAAGGAACTGGGCTGCGGGTGGGGCTTCTTCATCCTGCCGCACATCGAGCAGCAGGCGTTGTACAACGGCGGCGGCGGGGGAACGGTGGCCCAGTGCCAGATCAACGTCATCAGCACCCCGGTGAAGACGTTCTTCTGCCCGACCCGGCGGGCGCCGCAGTCCCTCCCGGCGGTGGGCTCCTGGTACGGCCCGGCCGGCACCTACGGCCACGCCCCGACCGACTACGCCGGCAGCCAGGGCAATGCGAACGACGGTGCGATCAACTACCACACCCCGGGCACGAACGACATGCTCACCCTCCTGTCGGTCGCCGACGGGACGTCGAACACGCTGCTGCTCGGCGACAAGCGGATGGATCTGACGGGCCTGAACGATTACCAGAACGACGACAACGAGGGGTACACCTCCGGCTGGGACGCCGACGTGATCCGGCCGACCAACCCCACCCACATGCCCGCCCCCGACTGGCGGAGCGGGTCGAACTCGGGCGAGGAGAAGTTCGGCTCGTCGCACCCCGGCGGGCTCATGGCCGCGTTCGCCGACGGGTCGATCCGGTTCATCCGCTACGGCGTGGACGCGACCACCTGGCAGCGGCTCGGCCAGCGCGCCGACGGCCAGCCGCTCGGCGACTACTGACCCCGGCGGACGTCCCGCGGGCGGAACCGGGTGGGTTCCGCCCGCGTCTTTTCCCCTCCCGATTGGGTTTGCCATGCCCCGCCGCGCCCGGGCCGGGTCGTCCGGCCTCGCCGCCCTGGTCGTATTCTGGGCCGTCGGGTGCGGCGGCTCCGACGGCCGGGTGCCGGTGTCCGGCCGGCTGCTCGACGGCGGCAGGCCGTTCCGCTTCGAGGCGTCGAAGGTAAAACTCCCGCCCGGGGCGACCGGCCTCCCGCCGGGGACGAGCCCGGTCCAGATCACCTTCATCCCGGCCGACGGCGGCGACTCGGCCGGGGCGGTGGTGGACGTGACCGCCTGGACGTTCCAGGTGCCCGGCCCGGACGGGAAGGGGCTTCGGCCTGGGAAGTACAAGGTGGCGCTGACCGGCGGGGTCGGCGGGCCGGACTATTTCGGCGGCAAGTTCGCCGCGGACCGGACCCCGGTCGTCCGCGACGTGAAGGCCGGCGAGGAGGTGGTAGTCGACGTGGCCCGGCCGCAGGGGTAGGCAAGTGGGGGAGGGGGGAGTGCAGGAGAAGGTAGAGGGGATACGATCGGGTGGCTCGGGAGGTCACCCGGGGCAACGCCGTCCCTGTGTACATGCCCGTTACGACCCCTGAGCACTGGACCACCCTCGCCGCCTGGCCGCCTACTCCTGGTGGCACGCCCGGAGGCCCACTCCACTCTCAGCGGTTGCTCATTTCTCTCTTGACCCCCGTCCGGTGTCGCGGTTCAATCACCTCATCCGTTTCGGATGCGGGTCTCGCAAACCCGCGACTCGCAACCACCCATGTTCATTCTGTCCCGGCCGGTCGGTCGGGGGGGTACGCACGGTGTTTCGCCCCCGCCCGGGGTACACGCGGTCGGAGGTCGCCGTCTCGGCGGCGGTCGCCGTCGTCACCGTCGGGTTGTTGGTGCCGGCGGTGATGAAGGTGCGCGCCGCGGCCGCCCGCTCCCGCTGTGGCAACAACCTGCGGCTGGTCGGCGCGGCGGCCCTCGCCTACCACGACGCCCGCGGGCACCTGCCCCCCGGCGGCGGCGCGGCCCCGAACCCGGCCGCCCCGAACCCGCCCGCCCGGGAGACGGGCTGGACGTGGGCCTACGCCCTCCTGCCGTACCTCGGGGAGGGCGACCTGTACCGGAACCCCGACCCGGAGGCGGTCCGCCGCACCCCGGTGGCGGTGTACCTGTGCCCGGCCCGCCACCCGGGCGGGGCGGTGTACGACTGGGCGAAGCTCGACTACGCCGCCAACGCCGGGGCGGACGCGACGGGGCTGACCGGGCTGATCGCCCCGACGGGGGCGGACCCGGTCCGGTTGGCCGGGTTGCGGAACGGGGTCGGGGGGGCGGTGGTGGTCGCCGAGAAGCGGCTCAACCGCGAGGCTCTGGGGGTGAGCCGGGACGACGACGACGCCTACCCGACGGCCGGCTGGGGCGACGACCACGAGGTCTACCGGACGGCGGCCGAGCCCCCGGCGGCGGACGTGTCGGCACCGGGGGATTTGGCCCCGCGCACGGGGTTCGGGTCGTCCCATGCGGGCGTGTTTCAGGTCGGCTTCGCGGACGGCTCGGTGCGCCCGCTCCGCTACGTGGTGGACCCGGACCTGTGGCGGCGAGCCTGCCACCGGGACGGCTCCCCCGCCCCGCCCGGCCCGATCAACCAGTAGCCCGGCGAACGGCCAGTGAATCAAGGCCGCAGCCGGCCGACAGGGATGGCCGCAAAAAGGCACAAAAAGCACAAAAAAATTCGTCGCCCTATTTTGGGACAGGCCGGTGGCGGCCGCTCAGCGAAAGCAGCAGGAGCACACCCGAGTTTTTTTGTGCTTTTTGCGGCCAATGTCCGGATCGATTCGCGCCGCGGGCGCCGTCAGCCCAGCAGCCCCTCGATAACGTGGCCGTGGACGTCCGTCAGCCGGCGGTCGATGCCGTTGTGGCGGACCGTCAGCTTCGTGTGGTCGATCCCGAGCAGGTGCAGGATCGTCGCGTGGACGTCGTACACCTCGGTCGGGTGGCGGCGGTCGGCGGGCTTGTAGCCGAACTCGTCGCTCGGCCCGACCGTAGCCCCGCCTTTCACCCCGCCGCCCGCCAGCCAGTTCGTGAAGCAGTACGGGTTGTGGTCCCGGCCCCGGCCGCCCTGCGAGCTCGGCATTCGGCCGAACTCCGTCGTCCACAGCACCACCGTGTCCGACAGCAGCCCCGTGCGCTTCAAGTCGGCGATCAGCGCGGCCGCCCCGCGGGCCATCCCCGCGGCCAGCGGGCCGTGGTCGCGGGCCACGTCCTCGTGCGAGTCCCAGTTCCGCCGCGGGAAGCCGTTGTCGTTCCCGCTCCAGACCTGCACGAACCGCACCCCCCGCTCCAGCAGCCGGCGTGCGACCAGACACTTCCGCGCGAAGTGCTCCGTCTCCTCGACCGCGTTAATCTCCCGGTCGAACGTCGTCCGCCCGTGGTCGAGGCCGTACAGCTTCAGAACGTGGGCGGGCTCGCGGGACAGGTCCAGCGCTTCGGGCGCGGCCAACTGCATGCGGGCGGCGAGCTCGTAGCTGCGGATGCGGGCGTCGAGGCGCTCGTCCCCGGGGCGGGCGGCGGCGTGGGCGCGGTTGAGCCGGGCCATCAGGTCGATCCCGGCCCGGTCGGCGACCGGGGTCAGGTAGCGGGCACGCTCGTCGGGGAATAAATCTTCGATCGGCGTTTGCGCGCCGGGGTAGATGGACGTACCCTGGTGCTGGGCGGGGAGGAAGGCGCTGTCCCAGTTTTTCGTCCCGTTCGACGCCAGCCCGCGGTGGTCGGGGAGGACGACGAACGTCGGCAGGTTGTCGTTGAGCGAGCCGAGCCCGTAGCTCACCCAGCAGCCCATCCCGGGGAACCCGGGGCGGTTGAACCCGGTGGCCTGGAGGAGTGTCCCTTGGCTGTGGACGCCGGTCTTGCCGACGACGTTGTGGACGAAGGCCAGCTCGTCGGCGACCGCGCCCAGGGGGGCCACCGGGTCCGCCAACAGGCGGCGGCTCTGGCCGTAGGGCTTGAAGTCCCACACCGGCTTCAGCCAGGGGCCGAGGCCGTTCTGGAAGGCCTCGACCTTCTCGCCGAAGTCGGCCGCTTGGCCGTGCCGGCGCACGAGTTCGGGCTTGAAGTCGAAGAGGTCGACGTGGCTCGCCCCGCCGGCCATGAACAGCTGAACCACCCGCTTCGCCTTGGGGGCGTGGTGCAGGCCGCCGTCGGGGTGGCGCGGGCCGGGGTCGGCGAGGAGGCGGTCGCGGCCGAGGAGGGCGGCGAGGGCGAGTCCCCCGATGCCGCCCCCGGACTGCCAAAGAAGGTCGCGGCGGGTCACGGCCGGTCCTCCGCGGTATGAGTCGGGTTATGATACCGTGGGCCGGCGAGCGGGGGGGAAGGTCGGGGCATGAAATTTGAGCGGGATGATGGCTTCCGGGCTTGGAACCGTCTATACTCGGGGAAAGTTTGTGAACGCCCCCGGCCCCGCTCCTGGTTGCGGCCCGGCGCCGGCCGTCCGACGGAGCCCGACCCCGCCCGCCCCGGCTTTCGGCCGAGGTCGGGTTACCGCGATGGATGCCACCGGGTCGAGGTGGGGTGAGGGATGACCGACCGGGACTGGTTCGCCGCCCGCCCCCCAGCCGCCGGTCCGCCCGGCCGCGCCGATTCGTCTACCCCATCAGACCCCGCACAGCGAGACGACGGCCCGTCCATGTCGCTCACCGTTTCCCTCCGGCCGCCCGGCCGCGTCCCCGCCGAAACCCCCGCCCCGCCCCGCCCCTGGCTGGCCCGCGTGCTAGCCGGCGACGCCGACCTTCCCCCATTCGACCCGGCCCCCCTACCCCCCGCCGCCCGCCCCGCCGCCGAGGCCGACGCCGCCGCCCGCGCCCTCGGCTGCCCCGACCTGTTCGTCCTCGACGCCCCGGACCGCGCCGCCCGCGAGCGCGTCCTCGCCGACGTGGCCCGGGCCGCTGCCCTCCGCGGGGAGCGGGTGCTGGTTCTGTCCCCGGACCCGGCCGCCGCCGACCGGCTGGCCGAACTCGCCGCCGCCGACCCGGCGGTGAAGGTCGTCCGCGCCCTGGCCGACGACGAGAACCCGCACCGCCCGAACCCGGCCGCCGCCCGGGTGACCAGCGCCGCCGCCGGCCGCGGCCGCGTGGACGCCCGCCGTCGCGCCGCCGAAACCGACCTCCGCGCGGCCGAGACCGAACTCGCCGTGGCTGACGCCCTGGCCGCCATCGCCGCCGACCTGAAGGCGCTGGCCGACCGGTTTGCCGCGATCGAACCCGAGCGCGCTGCCCTCGCCGCCCGCCGCGACGCCCCGTCGGTCGAGGTGGTGTCCGGGTCCGTGCTGGCCGCCGACCTGGCCCGCATCGTCGACGAGGCCGTCGACGCCCGCCGACCGGTTCGGGCCGACCGTGACGCCGCCGCGGCGCGGCGCAAGGAGGTCGAGGTCGCACTCGCCGCCGCCCGCCAACACAAGGCCGACGCGGCCGACCCGAACAAGAAGACCGGCTTCTTCTCACGGCTGCTCCACAAGCCGAAGCCGCCCGCCGACCCGGCCGAGCTCGACCGCCAGATCGCGGAGGCGGAACGCGAGGCGAAGGAATTGGCGGACCGGGAGACGGCCCTTCAGGCGGAACTGGACGCGATCCAGTCGCGGGAGGACGCCGAGGTCGGGAAGCGGGTCACGGCCGCCGCGGCCACCGTCCGCGACGAGGCCGCCGCCGCCTACGCCGCACTGGCCGCCGAGCGGGACGAGGTGGCCGGCCGGTTCTCCGTGCGGGGGAAGGAACTCGCCCGCGGCGGGGTCGCGGCCCCGGCCCAGCTGACGCCGGACGCCGCCGCCCGGGTCACGGCCGAGATCGAGCCCCGGCGGGCCGCCGCCACCGCCCGCCGCGCCGCCGCCCGCGAGAAGCTCGACGAGCTGGCCCGCACGGGGGCGGACCTGATCCGCTCCTTCCTGGCCGAGGCTCGGGTGGTGGTCGGCACCCCCGGCAGCCTGACGGTCGACCCGGTGTTCGCCGACCCGCCCGCGCCCCCGCCGTTCGCCCTGCTCGTGCTCGACCACGCCGAGGATGTGGGGGAGGCCGACTTCGCCCAGCTGGCGCCGCTGGCCGGGCGCTGGGTGCTGGCCGGCGACCCGTTCGCGGCCGAGCCGCCGGCCCGGTCCGGCCCGCGCCGCCCGGGGCCGCTCCTGGCCCGCCTCGCCCGCCGGCTCGACTGCGACCCCTGGGCCCGCGACGGCGACCGGCTCCTCCTGCGCCTCGCGCCGGACGCGGCCGGCCCGTTCACGCGGGAGGCGGTGCTGGACCACCCGGACGTGGAGCTCCGCTTCGCCGCCGACGGGGTGCTGGCCGCGATCGCCTTCCCGCCGGCGACGCCGGGGGCGGACGTGGTCCGCTTCCTGGCGGACCAGCTCGGCGAGATGCGACTGCGGCCGTGCGGTCCGCTCCACTGGCACGACGCCCCCGACGCCCTGACCGCCTGCTGGCCGCCGGCCGAGGCTGGGGGTGGGGAGTGGGTGGTGGTGGAGGCCGGGGTGCGGGTGAGGGCGGTGGGGGCGTTCGCGGCGGCGGTGTCGTTCGACCCGTCGGCCGGCTGGGACCGCCCCGCCGCCGAGGCCTGGCTGTCCGCCCGCGTCCCCGGCCCGTCCCGGCTCGCCGCCCTCCGCCCCGACCGGGAAGTGTGAGGCCACGGGGTAAACCCCTCTCGCGCCGACCCACACGCGTGTGGGTCGCTTCCGCGTGACGAAGCATCTTTTCGACTGCCCGAGATGGGTGCACCCCGACGAATGGGTGCGGTCGCCACCGGGCCGGGCCAACTCGCGGCAGCTGGCACAACCGTCGTTCGGCCGGGGAGAAGTCGCGGACTGGCGTGCGCCGTATGAACGCGCTAGGCCGAAGCAGAAGCGGCGGCGTGCCGCAAGCGTTACCCAACGGTAGACTTGCGACAACCCACGCTAGTACCAGGCCCGGATGTGATAGGCCGCGCCGGCGCGGGATTATCAGTGGTTCGGCCACGGAGGCGGGGGCGCACTTGGAAGAGTTCCCGCTCGCACTACTCGACGCGGTTCCCGACGCCGATCGGGATGCGGCGGAGCGCTGGTGGGCGGGACTTTCGCCGGCGGATCGGTGGCAGGTGGCCGACCTGTGCGACGAGCGCCACGAGGCGTACCTCTTCGCCCCGGTGGCCGGCGGCGAAGCCCCGCCGGTCGTGCTGGGCGGGCGTTTCCTGGCGCACGACGACGCCTGGCGGCTCGCGGACTGGGAGGCGGATTGGCGGGAGTACTTGGTCGATCGCCCCGGGGGATACCGCGGGAACGGCTGGCCGGAGACGGCGGCCCTGATCGCGTCCCAGTTCCGGTCGGTTTGCTACCTCGGCGACGAGCCCGGAGTGCGGTGCCGGGTGGCCGACTGGAGGCTGACGCGGTTCGCGGTCCGGGAGTGGCCCCCGTCCGCACACTGGCAGGCCGAACCCCGCGCTGCCCCTGACGCCGGCCGCTGATACGTTTCCCGTGACCCGTACCTGTCCGGGCGGCCGGCGCAGGTGAGCTTCCTGTCCGACGAGTGGAGGGTGCGCGTGGGCGAACATCGCGAAGAAGCGGAGCCGGTGTCCCACCCCGAGCTCGAGTTCTTCAACAGCCTGAGCGGGAAGCTTGAGATCGAGCTGGACGTGCCCGCGGAGCCGGTCGCCAACCTGCTGAACCTCCGCGCTTCACCCGACGCCCGACTGGTCCGCCTGGAACTCCGGGCCGAGGTGTTCAACCACGCCACCGAGGAGTTCCGCCCCCTCACCCCGGCGGAACTCGGTGGCGTGGCCTTCTACGGCCGTTCCATCCGGCTGCGGGGCGAGGACGACGAGGAGGCCGTCACGCACGACGCCCCGAACGGGTCGTACTTCACCGTGGGAGAGTTGTTGCGGGCGGTCGAGGAGACCGAGCGACGTGCCCGCTCGCGCTCGGAGTGGCTCGGGGGCGTCGACGTCCACCACGTCTTCTTCGAGGGCATTGAGCCGGGCGAGGACGACGTGTGGGAAGTCTGCTGGGGGTCGTGACAGGAAGACGCCGAACCGGTCGCTACAGCTGCCCCGGACCTCCTCAGCGCATCCGAAACTCATGGCTGTCCGGGCGGGCCGGGCAGCTGAGCGTCATGCTCGGCGAGTAGAGGGTGCTTGAGTGGTGAAGTCGCTGTTGGGTCGGACGGAGCGCTGGCTCGCGGCCAATCGGCCCGACTACCTCGCCGCCTGCAGCGCGGCGTCAGCGATGCCAACCTGAACGAGTTCGAGGTCCGGTTCGGACTGAAGCTGCCGGTCGCACTCCGCGAACTCTATCGCTGGAGGAACGGGCAGGAGGATGGCTGCTACGACTCGCTCCAGTTGAACCGGATGTTCACTCCGCTCGAAGACGTGGCGGACTTCAAGGACATGCTCGACGGGATGATCGGGACCGACTTCAAGCACGAGGGTTGGTGGCGGCGGGGGTGAGTACCGTTCCTGTCCAACGGCGGTGGCAGTCACCGGTGTCTGGACCTGACCGCCAAAGACGGCGGGAAGGTGGGCCAACTCGTCGCCTTCTGGAAGGCAGACGCGGATCGCCCGGTGGAGTACCCGAGCGTCAAGGCGTGGCTGGAGGAGTTGGTGGCCGCGATGGAGAACGGGTCGCTGGAGTTGGTGTAGGTGACGTCGCCGAACCCGGCGCCGCACCTGACCGGCAGGACACGTAGGCTTTTCGTGACCTGTGGCCATCTCAGCCCGCCGGCATGTGAGCCGGGGTGTTCGGCGGCTCGGGACGTCTCTGCAATGACCACCCAGACAATAATCGGAAAGACGACGCTGCGGCTCGTCACCGGCGACATCGCCGACCAGGAGACCGATGCCGTTGTCACCGCCGCACACTGGCGGCTCAACAAGGGCACGGGCACGGACGGCACCATTCACACCAAGGGCGGCCCACGCGTCTACGAGGAGTGCCGGCGCATTGGAGGTTGTCCCATCGGCGACGCCGTCATCACCACCGGCGGCGACCTCAGAGCACGACACGTTATCCACGCGGTTGGCCCGGTCTGGCGCGGCGGCGGCGAGCACGAGCCGGAGTTGCTGGCGAGCGCCTACCGACGCAGCTTGGAGGTTGCCGTCCGGCACGGCCTGCACAGCATTTCGTTCCCGTCCATTTCCACGGGGGCGTTCGTCTACCCCATCCGCCTGGCCGCGCCGATCGCGCTCGGGACGATTATCGAGTTCTTGGAGCGAGAGCCGCACGACCTCGACGAGGTGCGGGTGGTTCTTTACACGCGCGAGGACGACAAAGCACACACGGTCTTTGCCGAGATACTTGGGCAAATCGTATCGCAGAGACTTGGACGCGGAGCCGCCGAACCCCGCGCCGCACCTGACGCCGACCGCTGATACGCTTCCCGTGACCCGTAGCCGGCCGAGCGGTCGGGCAGGTGAGGTTTGTCGTTCGGCCACACGAGGGCACTTCGATGCGGCAGGGCCGCGTGCGCGAGGTCATCGAGGCCACCGAAGCCAGCATCGCCCGGGCGCTGGGGTTCATCGGCACCGATAACGCCCCCGCGGAGGAGTTGGTCGCGCTCGACCGGCTGCGGGCGGCGCGAGCGGCCGGTCCGGTGCGGGACGTGATCCTCGCGCTCGCCGAGGTCGGGCGGCTTCAGCGGTGCCCGGCCGGGTTCTGGCGAGAGGTGCGCCGGGCCGCGCACCTGGCCGGCATTCCCCTCCCAGGCGCGGAGTCGGCCGAACCCCACGCTACAACAGACCGCGGCCTCGACCGCGAGTAGGATCGGGCCGCGCTCACGGCCGCAGCTGCTGAGCCTTCAGTTCGGCGGCGGAGGGGGCACCGATGGACGACGGGGCGCACCTGGGCCTCGACCTCGACTTCTGGGACGACGCGGTCGGGGCGTTCGAGCCGGCGAAGGTTCTGCGGCAACTCGAACGGGCGTTCCCGGACGCCGAGATCGACCCGACCGACCATCAGCGGGGCCGGCTGCTCCAGGAGTTGGAGTTCTGGTCCCAGCGCGAGCCGGCGCTGCGGGAGGAGTTGGTGCGGCAGTCGTGGGATCTGTACCAGACGAACGGGCCGACGTACCGGTTCGTGGTCCCGTTCCCGTCGGGGCACCGGGTCAGCGGTGGGGCGCGGCGGCTGAGCGTCTTCTTCCGGGTGCCACCCGGGTTGCCGCCCGAACACCGCGAGCAGTTGCTGGGGTTCCTGCGGTCCCTCCGACTGGGAGAGCCGACGCTGGGCGCCGACGAGGAGGTCGAACCGGGCGCTGCCACTGACGACGGGGCATGACGGCTTTCTGGGATTTAACGGCTCTCCGATCGAGGCGGCCGGCACCGCCGTGGCGGACCAGGCCGAGTACGACCTGGCCCGCGGCCGGGTGTACCCGATGAGGCACGACGGGGAGAAGGCTGTGGTGAAGCAGGTGGGCATGGGCCTGTCGGGGTTGGACGCGCCGGCGGCCGACTTCGCGGCGGTCGGGCGGGCCGACCCCGCGATCAAGGCGTTCTTCGACGCGGGGGGGTAGGCCCGAATTGGCTAGTCCGCCACCAGCAGCAGATCTGCGCCCTTCTTACGGAGCACTTTGAAACTTGCGATCAGAGCCTTGTGAAACTCAGCGAGGCCGGAACCGTCATCGTCGCTCAACGCCACCTTGACGAGGTAGTCGTGAAGGCACGCTATTTCGTCGCCCTTGAGCCAGGCGTACATCGCCCAGTCCGATGCCATCGATGTCCCGCACAACGGTCGTCCCTGCTGCAGGTGTTCGAGTAACTTGTCGACCTCCGGAGGAGCCTGCGGACGGATGCGTTCCCGGTAGGGCTCCCAGGTGTGCCAGTGCTTGTACGAGTCGATCGGGAACCGGCAACGGATGTGGAGCACGTTCAACTCCGCGATGAGTTCAAAGACCCCCGACCAGTCGCCGTGCTCCCGCGCAGGCGGCCGCTCGGACATGATGATGCGGTCGAGGGCTTTTGCAATCGTTTTGCGCTCATCCTTCAGCTCGGCCGCTTCGTCCTCGTCGAGGTCATCGGGGTCGCCGTACCGGTCCGAAACGATCTTGTCGTACCGCTCGGCCAGTTTCGCGCGTAGCTCCACGTCCTTCGAGGCGATGACGCGACGAAGCTCATCGATCGATCTCACTGCGATAAATCGATCTCGTAATGACAAGCCCATTCCCCCCGATGGCCGGACCACGGATTCGCCCGCGCCGGCGCGGCCCATCACACCTTCTTGTCGACTCCCGACCGGCGGCCGTAGGAGGCAACCAGTGAACTGGTTACCGCCAACGACGTGGCCGGCACCCGCGCGACCTATCCCAGTAACGCATCCCGCACCGTCGCCCTCACACCTCCGACGGCCGAACCACGACCGCTGCGGCTGCTGTCCTCACGAATCGGCATCGCGGCGGCCGTCTGCTGTGGTGGCGGGTTCGGCTATTGAGCCTACTCCTTTCGGAGCATCGGTCAATCCCGGGCCGCGGCCGGCGAATGGCTGACGTGGTTCCCGGTCCGGGAGTGACGGCCATGACGCGGCGGGTTGTTTTGGCGGGCCTCGTGGGGGTGCTGTGCGGCGGGTGTCGCCCCGGCGGAGCCAACCTCTCGGAGCCGACTGGGGTGCGGGTGTGGACCGCCCCCGCCGGGGAGCCGGACGTTCCGGGCCTCGACTCCGGCCACTGCTACTACGTCGGCAAGCTGTTCCTCGTCTGGACGTCCGCCGGTCCCGGTGGGGGCGGGAGCACCGTCAGTGACCGGGGTGGGGTCGGCGGGGTCGGGCGGGCCACCTTCCGGAACAACAAGACCGTGGACTTCTCCTTCCGGCTCCCCGACGAGACGGCCGGCACCGCCTTGGTAGACCAGGCCGAGTACGACTTGGCCCGCGGCCGGGTGTTCCTGGTAAGGCACGACGGCGAGAAGGCTGTGGTGAAGCAGGTGGGCATGGACCTGTCGGGGTTCAACGCCCTGGCGGCCGACTTCGCGGCGGTCGGTCGAGCCGACCCCGCGATCAAGGCGTTCTTCGACGCGGGGCGGTAGGCCCGAATTGAGTTGGTGCCGGCCGAGTCGGCGCCGCCGGGTGATAGCGGTTTTCGCCCCCGCACCGGTCGGCGGGGTGGTCGAGAAGTGGTCGTGCGAGGGAGTGGGGCGCGGCCGGGCCGGCGCCCCGAAAAAGGCGGTGTTACTTCTTCGCCGTCTCATCCTTGACCGGCTCCGTCCACCACGGGCTCAGCCGGCGGATCTTGTACAGCACCTTGTCCCGGGCCTCCCCGGTCGCCGTTTCCAGCTTGGCCTTCAGCTTGGCCAGCTTCTTCTTGCGGTGATACCGCCGCCCCAGTTCGATCTGCCGCTCCACGGCCATATACTCTCCTCCGCCCCGTGTCCGGTTGGAACCGAATGAGTGCAACTTACGCCCCCACGCCCCGGCCGACAAGTCGGGGCTGGGTTCTCCCCACCCTCCTGGCCGTCCCGCTCCTCTGGTTCGTCGCCCTCGTCGCCGTCATGCGGCCGGACGCCCTGACGGGCGCCGACTGGGTGCCGTTCGAGATCAAGTGGCTCGTCTACGACGAGTCCGACCTTGGTGCGCTCGTGGTCCGCGGAGCCAACGCCCACATGGGCCGCCTCCCCGGCCGCCCCGATGAGCCCGAGTGGGCCGAGCCCGAGGACATCGCCGCCGCCCTCAATGCCCCCCGCGAGTCCTTCACCGACCGCTACTACCTCGAATACCCCACACCCACCCTCCTCCTCTTCCGCCTCGGCTTCCTGCTCGTCCCCCGCGGCGAGGAGGTCATCCCCCCCGCCGTCGCCGACGCCCACCACTTCGGCACCGCCCACTTCGTCCCCCGGAACGATGACGAGCGCCGCATCTGGGGCCGCCTGCGGGTCGGGGCGATCACCATCGTCGGGGCGACGACGCTCGCGCTCTGCGGCCTGATCCTGGTGTTGCGGCGCGGCTACGAGCCGGGCGACCCTGCCCCCTGGGTCTGGCTGGCTGTGCTGCCGGGGGCCGTGTTCTTCTCGCTCAACCGGTTCGACGTTCTCCCCGCCCTCGGCACCGCCGCCGGTTTCGCCCTCCTCGGCCGCCGCCGCGACGCCTGGAGCGGGGTGGCCTTCGGGCTGGCGGCTCTGTTCAAGATTTACCCGGTGCTGCTGGCGCCCATCATCCTGCGGCACCTGGGGTTGCGGCGGGGAGTGGTGTGGGCGGTCGCCTTCGGCGGCACGGGGCTGGTCGGGATGGGGCTGTCGGTGGCGACCCTGGGCTGGGACTCGACGGTCGGCCCGGTGAAGGTCCAGCTGGCCCGCGAGTACAAGGAGAACAGCTGGACGCTCTACGAGGCCGTGTGGCCGGTGGAGTTGGCCCACAACGGCCGCGCCCGGCTGGCGATCCTGGGGGCAGTGGTGCTGGCGGCGGCGGCCACCCGCCCGGCCGGGCTGGCGGGGGTGCTGCGGCGGTCGGCAGTGGTGCTGACGGCGTTCGTGGCGCTGGCCGTGTTCTGGTCGCCGCAGTGGATCGTTTGGTTCCTGCCGCTCCTGGCCCCGCTCGCCCCGCGGCGGCGGTGGGTCGGGGCCGCGGTCGTGCTGTTCGACCTCGTCAACTACTTCAGCTTCCCGATCCTCTTCTGGGTTCTGTGGAACCGCATCGAGAGCGGGGCCGTGCTGGCCGCCCTGGCCGGGACGATGATCTACGCCCGCGGGCTGCTGTGGCTGGGGCTGGTCGCCGGGCTGGTGTACGATGAGTGGCGGGCGAAGCAGGCCGAGCGGGTCGGCCCGCCCCCACCCCCAGCGCACCCTATACTGCCCGTATGAGCGGGGCGCGCACCTTCACCTTCCTGGGCACCGGGACGTCGGTCGGCGTGCCGATGATCGGCTGCGACTGCCCCGTCTGCAGGTCGCCCAACCCGCGAAACCACCGCTACCGCAGCTCCGCCGTGGTCCACGCCCCCGGCGGCACGGTCCTAATCGACACCACGCCGGAGCTGCGGCTCCAACTGGTTCGGGCGGACGTGAAACTGGTCAACGCGGTCGTGTACACGCACTACCACGCCGACCACCTGTTCGGGCTGGACGACCTGCGCGTCTTCCCGCTGGTTCTCAACGGCCCGCTGCCGATCTACTGCGACGAGGCGACCGAGGAGGTGATCCGGCGGGCCTTCTCCTACGCCTTTCACCCCGGGAACGACGACCTCCCGGCGGCCATGCTCCCCCGGCTGGAGTTCCGCCGCATCGACGACCGGCCGTTCGAGGTGATGGGCGAGACGGTGACGCCGATCCCGTTCACGCACGGCCGCTTCCACGTCTACGGCTTCCGCATCGGGGACGTGGCCTACTGCACCGACGTGAGCGGCATCCCGGACCGCAGCTGGCCACTGCTAGAGGGGCTGGACGTGCTGACGATCGGCGCCCTGCGGCCGGGCAAGCCGCACCCGTCGCACTTCAGCCTGGAGCAGGCGCTGGAGGTGATCGGGCGGGTGAAGCCCCGGCAGGCGTACCTGACGCACATGGCGCACACGATGGACTACGAGTCGCTCGTGCGGACGCTGCCGCCGAACGTCGCCCCCGGGTACGACGGGCTGTCGTTCCGGTTCTGAGGGGGCCGGAACCTAACCCCCCCGGCCCCCTTCCCTAGGAGGGAAGGGGGAGATGGGCCGAGCCGACTGGACCGCGCCCGAGTCCGGCCTCGCAGCGGTTGGGCTGTGCCCTGGTCCGCTCGGGAGGTGGCTCGCCCCCTCACCCCGCGTGCTCCGCCGCGACCCTCTCCCCCGAGGGGAGAGGGTGGGAGGCGACCGACCTCACCCCCGGCGTGGCGGTGCGAGGCTCGCCCGCGGAGGGAACCCGGGGCGCACCCCTCTCCCCTCGGGGGAGAGGGTCGCGGCGGAGCACGCGGGGTGAGGGGGCGAGCCACGCGCGGAGGAAGCCGGGCGCGGCCACGCGCTTGGGCCACACTCAGCACAGACCGGCGAGCTACCCCTTCCGGCTCCCCCTTCCCTCGTAGGGAAGGGGGCCGGGAGGTTAGGTCGCTCGGAGCTTCCCGAAACCTCACCCCACCCTCCCTCCGAGACACCCCGCACCCATGACGCACGTCCCGCCCGAACTCCTCCACCGGCTCACGGCCCACGGGCAGCAGCACGTCCTGGCCGGCTGGGACGCCCTCCCCGCCGACCGGCGTGCCGACCTCGTCGCCCAGCTGGCGGGGATCGACCTCGGCGAGCTCGACGCGCTGTACCGCCGCAAGGGCGAGCCGCACACCGTCCTCCCGGAGCGGGGGCGGATCGCCCCGATCCCCCTCCTGCCGGCCGCGGCCGACCCCGCCGACGTCGCCCGCGGCGAGGCCGCCCTGCGCCGCGGCGAGGTGGCGGCCCTGGTGGTGGCCGGCGGCCAGGGGACGCGGCTCGGCTCCGACAAGCCGAAGGGGATGTTCCCGGTCGGGCCGGTGTCCGGGGCCACGCTGTTCCGCGTCCACGCCGAGAAGGTGTTGGCGCTGTCGCGGAAGTACGGCGCGGCGGTGCCGTTCCTGGTCATGACTAGCCTGGCCACCCACGCCGAGACGGAGGCGTACTTCCGCGCCGAGGGCTTCTTCGGGCTGGCCGAGCGCGACGTGTTCTTCTTCCAACAGGGGACGATGCCGGCGGTCGAGCTGGCCACCGGCCGGCTACTGCTGGAGACGCCCGGTCGGCTGTTCCAGAGCCCGAACGGCCACGGTGGCACGCTCACGGCGCTGGCCGAGACGGGTCTGCTCGCCGACCTCGACGCCCGGGGCGTGCGGCACGTCTTCTACTTCCAGGTGGACAACCCGCTGGTGAAGGTGTGCGACCCGGGGTTCGTGGGCCGGCACGTGGCGGCCGGCGCGGAGGCGTCGTCGAAGGTGGTGGTGAAGGAGCAGTCGGGGGAGAAGGTGGGCATCCTGGCCGCGGTCGACGGGCGGTGCGGCATCATCGAGTACTCCGACCTTCCCGCCGACATGGCCGCCGAGCGCGACCCGGACGGCCGGCTGACCTTCCGGGCCGGGAGCCCGGCGATCCACCTGTTCTCGGTGCCGTTCCTGGGGCGGGTGACGGCCCGGGGTACGGGGCTGGCTTACCACCTGGCGCGGAAGAAGGTGCCGTACTACGACGCGGCGGCGGGCCGGGTGGTGGAGCCGGCCGACGTGAACGCGCTAAAGTTCGAGCTGTTCGTGTTCGACGCCCTGCCGATGGCGGACCGTTGGCTGGCGGCGGAGACGCCGCGGGCGGAGGAGTTCGCCCCGCTGAAGAACGGCGAGGGGCCGGACTCCCCAGGGACGGTGCGGGCGGCGATCTCGGCACTGCACGCGGGCTGGCTGGAGCGCTGCGGGGTGCCGGCACGCGGCCACCCGGTCGAGGTGTCGCCGCTACTGGCGCTCGACGCGGCCGAGCTGAGAGCCAAGCTCCCGCCGGGACTCGCGGTGACCGGGCCGACGCTGCTGAGGTCTGGGGTTGAGGGGTGACGCCCGTCTCTCCCCTTCCCTCCCGGGAGGGAAGGGGAGAGACGGGCCGAGCCGACTGGCCCGCACCTGTTGAAGGTCGCGCGATGGTCGGGCGGTTCCGGGGCGTCTCGTGAGGGGTTAACCGCCTGCCGAGGGAACCCTCCGGCCCGCCCGCGTCGGCCCGGACGGTGACGTAGGCGACTGGGCCGACCAGCGCGCGGTGGAGGCCGATGAGGGCGGGGCCGGGGGACATCAGTGTGGCCAACTGGTCGACCTCTTCCCGGACGATGCGGTCGCCGCACGTGGTCCACCACGGCAAGTGGGAACCGGCCGGTGAGCCGCCGCCGTAGTTCCTCCGGTGGGAGGAAGCCCTCCACGTCCTGCTCTGGGTGCCGGCATACGAGCACGCCCACCTCCGCCGGCCCGGCCGCTCACCCCTCGTACACCACGTACCCCAGGGCCGACGCCGCCCGCTCGACCAGCGGCCGGGCGGGGCCGTCCACCTCGTCCGGGAGGCCGAAGAACAACTCCGAGTCGGGCATGACGCAGCACGCCGCCACCAGCCCGGGGGCGTCCCCGAACGAGACGTACACGGCCGCGTTCCGCACCGACAGGAGCCATGCCAGCTGGGCGCCCCGGTCAGGCACCGTGTCCGAGAACCGCAGGGTCGCGGCAATCACGTCGCCGACGTGGTCCCGGCCCGCGTCGGTGTCTGCGTCCACGACCGCAAACTCGTCCCCCAACCGGCGGACTACGTCGGCCACCGCTAGGGCGGCACGGCCGTCGGGCGGGAACAGTTTCACGAACGCCACACGCCCTCCGCCGACCGGTCGTCGGCGCCGGAGTCAACGCCCAGCAGCGAACCACACGCACCGCGATCGTACCGGCGGCCGGGCAGGACACCCAAGCGAAATCCCGCCCGCCGCCGTCGGCCGGCCCCGGGTGATGGACACGCCCCACCGCGGGGTGATACGCTGGCGGGGGTGACCGGGCGGGTGCGGGGGTGGATATGGCGGCGACTCTGACGTGTCGGGTCTGCGCGGCGAAGATCACCCCGCCGGGCGGCCGGGCGGAGTCGGTCGCGCGCTGCCCGTGGTGCGACGCCGATCTCCATGCCCCGGTGTCGCCCCCGCCGGCAGCCACCTCGCCCCCGCCGGCCCGCCGACCGCCGCGCGGGCGCCGGCTGGTCCCGGGGAACGCCCCCGCCGATGCCCCGCGGTCGGCCACGGGGTTGGGGTACGAGCCGGTCGCGGCGGCGGCGGTCCTGGCGGTCAGCGCCGCGCTGGCGGTGGGGGCGTTCTTTGCCGCACGCCACCTGATGCTGCTGCTCGGGTAGGGTGCCACGCATCGGGTTGATGCCCCGAGCGACCGAACCCCCGGCCCCCCTTCCACTACGAGGGAAGGGGGCCGGCTCCACCACCCTCGGTTCGGCCGGTCCTACTCCCCCGGCTTCGGCTACGGCAGGTACTACAGGTCGTGGGGCGGCCACTACCACCGCTAACGCCCCGCCGCCCGGCGAATCGTGCGGGCGGCACGGGATTTCACCGACGAATTCGCTCCGCGGGGGAATGGTACAGCAGACACCCGCGAGGCCGTCATGCCACCCACCGCCCGGGACGGACTCCTCCGCGTGGCGGCCGGATCCGCGCCCGGCTCGCCCCCGGACGGGGAACTCCTGACCCGCTACGCCGACCACGGGGACGAGGCGGCGTTCCACGCCCTGGTCCGCCGGCACGCCGGGATGGTGCTCGGCACCTGCCGGCGGGTTCTGGGCAACGCGGCCGACGCCGATGACGCCTTCCAGGCCACGTTCGTGGTGCTGGTCCGGAAGGCCCGCGCGCTCACCAGCCAGCCGAGTGTAGGAGCCTTCCTGCACGGGGTCGCGTTCCACACCGCACTCAAGCTCAGGGCGACCACCGTGAAGCGGCGCGCGAAGGAGGCCCGGGCCGCCCGCCCGGGGCCGCCCCCGGACCGGTCCGACCTGCTGGCTGCGCTCGACGAGGAGCTGGCCCGCCTGCCGGAGAAGTACCGGGCGGCCGTGGTGTTGTGCGAGCTCGAAGGCCGGTCGCGCCGGGAGGCGGCCGCCGCACTCGGCGTCCCCCAGGGAACCCTCTCCAGCCGGCTGGCGACCGCACACCGGACACTGGAAGCCCGGCTCCGGGCGCGGGGGTTCACGGGGGTGGGCGTCGGGGCGGTGCTCGCGGGGTGGGCGTCCGTCGGCACCGACGCGCTGGCCGCCGCGGCAGTCCGGGCGGCACTCGGCCCGACGGCGGGGGTTTCCCAACTCGCCACGGAGGTGACGAAGATGCTGTTCCTGCACAAGCTCGGGCTCGGGGCGGCCGTGACGGCCGCCCTATTGGCGGTCGCCGCCGCGGTCTCCGGGCCGGGCGCGCCCGGCACGCCCCCGCGGGCCGCCGCAGCCACCCAGATCCCGCCCGCCACGGAGCCGGCGTGGATGAAGAACTTCCGCGCCGCGTATCAGCTGAGGGAGGGGGAGTATGTCAAGCGGGTGCCGCCGCCGTTCGTCCCCGAGCGGGCGGACTTCGTGCGGGTGCGGTTCCCGAGGGCCGACGCGCGGAGCTTCGCCGGCCTGCTGGCGATGGGCGTGCTGTTCGCCGAGGCGGAGGGGAAGACCCTGACGTACCGGGCCGTGGTCTCGACGGATGCGGTGGACTTCGACCGGCCGACGGTCCAGGTCCGCCCGAAACGCCTCCCACTCCGGACGGTGATCGCCCTCACCACCGGCCGGCTGTCGCCCGAGGTCGTCTTCGACGAGCGGGCGAAGAGCCAGGACGTGTTCGTGGACTGCGACTTCGTCGTTCGGACGGCCGTCCCCCTCGACAAACTGCTCCCCGACCTCCAGGCCGCGCTCGTCCGGTGCGGCACGGCCACGCCCGCGACGCCGCCGGCCCTCGCGCTGCGGGAGGAGGAGCAGGACGTGTACGTGGTGTCCGGGAGGTTCAAGGTCACGCCCCGGCCGTGGCGGCCGGGGGGCGAGGTGGACGTGTACGCCGACGAGGCGGTGCTGAGCAAGGGGTTCACGGACACCAACCCCCAGCCCGACGAGTGGGTGAACACGGGCATGGTTACGGGGTCGCCGGTCGAGTTCGTGCGGGAGCTGGGGGCGTTCGTGAACCGGCGGATGGTGTGGGAGGCGGAGGCGCCCGGTCACGCCCCGGTCCGCGCCTACACCCACGTCCGTCGGGGGGGGCCGGCGGCGGACCAGGCCCGCGACCGCGACCCGGAGCGGGTGCTGCGGAACGTGTCCGAGCAGACCGGCCTGGTCTTCGAGCGGGTCCGGCGGAAGGTGTCGGTGCTGTCCGTCACGGTCCCGCGGCCGGGGCCGTGAGCGACCCGGGCGGGGCGATAACGGTTGTCACCGCGGGGGGGGCGTCCCCGCGGTGACAACCGTTATCGCGGCTGAAGCCGATCACCCCGTGGGGGTAGGTCAACGCGGTCCGGGAGGGGGGGACAGGGGCGGAAGCCCCGAGCCACCTAACCCCAGCCCCCTTCCCTGGGAGGGAAGGGGGAGCCCGCGCCGCCGCGCTTGCCGGGTCACGGGTGAGGCGTGAGCCGGGTGTGGGCCAGCTTGGCCGCCCATGTCCCCCCTTCCCTCCCAGGGAAGGGGGGTTGGGGGGTTAGGTGGCTCGGGGCTTCACCGCCCATCCCGGGCGGTGAGGGGCCAGGGCTCAACAGCGCCCGCGGCTGTCGCGGACCGACACCCGATCCTCTGCCGAGAAGGCGGTGCCGTCCCGCATCTTCCCGGTCAGGATGCCGGTCGTGTCGCCCGCCCGGAAGCCCGTGTCGGCCACGTCGAACTCGGCTACCAGGTCGAGCCGGCCGTCGCCGTTCACGTCCTCCAGCTTGTAACGCGGGGTACCACTCCACTGCCGGCTCAGTGAGTCCTCCCGGCCCGTGCGGCCGAACCGGAGGCTATTCACGTCCACGTTCCGGGCATCGAAGTCCGACGACGACAGCAACGCCACCGACACCCGGCTCGTGCCCCGCAGGTCGATTCGGTTGTCCCGGTCGTTCGGCGCCACGTCGATCCGCAGCCGGGGCGCCTCCACCACGTTCGTCAGCTTCACCGTCACCGTGGCCTTCGCGGTCAGGCCCGCCGGGTCGCGGACCTCCACCGTCAGGGTGAAGCTGGTCCGCACCTCGTAGTCGAGGGCGGCGCTGTTCGCCACCGTCAGCTTGCCCGTCGCCGGGTCGATGGCGAACGCCCCCGACGTGTTCCCGGACGTGATCCGGTACGCCAGCACGTCGCCGTCCACGTCCGCGCCGGTCACCGTCCCGACCGCCGTGCCGTTCGGCGAGTTCTCGGGGAGCGAGAACGTCCGCCCGCCCAGCGTCGGCCGGTCGTTCACCGGCCGCACGGTGATGGTGACGGTTCCCACCGCCGTGCCGCCCCGGCCGTCCGACACGGTGTAGGTGAAGCTGTCCGGTCCGCTGTAGTCGTCGTCCGGGGTGTACCGGAACGAGCCGTTCGAGCTCACCCGCACTGTCCCGTGAGCCGGGCCGGTCCGCAGCGCCGCGGTCAGGGTGCCGCCGTCCACGTCCGTGTCGTTGGCCAGGATGCCGGTCGCCAGCACGCGCAGGTCGTCGTCCTCGTCCACCGCGTAGGCGTCGGCCCGCGCCACCGGCGCATCGTTCACCGCCTTCACGGTGACACTCACCCTGGCCACGTTGCTGTCGGCCGAGCCGTCGCGGGCCTTGAACGTGAACGAGTCCGACCCGCTGTAGTTCGCCGCCGGCGTGTAGATGAAGGTGCCGTTCGGGTTCACCACCACCGTGCCGCGCGTCGGGGCCGCCACCAGCACGTAGGTCAGCGCATCCCCGTCCGCGTCCGTCGCCGCCAGCTGACCGGAGAGCGGCGTGTCCTCGTTCGTCGTCACCGACTGCGCCTTGGCCACCGGGGCGCGGTTGGTCCCCCCCGTCACCGTCAGCTGGAACGTCACGACGGCGCTCTGGGCACTGCCGTCGCTCACCCGGAAGGTGAACGAGTCGGCGCCGGAGACGTTCGCGTTCGGGGTGTACACGTACCGGCCCGGCTGGCCCGCGACCGGTGCCAGCGTGCCGCGGGTCGGCCCCGACACGATGACGTAGGTCAGGGCCGCGTCCGCCGTCTCCACGTCGCTCACCAGCGCCGTCAGGTCGACCGCCAGCGGCGTGTTCCGCGGCGTGCTCCCCGAGCCGCTCGCCGCCACCGGCGTATCGTTCACCGGCGTGACGGTGATGCCCACCCGCGCCACGTTGCTGGCCGCGCTGCCGTCGCCCGCCTGGTAGGTGAAGCTGTCCGGCCCGCTGTAGTTGGCGTCCGGCGTGTAGGTGAAGGTGCCGTTCGCGTTCAGCACCAGCGTGCCGTGCTCCGGCTCCTGCACCACCGCGTAGGTCAGGGCCGGCCCGTCCACGTCGGACGCGGTCAGCCGGCCGCCGGCCGCCGTGTCCTCGGGGGTCGTGAGCTCGCCGTCGTCGGCCGTCGGCGCATCGTTCACCCCCGTGACCGTGACCGTGACCGTGGCCACGTTGCCGGCCGCGTCGCGGGCGTCGGTGGCGCGGTAGGTGAAGGTCACCGTCCGGGTGGCGCCGGCCGGGAGGGTGTCGAAGGACGAGCCCGGGTCGAAGGCGAAGGTGCCGTCGCCGTTGTTGACGACCTGACCGGCCGCCGGCGGCGTCAGGACCGCGAAGGTCCGGGCGTCGCCCTCGGCGTCGGCCGCGTCGAACGCCCCGACGACCACCGGCCCGTCCTCGCCGACCGTCACGGCCACCCCCTCCGCGACCGGCGCATCGTTCACGCCGGTCACGGTGATGGTGACCTCGGCCAGCGACGTTTCCGTGCCGTCGCCGGCCAGGTAGGTGAAGGTGTCGGTGGCCGACTGGCCCGGGGCCAGGTCGTCGAAGGCGCCGCTCGGGTTGTAGGTGTAGCGCCCGTCGGCGAAGACGGTCAGGACCGCCCCCGACGGCAGCGCCACCGGCACCCCCACGGCCGCCGCGCTGCCGTTGACCGCCACCACCGCCAGTGCGGTCCCGGCGTCGGGGTCGGTGTCGTTGCCGAGCAGGTTCGGGGCTGTGGTCAGGACGGTGTCCTCGTCGGTGGTCCCGACGTCGTCCGCCGCCACCGGGTCGTCGTTCCGCCCGTCCACGGTGATGGTGAGGGTGGCGGGCACGACCACGCCGGCGGCGTCGGCGGTGGCGTAGCTGATGGCGTCCGTGGCCGTCTCGCCGGGGCGGAGGGAGTCGAAGGCGCCGTTCGGGTCGTACACGTAGCTCCCGTCGGCCCGGAGGGTGATCCGGGCGCCCGACGGGAGGGCGACCGGCTGCCCCACCGCCGCCGGGTTCCCCCGCACCGCCGCCACCACCCGGGTGTCGCCGGCGTCGGGGTCGGTGTCGTTGCCGAGCACGCCCGGCGCGGCCACGGTCAGTGGCGTGTCCTCGTCGGTCCGGCCCACGTCGGGCACGGCCACGGGGTCATCGTTCCGGCCGTTGATCGTGACGGTGACCGTCGCGGTGGCGACGGCCGAGCTGCTGTCGGCCACCGCGTAGGTGAACGAGTCCGTGGTCGACTGGCCGGCGCGGAGGAAGTCGAAGGCGCCGCGCGGGTCGTAGTCGAACGTGCCGGTGGCCCGCAGCGTGAGCCGCGCGCCCGAGGGGAGGGTGATAGTCGAGCCCACCACGGCGGGGTTGCCGTTCACGCCGACCACGGTGCGGGTGTCGCCGGCGTCCGGGTCGGTGTCGTTGTCGAGCACCGCCCCGGACACCGCGGCGTCCTCGGTGGTGGCGAAGGCGTCGGCGGCCGGCGTCGGGGCGTCGTTGGTCCCGAGGATCGTCACCGCGACCGTCGCGCTGCTGGCGACGCTGGCCCCGTCGGCCACGGTGTAGGTGAAGGTGTCGGTGGCCGACTGGCCGGCGCGGAGGGCGTTGTAGGAGGCGGCCGGGGTGTAGACGTAGCTGCCGTCGGCGTTGACCCGCAGGGTCGAGCCCGACGGGAGGGTGACCGTCTGCCCCACCGCCGCGGCGCTGCCGTTCACCGCGGTCACCACCCGGGTGTCGCCGACATCGGGGTCGGTGTCGTTGCCGAGTAGGCCGGGGGCGGCCGCGGTCAGGGCCGTGTCCTCTGGGGTCTGGCCGGCGTCGGCCACGGCCGTCGGGGCATCGTTCACGCCGGTGACCGTGATCGTCACGGTGGCGATGGTGCGCGCCCCGGTCCCGTCGGCCGCGGTGTAGACGAACCGGTCCAGCGCGGTCTGGCCGGGGAGGAGGCGGTCGAAGGCGCCGCGCGGGTCGTAGTCGAACGTCCCGTCGGCCCGGACGGTGAGCCGGGCGCCCGACGGGAGCGTGATCAGCTGGCCCACCAGGGTCGGGTTGCCGTTCACCTCGACCACGGTGCGGGTGTCGCCGCCGTCCGGGTCGCCGTCGTTGGCCAGCACGTCGCCCGCCAGGGGCGCGTCCTCGGAGGTGGTGTAAGCGTCCGGCTCGCCGGTCGGGCCGTCGTTGGCCCCGAGGATCGTCACCGTCACCGTGGCCGTGTCGTTGGCCCCGAGGTCGTCAGCCACGGTGTAGGTGAAGGTGTCGGTGGCCGACTGGCCGGCGCGGAGGGCGTTGTAGGAGGCGGCCGGGGTGTAGACGTAGCTGCCGTCGGCGTTGACCCGCAGGGTCGAGCCCGACGGGAGGGTGA